>Ga0315312_1000008_pt1:0-565000 | contig 566157 bp, 539 predicted proteins | sample TDP7_MG_FD_203629 | JGI IMG/M metagenome (GOLD analysis project Ga0315312, IMG submission 203629) | Freshwater sediment microbial communities from Lake Towuti, South Sulawesi, Indonesia - TDP7 | ecosystem: Environmental > Aquatic > Freshwater > Lake > Sediment | place: Indonesia... | reverse complement strand
TGGGGCTTGGATTGGATGGACGATGGCTACGACTCCACCGCCGAAACCGATTGAAGAACTGGAGAAGGAGATAGAAGCCGAAACAGCGGAGGAGAAAGAAGCCGAAGCGAAACCTGAGGTAGCTGAGAAGAAGGAGACCCAAGCCGAAGAGAAGACTCAGTAAGTCGAGTGCAAACGTCATTTTCTCTGAGACACGTACTGGCCATTCAGAGGTTTTTTGATGAGAGGAGTCAAGGGAGTTGTGCTCTGCGGGGGCGAGGGTAAAAGGCTTCGACCTATCTCCTACTATTTTCAAAAGACAATGATCCCTGTGGGTCGAAGTCAGAAACCTCTACTCGAATATGCAATTCGGCTCCTAAGGTTTCATGGTATTACAGATTTGGCTCTTCTGGTAGGCTACAAGGCTGAACAAATCGTAAACTATTTTGAGGACGGTTCGAGGTTAAACGTTAATATTACCTATGCCTATGACAATCCTGAAATGAGAGGAACAGCGGGATCGGTTCTTAACGCTTACAAAAAGAAAGCCATAGGCAAGAATGAGACTCTTTTGATCTACTACGGAGACATCCTCACAAACATGAATCTTCAAGATTTCCTGAGGTATCACGGTGAAAAGAACGCCAAGGCTACTGTTGCTTTGGCAAAGGGCTTCACTGTCAGAGTTGGCATTGCAGATATTGACAGAGAAGGAAGAATTAGAGGTTTTAGAGAGAAACCCAAGCTCAAAAAACCCGTAAGCATCGCTATCGTGGCTCTCGATGCTGAAGCCATAAGAGACATTGAGCATTTGATGAGTGGAAGAAAAGAGCTAGATTTGATGGGAGACGTTATTCCATACATCATGAAAACCGAAAAAAATGTTTATGGGTATATTACTGACGCTTTCTGGTACGATGTCGGAAGCACTGAGGCCTATGAGAAGTTAGATACTAATAAGGTCGAGGAAATGCTTGGTTTTCTGTACAGGTAAAAGCCCATAGATATGTCAAGACATCTGGTATGAATCCCGGAAAAACTTAAAGGCTTGCTTGACAACTGAAGACATATAATGTCAACGTTTGTCCCAATATTTGTTGTGCCTTATGTAGTTGAAGAACCTGGACGGCAGAGGACTTTCACCAGCGAGATGGAGAAAGCCGCAATACTATGTCTCTCAGAGGCAAAGAGGAAAAAACCCGGGATTCTGGGAGGGCCATCTGAGGAGATAGATTACATAGCCAAGTTTCATTATCCCTTGTGGGGCATTCCGTGGGAAGATAAATGTATTGTCATTGATGGTCTAGGTCTAATATCGGTCACTATTGTTCACCTTGAAATTCCTAATGTGGAAGAATTCACCGAAGACCTTAGGAGAAGCCGTGTTTCCTACAGCATTTTTCGAGAGACGCTGAAAAAACACGATAAGACATTTAGTGGATTTCTCTCCACGGAAGAAAAGGTTATGGGCGCCTTGGTAGGGGAAAGTTCTGTTCTTAAGTCTCTTATAGGTCTTATTGACCAGGCAGAAAAGTCAAAGGAAATATCTAACGATGATGTGTTTCTTGTTCAGCCCAAATTCTCTGGGGAAGAAGCCGGAAAAAGGGCAGAGAGTCTGACAGGCGAATGGCGAAGATTGCAGGCTGAGCTGCGCGCGTTGGAGTATGCCATTGAAGCCTTAGAAGAGGAGTTGGAACATCATAGACAAAGGATCTCAGTCGAAATCGAGCAGATAACCGAGGGCTATGAGGAAAGAATTTCTAGAATGAGAAAACCTGTGGAGAAGAGGGTCAAGCAGCTGATGAGGGAAAAAGAGAAAGAGCTTGGGAAAGCTGCGCTGCGTCAGGAGAAAAGGCTGAAGGAGATCTTAAAGGAAGAGGGCAGACTTGGGCATAAGATCGAAGAAATGAAGCGTCTACTGAATACGCAGCAGAAAAGACGGAAGGACCAGAAGCGAAAATACCCGAAAAGAAGCACAACCCGCGTAGATAGGAGAATCGAATCATACAAGCAGAAATTAGATGATCTTTCCAAGAGAATAAGTAGATGGGTTGATTTGAAGAAGCAGCTTCGCATAGAAGGGGATGAAACGATTAGGAGTGCAGAAAAGAAGTACTTCGGTATGGCTGCGAAGGAGATGGACAAATTGGAAATCCTCGAACAGTCGAGAAAACTTGAGGTATCTGGAAAACAAGAAATCTTGAGAGAGATCGAGGACGCTTCGTCCGCCATTGAGGCTCAGATAAGGCAACTCGCAGTAGAGAAGGCCAACCATATGAGGGTGCTTGAGGCCAAAGCCATGCCTTTCAAAGTAGATGGGACGGTGTTAATTGGGATACATTTCTATATCGTTCAGTACAAATCACATGACAAGACAAGAATTGAGGTATATCCTCCGGTTACAGCTGCGAGCTATGATGGAATAGTCCAGAGAATCAAGAAAGCAATACTGTCCTTTAGTTTAGAATCACGAATTCAGCTCCTCCTAAATTCAAGATATCCAGATCTTAATGATGGGATCTTCGAGGTCTTCAGGAAGAATCTAGAATTAGATCCAGCTCTAAGAGAAGAGATCTCGAAGATTTGCAAGTCTAGAAACTTTCTAGAACTCCAGAACTTCAGGGATGAGGTTACTGTAGGGCTAAGCGGACTTGAGGCTGAAGGCTGGTTGAACGCCAAAGAGAAGGAAAGCATCCTTAACATTTATGTATGAGAGACGATTTATGTCCCGTTAGGTTTAAAGCATCTTCCGTTCCTACTCTTGATTAGTTAGACTTTGCTTAGTTGTCATTAGTAGGTACTAAGGGAGTCCGAGGTCGTTAGAGTTGAAAGGCAACGAGAAAGCAGCTGAACGCGGAAAGCTCCTCAAACGAGCCTATTCTAGGATGGACTTGTTCCGCATCGGCAAAGAGTATAAAGTCCCTTATTTTCAGAGATTCACAAGCGGTTGGGAAGTGGATAATGAGGACGAGGCGGCGCTCGAGATCGCCTCCCAGATTGACGATGAGACACTTAAACGAGTCTTCAAAGAACACGCGCCACGACAATGGACGGTCTTTAGAGGAAGATACTACATGTTGGAAGATGGAAAGCTCTTGCTTGACGGGTTCTGGGAGAATGCGCAGACCGGTATTCAAAAAACTAAGCTCAGGTTCGGCCAAGAAAGCACCTCGGTCCTCGCAGCCTTGGTGAAGAACGGCGGCACAGCTGATGTTGAACAGTTGAGGAGAATGGTTAAGACGGCTAACCTTGATAAAATTCTAGATGAACTTGAGAGGTCGAAGATCATAGTCGCCTTTTACAGAGGAGACAGGTATCAGGAATGGGGAATCATGGAAGAAACCCTTCCGATAGTTGAGGTTGCATTGGGAATGAAGAGGAAGCCTATCAGAATTCATCCGGCTGGGGTGCCTGAGGCTATTCTTCGTAAGGAAGCCGAGCCTGTTGATTACGTGGTCGAGGAGAAGAGACAGGTCGAAAAGATGGACAATGAGCTAAACGAGTATTTGGTCGGTCTGCTTAAGTATGAGCTTGAACGAATAATCAGATTCGGAAAGCAATTCGACATAGGTTGCTTGGCAAGTTACCTTCAGGAACTCTTCGGGTCAGTTCTGTATTTCGACAGCCTCCTCAGCATAACCCAGCAGTACGGACTGGCCGACGTCGAGGTTGTCCATGAGCATGGGAAGACCGGTAAGAGAACAGGATGGTCTCTGGCACTGTTCGGAGACCCTGGTACCGGAAAGAGTTTCTCGACAAGAGACATGATACTGGGAAAGCCGGATGCCAAGATTGGTGCTCACGGCATACCTGGTAGAAACCGTTATTGTGGAGGCATAACTCCCGCGCGCTTTATAAGGATTGGTGAAGCCTACGCTGGAAAGGTCTTCAACTTCATCGTGCCGGAATTTAATGACTTTTTTAGGTATAAGGGCATGGTTGAGCCGCTTAAGTTAGCTATGGAGCAAGGTGAGATAAAGTATGAGACGCATACTGAGGTCGTAGGACCATACCGCTTCATGTCGTTCTTCTCTGTCAACTACAATGTTTCGGTTCACGACAGAGGATACGCTATCACGATCCAAGACCCCAACTTCAACGCCATCGAAGACAGAATGCTTTGTAGATTACACAGGCTGACCAAAGAAAGGTTCATCGAGATCACGAAGAGCCAAATGAAGCTGGCTCTTGGCGCCATGGACATCGAAAAGGGGGCGCGAGAGATAAGGGATCATCTTGCCTTAATCTACGCAATAGAGACAGGACACCCACTCGTTAAGGACCGGTTTCCCTACAAACCTGTATTGATCACCCCAAAGGTTTCCAACATGATAGAGAAGACAAGGGAAGCCATATTGGAAGAGATACATCAAGAAGTGGTCAAGTTTTCTGCTAGGCTAGAAGACAAGGCGCTCCGTTTTGCCTGCGCAGCTTCGTTGATGGACTATTTCCGCTCAGATACGGATTGCATACCCATAAGCGAAGAGGCTTTGAAGTACGCTATGCAGTTGTACGTTGAGGAGGCTTCAGTAAGGTCAAAAGAAGTATTCAAGCCCGAGGATGTTCTAAGGAAGATTCTCGAAGACTAATCAGAAAGAACACAGCCTATAGAATCACCTTTGTTTTGTGAGGTTATCTGCGAAGGACTTTAGCTTTTTATACGCTTCATTGGGCGACTTTATAGCCAGAGAGAACCTTTCGAAAGGGCAGATGTTTCTTCCTTCTTTGTCAAGTATCTTTGGGACGAAGTTGTCATATTCAACTGGGATACCGTTCTCCTCGAGTACCTTCAACCCCTCCTTGCTTATCGTCGCAGCATAGATCTCCTTCGTATGGGAGCAAGTCAAGAGAAGCCCGGCAGCTCTGCCAACAACCCTGTCTGCAACAGATGCTCCACTTAGGACATTGCCCAGATCGTTCATGGCTTGAAGTAATCCGCCTATGCCTGATGAATGCGACTCGAAGATGGGCTTGCCTCGTTTGACAATGACCAGGGAAAGACTTTTTCCTCTTAGGATACCTTTTGCCAACTCTAGGTCTCGCATTCCTCTTCATTAGAAGCATTAAACACAGTTATAGTTAAGCGTGCTGTTCAAAAATCATAAAATTATCCTGTCGCATAGTTCCTCTCTACCAATCTCGAAGCCCATCTGCTAAGACATCTCGTTATGTTCACAGGAAAATATTAACCTCAACTCTACTGCCGTCTCCTTGGTAAGATTAGCACATGATAATAGACTTCTGTTAGTAGGTTTGGGAAAGAGACAAAATGCTCAAGTATCAAGACATCTCTCTTCCTATAGACTAAGAGGAGGATGTGAATGCGTAACCGAATTGAGGCTTTGAGGAACCTTTTTTCCTCGAAAAACCTAGACGGGTACATAACTATTGATGAGAAGAACATGCATTATTTGACCGGTTTTCTAGGTGGCTCCATCCTTTTAATCCCGCAGGAGCAGGAAAGCGTCCTTTTCGTCTTTGGAGTAAATTTTGAAGCAGCCAAACTACAAACGCAGAACGCAAGGGTCGAGCTAGTAAGGACCGGGGAAGACTCAGTTAAAAAGATCGCCGAAGAGATAAATGGGTTAAAGCTTCGACGAGTCGGCTTCGACTCACTGAAGGCTTCGACCTATCTGAACACTAAAGAACTACTGAAGGAAACCGAACTCGAAAGTGCTGAAGACATGGTCTGGACACTTCGCAAGGTGAAGGACGAGAATGAGCTAGCTTCTATGAAAAGAGCGGCTGAGTTGACCAGCTTGGGGATGAAGGAAGCTTCTGAGACAGTAAGGGCTGGGTTGACCGAACGTGAGGTCGCCGCTGAGATCGAGTATGTGATGAGAAAGTCGGGCTCAGACGGAGTTGCCTTCGACACACTCCTCAGCTCTGGTCCAAATTCAGCTTTTCCCCACGGCGGCTGCGGAGACCGGATAATCAAAGAAGGTGACCTCGTCGTCGTCGACATAGGCGCCAAGTTCCAGGGCTACTGCAACGACCTAACAAGAACTTTTATGGTCGGCAAGCCCTCACTAAAGCAGTCTAAAATCTATGAAGCCGTGGCTAAGGCTCAGGATATGGCTTTGAAGAAGATTAAGGCTGGATGTGAGGCGAAAGAGGTCGACCGGGTCGCAAGAGAACAAATTGAAAAGGCGGGTTACGGGGAATACTTTGTACACAGTCTGGGGCACGGTGTCGGGCTTGACATACATGAGCCGCCCACTCTCGGACCTGTAAGCAAAGATATCCTCGCATCTGGGAATGTTGTGACGGTTGAGCCAGGGATATACCTTTCGGTGTTTGGAGGCGTTCGAATCGAAGACACGGTACTAGTACTTGAGGAAGAGGCAAAAAAACTGTTAGAATATCCGATCTTCTCTAGCGTGTGAGACTTGGCGAGAAGGATCTGCCTAACTTTCCCGGTGCCCTCGTAATTTCTCGGCGCCACCTTTTTCCCGCAGATCAACGACCACAATTCTCCCCTTAGGTGCTAATTCCTGTGCGATGATGCATGAGAACTTGGAGATTTTTGTACCTTTGAGCACCCAACAATCGGGGGATAATCCGGCCTTTATGCAGCACTGGCATAGAAACTCTTCTGAATCCCATCCCCATTCAACTGGAACTTGAGGGAGCAGAAGCCCCTTATAAAATCCGCTCTCCACAATCAAGCCGTCTTCACCAACCTTTACCTCAGACGGATACTCCTGAGGCAATGTTACTTTGATTAACTGTGGCGGAGTGAGAACGCTCACCTCGAAGACGACGCGGCTAAGCTCTTGGGCAGTCATGGGTGGAAACCGTGGGTCCCTAGTCGCCGAATCAACGGCTGCTTCGATGACCGCCTTGACAAGCGGATAAGTGGGATATGGAAAGCCAATACATCCTCTCAAGTGTCTCGTTTTACCTTCAAGACTGTTTATGGTTACGAAGACCCCTCTTGGTTCCTGCAGACTAGAAAGGGCTTCTTTTGGGGGGTTGATGATCCTCCCGTCTTTCAGGTTTTCTTCTACGGCTTTCCTTGCTAGCTTTACCAGAAAAGCTCCATCTTCATCTGTAAGCTTGAATGACATCTTGGCAGTCTCCAATCCTAGCTTACTTTTTTTTCAGCTTAGTTGTCTTATTGCTCTTGTTCAGATAGAAGAAGAGTGTTCTTTGGTTCATATATTTTCTGGAAAGGCAATGCATCTTCCTTGAGCGCACTCTCAGACGAGAAAGGGACCTATCAGCAAAAACATTAAGGATTTATAGATATGGTTTCGGGCTAGAACTTCATAGAGTCTTCTTCAATTCCGTCTCTTGTAATGACGAGGAAATCTATACCGTCTCCGCTCATGGCGTCGCGGCTTATGGCTGACTTGATAGCCGTCGTGACAAGTTCTTTTCCTTCTTTGACGGTCATGCCGTCTTTGTATCTTTCCTCCAAGACGCCGATAGCTATTTCAGCGCCAGATCCAACGGCTGTGTACTTATCTGGTATATTTGAGCCTAGGACATCAAGCACGAATAGTGCGGACCCCTCCTCATCTATTCCGGCGACGACTGTCTGGGTTATCAGGGGGAAGAGTCTCCGGGAAAAGAGAAGGTTCGACATCATCTTGGCGGCCGACTTCACAGATATGGATCGTCCGACATCAAGTTTGAATAGGTTTGCATATGCTTCTACCTCGCGGACGAGAATCTGCATGTCGGAGACCAGACCAGCGCAAGCTGCGCCTATGCTTTCAGTAATTCTGAAGACCTTCTTTCCTACGCGGCTGACAACAAACGTCCCATAAGAGACTCTCTTCTCTGAAGCCAGAATCACGCCGTCAGAACAGACGACGCCTATTGTTGTGGCGCCTGGAACATAGAGATAAGGACCTTGTTCTTCGTTCAAATTCCACGCCTCTCTTGTTGTCAAATGCTTTCTACCGTTCTAATTAACCAAACCTCGTGTTATTAAAACTTTATTCTTACTCTGGCCAGGTTCCAGTAGGCCCCAGTCAATCCGAGTCAACACAACTGAATAGGCTGCGTCATGGTACACTTGCACATTGGGGCTTCTGATGCTGACGTAGGCTCTTATCATAAATTGAGCTTAGAGAACAGTGAAACAACGGCAACAGACATACAGAGGACCATGAGACCCAGGATCGGAAACTTGCCTTTCATACGGTTAGAAAGCTAAATGGGGCGAAATTTAAGGTATTTTACTAAAAAGAAAGAGACGTTCCGATAACTTCAACTGATGAGATAGTTTTGTTATACATGCTATCCAGTAGCTGGTGCGCTACATTCCGTTGACAATCTAAACCTTTCTCTCTCATATCCCCTATTCCCTGTCTCCCCTATTCTCCTATTACTTCTCACTATTTTTAAGGATGAGAATTGCGTCATGTTCTTCCATCTTAAAAATCGATCTTAGGAATGGTTGCAAGTCCAATCTGTTCTCTGCGGTCGCTGACGCGACTTGCATTATACCATAGGTACCACTGGCTTCGGAAATAGACCACATAGGGCTTATACACATTGCAGTCATCCCAAGTTCCAGGAGAACTTGGTTTGATTATTGGATTACGAGGGTAACGCTCCCATTTATGAATGCCATCCACGGAGCGGGCCATTCCAATCTGAGCTCTCTCAAAACCTGCTGCGAAGCCGATGTAGAATGCAAGGTAATCATTCTCTCTGGGAATTATGCAGGCTGCACTAACACGGTCAGATTCCCATCCTCCAACAGGGCGAAGGATGGGGTTAGAAGGCTCACGTTGCCAGTGGATGCCATCTTTGCTCTGGGCGTATCCGATACCGTCTGGCTCGTACATTTCCCCTCCCGAATACCACATTTGGAACTTGCAATTCCTATACAGAACGTGGGGGCACATGACACTGTTTTTCTCCCATACCTCGGTAGGCTCTAACACTGGATTGATATCCAGTCGCTTCCATCGCAAGCCATCTTGGCTTGTTGCTAGTCCAATCATACTTTTCTGTTTGTCCATGTTCTGTCCAGTGTACCACATATACCAGTTATTGTCCATCTTGAGGACGTGAGGACGGTTGACACTACTCTTCTCCCACTCAATCTTCGGCTCCACCTCAAGGATGATGCGCGGGCCAGTCCAGTGGACCCCATCCTGGCTCTCACTATAGGCAATGGAATGTAGGTCCCGCCATGAAAGCCACATGCGTAGTTTGTCGCCTTCCAGCATCACACAGCAGTCAAAGAGGCCTTGAAGGCAATAGCCCGGACCCAGCACAGGGTTATCTGGGTTTTTTGTCCATTCAATCATTGTCTCAGCTCCTCTAGCAATAGGCTGTATGATGACTGTTTCTGCTAAAAACTCTTATTATGTCTGTTTCGCAAGCTCAAAGCTCTAAGTTTCGAAACGGTTTTTATGTAACTAATTTAGAATTCAAAAGCCGCAAGTCATTTTTTTCAGGTATTGTTCGCCTTTCTCTGTTATTCTGTAGATTCCATGACTCTTCCTTTCAATCAAGCCTATGCTGAGAAGGTATTGCATTTGACTAGCGAATGTGGCGTCTGTCGCAAAGGGATGGCATGATCCTAGAACCCTCTTTTTCAAGTCGGTCCAATGAAATTAAGACTTTATCATCTTCTGTCCAGAGCTGGTAAGTTGAGGCTAAAAGAGAATTTCCTTATTCAGCCTGACCCTGTCTCCGTCAAGAGGTATTCCTTCCTCTAACAAGAGACGTCTTCTAGCTTCAATCTCTTTCCGTTGGCCTGCAAAGTTGCCGTCAGATCTAACGACTCTGTGGCAGGGGATGACTGGGGCAAGCGGGTTCTCATGCAACGCGTTTCCAACCGCTCTATAAGCCCTAGGCCTGCCAACTCTTTCAGCTATCCTTTTATAGGTAGTCACTTTGCCCTTTGGAATCCCAAAAGTTGCCACAAGAACAGCCTTTTCAAACTCGGTTTTCCCAGAGAGGTGCCTAATTACGTCTTCCTTACTCCATTTACCAGTCTTCTGCATTCGTTTTCACAAGCATCCACGTGGTGTGATGACAAGGTGAAGGGAGTTTATTCAAGTATTCTCTCCACAGTGTCTGCTTCTGCTTCTTCTGCCAATGGTATTCCCGTGACTTTGGCTGCTCTTTCTGTCAGAGCCATTAGGTCACTGCGGTCTAGCAAGTCGAGCCGCCACTTCCGGGCTCCAGCCATCAGTTGCATTAGCCCGACCTTAACGCGTTCGGTGAGATAAGAGTACAAGCCTACAGCCTCCCACGGGATATCCTTGAACCTTTCACCATATTCTGTTTTCAGCGTAGGAGTTGCAACGAAGAACAAGTCCGGCATGTTGCCATATTCCTCTGCAAAGGACTTGGGCAGTTTTCCAGTTTGCGCAAGCTCAACAAAGTAAGAACTTTTCATCACAGCCGTTATAGGAGACCTAGCCATCAGAACTCCTTTGACTAGTGGTCCGTTACCGAAGTTGCTCAATGCTATAGCCTTGAATATCTGTGTCTCACTCATGAAGCCACCGGCCATTATGATATCTGGCACGTATCGTCCTTTCTTCTTCAGGATTTGGGCACATTTTAGAACCCACGATTCAAGGTAGACTGTTGGGATACTCATTTCGTCCATCATTGGCACGGGACTCATTCCAGTTCCGCCACCAGCTCCATCAAAGGTGACGGCGTCAATCCCCGCCTCCGAAGCCAGTTTCAAAGTGTAAGCCACAGCCGAAGGCCGATAAGCACCTGTCTTCAAGAAGATGCGTCTTGCTCCTCGGCTCCTCAGCCATGCAATATCTTCTATGAAGTCCTTGCCTTGTGGGATACCCACGCGACTGTGTCTCTCGAAGGACTTGAAAACTCCATCTTCAAAGGCTTCCTGAACATTTCGATCTTCAGGGTCGGGAATAACCATGTAGCCTCTCTTCTTCAGCATTATGGCTTCGCGCAGATCTCCAATTCGGACTTCTCCGCCTATGGCCTTGGCTCCCTGACCCCACTTACGTTCGATAACGTTTACCTCAAGCTTTGAAAGGGCGTACTCGTCTACCCCAAGCCGCTGGTCCTCAACGTTGGTTTGGACAACCACATCTCCATGCTTTCCGTCCCAGAACCGTCGAAACACTTCTATTCGACGTTTGAGCTCCTTAGATGAAGTCACCTTCCCCTTAGTTATGACAGATTCAGGATCCATCCCGCATACGTTCTCGCCGACTATTATGCCAACCCCAGTCAAGGCGGCCCCTATTGCCAGACCTGACCAATTCAGTCTAGCAACATCTGTTGAACCAAAAGCCCCTGTAAAGACAGGAATCTTCAGTGGGATTCCTCCTATCTCAATACTGGTTTGCACGTTTTCAAAGAAAGCAATGTCCGGATCCCCTTGAATCCCCCGAACTTCGAAGAGGCCTGACTGTATGTTGAAATTAGACCAGTCGAGCCCGAAGTCTTTAAGTGCGCCTGCTGTGCTGATCCCGTATTGGACGGGTTCTGGGTAGAGAGCTTCTCTCCCTCTAAAAGCTGAGAGACCTATCTCGCATATGAAAGGGCAGTCGCGGATACACAAAGGACACATACCACTTATGGAACTGACGTCCCTTACACGCGTGTTCGTCCCAGTTGTCGACTTACTGTTCAGATAGGCAGAGTTCGGCAATACTCTTTCCGGCATACTTTAACACTCCATAATTCTGAATCCATAACTCAAGACAAACCCCCTTTCCATTTTCAGAACTGTTTTTTAAAGCTTTTGGTGGTCGTTTCTGAAGGCTACGGAAGATCCCTTTAACTAGCGGCGATTATACAACTTTACTTCTGGGCGACTTCAATCATATAGGCAGCTCTTCCCACTGAAAAAAACATGAATGCAACGGATCATGAGCTAGTACGCATACAGCTTTCCGTACGGTCTATGAGAGACAGGAATGACTTTCGTGAACTTTTCTTCCATGATCTTATCAGGATTAAAGCCATAATAGTAGCAGAATTCTACGACGAGCCTCTGAATCTGTTTCATATCGTCTCCATCTACGTCGGCAGCTTTGGCTCCTATTCCTAGATGACTGACACCGCCACGTACATAGATAACTCCGCCATGCATTCCTGTCCCAGCAAATCTTGCCGAATGTTTCCCTCCTTGGCGAAGGTTCAACCCAAGAACGAGCATCACTCCGCCTGCCATGTATTCTCCCAGAAAATCACCAGTGGTTCCACCTACGATAAGGCAAGGTCGCTTATCTTGGTATTCTTTCATGTGAATTCCCACCCGGTAGCCGACATCGTCTTGAATGAAGAGTTTACCTCCACGCATCGAGTAACCTGTTACGTCGCCAGTATGTCCATGGATGATTATCAGACCATCATTCATAGTGTTACCACAGCAATCCTGAGCGTTCCCATAAACAACCATCGTTGGACCGTTCATGAAAGCTCCAAGATCGTTTCCCGGTGTACCATGAATTTCTATGTCTATCTTCTTATCTAGATTTGTTCCAATGTACCTTTGTCCATAAACGTTTCGGATTTCAATTTTTTCTGCACCATTGTTACTCAGAGCTCTGACTAGTACGTTGAGATCCCGATAGTACAGATCAGCAGCGTTAACAGTATACGCATTTCCCTTTGCTTTTACTCTAGGTAGAAATCTGCGACCGATTTCGGCAACCAATTCTTCTGCATTATCCAAAGGAATCAGCTAGTCTCCTGCCATCTTGACCCCCAGGATTCTACACTCTGCCTCAGTTAACCCTACAGCGCGGAGATGGAGGCGGTTTCCGCAAAGGCTTTCAATGGCGTTGATGCCCATGCCTCCCATCATCTCCTTTATTTCGGAGCTCCACGCATGAAGTAGATTAACGAGCCGTTTGGAGGCGATTTTCGGGTTTATTCTCTTAGATATCCACGGGTCAGTCGTCGTTATTCCCCACGGACACTTACCAGTATAACAATTCTGACAAACTGTACAACCCATAGCTACAAGAGCTGCAGTCGCAATGTAGACTGCGTCAGCGCCTAGCGCGATCGCCTTAACGATGTCAGCGCTGCTCTTAATGCCCCCTGCAGCAACGATTGAGGCTCTGTTACGGATGCCTTCCTCGCGCAGACGCTGATCCACAGACGCAATAGCCATCTCGATCGGTATGCCCACATTGTCTCGAATCACCCTAGGCGCAGCTCCTGTTGAGCCTCTTACGCCGTCCAACGCTATGATATCTGCTCCTGCACGAACCATCCCACTGGCAATTGCAGCTGAGTTATGAACTGCAGCTATTTTTACCGAGACAGGCTTCGAGTAACTAGTAGCCTCCTTCAATGCGTAAATAAGCTGCCATAGATCCTCGATCGAGTAGATGTCATGTTGAGGCGCAGGTGAAAGCGCATCCGTTCCCACGGGTATCATGCGTGTCCTAGAAATGTCCTCAGTCACTTTCTCTCCCGGTAAATGCCCGCCTATGCCTGGCTTCGCTCCTTGACCGATCTTGATCTCAATGGCTGCTCCCACATCAAGGTATTGTGGGTGGACGCCGAAACGTCCCGAAGCTACCTGAACGATCGTATGGTCACCGTACTTGTATAGTCTCGGGTCTAATCCTCCCTCACCAGTGTTGAAGAAGGTTCCGAACTCTGTGGCTGCCTGTGCTAGAGACTCGTGAACGTTAAGGCTTGTTGCGCCATACGAGATGGCTGAGAACATGATCGGCGTTTCAAGACAGAGCTGAGGAGCAAGTTCTGTTACAAGCACAACGTCTCCCTCTCTGTTCTCCAGTTCAAGATGATCCGGTTTTGATCCCAGATATGTCCTGATCTCCATAGGTTCTCTGAGAGGGTCAATCGAAGGATTTGTAACTTGGCTGGCATTTAGGAGAAGTCGGTCCCAGAATGTGAAATTTGGTTTGTCGCAGCCCATCCCGGTTAGAATGACGCCTCCGGTTTCAGCCTGTTTCTTTACGGCTATTATAGACTCTTGGGTCCAGTTGTCATTCTCTTTGTAAGCGTTGGGGTTTTTCGTTATGGTTATGGCGTTTGTCGGACAGAAGACGACGCATCGTTGGCAGTTTGTGCAATTAAGGTCTCTACTGTAGATTTTGTCATCCTCCGGGTCGTAATAGTGGGTCTCATACGTACATTGGTTAACGCAGACCTTGCATCTTATACATCGTTCCTGATCTCTGTGCACTATGTATTCGGGAGAAAGGTAGCTCCTCATTTTGCCATAACCTCCACAACCTTGCTGGTCTCCAACCTTCCAACAACAGGCTCTCCGCCTCTAGGATTCCAAGACCTGTCAAGGGTTGGAGAAACAAGCCTGATAGCAGACTCCTCTGACGAAAGATACAGAAAATCGCCTCGTGTTCCAGCACTTAGAGGACGAAGCTTGATGCGGTCAGTTAATCCGATCATTTCTGCATGATGTGCCACGACAACGCTGAAAGGACCATTCATCAACAGGCTGCCATATGTCTGACGAAGAGCTTTCAGAACGCGCGCTTCCCCTGGCTCTAAACCATCGATTTCGTCCCAAAACGGAGCCGCAACGATTTGAGATACAATGTCGATTGGCATTTTTTGCCTACGCATAAGAAGGTCAAAGGCATAGGCTAACACTTCAGTGTCTGTCTGCATTGTGCACTTATACCCGTACATTTCCAGATAACGACGATTTATCCCGTAAGATGAAAGCTCCCCGTTATGCACCACCGTCCAGTCAAGGATGTTGAAAGGATGCGCTCCTCCCCACCAACCCGGCGTGTTCGTTGGAAACCGTCCGTGGCAAACCCACATGTACCCTTCATACTCTTCGAGACAGAAGAATTCTGCTACGTCTTCCGGAAACCCTACGCCTTTAAAAACGCCCATGTTCTTGCCGCTTGAAAAAACAAAGGCTTTACCTGTCTCTGTGTTGATTCTCATGACTTTTTCTAGTACATAGTCGTCCGCAGCTTTGGTTGATAGTTTTTTGACATTAGGTTTCACAAAGTATCGCCATACTTTTGGAGGGTCACGAACGTTCGCTTTTTTTGTTGGAATTTCTTCGTCGTAGACAACTTCGAAGGATTCGTTGAGCAGTTTGTCAGTTTTTCTCTTTGCTTCTCTGCTTAGATACATTATGTGAAAGGCGTAATCATCTGCATGTTCAGGATAGAGGCCATAGACGGCGAATCCTCCGCCAAGACCGTTTCCTCTTTCGTGCATGTTCGATATAGCTCTAATTGGGTCTTTTGAGGAGAAACGTTTTCCTTGCAGGTTCATCATTCCGAATATTGAGCAGCCAGCGAACTCCTTGTCATCGCCGTATCTGCAGTTCAATCTGGTGATGCTGTCCATTTTGATCCCTCTATGAACAATTTACTTCTAATGGCAGAAGGTAAAGACGCAAGACTGAAATCTTCAGAAACGAGCTGATTCCCGAGCTCTTTGACATCCAAAAAATTGTGCATCAAGTAGAATAACGCACCAGCTCTTTCAATGTCATTCACAAGCGTGAAGCCCACGATTACGTTATGTTTGAGTACCACCCTTCGATAGATTTTCCTTGTAGAATCGTGCTGAATCATCACCTCGTATTTGTCACAGTTTGCTGGATTCACAAGTCCCACTGAAATGACAGGAAGTCTGAAATACTTCAAAGCACTCATAGCTGTACCGCCCGCAAACTCGGTCTTCTTTCCAGCCATATTGTATCCTGCTACCCTTCCTCCGAGATGAGCGGTGGGCTAAAGCTGTAAAAGCCGGTTATCCCCGAATACAAAGTCGTAAACTTCAGCTACATCTCCACAAGCATAAACGTCCGGGACATTTGTACGCATGTGCTTATCTACAATAATACCCCGGTTCGTCTTTACATTGGTCCCTAGAACCAATTCTGTACGTGGAATGACGCCGATTGCGAAAATCACTAGGTCGCACGGTATCTCCTCACCGTTGCCTAGAATAGCTCCTTCAACAGAGGTGTCGTCTTCTAACTTGCCAATTATGCTTTTCACTGTTTGCCCAGTGATTATCGTGACTCCGGAATCTTCCATAATGTCTTCGATGATTCTCGAAGCCACCTCATCTAGGATAAGGTTAAGGATTCTATCCTTAAGTTCGACAACTGTGACAGCGACTCCCCGTCTGACCAAAGCATCAGCAACACTGACCCCGATTAAACCACCACCAATAACCACTGCCCTTCGTCCCTTTTTTACGGTAGCTGCGATCCGTTCTGCATCAGAAATATTGGTGAATGTGAATACGCCTTTCTTGTCTGTTCCCTCTGTCTTCGGGACAATCGGCTTGCCACCAGTGGCTATTAAGAGCCTCTCGAATCCGACCTTTTCTCCATCGTCAAGCTCCACACATCTTTCGCTGAGGTCAAGATGTAGCGCTTTTCGTCCTGCTTCCAGTTCAACATGATTCTCTTGCCAGAAAGTATCGCTACGATACTTAATTTTATCAAACTTGGCTTTTCCGGAAAGGAAGTCAGAGATCATAGGACGAGAGTATTGTGGGAAAGGCTCTTCTGAGATTAATGTGAGTTCCCCAACAGGGTCCACTTCTCTGATTGCTTCACAAGCGCCTATGCCTCCTGCTGAGCCGCCTACAATAACGTATCTCAATGTTTCAGAAGGACCTCCTCGCAAACTAAAGCCTCATTTGGACAATTGGCAACGCATGCTGGAACATCCAATGCTGGGCATAGATCGCACTTCGCAACAATGCCACTGCCAGGCATATCCATAGAAATGGCGCCATATGGGCAGACCATGATGCAAGTCCAGCAACCTAGGCATTTTTCTGGGTCATGAACCACTAGCCCGTTTTCCTCATCTTGATGCATGGCTCCTGACAAGAAGGCTGTGACGCAGGGAGGGTCTTTGCAGTGACGACACTGAACAGCAAATGAGACTGGCTTGGCTTTGACTAATTTTAGGCGGCTGAGCGGTTTGGGCCGTTCTTTGTTGTAGGATTTGACAAGGTCTTTGGACTGCGTATGTTGGACCTTGCAGTAGATTTCACAAAGCCCGCATCCCATGCAGTACTCTTCAAAGATAAGGATTCTTCTTATTTCATGTCACCTCTCTAATGACTGCAGAACCCAACCCACAATAGATTCCTTGCCGACGTTTGGCAGATTCATTTTCTTCTTTTTTGTGCAAAATGGGGTCAAGATTACTTCAGAATGTTGTTATTTGTTCCCCTTTACCATTTGATCTTCTGTGCGATCTCTACGAGAGAGGACGGTATGGGCTCTGGATTAGAGTGTTTGTTAGCGGCGTGTATTAAAAGTACGGTCTTCATGTGATTGTTTTGTCTGGTCGATTTCAGTTTTTCATACCTGTTCCTGAATTGCTCGCAAGCGACTCCGGGGGTGTGATTCTCCTCGCATAAGGGAGTCCCGTCAACATCATCAAAGTTGACACACTCGACGCAGAACCTGTTGTAGTATTTGTCCGTATTCAACCCCTCATCACGAGGCTCAAAATCCTCGCACGATACGTGAGGTCCTACGTTCATGGCGCACAAGGCGACGCCGTCTATGTCTCTTCGCTCCTCGAAGTTTGCACAATCTCTACAATACTTCACGGACAGTTTCTTTCACCTCTTTTGCTGCTTGCGGAGCTCATTCATAGAGGCGCGTTTTATATAACTGTGGCGAAAATCATTTATATGCATGGCAATTAAATATATAGAATATATGAAATATGCGAATTGGGTGGCCATGTATGGAGAAAGATGTCGGATATAGAAGAGCTCAGCTTACGGGAAGAGGGTCGTACATAGTATCCTTACCGAAGGATTGGGTACAGGAAGTCGGAGTGGAAAGAGGAAGCCAGATAGCATTCAAAGTGCAGGATGATTCCTCCTTAGTTCTAACTCCGCGGAAGATACTTGAGGGGAGAAAGGAATCCGAGAAACATGCATTGAAGGAATACCGCGTCCTTGTGGAGCCCAAGGATAATCCTAAGTCGGTGTGCCGAAGGATAACCTCTTTGTACGTCGTGAATGCGGACCTTATTCACGTTCGTTATGTACAAGGCGGGGTTGCACCGAGATTTAGAGGCCCCATAAACGACCTAGTCAAAAACGTACTCCTCGGTTCAGAGATCATAGACGAAAAACCCAATGAGCTCACTATCCAGGTTTTGATCAACCACCCAGAGTTTCCCGTGGAGAAAGCTATAAGAAGGATGGCCGTCTTGGCACTTTCAGCGAACAAAGACGCGGTGTCAGCTCTAAGCAACGAAAATGAAGGCTTGATCACGGAAGTGATCGAGGTAGCGAATGACGTAAACCGGCTGAACCTCTACGCAGTCCGCCAGCTCAAATATGGTATGGAGCGCAATCTATTCAAGGAGTTAGGGTTTAGAACGCCCAAGGAATTCCTAGGTTACCGCATCGTGGCAAACGACTTGAAAAACATCGCTGATAACGCAAGGAACATTGTTCGTAAAGTAACAACGTTCAAAGAAATGATCAGAAATCAAACGCTTTTCCTGAAAGAAGCCATTGACGAGGAGGTGTATTCTCAAATCCTGGACTACAATTCGTTGGCGCATAAATTGCTTGAGGACTCTTTGAAAGCCATATTCAAAAGAGACTACGAACAGGCGGATAGAATAATCTCTGAAGTAGAGTCGATTGCGAAGAGAGAGAACGACCTGATCGTCTTAATATCCAGCAAAAAAATGGATCCAAACGTCTCTTCGATACTCAACCTCATACTTGACACATCAAGACGCATAGTAGAATACAGCCAAAACATAGCTGAAGTGACCCTCAACAGAACGATCGAGGAAGTCTCCGCACAAAACCCTTAACCGTATATGAGACCAAGCTACACAGCTCCGAATACCTTGTGCATCCTAGAAGAGTTTATCCTCCGCTTATTAGAGTCATAAGGGCTACAGTATCACCATCGCTTAACACAACCTTACTCCCAAGACTCGAATCCTTGAGGATTCCGTTCACCGTTGAGATGAACGTTGGGTCAAGTCGGTTCTCATCGGCATTAAAAAGGTCTTTCAAACTCTTCCCATAGGTTTGAGCCAGACTCTGCAGGAGGTCCAAGAGTGAAGAACCATCTTCTATCTCGTATTCCTCTTCTTTCTTCCCAACCTTGCTTCTGACTAAGCCTAGGTAGACGATCCTTAGCCGCATACTGTTCCTCAAGATTTCGTGAGTCCAGAAGGACATTTAAGTATTTCGTACAGTTTCCGAGTCAGCTTTCATCATGACATGCACAGAAAAAGGGTAGAAAGCGTTATTATCTCTGAAGAATGGACATCAATGGCATGGTTGTCTCCAACACAGAAGCATCAATATAATGGTGAGATTCTACAGTTTTTCTACTGAACATTTATTAACCAAGTCTATTTATTTTTCTGAAGGTGGCATCATATAGATGAGTTTATTACCGTCCTCCGTTGAACAAATCGTAGGTCAGCAAGGCGACCTAACTGGTTTTCTTGTTCAGATAACATGGCTTGGGTTCTTCGTACTTTACATGTTCTACGGTCAACGCCTTCAAGTAAAGATTATGCTTAGGGAAATCGAGGGCTACCTTTTCAGACTAAAGCTCATCAGAGACCAGGGTCGATCCATTGCGATCTCGAGCATAAAGGAGATAGGCAAACCGACAGACGACCCAACCGTAAGGGTCGATCGGATCTTGGAACATGTTGATATACCTCCTGTTGACCTAGATCCCTCCGGCATAATCAGGAGGCTGGAGCACATCATAGACGTCCGAGAATTCAGGTTCAAGGATGAAGTAAGGCTCATGGTTCCAGGAGCTGACGAGACTCAGATAAATAACTTGGCAAACGTGCTTGAGGTTGCGCTTGATTTGAACCAAATCTACAAGTTTGTTAGACATCTCTACCTGATGGGTAAGAAGACCTCAAGCTTCTACGTAATCCTGCAGCTTCAGATGATTCTGCCCCAAGTTATGAAGGAGTCAGAGGCTTTCGCCAGCGCCTTAAGAGCCTCTACGCTTGGGCAACCAATAGGCGACGGTGTGGGCGCTTTGGTAGCTGCTAGGCTCATGTATGGTAGGGAGGAACGCATGATATCTCAGGATGTAGTTGTAGGTGAGGTTCCTATAGAAGGCCGTATGGCTTACGTCCTGAAAGCTAAAGGGCCTGGGGGAAACGTAGGCAAACCAGGAGAGGCCGTTAGGCAGATACTTGAAGAAAGAGAGGGGAAGATTGAAAGGATAATAGTCATCGACGCGGCTCAGAAATGGGAAGGAGAGAAGGCGGGAGAAGTTATAGAAGGAACCGGTGTAGCTATAGGAGGGCCAGGCGTCGATAAATACAAGGTTGAGGAGATAGCTACAAAATATAAGGTTCCAATCAACGCCATTCTCATAAAGGAAAGCATAGCCGATATTGTATCTACTATGAGAAAAGAGGTCCTCAACAGTGTGGAAGACGTCTTGGTAAGGATAAGAAGAATAGTACTGGAAACCACCAAGGAAGGTGACCATATAATAATCGCTGGTATAGGAAACACGATGGGAATCGCACAGTAGGGAACGACCATGGAGAAAACTCCACCACCAGAAAAAAGATTGCCATTCTTCTTAATCGCAGTCATATCTGTGTTGTTAATTCTGTCATTCATCTCGCTCTACCAGGCGGTTGAAACCTACAAGAGAACGGGTTCTCCAGACTTCATGACAGTTGTTCTAAGTCTGAGCGCGATCACCCTTTCATCCTACATGTTTCTCCAGATGAGAAGAAAGCCTTTAAAGCTTGGATTTGAGATGCCAAAGGTTTTCACATTGATTCAATGCTCGAGCTGCGATTTTAAGAACATCAGAGATTTCGAGAAAGGAGACTACATTTTGAAAGCAACTGGTGCCTGTCCTAAATGCAGTGGTTCATCGTTTATTTCCTCGATCTATAGAGAAGTAGAAGAAAAAGAGGAATGAATTGCTTTTTTTCTTCTAGCTAGGTAAGCACCACAGGTCCATCTTTGTCTATGCAAACTATGTGTTCAAACCGGGCAACACTTCTTCCTCTAGCCTCCGCGAATACTGAGTAGGCCGTCAAGCATTTCAGTGTTAATAACTCAGAAAGCGCGGATTTGCGTTATTGACTCAGATGTTACTGGACGCCCTAATACGTCTTTGGCACATTGTTAGTAAAGGCTTTGGCTCTTCTGATGGATGTTAGAGAAGAAATTCAGATTCATAAATGATTTATCAAGATAGGAACAAGGTTAAGTCCAATGAGCGAAAGCCGTGTCAACGAAAGGGAAAGGACAAAACATGGTCAAAAGAGTTAGAAAAGCGAGAATTCTCATTGTTGACGATGACGAAAATATCAGGAAGACGCTGTCCAACATTCTAGAAGAAAAAGGATTCGTTGTTGACGCCGCAAGAGACGGTGAAGAGGCGATCCTGAAATCTAAGGCCAATTACTACAACCTAGCTTTGATAGATATTCGGCTTCCAGACATGGAAGGCACCGAACTCTTGGCTAAGATGAACGAGACCATACCAAAAATGGTCAAAATAATTCTCACAGGTTATCCCTCGCTGGAAAACGCCATTGAAGCGGTCAACAAGGGCGCAGATGGTTACATTGTGAAGCCGATATACCCAGACAAACTCCACAATATAATAGAGAAACAACTGGAGAAACAGGAGGAATCGAAGAGATATACCGAAGAGAAAGTTGTAGAATTCATCAAAACCAGGGCCAGAGAACTTGGGCATGGTCCCCGATCACGCTAACCGTTTCTGGAGCAGAAGAGAACCATGAAGAGCCTCTCGAACCATCAATTGGAACGAGAGTACGACGGTTTTGTGGTCAAGACAATAAAAGTGGTCTTGAAGGAAGTTTTGGGAGAGAAGGCATTCAGGAAGATGATTCGAGTTATGAGGGAAAATTACTCTTTGGAGTTGGATGATCTCCCCGAAAAGACTGAGGCTTTTTCGTGGGTCTTGCGTGAGATTCTAGGAGAAGGCTCCACAATAATCGAGGACCTGATTGTCGAAAACCTATACACGAGCCTCGGGTTAGTATTAACATGGAAGAGAGATTTTTCGCTGTCTGACTACATCGCGGAGCTTCCCTCCACTTATAGACCTGTCAATCAACAGTTACGACGTTGAATTCAGAGATCGCAGTCATAAACTATATCTAAGTATAAGTCTTTCTAGGAATAGCGGACCTACCTGTTATTCACTTGGGGCCCAAACATAGGCAACCGCTACTATGAAGACCTAGTTTCATCCAAATAGAGCTTAAGTATCGACTTCAGTTCGTCCCTTGCTTTACCGCGCAGAAATTCTTTAAGGAGCCTTTAGTTTCTACATAGTATTGAGTCTACGTGTTTGGAGAGAGTTCTATGCAGAAGATCGGCGTTGTTACAGCCGGCGGAGATGCCCCAGGCATGAATGCGGCTATCCGTGCCATAGTTCGCTCCGCCATCTACAACGGCCTTGAGGTTGAAGGGTTCGAAAGAGGCTATGAAGGGCTTATTGAGGGTCAATCCCGACATATGGGTCCTCGTTCTGTAAGCGGAATCATAAACCTTGGTGGAAGCATACTGAAAACCGTCAGATGCGAAAAAATGAAAACTCCTGAAGGAGTAGAAAAGGCTGTTGAAGTTCTTAAAGGCAAAAATGTCGAGGGGTTCATAACGATCGGTGGAGACGGAACCTTTAGAGGTGCCTGTGAGATTCACAGGGCCAGCGGGATACCCGTGATAGGTGTTCCGGCGACTATCGACAATGATGTGGCAGGCACGGACACAACAATTGGTTTCGATACAGCTGTAAATACGGCTCTCTGTGCAATAGACAAGATACGAGACACAGCCATCTCCCACGAGAGAATCTTCGTTGTAGAGGTGATGGGAAGAAAACGCGGTTTCCTTGCATTGGAGGTTGGATTTGCTGGAGGAGCAGAAGTGATTTTGATTCCGGAGGTCAAGTTCGACTTGGACAAGATCTGCCAAAGGCTCAAGGGTGCACGTGAAGACGGGAAAACCTCCGAGATTATCGTGATGGCTGAGGGCGCCGGCAATTCTCGCGAGGTTGCAGAGTTTATATCAGAGAAGACGGGGTTTCAGGTTCGGCTGACAGCTCTAGGATATATACAAAGAGGGGGGCCACCGACTGCCTGTAGTAGAGCCCTAGCCTGTCAGTTTGGGCATCACGCCGTTGAGTCACTACTTAATGGTGAAAAAAAGAGGATGATAGGCATCAGAGGGGGAAAGGTCATCTCGGTAGACCTAGAGTACTCTTGGAAGAAAAGAAAAGAACTCGACTTGGAACGTTACAGACTGGCTGAAATCCTATCGCTCTAAGATGAAAAAGTTGATGATGCCTGAAGACTATGTTATGAAGTTGGTTAGTCCAGCCTCTCTGGCAAATTCTAATGCTCGGGTCATCTCGTTCGCGGTTAATCTTCTCCGTAGCTCAGGTATCTCGTAGGCTCTCCACTCAGGTCTAAACTGGAACATTATGTTGGTTCTTGTGTTCTCGCCAAGGTTCTCAGATATCCAATGTAGAATGACCCTTGTGCAGCACTCAAGATGCTCAGGTAGAACTAGGACGCGGATGATAAGTTCCCCACTTTGCTTCCCGTACTTGTGGTTTCTTGTGCAAACTTCCCAATAGTTAGGTGCATCTGAGATTCTGCTTGCACATTTGCCCGGGCCATATTTGAAATCAAGCAGATAGACATCAACGAATCCTTCTAGAAGTTTGGCCGTCTCTTCACTATAGTAGGAGTTAGAGTTCCATACGACAGGGATGTTGACATTCACATGCTTGAACGTCGAAAGCCACTGTTGAAGCCAAGGCGTAGGTTCCCCGCCGACCAGATTGGCGTTTCTGCAACCATTCGTCCTCAGTCTTTCAACCGCCAAGGCCAAACGCCTAGGCGTGTAAACTTCCCCACTCTCGAACCATTGGGATATCGACCAGTTCTGGCAGTGAAGACACCTTGTTGTACAACCCATTGTGAATATGGTTCCCGAAGGAACAAGCTCAGGCTCCTCACCCATATGCTCAAACATCGAAGAAACTAAGATCTGAGTGCCGCACTTGCAGTAGCCGAGTTCGCCCTTCAGACGGTTCACGGAGCACTGCCTAGTGCAGAAATGACATTTTTCAAGGATGCGGTTGGCTATCTCGATTTTCAGATCCACGAAAGACTTTTCCGGGTTTTCCATCTCGTCCAAGGTTTTCTTGCTGGAGTCTACATCCTCCTGAAGACGACTGAACTCAGTCAGCAACTCTTCATGGACATGCCAGAGCCTTTGAAGCGGATCTTCTCGGTCGAAATCGGCTGGAAGTTTCTTGGCGACCAAAAACTTTGCCAGTTTCTCGTCTTGCATGACTGAGAAGTATCTAGAGAGACTGGTCCGAGCGTTTTTGTCCTTCAGGACGGATGTTGCGTCAGACCGGAGAATGCGCCACATCGATGTTCTAAGATTAGTTGAGGTGGAAAGAATCTTATTAAGGCTGTGCCTTTCTGTTGTGTTCCTTTAGAGAGAGAAATGGCAAAGCGGAGAGTAACACCATCACAGCGGACATATAATACGGGAGGAACATGCTGAAATTTTCCCAAAGTATTCCGCTTATGGTTGAGCCTATCGTCATGCCGATCCAGAAGGATGTGGCCGACACTCCGTTCATAAATCCTCTTCGAGCCGGAGGGGTCAAGCTCATCGTAAGGTCTTGATATGCTGGCCATGAGAGATTAAGGATAACATTTGAAATGAACATAAGAATAACGCACTCCAAGAAACTTCGGGATAGTGCGAAAAAGCCGAAAAATGGAGCAGATAAAACTATGGTTATGAGAACTATCTTTTTCCTACTGTATCTTGTGGCTAGCCTGCCTCCAGGGATCTGAACGACCATCGAGGAGAGACCGAACCCTATAGCATACAGGATTCCAGCGTCAGTATAGGTGGCCTTGAACTGTCTTTCTATAAATTTGGGGGTTATAGGGATATAAATACCTATACCGGTGGCTTGTATAACGTTCAACGCTAATATAATGAATACAAGTGTAAGGAATTGCCGGGTTTCACCTCTATTGCTGTCTATAACTGGTTGGTGAGTAGGAGGCTTCCTCGACTCCTTAAGAAGCAAGGAAAAGATCAAGCATGAGCTCATGAAGACGGAACAGAGAACGAATGTCGATCGAATGCCTAAAGCATCGGCAGTAAAACCTCCTACGAAAGGGGCAAATGTCGACCCCAAAAGAAATGCGATATTCATCCAACCAAACGTCATTGCACGTTTTCGGTCAGTGGAAGAATCAGCAACGATCGACCATCTAACAGGCAATGATAAACCCGTCGCCAAGCCACTTAGAATGACCCAAGGTATCAACTCAACCCAGTTCTTAGCGAAAATATAGAGGAGTGGCGGAAAAACCCCAAAGAGAGTTCCAATTACGTTCAGCTTTCTCCTACCGTATTTATCTGAGAGCGAGCCTCCTAGAATATTCACGAATGCTGTGACCGCGCTAGGTATACCTGAGATATAGCCCAACTCCACAATTGAAGCCCCTAAAGAGCTGACATAAAAGATCCAAATGGGAGTTACAAGGTTTACAGATATGGAGCTAAGCAAAATAACCATAAAGAGTACGAACATGTTTCTATCGGAAGGCGACTGTATGAATAGCGTAGGGTTCTGCCTCATTCTATTTAGATGGTTCTAAGAGACTTGATAAGAAGATGCTTAATAGCTTTCCCGATGGAAGGATAAACCGGAGCTTCTTTACACATGCGCTAGATTAGAGAGTATGGGAGTGAGAAGCCTTGTCTATAGAACTTGCCTTTGATTGCGATCTGTCTGCCGCAGTTCGGGCAACGCATGTCGTCGGTGATGTTCCACCTAGCTACGTCGAACCCATATCGCCTAATAAGCATCTCTCGGCATCCAGGGCAGTAAGTATTCTCATACCGGTGACCTGGGACATTGCCCAGATAGACAAAGTCAAGGCCTTGTTCACTTGCTGCATTATGTGCTTCTTCGAGTGTTTTGATTTCGGTTGAGCTTATGTTATCCAGCTTATAGTTGGGATTGAACCTCAAGAGGTGGAAAGGCGTATCCTTCCCTAGATTCTCAAATATCCATTTGGCCAGTTCCCTTATTCTATCCATGGAGTCGCCTATTTTCGGTATTACTAGATTTGTAACCTCGACGTGAATATTGTGTTTCTTCATTGCTTTCAAAGACGCGTAGATGGGTTCCACAGAAGGGACTGATGCAAACATTTTGTAGAATTCGGGATCTCCGCCGCCTTTAAAGTCAACTGTCGCAGCGTCCAAGAATGGTGCAATCATCTCTATTGCTTCAAGCGTCATATATCCGTTTGTGACAAAAGTGTTGAAAATGTCTTCCCTGTGGGCTATGGAAGCAGTGTCGTAGGCATATTCGAAGAAGATCGTCGGCTCAGTGTACGTATAGCTGATGCCTTGACACCCATAGCTTTTAGTTGCCTCTACAACACTTTCAGGAGGGAATTCTTTACCAGTTATATCTTTTTCCTGACTTATCGCCCAATTGTCACAAAATTGGCACCTGAAGTTACATCCAATGGTAGCTATAGACATGACTAGGGCGCCTGGATGAAAGTGTGAAAGCGGCTTTTTGCCAATCGGATCTACATGTGCAGCGCAAGCCTTAGAGTAATTGAGTGAAAATAGCCTACCAGATTCGTTCTTTCTGACGTTGCAGAACCCAAAGCCGCCTTCTGGGATCGAGCATCTGCGGGCGCAGAGGTTGCACTTGACCCTGTTATTCGCGATTTGCTCGTAAAGCATGGCTTCACGTGAAGGCATAGAGCTTCAACCCAAACAACTTGCCAAATATTCCGAGATCAGCTTAATCGTAGGTGACGCCTAGTTTTATAGTTTCCTCAGGTTTTTCATCGAGCATGCGATAAGCCTCAGCCACTTCTTCAAACCGCACTATGGGAGAGAGCATTCCTTTACATGTCAGAACTTTCTTCTTGAATAGCTTTAGAACTGTCTGGTAAACGCGTTTCCTGTCCCATAAGGGGTAGTCTCGATATGGCTCGCTTTCGACGCGAGCACCAGAAACCATGATTTGACGGTTAAAATGCCACTCCTCCCCTAGGTTCAGGCCTTTTGCTTCTCCATGGTACCATGAAACGGGTACGATTACGCCACCGTATCCTGTTCCCCTTATTGCCTCATGCAAAGCCTTGTATGAACCGCTTGTCTCAATGGAGACATCTGTACCTTTGTCGCCCGTAACTTTCCTGATCTCGAGGCCAACATCACAGTTAAATGGGTTGAAGAGTAGGTCCGCTCCGTATTCTTCAGCCAGTTTCCTCCTCTTTTCGATAGGTTCAATCCCGATAATATCTGAAGCTCCTGAAAGCCTAGCCATTTGGACCGCAAAAAGCCCTATCGCCCCAAGCCCGAAAATCGCTACGCTGTCTCCAAGTTTCACGCGTCCTTCACGGACAGCTAAGAGCGCTACTGTAGCCGGGTCTATACAGACAAGTTCCTCATCGTTCAGCTCAGGCGGAGCAAGACTAACAGCTTGTTCACTGATCGTATGTGTTTCCCTTATGGGAAGATACCCGTAGACCCTGTCATCAATCTTAAGCTTTTGTATTTGGGGTCCAACCTCAGTTACGACCCCTACGGTCATATTACCTAGTCTCATAGGAAACGAAACAGTCCACCCTTCCGCGGTCCCTTTTGGCACAAATATGCTGAGCTTATGATCATAAGTTTTCTCACTAAAAGGTGACAACCCCCTATAGATCGATAAGGTTGTCCCATGTTTCTCGGCGGAGAAGCAGCTCCTCAAGCGGATTTGGTTTGGTCCAAGAGGAGGTTCATCATATTCCTTCAAAACTGGTTGCCCCGGAGCAACTGCAACAAGCTCTCTTGGCATGTCTCTTATCACCATACACCTTTATTTTAGATTATATTTTCTCCGAGAGGACATATGAATGATCTAACGCATACAAAACGTTTGAGAGGAATTCTAGAAATCAGCCCTTTTAATCTTTGATGGCCTCAAGAAGACTCATAACGTTCCACAATTTGACCCGTGTGTATGGAGGCATGTTCGGGTCCTGCAGGATTTCGTCGAGGATAGCGATAGCGTTGGATGCCTTGACACCAAGTGTGTATCCTGATGATTCAAGAGTATCCATCGATCCCTTCGCAGCCCTTCTTATGTTGCGGGGTGTCGTGGTGTCCTCAGAGACTTGTCCAAGGATTGCCAAAGCCTGCTTTATTCTCTCTTCATATTCTTTCAGCTTCTTCTTGCTAACCATCCCGTGTCCCCTCTTAACAATATATGACTAAGCACTTAAGGAGCATTCTTTAGAATCTAATGGGGCAACGCGAATATAAGCTTATATTTGCCGTAATTCTGTTTGTGCCTAGATATTTTTTCCTTTTAGCCTTCTGGCCTCAGCAAAAAATGCCAATCGAAGCTTGTTCCCCTTCAAGATGAGTCTAAGAGTTGATTAGCTGTTTGCTTTGGCTTACTCTTGGGATAATACCATGTGCGTTTTTTGTCTGCTGAAAGCATTGAGAGATAAGCTAAGGAAAAAAGTGGTTCTTTTTTTACTTCAACAACGGAGGCGAGGAAACAGGCAAGAACTGCTCTCAATGTTCCAGAGGGAAGCTCTTGAACCACAAAGAGCTAGTATGACCCTTTCTCTTACAAGTTCACTGCATAGTGGAGACTCTGTCACGAAATGTCCTTGGACATAACCAATAATGAGCCTGATGGTTGACGATTAATAATGCATTGTGTTTTTGGAATCAGGTTTGAGATAAGGAGAAGTGTAACCAACCTTTTCCTCCATGCTTAAGGTGCTGGTGTTGCTTCATGTACTCTAGGGTGGCCCGTATTTCTTCCTTGCGCCTGAGCCGGGATATGTTCTGAACTGTTATGTATTCACGGATGAATTTCCTGATTCCTCCTCTCACAGGATTTGGGTTAATCCTTTCCGCTTCATCTGGTGTCAGGTGCTGTTTTAGAATCTCCTGGAAATCAGGGGGTTTAAATTCTCTAGTGGCAAATAAGATAAGACCTCGATCGACGAATAGACGATCATAGGTTTTGTCTGCTATGGATTCTGCTCTGACTTTATCCTCTAATCTGGATCTCCACATAAGCTTCCACTCTTGCCGAAGCGAGTCAACGAATTCGCTCAGATTCTGCTCAACCGTCTGCAATATCAAATCCCTCTATTATAAAAGCTGATATGTACTCTCTAAACCCTAAACTTGATCTAGCATCTTCCTCTTTCCGTGCGAACGAGTAGGTATGGACCCAATCTTTGCTGTCGGAATCGTTATTGTCTAGAAACAAATAATATATGTTGTGAAAAGGATTTCCAGAGAGATACTATGGAAAAAGATTATAGAAGTTAATCTACTTTTTTCTATGCTTTACCGAAAGCTAATGTCACTCCAGTTTCTACTCAATATAGAATTGGTTGTTGAACAAAAGAGATAACCTGCATGACTTAAGAACCAGAATATTAGAATGAGACCCCAGATAGGACTTTAGCATAATCTCCGCGGTTCTAGGTCATAAAAGCAAGCTGCGAATATAAGTGGATGACGACAAGCTCTAATAATGCCACTCTTATTCCTATGTTTGATGCCTCAACTTTGTGCCTATCTCCAAAGTAGTGAAAAGCATGTTGCCATGGCAACCCAAAGATGGAAGACCGTAGCATGGAATTTGCTTCTAGAAAGGTTTTTACGAAAAGATTTATATCAGGTAAACTGAAATTTAAGGGTACTGAACGGTACTTCAGGGGTCCTTTTTCTGAAACCCATAGAACAGCGACGGTTCCTTCAACGAAGTAGAGTCGACATCATAGCATGTATACTAAGGAATTCAAATGAGAGTTCCAGAAAGACGCGGCTTATCTATAGGTGCAATCTTAGCTTATCACAGTTCAACATGTATGCAGAATGCCTCATTCAAGGGGAACTCTTGAAGAAATACCTGAAACGGGGAGTAGAGGTTTATGAGATCACTGAAAAGGGAAGAACCTTTCTGAAGGATTACGCAAGGATAAAGGATGTTCTCGAAAAGATGCGCATCTAGCTTAAGGTATTATGTGATAGACATCTCGAACAATGAGTAAGTCCAAGAGCTCAGCTTTACTTGCCTTGTTTCCTCGTCCACTTCTAGAAAATATTTTTTCAGGAAATCCATAACATACTCCGCATCTTTTTCCTCAAGAAAACTTTCCTTTATGATTCTGTACAGCTCTTCTAGGTCAGTCCTTTTTTCACTCTTAGAATTCAGGTAGAGTCGTTCGAAGACCTCATCGAGCAATTTATATCCCGTTAGAAATTCATCTCTGATTATAAATGATTTGAGAAGACTCTTTATAGATTATAGAAATGTATTTTCTATGCGCCTCTTTAGCCGCAGTCCAAGCAAAGCTTTAGAATGTTAGAACAATCCCTGGACCTATCCCTGAGCCTTTGAATCATAAACAGTTTGCTCTATAATATTACATAAAGATAGCCAAGCATGTTCGCATGAGTTTTATAGAAGAGGCAACAATTGATCCGCAGTGTTGGGGATTGATGGAAAAGATAGATGAAATGCTGGAGTTCCTCGCCTTGCACGGAGGGGCATGTTCGGTTGAGGAAGTCTCAAAAGCGCTTCATATCACACGTGAAACGTGCAAGAAGATAGCTGATTTCCTGGCCAAATATAATTTCGTCGACTTTGAAGGTCGCACGCTAATGATTAGCCCGAGAATGAAAGACCTTTTTACCTGTTCTTCGGATGATAAACATATTCTAAGTGGCATAGTCTCTGTGCCTAGTACTTCTCTTTCTGAGTAAACAGTTGGTTAAGATGACTATACAGATAAGGCTCAGAGTTTTATTTGCCTTAGGTTACTTCCGTCGCGGTCACATATATGTTAAAGTCAAAGTTAGTTATCCCTTGTATGCTTTGTGAGACCTCTAGGGTAAAGGTAATTGACAAGACTTGATTAGGTTGTAGTTCCATACCTGAGTAATCCCATGAAAGGGTTAAGTATGTGCTGGCAGTTGAGGGGTTCCAATCTGCTAGATAGAAATCCAGACTCAGGGGCACGGTACCTAAGTTCTTCACATAGACCGTCACGGTTCTTGATGCACCAGGATAAAGCGTTCCCCAATTGATAGAGGTGAGGTTGTTGACGCATCCGCTCTCCCTGTAAAACCTGATATTGGCTGATGCTATGACTCCTGTGCTGCTAATTGGTATCACTGATGAAAGCGCACCGTATATCAGATGCATATTGAACACAATGGTTCCGATTGCCAGAATTGCACCCATGACAGTCACCATCTGCCTCTTGGTTGAACCACTAAGTCTTCTTGAGTTACTTCTTTTTAGCCCGTCTGCTTCGGAGATAATCCTCTTTGCGTTTTCCAAATTTTCCTCTAGATTCATGGTACCTAAGTCATGCCAGAATCCATAAAAGAGTTAGGAAGCATACACATTATGCGTGAAGTACTGTTTACTAATCTGTCTCCAGTTCACATGTCTAATTTCCCGTTTTCACTTACAGTGGAAGCTCTAAGAACCTGGCGTCAAGCCTAATTCTTCTACGGTTCAAATCTAGCTCAGCAAGACCGAATTTTCTCAAAAAGCTTATGGCCTTGTCGCATTGATCTTCAGTGAGGCTCAAACCTTTTTTGATCTCTGAAAGAGCATGCCATTGACCGTCTTCGAGCGATCTTACTATCGCTTCGATCACAGGCTCACCGGCTCAGAACGCATTAGAGTAAACTGATTCTGTATTTATAGCTTCAGATACACTTGTTTAGAAAAAATAGTCGCTTGTTTTAGAGATTAGCAAGTGATTTTGCTTCCATTGGCAATCTGATTAACGTTCTACGGAGCTTCAGAACTCTCCTACTAATGGCCTGTTAAAAAGCCTGTTATTGATCGGCCCTTAACACGCCTTATAAAGATTAGGATAAATCTTCTAGTAGAAACGTAGCGAAAGAAGTTCCAATAATACAGTGTGACGGAAAATGAAACCAACTTTCTCAAAGCGTGGAAGGCTCGAGATCATTTATGAGATCCTTTCGGTCTGCCGTAAGCCTGCGAAAAAGACAAGTATCCTTTACAGATGCAACCTTAGCTATAACCAGCTTCAGAAATACCTTGAATACTTGATGACTCAAGACCTACTTAGCTCGCCCCAGAGTGAGCCGCTAAAGTTTTACATAATAACGGACAAGGGAAAGGAATTTCTAGATGAATACAAACGGCTAGACATCATCCTTGAGGGAGAAAAAAACAATTCGGCTGGCTTACTGAACAACCACAGCAAATACATATAACCTAGAATTGCAATCTTTTAACATAAAAAAAGTGGTTCTTCTCTGGCCACTGATAATGACCCGGAGGTCGTAGGGGCATAAGGGTCTAGAAAAGAGAATGAGGGTCAAGGATAGAAGCCTACCCAGGCGCTCTGCCCGGGGAGACAGCGGCGAATGGGAGAACTACACGAAGCATGATCATGTAATCATAGTGGGAGGTTACAGCTATGAGTCCCTTGCTCTTGATTTTTCTAGGTCTCCTAGTTGCCCCATTTATTCCGGCATTTACAGAGTTTCTTAAACGTAAAGACAAAGGGCCGAGGGATGTTCCGGATCGGACTATATATGATGAAAAGCCCGACTTCAATGTCGCTGTATTGGAACGGGCGCGGGCGAAAGCCAGAGCTGAAGTGCCTGGCGAAGTGTTACGGATAGTGGGTGATGTCAGTGTTCCTGACGGGATGAATATAAACAGTCACTTGGTGGTTCACGGGTGTCTGAGACTAGGGAAAAAGTGTCACATACAGGGCAGTGTGAAAGCCTCCGGCAATGTAGAGATAGGAGAATATTCAGTAATCGAAGGTCACGTGTTGTCAGAAAGCAAGGTTCGGATAGGACGAAATAGCGTGGTAAAGGGTATTGTCGATTCACCAAAAGAAGTCATCATAGAGCAGGGCGTCAAAGTTGAGGCCATTCCAGCCAAAGGCAAAGTTAGACTTGAACCCGGCGCGAAAATAGAAAAGAAAATATTTCTGAGCGATGAGACCACTATGCATGGTCCGGGTTGGTCTGAGCCTCAGATTACCGCCAGAACCGAGTTAGATAAGTCTGATAAGACCGTGAGCGGCGAACCAGCAGGACAACTCGGGATTGAACCTGAGGGTAAGAAGCAGATGGCGTTACCTGCTGAGAAATTTGAGCAAGAAACAGTGGAGGAAATACTCGAGAGTCTGATCGCCTCAAAGATGCGAGAAGAACTGAAGAAGAAAATTAAGGGCTTAGAGCAGTAAACTTGGGAGCTGAGTTAATAAGCGTCGCATACCCAGCTCCGTAGCTAAGACTCATATTTGCCATATTTCCTAACTAGGTCAATAACCCTCTGGTACTGTTGGAAGCTGACATTTTTAGGCACTGAGTGGTCGGAGTGATAGATGTATCCGCCTCCTTGTTTAGCTACTGAGATCTTTTCTCTTATTTCTTTCTCGATCGGTTTCGGGTCATCCATTGCCATCAATCTCACGTCGATTCCTCCCATGAAGCTGATTTTGTCTCCATATTTCTCCTTTAGCCTGATCAAGTCCATGCCAGCCTTAACCTCCACTGGCTGAAGACAATCAATGCCTTCTTCAATGAGATACGGGATCAAATCCTCGACTTTGCCGCAACAGTGTAGGATCACATGCATGTCATGGCTGTGGAAATATTTGCACAACTCTTTAAACACTGGGTGGAGTTGCCGCTCGTAGCGTTTTGGCGAGAAGAAGAGTCCTCCTCTATAGCCCAGATCGCAGAAGAGGAAGGCTCCATCAAATTTGAACCCGCCTTGAACCATGCGGTCGCACATCTCCATGGCCAACTTCGCATCTGTCCAATACATGTCTTTGACCCATTCGGGCTCCATGATGACTGCCTTCAGTAAACGTTCAGAGGCTACGTAACTCTGGATCTTGTCGTATCCGACAGCTGCACTGTAGGTGATAAAACGTCCACGGCTATTTTCACGATGGAATGATTGAAGACTTGATATCCAATCAACTCGGTAATCGCTCGGTCTCAGCCTAAGCTTTATCCTTTCCCAGTCTTCCTTGTTTTTGCATGGGTAGTCGATTATCATGGGTGTAGTGGAGTAGTCGCGATGGTTCTTCCTGACGCCTCCGAAGCTGTTTCGCTCGACGATGTATTCTTCATTCTCATAAAGAACCTCGACTGGAAACTGAGGCGAAGTATCCGCACCATAACTAACCAAATCATAATCGAAATAGTCCGCTGCAGAGACTCCTGAGGGCAGGCCTTCTGTCCGCCACCTGTCCACTGTTGCCTGCCAAGGGCTGTCATGAATCGGAACTCTATCCGGTTCTCGGTGCTGTAAAGCCAGTCTTAATCTTTCACGCGAGTTCATTTTCCTTCCTCTATCTCACATCACAGTTCATGAATTATTGTATGTAATGTGCTGTATAACTGCTTTTTCTAGCGCACCATGGCATGGACCTAAGCGTCCTCCACGTCGCATCTAGACTTACACCACTTGGAATGAAGGAAGAAAAGTTAGGGCAAATAAGGCTATCATATGAGAGGTTCGAGTGCTACTGCTCTTATCCAAGATGAATCGAGGCTGGCAACTCGTAGCGGCAACCCGATGTAAAAGACTCTTTCTTTCTCAATTTTATCCAAGTTTACTAAGCCTTCAATGAGAGGTATGTCGTTCCTCAGCAAATTGTTGTGGGTAGCCATTGAACCGCCGGGTGCCTCTACCATAAGGTTCTGGACACCGACCATCTTCACAGGCCTCTCTGCAAGCCATTTAGCAGCCTCGGGCGATATGTACGGTGCTTGATTGTCTTTGTAAGGGCTCCACATTAGAACGATGTCCCCCCTTTTCACTTTCCTTAAGTGAGTTGGGGTGATGGGTTGTCCGTGTCCTTCTTTGGGGTTCAAGAAACCGAACTTCAGAACTATGGCCTCGCCTAGGAAGACCTCGACTTGCATGTCGGCACATGATTTTGCTCCCTCGATGAGATGTGCTGGCAACTCAACATGGGTTCCAATATGGGTTTCGGTTTCAACCCAGTGCATGAAAGCCTTGTCAGGAGCATAAATGAACTGTCGTATCTCGAATCTGCGGGCTTCTTTTCCATGCAAGTATTCGCTGTTTACCTTGAGAACACCAGGCCTTATCTCGGCTGATAGATCGATTACCCTGAAATCTTCTATCCTATTCATCCAACTCACCCAATATTTTTACACTCCAAGACCACTTGGTTTCAAAGGTCAACTGCTTTCTCCCAAGTTTCCCTTTTCTCGTCATACTCCTTTCGCGTCATATGGAAACGCGCGGGGTTGCCGAGGACGACTGAATCCGGTGGCACATTCTTTGTGACGACCGCGCCGGCTGCCACTACGGCGTTCCTGCCAATCTTTACACCAGCTATCAATGTGGCATTACCACAGATGACTGCGCCTTTCTCGACAATGACCCCTGAGAGACGTTTGCTTTGAGGGTAAGGATCGTTTGTAATGCAGACGTTGGGCGATATGAAAACATCGTCTTCTATGACAGTTAGATGAGGGAGATACGCGTTTGATTGGATTCTCACTCGTCCTCCTATTTTTATCGTACCATCTAGCTTTGCCGAGGAACCAATGAGGGTGTCCTCACCGATGATGCTGCCTTCTCTTATTAGGACATTGTGCCCAGTCCTGACTTTATCGCTGATAGTCACCGCTTCATAGATGACAGTGCCCGAACGGATGATGCAGTCTTTCCCGATTCTAGCGCCCTTGCTGAAGTTATCGTACTTCTCGATGTCGAACGGATGGGAGAAGACCAAGGACTTGAGTGTCTTCTCTACCGGATAGCCGACGATGACATCCTTTCCGATCACAGTTCCCGAACCTATTCTAGTGGGTCCTAAGATCACGGCATTTTTCTCGATGTATCCCTCGACCTTAGCCTTAGGAGACGTATAACCTGTCATTGGTAATCCACATTCTTAAAGGCGTCAAACTTTTTCAAGGTTGCGGTCAGAAACACTTAGTAGCAAGGATTTTGCTCGGTAATGGGTCTTGCCAAGGTAGAATTGTTCAGGAAAAACTCTTCAGATACCTATAAATATGGAATTAAGAGCATAAGAAGATGAGGAGATTGGATGGCGAGACGATCGAAAAGCGAGACTCAAAGGATGCTGAAGGCGATGGCTATTCTTCTCCGAAACACAACGTGGAAATGCGGTAGAATTGAGCGTCTCGTTATCGGATACCTACAAACCCATTTGAGAAGAAGCGGGACCGCGTGGTCTCATATAAGAGATATGGAGCTACACTTTAAGCTTAAAGGTAAACAGAAAAGCGAGTTCTTTGACGCACTTAGACGGTTGGAAAGAAGGCACATAATAAGGATAGAGGGGCTATAAGCCGAGATACTAGACAAATTTCCTCGTCTAGATCGCAGAGTGCTAAGAATTACTTTTTTCTTTAGAAAACAAAAGGGAAAACAACTGCATACTTAAGTTGCCTTCGTCTTCAGAGCTTCTTGGAAGAGCTTCTTCACTACTGTGATCCGGGCTTTCTGAGCTAAGACATCGGCAGTGACGAAGTCTAACGCTTCCTCTGGACACCATTCTACGCACTTTGGTTTTCCGTCACAAAGATCGCATACGAAGACCACCTTCCTTTCAGGATGAAGCATGATGGCGCCGTAATCGCAGGCTTCGATGCACCACCCACAGCCGTTGCATTTATCTTCATCAACCATGATTATGCCTGTTTCCTCAGACTGGGTCAATGCATCTCTTGGGCAAGCAGCAACGCACGGAGCATCTTCACATAGCCTACAAGTTAAGGACATGTTGATGACTGTATCAAGGCGTACGGCACGTATCCGTGACTTCAACGGGTTAAAGGTCTTCTCCTTCTCATATGAGCAAGCGTATTCGCACACGCAGCAGCCTGCGCATTTGTCAGGATCCGCTGAGACGAATTTTCTCGCATGAATAGTTGACATTCCCGTCCCTCCTTTACGAGGTCTTTTCAGGTTTACCAATCTTGCCTCGCACTATATATGCTAGGTCTTCTATACCCAACTCTTCTAGTTTTTCAAGGGTCGGGATACCTTCTCTAGTCCAACCGCGGTGAGCATAGTAGTCGTCTAGCATAAAGTCGAGTTCCTTCTTTGAGATGTAGCTTCCCTTAGAGACAGTGTCGTCAGGTATTGGTGTGCTCATAACCTTAGCTGGAAGGTGATCATCCTTCCTTGTGAATCCTTCTCTGATATTGTAAAGCCTACCGAGGTTGTTTATTCTCTCGCCCGCTCTTTTGAGCTCATCTGGAGTCAATGCGATTCCTGTCGTAAGCGTGTAGTAACGCGAGAGGTCTTCGTACTCTTTGTAGTAGACACCTCTCGAGAACTTGCAGACTATAAGTGAGTCGATTATGGTGTAAAGGTCCTCGATGTCTATGACGAACTTGGAACGACCCTTTTCAACTTTGAAGCGGTCAACAGTCCCTTTGAGGTCGACTCCATAGGCGCCATGTCTGTTGTGGTCAGCCCCGCGGAATGAAACTGCGTATCCTATCGCGGCTGTCTTTAGACCTCGTATGTCGTAGCCAGTCATCTCAAGGCCCTTTATGTGGTTTGCATATTTTTCAGCGCCCTTTCCGATCTTCTCAGCTGCTCTCTTTACCCCTTCAGCCAGAATGTCGCCTAAACCTTCCCTCTTGCCTATCCTGTGAACCAATTCAACGGTTGCCTCTGCATTGCCAAATTCTAGATCCATGCCGCCCGTGTCATCTTTTGCCAGAATACCATGTTCAAAACAGTCCATCGCGAAGCCCACAATGTTCCCCGTTGACAGGCTATCGAGCCCGTAATAGTTGCATAAGTCCATGGCCTTGATTATGGCATCCAATCTGTCTACGCCGCAATGGGGGCCAAAAGCCCATAAGGGTTCGTACTCGACCCGCGTCGTCGTACCTTTGTATGGTCCCTCAGGAACAACAGCGAGGTGCTCGCAACGCATAGCGCAAGATAAGCATCCATCTATCTTCGCGACGAAACGTTCGTTCAAGTATTCTCCGCTGACGTTATTGGCTCCTTCGAAGACCGCGTTGGTAAAGTTTCTGGTTGGAAGAGCCCCAAGCGAATTATGGACTAAGACGTTTAGAGGAGTGCCAAGGGTCCTATACTTGTATGTCGCCGGGCCTTTCATCCTCTCATGAAGCATCTTCACGAACTCCATGAATTCATCAGGCTTCGCAACGCCAACATCCTTTGTGCCACGAACAGCTATGGCCTTAAGGTTTTTGGAGCCCATGACTGCGCCCATGCCAGTCCGTCCCGCTGCCCTCGTCTTGTCGTTTATGATGCAGGCGACACGTGACAGTTTCTCCCCAGCTAATCCGATAGAGGCAACACGGACGTAGTAATCTCCTAGGTCTTCCTTTACAATGTCCTCAGTCTCTTGGGGCGACTTTCCCAGTAGGTGCTTTGCGTCCATGAGCTGAACGCTTTCGTCGTCAATCCATGCGTATATGGGCTTCTCGGCTCTCTTATCGAAGATTACTGCATCATATCCAGCTCTCTTAAGCTCCGAGCCAAAAAATCCATGCGATTTGGCTTCGCCCAAGCCATTGGTTAAGGGTGACTTCGAGACAAAAGCATGACCATTTCCTCCAGTAGGAGCTATTGTCCCGCTCAGCGGTCCGGTTGCGAGAATCAAGGGGTTTTCCGGACTGAAAGGATCGATGCCAGACTTCGAATTGCTCAGCAGCAAATGCATTCCAAGGCCAATCCCGCCGATATACTTCTTCGCGTCATCTTCACCTAAAGGGGTGACTCGTGTCTTCCCTATCGATAGGTCTACACGTAAAATTCTGCCAGCATAACCGAACAAGATTCGATCCTCCATTATTGAAGAATATATACAGAAACTCCGATATATTTAAATCTAATCAGCTTAAATGTTGCTCAAGATTCCCAAATTCTTGGCGTGTTTTGTCTACGATTCCCCAGTTGGTTTGGCACGTTCCCTTAGCCATTTTGTGACTTCCCGTAGTATTGGATGGTCAGATACATCTAGGACAGGAATCTCTAAACCAGTCACCTTGACTGAAGGAGCGTATTTTGGCATCAAAGCGAAGTTGACTGAGCTCCAGAAAATCCTACCTCTTAGATAGTTTTCCATAAGATCGTTGGTATCAGGCACCAAAGGGTAATAGATGAAGAGTACTCCTTCAGCCCACTGAGCCATAACGGGAAGGCCCGATTGTATTATCCTGGCAAACATCTGGTTTAGTTTTTCGGTTGAAAATTGGAAATAATCAAGTATCACGATCTCCCTCGCAGGTTTGTATATGACCTTCACCTTGTTTGGTTCTTGGCCTTTACTGCCCATAGTGGATGCACGCCTTCTTTATCATTCCTTTATGCATATAACCCTATCGAGACAATTTTCTGAGTATGAAAGAAGGTTGTTCCTTGAATCTGCTTCAACCACCATCCCTTAAATTCTAGCTGGTGTTTATCTGTCCTAGACTTACCGGACGGCAGAATTGGGGGAGAAGTCTCAAGTGCTTCCCTTTATACCAGCTCTACTAGGTCAGTGAGGTTTAGGTCTTTTGTGCTGGAACCTCAAATTTCCCCTACGAAGACGTGAACTCCTTTTCTAACCAATCAATAGACATTGTGAAGACGAAACATTCTGATGTAAACGAAAAACATTAATAATGAATTAATATATTCATGTATAAAAATATGGTTAAATGATACGTGATGTGACAATAGAGTGATAAAGAAATGGCGACTCATGTTGAAGATTTGAAATTTCGTCTTGCAACGGTTGAGCTGCTTCGAACAGCTAAGAAACGTCACACTTACAGAGAATTGTCAGTCAATACTGATCTACCAGTAACAGTTTTGAGCCGTTATGTGAAGGGCCACGTTCTGCCGAATACTGAAAGGGCTCGTGATCTTTGGGAAGCTCTTTCTAAGATTGTGGGTCTAGAAGCCGAGTTCCGAAGGAGGATTAAATTTGACAGTCAGGGATACTTTGATAACACATCGATGATAGGCGACATAAACCTATTGAGGCAAGCGGCGGATTATGCTCTAGCAAAATTCGCTGGGAAAAGGATAACAAAGGTTCTGACAGCTGCTGTTGATGGCGTGCCTCTGGCAACTATGGTCGCGAATGCATTGGGCGTAAACATGGTAATAGCCAAGCCTAATAAGGAGGTCGGGGTTCCTTCATTTATTGAGGAAACCTATACGCTTAGCGGTTCTGGTTATACTGTGACATTGTATGTGCCGACAGATGCGATCAAGAAACGTGATAGTGTCCTCGTGATCGACGACATAATAAAGAGCGGAGACACTCAATATGGCTTACTAAACCTTGTAAAAAAGGCAAAAGCTGAGGTCTCAGGGATATTCGCAATGATAGCAGTCGGCGACTCTTGGGTGAAGACGATGCGTATACCCGAGTATTGCCAAGTGGAGATAATTCTTCAGATATAAGTCTGTAAACCAGCCTTGTTTCAACGTTCCAATGAAAGTAGCTAGCTAGCGGGTCTTCTCTCTTTTTTTCCACCTAAGGTTTGGGCTTCTGCATTTTCTGCATCTATTGGCGGTTGGAGCGTTTCTGACTCCACATTCCCGGCATATTTTCATGTAAAGTCTTTTCTTTTGAGCTATGCTTCTTTTCAATGGGTCAGTGATTGGCACTTTGGTACATTCCCGTGTTGTGGATATCCATTTCCCCGCTGGAAGATAATATATACCTTTTGGTTTTGAAATACTAAGTTGACTTGTGCTGTACACCGCAAGCTATTTATTAATGGTCAAAGAGCATTAGGTTTACCAAATGCACAGAAAACAATGGAGTGAGGCGGCGAAATTGTCAGAAAACAACTCGGTGCTGATTGGACGTAAGCCAGTGATGAACTATGTCCTAGCATGTATAACCCTGTTTCACGGTGGAGCTGAGGAAGTAAACATTAAGGCAAGAGGACGAGCGATAAGTAGAGCTGTCGACGTCGTCGAGATTGCCCGGCGTAGATTCCTACCAGATGTAAAGGTTGGAAACATCTCCATCGGGACACAGCAACTTCAGATCGGTGAGGGCGGCAACACGTCCACAACAAATGTAAGCACAATAGAGATAACATTGACACGTTAAGAAAGAAGCAATGAGCAAACGCTCCGTCACGCCTCCTTTATTTTTGGAGGGCTCAGGAATCGGTGAAAGCGGAGTTATGCCAATTCTGCTTAAGAAGCGGAATGTTATGCTCCAACTGCAAGAAAAAGGTTGAGAGAGGCGAAGTTAGCCAGTTAGACCTGGAGGTTGGTCGCCTACTCATTTCCATCGAGGATAAGTATCCACCGCTTCAAGATGTACATTTTCATAAAGCAGTTGAGGCAGATGGAGTTCTGGCCATCATTGTTAATCCAGGAGATATCGCTAGGATTCTAAGTTATGGTGGGAAGATCATCAAATTCATCGAGAGAAAGACTAAAAAGTCGGTAAGGGTGCTTGAACATAGATCGGACGAAAGGAAGTTTCTGGAAGATTTGTTTGCGCCTATGAGTATTCTCACCATAAACAGAATATGGCTGCCCGATGGGACCACTGAGACAAGAGTGATTCTTAAAGGAAGGGAGAGAAGGAAGACTTCAAAATACTTCAAAGCGTTAAGGGAGATTGCGAGAAAAGCTCAAGGGATAGCTCTTAGGGTAGAGTTTGCTGGTTAATGGCGTGCCGTAGAAATGAAAATTGAAGAGCTTAAAGGCTGGCGGAGATCCCATTTTTCAGCTGAGATTAACCCAGAGCTAGACGGAAAAGAAGTAATTGTTGCAGGCTGGGTGAGCGAAATTAGAGACTTAGGTGGTATAAGGTTCATAATCCTACGAGACAAGGACGGAAAAATTCAAATCACTGTGTCGCAAGAAACGACCGACGAACAGACATTAAAGGTCTCAAGTTCTTTACACAGACAGGACTGCATCGGCGTCAAGGGCATTGTCAAGAAAATGGAAAAAGCCCCAAGAGGAGCAGAAATAATCCCAAAGAACATTAAAGTCTTCGTCTCTACCAAGCAGCCTCTACCCTTAGACATAACGGGAAGAACCCCAGCGGAAGTTGATGTAAGGCTGGATCACCGTGTTTTGGACCTCTGCGGAGACAAAGGTCAAGCCATATTCAAGATACGTCACGTCACACTGGAAGCAACTCGGAATTTTCTCTCAAAGAGAGGGTTCTTGGAGATCAACACGCCGAAGATAATTGCTTCTGCCACAGAAGGCGGAGCAGCATTATTTCCGATAGTCTACTTTGAACGCGAAGCCTTTCTGGCCCAGAGCCCGCAACTGTACAAAGAAGAGCTCGTCATCGATTTCGAGAAGGTTTTCGAGATTGGCCCCGCTTACAGAGCTGAGAAGTCGCATACGAGACGGCACATCACAGAGTTCACATCGGTCGATATCGAAGAAGCCTTCGCAACAGCGGAGGATGTCATGATAGTTGCCGAAGAGCTGATGCAACAAGTGTGCAAAGTCGTTGGTGAAAGTTGCCGGGACGCGTTGGCAATTTTGGGACATAAGGTCGTTATGCCGAAGGTACCCTTCAGACGTTTCACATACGACGAGATCGTAGATGAACTGCAGAAGGAAGACGAGAAGATCAGCTGGGGTGAAGACATTCCCACGGTCGCCTATAGAACACTTGGAAAACTGCATCCCTACTTCTACTTCATAACCGACTGGCCAAGTAGGCTAAAACCCTTCTACATAAGACCCAGAGATGACAAGCCAGAACTGAGCGAAGGGTTTGACTTGATGTGGCGTTGGATTGAGATAGCCTCAGGCGGCACACGTGTCCACGACAAAGAGGTCCTGGTCAGAAGGCTTAAAGAACAAGGCTTACACCCAGAGTCATTCAAGTATCATCTCCAAGCCTTCGACTATGGGATGCCTCCTCACGCAGGATGGGCTATCGGCCTCGAACGGCTGGTAATGATGCTCACGGGCATAAGAAACATCAGGGAGGTTGTTCTCTTCCCTAGAGACCGTTTCAGACTCACACCCTAGACCTTATCCTGCTTATACCCCTTCAGGATACGAACTAAGGAATTTCAGAAGCCAGCTTTAATCAGATCTTTTGGCTTCATGAACTCCCTTAGGAGAACAGTTGCGTATGAGTCTTTGTGAAGGGTGAAGCTGAAGTTCGCGCAAAGCCCGTTTCCCTCGGCTTGTTCGTCTTTTACTGTGATGTTAAGGTCGAGAATCTTAGCTAGTGTCGTTCTTAACCCGCCTGCCGCGCTCGCTTCAGGCATTTTATCTATACGAAAATCGTTTGGGCAGGCTCCTTCTTCTTCAAGGACTTCCTTTTCAAGTTCACCCTGCAATCCATCTGAGACTGGCTGCTTTGGCCCTACCAAGGGTATAGCAACAACCATTCTCCCTTCTACAATCATGCGGTTGATTGCTGATATGGCGGTTCCTTCAGTTTTTTTAAAGTTTGTTGTGGGAAGTCCTCTAGCGTCCAAGTCCACGACGTAATCTCCGATTTGTGCCTCGTTGACTGGAATCTCTCGCCTCATTCTCTCGCTAAGGAACTTGTTGAATAAAAAGGATTGGTAGGCTTGTACGAGAAACAAACGTAGATTTTGGGGGATTCTCCGGAAAGCCCCAAGAAAGTCCCTCGGATACTTGGCGAGATGCCCAAGCATAAGCCTTTCGTACATTAGGTTTCTCGGAAAACACTTTAGAGCCGAACGGAAGTCTCTAGTTTCACGTAGCCCCTTACGCGCCTCTCTTGCCTTTGGATTTTCATGGTAGCTTGGTTCAGACAGAAAGATGAATGCCGCCTCCTCAAAATTTTCTTTTACTAGATAACGGCCAACTCTGTGGCTTAACGGCCTAACAGTGCCGAAACGTTGGTGCCCAAAAAAGTTCGGGATCCCTCCGAAAACCATGAGCTCACTTCTTGTTTCTTGGATCCTTTTCTGAACTGTCCCGAACCTGTACTTCACTGATTTGACTGCTATTCTAAACTGATTTCCAAAGAGAAGCCTCGAAGATATCTTTTCTGGCGAGAAACGTATGGGGTTGACGGTTAAGCCTTTCAATCTAGCCTCAAACAGTCTTTCTAGAGGCACTGTTCCTATACTTATGTATTGAGCTGTCAAGGCTTTGGCATCTTTCATCCCCGCTATGTTGATTCTTTCAGGATCCACGCCTATTTTGACAGCAATCTTTCTGACAGCGGCAAGGGTGTCCCAACCTTTTTTGACTAATAAGCATATGACATAACGCCCGTGTCCGGAAGGCGGAAGAGTCTTGTCAAATGGTTCAATAGAAGCCTTTGACCCATCGATCAAGACCTCCTCAACGATAAAATCTTCTGGTACTCTACGGATCTCTCCATTGATACCTCTAGTATCGGAAGCGTAAACCATCATTCCCAAGTCAGCCTCGAGCTCAGGAACATTCATAACCATCAGGTTCCTACAGAATTCTTGGGCAGCTCTCAGTAAAGAGGAAGACTACTTGTAATTTTGTCAACAAGGTTTGAGGGAGCAGGCCCTAGTCCAAGAGCTGTCACCGTTTCAGGTGGGAGTTCGGTTAGCCCCATGTCCGAAATCAGGGCGGTCAAAATCTTTGATTCCATGGCTGCTTTCTCGATCCTTGACAGCTCTTCTTCAGAGGATGCCTTGAGGACAATCTTTCGTTGGCCCTCTTCAATCCAGCCACGCCACCAAGAGGGATGTACCTTTCTGGTCTTCTCAGCGGCTGATACTGCTGCGTGGCATGCTTGAGCTGATGCCTTGCCACAACTCATCTTCAAGTCGGATCTTATGATGATGACCTGTTTGTATTTGACCTCAGACATTTCCGTTTACGTCTCAGATTCATCACTTCGCATCTAAAATATGTTTGCATATGTGGTTGACAGTAAAGCATTTGTTTCCCTTCTGGTTTCATTGAGAAAGTGAAGCTAAGAGGAAGCCGTTGCACTATGAGGTGGAGTTCAAATCAGAGTCCAATCTGTCTAATCAGGCTCTACCAAGATAGAGACTTTGATGAATACGCTGAGACCCTTTTGAGGACGTGGCCATGTCAAGACCTTCAGGAAGCTCGGGAAAACGTTGCCATAGCAGTTAAAAGGACAAAAAGGAATGGGAACGAAGAAATTTGGGTGGCTGAGGTTGGGGGAAGAGCTGTCGGTTTTGTTTTACTGGGATTTACGAAGGTTTTGGGACATAAGGGTGAGGCTTTCGAAGACGTGGCTGTGGGCATTGATTGGTTTGATGTACACCCAGACTTTCAAGGCAAGGGCATCGCCGAAGAGCTATTACTGAAAGCGGAGGAAAGAGGGAGACAGAAAGGGCTTAGCCGCATATTTATGCATACCTCAGTTAGAAACCTCGCCATGGTGAACTTCGCCTCTAAGAACGGGTTCAAATTTGCCAAGTATCTTGTGGAGTTCTGGGGGAAGGGAACAGGAGACGCTTATCTCTTGGTAAAAGACCTTTAGAAGGCTTTGTGAAACGCGTCAAGGTTAGGAATCTTCTAACAACATTAGTCTTGTATATACCGACATATACCGACGTATTAGAAAGCAATATTTGGACTTCCAACATTCTGTGATTCTAACGCCAGAAAAGGAGATATCGTACCATTAGTGGCTTGTCTGCTCTGCCCACCTATGCCATGTGAATAACACGAATCATGTAGTATCACCCGGTATCACTTGTTTGGGCATATATGGCTAAAAGTTGCGGAGGGACACTGAAACTGAACTATGAGGCCGTTTGGAAGCTCATGGCTGATCTAGTTGCAGAGTTACGAAAGGTCGGAGAATCCGTACCCGTTGAGGTGATGAGAGACTTACGTTCAGCCAAGATTATGATAGAGATTCTTAAGGTGGACCGATCTCGCCTCGAAAATGTACAGAGAATCGAGGAATACTTGAGCAATGTTGAATCTTACCTTTTGTCTACAGCTAGAAGAAAATTTGGGGAGAGATACGCCGAAGAGTGGATGGAGAAAGTCATTGAAGCCCAGAAAAGCGTCCAGTTATTCGAAAAAGAACCCTCTCTCAAGTTCGCTGTAGGTGTTCAACGAGATAGATGTTGGGTTAGAGTTAAACCTTCAACGGAAATCCCGACAAGCAGAATCAAGCAGCTCTCGAAAAAGATAGGGTTAGAGGTTAGGACACAGGAAAACGGCCTCGTACTTGTTTACGGAGAAGAGAGCAAGGTGAAGAGGTTCATAGATGAGCTGGCACAGCTCTTCCGTAAGGGCGGAGGCTTACCTTCGATAATGGCAAGGAATCCCTGAACAGCGGGGGGAATGCTATATGCTTATGTGGATTGGAGGAGCGGTGAGATGCCTTACATAAAGAAGATCGAGGTAAACGGTTTCAAGACATTTGGGAAGAAGACAACGTTGCTCCTCGAAAAGGGATTCGTCGCTATAACGGGCCCGAATGGTAGCGGCAAAACGAATATCATAGACGCTGTCTTGTTTGGTCTCGGGGAGCTTAGCGCAAGAAGGCTTAGGGCCTCAAACTTTGCCAGTTTAATTTTTCACGGAAGCTCTAACCCGAACATGGGAATGAAGAACAAAGCAAAGGTGACGATACAATTTGACAATTCAGACGGCCGCCTACCTACTGACACTTCCAGTGTTACCGTAACACGCGAAATAGACCAAAATGGCCAAAGCATTTACAGAGTAAATGGCAGAAAAGTCTCAAGGGCACACATCATTGAGATACTTTCTATGGCAGGCATAAGCCCCTACGGGCACAATGTAGTTCTTCAGGGAGCACTTACGCGTCTGGCCGAAATTTCACCCCAAGAGCGAAGGAAGATAATTGAAGATATGATCGGCATTGCACAGTATGATGCTGAGAAGGCTGAGGCCGAGGAGAAACTGAAATCCGCCGATATATCGATCAAGACAGCTCTAGGACAGGTGGGCGAAGTCCAAAGAAGGATAGAGTCGTTGGAAAGAGAACGAAACGATCTTCTTCGTCATAACTTGATTCAAGAAGAGGTCAAGAGCGTAGAAGCCGTTAAGCTCTCTTTCGAAATCGGCGAAGCCAGAGGTAAGATCAGTGAGCTATCTTCGCAGAATAGAAAACTAGAAGAAAGATTTGAGAAGATAAAGAACCGAAGAGAGCAACTTAAATCGAGTCGTCGTAAAATCGAGACCGAATGGAGAAAGTTAGGTTTCGAAGGCGTTGAAGAAAGCCAAAGACGCGTTCTTAAAATCCAGATTGAGATTGGCGAATTGCGATCAAGATTAGGTGAGCTTTCGACAAAAGCAAACGCTGCGAAAGCCAGTCTAAGTAGCCTCACCAAGGTTAAAGAGAATACTTCTCAACAGATTGAATTCCTCAGAAAGGAGATTGACGAGTCGCGCAATAGAATGAAAGAATTGGCTGCAGAACGGGAAAATCTATTAGGGGAGATTGGAAAAAGGCAATCAACATATGATGCCATTTGTAATGAGGCCGCCGAGGCAAGATCTAGTTTAGAGGAAGAAAACGAAAAGATACGGGAGAATGAGGATCAACTAGATCAGCTATACCAAGAGGCTATCTCGCTTCGAAGCGAACATGTGAAAAGCCAATCTAGGATCAGCGTGTATTCAGAGCGGTTAAAGGATCTTGAAGAGAAAAGAGATGGTTTAGTCTCGTCACTCGAGAGGCTTGAAGATTCGTGGAAAGAGCTTCGAGGTATACAGATAGAACAGACCGAGCAAGCAAATGCTCTGCAGAAGGCTCTAGAAAGGCGAGTGAGCCGAAAAAATACTCTGGAGAGTGAGACCAAAGAAGCTGGAAAGATAGCTAAGATAGCTAGAGAAGCATTCGTCGAGTTTGAAGCTCGGAAGGGACTTGTGGAGAAGTTTAGAACCGAAGAGACTGCAATGAAACACATTCAAGAGCTGGGAATCCTAGGCGTCATAGACGGCATACATGGTCGACTCCGGGATCTTGTCAAGATAGGGAGAGAACACGAGCGTGCTATTGAAGCTGCGGCGGCTGGGTGGCTCGATTCACTCATCGTAGAAAACTTGGATGCAGCTTTTACCTGTGTCGAGACTTTGAGGCAATTGAAACTTGGCAGAATCAAGGTAATTCCGCTTCAAGGTCTGTCTCCAAGCAATCGAGTTGGGCTTCCAAAGATTGACGGAGTGATCGGGAAGGTCTCAGCCTTGGTGAGACATGAAGACAAATATGGATCAGTAGTCTCTTTCATCTTTGGCGACACTTTTCTGGCGGAAGATGCGAAAGCAGCGCTGGCGGCTTCGCACGCCGGGTTCAGATCAGTCACTTTGAACGGCGACCTATTCGAAGCTGGCGGAGCGGTCGAAAGCGGATATTATAGAGCTCCAGTAGATTTCTCTTCCTTTATACCAAGTGAGTCCGCAATAAAGACTTTGGACAGAGCAGTAGAAGCGTTGAAAGACATTTTGAGTAAGAGAGAGGTTGACATTGGAGAGCTAGATAAAGAGATTGCTGAAACGCAGACGGAGATTGCGAGGTTAGCGGAAGCTTCCGGAAAGCTTGAGGGTGAGATCGGACGAGTGCAGCAAAGCATCCAACAAACGAAGCAGAATATTGGCCGCGCAGAAACGAATCTGACGAACCTTCAGAACCTTCTGAAAGATGAGAAGGCGCAGATTGAGCTTTATGAGAAGAAACGGGATGAATTGGCTCAGCAGCAAGCAATTAAACAGGAGGAACTGGCGGATCTTAGGAAAAAGGTTGATCCTTCAGAGGTTCAAAAGAGGGAAAGGATGCGTGAGACTTTGGGAAACGAGATCATTCTATTGAGACAGAAGCTCGGCGACATTGAGGCGGAGCTGTCGACGCTTCAGTTAAAAACAGACAGCGTTTTGAAGGGTAGTCTAGAGAACGTGTCAATCCTGCTAGAGAAAACAACGAGACAGATTTCTGTCCTAGAGATGGAGATCGATGAATCCGCTAAGCAGAAGGAAGAGGCTCAAAAGAAAATAGCGGAACTGGAAAAGGCTAAGGAAGATCTCTCTCACACGCTCTTGAACGCCAAGGGCGAAGCACAAAAATTCACATCGCAGATTGATGATATAGACAGCCAGCTCGGAGTTCTCGAAAGAGAGTATGAACAGACTGACAAACTGCTTGACGAGCTGAGGCTTAACCTTCAAACCTTCGACCTTCAAGTTAACAGGCGTATGGAGCAGTTGAAATCTCTGGGCTACGAAGAGCCTTTGGAAGTATCGTCTAGACAGATTGAGGAGGCTGAGATGCTGCTTAGGCTGATGCGGTTCGAGCTTGAACGCATAGGCGCCGTTAACCAGCTAGCCCAACTGCAATATGAAGAGCAAGTCTCTAGGTACAAGGAGCTTTCTATCCGTATGAACGAGCTGGAGAAAGAGAAGACAGCCATCGTGAACTTCATTGAGGAGATTGAACGGAAAAAGTACAACGCCTTCATGGAAGCCTTCAACAAGATAAACGAGCGAATTGACAGGTATTTCTCTAAACTTACAGACGGTGGGAACGCTGCCCTGAAGCTTGAGAATCCTGAAAACCCCTTCTCAGGGGGAGTCGACATGGTTGTTCAGTTCGCAGGCAAACCGCCAATAATTGTAAGCGGAGCAAGCAGTGGGGAAAGATCTGTCTGTGCCGTTGCCTTCCTATTCGCCTTGCAAGAGTTCACTCCAGCCTCTTTCTATCTCTTAGACGAGATCGATGCACACCTAGATGCTTTCCATGTTGAAAGATTAGGCGAGTTGCTGGCCGAGGAAGCCTGCAAATCACAGTTTGTTGTTGTAACATTGAAACCTGAGATGGTCAGTAAGGCTGATAGAATCTATGGAGTATACGGCCGTGAGGGAATCTCCTACGTCGTCTCGACGACATTCAAGGGGGTCTCGCAGTGATAGAGAGGGACCTGGGCAAGCCTTTCTACTTTCTCCCACCTTGGAACATCCTCTTCGACATGCAGATCTTGGAGAGGGTTAATCCTTGGGATGTCAGTTTGTCCTTCCTACTTTTATCCTTTCTAGAGGAGATGGAGAAGAGGAATGAGGTTGATTTTAGGGCTTCAGGTGTGGCGCTTGACTCTTCAGCGACGATTTACCTTATGAAGTCTCATCTTCTGTTGAAGTTGGAAGAGCCTCCGTCTTCACCTGAGCCAAAGCCAGATATAGTTCCTCCTCCGCTTGTTCTCCCTCTCAGATATGAGCTGACAACGACGACGATCCAGAATCTGTTAGAGGCGTTAGATGAAGCCTTGAGAACGGAGAAAATGTTCGTTTTAAGACCCTCTTCCAAGGATGTATTGCCTCCCCCATCAGCGATCTTTCCCATAATCAGCGTCTACTTAATGGAGATAGAAGAGCAAATGGAGAGGCTACTTCAGAAGATACGTTCCTTTGCGGAAAAGGGCAACGTGATAACATTTTCAAAAATCATCCGCGGCTTAGGAAAGATTGAACGGATAAGAACCTTTATCGTTCTTCTCTTCTTGGCCCATAAAGGCAGAATCACTCTATGGCAAGAGGAAAACTCCGACGAGATGTTCATAACTGCAAACGGAGGCTGAGCATTGAAGGCCACGGTCGTAGAAATCACAGGGCAATCAGAAGACGTAAAGACAAGTGAAGAAGAGGTTTTATTGGAGGCAGCACTCTACGTAGCTGGTCGTCCCCTTGATCTGGCAACTTTGGGTCACGTGATCGGGACAAGATCAAAAAGAAAGGTTCAGCGACTTGCTAGGATGCTTGTGGAGGAGTATAAGCGGCGAAACACAGCTCTTGAGGTATTGGAGCTCGACGATCAGCGGTTCGTTCTGCAGTTGAAGACGAACTATTCGTCTAGAGTTAGAAGGTTAGCTGTTAGGCCTCTTCTTACAGATGGTCCTTTGAAGACCTTGGCTTATATAGCCTATAGGCAGCCGGTTATGCAGACGCAAGTGGTTGGCGTGCGGGGCTCTCATGCCTATGGCCATATAAGACAGTTATCAGACATAGGTCTCGTTGACTATGAGAAGAAGGGGAAGACCAAGGTACTGAGGACTACGGAATATTTCGCGGATTATTTCGGTTTGAGTCATAACTTCAAAATAATGAGGCGTCAGATGAGGAGAATATTTGATGATGCAATAAGGAAAGATGCCTCCATCTCAGACGATGAGGGCAAACCTAAGAGTTAGAAAGCGAACTGGTCCGTTAAACTTATATTAGCGCGAGTATCTCGTACCTTTTGGTCTGAGGAGAAAATGGCAGATGTCAGTTTGGCATGGTGACCTGCACAAGAAGAAGCCGACAGGCGGCAGGCAACGGGCTTACAGAAAGAAGAGAAGGTTTGAGACAGGGTCCTTTCCTGTCGAGACTGTTATGGGCGAACCAAAGACTAAGGCTGATCGAAGACGCGGCGGAAACATAAAGTTGAGGCTGGTAAGCACCAAGTGGGTAAACGTGTCCGACCCATCGACAGGAGAGACCAAAAAGGTCGAAATCCAAAGAGTGCTAAGAAACCCCGCCAACCTTGACTATGACAGAAGAGGCGTCATAACTAAGGGAACTCTACTTGAAACATCTCTAGGAACGGCTCGCGTCACTTCCAGACCCGGGCAGTCAGGAGTTCTTAACGCTATATTAGTTTCGGAACCTCAGTAATACTGTCGTCTTACTGTTTGGAGGATGTCTATAAACTCGATCACCCCTAAGAGGGAGTAATTCAACCATGCGTAAACAGGACGAGATTGTCTTGTGGCCTGCTTACTTTGACTCTGTGAAGACACGGACAGAGGGACGAAAAGTTCCAAAGAGGCTGGCAAGACAGTCACCTACACTTGACATGATTGAGAAGGCTCTTAGTAACCTGAGGTTTTCTTATACACTGGTTTCGAAGGCTTCACACCCATATTCTCCGTGGAAGAAAACGGGCTTTGCTCTTGTTAGGAAGAAGAGGCCGAAAAGCCAGGTTTTGAAAGAAGTTGCTGAGGAACTCTCAAGACTTCCCGTCTGAATTCGCAATAAGAAACGTTTAAATAATATACTTAATTTCATTTCTACATCCACCCGCTTTTAAAGGAGAGCTAACGCCGACTTGAAGACAATCGGACGGGTCCTTCACATAAGTCCGGGCAAAAAAGCCCTCATAAAGGTGGAGAGAGTTCCTAGAATTGGCGAAACCGTGGTTGATGACAAAAAAAGAGTGGTAGGCACGGTTTTCGATGTTGTTGGGCCCACGGTTTCTCCGTATGTTGAGGTTGAAGTCGAGGTTGACTATCCTCAAAGCATTGTTAACAGCTTCTTATACGTCTCTCCTCGATCGAAACGCAAGACTTGGAGTAGAAAAGGAAGATGAGTGTAAAGAGGAAGTCAGTCCTTCCCCCTAAGATAAGAGATATCCAACGGTGTTCTGAATGTGGCAGCACAAGGCTTATGAGGGACTACGAAGCCGCCGAGGTCGTGTGTATGGAGTGCGGTTTCGTCCTCGACATGAAGCTCGCAGATCACGGTCCTGAATGGCGTGCTTTCGACAACGAGCAACGAGAGAAGAGGGCTCGAACCGGTGCTCCGGTCACCTTCACTATTCATGACAAAGGGCTCTCAACGATGATTGACTGGCATGACCGTGATATCTACGGGAAGAAATTCACGGCTGGTCAAAAGGCTCAGATCTACAGGCTCAGGAAGTGGCAGAGGCGGATTAGGGTCTCTGATGCTTTGGAGCGGAACCTTGCGTTCGCGCTTTCTGAGATCACCAAGATAGCGAATAACCTTTCTTTGCCGAAGAGCATCTTTGAGACGGCTTCAGTGATTTATAGAAAGGCTGTGAAAGAGCACCTTATCCGAGGAAGATCGATACAAGGCATTAGTGCAGCCTCTGTCTATATAGCCTGTAGGCAGTGTGGACTTGCCAGAACCCTTGAGGAGATTGCTAAGGCTTCCAACGTGAGCAAGAGAGAGGTCGGTCGTAGCTACCGTTTCCTCGTGAAAGAACTCGACTATTTCATTCCACCTGTTAGGGCGAACCAGTATGTCTCGAAATTCTCAAACCAACTCACGATGCAGGGTAAAGTTGAGGAGATCGCAAACAAGATACTTGCGACTGCAACCGGACTCAAACTTACGTCAGGGAGAGGTCCGACTGGCATAGCTGCAGCAGCCAGCTATATTGCTTCGGTTCTCGTCGGGGAGAGGAGAACCCAAAGGGAGATAGCTGAGATCGCCAGAGTAACCGAAGTGACGATAAGAAACAGGTACAAGGAACTAGTCGACTGCCTGCTATTCGTCATGGCCCTATAGTCTGACCAATCAGAGAGTTAGTCTGCTCGACGTGCTAGCAAAATTTTTCATTGTCTTACGGAACTCCTTACAGACATCAGCCGCTGTGAATTGCCTGTTTCTGTTTGTTAGAATTCCTGTCGCGATGAGGCAGCCGCCTACAAGATCGGTTATTGTAGGATCTGGAAATAGTATCAACGCCACGCCTGCTTTGATCAGCCAAGACTCCTTGGTTTTTTGTTCAACTTTTTGCCCAATCAATTCCTTGAGCCTTCTTGTCTCATCTGTTACTCCGTTGATTGTTCTGACTTGCTCTCTAAGGCGTTTGCGTAGTTGATAGAGAGACGCAGCAATCTCTTCGGCTTCCTCTGGGTCGATATTCACCAACGGTAAACAGCCACTCCATTAAAAGGTAGCTAATGCATAGGACAACTGATCGTATTTATCATTTCTTAACATCTGCGACTATCGGTCTGTGTCATTAATTCTACAACTTATATTAAGTAAATACAAGTTGGTAAATTTATGCGTGGGCACTGGCTATGTTTGAGGAAACAGGGCTCCTGGGCAATGTCGCTGTTCTTATTGCTTCATTGCTTAGTCTCAACAAAGCCAGCGACATCACCATAGACAATTCTGTGAAAGTTGCTGACGTAACCGGATTGACTAAGACAACAGTTGGGTTCATGTTGGTTGCTTTTTCTACGTCATTACCTGAACTTTCAGTGGCCATGTTCGCAGCGGTGGGGCTGGAAAACATAGGTGTGGCTGTTGGCAATGTCTTAGGTTCAAACATCGTGAATGTATGCTTGATCCTTGGTGTCTGTTTTCTTTTACTGACTTCAAGGAACTCGGCCAAAGTGAGACTTCCACAGTCCTTCGGAAGGGAAGAAGCAAGAAGTCTGTATTTCGGCATTTTTATAGCCTCGATCATCCCGCTGACACTAATCTACATCGGATACGCCAGCAGATTCATCGGGATACTGCTTCTTATGATCTTCCTCTTCAGTACGCTTCAACTCTTAAGGAAGGGAGATAGAAAAGAGAAAGATCCCTCAATTGCGGAAAGGCAGAAACTCACGGAGCCCCTATACTTCACGTTTCTTGGAGCAACAGGGGTTATGTTGAGCTCTTATTTCATTATGGAGTCTGCTTCCTTCATCGCTGTCAACATAGGTGTGCCGAGAGTGGTCATCGGTGCCACAATTGTCGCCTTTGGGACCAGCATACCTGAACTTGTGACAAGCATCGAAGCGACGAAGAAGGGACATTTAGACTTAGCGTTAGGAAATATAGTCGGAAGTGGCTTTATTAACACGACATGCATCCTTGGAGTCGCGCTAGCTGGATCTTTATTGAACATTAACATGGCTGCATTCTCTAATCTGGTCACCTTCTCAATCATCACCAATCTCTTCCTCTGGTATTTCCTGTCAAATGGAAAGACAAGCTGGAGAGAAGGCGTAGTACTGCTCTTTATGTACTTCTTCTTCCTTGTTATGAGCTTTGGCGGATACAGAATTTGAAACGAAGCCTTTATGTGGATTTCAGATGAACCTTGTATCCAAATCAAAGTTATGAAGAGAAAATTACTTTCGAAAACCAGTCTAGCAATTGAAAATGACTATCTGGGAGAATTTTTACGTCTTCAAGTCTACCGGGACTTTAGTAGAAAATTCATATATGTTAAAGGTTTATATCTATCTGATTTGTTGGCTAAAAATTGGAAATATTTAAAATTAGATAAGTATAAATACCAAATCTGAAACGCGGCAACATAGAGGATGATAAGATAAAATTGCTAAGAGATCTTGCCAAGAATTTTTGACAGTATTTATTCGTGGGCCCACATTTTGTATAACTTGCGAATACTGAAGCGAAACACATGGCTGCCCCTTCAGAATTAGAAAGGATACAGGTGAAAAAGCTTCAAAGGATCATAGAGTATGCTTACAATAATTCACTTTTTACCATCAAAGATTCAAATGGCTAGAATTAAGCCTAGCGACGTAAGATCAGTAGAAGACCTACGCAAGATTCCTCTCTCACGAAATTAGAGGTTCAGAGGAACTTCAACTCTCTAATCTCAAAGGGGATTGAGATGGAGCGATGCAGGAAAGAGGAAACTTCAGGTTCAACAGGCATTCCCTTGGTCATAGTTGCAGAGAAAAGGCATCCTGCTTGATGGGGTCGAATAAGCTTAGATATTACGTGGAAAACGGTGGTAAGTTGCTGAAGGATAGATATATCCTCCTCCCGGTAAGGAGATCCAATGGAAAATCCCCTCTAGGTTCTTTTCTCCAGCATTTGGGAATCCTTAGAAGGTCTGTAATGTCCACACTAGATCCAATAGGAGATATTATTGATAGATTAGTCAAGTCCAAGCCGGATGTAATGGACGCCCCTCCGATTTTTTTTCTCTTGTTGTACGTTATGGTGTCTAGATAAGGTTTCCTGTTAGTAGATTACTAACATTTTGTGATTACAATCTGAGTTCTCTGCTTGTGACTTAACTTTATATGCGAAGACCAATCAGCCAAAATGTGGCGCAAAAAAGTCTATGACGGGGTCGCTATGGCGAAGCTAGTCGAAAGAGTTGCGCAAAGTTTCAGCGATGTGAAGCTTTGGGGGCGAAACTCTAAGATTTTCGTGGCAACTGAAACGCTGTATGGAATACCAATGCAGTGGGTCTGGTTCTACCAAGGGATTTTTATGATAAACTTGGGTATGGATGAAGTGCTCATAGGATTTACTGCGATGTTGCCGCTTCTCTTCCAGATTTTCATGCCAATCTTGGGCGGCCATCTTGCTGATAAATACGGTAGAAAACCAATTCTCATAGCATTTGACACCATCGCAGGAATAGGGGCCCTGTTCGTATGGCTCATAGCAACTGAGGTTTGGCAAGCAATTCTTGCTGTGGCTCTCCAGGCGTTAAGTGCGACTATATTGGCTGTAAGGGAAGCAGTTCAGATTGAGGACACCGAGTCTTCCTATAGAGTGAGCATATATAGTCTTGTAACGTCGGTTTATTTACTCGGAGGCATTCTGACCCCGATAGCAGGAGCTCTGATTTCCCTCTATGGTGTTATCCAGGGATGTCGTTACGTTTTCCTCATAACCCTAGTATCACTTATGATCATGCTTATCACCCGTCAGATGTATCTTACGAAGTCCAAGTTAGGTAGTCTGTTTCCATCTTCTAACAACGAAGGCCTGTTAAGGTCTGAAGGTTACAAAGAGACTTTGGAAGTAGTGGCCGAGCACAGGAAGTTGCTAACATTTTTTATCCTTGTCGTCATTGGTAACATGCAATTTCCTTTGGTTAACACGTTCAGACCTTTATACCTGATTGACGCAAAGGCTCTGGCACTAGACGAAGGTATCGCGTCGATTGTGCCGATGGCTTCATCTGTACCAAGTTTAATAGCCCTTTCCTTTCTCATCCCAAGACTAAAGCATGAGCATATGAGAAAGGCTCTCGTATTCAGTTATCTATGTAGCATTCTTGGGCTCATAACCCTCATATTGGCGCCTAAGGGCTCGTTAATTCTCGCGGTTCTTTCAGCGGTTCTTGACAGTGCAAGGTATATGGCTTTCTACTCAATCCTACGCGTCTTCTTTGTGAACACAATCTATGAGATAAATCCTCTCTTGATTGTAAAGATTATGTCCTTGACAACCGCGTTTTCAGCTATAGCGTCATGTCCAGTTCCATTGGTTGGGGGATACCTATATGCGGCAAACCCAATCTTACCGTTTGTAGTAACCGCTATTTTTCTCGCTGTAAGCGTTGGGTTGATGCTAAAGGCCTGATTTGTCTAAGCCGATATTTTGTCTGGAAGCTAAAACATTTCATCAAAATCCTATGCTTTGCTAAAGCGTTTCACAAGCCACTTATAAGATGGAAAAGCTTTAGTGTGCAGATATTCAATTAATAACACGAGGTGGAATCACGAAATTACATGAAATCGAGTTACATTCAAAAGATCCTGAAGCCAGCAAGAAGTTCTATCATGAAATACTTGGACTATGGATTGATAGAGACCAAAAGGGTCTAAAAGTATTTCGTTCAGGATGGGACGGATTAGATATTGATGTATCGGTTCATTTTCCTGGTAAAGTATCGATATCTTTTCTAGTCACGAATATTGATGAATATGTTAAAAGATTGCGAGAAAAAGGAATCAACGTAGAAGATCCAAAAGAGTCTCATTTAGGAATGAGAGCTTTTAGCATAATGGACCCTGATGGATATCGAATTGAGATACAAAGTCCGACTGAGAAATCACCTCCATGGTTAAGAGAGATGGTCTAAAACTAAGGATAATCTCCAGGAGCAACGGGGACTCATGTTGTTCCGTGAAGGATCTGATGGCACATCCGATGCAAGAATATTTCATTTGTGTGTCCAGACTAAATAGCGTAGGCAACATCAAATGTCGGATATTGGATGTCTATTCAGAAAAGGCAGGAGAGATAGCGGTCTGGACAAATGTATATATCCTTGTCGCGACAAATCAGAGGAGTCCTTCATAGTGACACTTTGTACAATGTATAGTGTCACTAAAGTACATGTCTAAGCAGTCGGAAGAACATGTGTCTCTAGTCTAAAGAGCTAGCTCCAACCTTTTACGATCTCATCTTCTATGTCAGCCTTATCTTGCACATCGACATAGAAAACATTGTATATACTGAGCTAATCTGGCTCCTTGTAGGCGGGGCAGCCAGAATAGTTTGGTGCGGCCGCCAGAATTTGCGTTTCTGGATCGTGTCTCTGTTTTTCTTGGATGTTGAACCTCTTCGGAATTGACAACGTATATAAACATTGGTACGCAGTTGTTATTGAGTAGAATCTTGGTCGGCGGATCATATGAGGCACGTATGAGTAAAGGCTAAAGTCACAAATCCCCTTAGCGGAGCCGAGGTTGAAGACGAGGCGCTGGTGGATACCGGCTCAACCTACACGGTCATACCCTGGAAAACTTATGAGAAACTGAGCCTGAAAGTGGTGGGCGAGAAGGATGTTGAGACAGCTAAGGGCTTAACACGTTTGGACGAGAGCTTCGCAGTTGTTGAGATTGAGGGAAAACGTGGTCTAACTCTCTTATTGATCTCGAAGGATTTGAAGGATCTGCTGATAGGGGTTCTAACGCTTGAGGCCCTCGGCCTAACAGTCGACCCAACTACTGGAAAACTCAAGGAGACAAGGATCCTACTGCTCTAGGACACAGAAAGCCATAAAAACTATGGCAAGACAGGAAAGTTAGCATGTCTGAAGGGTTCTCATTAGTTTTAGGAGTAGTGTGACCGCCGGGACTCATACCCAAAAGGGTTCAAGTCTGTCGCACCACCGATAATACCGGTCACTGAAACAGCTTTGTTACGTTAAGTTTGTATCCGAAAACGCCCTACTGGAGGTTGAGGAGAGGGCAAACATGAGTGGTGTATAGCAGGGGCATCGAATACCAATGGGTTAATCATCGATGAATGGTTTTTCAAGACGATTCTGCTACTTCACAAGCATTGTCGCTTGTGCTCTTGGCTGGAGGGCTAGCTGGCTATGGGGTTCATGAGCTTGTAGAATATTCCGAGGAAACGGGAATCGACCTCGCCTGGCCAAGCGAATACGCATATGTTTTAGATGTGTCGAAGGACAGTCCATTGCATCATAAGGGTTTAGTAGGCTCCATTTTTGCTGTGATGTTTGGTTACACTGTAAATGCTGAATGGGCCAAGGTAATCGTTCACTCTACATATTTAGCTACAGTACTCCCAATGGTAGTTTCGGTCTATAGAAAGATGCGTAGAAGGAGTTATGGTCAATTGGAGATACAGAGAGGAGCAATGAACAAGGTGGGTAGAAAGACATTTGATCATCGACATCTGCGAGGGTATGACAAATTCCACCCTCGAAATTCTTCTATGCTTTTCGAATATTGGTTCGAAATGTCTATACCGATTTTAACGATTGCCTTAATCGCGTATGGATTGATTCTTGTCGGCGTTATTCCTGCACTGTAGGCTTCATACTCTTCTCCATAAAGAGTGTTTAGGAAGGCTTCCGCCATTCAGGAACATACAGAATTGTGATTGCATATATAAGGAACTTTCTTCTCTCCCATAGAGAAGTATCACCAATAGTTACTTGTCTTTTATCCTTTGAGCTCTTTTCTCAAGTATCTCTAGGAGCTTCTCCTCTTCTAAAGCGTGCTTCTCTTCTGGTGTGTATTCTTCCGGAAGCCATTTAGGTCGAGGTTTGTCTATATAGTAAGCTCTTATGGCTCTTCTAAGAGCCCCTACTGCGAGTATGCCGCAGTGATATTTGACTGGGGGAAGCCCGTCAAGTTCATCAGATATATCTTTCCACGACATCTTCAAAGCTTCCTGTAATAGTTTACCTTTGACCATTTCAGTCATTGCACTGGCGGCGGCTATGTTTGCAGCACACCCATAACTCTCAAATTTAGCGTCAAGTATCCTTTCAATATCTTCGTCTACCGTCAAGTATATGGCTATCATATCTCCACATGCTAAGCTTCCAGCCATCGCCTCCGCATCTGCGTCTTCAATCTTTCCTAGATTTTTTGGGTTCTTGAAGAGCTCTAATACTTTCTGGTTGTATGTTAATGGTATGCGGCTTGACATTCTATTTACCTCCTACAGGTTTGATTGGACTTAACGACCTAATTCTCTTAACAGCTTCAGGCAGAACTTCTAAGACGTAATCTATGTCTGAACCTGAGTTGAAAGGAGATACCTTCATAAGTATGCTTCCATGAGCCTCCTCAAACTTACGTCCAATAGCCAAAAGAACATGGCTCGGCTCGAGTACACGGCTTGTACACGCACTTCCACTCGAAACATATACGCCCTTCATACTTAGCTCCACTGTCAGGGCTTCCCCTTCACAGTAAAGAAAACTGATGTTTATGTTGTCGGAGGAACGTCTCTCTCCAGCTGGACCATTCAGCAGTGTATAATCTAACTTTTCAAGTATACCATTTATCAAACGGTCTCTAAGCCCGACCATCTTTGATATGTAACCGTTGAAGTTTTTGTGCATTATTTCGACAGTCTTAGAGAAACCCACTATACCTGGAACATTTTCAATTCCTGGCCAGAGTTTCTGTGTACTGAGCTGCCCGTGAAGGATAGGTTCTATCTTGACACCTTCTTTAGCATATAATGCACCTACCCCTTTGGGACCGTATATTTTATGACTGCTAAAAGAGGCGAGGTCAAGGTTCAATCTCTTAATATCTAATGGTATCTTTCCAAGGGCGTCGCATGCATCAGTATGCATCAAGACTTCTTCATCTTTATCTCTAACTATGTCACGTATAGCCTCCATATTCTGCACTGTACCAATTTCATGATTCACAGCTGCCACGCTTACCAGCAGGGTTTCCTTATCCACCTGGCTAGATAGAAAATCTAAATCGACAAAACCCTCCTCGTTGACTGGTATCTTTACAACTTTAAACCCGTATTTTTCAAGTCGCTCCGCAGGAAAAATTACGCTTAGATGTTCCACTCTAGATACAAGTATTTTTCTCCTCATATTCGATCTTTCAGCCGAACCCATTATGGCAAGGTTGTTCGCTTCGGTTCCGCTGTGAGTATAAACGATCTCGTTTATATCACACTTCAATGCAGAAGCAATCTTAGACGTGGCTTCGTAGAGTGTTTGGTAAGTTATCCAGCCTAGCCGATGCGTTATGGATGGATGGCTCTTGCCTTCTCCCCTATATGCGTTTACCAACGTATCTAAGGCTTCAGGAACTATGAAACCTGAGTTTTCATAATCCAGATAAACCTCTCGGCTAGGTTCTCCATGAGATTCTATGAGACCTTTTACGGATCGTGATAAATCGCTATAAATCATCTGGAAACCTCCACGAATATCTCGTAAGTATTTTCTGTCTTCTCAACCTTCAGGATCTTGTGACCCACGCCAGAAGCCCACTCCTTAACATCCAGAGGCGCCCCTGGATCCGTAGCTAGGAGCTTAACTATTTGCCCTGGTTTAGCTTTTGACACAGTTTCGGCTAATGCTAAAAGAGGTCCTGGACAGGATTTGAAACGCGCATCCACAACAAGGTCGGTCTTCAATAAAACACCAACCTAAGAAATAAACAGGCTAACATCGGAGTCTTTTGCTCTGTTTAGAAAGTAGGCTACCCCCACAATATTATCCACATAATCGTCCAGCTGTTCTTCACTTACTCCAAGAAGACCCATTGTTATTGAACAAGCGTAAATCTTCAGTTTACCTGTCTTCCTCCCCTGGGCCAGCACTTCTCTCCATCCGGGCATAGAGTTTGAAGCTACAGCCTTCTCTAGAGCTTCTTGATAGATCTTGTAATCGGAGCTCACCTCTGAGGGTTCATAATCTTTCTTAAGGGTTAAAAGCCCCCAGAAAGTGAAGAACAATTCAGCTTCCCAACCGGTGATTGCGGCCGAACTCGCTAATGTCACCGCAGGTATGAGTTTGTCTAGCTTATCTGAAGCTACTATTATGGATATTTTCGGCAAGATCATTCGCCAGTATTAGATATTATAACGGCGTTATATAAGTCTTTGCACAAACAGCTAAAAATAAGATCCCGAAAGAGGCTAAATGAAAAAGACGTGAGACACCAAGCCAGTTTATTGGGGACACAAAAAGAGATTCCTGCTAAAGAGGCAAAGAATTTCTACCCAGTGGGAGAAATGGAAGAAACGAAGAGCCTCGGTTTACTCGTACAAGTTGACTATCGTTTTGAAGCTTATGACGGACTCAACGCGGATGCAAGCTGAACCTGAATGGAATCCTACACTCAAAAAATTGGCGGGGACCGGATGATGGCTCATTAGTTGCCATTTAGCTGACTAAACAGACAAGAAGCATCTTTTATTTAAAGGCTCAGGCCACTCAAGGCGATGTCTCCTTCAGATCTGTGATGAGTAAGATTTAAATAATTCAACATTACATAACAATGTTAAGTTATAACGATGTTATGAAAAAAAGATGAGGCGATAACTCGAATGCCAAGGCTAAGCGAAGAGGAAACAATTCAACTGTCTGAGCGCTTTGAAACGAGGGAGCCGCACGAAATTTTAAAGTGGTCTTTAGAGACGTTTCATCCTAAAATAGCTCTTGCTTCTAGCTTCGGAGCCGAAGATATGCTCTTGATAGATATGCTTTGCAAGATAAATCATAAACCAAGAATTTTTACCATAGACACAGGCAGGCTACATCAAGAGACCTATGATGTAATGGATGCTGTCAGAGAGAAATACGGCATAGTGATTGCTGTATACTTTCCTCAAGCTGACAACGTAGAGAAAATGGTGAAAGAGCACGGTTTAAACCTATTTTACAGGAGCTCTGATCTTAGAGCATTATGTTGCAAGACAAGGAAGGTAGAGCCGCTAAGCAGGGCCCTGTCTGAGCTGGATGCGTGGATAACAGGTTTAAGGAGAGAGCAGTCTTCTGCTCGTGCTTATGTGGAGAAGATTGAGATTGACAAACTAAACGGGGGAATAGTGAAGATAAACCCCTTGGCGGATTGGAGTTCTGAGCAAGTTTGGAGCTATATACACGAAAACAATGTGCCCTATAACAAGCTCCACGATGAAGGTTACCCAAGCATCGGCTGTGCACCTTGCACCAGGCCAATCAGACCTGGCGAAGATCCAAGAGCTGGAAGATGGTGGTGGGAACGAGAAAACGTCAAGGAATGTGGACTGCACCACAGATTAGAGAGATGTAAAATCGTCCTCAAGGCTGGAGATTAAGGCAAAGGAGGATAAGGAATGACTTCTGAACCGTATGGAGGAAGACTCATCAGCAGAGTCTTGACGGGTAAAGAGAGGGAGAGAAGAGTCGAAGATGCAAAGGAAATGCCGGGAATTACCATTGATAAAAGGTCAGCACTAGATGCGGAGAAGATAGCAATAGGAGCCTTCAGCCCATTAGAGGGCTTTATGAACCAAGAAGATTACGAGGAAGTTTCACATAAAGAGAGGCTTTCTAGCGGTCTCCTATGGACAATACCTATCATCTTGGCCCCAACAGGCGAGGATAACTTGCAGAATATGAAATTGTTAGAGGAAGGAGATGAAGCAGCTCTCTTACATGCTGGAGAGCTCCTCGCGATATTACATGTTGATGGGAAATTCAGGTATGATAAGAGAGAGATGGCAAGGCTGGTTTACGGAACTTTAGACTTGAACCATCCTGGTGTAAATGAGGTGTATGGCATGGGAGACCTTCTTCTAGCAGGCGGTATTGATCTGATTCAACTCCTAAACCCGCTCAGGGATAGGTATGAGTTAACGCCTTTGGAGACTCGCCGGATATTTGAAGAGAAAGGATGGGAGAGCATAGCAGCCTATCAGACGAGAAACCCGCCTCACATGGCGCATGAATATCTTCAAAGATGTGCTTTAGAAGTCGTCGACGGGATTCTCATCCATCCGGTTGTAGGCGAGTTGAAGGAGGATGACTTCCCTCCGGAAGCTATTGTCGAAGCTTATGAGTTTCTTGTGAACAACTACTACCCTAAAGACAGAGTTGTTTTAGCCACGCTCTCAATAGCTATGAGGTACGCAGGACCCAGAGCAGCCGTTTTCCTTGCAATTATAAGGAAGAACTATGGTTGCACCCACTTCATAGTTGGTAGAGATATTGCAGGTGTTGGAAATTATTATGACCCTTACGCCGCACATAAAATCTTCAAGAACCTAGACATCGGCATAGAGCCTATACTCTTTAGAGAGTCTTTCTACTGTAAACGTTGTGGTCGAATGGCTACTGACAAGACATGCGGACACTTTCTTGACAACCACCTGAAGGTCAGTATGACAAAGGTTAGAAAGATGATTGCAGGAGGTTGTGAACCGCCAGGGGAAATAATGCGCCCAGAGATTGCTAGAATCTTGATGAAATACGGATCTAAAGTTGAAGTTAAAATGAAGAGTACACAGCTTTCGGAATAGGTTCTAGATGCAGTCAAAGGTTTACAACATTGTTAGAATTAGATTTAGTTTTGACTGGCATACTGATCGGTATACTCGCCCAACTGGTAGATGGTACTTTAGGCATGGCTTATGGAGTTACCTCAAACACATTCCTTTTAACTCTCGGCCTCTCCCCAACCGTTTCAAGCGCAAGCATTCATACTGCCGAAGTCTTTACTACACTTGCTTCAGGAATGAGCCATTTAAAAATCGGAAACGTAGATAAACGCCTAGTGAAAAAGCTAGTTTTTACAGGAGTTATATTCGGGGTTCTTGGAGCTTACGTTTGCGCAACGGTTCGTAGTGAAATCTTGAAGCCAATTGTCTCGATCTATCTCCTAGCCATAGGCTTAATAATTCTTCTTAGGATTTTCAAGCCCATAGAATTTCACATTAAGGAAAGAACCGTTCCACTAGTGGGTTCCATTGCTGCTTTCCTGGATGCTGTTGGTGGAGGTGGCTGGGGACCTATAGCAACTTCGACCCTTATAGCGGGGGACCATAACCCAAGGCTTACCGTAGGCTCCGTCAATCTTGCAGAGTTTTTCATAACTGTAGCAGAATCTACGACATTCCTTGCCATTTTAGGTTCAACGCATCTAAGTCTTGTAGTTGGCTTGGTTATAGGCGGAATTATTATGGCACCCATAGGAGCTTACATCTGCAAGAGAATACCCTCCAGACTAATACTAATTTTGGTTGGATGTTTGATCATTAGCTTAAGTGTTAGAACTATGCTACTAAGCATTGTCTAAAGCTTAACAATCTTAGTCAAGACCCGTGTGCAGATTTCAAAGAACATTCTTGTCTTTTGTAATAGTAAGAGTGCATACTAATTATATCTTTGTAGTTGCTGAACTCCTGAATCTTCAGAGTGCTTCAGAGTTTAATATGTCTAAGGCTCTAGGTAAGGTTTAGGCGCTGAATCTCAAGCTCGAACCGCTACAGACCTTTTTGCCCTCCTTCCAAAGATTGGGCGGAATCTCCAAAACTCCGTTACCACTCAATGTGAGTACGCGGCATGTTTTTCCAGAAAAAATGGATTCATCTATTTTTCGGGTCAACTAATCATAGACTCTTCCTCGGGAAGTCTCGATGTGTTTGATCTCTTGGTTTTTGCTTATTTCCTCGGATAGAAAGTGTTCGATAACTAACTCCTTTCTCTGGAAAGGAGAGTATGAAAAGACAGCGTAAGGCCTATCAATAACATATAGTTCTGTCTGGTCCTCTACAGCCACCTTTTCTCTCATAGGTTCCATAGAATCTTCCCAAAGGTTGACCTTCAAGATCTCTTGTTGAGTCACAACCGGTTCCTCTTCCTCTTTTTTCATTCGTCCTTCAATGCAGGTTGTCTCTTCTCTGTCGCTCCCGCTTATCTTCGAAGCCCATATTTCTATCCGAGGAAGGATCGAAACCCCGGCTAGCGTGCCTAAAAGGCTTAAAGAAACGCTCTTAATCATATTATAGATATACAGGGGAACCCAGAGGAGAAAGCCGTATAATCCTAAAACTGATAACTGAAACAGTAAGTACGGTATTAGAGCTATGGCGCCTGAAAGCACAGATACGCTAGCCAAATATACTTTCCCTTTTTTTCCTTTAAGTCTATTTGCCATAGGAAGGAAGTAGAGTAGATCAAATGTTAAGCCTCCAAGCGCGTATCCAAGCCCAACGAATAGAGAGTATAATTGCCCAGGACGAATGATCCTCGTGGCTGAGGACGCAATTGCCGCCATCGCCGTAACTCTTCCAAACCTTCCAGTGAGCCCAGCCAAGATTACCATGAGGAACCATCCAAATACTCGCTGGACCACACCGTGGACCTGAGTTATGTGGCTGATAACCGGCCCAAGATATATCTCTGAGACTATCCAAAGTGAGGACAGAACCGAGATGAGGGCCAATTCTTTGGTACTGAAATGCCATAGAGACCTAAGCCCTTTTGATTCTTTGACCTTTTCTGGGGTTTCGGTCAGTTTTAATTCACCTTGGCTATTCTACCGTTTTCTAACTTTCTGGGTTTTCTTTAGTTTGAATCTCCATTTTCCATACGAAACCGTTTAGACGAAATATCTTGACTTCATAGCCTTTTTCCTCCAAAGAGGGCGGAATATCTCTAACGGATGGGGGATTGTCAAGAATCAACTCAAGCACATCGTCTGGAAAGAGGTTGCCCAGAGTCCCAGTGACTAAAAGCTGAGGATAAGGGCAGACGAGCCCACGGGCATCCAACTCGTAACGTTTTTTGCCTATTTTTCTCATTCTGAACTTACTTTCCATATCTGCCATTTTCCATTACCTTCTGGCCGTATCCAAGTATGTCTTTAACTCCTCACTTGTCTGTCTGTTGCAAAATTCTCCTAATGATTCGGCTTTGATGCGCTTTCTTGAGTAGTTGCTCAGAAGCATAGCGATCTTATGCTTTATTTCTTGTGATGGAACTTTCTCTTCTATAAGCCTTCCGAAGCGTGGTTTTAAGCCGAAACCTCCTCCCAAAAATATGTCGAAAGTCTGTTTCGTCTGATCGCTTTCTCTGACAAGTTTGCCGCCAAGACCTATCTCGGCTATCATGTTTGCGCAGCAATTGTTTTGGCATCCACTGATGTGTATCCGAAACTTCGCCTCATCTAATACCTTCTTGTCAAATTTTTTTTCCAAGTTTTCTACAATCTCCTTCAGCAACTCCTTTGAGTGAAGGCTCCGAGTTTTGCCACAGAAGTCTGAGGAGCACGCCATACTAGTCCACCTTAACCTAGAACTATTGAACAGAAAATTCATCTCTTCAAGATGCCTAACTAGGGCATCAGTCTCTACAACATTAGGTATGATGATGCCTTGTGTGGGAGTCAGTCTCAGTTCACCGCTTCCATATTTTTCAGCGAGATCCACGATTCGAACCATATCGTGACTGGTCAACCTACCACCAGAGAGAGGAATGTTAACATAGTAGTATCCCTTTTGACTCTGTGATTGCACTCCTTCATGATCGCCGTTTCTGATGAAGACTGGTCCATCATAACGTTCTAGGGTCTTTCCCAGTTTCTCTTCGAGTACTGCTAGGAACTTTTCGATACCCCAATTGTCGATGAGCCACTTGAACCGTGCCTTTGCCTTGCTCTCCCGGTTCCCATAATCTCTATGAACCTCAATCGTTGCAACCGCAACATCGAAGGCATCCTTGGACTTAACGAAGACGCCTGTGGTTTTTGCCAATCGCGGACCAGGCAGAGAGGAACCCACGCTTCCGCCTACAAGTAGTGTGAACCCCAACTCCTCTCCTTTTTTGACGGCGACAAGGGAGAGGTCGTTTGTCTCGGCTCTGGTACAGTCAGCTCCACATCCTGAGATGGAAAATTTGAATTTACGCGGCATGTCTAGGAAGTCTGGGTTTCCGACAAAGAAATTAGTCAACTCCTTCATTAGAGGGTACGCATTCAATATCTCGCCCTTCTCGATCCCTGATGCTGGGCAGCACACGATGTTACGTGCATCCCCGTACCTTGCTCCGCTGAAGCCTTGGCCACACATGTCTGTCGTGAATCCCAACTCATCCATAAATGCGAATATATCCAAGGTGTCCTCAGCTTTTATCCAATGCAACTGAATATCCTGCCTGTTCGTTACTTCCGCTTGTCCCCTGCTATACTTTGCTGATAGTTCGGCTACGCCGCGAAATTGTTCAGATGTCATAAATCCTCCCGGAACCTTAACTCTAAGGAAGTGAAGGGAACCAGTAATATCAAAGGGGTTACTATCACGTCCAATAGAGTAACGCCCAACGAATCGCTCAATGTCGGTTGTAGATACCTCCATAAGGGTTCGACCACCAATCGAAGTCCTTTCTATTCCTTACAGTTATAACGCTGTTATTATAAACTTTTGTGCCTTATAAGTTTTGTTTCAAACAAATTTAAGAGATTTGGATAGTTCATGGGGAAAGATTGGCTGAACACAACATGGTAACAAGAGAAAATGAAAACTCAGATTTTTGATCAGCGTTTACCTATCTTTAGGGTAATTCTTTGAATCTCTGCATCGACGATTTGATACGCTTGGACGCTATAATCAATATAGGAGATTATCAGCCAAATATTTCCTGGCCAGAGCCTCATGTATCCAACATCGGTGATGGAAGGACGAGGATCTGCGGGATGAGAGTGAAAGAACCCAATCAACTGAACGCCTCCTTCCTCAGCATCGAATAGGGCCTTAATGAATTCTTCCGGATCAACTTGAAAGTAAAAGGATGAGTCTGACGTGTTGCGGGCTATAACAATTTTTCTAACAACAGCTTCTCTATCGTTTGCATGCCCAAACAGAAGACCGCAAGCCTCGATAGGCTTTCTCTTTTCCGTTTCTTTAGAGATTAATCGCATCTGCTCTTCGGTTAGCCGTAGTATCATGGTCTCCCTTTCTCTAGTTCAATACTGGAACGTGGAACCCTCAATTTGCCAATCATTATTTTGCAGTAAAAGTCGTATGCTTCTTTTTCATCTTTTGCGCCCTCAATTATCATTATGCCGCTCTTCAGAATACTCACTGAATTGTCAGGTCCATTGTTGAACGTCAGACCGATATCGCCCTTAACCTTGATCTCAAAACCGTCACGTTCAATCAACGAATATAACACATCCATTTTTAACTTCAGGTTCTTACTTGGAGAAATGAGGAACACTCTATTACCTCTTCTGCCACAAAGTTCGGTAATTAATCTTTCCCTCAACGGCATTGGAGAACCAGAAGGTTTTGAGCCGCATACTGGACAATTTTCAGCTCTCGAGATTTCTATTTTCTCAAACTCCATATTCCCGATGTCGCAGTGAAGAATCTTGCTCAAAAGAAGAGGCTTATCCCCAAGAATTATTCTAGTCGCCTCGGACACTTCGATGCTGGCGATGAGACTTAAAATAGACGGGTGGACACCAACTATCGAGCATTTTGGTAACATGTCATCGTCTAAGTTTCCTTGGAAACATTCCAAGCAAGGGGTTTCACCGGGTACTATTGCGGACACGTTTCCGAAGGTCATTATTGCTGCTCCGAAAATGTATGGTACTCCAAGTTTCTGGCATGCCCTGTTCAAAGCGTAGCGTGGCATCATACGGTCTAGTCCATCAACCACGACATCAGAGCCTCTGATTATCTCCTCAGCACTGTATGTGTTCAAGGTCAAAGGGAAGGGTTCTATCTCAATGTGTGGGTTCAGTTCATGAAGCCTTTTAGCCGCGACCTCAACCTTTGCGTATCCGAGAGACGTTACGCTGTAAATGTGTTGTCTTTGAAGGTTTGAGAGTTCTACAACATCGCAGTCGACCAAGCGAAGTTTTCCTACGCCCATCGCGGCTAACTGTAATGCCACAGGTGAACCGAGCCCTCCTAAACCAACAATGCAGACCCTTGCCTTCCTCAGTTTCATTTGACCGTTGTAACCTATATCTGGTAGAACTATCTGGCGCGAGTAAAGCTCTAACTCCGGATCTGAAAGGTTTTTTAACATCTGAGCCCTCCTTAGATAACACTGTTATGACAAGAACGTTCCAAACATATTAACATTATGATAGAATCATTAAGTTTAAAATTTGGCTAACATTGTTTGTTACATTGATAAATCTTGCTGTAAGGCGTATGGAACTTGAGGGTCAAGGTTAGGTATTTTACGACTTTGCGTGAATTGGCAGGCACCAAGGAAGAGAATATAGAGATGAATGACGGTGCAAACTTAGCCGACCTTATCGAGAAGGTGGCATCGAAATACGGAAAGGAGGCAAAAAATTACTTATACCAGAATAACGGGAAGATAGATTTATCCATCTATTTTTTAGTCAACGGCGTCGATGCAAGAAAGATATTTGGGATAAGCACGAAACTTAAGTGTGGGGATGTTGTGGCAATAATACCTCCGATTGGAGGCGGATAACGCAGCAAGTTACGGAAATAGTTCTATCTCTTTCCTAGCCCGCATCTTGCATATACAAGTTCTAGAATAGATTCATGAGTCTGTTTCACTCATGTTCACACTTCTCTTCTGGCTTTTCATCTCACTCATAAAATCACCTCCTAAATCTGATGGCGTCTATGCCGGGCTTCTTCAGTCATTAAGCCGTCAGTCATTATCGGGTGTATCATTAACGCGTTTGTGTACTAATTCTGAAATTGAACGTATCGTTGGAGATTTCTAATATTCACCATTCCATGTGATTTCCTTTATTTGGCTTAGGTATGGAGTTAGGGTCCCAATGAACCTCGCCACTGCATTCTTAATTGATATTCCATCAAACAAGTCTATACCCAGACTTTCTTCGCTTGCGCTAACAGCCAGATCTAACCAGTAACCCCTCTTTTTCACAGAGTACATTTTCGGTAACAAATGCCTCAGTTTGTCACTCAACTTTTCAGCCTTTTCTTCCGACGATGTCTTGATGGGCAAATAAAATGTTGTAAGGTTCAGTCTTCCTTCGATATCCTTATTGAGGTATACTCGGACATTGTAGCCATCAACTTTACCGAAAAAGAAGTCTGTTGCCTTCGAAAAGCCGATCTTCTCAAATTCGTTCGCGATCTCCGCAGGTATGTCGTTTGTTCGGCAACCACAGATAGCTCCACTCATCTTAGTGATCCTTTCTATGGTTTCAGCAGCTCGGAGATAAACCTCAAGTGGGGCTCCGAATATCAGCTCGTTGTCTCGGAAATCAGAGTAAACTTCCCGTGCACCATTGCACAGAAGTGAGATGTTCGGTTTTCCTTCCACGTAGGGTTTAGCGAAGAAGTCGGCACAAGAGCTTTGACCTCTAAACAAAGCCAATAACGGTTCATTTCTTTCAGCTTGTAGTATTATAGTTAAGTCCATCATCTGTTTGGGCGTTAGAATTGTGAGAACTACGTCAGGCAGATAACGGCTCTCGCTCAAAGACGAGATTGAAACTCTTCTTGTTGTAGGAGATAAGGCTGCATAATCAACTTTGTATCTAGGTTCTCGGAACCCTAACACAATTTGTGCTGTTGGACACTTCTCAAAGTCCAAGCCATAAAGGAAAGATTCCCTGTTGGCGGCTGCCTTTCTTATCATATGGCAGAAAGCGATCGGAGTATGGGGTTGAGAAGAACTTACACGACTTTCACATTTTATCACCTTTACACCCACAAGTTGGTATTTAAGGCTGAGATACGACCTCAAAATCTCTTCAATCTTTTTCTGGTCTCTTCGCGCCTGCAATTAAATCTCAACCTCCAAGAGAGCTGTGCAATTTGTAAGGCTCAAATATGTTTTCCACACCGCTTTTGGAGCCGGGAGAGAAGGTTGAACCCTCGTACAGTGGTCTGCAGTGGCTTGCCTAAGCCACTCGGCCATACCAGCGAGAAATAGGGAAAACATACTCAGGTCATCAAGGGTGTCTTTCGGATAAAGAGCTAAGGGAAAAAGTTTCATCATAACAGAGTTAAATATTACAGAGGTGGAGAATCTGGTTAATGATTGGTCAGGTTTTTGGGCAAACACTATCCCTCACTTCAGCCACCACGCATCATCACGGCGTTATATTGTCTGTAGTCACTCTTTCTTTTAAACTTTACCTTTTTTGCCGCGTTGAACTTTAGCAACTCTTGATCGATATTAACTGCTACGCTTATTGTTGAGCATGTTTGATTTGCATTCTTGAACATGTCCAGAATATCCCTTATCACGGAAGAAGCTGTTTCTCTGCCACCTGCACCCGGACTTATCAACGCATATCTTCCCGATATCTCTGGTTCACGGCCTATTCCCCACCGTTTCTCAGCCTCCTCCCACTGCTGGTATAACTGATATCTCATCCCCTTCGTTGAGCTGAGTATTGAGATTGCTGAGAAAACGTATGTCCTTGCCATTGATATAGATGTTTACAAATTTCCTTAACTTACCGTTTTCGTCGTAGATTTTCTCGCCGAATTCTTGCCCGTACCTCTTGATCAAAGCGTTCACAACCTCTTTAAGGGCAGATCCATTAACTTCAGCAGTCTTCTCCCCAGCAATTTTTGCTAGGGCCCCATAGAAGGTTACTTTCACCCTTCCCATTACCATCCCCCTCTCTTTCCGACGTTTCTCAACTCTTCAACCGACGGTTCGATTTTTATGGGTTTCTGAACATTCTTCAGAATGATCTCAGAGGATTTGAAACCGCTGCCCGTAACACAGCAAACAACCTCCTCATCGCTCGGAATCTCACCCAGCATAATGAGCTTCTTCAAAACTGCGATGGTGACACCTCCCGCCGGCTCAGCGAAGATCCCCTCCTTTCTTGCCAGGAGCTTAATCCCTTCGATAATCTCTTCGTCCGTGGCGTATTCAGCGGCTCCTCGGGATTCCCGAATGGCCTTCAGAGCGTATATCCCGTCTCCTGGGTCTCCTATCGCCAAGCTTTTCGCGATGGTTTCAGGCTTCTCTATGGGAAAGACATCATCTGCACCAGACTTGAAGGCTGCTACAATTGGTGAGCAACTTTCAGGTTGAGCCCCAACAATCCTCGTTTTCAGTTCGCCGATCAAGCCGAGTTCCCTGAACTGCTTTAATCCTCTCCACACGGCGCAGAGTAGCGCTCCACTTCCAACAGGGATTATGATGTTGTCCGGCGTCCTCCACCCTAACTGTTCACAGGTCTCGTAAGCCAATGTCTTAGAGCCTTCTGTGTAATATGGACGGATGTTTATGTTCACTAAGGCCCAGTTGTATTCGTCAGCTACTTGAGCTGCGAGCCGGTTGGCTTCATCATAAGTTCCCTTTACAGCTATGATTCTTGCACCATAAGTTGCGGCCTGCAAGACTTTGTTTGTTTCAATGTCTTCAGGAATAAATACATAGCAGGGAAGTCCGGCCTTTGCTGCATGGGCTGCTGTTGCCGCGGCAAGGTTCCCAGTTGATGCACATCCTACAGCTTTAAAGCCGAACTCTAAAGCCTTTGATACAGCAACTGTGGCTGGACGGTCTTTGAAAGAACCTGTGGGGTTGACAGCGTCATCTTTTATGAAAAGTCTTCTCAGTCCAAGTTCTTTCGCCAAATTATCGCACTCATGTAATATGGTGAAACCGGCACCTAAGTCGGTTATCTTGGTCTTGTCCTCTATAGGCAAAAGTTCGTGATATCGCCAGAGCGTGTTCGGTCTTTCTTTGAATGTTTTTTTATTTAGATTGAGCGAGTCTAGATCATAGACCACTTCTAGAGGCCCAAAACATCGTTCACAAGCGTAGATTTTGATGGGTGGAAACTCTTTACCGCATTCTCTACATCTGAGAGCCTCAGCGTATCCTTTTCGTTCGAGCCATCATCCCTCCATAGATAACGGAGTTATAAACCTAATAACATAACTGCTATTTATATTTTGCGCCCATTCCATTCCTGTGAGGAATAAAAAGTATGTAAATACACAGAAAACTTGGAGGCGCTACATCTATCGCCTAAGCCATCCTTGAGCCCACTTTCTCATGCAAGCCTCAAAACAGAAGATATAAATCTTGTTTACCCAGCATATCTTACGTGTTAAAGGTTTTCCTTGGATCAGTTTTCCACAGACATGACATCTCAAAGGGAATCGCCGAAATTTTGACAAAGGGGGAACTAATTTATAAGTATAAGTGTGTTATATTATTTTAATGAAGGAAATGTATCCTGCATGCGAGGCTGTTGCGCGGTATATCTTACCTATCTTCAGATCGTTTGTTGCAAAGGAGCTCATCGAGAAATACAACTTTACGCAGGTCGAGGCTGCTGAAAAGCTTGGTACAACCCAGGCTGCTATAAGCCAGTATATTCACTCGAAACGCGGTCAAAAGGGCATGGAACAGTTCGAGGGAGTTCTCCCCCTGATTCAAGATGCTACGAGCGAGATTGCAAGAGACATCGCGTCCGGAAGAAAAGGCACTGAGGAAGTTATGGCGAACTTCTGCAAACTTTGCATATCATTGCGCGAAGGTAGAAAAATACCAGCATGAACACCACCAGTACTTGCCTTAACAAGACATCCTTTTACTGATTAACCTAGAAGAATCGAGTTTACACTCTTAGTTTTCCCAGTTCCTCGTCTTTGATGGCTTTGGTTTCAATAATCTGTTCTTTTAATCCTTTGCATGCAACCTTCACTATAGTTTCTTTAGGCGCATCTGAGTATCGTGCAGTGATTGCTGCAGCTCTTTCCATCAAATCTGGTCTCTCTTCCCCAACGTATAGAGACACTGGCCCTGGGTAACCAATAACTTCCAACGTAGGAAAGCTCTGCTTTTGTGCAATAAGTGAAAGCCTTTTGTTCTCGTCTTCATCTCTGCCCACGACGATTTTCACCGTCTCCAATCTAAAGTGGCGTCCAACTCTCAATAGTGTGACATCTTCTGGCCTTAATCGCCCTTCATGGCTCAGGTGTTCTCCTAGTCTTCTGGCGAAACTTGGATCTGTGAGTAAACAACCACCAGCGGGGCACGGATAGTCTTTCACACCCATCTTTCTAGCAAGCTCAATCTGAGGAAGTCTCCTCCGTCCTCTAATTGCTAGAAGACTATTTCTGTCAACTGAGCCCTCTTTTTCCGGTTCGCTTTGAGGAAGAAGCTTAGCCGATAATGGTCTCAGGATTTTTCCCTCTAAGCCCGCTTCTTTTTCTATCATGAGAAGAGCTTCTCTTCCTTGAGAGAAGGGTCTTTCGTTTAGAACCTCACCTGTAACGATGTACTCGGCTCCGATTCTTTTAGCAACTTCTTTGGCCTTTCTAAACATAAGTATTCTGCAGTCTATGCAGGGATTCATCTGGCTTCCATAACCATGTGGCGGGTTGACAACCAAATCGAGAAACTCTTGCCCTAAGTTGATTCTATGCAACTTGACACTCAATTCCTTGATGAACTCGCTTAAATAGCAACGGTTGCAGAGACAGAAAGGCGTTACAAAGTTAACAGCTTCTACATCGATTCCTCGGCGTAAAATCATTCTGATTGCAAGCATACTGTCCAAGCCACCGGAAAGCATAGCCAAAGCTTTAGTTCTCTTTACCTTACTTTCTGACGAATCGCTTTGCTTGACAGTCAGCGTCACCATCTCTCTTCCCGTTCTTGAAGGCATTAGGTTTATCCGGAATCATATCTGAAAGGAAATTTATAAGTTATAACGTAGTTATATGAAGACATCTGATGCCCATTTAGGATTATGTGCTATTCAGCCTCTCCCCAAAACATGGTGCGGCCGCCGGGATTTGAACCCGGGATCGCAGGCTTGGAAGGCTTGCTCCGCTTAGGGTGTCTGAGTCCTAAACCAGACTAGACCACGGCCGCTGAATCGAACAATTCATAGTTGACTAAGAAGATTCCATAACTCGAGAATTATTAAGGTTTATGGAAATGAGACTGCTAGAGGCGGCCTATCTTGAACCTGGGATGACCAACGTCTAGGCGCTCTCCCTCCTCCATCAGAACCTGTCCAAAAGCTGCGTTAACAATGGCGACGGCTGGAAACATGTATTCCGCCTCGTTTATAGGTCCATAAAGAACGAAGTCCGCCCCGACGGCTATCGGTAGGCCATTCACAACCGATGAGCAGACGAGTGTGAGCAATTTGTCCTTTCTCTGTTTGAGGGCTTTCCAAGAAGCAACGGCATTATGGGCGCCGCATCCAGCGGGATAGCCGAACCTGTCCTTCACCTCGTAGATGGCTTTGCATGCTAACCCCAGCGTTGCAACATCCATCACGACCGTGTCCACTAAGACTTTCCCAACACCCACTGCCTTGACTTTAGGCAGTAAAGCCTCTAAAAGTCTGACCCTTTCTTTGGACGACATTATCGCTTTTGTGCTGTAGGTGAGGATCACTGCGCTCTCAAGTCCCACCTCCCTGATTTTCTGGTAAACAGGCTCCTTCGTGTCTGGGGTTATGGAGTTGAATATTGTCCTCTCGGTTATGCCAAATTCCTTGGCGCACTCTAGTCCTCTAAGTGCAGCCTCTTGAGAGACAGCGTCGATCAATATGGGCATGCGAGTGGCGTCAGCGACAAACTCTAGATACTTGTCGGCTACTAGAGCATTGCTGCAGACCACGTCGACCATGGCCCCAAGTCCCGTCCGCTCAGCAAGTTCCTCAACTCTTTCGATGAGTCGCTTCGCCCCATCCAAATCAAACGTCCCCATCTTCTCTTCCTTAATGTTCTTGTCACCCTTGTAGAAGATGCTTCCGATCATGACTGTTGGGTTTTCGCCGATATTTCCGCCAACTTTCACTCCAGCAATATCATAAACAATTTGTTCCTTCTCAAACTTGAGCATATTCATTCATCTCGTAGGTTACACCCGAAATAGTTTGGATAAGATACGATTAGGTTGAGGAGGCTACTTTAAATCGCTTTTGCAGAATAAGATTATACTGAATGATCTCTTTCATTAAACGCTTTTAAACCACTCTCTTTATAAAGGGAATATTACAACCCACAGCAAAAGTACGCTGAATTGGGTTGTCTGGAAAATCCTAACAATCCGCAGAAGGACATGAGAAAGTGCAGAAAAAAGGGTTTTTCATCTGCATTGAGGGGCTTGACAAGAGCGGCAAGACTTCCCAGTCGATCCTGCTCGTCGAGGCGCTCAATAAACGTGGATTCGACGCAGTTTACACCACTGAACCTAGCAACGGCGAGATTGGCAAGTTTATACGTAAAAATATCCTGCATAGAAAGGAACGGGTGCCAGCTGTCGTGGAAGCGCTCCTCTTCGCAGCCGACAGGGTCGACCATACTGAAAGAGAAATAAGACCCATGCTCAAAGAAGGAAAGATCGTAATCTCCGACCGTTACATTTACTCGTCTCTGGCCTATCAAGGCGCTACAGGACTGGATATTGACTGGATAAAGGAGGTCAACAAATTTGCCGTAGAGCCCGACCTGGCTATTTACTTAGACGTGCCCGTCGAGATTATCGCACAAAGGTGCAAACGCAAAAGATCAGTCATGGAGCGACCGGACATCCAAGAGAAGGTTCGCGACGTATATCTGCGCCTTGTTCACGAAGGAAAGTTGATCCCAGTTAACGGAAACCGCCGAATAGGAGTGGTGGCAAAGGAGATTAGAACGTTAGTAGTTAAGAAGCTTCAAAGTTGAGGTGCGAGCATGTTACTCGTCTTAAGACGGCTAAGCTTCTTCTTTGCTAGAGTTTGGTTCACCTTAGTCGTCAGCAAAGTGATGAGGTCCTCGATCGAGAGGCGACGCGTGCCCTTTTCATGGTAGACTCGCAGCTCAACCTCTTCCTTGCTGAAAAGGAATCTCAGCATGTGATAGTCGAATCTTAAGGGGTTCCGCCTATCATTCTCAATGGCATAGTAGCGGACAATGCACAAAAAGTCCAGAACAGAGAACGACTGGCCACCTGACATCTGCTGGTAGTGTTTCAGTGTCTCCCTGTCGAGGTAGTTAAATGTGAGGCCATCAGCAATCCCAAAGTCCACCTCAACATCAATATTGTACCGACTAAACTCAGGCAAATCCAGTTCCTCTTCATTCCGGTTCATATCGCATAAGCAGTTAAGGAGGGCTCTTTGAAGTTCATTTGTCAGAGTCTTGCAATAGAAACGGGCAATGCCGTGATACATCTCCGGGAAATTTTCGTAGATGCCAAACAACTTTGGTCCCTGAAACTGCTAGGATCTGTACTTTCCAACCTTCCTAACTCTCTCAAGGTTCTCAAGCAGCGTAGCCATGACAGTGTTCAGCCTTTGGAGTTCATCGATGTCGTTCTCTTCTCGAATTTTTTTATTTATCTCTCCTATCTTCGTCACAAGAGTGGATTCTATGGTGTCAAGCGTAGTCAAACGCTGGGTCTCCTCAATCTGCTCGTCTTGCTTAACTACAACAACCTTCTTCTGGCATTGGTCGCACCACAGATTCCCATTCTTTAACCTGAAAAGTGGTGAGGAACAAGCTGGACACGCCAGATCTGTCAACGTAGCGCCGCCTCGGAGAAGATCGGCCATCGAACGGATTCTGTTGCTATCCCCAGACAAGTGAACCCCTCAAACTTTCCACAACATCTTACTTTATAAGGTTTGAGCGATCCTCACTGCTTGAACTCTAGTAACAGACATAAATTCTTTTATAACCGCTACTGACTCTTAGAAGGCAAATTGCAGAACAGGACATGGAGGAATCAGCCTTCCCGTTCTATATGGGTGTGGATGTGGGGACGACAAAGATAGCTATTGTGCTCTTGGACTCAAGCTCCGGTGAAATAATAAGGACCCACGCGGTCGCCAACACTTCAGAAATAACCGATTTGCAAGGCAGGGCTCGAGGATGGAGCGAATGGGACCCGAAGCAAGCAGTGGATCTTACTTTCAGTGCAATGTCTGAAGCATCCCGTGCCAATGAGTGCAAAGAAATTAAAGGCATCGGCGTTACTGGGCAGATGCACGGTATGCTTCTACTCAGCCAAGATCGACACCCGCTCTCGCCATTCGTAGGCTGGCAGGATCAACGCTGCAACGAGAAGATGCCTGGTGAGAACATTACATACATTGAGCGAATGATCAAGATGGCTGGCAAGGATGGTTTTCTCCGCGAAGGGTGCTATCCAGCCACGGGGTATATGGGATCAACTCTTTTCTGGCTGAAGGAAAACCACGCCTTGCCTCCGAAGCCTGCGAAAGCATGCTTTCTGCCCGATTACCTCGTAATGATGATGACCGGCCTCGGACCTGTAACCGACCCGTCTAATGCGGGCGGCTCAGGAGTCTACGATATTAAGTCTCGGAAATGGGATATGGCGTTGATCCAAAAATTAGGGTTAAGGTCTGAGCTTTTGCCCGAAGTTAAGCGTTCAGGTGAACTGATAGGTTCGTTAACCTCTGAAGCAGCCAGAAAAACAGGTTTGAAGGAGCAGACACCCGTGTGTGTGGCTTGCGGGGACAATCAGGCAAGTTTCCTGGGAAGTGTAGCAGACCGAGGAGACGCAGCGCTTGTCAATATTGGCACAGGAGGTCAGATATCATTGTGGACACCGGAGTATCTAGTTATGGAAGGCGTGGATACGAGGTGCTATCTGGACGAAAGCTATATGCTCGTCGGAGCCAGCTTATGCGGGGGAACCTCGTATGCTTTGCTGAACAGGTTTTTCAAGGAAGTTGGGCGTGCTTTCTTTGGCGCGACAGACGAAGCTGATCTGTATACTGAGATGACCCGTTTAGCATCAGAGGTTCCGCCAGGCGCCGATGGGCTTCGCTGCGAACCCCTCTTCACCGGAACCCGGTTCAATCCAAAGAGCCGAGCAACATGGCGCGGCATGACCGAATCGAACTTCACCCCTGGCCATATGGCACGTTCCTTACTTGAAGGCGTAGCTGAGCAGTTCAGAATGCTATATGATGGTATGTTAGAGGGCGGGGTTCAGCCAAGGGAGTATCTCATTGGATCGGGCAACGCTATTCGTAGAAACTTCTTACTGACCAAGATTCTATTCTACACCTTTAGTATGCCGATACGAATCCCAAAGAACGTAGAAGAGGCTGCTTTTGGTGCTGCTCTTTTGACGGCTGTGGGTTGTGGTGAGTTCCGAGATTTGGAAGTAGCAGCCCATCTAGTTGCCTATCAATGACATAAAGTAGGATAAAGTAGTCGCATTAACAATGACCCTGCCACTCGAACCTAGTTGCATCTTATAAATTTTTATGGTCTCGATAGCTTCTTCAGCCTTTTTACTTTGAGCAATATTCGCGTTGTCTAGAATTGAAGATGTACCTGAGAACCGCATATAAACAATTGATTCAAATTAACCGCTCAAAGATAAAGCCCCTTTCGTTTGAACAATAAGTATGCCTGTCCCAGACCGTATTTAAAGACAAGGTTTAAACATTAAGGATGGATAGCCTATATGCAAACACCTATGCGTGAGAGGGATGGAATTGACAAAAATACCATACTCCGAAAAAGAACTTCTTCAGCTAGGCTCTCAGCCCAACTACACGGGGAGGAATCTCGACGAGATCGCCTTCCCTTTGGGAGGGATCGGGGCCGGTTCAGTAAGCCTAGGTGGGTGGGGGCAACTTCGAGACTGGGAGATCATGAACCGACCGGCTAAGGGATTCGTGATTCCTAGAGCTTTTTTCGCAGTCAAAGTTCGCTACGGTAAGAAACCTTCTGTGGTCAAGGTCCTCCAAGGTCCAGTTGGAGGGTCATATGCTGGAGATGGCCATTCATTGGTCTCTTCATATATGCGAAATGACCTTGGCCACGGGTTGCCGCATTTCCGCAAAGCCAACTTTACGGGCACCTTTCCCTTTGCAACACTGGAACTAGTAGATCCTGATGTTCCGATTCGAGTGACTCTTGAGGCCTTCAGCCCCTTCATACCTTTGAATGACAAAGATTCGAGCATACCAGTTGCCATCTTCACTTACTGTTTCGAAAACACTGGAGCAGAGGAGGCTGTCGCGACCGTTTACGGTAATTTGACAAACGTCATTGGTGACTCTGAGATCGATGATCGAGTAAATGAAGTTAAGAAAGAAGATGGAGCAGTTGGTCTATTCCTAACAAACAACAGAATTGAAGCCGTTTCACCACGTTACGGGTCGATGGCACTGGCGACAACCTGCCTAAATGCATCTGTTTGGCCACGCTGGAAAGATGCCAGTCTATCTAAGTTCTGGGAAGCAATAGCGCTCTCAGACAAATTCCCATCGGATGTGGAAGGAAGGAGTGACACAGGAACTATAGCCGCCAATTTCATAGCCAAACCTGGTGAGAAAGCCACTGTCACGTTTGTGCTGAGTTGGCATTTTCCCAATTTCGAACATTATTGGGGCAAGAAAAGGGAAGGTGAGAAAGCAGCTACTTGGAGGAATTTTTATGCGACATTCTGGAAGGATGCTTGGGACGTCGTACTCTACACAACATCCAACCTTAAACGTCTCCGTGAAGAGACAAAGCGTTTCCACGACACACTATTCAGCTCGACCTTACCAGTTCATGTTCTCGACGCTGTGAGTTCCCAGTTGTCCACATTGAGGACGACCACTTGCCTGCGTTTAGAAGATGGAACCTTCTATGGTTTTGAGGGTTCCAACAACACTAGCGGTTGTTGTGAAGGCTCATGTACACATGTTTGGAACTACGCTCAAGCACTTCCCTATCTGTTTCCAAACCTTCAAAGGTCGATGCTCAACGCCCACTTCGCCAACTCAGTTCAGGAAGATGGCTTCATGACTTTCCGTATGCCACTGCCTTTGGGGACAAAGGCTGAACCTTCATTCCATCCGGCAGCAGATGGGCAAATGGGCTTGATTTTACAAGTTTACCATGAATGGCTCATCTCGGGCGACAATGAATGGTTGAGATCCATTTGTCCTACTGTTAAGAAATTGCTTGAGTTTGCTTGGAAATACTGGGATGCTGACAAGGACGGCATCATGGAGGGTATGCAGCACAACACATATGACATCGAGTTCTATGGGCCTAACACAGTGACTGGAAGCCTGTATCTTGCTGCTCTTCGAGCTGCTGAAGAGATGGCTAAGCACCTTGACGAGTATGAAAAGGTTCAAGAATACCGTAAATTATTCATGAAAGGATCAAGTTGGGCCGATGAGAATCTTTTCAACGGCCAATACTACGAACAGAAGGTCAACCCAGCCGCTTATGAAATTTGGCCTGAACCTTATCGTACGCTGACGCTAAGCCATGGTAGGGACGATAAATTCGCAGATTGGCCCAAATGGCAGTTTGGCAAAGGATGCGTGTCAGATCAAATGATTGGGCAATGGTACGCTCACATGATCGGTTTGGGATACTTGTATAGTCGAACAAATATCCATAAAACGCTGCAGTCTATCTTTAGACATAACTGGAAACCTCAGATGTGGAACCATCCGTGTCTTTTACGCATCTACGCTGTTAACGAAGAGGCCGGCTTGGTTGTATGCACATGGCCGAAGGGAGAACGACCTGGATACGCTTTATACTACGCTGATGAGGTCTGGTGTGGGATTGAATATCAAGTCGCAAGCCACATGATCTATGAGGGGATGGTAAAGGAAGGATTGGCTCTAGTCTTTGGTACGCGAAACCGTCACAGAGGCGACAGACGTAATCCTTGGAACGAATTCGAATGCGGACACCACTATGCCCGTTCCATGGCGAGCTACGCACTTCTATTAGCTTTGTCTGGATTTAAATGTTCAGCCCCAGAGAGACGTTTAGGATTCACACCCAAGATCTACCGGAAAAATTTCAGATGCTTCTTTTCTTCGGGAAGCGGATGGGGACTGTACAAACAGAGGATCAGCCAACAAAGAGCAACGTTCACTTTAGAGTTGAGGTATGGCTCGTTACCCCTAAGCCGATGGGACATACCCCTTGTCGGCTTCATGAACCCTGTTGTGAAAGTAACCCTAAATAGAAAAAAGATTAAAGCCAATATCAAGAGAGAGAAACGCGGGTTTATGGTGCTTTTAGAATCGACGTTGCTGAAGCCGGGCCAAGTCCTTAAAGTTTCGCTTCGACAAGAATAGAAAAGCCATTCGAAGCTTTTACTTCACTCAGATCACAGTTGTATGAATGAAGGTCAGCGATCTCGTCTGGGAAGACTTCACTGAACCCGATAAAGCATGAAGCTGAGCACGCCGCTTCTATAGATGGGGTTCTGAACTCTTGGGATGACTGGAACTGGCAAATCTACTTCTCTATAGAATTTTATGTCTCTATATTCGGCGGAGATAGCGAGCTTTTGCTCGGAAACCTGGATTCTTATGTCTCTCTCCTCCACTCCGGGAATATTAGCCAGAACCAGCACTCTGTCTTCTTCCACCAGAATGTCTACCAAGGGTGTAATCACCCAGGGAGCAGTGATAGGCCTGACTGGTTTTTCCTCTGAAATGGCAAGAGGCTTCCTTCTAGGCTTCACGCTCAAAGCCTTCACAACAACCATTCCAAACACCCAACCACCTATATGCGCCCAGAAAGCAACACTAGAAGATGCTCCAAGTAGGACGCCGAACCCCATTATGAGTTGGTAAAGAAACCAGAATCCCAGATAGTAAAAGGCAGGTATCCTCACAATCGTGATCATATAAAAGAAGAAGACTAGGGTCCTTATTCTCGCACGAGGATATATGAGAATATAAGCTCCTAGAACGGCTGAGATCGCACCAGAGGCACCAATCGAAGGAACATCAAGGTCCAGAACGAAGTAAGGAACTAAGCTTGTATATTCTGAAAGAAGCGTTGAACCTATATGGACGAAGCCGGCGAAGATGCCTCCTATTAAGTAAAAGGCGAGATATTTCATGTGCCCGAGAGAGTCTTCGATATTATCGCCGAAGATCCAAAGGAAGACCATGTTCCCAAGTAGGTGCGTAATGTCGCCGTGCATAAACATGCTAGTAAGAAGAGTCCAAAGTCTACGCCCTCGCAATATGTAGGCGGGGATAGCACCGTAAACGTAGAAAGCCTCTGTCAGAGAATCCCATCCCTGAAGGAAAAACCAAAAGAAGACTGAAACGTTCACTATTATGAGTATATAATTTACATACGGTCTCCTTAGAGGCCTATTTTCGTCGTAGAGCGGAAACATTCGCTTCAACCCGCAGCTAAGACCGACTTCATCAGATGTCGCAAAGAGTACTGCAACTTTGTGGCGTTAGCTGCTTTTCAATCTTTTCTTTTCACAAAGTTAAAAGACCCTTGTTCTTGCACAATTTCTATCTCTTTTCTGATTATGACCGTTCAAACGTCATGCCTTTTGCTGGTTAAGACCACTTATGTTAACAGAAAAAATTTGATCGATCGTTCTCTCGTAGATTTTTATGCTGGCTAAATATTCTGGGATATCTATATATTCAAGTCGCGTATGACTTAGGCGTGCGTCACCAGGACCATAAACTGCCACCGGGATGTGAAGTTTGGCGCCAAAGATGTTCACGTCGCTTGTGCCAGTCTTCCTAAGAAACCTCACAGGTCCCCCTGTAACCTCCACAATCGCTTTTCTAAGAGAGTCCATTAGGGGCGTTGTCCTCTTTGCTACAAATGACTCAACTCTGTCCGTGACTCTGAATAATATAGACACGCCTTGATTACCTGCTTGGAAATCTTTGACAACATTTTGGGCGATGATAAGGCTTTCTTTAGATTTGACCGTCGGAGGCAGTCTTAAGTCGATGTCTATAAGGCAGAAATCAGGCACGCCGCCTGAGGTTCTACGGCTAATGATATGGGTCATGCAGGGAATCAACGAATAGAATACTCCGTGAGGTGATTTGTAGCTTTGACATGTGCCTTTGAGCATATTCCACAGATCGAAGGATTTTTCGATGGCGTTGTCGACTAGGTGCTGGGCTCCGATGTGTCCTGAAATGGTTTTGCATTGGATTCTAAGGTTAACTTTACCCTTATACGCGAAGGCTATGTTTCTTACCCCACTTGGTTCGCCGAAAATCGCATAATCAACATTCAACCCTTCACGTATTAGCTGGCGGATTCCCCTAGCCTTTCTCTCCTCTTCCACAACAGCGGCGACGGTTACTCTCCCCTTTTCTGTCTCATGCTTGAAGATGGAAGCGGCAGAGATCATGGCAGCAAGCGAAGCCTTCGCGTCTACGGCTCCCCTTCCATAAAGCCTGTCTGCCTCGACCTTTACTGGTATCCATCCAGGAACCGTGTCCATGTGCCCGCACAGCAAAATTGTTGGAGAACCTGACCCAACCTCACCGTAAATGTTGCCGGCCCTGTCTTTCCATACTTTGAAGCCTAGGCTTTTAAGTTCTTTTTCTAGGAATCTCGCCAGCTCCTCCTCCTTTCCGCTGGGACTGTAGATCTCGAGCATGTTACTGAGGAACTGTATTGGAGATTGTACGTCCACCCTTGCTTCCGCCCTTAAGGTTAATGGGAATAGATAATGGCTTTCATCTTTCAAAAGCTCTATTTTCTTCCTCTTGAAAGACCTTGGTTAGAATTTGAGCTGCTTTTTTGAGCTGCTCAATCTCTATGACGAGGGGAGGAAGGAAACGGATCACATTTTTGCCTGAGTACAAAAGAATCAGACCATTTTCCAAAGCCTTTATAAGGACATTCGATATGAAGGTCCTGGACTCAAGCCCCAACATCAAACCTAGACCGCGGACCTCTCTAAGGACACGGAATTGATCGAGTAACCCCTGCAGAATCGTCTTGAAATCTTCACCGAGAATACGTGCTCTGTCAACCAGCTTCTCTTCAAGAATCACGTCTATCGTGGCGTTGGCAGCTGCGCAGGCAAGCGGGTTGCCGCCAAATGTGCTTGAATGCTCTCCAACCTGAAGGGAGTTCATTATGTCTTCTTTCGCGAGTGTTGCACCAATTGGGACCCCTCCACCCATAGCTTTTGACATGCACATTATATCCGGTTTGACGTTCCAGTGGTTACAGGCCCACATATGCCCCGTACGTCCGAAACCGGTTTGCACTTCGTCGAATATCAATACGATGTCTCGTTCGTCGCATAGGTCCCTTAGACCTGGAAGGAACCCGTCTGGTGGCACGTGCACGCCTCCTTCTCCTTGAACTGGCTCGACGATGACAGCAGCCGTCTTCTCGGTTACGGCCTCTTCAACTTTCTCCAGCTTGCCGAATGGAACGAAACTGAAGTTCGAATAGACTAACGACTGAAAAGCGTCTTTGTACTTCGGGTTCCACGTCGCTGAAAGTGCTCCCAGGGTTTTTCCATGAAACCCTCTAACCATACCTATGATCTGGCTTTTGCCCGTGTATTTTACAGCCGCTTTCAAAGCGCACTCTATGGACTCGGCTCCACTGTTTGACAAGAAGACTTTATTTAGTCCCTTTGGGGAAATTTGCATTAGCTTCTCGAGAAGCTCTGCGCGTGCATCGTTGTAGAAGGATCCGTGGCACGTGATCAGCCTTTCGCTCTGATCCTGTATGGCTTTGACAACCTTTGGATGGCAGTGGCCTACAAGGCTGACGCCGTATCCTCCCATGCAGTCGATGTATTCCTTTCCATCTGCGTCGTAGAGAAACGCGCCTCTGCCTTTGACTAGGCTTACTGGGAACTTCTGATAGACTTTCGCAAGGTAAGCGTCTTCAACAGACGTAATCTTTTCATTATCCAACAGTGATCACTGTACCATTCACGTGTTTCAATGCACTAGTTACAGGTTCCTTCACAAACCCGGAAGATATGATAGCTTCCTTGACTCCAGCTTTCAAAGCCTCAATAGAAGCAAGGACTTTTTTATCCATCCCAGGTCCTATCCTGGGCAAAAGTTTCTCAGCATCACGCATGAGCATCTTTCTGACACATTCGCCTTTCAAGAAAACCCCTTGAACGTCGGTAAGGAAGATGATAACATCCGCCTTTAGAGCCCCTGCTATCTGCCCTGCAGCTCTGTCAGCATCAACATTTAGGAACTCATTCTCCTTCCCTAAAGCAATTGGAGCCACAACTGGCAGGTATCCGTTTTCAAGAAGAAGCTCTAAAATGGATGTGTTGACTTGAGTAATTTTCCCAGTGAAGCCTCCTTCTATGATCCGCTTTCTATTCCGATCGTCGACAATAAGCAGACGTTTCTTACGGTCGGACCTAAGCAGAGCGCCATCGACCCCAGACAATCCTACAGCTCGAATGCCTTTCCTGAGAAGCCACCTGACTATCGACTTGCTTATCCTGCCCGCCATTACCATTGTATAGATCTCAACCGTCTCTTCATCTGTGTAACGGCTTCTTATACCGCTCGGTGAGGTGACGAAAACCTGCTTCTTGCCCAGTTTCTCGGCTATTTGCGTCACCTCGTCTCCACCACCGTGAACGATTACTAACTTACTGCCAAGGGTTTTCTTGATGTCGTCACAAAGGTCAGGACTGAGCCCCTTATCAAATACATCTCCGCCTATCTTCAAGACAATCATGCAATTGCACACTCAAACCGGGTGAAGACCCGAATCCCATAATCCTTCTCTTTCATCCCAGCCGCACATAATGTTCATGTCTTGAATTGCAGTTCCCGCCGCGCCTTTCATCAAGTTGTCGATCGCAGAAAGCAGCACAACACGATTGCTACGTTCATCAATCTCGAACCCTACGTCGCAGAAATTCGACCCAACAACAATTTTGGGGTCTGGATACTTGAAGATTCCCTTCACGTCTCGAATAAGTCGGATGAAAGGTTCTTGACTATAGAAGCTTCTATAGAGACGCCAAATACCGATTGAAGGAAGCATCTCGGTCATAAAGACATGACAGGTTGCAAGAATCCCTCGAACCATATTGACCGCATGGGCAGACATAGCCACTGAAACCCTTTCCCCGGTTAGGGCGCTGAGCTCTTGCTCTATCTCGGCTGTGTGACGGTGACCAACCGGTTTATAGGGTCTGACGACGCTGAAATGCTCGGAGTGATGGGACGCTAGGGAGGGTTTTGCACCGGCACCGGAAGATCCAACCTTTAAATCGGCAACAATTCTGTTCTTCTCAATCTTCGCAGACTTGGCGATTGGAGCTAAGGCCAGTATGACGGCGGCAGCCATACATCCGGGGCAGGCTACAAGATGAGCTTTTTTTACATCCTCTTTATGGAGCTCGGGAAGTCCGTATACTGCTTTCTGTAGTAATTCTGGTTTTTTATGATTCCACCCATACCACTTGGCATAGTCATCTGGGTTTTTCAGCCTGAAATCCGCGCTTGCGTCGATCACCTTTAGGCCTGCCTCCAAGGCCTGGTGGATGAAAGTTTGAGAAACTCCGTGCGGCGTCGACACGAACAACAGATCGCACTCATTTATGGCTTTTGCGGGGTCTGATATGACGAACTTCAGTTTTGTTTGCCCTCTGAGGTTTGGGTGTACCCTTTGGACGAACTCGCCAGCATATTTGTTAGATGTTGCAAAAGCCACTTCAACTTTAGGGTGCTTAAGAAGAAGGCGGAGGAGTTCGCCGCCTACGTATCCTGAAGCCCCATAAATCCCAACTTTCACTTCTTCATCGCCTCGATTGCATAGTTGATAATCTTACCGGGAATGTCCACCTTGGTTGCTGAGTACAAGCCTCTAAACTCAACTGTGCTATTTACTTCGTGTACAAGGATTCCTCTCGGCGATTCCATGCAATCGACGGCTAGAATGCCACCACCTATAGCTTCAGCTGTCTTAAGCGCGATGTCTTCAAGTTGCTTAGTTATAGGGCACGGTTCGCTGGTTCCTCCCCTCGCGACGTTTGTTCTCCAATCATCCTTAGGAGAGTACCTGTAAGATGCAGCTATAACCTCTTCACCGACAACTAAAATCCTTAGGTCCCGAGGCGGCCTCTGAACATACTCTTGGATATAATATATCTGAAGCAGAGAGTTCCTCATTTGCTCTCTCGACTCTACGATTGCTTGGGCTGACTCCTTGTCTTTGATAAGAGCAATAAGCCTTCCCCAACTACCTACCACCGGCTTAATGACGGCAGGATAACCGAGCTTCTCCAAGGCTTCAAAAACGCCTTCTTCTGTAAAAGCGGTAAGAGTTTTCGGGACAGGTATCGCTGCCTTGCAGAGGGCCAGTGTCAGAAATAGTTTATTGCCACAGACAAGTGATACATTAAAGGGATTGATAACTTGAAGACCAGAGTTTTCAAGAACTGCTGTTACATGTAAGCCTCTGAAATAGCTGACACAGCGTTGAAGGACTATATCTCCGAACTTTTCTTTCAGTTTCGCTGGATTGCTAAGAGTATCGATGCAGGTTTTCTTCAGGTCAACGAGCTTCAGATCTATTCTTGCCTTCGTGGCAGCACGGATCAACGCTTTTTCGTCCCATCTAATCCTGTCATAAACTAATCCTATTGTGCCCATAAGATCCTACTCACCCCAGTCTTCTCCTTCAATTTCAGCGGGGTTAAGTTCCACCTCACCTTTAGTCGTCAACCTCACCTCGTAATCCATCCCACAGTCGGGGCAGCTTACTATCTCTCCAGAGATCACGTCTTCCGGTATCTCTAACTCGGCGTCGCATTCAGGACATTTCGAGAGGAAGGTTTCAGCCTCCTTACATTGGTACCATATTGAGATAAAGATTCTCTTATAAATATTTCTAAAAAATAAAGATTTATAAATAGAAGACCGAAAAAGTTATCTTTTTATTATTAATGTATCTTATATATTGAAGCTTCGTAATTGTTAGCTTGAATAGGTGCATGAATGATGCCTTCAGAAATAGATGCAGTAGACAAAGCGATCCTAGAAATGCTTCAGGACGACGCGAAAATTGCTTTTAGGAGAATCGCCCGGAAAGTTGGGGTAAGCGAAGCAACAGTCTTCATAAGGGTTAAGAAACTCCTAAAGAAAGGAGTAATAAGAAGGTTCACAGCGCTTGTCTCACCTGAGCGTGTGGGTAAAAACCTCACGGCATTTGTATTAGTGAATGCGAATCCTAAAAATCTGCAGGCAGTTCTTGACACCCTGAATGACATAGATGATGTTTACGAGATTTATGATGTGACGGGAACATACTATGCCATAGCGAAGATTCGGGTAGAGGATCGGGAGAAGTTAGCCAAAATTATTGATCAGATAGGCCTTATTGAAGGGGTCACAAGCACAGAGACAGCCGTGGTTCTTAGATCTATAAAAGAAGAGACACGGATCAAGACCTAACTAGGCACTAACTATGTCTTCTACTGCCCACTAGAGGTGAGGAGAAGATCGAACGAGTGATAATTGTCACTGGCACACCTGGAGTCGGCAAGTCGTCGGTCTCCAAACTTCTAGCATTGAGGATTGGGGCAAAGCTGATATCGGTAGGTGACCTCGTTAGAAATGAAGGATTATATATTGGCATGGACAGGAAAAGAGATACTATTGTCGCCGACTCGAAAAAAGTCTCACGGAGAGTTGAGAGGATAGTTGCTTGCTCAGCTGGAGACGTGATAGTCGAGGGTCACTACGCCATGGATGTTGTTTCACCAGAAAACGTGCGGTTAGTCTTTGTTCTTAGGCGTAGTCCAGAAGAGCTAAGAGAAGCTCTTAAAAGACGCAGCTATAGAGTGGAGAAGATCCGGGAGAATCTTGCCGCTGAGATTCTGGATGTGTGCTTGTATGACGCAGTCAAGATATGTGGTTTAAACAAGGTATGCGAGATTAATGTGACTGCAAGAAGGGCGGAAGATGTTGTAGAAGAGATGCTTTTAGTTCTCTATGGTAAGAAGGAATGTAAAGTGGGCATTGTGGATTGGTTGGGAAAGTTAGACTCGGAAGGAAAACTAGACGAGTATTTAAGGGAGATCTGAGTCATCTTAAACTCCGAATCATCTCAGATTTTGTAACTAACATGATCCCCCTACGGTTAGCGTATGCTTTTGCATGTTCGCTAAACTTTTCCGCAACTAAGATTGGGCTTGAGAACTTCGTGCGTCGAGACGCTTGATCTAGGTTTATGACAATGTTGACACCTACAGTTCTGTTCCAGTCTTTGACTCTCACGGGATGGACTTCCTTCCGTTTACCCACAATCAGGTCGAACTTTGGGAGGTCTTCAAGTTCATCTTGACCCTGGCTAAGTTTGACTTCATAGCCTCTTCTTTTGAAATATTCGACTGTAAGATTCATGAGGGATGGACGCGCCATATCTCTTTCACGCTTAAGAGATATGGCATTAACAGAAGAAAAGCCTTTTTATCGAGAACCGTCGTTGCTTGGACTATTTTCCAACTTCGAGCCTCTTCTTCTAAGTAAGTGCCTCACACCTATCCATTCAACGATCAAGTAGCCCACCAAAATCTGAAACCAAAAGGTTATTACTCTTATTAGTGTCGTTGCTACACCGCTGATAGCCGGGCTGATGCCAAATAAAACATAAAGGCTTGTCATAACAATCTCAACCAGACCCACGGGAAAGGCGACCGGGATCGTCTGAACAGCTAGGCTTATTGAGAAAACGATTACTATTTGTGAAAAATACCCAGTGATCTCTTTAAAACCTAAGGCATAAAAGACGAGAAAATATATCGCTAGATGGAAAAGCCATGAGACGTAACTGTAGGCAATGGGTTTCGCTAGGTATTTTGGGTTTCTGAAAGTCTTGACAGCTTTATGAAAACTCGACAAAGTGTCTTTGGCTTTTACTCTCAGGTTGGCTAGCTTAGCACGGTCTCTAGTCACGATTCCAACCATTCTGATAAGCATATTAACCAGTTTTTCCGCTGCCGCCTCTTTAGCCGATAGATAAAGGAGAACTCCTATTGTAACGGCCGTGCCGATTGCCACTATCGTCAGCAAGTACAGCACCCTCGCCTCTACTGGGTATCTGAGGATGAGGTATAAGGAGCTAACGATCAGCATACTGAGGGTTGTGAAAATAGATATTATGCGGTGGCAAACGAGTGATGCAACAGTCTCCCCAAAATTCTCTTTTAGATCATTATAAACTAAGTAGGCTCTTGTGACCTCCCCGCTTATTGCCTCTAGGGGAACAACCAAGTCCACGAAGTTGCCTATCCAAGAGTAAAGAAAGGACTTTCTTAATCCTATCCTCAACAAGAGAGCCTTTAACAATTCATGCCAAACCATAGAATAGAAGAGCACACTTAGTATTATCGCAACGATAGTTAGAGAGTAATATAGAAAGTACTCAAAGGGATCCACTTCGCGTATGATCTCCAAGATCTCCCCAAACCCAACGAAAAAGTAAAGGTAAGCAATGAAGGCCAAGAGGCCTAAGGCCATGATGGTGATAGACTTCTTTACAGACAGATGCGACTTCGCTGTATCCATGGTCAAGTCAACAAGATATGAACTCATATCCGATTTATTTCTTTTACATAGAATTGGAAGGTAAATCTGCAGCGGAAAGGTTAAAGATTCGTGACAAGATTGGTTATGCAAATACTCTATGATATTGTTTGCCCATTCGAGGCTATTTGTCAAGGTTCCTAGCATGAGTCAACAGAATACGGAAAGAATTTGAGTTTCACCATATATCACTGGTCTGAAATTATGAAATGATGTGCTGCTAACGATTTGTATTTGCCCTTACTTATCCACCGTATGCTTCTCGGGCCGTAGTGGTGATCTCAACTGAGGCATTCTGACCCGATCTCCATAAAGTTAGAGTTATTGTTTGGCCCGGCGATACCTCCTCTTCAATAAAGCTAGACCAGTCTGCGAACGTGCGAGTGAGATGCCCGTCGACAGCCAAGATAATATCTCCCGGTATGTAAGCTTTTTTGCCTTGGAAGTCCTGGGTTTCGATAACCCCTTTCAGTCCCGCTTTAGCTGCGGGAGTATCCGGGAGGACTTCCCAGATAAGAAGTCCAGTCTGAAAGGGATCCAAGTCAAGTATATTCAACTCCTCTATTGTGTCCGGGTTTAACTCAATCCCACGAAAACCGACAAACGGGTGTCTATAGTAGCCTTTTTCGATTATCGATAGAGCTACACGCTTCACAATGTTGGAGGGGACTGCAAAGTTAAAACCATACGCGGTTCCTGCGTTCGTTATGCCTATAACGCCACCAGAGAGGTCCAAAAGCGGTCCGCCCGAGCTGCCGGGCGCAATAGAGATGTCCAATTGCAGCACAGGCACGATTATGGGTTGGAGGTCAATCATCTTGTTAGTCTGACTGATATAACCTGAAGAAAGGCTTCCTGTCAAACCAAGGGGGTTTCCTATTGCCACCACCTGCTGTCCAATGTAAAGCCTTGATGAGTCGGCTAGATTAAGGGGCTTTGCGTCGGGAGGAGTAGATGGGACCTCTATTACGGCAACATCAGCGTATGCGTCCGTCCCAACTACGGATGCTTTCACTCTTTCTCCATCGTAGAATTCTACTTCGATGTCGGTTTCGCTTTCCACTACGTGCCAGTTCGTCAAGATTAGGGTTGGATCGGTGTAAAAGAATCCTGACCCCTGTCCTATGGGTGTCCTTATGACCACGACGGACCGATGCACAGACTCGTAGACGTTGCCTGGCGTCTGGTTGAGGAGGCTGTCAAATCCTCTTTTTAGCTCTGAAAGTTGCGATGCTACGGTTTCAAGAGAGCTCTGATTGATAGAGTCAATTAACTTCGAAAAGTTCGACAAGGCCGATTCGACTGTTCTGATCCTACCTTCGGCTTCCTCTAGGGCATTCTGAATCTCTCTAAGTTGTTCCTGTTGGATTCGAGTGTTGATCGATAACGAATAAATATTTATGATTGAAAAGGCAATCGCGATGATACAGAGAGCTGTTAATGCTTTATTGCTTGGCATATTTTCATCCCCATTGACGAGCAATTGATAGTATACGCATCCTTGGATATCTCCTTTCTCTTAAATCTCTTTTCATGTAGTCCTAGGGACAACACTATAACTTAACATGTGATTTCTCTAATTGCTCTACACTTTCCTACTTCGTGTTTCACTCTTCGAGAGAACGCAGTTCGGCAGAACGTGAAAGCCTTGTCCATCCAGGAGATTATGACCTGTTAAAGGGCAAGCAAGGCTTCAATAATATGTTTCTTAGCCCTTTCACTACGGATAGGCTCAAGAAGAAGTAAAGTGTAGAATTGGTGGTTATTTCCCGATGTATTTCTTTGTCATATCCTTGAGGAATTTTAGCCCTTCTGAGGCTATGGCGTCTGCGCTTGGCGCTACCTTTCGCCAGATTGCGGTGGAAGCAACCAGCTTCTCCATCTCGGGTGTGAAGGACTCTATCACCAGCCATCTGTCGTATCCTATTTCCGAGAGGGCTCTGAAGACTCCGTCCCAGTCTACGTGGCCGGTGCCTGCGACACCTCTATCGTTTTCGCAACAATGTACATGCCACAGCAATTTGCCTGTGTCCTTTATTGGCTGGTAGAAGTTCTTCTCCTCGATGTTCATGTGAAAGGTGTCTAGGTGAACCTTGATGTTCGGTTGGTTTACGGCTTTGGCGAGTTTCACAGCGTCAGTCGCCGTGTTCAAGAAGTATGTCTCAAACCTGTTCACTGGCTCCAGACCTAGGGATACACCGTAATCTCTGGCGTATCGACACACTTCCTTTAATGCTTCGACGCTGTGCTTCCATTCCTCTTCAGTCCTGCTTTTGCCAGTGATTTTGCCCCAAGCAGTGTATACTACACCGTTTACAGCGTCGCCGCCCATTTCAGATGTAACCTCAACGCAGCGCTTTAAGTATTCTACGCCACGCCTTCTGGTTGCCTCATCGTTGCTCGTAATATCCTTGTCGAGAGGAATACCAACAGACCCGAGGGCTTGCATGCCTTGCTTCTTGAGTTCTTTCTGGGTTTTCTGCACGTTCACACATTCAAGTTCGATCAGGGGAATTTCGACGCCGTCGAATCCCACATCCTTCGCTTTACGTATCAGAGGCAAAGTCGATTCATCGAACCGTTCAGCCCAGAGGAAAAGGTGAACACCGAATTTTACCATGCTCGTATCTATTGCCTTCACCGTAGATTTAAGCTTTCGCCCCATGCCTATGTACTTCATATTAAAGTAACAGCAGCAACTGGTACTTTTCTAGGCCAAATTTTCCATAGTACACCCTGTATCTCTGATACATAAGGAATATTTCTCTACTCATCTCATGTTAGCGCGGTGCAGAATATGCTTGGAAAAGTTCTCAGAAAATTGAGATCTGAGGTTGATCTCCTTGTGTTCGTCGTTATCACGTCACTTGTTGTTTCGACATCCATGATAGCAGATGCTACTTTCGCCTTGAGGAATTATATGCAATATGGTCTCAATTCTCTTGCTTTTAGAGTAAGTGAACTTGCTGTGGCAATCGCATGGTTGTCCTTATCGACCAAAATTACCAAGGAAACATATAGACTTAGGAAAAAGCACTACAAAATCTTCTTCCTACGTAGGCTAGAAAAGCTGGATGATGAGCAGAAAAAAGGAGAAACAACTGAATTGATTACTGCAGGGCACCACGAAGGCTAACCCACATAATGCAATCATGTAACCCTAAGACATCCACAGCCAAAAGGTACTTAGACCTATTTGTTCAGAAAAATATGCTTATCTCAAATGATGAATGCTACAAAACCACGAAAGATGGATTGCGATACTTGGAGCTGATAGAAGAGATCTATTTGGCACTGTTCTATTGACGGCAGCCTTTGTGGTGCCGGGGAATAGGTTTACATCTTGGTTTAAATTCTCGGCGTATTTTACTAAGATTGAGGAAGATTTATATCAAGCTAACCTGGGTATATGGCGTGAACGGGAAGCGTCGAAAACCATCTCTCCGGTGCGAGAAGAATAATTGCGTAAACTGCTTCAGAAAGTTAAGGTCTACTTGGATGTCACGCGTGCCAGAGGTATTGCTCGAAGGTATTTTGTCATGAATGGGTTTGACGGCTCGATGACCATGTTTGGTATTGTTATAGGTTCTTGGGTAGCGCGAATCACTGAGGCTGGAACTATTGTTGCAGCGGGCTTGGGAGCTTGTCTAGCCATGGGAGTCTCAGGCTTTTTTGGTGCTTTCATGGCTGAAAGGGCTGAGAGAAAAGGGCACCTGAAAACGCTTGAAGTTGCGCTAACCCAACCTGATCCCATACATTACGAAGCTTCAAGGTTCGTTTCAGTGTACGTTGCACTAATTGACGGAATATCACCAACGATGACTGCCGTTGTTTCTCTTGCACCCTTCATCCTCAGTCGAATGGGATTGCTTTCAATCTGGAACGCATACATAATTTCGATTGCCCTCACGTTAGCTACATTGTTTTCTTTAGGCTTCTATCTGGGAAAAACTGCACGAGAAAACGTCTTGTTGTATAGTATTCAAATGTTAGCCGTTGGAATAATTACAGCAATAATTATTTTCTTCTTAGAAAGCATCATCTAGAATTCTTCTTATACGGCTGGTCTTCATTGCTGTGGGCTTTATGCTAAAAGGCAACGCCGATGATCTAAACCGATATTGGAACCTCTCTTTTACGCCATAAAACAAACTGCCAGCATCGGTGAATGCGTAGAACCGAGAATTTATACGTAAATCGTGATATTTGGCGCCGGGGAAGGGATTTGAACCCCTGAGGCTCCGAAGAGCCACTGGATCTCGAGTCCAGCGCATTTCCGCTCTGCCACCCCTTGTCGGGCTTTTTCGCCAGTGTGCCTGGCAACGGGTCTTCTACCCCCGGCTCTTGTTCAGAATGAAAAACGTGTCTCTGTCTAAAAAAGTTTTACTGGTGACCTTGACTAGCGGCGCTTACCTTTACCAAAAGGTATTTCTTGTAGAGCTAACCTACTATGTCTTGGTTGGCGCAGGAGTGAAAGTATGCCCTATTGTCCTGAATGCGGGGGCCAGATGCGTTACACAAGCCTTACAAAACGTTATACTTGCACGAGCTGCGGTCTAACTCTCACATATCAAGAGCTCATCGAGATGCGCGACCGGCTAGCGGACCGCGATGAGCCCAAGGAAGACGAACGGAAGAGACTCCGCAAAGAATACCTTAAGTGGTGGCTCTCCTCAAAGAAGAAATAGGAATGCTCACGGTAAGACTAAAGAAAGCAATACTTAGTACACTTTCTTATTCTGTCCAAGTCCTTATGCCCTCCTCATAGTCAGGAATTTGTGGCGAGTTAATACAAGTCGCTTAGCCAACTTTCGCGGACTGTTGTCTCTTCCTCGGTCGATCTCTCATTTGTTTCTTGCTTTTCTGACTCTCGTTCCGATTGTCCCAGCTTCGAGCATTGAGAAGAATGGTGAGTCTTCGATATCCAATGGCAGATATATCCTTGCATGCCTGCGGCTCGATTCATATGTTGCGAAGATCAGCTCTGTTGCTTGGAGCGCCTTTCTTCCACTGAGAACGGGTTCGCGACCTGTCTTTAGGCAGTCGATGAGGTTCAGTACTGCCAAGATGTCCTCCATTTGCTCGCTTCTCTTGTACGGGTATCTATCACCTGAGGGGTACCTGAGTTGGGGCTTTTCCCAGCTTATGGCGCCTTCACGAAGTACTCGCACTAACGGACCTGATTTTTTCTCTCCCCATATCTTGTGTTCCCAGAAGACATCTAGTTCGATTATGCCTTTAGTGCCGATCAGCCGGTTTGCGCATCTGCCTCCGTTGTCGTTGCCAGTTGCCATAAGTCCGTAGACGCCGTTTTTCCATTTTATGTATGACAAGCCATGTGTTTCAATAGGTACGCCGAAGACGGAACTGCTTTCCTTCGATTCCCAGTTGATTTGTCCCATAACCCACTCTGCGGGCTCATCGTTGTTATAGAAGAAGAACATGTCGAACCAGTGAGTTCCCCAATCGAAAAGGTTCGGACAGTAACCCTCGACCCTATGCAATTCGCCGATGGTGCCATCATTTGCTAGCTCCTTCGCCTTGATGAAGCTAGGTGCGAATCTACGTTGATGGCAGACAGCAAAGATCACACCTCCATCTTCGCATGCATGATAGATTCTTTTTGATTCACCCCAAGTAGGCGCCATTGGTTTCTCCAGAAAAATAGCTTTAACGCTACCTTCGACGCAATCGAGTACTATTTGGGCATGTGATCCAGGCCAAGTACAGATGCTCACAATATCCGGCTCCTCCCGGGCAAGCATCCGTTTATGATCCCTGTATGCCTTAGATCGAGGTATTTTCTGCTCTCCTGCAAGATCCAGTGCTTTCTCCCGATCAATGTCGGAGCAAGCGACAACATCAACTTCATCTGAAAAGGCATAAGCTCTGGCATGTGCTTTGCCACGGTTACCCGAACCAACTATACCAACCTTGAAAACCCCCAATCTTGACACTTCCTCTCTGCCCTTTGAAGTCTGCTAGTCAGCTTATTAATGCTAACGATCCGAAGCTGAGAAGTATTTATCTCTCTTTGTGGTCCATAGTTGATCTAAAGGCTACCGCATGTTAGTTCTTTTTCTGCAATATCTCTTAACAGGGCACTCCTCGCATTTTTGTCTCTTGCAGAACTCCAAGTCTACACGCACGAGAGCTGACTCGTAGGGTTTAATCTGTTCCAAGCCTAGCCTCTGAGCAACATCAATAGCGAGCCTAGATGGCTTTGGGTCAGCATTCCTCCACACGCCCCTAAGTTCCCTTAAGAATATGTTTACGCCTACCGGACCGACTCCTCTAAACTCTTCCAAACGTCTTTCAAGATCACGTGGGTCGACGGAGTTTGAGTGAAGGGCTTCAAGGTCGCCGTACTTCTTTTTGAGGTCACCCATAACACTCAAGAGGTTTGATGCTGTGGAGAAGTCGTATCTCACGTAACCGCCAGAGTCGAGTACCTGAACAAGGCGGTCCCAACCAGCTGCCAGTATCTCATCAGGCGTAGTCAGCCCTTCTGCCTCAAATTTGCGGTAAGTCCTCTTGGCAATCTCTGTCGAGATTCTCTTGGCGAACAATATGGATGCCAAAAACCATTTGAACCTGTCATCTGGCCTGAGTAGGTCTAGTCCCAGTTCTTCTGAGTAGGTGGGTAAACGGGAAAGTTCTTCCTCGATGATCAAGACAGTCACATCATAATATCCTAACAACGCAAAGATTAATAGCTTCTTCCTTCTAATGCTAGTGTTTCTGAAGCCGCGAATGCTTATGAAAGGAAACAATATATTCAGCTTTCAAGATGGCAGATAATGGATAGGTGAACGAGGTTGAATCCCTTCTTGGAGATCATTTGCGTTGGGAACGAGCTGCTCATAGGAAAGACTTTGAACACTAATGCGCATTGGCTAGCGAAAAGAATCATAAGTCTAGGTTTGAACGTGCGCAGGATAACAGTTGTCGGTGACGATGTGGACGAGATAGCAGCAATCGTCAATGAGGCAATCCAACGCAGACCAGACTATGTTATCACAACAGGCGGCTTGGGACCAACATTCGATGACAAAACATTGGCAGGGATCGCCGCAGCCTTAGGAACCGAACTTGTCGAAAACACCGAGGCCATGGAAATGATAATGAAAACTTATCAACGCTATGTTACTGAAGGCCGCATAGAAAAGTTCGTAATGACTCCGCCGAGGGTTAAGATGGCTAGGCTGCCCAAGGGATCGAAGCCTTTGCCAAATCCCATTGGAACGGCCCCAGGAGTCCTGCTTGAACACGAAGGCGTGAAACTTGCGGTCCTTCCAGGAGTGCCTCGAGAAATGATGGCAATCTTCGACGAGTCAATAGCGCGCCTCTTGAGCAAGATTGCGGGCGACGTGACCTTTTTCGAGGCAAGCCTTGAAGTCCACGCGATTCCTGAGTCTGACCTAGCCCCGGTGATCGATCAGGTCATGAGTGACAATCCTCTTGTTTACATAAAGTCGCATCCTCAAGCGACTGAGAAGGTTCCACATCTGGAGCTTCATTTCTCGACCACCTCGAAAGATTCTGCTTCTGCTCTCCAAAGGATTGGCCGGGCGATCGTCCAGATCTCGGAGGTGATTAAAGAGAAGGGCGGCAAAGTCGAACCACTTCGACCATAACCGAAAACTTCTAATGGGAAGGTTACCGATGAGCTATATGTTTCCGCAACCGCGGCGGGAGAGTAAAGGGAGAAAATGGTATTCGTCGCATTTATAATCGGAACGGCTGGTTCAGGCAAGTCTCTGCTGACTTCCTCCCTCGTCGAAAGGATGCTAAGGGAGAAGCAAAAGGTGGCAGCACTGAACCTAGATCCGGGGGCTGCAACGTTGCCTTACACACCTGACATAGATGTACGAGATTATGTGACAATCGACTCGGTTATGGAAAAATATCTACTCGGACCTAATGGGGCGTTAATCATGGCGGCCGATCTGATTGCGAACGAGACTGGAAGGCTAACTGAAGAGATTGAGGACTTGAACCCAGATGTTCTCTTGGTGGACACGCCGGGGCAGATGGAACTGTTCGCCTTCAGGGCCAGCGGTCCTTATATCGCTCAAACGATTACTGATGACCCAAAGGCCATCGTTTATCTTTTTGACTCAGTCTTCTCTTCAAATCCGCTCAATTATGTGTCAAACATGTTCCTCTCAGCCGCCGTTTATACCAGGTTTTTCTTGCCTCAGATACATGTCCTTTCAAAATGTGATCTGCTCCCTGAAGCAGACCTAGAGCTCATTCTTGAGTGGTCAGAGGATTCCGAGGCCCTAGAGCTGGCGATAAACGAGAGGTTAGAAGGGACGAAACGGCTGCTTGGCCAAAGGATGACAGAGGCGATTCATCAGCTTGACCTAAGCTTTCCTCTGATTCCTGTCTCGGCAAAGACAAACGAAGGTATACTCAATTTGAACGCTATGTTAGAACGGGTCTTTACGGGCGGGGAAAAATTCACCTACTGATGGAGCAGGTAACTCTAGGCTATATTATAGTCCAAGCAGCTGCCAAGGCTCCTTTTTCGGCTTCCTTGACGTCGTCTGCGCTACTTATGATTATGACATCATTCTCTTCTGGTCTCATTAAACGGGTTATCTCGCGGAAGGCTTTCGGATAGTCTTTCGCGACATCTACACTGACTGTCGGAAGGACCAATCTTCTATCCTTGAATACTAGCGTAGTTGCCCCTACTGCTCCGGCCCTAACTGCTGCGTCGCGTTGTTCTAAGCCTTTCTTGACCTTTCCGCCTCGACCTTTGACAAGCACTGCCACGTTATGTAAGGCGAAGGTTAACTCGTTCTTCTCTAGCTCTGCTTTATGAGGCATCACGGCCTTGATCTTGTCCCAGACTTTATTTCCCTTCGCGGTTAATGAGCATCCAATTTTGGAAATGGATACTAGCTGTGCCTCTGTCAAACGGTTTAACAACGTTCTTGTCGCTCCTTCGCCAAAACCTAGCTTCTCGGACAATTTTCCGCGGCCGACTGAACCCGTGTTGGCTATTATGTCCAAGACTCTTATTATGTCGAAGACGGTGAACGATGGGCTTGGTCCAGGAGCCTTTTCAAGAACCAGGTCTTCAAAGAATCTCTTGGCTAGCATGCCAGTCCCAGAAGATACATAATGGAACAGGCATATTTTACATTTGCCTAGATAGGTTGATTGGGTAACGCTGTCCAGAGACTTCCCGAAAAATATTCTATGAAGTCAGATCGATGTTAGGAAACTACAATAAGGATATTCTCAACAAAGCACCAATCGTAACCAACGAAATCCATAAAAAAGAAAAACAACTTAATGAGTGAGATAAAGGGGAATTATTATGCCGTTTTGTAGACAATGTGGTAAGGAAATACCTGATGCTACGAAATTCTGCCCTTTCTGCGGATTCGATCAGACAGCTCGGACAGATCTAACATCCGGCCCGGAAAGCATCACAAGCAAGGAAATGGATGAAGTAAGGAAAATCCAATCATATCTGGAACCAGATGAGCAAATCTTACTAGTAACAAGGCAAAGCAGAATAAGGCCGGGAGGCAGCATAGTGACGCCAAACATAATCTTCGCGACTGACAGAAAGCTTCTAATCAGGAATCCAGTGGCACTTGGACTTAGGGAAAGCGTTGGAGTGATACCTTACGGGGATATGACTGCTGTTCATCTTGAGAAAGGAGTTTTCTCAAGCGAAGTCGGGATATCGGCTCCTGGCTTGACCACTGAGTTAGGCAGGTTCTTTAGGCTTTCAAGGCATGGCATAGCTGGGATACCTGCCATACCAAAGGAAGACGCTGAGAAGCTTGTGAATATTGTGAAAGAGGGAATGAAACGAGCTAAGGCTGCCAGGGCTGTCCCCCAGTTTGCCGTAACACCATCTCCCTTGGAGGAGCTTAAGAGGCTTAAGGAACTATTGGACATGGGCGCGATAACGAAGGAGGAGTACGAGGAAAAAAGAAAAGGATTCTTGAGAGAATCTAGAAAGGACTCCGCAAAGGGTTCCTTAATTTGGATTCCACCATCAACGAAAGGGCTTCATGCCTAGCTCTGGCTGTTTCTTCTTTCTGCTCCGGAGCCAATGGAAGTAAGTCCATGAAACCAAAAACCCTTAAATTGGACCTTGGTCTTGAAAATGCTTGGGGCCCGTAGCTCAGCAAGGATAGAGCACCGGGCTTTTAACCCGGTGGCCGTGGGTTCAATTCCCGCCGGGCCCGCCAATTCGGCTTAAGCAGACCAGCTTCAGTTGTCAACATTTGGAGCAGATCCCAACAGAATGCTGATCGCTTGAGTCCAAAGAATATTGTCAACTTCAAAAACGTTCAAAGCGATTTCATTGGCTTTCCTTAAGATGTCCTCATCCGTCCTTATGCTCATCATAATAGGTTGCTGTTCATGGCTCTTCGTGTGTGATTTGGCGCTTGGTAACGTTTACTCTCTTTCCTTCGTACCTAGAGCTTCCTCCTGCAACATAAGCCTTATTTTCTTCATCGGTGGCGGAGGGCATTTCTTGAAAACCTCAACCAAGAACTCAGTTAAAATCATTGCTTTATCAAGCAATAGATCGAATATGTCCGAGAGCCTTTTCTCTTTTCTGTCCTTGAAATTGATATCAACGGAAAAGACCACTCCAAGACCACCGATTGTTACTCTAAATTTTCTTTCCATCTCGAACATTCTAATAAGCCCTAGAAGATCAGCAGCGTACTTGTGCATGCGAGTAACTTCCTCCTCGATCAGTTCTAGTACCTGTGTGTCTACTATTGCCCCTTCGATCACATGCGTCCCAGCATCTGTGTGAGCGATTTCGCTTTGTGCAGTTGGCACCGCAAAAGGTTGCGCGAGTAGTGGAAGATATAGGAACGCAGAAATGAGTCCGCCTCCACCATTGTGGCAGAAATGTAATATAATTCCTGTGAAAGGCATTCTCTCGAGTGGGGTCTCATGATAGTAGACATCTCCTGTTCCTTCCTTAAGACCCATAAGGTTTCTAACTTCTTCCATGTTCCTGTCCAAGTTAACATCTCTTATGTTGAGTAGCTCGAGGATACAATCTCTCAGTTCATCTTTAGTCCAATCAAATCTTTTTAGGCTAATAAGGACATTCAAAGGCATATAAACTCCATCAACTACCGGACTTATGTCTCCTCTTAGTACTAATGTTTGAAGAATGTCCCTGACAGGAATCAGCCTTCTCGCTACAGGAAGAGGTATTTTGTATTTATCTGCTAAGAGTTTGAATATGTCATTCTCAGAAATCACGTGGTCAATGTTTTTTATCTTTATCAATAATGAATTCGAGACTTCGTTGGCTTCTTCTTCACTAATCCTTGAGAAATACCTGCCATTTTCTACAATTATCTCTCCCCTTGTACTCAGATCGGAGAGGTCTTCTCTCAACACATCTTCTCGTACAGTCACTCTAAAACGAGGTGTGAAAATAGCTCTGACGATTTCCTCAGAAGATAGTCCAGAAGGTCTCGACTCGGATAGCAGTCTTAAGATGATCTTTCTCCGATTCTCTTCTAGATTTGGGTCGTTAGGAAGAACTAAAGAACCATCATGTCTTAGAAGGTCAACCTTTCGAAGCAATTGCTCGAATCTCTCCCTATCAATCAATTGGACTTTGTTTCTATTTGCAAAGTCTTTGGCAGCCCTAGTGAAATCCGAAGTAGAAACCATAACTGCCCGTTCGGCTTCTTGATCTTCCTTTACCCCTAGTAGCTCGCGTATGAGCTTCGCGCCAACATTTCCCCTCCATCTCTTGACTTGAATCACGTATTTGAAATTGTTCTCAACACTTTGATCGAAGTATTGGGCGATAACATCAACTCCGCCGTCTTTAGAAAGAGCAGTGACGATTGATCTGAATCCTAGTCGGTGATAGAGAGTTCTCACGATCCACTCAACTTCATGAGCATCAATTCGCAACCAATCAACCAATGTTCTATCTCCCCGCATATAGCTGTTGACTCGATTTATATGGTGTAATCTTGTAACCTCTCTTATAAATCTCTATGACACTTTCTGACAGAATGCCTTCGTGGGTTCAATTCCGCCGGGCCCGTCAAATCAAGTCTTTAGACACTGGTACCTTATGTCTTAGATAGCATTCAGGGACGACCTCAGTGCCAACGCCCTAAAACGCGACGTTCTATCTTTGCCACGATATCTCCTCAGTAGCCTTTCAGCCCTATTGCGCGCGTGTTCTAACTCAGCCTTTGCTGAAGATATGTCTATTTCAGAAAGAGTCAGCAACATATAGTAGAAAGGGAAGCCATGCCACCTACCATCTGGAGTCCGCGCCTTCTTAACTCCGTCCAAGCCTTTCTCAAGAATCCCCTCCCAATCATGTGGTCTAACAACTGCCAACGTCCTAAGAAAAGCCGTGGTGCACGTATAGCAGCAGTAATGACCCGTTTTTCCTCCCCTTTCCAGTATTCGGTCAAAACCTTTCACGGCTTCCGCGACCGATGGGGATGACCTAAGATTCCAACCAATCAAAGTCCGAAGAGCTTCTTCTCCGAGAATATGACGGACAAGCGCGTCTCTCGAAGGATATCGTTCACCTGTCAGCAACTGCAAGCCTTGAGAAAAGTCCCGTTCAGTTGGCAGAAAAAGATTAGAATAAGATCCTGGTAACCCCTGTCTTGCCATAACCCACTCAAGCGCTTCCATCACATGAGCATCAGACCTTTTTCTGAACCCTTGCCGCACCTCTTCTAAACGCCAAAGCGTCTCTTGCAAAGAGTTCGAAACGAGTATTCTCTCCGTTTCCATACACTGACCACTCCCTGGAATGCATCATATTTTTCCGGGTTTAAGCAGGAGAACCCTGTGCCTCACCATTATCGCAATCATTCGCAAAATTATCTTCTCTTATAAAGTCCTACGACTTCACCTTTCGCAAGCATGTGTCCTGCCATAGCCCTTTCGACATCCTTCTTTCTCGAATTTTGACTAATACTCAGGGTTAAGTCTAAAGCATAGACCTTGAAGAAGTATCTGTGCGTGCCGGAAGGCGGGCACGGGCCTCCATATGAATGTCTCCTGAAATCATTTAGGCCCTCAATTCCCGGAACACTGTCCTCTTCTATTTTTGGCACTGGAGAAATGTTCCAGACAATCCAGTGATCCCAAGTTCCCATCGGGGCATCCGGATCATCAACAATTAGCACAAGGCTTTTTGTTCCCTCTTGTAAACCTTCGATACTTAAGGGAGGATTCACATCATCGCCGTCACATGTGTAACGTCTTGGGATAAACCCATTGTTCGTAAATACAGGGCTCGTAACTTTCAGTTCCTTCATTTCCATCATCACTCACACATTTTGAGAATCTTGTATTAATCAATTACCCCTTCTCCACAAGGACTGAAACTAGCCGCCTAACATAGAAAACCAAAGAGAAGTAAGATTGGGCCGTCTACTCCTCTTGAATGCCTTGACCTTTGGAATGTTAAACCGTTCCTCTTACTTGTTAAATATAGAAACACGGAATCTTCTGCTCGTGAATAATCGCTTTTTGCTTTGGGAGGTAATTTTCACCTCATTGCTTGTCCACCTGTGACAAGAATAGCCTGCCCAGTCTCATATTTCTGCTCTATCAGGTAATAGACAGCGCGTAGAATATCCTCTATCGTGCATCCTCTGCCCATTGGTATCTTGGACTCGTAGTATCGCCTAACATCCTCAACTGTCTTGGCTCCGGGGACTTTCCCCGCTCTCAAATACTGCTTGAAAAGCCCCTTTTCCGGGTCAGACCATAAAGGCCCCTCAAAAACATTTCCCGGACATAGGGCATTGACTTTGATTCCGTCTTTCCAGAGTTCGAGGGCAAAACTTTGTGTGAGCCCTATCCCGCCAAACTTGCTGCCTGCATAAGCGAAGTTTCTCTCGCTTCCTTGAAGACCTGATTTTGAGTTTATCTGGATTATGTCCGTGATACTTGAAGGGTCACGTACGTGTTGTTCAGCCATTACACGTGCGACGTGCTTCACACATAAGAAATATCCCGTGTAGTTCACTTTGGTCACATATTCGAAGTCTTTCTGGCTGAATGTCTTAACACTTCCCGACCTTACAACACCCGCGGCATAGACAAGCACGTCAATTCTTCCAAACGTTTCGACTGTCGTTTCAACCATCCTTTTGACGGCTTCTTCGTCAGTTGCGTCGGCTTGTATGGCGATGGCTGTTCCTCGACCATACTTTGAGTTGAGTTCAATGGTTATCTGACGGGCCGCTTCTATAGTTCTGCTGCAGACGATTGCGACGCGGGCGCCTTCCTTAGCGAAGTCTCTTGATATTCCCTCGCCGATTCCGCTTGATCCTCCAACAACAATTGCCGACTTACCAGTCAAGCGTCCCTCATGTCTGGTTTTTGACTTCACCTTGGCTCCCACATAATCTAGAGACGGCTGAACACTAAAAAGCCTTGCTCTTGCATGCTAGGACGACTTTTCATATCGATGCATACACCTTCCCTAAGAAGCTCTTAGCCTTCTTTAACTGCGCAAGTCCTTTGTCTGTGAGTCCGTAATACTTCTTTCTACCCTGGAGATAGGATCGCACGTACCCGTCTTTCTCAAGTAGGTATAGCACCTTATACCCCGTGACTTTTCCCGCCCAAAAACCAAATTCCTCATTGACTGCTTTCCTCAGCTCATAAGCATACATGTCTTTGTCTTGGAGAAGTTTGAATAGAAAGATCCACAGATTCTCTCTAAAGACTTTGTCTTTTAACCTTTCCACGGGTTCTTTTACCATGAGTATGAATGTTTTATGGTAGTATAAAACTTTATATATTTTATGATACGATAAAATATGTATGCAAAAAATAAGAGTTGGCGTGGTAGGAGTCGGGAACTGCTTCGCCGGTCTAGTACAGGGGATAGAGTTTTACAAGAGAAACAAGAATGAGAAGACAGGTTTGATGCATGAGAAGATCGGTAGCTACGGAATTGAGGACATAGAATTTGTAAGTGCATTTGACGTTGGGCAAGGGAAAGTGGGCAAACCGCTCAGTGAGGCTGTGTATGCTGATCCCAATTATGTCAAATGGATTGATTCAGTTTCATCTTGTAGTAGAACTGTTGTCAAGGAAGCTCCTATCCTCGACGGCGTCGGCGTCTATGTAGCCAGCATGATAAAACCAATCAACCAGACTAAGAAAGTCCAGGAGTTGAAGAAAGAAGCCATAGAGGAAATAGAGGACACTGAAACAAAGATTCTGCTTAACTATCTACCCGTTGGAAGTCAGAAGGCAACCGAGTTTTGGGCGCAGATAGCATTAGAAACCGGGTGTGCCTTCGTCAACTGTATCCCAGTATTCATAGCTTCAGATGATGCGTGGGAGAAAAAGTTCAACGCGAAAGGTATCCCGGTGTTAGGTGATGATATCAAGGCTGTAATAGGTTCAACGATAACGCATAGAACCTTAGCCAAGCTCTGCGTCGATCGGGGAGCAACAATAGACAGGACTTACCAGATCAACGTAGGAGGAAACACAGATTTCGCTAACATGCTGGAAAGGGAAAGGCTGAAGAGCAAAAAGATATCCAAGACAGAGGCTGTCCAGAGCCTAATCCCCGAGGGCTTAAAACTGCCTGAGAAAGACATCTACATCGGACCGAGCGATTTCATCCCCTTCCTAGGAAACACAAAACTGGCGTTCATAAGAGTTGAGGGCAGAATGTTCGGAAACATTCCCTTCAACATGGAAGTCAGGCTTGAAGTCAACGACAAGGCAAACTCTGGCGGAATATCTGTGGACGCAATAAGGTGCGCCCAGCTGGCCTTAGACAAGGGGATAGGGGGCAACCTAACATATGCATCGGCGTACTACATGAAACATCCGCCATTTCAAATGAGTGATGAAGAAGCCAGAAAGAAACTGGATGAGTGGATCATCGAATTCTCTAAATAAGTCATCATAGAGTCTCGGTTGATCGCTGTCTCTAAGGCTTTACCAAAAAGTTAAAGAGAACCGTGCAAATCATGGTGCAGACTTGAGGCATCGAGTGGAAGCCCCATGAAGCCCACTAGAGAAGAGTCAAATGAGATGATTGGTTATCTCAAGAAAATGCTTGAGATAAGATACTTCGAAGAGAAGGTTATGGACCTTCTGAGTCGAGATGTCGTCAAAGGAGCCTCACACCTCTACGTTGGCGAAGAGGCAGTGGCAGTTGGAGCGATAGCTGCCACACGAAAGGACGACTATATTACAAGCACCCATAGAGGTCACGGACACTGTATAGCGAAAGGGGGAGACGTGAAGCTAATGCTCGCCGAGCTATGTGGGAAGGCAACAGGCTACTGCAAAGGCAGAGGAGGATCGATGCACATAGCTGATGTTGGCGCTGGGAATCTAGGAGCCACCGGCATTGTCGGGTCGAATATACCTGTTGCTACAGGAGCCGGCTTGTCCGTAAAGTTGAGGAAAACTGATCAGGTTGTCCTATGCTTCTTTGGCGACGGAGCTGCAAACACCGGGGCATTCCACGAGTCTATCAATATGGCTGCCATCTGGAAGCTACCCGTGATCTACATATGCGAGAACAATCTGTACGGCATGTCAGTCGCCGTGAGTAGGGCGTTTCCCTTTGACGACATTGCTGAGCGCGCTAAGGGCTACAACATTCCTGGAGTCGTCGCAGACGGCATGGACGTTCTGGATGTGAAGAAGACAGTAGGGGAAGCAGTTGTTATGGCACGAAGAGGAGAAGGCCCAACCCTAGTAGAATGCAAGACCTACAGATATTATGGTCACTCAAGAAGCGACCCTAGAGTTTACAGAACAAAAGAAGAAGAGAAGACATGGAAGACTAAAGATCCTGTATTGGACTTTGAGAGGAGACTGGTCGAGTGGGGCGTTCTCAAAGAGGCAGAGGTCAAGAGACTTGAGGAAGCTGTATCTAAAGAGATAGATCAAGCTGAGGAATTCGCGCTCAACAGCCCCTATCCGTCCATCGAGTCTCTCCACAATGACCTCTACACTGACATATACCGGGATCCAGTCTCATCAATAAGAGACCTTGCCACGGCGAGAAAAAATGGGCTCAAGATGCGTAAGATACGGTATGTCCAAGCCCTGAACGAAGCCTTGAGGGAAGAAATGCTTAGAGACGAAAGAGTTTTCCTCATGGGAGAAGACATCGCGATCTACGGAGGAGCCTACCAGGTAACGCGTGGACTTTATGACGAGTTTGGGCCGGAAAGGGTAAGAGACACTCCCATCTCTGAGGCCGCTATTGCAGGGGCAGCTGCCGGAGCTGCCATGACTGGCATACGTCCAGTCGCCGAACTGATGTACATAGACTTCTCAACGATTGCCACTGACCAGCTGATCAACATAGCGGCAAAGAACCGGTACATGTTTGGAGGCAAATCCAGTGTGCCCGTTGTCTATAGAACACAGGGAGGCGCCGGTCGGGGGATAGCTGAACATCACTCGCAGAGCCTGGAAGCTTGGTACGAGCATGTTCCAGGCATGTTCGTTGTGATGCCTTCAACACCCTTTGATGCCAAGGGTCTGCTGAAGACCTGTATAAGAGACGATAATCCGAAAATGTTCATTGAACATAAGATGCTTTACGGCGCAGAGGGGGATGTCCCCGAGAACGAGTATACGGTTCCACTTGGAGTTGCTGATGTGAAGAGAGAAGGCACGGATATAACAGTCATCGCTTACTCAAGAATGATTCACTTGGCATTGGAAGCAGCGGAGGAGCTAGCCAAGGGAGGAATCAGCATAGAAGTCATAGATCCGCGCACCCTTAAGCCGCTCGATATAGACACGATCATCAATTCTGTTAAGAAGACAAACAAGGCTGTCGTGGTTCACGAAGGCTACAGAACATGCGGAGTGGGTGCAGAGATAGCAGCCCAGATCATGGAAAAAGCCTTCGATTACTTGGATGCACCGGTGCTAAGAGTTGCTGGCGAGGATGTTCCAATTCCCATGAGCCCGGTACTGGAGGAGGCTGCCATACCGAGCAAGGAAAAGATCGTGGATGCCATAAAAAGGGTCGCTTAGAAAAGTTCATCGGAAGCCCGGAAGTACTGCATTTACGAAGACTATCAAGGCACTGCCATACGAGCGCGACATCTCTTGTCCCAAGATAAGTCAACACACTTGAAGGCAGAGCAATGCCAAATGTATGAACCATAGCATTCACCGAGGCATCTTTATGCCTTCGCCCTGCCAAAGAGCTTTCAGTGACAGAATTGTAACCTTACAGTTGAGAATTAAGCTTTATCTGCCGTTCCTTCGAAAGGCTAATAAACGTTGCGAGGAGACTAATGAGCCTGGACTTGCGACCTTTGGTTGGATGGCTTATGTCGGGAAACAGGTTGAGACTTGCCATAGTGGGATGCGGCGGCATGGCTCAGGAGCACCTTCGAGCTTACGGGTTGATAAAGAAGAAGGAAGACCCAAAGTTCGAGTTTTCAGCCATGTGCGACCCGGTCATCGAGTCTGCGAAGCGGTTTGCCGCGCAAGTTGCAGCTATTCAAGGCTTTAAGCCACAGGTTTATGTTAAGGTTGAAGACATGCTTACCAATGAGAATCTTGCCGCTGCCGATATTTGCACACCCCATTCAGACCATCACGTTGTTGGTATCAAGTGTCTCAACGCAGGGGTCAATGTGATGATTGAAAAGCCCATAGGGGTCACGATCAAAGCAAGCAAGGCCATCATAGAGGCAGGCAGAAGAAACAACAAGATAGTCGCCACTGCCGAAAACATTCGCAGAGGATTAAGCCAACGGACATCATACTGGCTGATTAACGAGGCGAAACTAATGGGCACGCCACGTCTCCTTTACGCTCAACATGCGAGCTGGCAGGACCCCTCAATCGAGAGGGACTGGCATTGGAGAGTGGACAAGTGGATGGGAGGCGGAGGTATGGTTATGGACAGCGGCGCCCACTTCTGCGACACTGTTAGATACCTGTATGGCGACCCCGATACTGTCCACGCGAAGGTTCAACAACTTGAAAAGTGGCCACATAGAAAAGGAGACGCTATTGTCATGGACGCTCGGGAGGACACTTGGGTTGCCACCATCACCTTCAAGAACGGCGTCGTCGGCGTCTGGAGCTGGACAATGGCTGCACCCGGTTACTCATTTATAAACGTCGTCCACTACGGTAGCAGAGGGTGTATAGTTGATCACGGCGACATCTTCCACGGACCATTCGGCAATGCTGAAATCATCATTCAGAATGGGTCAAAAAGGATCGTAACACCAATGTCGGAGATGCAAAGAGAGTTCCTCACTCAGCTGGATGAGGTAAAGAAGAACGCCTTTTTCCCGCATGGGTTCACAGACGGCGTCGTTATCGAATGCTACGACTTTCTTGATGCTATTGAGAAGAAGAGAAAGCCAGAGGTTGACGGCGAAACAGGCATGAAGGCCAAAGCCATCTGCGAAGCCATATACGAATCAGCCTACATCGGCCAAACGGTACGTTATGATGATGTAGTCAACGGGAAGGTTGAAGAATACCAGAAACCCATCAACGAACATTGGGGTTTATGACCGGGGAGCGAACCCATTCGCTTACTTGATACCATCGTGTCCTAGGTTGGTGAGGAATGAGCAGCATTAACCTAGATATGGTCAATCGTTTAGTTCTACAGAAACAGCATTTGACCGAAGAATCAATGATCAGTGATGTGGTCCAGATTGTGAGGGATATAGGCGGTCTCCATGCCACAAACTCCGAAACGCCCTACCTGTCTCTTTTGGCCAGAAGCCGAGGCTTTACAAGAGAGCATTTAGATGAAGAGCAATATGTAAAAAGAAATCTCGGTAAGATACGTTGCATGCGTGGAACAATTTACATCCTCGCAAAAGAGATGATTCCCACAGCCTATGCAGCAACCAGAAAAATGCTCGAGAAGTCTTCCAGGCGATATGTGGAGTACAGAGGCGTATCTGCCGAGAAATATAATGAGTTGTCAAAGTTGATTTTAGGCCTTTTAGAAGGCAAGGAGATGACTGCTTCAGAGATTAGGAGGATTCTCGGTACGCGATTGGATGTTTCAGCTATATTGTATCTGATGTGTGATCAAGCATTGCTGATAAGAAGCAAACCTGATAGGTATTCGCTCTTTCTCGAGCACTTCCCAGACCTTGATCTTAGTGGAATAGACGAGGAGAAAGCAGTGACTCAGTTGGTTTTGCAGTACCTGAGTTCATTCGGTCCGGTGACTGAGAACGACATTGCCTGGTGGACTGGCCTAGGCAAAACAAAGATCTTACAAGCACTCAGCAACATTCAAAGAATGACAGTTCGAATCAGGGCTTCGCATCAGAAAGGAGACTTCATCCTTCTCAATTCAGACCAGGATTAGGTCATAGCAGCAACCCGAACTCATGTGAGGCGAACAATCAACCTGCTACCATGTCTTGACCCTTATCTTATGGGTTATAGGAAACGTGAAAGATACGTTCGCCCAGAATATTACAACAGAATTTTCGATCGTTCCGGCAACGTAACCTCAACAATCTTACTCGACGGCAGAGTTATCGGAGTTTGGGACTTCGAAAAACCAGAACCGAGAGTCAAAATATATCTATTCGAAAAGGTTGGCAGGAGCGTGTTTGGGGAGATATGTTTTAAAGCGCAAGAGATCGGAAAATTCATTGCTGGCAAGGAAGTCCCGATAAGGGAATGCAGCTCCATGATCACCTTAACGCAAAGAACCGCGGGAGCGGTGATGTCGCCTCTTAAGGGTTGCTGAAAACTAGGGAGTGTTCAAGATCGTAGAGACTCTAAGTCGTAGGTCACGAAAATGTTTTTTTCAAAAACGAGGGATTTTCCGAATCTGAGCTGGCTTGTGATGACGAAGTTCGTGTAGTCAGTGAAGGTCCATCTCTTATTCGCTCTCTTCCTCTGCAGCTCCAGCGTGGCGTCATAAACAACCTTTTTTTATGTTAGCTTTTTTCGTAGCTAACTCTACTCCTTCTTTGGAGGTAATTTCGCTAAGGATTGCTTTAAGAATTTTAGCCTTAATTTTAACATCGTTTTGCTTGATTTTGCCGGTTTTGATTTCCTGGGTCGCTTTGTTTATTGAGTTTTGTATACTTGTTGAATCAAGTAGAGCTACTGCTTTACAGAAAAAACTTCTTGACCTTCCATCATCGAAATTCTTTATCATTATTTCAAGTAATCTAATTCGTCTTTGCTGCTGCTCTATGTTCTCACACTCATTTTATTAAATTGAAGTTTTAGACTATTTATTTATAAGGGTTCAGTTTAGAAACAGAAAACTGGTGATTCATGAAATAGGATGCATATTAATAATATTACTAGTCGTGCTTTAAAATTCTAGGGAAAAATAGGCATGAAATGGGTGACATAGCTTAAAATCAAATCCATTTTACAAAGATAACCGATGATGTCTTTTCAAAGCTAAGATGCGCCCTGGCCTAGACACAAACTCGGGTTACAACTCGGAAAACACATTTAACATATTCTTGTTAATTACAATTCCTTCACTATTCAAGAACAAGTTATCGGGTCGTCGGTGAAGGTATGCTTCAAAAAAGAGATTAAAGCAGTCGTCGATTTCTTCTAGGCTGATTCTTCTTTATCATATTCTCTTCTTTAGCCCTGGCTTGTTTTGTCGTCTTCGTATGATGCACTTTGAAAGAGTGAAATCTATGGTTTCTTTTCTGGGCCTTTAATCTTTCTGGTAGGTTCTCACCCGATCCAATATAGGTCGGCTTCTTAGCATTCTTCGCATAAAGCTTGTATACCCCTGGACCTTCCCGTACGCGTTTAATATTTTCACTTGTGAAACGTTTCCTTGCCGTCTTTCTCACCTCCCTTTACTGCTCCATTTCTTGACCTTCTTGAACTTCCCATATGCGTCGCGTACGACAGCACGGTAGTGTCCTTTTACCTCTATCCGCTTGTATTTTCTTGGCAAACCATATACGCTCATCGAGTTCGTTTCATCCATATAACAAATCCTGTATTTAAATTTTTTCTCAGAATTGATTTTAATAGTTGGCTCATAGATTATATCTTATTTCCAGCTGTTTTCATAGGTAAAATTCAAATATATGGGCAAAACTATCAGCTTTTGGATATTCATTTCCTGTGCTTAGGCTAAATCAATATCATTCCCTGCATAAGCAGATCTTGAAGTTACAAAACCATAAAGTTGTTTGAGCTAGATAGCCTAAATACTAACTCGGATTACAACTCGGAAACTTAAGTTTACTTATTTTTTGTAAATTTTTAAACTATGAAATTAAGGTAAAACACTGATAAGAGGAGACATGTCTATATATAGATGAAGCAACCTATTTCTTGCCTACAATTCTTACACGTAATTCTAGCGTGCCCCGAAGCGCAAAAAAGTCCCAATTCTGGTTCCTATGGATAACCGTGAACCTCCTCGAACTTCTGCTTAAAATAATACAAATTCGTCCTTTCCCGCCATTCAACAGGCAATCCCAATTTGCTCCTCATCCGACCAGCCATTTCTTCATATTTGTCTGGAACAATAAAATTGAAGAAAAGTGTATAATATCCCCCACAATTTAATATATCTGTTATATAATCTCCTGGCAATTGTCTTGAGATAAACCAAGGCTTGATTGTAAAGAAATCACAAATATCTATCAATCCTGCTACATCATCCCAATCGGGGTATGATAAAGTATTCTTAACCTGAATCCCGTAAATCCTATTCTCAATTGTTCCTTTAACAATAAAGTCAAGATCATGTGGCCCTTTCCACTTTTTTCTATCAAAATCTCTCGTATTTCTACCTAAGACCTCAAAATCAGAGTCTTCAAGTGCAAACTTGACTATATTCTCTGCGTATAGGCCTGTTTCACTCGATTTAGAGCTATAATCATTGATTATACCCAACTTCTCCCTTACAATATCTTTTACATCAGAATACGAATATCTTGAGGGAAAATAAAAGGTCATCTTTGAACCCCGTTTTCCACCTTCTTCAGTCTCGTCCTCAAGCTTGTACACACCTAGTCGTTGCCTCCTTTTCAATTTCCCCTCTCTATACATTTTAGTCAGTGCATCAAATGTAACCCAATGCCAGTACTTTATTTTTGGATCTATAGAACCATCCAGTCTAACCCTCAGTTCTGTTACATGCATTACTTTTTCAACATCAAACAATCTTTGAATGTGTTCACTCGCTTCCCTAATGTAATCCCTGTAGCGTCTTTCTGTTATACTCGTCAATTTAGATTACCTGATTGACAAGTTACGTAATAAGAAGTTTGACTATATAGAACTAGCGAGGAGATTACGTACCTTATAAGAGGAAAATGCGCCCTGGCCGGGATTTGAACCCGGGTCGGGCGGGCGACAGCCGCCTATACTAGACCGGACTATACTACCAGGGCTGTCTATGATTGAGACGCCAAATTGCATAGGAATTGATGTCATACTTAAATTTATCTAGGGTCTTCTACTTTGACAAGAACTTGCCGCGATAGCGAGACCTGTTTGCTTAGGAGAGGTCCGTAAGGTTCTAAGCTTCAGATATGGGCATGAACGTTCAGAAAGGTACATACCTGACGATCCCGCAAACAGGATATTCTCGTCAGCCTCAAAGTCTGAAAAAAGGAACAAGAATGTTTATTAGCATCATCTTTCGTTTACTCATTAGCTTTCGTAACAGACGAAAGAATCTTGAAGCCCCTTTCGGGCTGGATGAAGGCCAGTCCGTTGGAGGAATATTCCTGGCAATTAAGCGGATTTCGCGATTTCCTGATTCGAACCCTCAAAAGGGAGTATGTACAGTTTGATCAATTCTGAGGACGCATTTTTAATACAGAAGGCCTTCTTTGAAGAGAAAGGTTTAGTGAGGCAACATCTCGACTCATACAACGAGTTTGTGGAACATGGACTTCAAGAGGTCATAGATGAGGTCAACGAGATAGAGATCGAGGTTCCAGAAGGCCCCTACAAGATAAGGTTCGGTAGAATATTCATTGTACGCGAGGTCGAGAACGATGTCATCTACGGCCCATACATAACAGAAGTCGATGGAACCCGCCATGAGATATACCCAACAGAGACGCGTCTGCGAAACCTAACTTACGCCATGCCTCTTTCAGTTGAAATGAGCCCTGTGATAGATGACAAGGAGCTGGAGAAAGAGCTCGTCTACATAGGCGACCTGCCAACCATGCTGAAGTCTAAATACTGCCTTCTCTCCGAGCTCTCTGAGGAAGAGTTGATCCGGCAAGGCGAAGACCCTCTGGACCCAGGAGGATACTTCATCATAAACGGTTCAGAACGCGTCATTGTCGCGATAGAAGATCTAGCACCAAACCGAATACTTGTTGACATCGACACAAGGGGAGTAAACCCGGTCTACCAAGCCAAGGTCTTTTCAACCACAGTAGGGTTCAGGGCAAGAATAGAACTGCGGATGAAGGCGAGTGGATCGCTGTTCATCTCCGTGCCCGGAGTGCCCTCTGAAATACCTTTCGTAGTCCTTATGAGAGCTCTCGGTCTGGGATCTGACAAAGAGATTGCTGAAGCCGTTTCGATAGACAAATCAATGCAAAGCGAGCTCGAGCCTTCCTTCGAAATGACAGGCGATGTTAGCACGGTTGAAGACGCTCTGCTGTTCATTGGAAACCGTGTGGCTCATGGGCAAATAAAGAGTTACCGCCTCCTAAAAACCGAGACTATACTTGATAGAAACTTTCTGCCTCATGTCGGCAGAACCCCCGACAAAAGGATCGACAAGGCTTACTTCCTAGGTGAGATGGCCTGCCGAGTAATAGAGTTGAAGCTCGGAAAACGCAAACCCGATGACAAGGACCACTTCAAAAACAAGAGACTGAAGCTAGCCGGACCCTTGCTTGCAGACCTCTTCAGAGTAGCCTTCAGGAACCTTTGCCGTGACATAAAGTATCAGCTTGAAAGGATGGGTATAAAGAAACGGATGGTAAGCGTCTCAATCGCGGTCAGGCCTGGCATAGTCTCTGATAAACTACAACACTCCCTAGCGACTGGGAATTGGGGAAGGGGACGAGTTGGGATTACACAGCTTCTCGACAGAACGAACATGATGTCTGCGCATAGCCACCTTAGGAGGCTCCAATCACCCCTAAGCCGTAGCCAACCCAACTTCGAAGCCAGGGATCTGCATGCGACACACTGGGGAAGGCTTTGCCCAAATGAGACACCTGAAGGTGCAAACTGTGGGCTTGTCAAGAACCTCGCTTTATCAGCTGTGATATCAGTTGGTCTAGGCTCTGAAAAAGTGAGGCAGAGCCTTTATAGAAGAGGCGTTATCCCATCGACAGAGGCAAGCGACACTTTACAGATGTCTGGAGGGAAAGTGTTCGTAGACGGCTGCCCGATTGGGTACCACGATTCTCTTGATGCGTTTGTAAAGGAGTTGAGGGAGGATCGGAGACGGGGAGAAATCTCGTCGGAGATCAATGTCGCCTATTTTTCCAAAGTTCACGGCATGAACGTAGAGATTCATATTAACTGCGACGAAGGACGCGTACGTCGCGGGCTGATTATAGTCGAAGACGGCGTCCCAAAACTACAACAGGAACACATTGACAAGATACGTTCAAACGAATGGTCGTGGGAAGACCTCATTAAACAAGGAATAATCGAGTACTTGGATGCGGAAGAAGAAGAGAACGCGCTGATAGCTCTAAGCCCAGAAGAAATCACAATGGAGCATACGCATCTCGAGATAACACCCTACTCAATCCTAGGAACCTGTGCTTCACTGATACCATACGCCGAACACAACCAGTCTCCGCGCAACTCCTACGAGTCAGCGATGTCAAAACAGGCATTGGGAGTTTATGCAGTGAACTATCCACTGAGGGTGGATTCGCGGTCCCATATATTGCATTACCCCCAGACTCCCTTAGTCCAAACAAAGCCAATGGATGTGATAGGTTATAACCTCCGCCCATCTGGACAAAACTGCGTCGTAGCTATCTTGTCATTTGAAGGATATAACATGGAGGATGCCTTGATTTTCAACAAGGCATCTATAGAAAGAGGCCTAGCTCGCTCCTCATTCTACAGGATTTATGACGCGGAGTGTCGCCAATATCTAGGTGGGCTGAGAGACCGTCTCGTCATACCTGAGACTGGAATTAGAGGATACCGCGGCGAACAATACTATCGTTTCCTCGAAGAAGACGGCATAATAAGCATTGAGGCTGATGTCCAAGGCGGAGACGTGCTAATAGGCAGGATAAGTCCACCACGTTTCTTAGAGGAATACAAGGAGTTCGAGATAAGAGGCCCAACGATGCGGGACTCCTCAATTGACACCCGGCCGTCTGAGAATGGTATTGTAGATGCATCCTTCATAACCGAGACAAACGAGGGAAGCAAACTTGTGAAGGTCCGAGTGCGTGACGAACGCATACCGGAACTGGGGGACAAATTTGCTTCTCGCCACGGCCAGAAAGGCGTCATAGGTATGATCGTACCCCAGGAGGACATGCCCTTCAGCGTTGATGGGATAGTTCCGGATGTAGTAATTAACCCCCACGCGTTCCCCTCAAGAATGACCATTGGCCAGTTCTTGGAGTCCATAGCCGGGAAAGTGGCGGCGGCTAGAGGGGAACCCATGGACGGAACACCGTTCATCAATAAGAAGGGCGATGAGCTCAAAAGAATGCTGATCGATCTTGGCTTCAGTCATAGCGGTCGAGAGGTCTTATATGACGGAGTATCTGGAGAAAGATATGTCGCAGACATCTTTATGGGCATCATTTACTACCAGAAACTGCATCACATGGTCTCTGATAAAATCCACGCTAGGGCAAGAGGCCAAGTTCAAATGTTGACAAGGCAACCAACAGAAGGTCGAGCCAGAGGCGGTGGACTACGTTTCGGCGAGATGGAAAGGGATTGTCTAATTGGACATGGTGCTGCCATGCTTCTGCGAGACAGGCTTCTCGAGGAATCCGATAAGTACGTCCTATATGTCTGTGAGAACTGTGGCTATATTGCATATTACGATATTCGACAACGCAAGTATGTGTGCCAGATATGCGAAGACAAAGCCAGAGTCTCACCTGTGCAAGTCTCTTATGCGTTTAAGCTTCTACTCCAGGAACTAATGAGCCTTTGTGTCTCGCCGCGGCTTAGGTTAAAGGAGAGGGCGTAATATGTCCATGGAAGAAGCTTACGAGAAACTAGTCGACGAAATCCGGTTTGGAATAGTTTCCCCACAGGAGATACGTAAGCTATCGGTCGTGGAGGTTCAGACGGCAGACACCTATGACGAAGACGGAGCCGTCATACCTTCAGGACTTATGGACAATCGGCTAGGCGTGCTTGAACCCGGTCAACGCTGCAGAACATGTGGCAATACAGCCACAAGATGTCCAGGTCATTTCGGGCACATTGAGTTAGCTGTTCCTATTGTGCATGTGGAATTTACGAAGAAAATCCAAGATCTACTTCAAGCGTTTTGTAAGAATTGTGGAAGAGCTTTACTCCCAGAAAAATCGATTGTTAGAATCGGTAAACAGACAGCCCATATGAAAAGGCTGATGGGACTAGTTCCCGATCAGTTCTATCATAATGTACTAGACAAAGTCAAGAAGAACAGAGAGTGTCCTTATTGTGCCGCAAGACAGCATAAGATAGAATTCGTTAAGCCTACGGTTTTCTATGAGCATCTGGAAGAAGGCGCGCAACGTTTAACGGCTAGCATGATTCGTGAAAGATTTGAGAGAATAACAGAAGAGGATCTCGGACTGATTGGTTTCGATCCCAGAAGCGCTCGTCCAGAATGGATGATCCTTCAAGTCCTTCCAGTTCCTCCTGTCTATGTGAGACCTTCAATAACCTTAGAGTCGGGCATTAGATCTGAGGACGATCTTACCCACAAGTTGGTAGACATAATCCGGATCAACGAGCGTCTAAAAGAGAACATAGAGGCTGGCGCGCCTACACTAATTATTCAGGACTTGTCTGAGCTCTTAGAATATCACGTGACTACGTATTTCAACAATGAGTCATCAGGAATTCCACCGGCGCGACATAGGTCGGGAAGAGCTCTGAAAACATTGTCACAGCGTCTCAAAGGTAAAGAGGGACGCTTCCGGAGCAATCTGTCAGGCAAAAGAGTTGACTTCTCAGCTCGCACCGTGATCAGTCCTGATCCTAATCTAGACATAAGCGAGGTTGGGGTCCCTAGCAGTGTGGCTACGAAGCTCTCCGTGCCTGACAAGGTCACTCCTTGGAACATTGATGAAATGCGAATGCTTGTAAAGAATGGACCTGAACTGTATCCAGGTTCCCTCTACATTGTTAGACCTGACGGTAAACGGGTCAGGTTGGAGTTCGTATTAGAAAGAGAGAAGATTGCCGATGCTTTAGAGTCAGGCTTTATAGTTGAGCGGCACATCCGTGATGGCGACGTTGTCATCTTCAATAGGCAGCCTTCACTTCATAGAATGTCGATTATGGCTCATCGCGTCAAAGTCCTTCCCTATAAAACCTTCAGATTACACCTTTGTGTCTGTCCACCGTACAACGCAGACTTCGACGGAGATGAGATGAACCTGCACGTCCCGCAAAGCGAAGAGGCCCAAACCGAGGCTCTCATCCTCATGCAAGTCCAAGATCACATCCTTTCACCGAGGTTTGGAGGCCCGATAATCGGAGCGATTAGAGATTTCATTACTGCGGCTTATCTACTTACTCGTCGATCCACACTTCTCACCAAAAAAGAAGTCTGTGAATTGTTGATGGCTGCTGGGTACGAGGGTCCTTTGCCGAAGCCTTTGGTCAAAGAACCTAAACCGATGTGGAATGGCAAGCAAATCTTCAGCCTCTTCCTTCCCGAAGGATTGAATTACACTCTCAAAGCAAGCGTTTGCCAAAATTGCACCGAATGTTCACGCGAGGACTGCCCCCATGACGCTTATGTCGTCATCAAGAACGGGACATTAATCAGCGGCATTATCGATAAGAACTCTATAGGAGCAGAGAAATCTGAAAGCCTCCTTCACAGAATAATAAAGGATTATGGACCTGAGACCGGGAGATTATTCCTGAACAAGATAAGTCATCTTCTCACCCGTTTCATAACGCTCAGGGGCTTCTCATATTCCTATGACGAACTTGACCTTACGATTGATGCCAAAAAGAAAATCCAGCAAATAGTAAAACGGTCTGAAAAGAGAGTCGACAGCTTTACTGAAGAACTGCGAAATGGAACACTAGAGAGGCTTCCCGGCCAAAGCCTCATAGATTCTTTCGAGATCTATGTGATGAACGAGCTGTCCAAAGCGTTTGAGCAGGCGGGAAAAGTGGCCGATTCTGATCTTGAGGTGGAAAATTCAGGAATAATCATGACAAGAAGCGGAGCCAGAGGATCAACCATCAACATAGGTCAGATGGCGGCATGTTTAGGCCAGCAATCCGTGCGCGGAAAGAGGATCATGAGAGGATACCTCGAGAGGGCGTTGCCTCATTTCAAGGTTGGAGACCCGTCCCCAAAGGCAAAGGGATTCGTATATTCCTCTTTCCGAGACGGCTTGAACCCAATCGAATTCTTCTTCCATACAATGGTTGGTCGAGATGCGCTTGTGGACACAGCTGTTCGGACCCAACAGAGCGGTTACATGCAGAGACGGCTCATAAATGCTATGGAACATTTACGCGTTGAATATGATAATACGGTCAGAAACTCCGTGGGTGACATCATCCAGTTCAATTATGGGGAGGATGGTGTTGACCCAGCTAAAAGCGACCACGGAAAGGCCGTGAACGTTTCTAGACTTGTCGAGCAAATTGAGCTCATGTTAGAGAAAGAGAAACCTGGATCTAGGGAGTATCTTGAGAAACATCTAGATGAAGTCAAGGATCAACTCACACCTCTCTTAATCAAGGAGCTTAACGATAACATTTCGAAAGCCAAACTGAGCGAAGAGGGCGTCAATCTAGCGGTTAAGCTGACAGTAGAACACTACAAGCGAGCTTTGGTCGAACCAGGCGAAGCAATTGGAATAGTTGCTGCCCAATCGATAGGTGAACCAGGTACCCAGATGACCTTGCGAACGTTCCACTATGCTGGCGTGAGAGAACAGAATGTTACATTGGGGTTGCCTCGCCTCATAGAGATTGTTGACGCCAGAAGGGAACCTTCCACTCCCATAATGACAATATATCTGGAAAAGGAATATAGTAGAGACCGTGAGAAGGCGACTGAAGTAGCTAGACATATCCTTTACTCAACGGTTCAAGACGTGGCTGAGGCCCTATACGTGAACCCTGATACGGGAGGTGCAATCGTCAAACTTGATCTGAAGAAGGTGAGAGAAAGAGGGGTCACGATGGACGACATCACAAGAACTCTCAACGTACCAAAGTATTCATTGAGGGTTCAGGACAACACAATTCTTGTTGAGTCGAAAAAACAACCTCAAGCCAAGAAGCTCTTAGAGCAGCTCTCATACCACCACGTCATAGGCGTTCCCGGTATAAGAAGGGTTCTGGTTACGGAAGAAGAAGGCGAATGGGTCATAAGGACGGACGGGTCAAACTTGGCGAAGGTTCTAGAGGTGACAGGTATAGATCCGACTCGTACAACCACGAACAATATACACGAGATATTGAAGACTTTGGGGGTCGAGGCTGCTAGAAACGCTTTGATCGCAGAAGCAGCAGGAGTCCTAGAAGAACAGGGACTCGACGTGGACTTGAGGCACATAATGCTTGTCGCTGACATAATGTCGGCAACCGGGAATATTAGGCAGATAGGTAGGCACGGAGTTAGTGGGGGAAAAGCCAGCGTACTCGCAAGGGCCGCGTTTGAGATAACAGTCCCAAACATTGTAGATGCAGCTGTCAAAGGAGAGAGTGACCTTCTAAAGGGAGTAACAGAAAACGTAATAGTCGGTCAGGCCATACCCATTGGAACAGGGCTCGTAGACATTTACATGTCTGCTGTTCCATCTGAGGCTGGGGAGGAACAAACTAGTGGCTGACTTGAACAAGGCGCTTGCTATGGCCGTTAAGACAGGTAAGGTCCTTTTCGGGGTCAATTCTGCAACAAGGAGCGCTATGACTGGCAAGATTCATCTCATAGTTGCCTCTTCTAACTGCCCTGAAGAGTTTCTGGAAAACCTTGAACAGTACTGTAAGCTCTCCAAAGTTCCCTTTGTGATCTATCCAGGGACAAGTCTAGAGCTTGGGAGAGTTTGCGGTAAACCTTTTCTTGTTTCAGCTTTAGCAATAAGAGATCCGGGCGATTCCGACATACTAGAGGTAGCGGTGAAGGATAGTGTCTAAGGGGATTAAGTTTACTAACAGGGAAATGAGACACATCGCCTTGTTCGAGAGCATAACGGGAGCAACTGTGAGAGATTGTATAATCGACGATGACTTCAACCGGATTCTGTTTATCATAAAAGAAGGAGACGTAGGGATCGCCATAGGGAAAAGAGGCAAAAACGTGTTCCTCCTCGAAAAGATGACCGGGAAGAAGCATGAAGTTATCGAGTTCTCCGAAGATCCAGCTCAATTCATCAAGAATGCTTTGAAACCTGCTAGGCTTAAAGAAATACGTATAACTGAGAGACCTGATGGCAAGATTATCGCTGTCGTCTCGGTAGAACCCAGAGACAAAGGAATAGCTATTGGTAAGAATGGCAAGAACGCCGAGAAGATCCGTTTTTTGGCTAAGCGTTATTTCCAGATTAACAATGTCTCCATTATGTGACTATACATCGCTCGTTTTGTAGCTATCGGTTATCCTTCAGTCTTATAGAGCCGAAACAGAAATGTTTATGAATTTAAATATGTATTGCCACTAGTGGAAACCTGCAAATTAAGAAGAATCCCAAATGCGAGGATGAAGTGATGGGAAAGTCTCCGAAGGGGAAGTTCGCCGCAAGAAAACTGGTCGGGAAAAGGAAAAAACGGCGGTGGAGTAGCATCTACTACAAAAGGCGCTTGCTTAGACTAGATGTCAAATCTGATCCTTTGGAGGGCGCCCCTATGGCGCGTGGAATAGTCCTCGAAAAGGTGGGTCGAGAAAGCAAGCAGCCAAATAGCGCCATTAGGAAATGCGTCCGAACTCAACTCATAAAAAACGGGAAAGTCATAACGGCATTTCTACCAGGGGATGGAGCCCTAAATGTTGTGGATGAACACGACGAAGTAATCGTAGAAGGCATCGGTGGGTCTAAGGGTGGGGCCATGGGTGACATACCTGGAATCAGGTGGAAGGTTGTCACTGTTAACGGAGTGTCTCTTAAGGAGCTAGTCCTTGGTAAGAAAGAGAAACCCCTCCGCTAGGACAGGACGATCTTTCGGGCATATGTCTTTCTCAGTTATGGGTTCTGTTCAATCTACTACACTCTGCAGAAGTAGTTTCCGCTACGTGCCTTGCTTGGGCTAAAGCACGTCAAGTTCAGGAAGCTTGCCAAGTCATCGACGAAATCTTCTCAATTATCTTTTCCTTTTCCTTACTAGTTGAGTACTCTATTGGGAAGTGTTTCCTGACCGGGACAATGATCAAATGAAGGATCCTGTTCCTTGCATCATCCCATATCTCAATCATATCTTTTTTTATCTCAAGTTCGGATCGACTTTTTATTACCTCGTAGATCGCCTCAAAGTCTGCTCCTGTTTTTGAAAGAAGAACACGATCTTCAAGCTTCAACGCGTAAACGTCCACTTTTTCCTCATCTATGACATCACAGACCATTCCATAAATGTGATCTATGTCGGTCTTTATGTCGGTGATTGCACCATAATCACTATCTGATTTCAAGAAACTCTTTATCAAAGTCTTAACAAGTTTGCTGACGCTTACTTCATCCTCTGGAAACTCCCCCTCAACTTTCTTCTTTAGGGTCGAGTCGCCTTCTGCCGTCATCCAGGGATCACTTCAAAGAACTTGTTCGCGTAGAATATGAGATATCACCATCTTCGGATAAAAGACTAATCTTTTTTCTGCTATATCATATATACGCCAATCTTATTTTGGTTTTCCATTTAGTTCTAGCGAGCTAGATATCTTCTGTTTCTGGGTTTTGTGTGCGCGTTAAAAGATAATCCCGATTAATACCTAGCTCTTTAATTGCTCCTATTTTATTGTATATTCTGAGTTAAAAGAAAGCTTTGGGAGTTGGTCCATGTTCTTCAGACAGATCAAGCAGATTGGTGATAACTTTTCCTACGTCATTGCGGATGAACGGTCCAAGGAGGCTGTCGTTGTTGACCCGAGCTTTAACAGCAGAGCAATAAATGAACTAGCAAAAGACCTCGGATTGAAAGTAAAGTACGTCATCAATACTCATTATCATTATGATCACACAGCGGGCAACAGAGAGGTCAAATCAGTTTTCAGCTCAAAAGTCGTGGCTCACAAACTTGCAAAAGTCGAAAAAGACATCGAGGTTGTTGACAGCGACACCCTAAAAGTTGGCGAACTAATCATCGAAGTCATCCATACACCGGGGCATACCCCTGATAGCATTTGCATAAAGACTGACAACAAGCTTCTCACAGGTGACACACTTTTTGTGGGTGAATGTGGCAGAACAGACCTGCCTGGAGGAAGTGCTACGGACATGTACTACAGCTTGTTTCGCAGATTGATGAAACTCGATGATAGTGTCGAGGTTTATCCAGGTCACGACTACGGATCGAGTCCCCATTCAACTATTGGCGTGGAAAGGAGAACGAACTATACGTTGGGAAAATGTTCCCTCGTAGAATTCATCGACTTCATGAAGGAACCATGATGCAAAGGCTCAAGAGGATCATAATCTTTCAAGGAAATGCTTAAACTGATATTCGCTTAGTCCTGACCGGAGCACCCCATCGAGTCTTCTCTGCACGCTACCATCGTAAAAGAGAATAACCGTGGGTACCACCATCACTTCGTATTTTTCCCAAAGAGGATTCATCTCATCATCGATCTTGACGCGTAGAGACTGCACGGGAAAATTCTGAACATACTTTTCGAAAATGGGCAAAAAACTTCTGCAAAAAGGACACCACGAAGCATAGAAAAGAATAACAACTCTTTGGCTGGCACCAGCTATGATGGATGCAAGATCATCTTCATTATCGACCTCTTTCATGAAACAAGCCTCCTCAAAAAAGATTTGGACCCTCTGTTTTATAGATTTCCAAGAGGGCAAAGAAAAAATTACCTTACTGAGAGAAGCTATATTTATTTTTCTAAAGTCTGAAGTCTATAGACAAGTTATGAGGGGGCTTCGACCATCAACTGGCGGGAAGCATTGCTGTTCAAAGTATTTCGAATTGTAAAAAGGCTGAACCTAGACAAAATATTATTCATCAAGGGATCAACTTACCCCTTTACAGATTATTTCAAAGGTTTGGAGAAGGTTGAGGCTGTCAGGCGAATATTTGGCGAAGAAACAGAAGAGGTTCTGCGCAATCTTAAGGTTCAATTCACTTCGCTAGGCGGCTACATGGGGGTCAACCCATTCAATGGGCATCTCATGGTTAATCCTAAATATTTAACCGAAGGCGACAGACTCGACATATACCTAGACTTGATTCATGAATTGGTTCATGTTCGGCAGTTCATGGAGGGGAAGGAGCTTTTTGATGCCAGTTACGATTACGTTGAGAGGCCGACAGAGGTTGAGGCTTATCGCTACGCAGTGGAAGAAGCAAAAAGACTAGGAAAAACCGATGAGACGATATGCAAGTACCTCAAGACCGAATGGATGAGCGATGAAGATCTGAGACTGCTAGCAAAGGCTCAAAATATTAAATGCGAATAGAGAGACAATTGTTTTCTACACAGTATCCAATTTAGTAAGCCTAGTTTAGTCTGTGATTTTCAGGAACTTTACCGCTATCTGATAGATGATTTCTTGATTGATCGTTGCCATAGATTCCACAAGAACGATTTCGTGCTGGTAACTGATTTTATGATGCGTTTAAAGATGGGAAAAAGGATTCACCTGTGCGAATTTGAAACCAATGATCTCGCTGAAGGATTTGAACTCGCTTTTTGACCGCAAAGTTGATGTTCCAAGAATAAAGGTAAGAAAAAGACAGACCGTTGAAACACTGATCAACGAAGAGTGCTTATTGTACGCCAAATACCTGAGAGATGAATGAAAGACATGGATTCCGAGAGTGTCTTGCATTGTCAAATTATCTTGATTGATGTAATGGAGAGGGATATGCATGCAAATTCTTGGAAAGTCTTGTAACTTGCACTAGATGATCATGGATCAGCACGCGAATACTTTGTGCATGACTAAGGCAATTAGGAATTTCTAAGATGAAGAATGATTCATGTGCAGTTTTGTTCAATCACAAGAAGAATTATATTCGTCCACAAGAGACAGGTATCTGTGAAATTCAGAAAGGAAGAGGGGAATAAAGATTGAAACTCCTTAATAAAGTCGCTTTCATTACGGGTGGCGGTGTGGGGATAGGCAAGGCAATATCTTTAATGTTTGCACGTGAAGGTGCTGATATTTCTCTGGCAGCTAGATCAACATTTCAGATGGAAGAGGTAGCACGTGAAATTAGGACAATAGGACAGAAAGCGCTCGTAAATGCAATGGATATTACAAGCGTAGAACAGGTGGACAGAGCAGTAAAAGAGACACTCAAAGAATTCGGCAGAATAGATATTCTCGTAAATAACTCAGGCATTGCTGGACCAACCGCGCCCGTTTACGAGATAACTCCTGAACAATGGGATGAAACCTTCAACGTAAATCTTAGAGGAGCTTTCCTATGCTGCAGAGCTATCGTACCAATAATGATTAAACAGGGCCATGGAAAAATCATCAATATCTCTTCTACGGCAGCTAAGAAACCACTTGCGAACAGAACTCCATATCCCGCAACCAAAATGGGCCTGATAGGTTTCACAAGAGGTCTAGCGGTTGAGTTGGGAAAATTCAATATTAACGTTAATGCAATATGCCCAGGTCCGGTAGAAGGACCAAGAATCGAAATGGTTATTGATCAAGTGGCTGAAAAAGAAGGTGTGTCAAGAGAGGTTATCAGACAGAGGTTTCTCTCGCAGTCTCCGCTTAACTCTTTGATATCAGCAGAGGATGTGGCCAAATTGGCTGTTTTCCTTGCTTCAGAAGATTCCAACAAAATGACAGGACAAGACCTGAACGTCGATGCAGGCACTCTGATGGATTGACTCACTCAATATAACGGTGACAAGTGACATGAAGGAATATATAAAGGGAATAGTCCATATCTTGATAAAAACATTTTCGAGATGGAATAAACATGGTTTGTCCAGAGTCTGTGTAGAAACACTTGCAAGGTAAGACGCTTTTCGGCGTCTTGAGAGATTACTTTATTATCTATTCCATTTGACGTTGTGTGTGTTTTTTGTAGAGAGAGAGTTAGATAGAGATAGAGAAAAAGAAGAAAAAGATTAAAGTTTAATACTGCTCTCTCTCTGGCTCTCTGATGATGTCTTGCTTGCTTAAGAAAAATTAGGGCAGAGAGACCGCATGGGTTCTTGCTCTCTAAAATACGCCTATTTCACCGTTATTTTGCTCTCGTTACGTTCTTTACTGGCTTCATATAGTTTAAGGTTCTTTAGAGAACAAAAGGATTCGTGTGTGAAATTGCTCCTCATAAATCTTGCGTATTTCTGTCTCTTTCTCTCCGTCCAGAGACAGCTTTCCATTCTCATTGTGGAATAATACAAAACAGCATTCCCAAGGACCGCCAAGAACGTTGAAAGATGCTTTAGCGAGAGCCATCTAAGTCCCGATCCCCTTTCAGAATGATCCAGTTCTATAGCAATCTTTCGTGGTTTTAGAACTCCAAGATCTAGATATACTCCGTTGAGCCGAAAAGTTTGTAAGGTCTTACCCACGATGGGGGAGTCCCCTCGCCTTCAACGTATATATAAGTTTTATCGTCCACATTAGGAAATGATTGCCGAAAAACTTCTCGCAAGAGGTTTCCGAATATTCTCCTTGCTGGGGTGTCCCATCTTCCTTTGTATTTTGATTTGTTCCGTTTCCACTTCTCTGTTACGCGCTCGAAAATACGCTCGTTTTTACACGTGAAACTAGTCGATTGATGAACTGAGAAGTTTCTGCATCCAACATCATACTACAAATAACCCTCAGACTGATTATGCTATCATTTTAATATTTGTTTGGGTTTGGGGTGAAATCAAGCCAAGATTTTACCCCCTCGTACTATATCTGCCCTGCACTCTCACTACCTTTCTTTACTCAGCTCAAGCTTGCATAATGTTTCTTTCTTTAGTCATAGCTCCTTCCCTGACTATATCACTGTTCTCTTATTCAAGTCATACATTTAATACTGCTCTCGTTAGAGAGCATTAACGCATTCGCACTCCATATTCAGAACCAGCTTAGTCAGAGAGAGCGAGAGAGAGCAGTATTAAACTTTAATCTTTCCTGGCACAAGAACCGGGGTTCCGTCGAAAAGCCTCCGAGGTGTCCAGTCTTCGTTCTTGAACCCGAACACTGTGGTTCCACTGTTCAAACCGACAGCATCGACGCCCAAAGCCTTAAGCAAGTCAGGCTTTATTTCTCCAAGCATCTGGTACGGCTCTTTGACTTTGACAGGCGTTTCCGGTGGATCTAGCTTTAACGCTTGTCGAAGAGTGTAAATTGTGGTTACATGCATCCCGGTTGTGGCGCTTGCGCCAAGGTCGAGGGGAACCCTATCGGGCTCCTGATGGTTCAAGGCAAAGTTGACACGTTCCCTTGAGTTCATTGCTGGAATCTCTCCTCTCGCTATCTAGTAGAAGGGGGAAAATATATATAACAAGATGAAGAGAACGTCTTGTTAAAAGTGGGATGAAAATGGGTTTGAAACTGAAAGATATCTACTATTTTGAACCTAGATTTGTTGAGAAAAGTGAGATTAAGGTTGTTGGTGTAGCTGACCTTTTTGTTAACAATATTGGTATTAATACGAAGAAGAGAGTCCCTGACCTTAATGACATTCTTGTATCTAAGACAGTATCAGGTGCCATTAGAAATGTGGTTGATGAGTATGTAACGATAGGGCTTCAAAACGACCATTTTTGGCCATCCTTCATTCAAAATCCACCTGTATTTTATCACATGGCTTCTTATGAGGTAAGCGACTTTCATGATGTCCCCGAAGACTCGGTGGCCATGGTGATCCCGGCGTCAAAGTATGCTGTTTTTTCCTGCGAGTCATCTTTTGACCCGAATACTAAAAAGCCCTTAAAACAGGTTGATTGGGATCCTCTGTTTGGTCATTATTATGGCAAATGGAGACTTGATCAGGGGGTTAGGGAAAAGGGCTATTATTTGGAGATATCCTACTACTGGCGTGAGTGTATACCAGGAATGCCTAATGGAGGATATCCTATTTACAAATTTGAACTCTGGGTAGCCATAGAATAACCGTAATCTTTTATGTAGGATACCTTTACAGCCGCACTTAGAAGAAGAAAGATTAGAATTTAATCTTTCTCGCAGCCTTTATGATTTGGTGGTGGTGGATTGAATTTTAATCCCAAATCCAATATTCTTCCCCCTTTATATGAGCCAATTTTCCATTTTTTACTTTTTTATGATTGGTTTAGGCCATGCTCCAACTTCCTTATATTTAACATTCACATCTGAACCAACTTCTACAACATGTTCTATTGGGTAAGGTGCGTTTACACGTACCATTTTACCCTGCATTAGTTCTTTGAGGGTACCGGGAGGATATTCTTTTATGACAGCAGCATAGAGATTATTTTCTAGCTTTTTTTTTCCATAAACAACATCTATATTTTCATATGCATGACCTGTTATGATCTCAAAAGTAACGCCTGCCTCTATACCACCACTTCCAATCTTAGCCGTTTGTCTCTTTGCGGTAGTCTTGTCTCGCTTCTTCCCAAATAATCGTTTCAGCAATCCCATAATCTCACGTTAATCGAGGGAGATTACACCATGATAATTTTCTTCATTCATAGGCATATTTATTACAATAATAAATGGTTTGCAATCTTGTAATGATTATGTGTTTGTGTTGTGGGAGTAGTGTGGAGAGCAAGAAAGGTAGCCATTACTTAATTCAATTTAAATACTAACTATTGGTCTCCTTGTTTCTCAGAAAATTCGTAAACAGCAGAGTCTCTTTACTAGTTTGTTGTGTGTGCGTTAAACTTCAATACCATCCCAAACCTCAATTCCTATATACGAGATTAGATCAAAAGATATTGGGTGAAAATATGTTTACTCACACTAGTATTCGGACGAGCAATATGGATAGATCGGTTGATTTCTATACCAAATTCCTGGGACTCAAGCTTTTAGGCCGACATGAGATCCCACAAAACAACGCTGAGATCGCGTTTCTTCAGGACCCTGAGGGGAAGGGAGCGAGGCTGGAGTTGACCCTATACCGGGACCAGAAGAGGTTTATACAAGCCGAGTATGAAGATAGGGTCTTCGATCATCTCGCCTTCGAAGTGAAGAATATGGGAAAGACAATCTCCATGATGCGGAAAGAGGGGATCACGATTACGGATGAACCTTACCAACTTAGCCCAGGAGGTTCACTGATAGCCTTCATAGAAGACCCGGATGGAACACTCATCGAATTGATCGAGAGCAAGTGAAAAACAAAAGGGAAAATAAGCGAGATCTGAAAAGTAATAGATTTTGGGATACGAAGTATGCTTTCTTGCTCGTGGTCAACAAATTAAACCTGTTTGATCTGTTGGAAGAACAGTTCAAAAACAGCCTCTTATTTATCTAGCATATTCCTGCGTTGGAAGGCATTCCACCTTCATTCCCAATCTAGCCAGATCTTCCAATTTCTCAACAGAGCCTATACTTGTGTCTATGGTTCCATGTATCGGGTGTATCCACATGTTCTCCGGTACAAGGTTGAATTGAAGAGGAATTCTTGGTACAATTCCATATTTCTTCAAACCTTTAATCATCGCGTCTTTGGCACATGCAAGGCGCACTGACGTATAGCTTTTTATCAACTGCGCCGCCCCTGACTCGCCGACTCCATGCCATATGGCTGCATCTTCTGGCGATCCTAGAGAGTATAGAATGAATTGGGGTGAAGATGGAGTTTCTTTGAAATCGTAGTTTACGAGTCTGTCTCCTTCGATTGTGAATTGATCTTCAGCTACCGCGACGCTGATATCCTTTGGATCAATATCGTTTGGGTATAGAGATGTAGTCTGATAGGTTACTTGAATATTTTTCAGTTTTGTCTCCTCGAAATATATTTTTCCTTTGGCTGCTCTTTTTGAGCCGAAGCCTTTCTTCGAATGTGGCACCGTCAGAAGCGTTGTCCGGGACTTCATGCTTCTACCCATACAATTGTAAACACGCTCAATTGATTCGTAGTCTTTATGTGCCTCCCTTATAATATGGTGTAACAAGCCGTCAGTATTCTCCTTCTTAAGAACCTGTAAAGGCATTCGCATGATAGGAAGACAGAAGTCGATTCCAAATAATTCTGAGAGCATCATCAGATGTTCGTGCTTGACAGCGTCAACCATATTCACATAGCTATCTCCGCAATTAGCCAAGCAGTACTCTATGAGTTCTGCCTCAGATCCTGAGATGAGTGACCCTTCATACTTTTTCATGAACTTTTCATCTATCTTGAGATCATTTGTCCTGACGAATGCTGATGGAAAGGCGCTTTGACCACTTCTAACTAACGACTCTCTCAAAGGGTTCACTGAGTATCTATCAGGCTCCACGTCATCCGTGTTCAACAGGAACGAGACAATCCTTCCTCCAGATGGTTCTTCCAGCATCTTACATATCTCAGTCACGTCCTCATTGCTTGTTTCATGAAAATTATGAAGGTAAAAATAATTTCCGCAGACTTCGATTAACTTGGCGGCGATGATACCTTGAACTTCCTCAAGAGTTAGCTGTGGGTTTGAGTACTCGACAGAAGACCTCAGAAAGAAGTGATCCCCATCAAAAATGGCATCCCTCACTTGGTTTTTCATCACTTCTAGCAAATGGACTTTTTCACTTTTGTATACTTCGAATTGGCGCAATTGCTCCACAGTGGCTTGGATACATGGTCTTGAATTCCTAAGGAAATCTACAAGTATCGTCTTGCCCAGATTTGACGACAAAAGTCTCAGCCTCTTTCCAAAGACTCCGCCACATAGATATAATCTTTAATGATAGGAGTTCCGCGAAACATCCTTGCTAAACGAAAGTCCTCTCTGAATCCATGTTGCGTTAATAGACCGAGGATCCTAGATTCTTTTTCAGGGACACATAGAGAAACTTTGCGACTTTTTAGTCTGTTAAGATTTGTCTTTAAGAGATCTATGGCAATGTCATTGTATCCTCGTCTGCAAACCAGTGGCCCTATCTCAGATACTTCATCAAATACTTTTGCCACTGCAAACCCGAGGATTCGGTCCTCATCTCTGCACACATAACAGAAGTTGCTTGGGTCGAGGAGAATGGGCTCCAACAACTTGCTTCGTGGTCCGCCAAAGCATATCTGGTCTAATCCGATTATTTGCCGTATATCATCTTCTTCAGCTTCCTTCACACGAGCTTTGGTTGACGAGGAGAATCCTCTTCCCTTCAGTTCTATGAACTTTGAATCCGTTTGAAAATTATGCTTTACATAGAAAGGGATTCGATCAAGGTAACTATATAGGCCGATGGTTTTCACACCCTTGCTCGTCAAGTACTCGGTTGCGTGTCTGACCAGAAGCGATCCGCCTCCTTTTCTACGATGGTTTTCGCTGACTATGACGTTTCCCAACCAGCCTACCTGACCATAGCTTATCGCCGTTGCGATGCCAACTCTCTCTAAGTTGGAGAATAACACAAAACATCCATCCGGCTCCAGTCTCGTCATGAATTCGAAGTCTTCTTCTACGGAATTCCAATTCATAGTGTCAGTTAGATGAACTGCGAATTCGAAGTCTTCAGATGACATCTTTTTGATACGGAACAAGTCTTATGTCCTCTACAGAGACGGAGATGTACCTTTCACAATACTACAATCCACGCTTTCATATGTATCAGAATTTAAATTGCAGTCTACCTCTCTTTTCCAGGTTCTCACATCTCTCAAGTGTCGCCTTAACAATAAGAGGGAAAGCAATAGTAGCGTCACAGTAGCATATCGCATATTTGCCTCCAGACTTCTCCTTCCCCCAGCTAATGCCTTCCTTAAATGTGCACCCAGACAACCCGCCCCACTGAGGGCTATCCGTCGTTATCTGGAAACCATATTCATGTTCCGCGTTGGGTATTCCGAAATGCCTTTCGAGGAAAGCGGTCTGTTGAATATAGTCTTTAGGGACCCCTCCGCCAATATATATCACCCCTGTCTTAGGCGCCGCCTTCTTAATTTGCAGTATTTCGTAGTTATCTCTTATCTGATCGATCACAAGTGGACGTCGCCCTTTCTCTACGAATTTAATATGGTGCTCTGTTATTGCAAGTCCCAATGAGCTGTCATTCAAAGCTGGTACGAAAATTGGGACGTCATTTTTCCAGCAGTTCCATATTATTGAATCCTTTTTATTTTCAACTATGCCTTCTCGATCAATCAACTCGCCAAGCCTATATAGGAATAGTCTTGATGAGACATTGTTTAATTCCTCATCTGCCAAGTTATCCGCAAAGAACGTTATCATGTTCTCAATTGCCCCGCACTTTGATTCGTCCATGTAGGTGTCATAAATTCTGTCTATTCCTTCATTGAGTAGTATTCTATCATCGGCATCTGGTGAACCAATGTAGTGATGCTCTCCGAATGCTTCCACAAAGTCGTGGTACATATTGGCTCCTGTGCTCACGATAACGTCAACCATGTTCTTTCTAACGACAGTCGATATCACGCCCTTCATACCAGCTGGAACCATGGCGCCTGCAATGCCGAGAAAAATAGTCGGTCTTTCTATATCCTCAAGCATGTCTACAAATATGTTGGCACACATGGCTAGGGTACGGGATTGAAAGGAGGTTCGGTTGAACGCGTCCAATAATTCTGAAATAGTTTGAATCTTTTCTAGATCCAGTGGCTTGACTGTTTCTTTTAAGTATTCATTCTTCCTATGTAATGCTCCCGCTTCAGCCGTCATACCTCAATGGTTATGATTCCGATTTTATAAATTAAACGTTAATAACAGCCATTATTAGAGAAGATTGCCATCTGTCTTCTGAATTCCGAAGGAGTATTTACTAAAACATCAGAAATGGAAAACTAATAGGCAAAAATAATACATGCAGACATCGCATGAAACTATAGAAATATCGCTAAAGCAAGAGCCACTTTTAGACATCCGGGAAAAAAGAGCTCATCGAATCAGTTGCATTTTCTATTCGAATCAGGATTGCGAAAGACTTTATAAAAAGTTTATATATTACCCTAACAACAAGGCGGAAACCAGTACAAATGATATAAAAAATGGGAAGTTCGGCATAATGGAATCGAGACTGAATGTCAGGATTGTGCGTGATGCCAAAGTTGCTATGTTTCCCTTCACTGATTACTTCAAGGGATTCGAGAAGGTTGAAGCTGTTAGGCGAATATTTGGGGATAAGACAGAAAGTGTAATCAAAAATCTTAAGGTAGAGTTTGGTGGAAGGGGTGGCTACATGGGAGTAAGCAATAGAGATGGACACTTGATGATAAGCGCAGAATATCTAAACAATGGTGACATTTTAGACATATACCTTGATATAATCCATGAGTTGACCCATGTTAAGCAATTCATGGATGGAAAGGAGCTCTTTGATCGCCGCTACAACTACGTCGAGAACCCCACAGAGATTGAGGCTCACCGCAACGCTGTTGAGGAGGCGCGTAGATTAGGATTAAGCGACGAGAGGATTTGCAACTACCTCCAGACTGAGTGGATGACTGATGAAGATTTATTAGTCTTGGCCAAGGCTCTTAATGTGAAATGTGAACCAACTTAATGGTTGCATCTAGCATCACCTCTAAATACTGTTTAAATGTGGATTTCCGTTCACAAATTTCTATACGTCGAAAATATCCATGATGAAGAGAAGAAAGGATCGTCAGCTTTAATCTAGTAGACATACAATATCTACTAGAAAAGATTAGAGAAGTCATGGATTCTTTAACGATGAGAATCATCTTGGAAATACTTTAAAGAATTAAATCCTAGATACTGTATTAAAGTGGCGTAATATGCAGGATGATAGTCATGAAGTCTAAATTTACATATGTTGGAATAAGAGTGATGGATTTGCAGAGATCCATCAATTTCTACACAAGATTACTTGGCATGAAAGTCATAGGTCGAGGCAAAATTGAGCAAACCAGAGGAGAAACTGTTGCCCTAGCAAACGAGAAAAGCGGTTTCGTTCTAGAACTAAACTATTATGAAGAAAACAGCCCCTACAACACTGAATACAGCGTGGGAGAAGGATTGGATCATCTCGCTTTCAAGGTTGACGACCTAGACAAAGCTCTAGAAGAAGCCAGATTAGCAGGATACCAAACCATCTTGGAAATGAAACAGATGGCAGTCGATGGGTCTACATAGAGGACCCTGATGGAATCTGGATCGAACTATACTAGACATTGATGCCCAATGCATCTCGCGAAGGGACGATCTTTCCAACCTCAAGCATATATGGTTCTCCGCTGCCTTTACTTTTGTGTGATCCTCTCGGTGACTCACCTAACTTATATTAGGAGGAAGTGCGACGTTTTCCTTGAGTGACAATGTTGGATATCAGGGATCTTTTCCGATACAATTGGCACTGTCGCAAGAAGTTTCTGGAGAGCATTGCTGGGATCCCTTGGGAGACTGTTACGGAGAACTGCGGCGCCAGCTTCGACTCCATCCGAGACATATTTGTGCACAGCCTCCAGGCTGAACATTTCTGGATCAGACGTTTGGCTCGAAAGAGCACGGAAGGGATATTCGAGACCTCGTTCAGCAAGTTTGTCAGCATCAAGGACATACAGGATTACGCTGATAAGGTTGAGACCGAAACGAACTACTACCTGAACACTTTAACGGACAAGAAGCTAGAGAGCATCTTCGAGTTTCAAGGGAGAGACGGGAAAACACAAAGGCACAAGGTTGAAGACATACTGATGCACTTAGTCGAGGAGGAGATCCATCACCGTGGAGAACTCCTATGCATCTTCTGGCAACACGACATCCAACCCCCATACACCAGCTACACTGCCTATAAGGCTGAAGCCTAACAGAATCCTTTCTGTGACCTCTAGCAAAACCCCTTCTTTTTTTAGAACCTGTCGCACCTAAAAAAAGTGAAAGGTCGCTTTGAACCATAAGAGACATTGATCAATATCAAACTTGATCAATAATAAAAAGAATAAAAAGAAGGCGGATACGGCACAGACCGCAGTAGGCGTCTGCGCGAATCGCGGAGAAAGAAAGGAGACCTATTCAACCAGCACTTCAATTGCTGCCAATGGAAATGTGGGTATGTCATGAGGCGTCTTATTGGAACTAGCTTGGCTTCGGATAACTAGGCATAACAACTACAACATCATTAATGATAAAGACCCTGGAAGCCACGAACAGGTAGATCATATGCTGCTGAAGGCCGACAACAGGAGATGGACATGTTCTGGAGAGTAGATACGCTTGGCATGTTCAATGGTGTTAGGAGATATCGAGTACGTAATCTTCCACAGTTCTTGTAATATTTATTGGTTCCTGTTTTTATACGAATGGTTTAAATCTCTGGTCACAGCGATGACTAGACATGGTATATTATGTGGCCTACAAGGCGTCAGGTGAACTAAAGTATAGGAGTCAGATAGTTCGTCGTTTGCGAGCCTTAGGCTGCAGACAGATACGTAGATCCTTTTGGGAAGTAGATAAGAGCAAGATAGGATCTGTTACAAAAATTCTGCAAGACAATTTCACAGTAATTCTAAAGAGGACAAGGGAAGTAAGGAAGCCATATATCACGCCTGAGGGCACATTTAGTGAGCTTGGAAGCCTCGTGGTCGTAGCCTACAAAATCACTGAAAAAGCAAAGAAGGGCAAGATCAAAAGCCTGTTGAAAAGAGCTCCGTGCATTCGTCTTTCTCGTGGAGTTTACGCCTTTGCTCAGCGTCACAAACGTTTTGACAAGAATCGGGAGCTTGTTGATGCAAGAACCTTTTGGGGGCTCGTTCGAGAGGTTGATGCAAGTGCTGTGATGATACCGCGGGTGATCGTCGCAAACAATCAGATCGTTGAAAGTCTCTTAGAGGATGTAAGAAGGCGCGTTGAGAAGGAGGTTAATAACATCAATGAAGGATTCAAGATATTATCCCAGAAAGTGAAACAAGAAGAGATTAATAGGCGATATACGTTAAGGATCACCCGGAAGTTGAGAAGAAGGTTTATGAATGCCAAAAAGCTAGCTGCATTCTACAAGGAATGGCTTAGAATAGATTTTTCCAACATTCTAATCAAGCCCTACCCGGCCATGAGAGAGGTCAGATACGTCCTTCAGGAAAAATACGGAAGCACCTGATATTGGCCTGTAAAGTCACTCAATAGTCTATAATATGGCGGTATGAATGTATAAGTTATCTTCGCCCATCACAATATGATTGGATGGTTGATTAACATGGAATGGAATAATTTGGCAGGTCTCATTGATTACCTTCGTCTAGAGATGTCGCGGATAGCAGTCAGCTTGATCATCATAGCTGCAACGTTCATGGTTTATAAGATACTGAGTCGGTCCATCTCCCGGATGGCTAAGAGAGTCGAGATGGAACCTCACGTAGAGAATTCTGTGAGACTCATCCTTCGTGTAGCTTCATTAGCCGCTGCAACCACTATCCTGTTGAGTATGTTTGAGCTTCCGGCCACATGGTTTCTTGGGGGTTCTGCGATCGTCGGTGCGGCTTTAGGTTTTGGCTCATCTCAGACAATAAATAACATCGTTGCAGGCTTCTACGTAATCATCAGCAGACCTTTTAGAGTGAAGGATTATGTGAAAATAGGAGATGTCGAAGGTCAGGTGGAAGAGGTCTCAATAAACTATACGAAACTATACACTCCTTCATTTAACCTTCTAGCAGTGCCGAACGTACAAGTAATCGGTAACAGAATTCTAAACTTTACACATGAAGGCTTTATAAAATACTCTTTCAACATAGACTTACCGCATGGCATGATATCCTCTAATGAGGAGATTATAAGTAAATGTATAGAGCCCGCCATTGAGGAATTCCATCAGAAACATGGCGATCTCCAGCTTAGAAAGCCGGAGTTCTATTTTGAGACCAGTGCTGCTTTCGCTAGATCCTTCAAGATCCGCATATTTATCCCGAAAGGAGAGGCCAAGACATTGTATACACTAAAACCTGAGCTAACCGACATGATTATAAACAGATGGGACGTAATCAGGAAGAGGTAACCTGAAAGATCAATAATAATACATCTTATGGGGGTATGGCGCTCAGACTACTCTCGCAAACTGTGATAAAACTCTTGGGGTTTTAGTTCTTTGAATTCATCGGTTTGTTGGGAGATGTGCTTCCTTATGTCGATGCATAAATGACACTTAGAAGTGTATCCTTCTTCGAGTTCTCTGTAGCCGAATTCTACAGTGCCGAAATCATATAGTTTCTTCACTCCTTTCGGCGACACAAGTCTAGCGACTACGGGGTGGTCTTCAAGTTCGATTCCATTAAGGATTGAGTCAAGGTTCCTAGCATCACCCAATGATATGCCCGCACAATAGCCAGTAATATAGTTACAGTAATTGTCAACATGGACATGCCAGCACCTCGTCAATTCATCAATACAACACTCGCTAAAAAACGTGGCTGCCGAGCGCTTCTTATAGAGGTGGCCTAGTCTGTAGCATGCTCTGCCTATTGGTATTAATTCCGCATATTGCAGGCTGACGGAGCCTGCTCGTGACAAGTATTCCTCGAAAGACATGCAACCTTTAATGTTGAGTTGTTTGAATTGATTCCGAAAGAACTCTTGGTAAACCATCACATTCCTATCAAAGACTGCCTCACTTGCCTTTATGGTCCTTTCTGTCCTTTCGTAGGGAACATGCTCTAGTATGAAAGGGTTCACGCTGATTAGAATGCCGTGTAAGCCCGCGTCTCTCAACCGCACCAGCTTCTCTCTTGTAGTATCATCGTCAATGCTCCAGAAACAGTTAGTCTCAACGAAAGTGGAAGGAATTTCCATTTTGTCCGCCATTTTTACAAGATCCAGTAGAAGGTTGAAATTCATGAAAGGCTCGCCTCCGGTGAAGTGGAGTCCTAGGTTTACGCCGACCCTATCAAACTTAGGAGGATAGGTACGCTTGAAGGCCTTGGCAAGATGAGTTAAAACTTTTTGGGCATCATTGAGGCTTATCCAGTCCGCTTTACATTTGGGAGAGCAAGCATACATGCAGTGTCTGCACTTACTCGTACATTTGTATGACAGAAAGATTCCGCCTGAAACCGGCTCGGGGACTGGTAATCTCGCCAATTGACCTAGCCTCTCATTACTCCTCAAGGTTCCTTGAGTTAGGTTTTCTCATACGCTATCTTCCCATCTATGATGAGGAACAGTCTTATTATTAGATGACAGCAGACATGCTGGGTTTCTTAACTATCTTTAAGCAAGATTGCGACTGGAATAGTATAGCAGTGGTAAGGCTAGTAGCATGGTATCCCATCCTCGTTTTGTCAGTATATATTTCACTCTCAGCGGTGGTCCTTTTTCAATTGATCTTCTGACATACCTATATTCGGTTAGGGTTTTCAGCTTGTCTGACAATGTGCGGGAATTTACTCCTAGGGTCTTCTTAAGATCGCCGAACCCCATAGTATTTCTAACAAATAGAGTGTAAAGTATTAGAAGATTCCACTTCTGGGACAATAAGTTGAAGCTTTTCTCGAGGCTCTGTAGACTCCCTTTGAGTTCTTCTAGATCCATTTTCTGATATTCGAATATGTGTTGAAGGGTGTCCTCTATTCCAGCAAGAGTCTTTCTCATGCGTGACTCTACGAGCAAATGAAGATCTTTACTTAGCATAAATTTGGAGTTCATCCCTTACACCTAGTGTGCATGAGTATACTTCATAATTTATAAGGTTTAAATTATAAATCTAGTGTAGAAAATACACTGAGGCTCTATGAATTGGAGAAGTTCGAGTCAATAGTAATCGGAGCGGGAACTGGAGGATGCATAGCGGCCAAGACCCTTGCCTCTGCGGGTCTTAATGTTTGCCTAGTTGACCGAAAGCAAGAACAGTCCATCGGCGAAAAGGTTTGCGGCGACGCGATTGGAAGACATCACTTCGACAATCTTGGTCTAACTTACCCAAGAGGAGACGAGTTGGAACAGCTTACTTCGGGGATAGATGTCTACTCCCCTGACCAGCAGACAGTTTTCCGCGTACACGAGAAGAGACTTTCAGGCTTCATGGTTAACCGGTATCTTTTCGGGCAAAGGCTACTGAAAGAAGCAAGGGATGCTGGTGCGGTTCTTCTAGATTCCACACATGTCTTAGAAGCCATACTTGAGAAGGGTTTCATAAGAGGAGTCTCAGCGAAGAATGTCAAGACAGGCTCTAAGATTGAGGTAAGAAGTGAGGTCACCATAGATGCCAGCGGTGTTTCAGCCGTTTTACGGAGCAAGCTTTCACCCCGGATAGGGATTGAACGAGAGGTCAGCAAGGAAGACTACGTAGTCTGCTACCGGGAGATCCGCGAACTCGAGGAAGAGATTAGCGAGCCAGATATATGCAGGATCTACTTGAACCTGAAATCCGCGCCGGGAGGCTACTATTGGGTTTTCCCAGAGGGTGGAGCAAAAGTTAATGTGGGGCTTGGTGTAGCTGCAATCAGAGACTTTCCAAATCCGAAGGATCGGCTTTACGGTAGCATTCTTACGAGTCCACCCTTCAAGTCTTCAACCATCCTTCACGGAGGAGGTGGCATCGTCCCGACTCGAAGACCGCTAGACTCGCTTGTGGGGGATGGCATCGTCGTAGTAGGAGATGCAGCTTGCCAAGTTAACCCCATCCACGGTGGTGGCATAGGGCCCTCCATGACAGCCGGAAAAATAGCTGGCGAGGTAACGATAGAAGCCTTAGAAGAGGGCAACCCAAGCCGTGATAGGCTATGGCCCATCAACGTTCAATACATGAGGAGTTACGGGGCTAAGCAAGCTAGTCTCGATGTTTTCCGAACTTTCCTCCAATGTCTATCCAATGAGGAACTCAACTATGGCATGAAGTACAGATTGATCAGAGAAGAGGATGTCTTAGAAGCAAGCCTAGGCGGGGATATCAAGTTAACCGTGACTGACGCGACAAGGCGAATCTTTGAGGGGTTGGGAAAACCCCAATTCTTGAAGAGGCTTTACACAATGGCTAGAACTTCGAAAAAAGTCAAGAGGCTCTACAGGGAGTATCCAGACTCGCCTGAAGGACATCCGGAATGGAAGGCGAAAGTTAAGGAACTGTTTAGAAGGACAAAAAACTTATAGTTATGATCTTCTTTGGTTTTCTGAGCTTGAGCCGATATGGATGTTGCTGTGCTAATCAGTGGGGGGAAGGATTCAGCACTTGCGCTTTATCGAGTCCTAAGGATTGGGTACACAGTGAAATATTTAGTTACAATGATCCCTCAGAGAGAAGATAGCTGGCTTTTCCACTACCCTAACATAGGATTGACACACCTCTTTGCTGAAGCTGTCGGCATTCAACTCGTCAAAGCTGAAACCACTGGGATTAAGGAAGAAGAACTGGAGGATTTGAAAAATCTCCTCAAAACGCTAGATGTGGAGGGGATCGTTTCAGGCGCTATCTCGTCACAGTACCAAAAGAAAAGAATAGATCAAGTGTGCGTAGAATTAGGGTTTAGATCAATCGCTCCGCTTTGGCACGAAGACCCCGTGAAGTTGATGGATGAGCTGATCAAACTTGGTTTCCAAGTAATCATCACGGGAGTTTATGCGTACGGTTTTGACCAAAGATGGATTGGACGAATAATTGATGCAGCAGCCCTGAAAGATCTGATTGAGCTGAACAAAAAATATGAGGTCTCTGTTATAGGCGAAGGCGGCGAATATGAAACGCTTGTATTGGATGCGCCATATTTTAGAAAGAAGATTAACATAACCAAAGCTAGGATTGAATGGAAAGGCAACGCTGGGCAACTAATCGTCCAAGAGGCAGAGCTCCGGGAAAGGTCTCCTTATAACAGAAGTTAGTCAGTTGCACGTTTCATTACAGAAACTCAGCTTTTTAAGAAAGTGAGGATACTTCATCATCTGGCTCGTTGGGTGTTACAAAGACAAGCATGACTAGCGGCTCCTTCCCGACGGAGACCATGTCGTGAGCGATTCCCTTCTCGGCGAAAAGAATGCTACCAGGGCCGGCGACTAGAGTCGGGCCATCGTTGAAAGTGACCTTAAGCTGTCCCTCATGAACATACCATATCTCGTCTGCTCTTGGATGGTAATGTTTCGGGTGGCCAAACCCTTGCGGCCAGCAATGAACGAGCATTCTGAAGCGCGCGGTGGCGAGTGCCCGTTCTCTCCAAGGCGGGAGTCCCTTACGGGATTTTATCTCATCAAGAGTATCAATTAACTTGTTATTCGCTTCTTCCGGAGCTACGTAGGGCATTCTTCAACACACCTAGTTCCATCAAGAGCAGTCATGACCTTTTAAGAGTTGTGCGGCAACATCTGCGACCGAACATGCCTAGCTCGGAGCTTATTTCCATCTCTTTTTTGACGAGAACTACTAGATTCTCGATATCGGGGACTTAGATTCGGCTCAAACAGTCCATCTTCTTATATTAGCTTTCTAATATGGTCGATTGCTTGCTTCAGAGCCTCGTCTGGTCTGGGACCAGGATCAAACTCCATAACCAAATACCCCTTATAACCTAATCCTTTCAAAGCATTAATGAACTCTCGGAAGTTGATCTTACCAGTCCCCGGTGTCAGTCTTTCGCTATCAGCTATGTGGACATACGCCAACTTATCGCCCGCTTTTAGGACGGTTTCTCTTAAAGGTTCCTTCTCCGAATATATGTGAAAAACATCCGCCATTACGAGCACGTTTTCACATCTGACCTCGTCAAGGAGACGCAACGCATCACCCATAGTGTTGATCAACCTTGCGTTCTCCCTACATGCGAACTCGATCACCAAGTTGACTCCGTGCTTACGTGCCAGTCTGCCAACATGTCTGAGGCTTTCAACAGCTTGCCTCCAAACAACATCGTACGGTGCTTCTAACTTCGATCCTTGGAATGCCCATCCAGCTTGAACCGTGGAGCAACCAAAGTCTCTCGCCAGCTTCATGCATTCTAGCATATAGGTGAAGGCTTTTTCCCTGACGAGTTTGTGAGGGGATGCAAGATACAGTCCATGGGTGACGTACATGTGTCTTGTTCCTATGGCGGCGATTTTAACGCCGAATCTCTTTAGTGATTCTTTGATCTCGCCCGTCTTCAGCTCCGAAGGCAATTCACGGAAGTTGAGTTCTATCCCCTCGTAACCTAGTGCTGCGGCCTTGCCTACAATCTCAGAGTATCTCAGTCCAGTTCCTTCATACATAATTGTGCTGAAGCCCAATTTCATCGAAGGACGCCTCAAGCTTGACTCAACACACTGAAATTTAGGATAACCAAACGTATCTATCTTGTGCTCCAATAAGACGGCTTCAGAATTCAGCGAGCTGTGATTTCGAGAATGCAGGGAGACGAAACCATGGCGAAAAGGTGGATAATGGCCGCGACAGCCGAAGAGCACATCAAAAGGAATACCTCAGGGCTCGGTCTAATCGCCTATACTTCGTTAATTCAAGTCTAGACGAGCGGAGGTTCATCAAGTTTTATGGGAAAAAGTCCTGCCATGCCTGAGAGGGTGTACAAACCTTACAGATTAAGTTAAAACTGATATGTACATTTTTGTGCACAAAAGATTTAAATATAACATAAAAGCCCAATATCTAACTTATCAAATAGTAGGACGCAAGAAAATGGCATCAAAGAAGATACTACTAAACGAAGAAGAAATCCCCAAGCAATGGTACTGCATACTGCCTGACCTTCCCAAACCGATACCTCCATTGATAGAACCAGCGAAGAAGGCTCCTGGACCCGGAATCGTACCCTTAATATTTCCTAAGGAAATCATTGCCCAAGATATGAGTTCAGAAAGATGGATAAATATCCCTGAAGAAGTGAGGGATGTTTATCGTCTTTGGAGACCCACCCCACTCTTCAGAGCTATAAATCTGGAGAAGGCTCTAAAGACCCCTGCAAAGATCTATTACAAGTATGAGGGTGGAAGTCCTCCAGGAAGCCATAAACCTAACACTGCTGTTCCACAGGCCTATTATAACATGAAAGAGGGCAAAGAACGAATGACTACGGAAACTGGGGCGGGTCAGTGGGGCTCAGCACTAGCCTTTGGCTGTATGACCTTTGATCTTAAATGCACCGTGTACATGGTGAGGGTAAGCTATGACCAGAAGCCCTACAGAAAGGTTTTGATGAATCTTTGGGGTGCCGAGGTGTATCCCAGCCCAAGCACTAATACGGAGGCTGGCAGGAAGATTCTAGCGGATGATCCTGATAATCCTGGAAGCCTAGGAATCGCCATCAGCGAAGCCATAGAGGACGCCCTCAATCATGATGAAGCGAACTACGGTATAGGCAGCGTGTTCAACCATGTCCTTTTACATCAGACTGTAGTGGGTCAGGAGACGAAAGAGCAACTTGCACTGGTAGATGACTACCCAGATGTGATCTTTGGATGCATAGGCGGGGGCAGCAGCTTCTCAGGTCTATTCTGGCCCTTCTACTATGACAAAGCCTCAGGAAAAGCCCCGAAGGATGTAAGGTTTGTGGCTATTGAACCTACGGCTTGTCCCTCTATCACTAAAGGGGAATACATGTATGACCACGGCGACACTGCGAGGATCACGCCGCTCGTCAAGATGTATACCTTAGGCCATGATTTCATACCAGCGCCGATTCATGCTGGAGGTCTCCGCTACCACGGTAAAGCACCCACCTTAGGCGTCTTGAGTCAAGAGAAGCAGTTGGAGACACGAGCCTACAACCAAGTAGAGGTCTTCGACGCCGCGAAGCTCTTCATCAAAACAGAAGGCACAATACCAGCACCCGAGCCAGCCCATGCCATCAAAGGCGTTGTCGATGAAGCGTTGAGATGCAAGAAGACTGGGGAGGAAAAGACCATACTCTTCCTGCTATGCGGTCACGGCCACTTCGACATGCAAGCCTACGCCGACTATATCCAAGGCAAACTGCAACCCTACGAATACCCAAAGGAAGAAGTACAGAAGTCTATGAGAAAGCTAAAGGAACTTTATCCGTGGCTAGAAACCCTGCCATACTAACCAGTAATCCCCCATTTTTTTCCTAGTTAATATAGGACTGTAGACGTTTAACCGAACATACTTCTTAACGATACTCCTGCCTTTTTTCTTTACATGTCCCTTTCTGTCATTACAGGCAACGACTCGCCAAGCCGCGAGTATTGAAAAACATATAAAAGCTATGTTCAATATTCTTCTTGAGAAAGGAGAAAAAAGGTTATGACGAAAAAATCGGCACAATCAGTTCCTGATTGGGAGAATCCAAAGATAGTTGAGAGAAACAAGGAGCCACCGCATGTCACTTTAGTCCCTTACGCCGATGAGCAGACTGCGCTTTCAGCCGATCGTACTAAGTCACAATGGTTCTTGTGTCTTAATGGCGACTGGAGGTTCAGCCTGGCACCCAACCCAGAACTTGCATCAAAAGAATTCTACAGGATAGATTTTGATGATTCACGCTGGGACACCATACCAGTGCCCAGCAACTGGCAGATGCTCGGTTACGACAAGCCCATTTACACGAATGTTGTGTACCCGTTTCCTGCTGATCCCCCACGCGTTCCCCATGATGATAACCCAACTGGTCTGTACAGGAAAAGCTTTGTCGTGCCGGACACATGGACGAAAAAACAGGCTTTCCTCGTGTTTGAAGGAGTCGATTCAGCCTTCTACGTGTGTGTCAATGGGGAGATGGTTGGTTACAGTGAAGACAGCCGTTTGCCCGCAGAGTTTAACATCACTCAATACCTTCACTCTGGAGAAAACATACTTGCAGTTGAAGTGTTCCGCTGGAGTGACGGGAGTTATCTAGAAGATCAAGACATGTTCCGTCTGAGCGGCATCTTCCGTGATGTCTACCTTTTCTGCACGCCGAACATTCACGTTGAAGACTTCTTTGTCAGGACTGACTTTGACAGCGAATACAAGAACGCGAACCTCAGAGTGCAGATAGATATTAGGAATTATTCAAGTGAATCAGTGAAGAACTACAGCCTATATGTAGGTCTGTTTGACGCCAATGGCAACCCCGTCTTTGACAAGGCGCTGACGCGGAATCTTGGGAGCGTAAAGGCATATGACAAGGTTACGGTTGAGGTGGAGCATAATGTTGAAAATCCTCAAAAGTGGTCCGCGGAACATCCTCATTTGTACACCGTTCTCATTGCGTTGAAAGATGACAAGGGCGCCATAGCAGAAGTCGAAAGCTGCAAGGTTGGATTCCGTAAAGTAGAGGCAAAGGATGGGAAGATTCTGATAAACGGTGTTCCTGTTTTTTTCAAAGGAGTTAACCGGCACGAGCACGATGATATAAGGGGCCACTATGTCCCAATAGACACAATGATAGCCGATATCAAGCTTATGAAGCAGTTCAACTTCAATGCGGTCCGCACATCGCATTACCCCAACGATCCAGTTTGGTATGACCTCTGCGATGAGTACGGCTTATACGTGATTGACGAGGCGAACATAGAGGATCATGGGCTAGCCTGGGGCGTCTTCATGGAACGCGTTCGGAAAACACCTTATCGTAAGGATCCGGCGAACGACCCAGACTGGCTTACTGCCTTCATGGAACGTTGCGTGAGAATGGTGGAGCGCGACAAGAACCATCCATGCGTAATAATATGGTCGCTGGGAAACGAAGCTGGATACGGTCCTAACCACGACGCTGCAGCAGGCTGGATACACGGCTATGATCCCACACGCTTGGTTCACTATGAAGGGACGATACATGTACCTGGCAAGGTTTCGCCTGTCGTTGACATAATAAGCATCATGTATCCTACTCTCGAGCGACTTGTCCAATTGGCTGAAGACCCAGACGAGAATCGACCAATTATTATGTGTGAATACGCCCATTCAATGGGCAACAGCACTGGTAACCTGAAGGAATACTGGGAAACAATCTATAAATACAGACGTCTGCGCGGAGGATTCATCTGGGATTGGGTAGATCAAGGCATTCTGAAAAAGACTGAGGAAGGCGTAGAATACTGGGGGTATGGCGGAGATTTCGGCGATGTTCCAAATGACAGAAACTTCTGCATCAACGGACTCGTCTGGCCGAATCGCAAAGTACATCCCGGCATTTGGGAATGCAAGAAAATCTCTCAGCCAGTAGATATGGAACCTGTAGATCTGAACGCTGGCAGGGTCAAGGTGCTTAATAGATACGATTTCTCTGACTTGAGCGGATTGGATATCCTATGGGAGCTGGCTGTTGATGGAGAGGTAGTTGAACATGGACAGCTACCGAAGTTGCGCACCCCAGCAGGTGACAGCGAGACGGTAACTATTCCCTTCACGAGGCCTAAGCTGGAACCCGGCGTAGAATGCTGGCTTACCATACGATTTAGGTTGTCCAACAGCACACTTTGGGCAGAGAAGGGGCACGAAGTTGCATGGTCGCAATTCAGGATGCCATTTGACACACCCGCAAGTCCGTTGCTGAGAACTGAGGACATGCCTAACTTAAGGCTGAAGGAATCAGGAAAAGAGGCAATAATGACAGGCGCAGACTTTAGCTTAGTCTTGGATAAAGAAAAGGGGCAGATAGTCTCTCTAAAATATAAAGGCTACGAGCTGATGAGAAATGGGCCTCTACTGAATGTATGGCGGGCTCCAACTGATAACGATGTTCCCAGAATGGCTCCTAAATGGCGTCGCTTCGGATTAGACCGGATCGAGCATCGGGTGAAGACGGTAAAAGTAAAGCAGGTTTCACCTCAAGCTGTTCGCATAACGGTGGCAGCAGATGCACACGCGCCTAATATTGCTGACGGCTTCGATTACAAGCTCAACTACACGATCTATGGAAGCAGCGACATAGTGATTGAAGCAGATGTTGCCCCAAGCGAAAAGCTTCCACCTTTGCCAAGAATTGGGCTAGAATTCAGAATTCCCGAGGGTTATGAAACCTTCACTTGGTTTGGCCGAGGTCCCCACGAGAATTACCAAGATCGTAAAGAAGGAGCACCTGTAGGCCTATATAGTGGCACCGTAGATGACCAATATGTCCCATACATTAAACCTCAGGATAACGGCAACAAGACAGACGTACGCTGGGCGTCTCTCGCCAACAAAGAAGGAGTCGGATTGCTAGCCGTGGGTATGCCACTCATGGAAGTCAGCGCGCACCACTTTACAACTGATGATCTTGCCAAAGCAAACCACACATCTGAGGTCAAGAGACAAGAAGATATTACTCTAAACCTTGACTACAAGCAGTCAGGGCTAGGTGGAGGTAGTTGCGGACCCGACACTCTACCTAAATACCAAATCAAACCTGAGCCTGTGCATTTCAGCGTTAGGCTAAGACCTTTATCGAAAGAGTCATCTGCCATGAAACTCAGTAAATAGATGATAGAAAAAACAGGTTAGATGACTTTGTAGATTAGGACAGGAACTTGTTTTCTTCCTTTTGCTATGCACTGATGCGGCCTCCGGGACTAATACTCAAAAGGGTTCAAGCTCATGAGTTTTCCCCACATCATTTTGTTCCAATAATCCCCATTTATGATGTGTCCATGAACAATACATGCCCGGTAGAGGCTACACCCTCGGCTCAGGAAACACTGTCACAAACTAAGTTAGGCTAGAGAACTTCCAAGCCATGCTGAAATAGGCAGTAAATTTGGCAAATACTCGGTAAACTCGGTGTAGCCATAAATAGGTGCAGCCATAACCTTAAAAACAACTTTCAGGACCGGTTTTAGATGAGTGGAGACTTGATGACACCGAAGGAAAGATGGACCGCTACGCTTGAAAGGCGGAAACCAGATCGCGCCCCCATGGATTACTGGGCAACACCCGAGGTTACAGAGCGCCTAATGAAACACTTAGGATGCAAAAATCTCAAAGAAATGTATGAAAGGCTGCACATCGACGGCGTTGTAACAGTTTCCCCAAACTATATTGGGCCACGCCCACCAGAAGACTCTGACATTTACGGATGCCGCTACAGAACCATAAAACACAAGACCGGGACCTACGACGAATGCATCTTCAACCCACTGGCTGAGTACAAGACGCTTAGCGAGGTCAAGAGATACTCTCAATGGCCGACAGTGGACATGTACGACTACTCAGTAATTTCCGACCAGATTAAAGGCTGGGAGGATTACCCGATAAGAGGCGGCGGTTCAGAACCCTTTTTAACCTACAAGAACCTGCGCGGCATGAGACAAGCCTACCTCGACCTGTACATGCACCCGGACATCGTGCACTACTGCCTTGATCAGCTTTTTGATTTCTGCTACGAAAACACCAAGCTAATTTACGAACAAATTCCTGGCGAGGTCTTACTCAGCTACGTAGCAGAAGACTTCGGTAGCCAAACCGGACTCCTAATCTCGCCGAAGCACCTGCATGAGTTCTTCATTCCGAGGATGAAACGCATGATTGACCTAGCACACAACAACGGGGTTTACGCGTTCCACCACAGCGATGGCTCAATACGGAAAATCATTCCCGATCTGGTAGAAGCCGGGATCGACATTCTCAACCCAATTCAGTGGCGATGCAAGGATATGGACCGCGAATCCCTAAAGCGCGAGTTCGACGACAAACTGGTCTTTCACGGCGCAATGGACAACCAGTACACCCTAGCCTTCGGAACGGAAAAGGAGGTCCGTAAAGAGGTCTGCGACAACCTCAGGATCCTTGGAAAAGGCGGAGGTTACATTCTCGCGCCGTGCCATAACATCCAGCCTGTGACGCCCACAGGAAACATACTCGCCATGTACGATGAAGGCTACAAGAAAGGACGGGTTACTTCTTGAAATCTCCTTCTATGATCTCATCTTCTATGTCCGTCTTGTCTTGACCATCGACGCAGAAAACATCATATCTATGGAGCTAATCTGACTCCTTGTAAGCGGGGCAGCCAGAATAGTTTGGCGCGGCCGCCGGAATTTTAACCCGTCTTTCTTTTCTAGCTCTGTCATAGGTCTTCTTCTATCATTTTTGGAGTGGGAAAACTCCTAAAATCGATACCCCCTATCCTCTTCTGCAATGAGGCGGAATTCGATGACCCATTAGAACCGCGAGTATCTTCTCTCTGACTTGAGGCGGTATCTCCCTTAGAACTCCTTGCCGATCAAAGTGGTTGGTAGATTGGAAGACTAGATGGTGATGCGGCCGCCGGGATTTGGACCCGGGTCGTCGGCTCTCTTCTTTCTTGCAAGAGCGGGAGGCCGGTGTCCTAGACCAGACTAGACTACGGCCGCCTCGGCTCATTATTCGGTAAGTCGGTTTAAATCTCTTGTGGGCTGAAGGTTGATATATAGGTAAACCTCGGAAAACATTTCTGACAAGATGGGCAGATCTGCAGACCCTAGTAGGCTTTTCGGATATCCCCAAATCCATAAGCCTAATAAATCTGACGAATCATTTGTTATCCCTACTGATGAATTTTCTGAAAAGCCTAGGAACGGGTATAATGCGATGTGCGGAATATTCGGTGTTACTTCAAAGGACATGATTGTAGCACCGTTGATCCATGCTGCTTTGAAGAGACTTGAATACAGAGGATACGACTCGGTTGGAGTGGCAACAATACACGACGGAAAAATCTACATAAAGAAGGATCAAGGTAAGATCGACGACGTTCACCGAGTGCTCAACCTTGATGATCTGCCTGGAAACATTGGGGTCGGTCACACGAGGTGGGCGACTCATGGTGCGCCTTACCAGGCCAATGCCCATCCGCATACCGATTGCGAAGGAAACATCGCTGTGGTTCACAATGGGATAATCGAGAACTTTGCCGCGCTTAGAAAGGAGTTGGAGGATCTCGGCCACAAGTTTAGATCGAAGACTGATACTGAAGTCATTCCACACCTTATTGAGGATAACCTGAAAGCAGGCCTTACACTTGCCAAGGCAGTATGTGAAGCCGTGAAGAGACTTGAGGGTTCCTACGCGATCGCCGTCATATCGATCTCAGAGCCTAGTCAAATTATATGCGCTAGAAATGAAAGTCCCTTGGTTCTTGGAATAGGCCAGGATGGCGTTTTCTGCGCCTCTGACATACCTGCCTTTCTTCCATTGACAAACAAAACTGTAATCCTTGAGAATGGGGAGATGGCTGTCCTCCAAGCGGATAAACATGAGATTTGGACAGTTCAAGACTGGAAACAGGTTTTAAGAGAACCAGAAATCGTAGAATGGACTGCTGAAATGGCTGAGAAGCAAGGCTATCATCATTACATGCTGAAGGAAATCTATGAGCAGCCGAGATGCCTCAGGGATACCCTTAGGTTGCAGGATTCATACCTTGATCTCATGGCAACCTTTCTCGATCGGGCCGGGGAAGTCTTCCTCGTCGCCGCTGGCACCTCCCATCATTCTTGCCTCGCTGCTTCTTATATGTTCTCAGATCTTGCCTTCTTGGCTACACATCCAGTTGTCGCATCCGAGTTCATTGAGCAGGAAGGCATGGCTGTCAACATCAATAGCACAATCCTTGCCGTGAGCCAGTCGGGTGAAACAACGGACACGTTGGCTGCCGTTGATCATGCTAGGAGCCGCGCTGCCACGATACTTGGCTTGACGAATGCGGTGGGGTCAACCCTGACTCGGGTATCGAGAGTGTACATCGTGCAGCAATCGGGTCCGGAGATTGGGGTTGCGGCCACAAAGACTTTCACCGCTCAACTTTCTGTGCTTGCTCAACTGGCTTTGAGAGTCGCAAAGATTCGAGGAAAAGTTGGTCACAGGCAGATTGAAGAGCTTGAAGCTAAAATCAGACAAATACCCGATATCGTAGAGAATACCATCAGGAAAAATGGATCGAGAGCTGAGGAGTTAGCCAAGAAGATCAAAGATAAACAGGTCTTCTTCTTTCTAGGAAGAGGCATAAGTTCAGCCACGGCACTTGAGGGTAGGCTCAAGCTAATGGAGATCGCCTATGTTCCCTCAATCGCATATCCCGCAGGGGAAAGCAAACATGGTCCCATAAGCCTTATTGAACCTGGTTTCCCGGTTGTCTTCGTATGTCCTAAGGATGAAACCCATAAAACAATCATCGGAAACATAATGGAGATGAAGGCTCGCGGTGCGTCCATAATTTCCGTCATCGAAGAAGGCGACGAGGAGATCAAGAAACTCTCTGACGAGTACTTTGAAGTTGCAGGAAGTCTCCCTGAAGCTCTGTCGCCGATCGCCTTCGTTGCACCTCTTCAACTCCTAGCCTACTATATGGCTGTAGAAAGAGGGTGCAACCCAGACAAGCCGCGGAACTTGGCAAAATCCGTGACGGTAAGGTGACCTCGAGTCTATGGAACTCAGATGTCTCTCGGCTCATTAGAAAAACTCAGGTGTAGAAACCATATTAAACTGATTCTCCTAATCTATTCTGAAAGTAAAGATAGATTGAGGAGAAGAGTGTTGAGTAGCTCATGGGAGAATCTTGTACAGAGTTTAGTTAGGAATGGAATACTTAAATCGCCCCGCGTCATACGAGCTATGAGGATGGTTCCGAGGGTTCTCTTCCTCTCGGATCATGACCAGTCTTACGCGACTATCGATTCGCCTCTTCCCATAGGTGAGGGACAGACGGTTTCTGCGCCACTTAGTTGATCCACGCGGTCAACTGGGCGAAACATGGTATCTATAATGAATGAGGCCCTAGAGCTAGACGTTGGGCACAAGGTCTTGGAGGTTGGTGCAGGGTGCGGTTGGCATGCTTCAACGGTAGCTGAAGTCGTCGCGCCAAGCGATATGCCAAAGGAGAAATGGGGGCATGTCTACACCGTTGAGATAGTTCCTGGACTTGCTGAGCTAGCTAGAGGGAATATCATGCGTAATGGTTACGGTGACAGGGTGACAGTTATTTGCGGAGATGGCTCTGAAGGCTACAGAGAACGTGCTCCCTTCGAAAGGATATTGGTTACTGCTGCTGCGCCTTATGTTCCGCCTCCGCTCAAGGAGCAATTGAAACCTAGTGGTGTTATGGTCATTCCCGTCGGAAGTGTTGGTTTCTATCAGACTCTTCTCCGATTGAGGAAGTCAGACAGCAAGGTTCTAGAAGAAGACCTTGGCGGGGTTGCTTTCGTTCCTCTCGTCGGAAAACACGGGCATAAAATCCACTGGTACTGACAGTTGTTCACAGTTGTCCAAACACAGGAGAGTTCAAAGTTGACTGACTCGTTTTGTGGGATAGAAAGTTATATTTTGGAAGCGCGTCTACCTTTAGTGTAATCGAGGGACACACTGTGGATTCTGAGATTTGGCCTTGGTTCTCCTTTGCATTAGCCATTGTCGCCATAGCTTCAATACTGCTATTTTTGCTGGAACGGGAAAGAAGGAAGCCTCTAGGCGAAGAAACAGTGGGACCGGTAAAGAGCGAGATCCGGTTTGGACCGCCATTTCCAACAAAGAGGACGATCACAACCGACATGTTCCAAGAGGCCAGAGACAAGCTGAGAATACTGGAACTGGAAAGAGAGATTTTAAGCTACGCGATACGGCGGCTTTATGAAGCTTCTGCTGAGGGAAAGATAACTGAAGAAGAAAGAGACAAGCTGGCGCTAAGGTATAGAGAGGATCTGGCAAGAATCAAGGAGGAAATGGCAAGAGGCGAATCAATCGTTGCTCTAGACGAGCTCGAAAGAATGCAGGAAGAGTTTGTGAGACTTTTCTCCGAGCGCTTCGAAGAGCTAACCAAAAGAATCGAAGAAGTCCGAGCACTATCCGGTTATGTCCCCGCAAAGACAGAAGCACCAACGGTGGAGGAGAGGCTTGAACCAGAAGGACTAGCGGAGATAGAAAAGAAGGAAGAGCACGCGGAAGTCCCGAAACATCCTGGCGAGGAGGAAGCTCCCCCAAAAGTGGAAAAGAAGGTTAGCAAGCCGAAGGCTCCTTCTGAACCTGAGAAGAGCGAAGCTGAAAGGAAGATAGAGCAGATTGTGGCTGAGGTTGAGAAGGTTCTGAAAAGGCTGGGGCAGATGGAAGTCGAAGAATAATGAGCTGGAGAGAACTGGCTAAGAAGAGAGCTGCCACAGAAGCCGTGAAACATGTCGAAAACGGCTTTGTATTAGGTCTCGGCTCAGGCTCAACCGCTTCCTACGCGATCAAGGAGATTGGTAGGAGAGTCAGAGAAGAGAATCTGAAAGTCCTAGGCGTTCCAACATCTTATCAAGCCTTTCTACTCGCGGTTGAATGCGGCATCCCGGTCACCACGCTTAATGAGCATCCGCAACTCGACTTGGACATCGATGGCGCCGATCAGATCGATAGGCACCTTAACGTGATAAAAGGGGGAGGCGGAGCCCTAGCTAAAGAAAAGATTGTGGCTGCTGCTTCCAGAAAGCTGGTCATCGTTGCAGATGAGACGAAACTGACGAATAACTTGGGAGTAGATCAACCCTTACCCGTCGAAATTTTGCCAATTGCGTTGCCGATAGTCTCGTCGAGAGCGAGAGAGATGGGAGGTAAACCAGTCCTAAGAGAAAAAATGGATAAGTCTGGGGCTTACATTACTGACAACGGCAACTTCATCCTTGATGTGGATTTCGGAGCCATCAGCAACCCGTCCACATTAGAATCCAGACTTAAGAGTGTTCCAGGAGTCGTAGAGACTGGTCTCTTCATAGGGATGGCTCACATGGCCTACATAGGCACAAAGAATGCCTTGAAGACGATACGGAGAGACAGATAGCCCGCGATAATATATCAGATTGCCCGTTTACTCGAATTCGATTTCCGAATGTCGCCATTAGGCCGCTTCCCTTCTTCTTTCGTGATAGATGGCGGTTTCCAAGTCTAGGGACACAATCTTATTAAAGACATTTCTGTATAGACAAGCCTGATCAAAATGACTAAGAAGCTGTATCGTGATTCAAGTCAAATTGTTGAAGCCAGAGTAGAAGACCTCTTAGAAAGGATGACGTTGAAAGAGAAGATCGGCCAGATGGCTGGAGCCATGCTAATGAATCTGGATAAAGCCAAAGAAGACATCAGAGATCATTGTCTCGGTGCTGGAGCTCCGATGATGTTCGCCAACAGTCCAAGGGACTTAGCGAATTTTGCGAATGCGATTGAAAAGTACGCGGTTGAGGAAACCAGATTGGGAATACCAGTTCTCCTATATCTTGATGCAGTTCATGGGCATGCCTCCGTGAAAGGTGCAACTGTATTTCCTCACAATCTAGGGTTAGCCGCCACTTGGGATACAGATCTTGCCGCCAAAGTCGCAGCTATAACGTCGATGGAGGCCAGAGCTACTGGAATACATGAAACATTCAGTCCTATTTGTGACATCGCCCGAGAACCGAGATGGGGAAGAACCCTCGAAACCTTTGGGGAAAGCCCTTGCCTTTGTTCAGCTATGTCAGCGGCTAAGGTTAGGGGATACCAAGGAAAGGACTGGACGAAGATAGATCGAGAACATGTGGTAGCGACGGCGAAGCATTTTCCTGCGTACAGCTGCCCTGAAAGGGGAGAAGACGCTTCTCCGGTTGACATATCTGAGTATACGTTCAGAACTGTGCATCTTCCATCTTTCCAAGCAGCCATAAATGCAGGAGCTTGGGCAGTTATGCCATGTTACAACGAGATTAACGGAAAGCCTATTCATGGTTCGAAGGATTACCTCACGGACCTGCTTCGAAAAGAGTTGGGGTTTCGGGGTATAGTAGTCTCAGACGCTGGAGGCATAGACATGTTGTTCACCCATCACCATACAGCAGAGACTTACGAAGAAGCTGTGAGACAAGGGTTAGAAGCTGGTATCGACGTGGACATTTTCGCTGGTTCCCGGTTCGCTTCTGTACTCTTAAAGCTCGTTGAAGAGGGCAAAATATCTGAGAGAAGAATTGACGAATCGGTCCGACGAATTCTAGAGGTCAAATTCCGTCTAGGACTTTTCGAGAATCCTTATGTCGATCCGGAAGCAGTTGTCAAACTGGTTGGATGTAAGGAGCACAGGGAATTTGCCCTTGCAGTAGCATGCGGTTCAATGACCTTGCTGAAGAATGAGGGCAACCTTTTACCCTTGCCCAAAGACATCGGAACTGTTCTGGTAACAGGTCCTAATGCTGATAGCGTAGAGAACCAGCTGGGCGGTTGGAGTAACACGTTCCCGCCTGTTCCCCCTGCGGTTACGATTCTAGAGGGAATCAAGAGCAAAGTCTCCCCGAAGACTAAGGTTCTTTATGCCAAGGGCTGTGGAATTAGAGAACCAGTAAACATCGAGGAAGCTAAAGAGTTAGCTGAAAAATCCGATGTGGCAATCATTGTCCTAGGAGAACCAGCCTATATACACGAGTTCTGGACGCTTCAAGACATTGTGAGTTCGATGATTCAGCCTCAAGGACAAGACCAGGAAATGCTGTTTAAGAAGCGTATTGCACAGCTTGATCAATTTCCTTGCAGAATGATGCTCGACCTGCCTCAGGCTCAGCTTGATCTTGTTAAGGCTTTGCATGAAATAAAGGTTCCTACCGTGGTTGTCCTAGTAACGGGTAGACCGTTAACGATTAGATGGATAGCTGAAAACATACCAGCCATCCTGATGGCTTACTTGCCAGGGACTGAAGGTGGAAGTGCAGTAGCGAACGTGCTCTTTGGCGACTACAATCCCGGAGGAAGACTCCCCATATCAGTGGCTCGCTCAATCGGCCAACTGCCAGTTCGACATAATCATAGATCCTATCCGTTCGCCGAGATGCAACCTCCCGCCTATGCTCCATTATACGGCTTCGGATTTGGTCTCAGTTATACAAAGTTTGAGTACAGCGACCTAAGCGTTTCACCGGAGAAAGTCGGGCCTTCAGGTAAGGTTGAGGTAGGCGTAAACGTCAAGAACATCGGTGACCGCGAAGGTGATGAAGTAATACAACTCTACATTTGCGACGTATATAGCTCAAGGGTTACTCCAATCAAAGAGCTCAAAGGATTCAGAAGAATAACCTTAAAGTCGGGAGAGAGCCGGAGAGTTGCATTCTCGCTCTCGATGGAGGATCTGGGCGTCTTTCAAGATGATGGAAGATTCGTTACCGAACCAGGAATATTCCGAGCTATGATCAATAATCTTGAAACCACGTTCGAAGTCACCAGTTGATCAGCTCCCCCCTCTTTTTGGTTTCCAGCTGAGACTCACGGCCTCCTAATTATTCGTAAAGCCAGCAGGCGACTTTCACCTTTCCAACCTCGAATAAGGCAGGTTTCTCTTTCTGGCATTTTCCGGATTTGTTTGGACATATATCTGCGTATTTGCAGTTGGGGGCTAGAAACTCTTTAACCTCCATTCCTGATGGATTTACCTTCTCTTTCAGCCATTTCTCCCTCTTTCCCGGCTCGGGAAGCGAGCTTACTAGTGCTTTGGTGTACGGGTGATATTGACTAAGGAGGACTTCATCCGCCGGTCCTTGTTCGACTATCATGCCTCTGTACATGATAGCTATCTCATCGCTTATGTAATAGGCTGTTGCAAGGTCGTGTGTTATGTATATAATAGATATATTCTGCTGCTTCTTCAGCTCCTTAAACATATTTAGTATATTCATCCTCAAAGAGGCGTCTATCATGGAAACAGGTTCATCGGCTAAGATCAGCCTCGGTTCGGGCAGGAGGGCCCGTGCTATGGATATCCGCTGAACTTGACCGCCAGAGAACTCGTTTGGATTCTTGTCCATAATGTCTTTGATAAACAATCCGACAAAGCCCAAAACCTCTTCTATGTGGGCAAATGCTTCCTTACGACTCATCCCGAGTAGGTGCTTAACGGTTCCGAATAAGTATGAGTCCACATTCCTTAAGGGGTTGAAGGTTCCGTAGGGGTCTTGGAAGATTGCTTGGACCTCTTTTCGGAACCATTTTCTCTCCTTGCGTTTGAGATGGTAGATGCTTCTCCCTTTATAGAACACTGTTCCTTCATTCGGCTTTAGGAAGCCTAGAAGGATTCTCGCAAGAGTTGTCTTTCCACAACCGCTCTCCCCCGCTACAGTTAATATCTTTGGATCACTTTCCATGTCGAATGACACCTTGTCAACAGCTGGGAATTTAACCCTACCGAGGAATCCGTATCCGAAAAACTTGGTCAAATTCTTTGCTTCTAGTAAGAACTCACTCAAATATGCATCAACTCACCTTAGCCAACAGGAGATGTAGTGGCCACGTTCTATCTCGAGAATCTTGGGCTCTTCTTTCTGGCATATCGGCTTAGAATAGGGACATCTAGGACAGAACCTGCATCCAGGAGGCGGTTGTTTAAGGTCTGGCGGTTGCCCTTTGAGACCTGTCCTCTGGGCCTTGTCTCCAAGTCTTGGTAGAGATTTTACAAGTGCCTTTGTATAGGGATGCATTGGGTTCTCAAAGATCGCTGGGGTCTCTCCAACTTCGATTATCTTTCCAGCATACATCAGGGCTATTTTATCTGTTAGGACACCTTGGATACCCATATCGTGGGATACTAGAACGAGGGTGTTTCCGAGCATCTTCTGGGCATTTTTGAGGAACATTAGAGCTGCGCGTTGGTTGATTACGTCCAACGCTGATGAGGGCTCATCTGCCAGAACTAGATTTGGCTCAAGCAATAGTGATATGGCGATCACTACTCTCTGCCTCATGCCCCCGCTAAGCTGGTGAGGGAAAGCAGCGAGAACATCATTTGGCAGGCCGAAGCTTTCTATGTATTTCTGCGCCCTAGCGTAAGCTTCACTTTTTTCCAGTCCCATATATGCTGAATACATCTCGGTGAAGTGGTTTCTTATCCTTGTAGTCGGGTTCAGAACGTTCATCGCGTTCTGAGGGATGTAGGAGACATGTCTCCACCAAGCAGTCTTCCGAAGCTCATCCGGACTTAGCGAAGATATATTGAATATGTGTCCGTCGTTTGTGTATAGTTCTATGGAGCCATTCTTTAACGTTAGAGGCGGCTCAACGTAGCCGTATAATATCTTTATAAGTGTTGACTTTCCGCACCCTGATTCCCCGGCTATCCCGAAGACTTCATTTCTGTGCAGCTCCAGCGAGACATTGCTGACAGCATCCACATAGACTTCCGGCAGCTCGTAGCCGCCTTCAATGTTTAAGCCTTTAAGGACGAGATCCACACTCACCTAGCTCCTATGAGTTCACCAGCAATTTTAGAGAGTTCATACAAGGTTATTATCAACAGCATAAGTATGAGTATCGGGATTACGATCCACCACCATATCCCCCTCAAGACGGCTTGGTACTGCATAGCCCAGAAAATTATCGACCCCATAGTCGCCTCTTCTAGACTGGATAAACCGAAGACCGCTATCGTCGTCTCCATACCTATAGCCCAGTTCAACAATCCAAGGAATGAGACTGCTAACCACTTTATTATGTACGGGAGATACTCATAGAAGAACATTCTAATCATACCGAAACCAGAAAGGAGCGCTGTGTAAGTGAAAGGCCTCTCCCTTAGGCTTAGCATCAAGGATCTCACTGATCTCGAGGGCCAAGCCCAACCGAATATTGATAGTATCAGAGCTATCAAGACCGGGCTCAGATACTTCCTCCAAGAGTAAGCGAGGACTATTAAAACTGGTAATCCGGGAATCAGGCAGAAGCTATCAATGAATAAGGTTAGTGTGTGTCGTAGAATCGAACTCCTTGTAAAACCCGCGATTGCTCCAAGGAGAAAAGCTATTGATATAGATACGAAAGCCGTCAGAACACCCAGAGTGATGGAGTTCCTTAACGCATAGGAGCTTAGCCAGAACAGATCTTGCCCAACCGTCGTGGTGCCGAACCGATAGGTCCCTGAGGGCGGCTGGTCTCTAGGTACCGTAGCCCACCTCCTCGGATCATAGGGGGCGAAATAAGGGAGTATGAAAGCGAAAGTGAGTAACACTATGAGTACGCCGATAATTGCCTTAAAGGGATTTGAAGTCTTCATCCCCCTAACCACCATACCTAATTCTAGGATCTATGAGTGGATAGATCAAATCCAGAACGAAGGCCGCTAGAGCCACTCCCATTATAGAGTAAGAGAGTATTCCTAACATCAAGTTGTAATCGGAGTTAGTGATTGCTTGATAAAGTAGTCTTCCCAAACCGGGATAGGCGAATATATATTCCGTGACCAAGGCGCCGTTGAAAATGTATCCGAGACTAAGTGCGAGTGAAGTTATCTGAGGTAACAAGCTGTGTCGCATAACATACTTGGTGACGACTTTTCTACCTAGCCCTCTTATGATGGCGTAGCTGACAAAGTCTTCTTCTTTCACGCTTAACGCTAGAGCCTTCATCGACAGGAACCACGAGGCCGAGGAACCCAGTATAATAGATAAAGCAGGTATTGAGAGGCGTGTGAGTACCTCAACTATGTATGAAACCGAAAGGGAAGGCATAAGCATTCCTGCTCCTCCCACACCCCTATACATCGGGATAACAAGGCTAAAGAACAGGAAAATTAGAATGGCTAATATAACGTATGGAACTGGGTAAAGGACCATAGCGATCCATTCAAGTGCTTTAGACATCCGACTCCGACTGAAGACTGCTGCGAGCACGCCGATAACATTTCCTATTATCCAAGATAAGACTGTAGAGAACCCCAATAGAAGCACAGTCCAAGAAATCGAATTGCGTATGAGGTCAATGGTGGGAGTAGGGAAGAAGGCAAAAGAGGGTCCTAAGTTCCCTGAAAGGACACCTCTTATGAATGAGAGATACTGCTCGTACACAGGCTTATCCAGACCGTAGAGTTCCAGAATCTGCTGCCTCATGGCCAATATTTCTTCAGGCCTAAGATGCGATCCCAGAGCCAGCAATCTGGACACCAAGATTACACTAGGATCTATCGGAGTTGCCCGAGACACTATAAACGTTGCTGTAAGCCCAACCCAAACTGTCAAAAGAAAGAATGAAAGTCTGCTGATAACATGGGCGAGAAGTTTGAAACTTCTTAATTCCAAACCCTTCATGACTCTTCCCACAAACGCGCGTGCGAACAAAAAAAGGGGGAGTTGTAGGATTTATTTCTTTCGTGATGCGACTAGCCAGCCGACCACTACTCCGACAATGAGGGCGACTACACCGGCGCCTGCTACGCTCGTTACATCCATAGTTGGAACAGTCACTGTTTGTGCAGCTTCCGTCGTTGTCACTACACTTGTCGTTGTCTGCGTCACAGTTTGCGTTACAGTTGTAGTGGTCACAGTCGGAGCAACCGTCGACCTAAGGTTTGGCAGAATGTATCTAGCACCGGCACACCAGTAGAGGAACGACCAGTGTGGATTTTCAGCGTTTGGGAATCCCACCCAATAGGTAGTGTCGTATGGCGAGAACTTCTTGCAGTCAAACATGAAAACCGCTGGCATATTAGCGACAAGGTGCATCAGAATATCTCGAGTTAACTCCTCAGCTTTGGGATCGAATGGAGATATCGCCATTACTTCGTCTATCAGCGAATCGAGTTCTGGGCTGGTATACCTTGTCCCGCTCGGTGCGTACTCACCCTCAGGCTTGTAGTACATTGAATGAAGGCTCTCGTATACTCTGCCTACAAGAGTTGGGTCTTCTGAACCCCAACCCCAGTATCCGCCAACCTCAAAGAAGCCGTAGTTAAAGTTGTTCCAGAAGGGGGTTCCCTCCAGCGTTTCAACTGAGGTACCGATGCCGAACTTCCTCCAACACTCAGCCACCCCCATACACATCCTTGTTGAATCTATCTCGTAAGTCGGCGCAGCTATTGAGATCGTCCAGACGCTACCATCAGGCAATCTCCATTTGCCATCAGCATCCTTGTAAAGTCCGTGAGCCTCTAACAATTCCGTAGCAACGTCGGGAGAGAATTTCCACCATCCTGGTCCCCAGATCTCATTTACATCCAACGTTATCTCGTAGCCTTTTGACGCAGCATAGTCCGCGATTTTATAAGGTATGGTCGGGTCGAACGGCTTGAACGTAGACTCGTCCGGCAGAGTTAACGTGAACTCAGCCAGTTCGTCCTTAAGCCCAAGTTGCCACTTCTTGAAGGTGGGATAAGCCATTCCAGCGGGAACTGGTACAAATATCTGGCAACCGTCGAAAGCGGTTATCATAACCTCCGTCGCATTGATGGCTAACGCAAGCGCCCACCTTACATCTGTGATATTGTATGGATATTTGTCGGTCTGGAAGAACATGCCTCGAGCTGTGCAGTCATATGGGAAAATCCAAGGATAGTCTTTAAACCAGCTTCCACTTGCAGGGTTCATAGACTTCAGCGTTTGCCATCCTTCGGTTGTCACGTCGAATATCCAGTCGAGCTCATGTCTCGACTGAGCTAAGATCTTCGCTTCGTCAGTCTCGTATGCAGCGGCCAATATGTACTTCGGACCTGGCAGCTTTCCGCGCGCTTCACACCACACTCCTACAGCTGTGCGCTGCCAGTCATCCCTTAGCTTGAGTAGGAACCAGAATCCATCTGGATCGCGACTATCTAGTATGTATGGTCCAAGGGATACTGGTGGGTAGAAATTGTATTTCGCAGTGTCATCCTGCGTCTCGAAGACGTGTTTCGGCATTATGTAGTAGGGGCAGCCCCACACCTCTATGAGAAAGTTCGTGTAGAAGTACGGATTTGCCGAAGTGAGCTCAACGACCACGGTGTATTTGTCGGGTGCACTAATGCTCTCCACCCATTTGTTCGTCAGGGCGTAATTGGTGAATCCCTCGTTGTTCTTTATGGTCTCGACAGTATAAACTACGTCGTCTGCCGTGAACTCGACATCGTCACTCCAATAGATTCCCTTCCTCAACTTCATTGTCAACTGTGTGTAGTCATCGTTGTATTGGGGAGGACTAGATGCCAAGGCATTAATTAACGAGCCGTCCCCATGGCTTGTATACCAGAGAGTATCCAATATGAATTGATGCAAACCCCAACCAATCTGGGTACCCGGAACCCACGCGTTCATCTGGCTCGGATCAGCAGTTCTGCCGTGTATTATATCTAGTATCAGAACTTCTTCTCTAGCAATACCAGGCGGTAACTGTGCAACAACACCTTGCACTGCAGGTAAGGAAAGCACCATAGAGAGAATGGTTAAAGTGCCGATGAGATTATAGAGTCTTCTTTGTCTCAATTTCAATCCTCCGCAAACCCAGTTTATGCAAAAAGTTGTATTTATGACTATCCATGCATTGTGGAGTGACCAAGGTTTTCTCTCTTTTCTATGTGTTGCAGGTGCGGGCATTGTTGCCCTCATCACTGGCATAGTAGTCGGTCGGCTCTTAGGCTCAAGGAAAAGCTAAATAGTATCCCTTTTTTTCTTTACTTTGTCACAAACTACGGGAGATTATCTTAGTTGTGGAAAGGATTCGATCTCAAAGAATACGCACCGCGTTATTCTTTTGCGGACATACGGTGATCAAATGGGCTATTCAAAAAAGGATATGGTTATTCTGCGGGAACTTGGAAAAGAAATCGCTGAAATCACATCTTTGCCTGTCAATGAGGAGCGTAAGGAATTGCGACGAAGGATAAGCAACTTGGAGAAGGCGAAACCAATTATCCATATTTACGAGATCCCGTGGCATGAGATGGATGTTAACGATGAACTCAAGCTGAGAACAAAGGATTCTTTCTGTCAGGACATTGAAATGGATTTGAGGCGCACCCTTTACCAGTGGAGATATATGCAGGGCGACATGGTGGTTGAGCCTGTAATCGAGCAGCCCCTCTGCATTCATGATACAGGCTTTGGTATCGCTGAGGAGGTTGATATTGCTAGAACGGATGTGAATAGCGATGTGGTATCTCGTCATTTTTATGTACAGATCAGGGATGAAGAAGACATTGAAAAGATTAGAATGCCCAAGGTAACATTCGATGCGGAGAGAACTGAAATAGAATACCAGATGAAGTGTGATATTTTTGACGGAATTCTAACCGTAGAAAAGCGCGGAATGCCCTCATACAAGCGCGGAAGCGAAAGATGCTTCTGGTTCGCACCGTGGGACGAGATTGTTCGATGGACGGGGGTAAAGGAGATCCTGATAGACATGTTTCGAAGACCCGACTACGTGCACAGCCTCATTGACAGGATGGTTGATGCATGGCTTCTTCGGCTCGACCAGTATCAGCAACTTGGACTTCTAGAGGCTCCTCCCATGAAATTGTGGGGTGTAGGGGCAGCTCAAATTTTTGCAGCGGTATCTCTGCCAATGCATGAGGAGTTTGCATTAAGGCACGAAGCTCGCTGGTATGAAAGGTTCGGATACAACTTCTACGGATGCTGCGAACCACTTCACCATAAGGTCGGCATCTTGAGAAAGATCATACCTCGACTACGCAAGATCTCCATGAGTCCCTGGGTAGATTTTGACAAGGCTATTGAAAATGTTCGGGATGAATTTGTATTCGCTTGGAAACCCAATCCCGCAGTTCTTGCCGCCTCGGTCTGGAATCCACAGACAGTACGAAAGGACATGGAAGAGAAGTTAGAGAAAGCGAGAAAATTCAATTGCATCGTGGAAATACACATGAAAGATATCAGTACAGTAAGGTATCAGCCTCAGCGTCTCTGGCGATGGGCTCAGATAGCTGCAGAACTGGCGAAGAAGTATGAGTGACCTCTCCAAGAAGTTATGAGGTAGATGTTTTCATTGGTCCCGAGGGCCTAACCTTCGTGATCTTCAATGCAAAGGCGTAGTTACATGGTCTCAGTGCAGGCATCCTTACTCTCAATCCCGCCTCGTCACGGGACCATTTCATCGTTTCCCCGAATCCCAGCAATTGAACCGTGCCAATCTTTTCAGGGTGTAGTCTCAGACTTGTGCTGAGCGATTGAATGAGCATCTCCTCTCCTGGCCAGGCTAGGGCAACAGCGTAGAGTGCGTCGTCCTTAGTTGTGAAGCGTATGTCTCGACCTTCAAAAAGCTGAGCAGCTGTGTCTTTGAACTCGCCGCCGACAACCCGCGTTGGTCCTTCGCCGTAGACTTTCCAGGGTACGGTGCCGTAGACGGCTTCGCCGCTGACTTCAAGCCACCGACCGATCTCCAGTAGAATTTGCTGTTGCTTCTCGGGGATTGTGCCATCCGGCCGAGGAGCGATGTTCAGAAGAAGGCAACCGTTCTTGCTGACGACGTCCACTAAGTCGTCCACGATAGATTCCACTGACTTATAATTATGGTCTTGAATATAACCCCATGATTTCTTGCAGATGGATGTGTCAGTCTGCCAGAATGTCGGTCGTAGTGCATCCATTTTCCCGCGCTCGATATCCAACACGGCGGCTTGCTCTGGAAAAGCATTATGTTTGTAGTTGATAACAACGCCGAGGTCCCATTGTGTTGCACGGTTGTAGTAATAGGCAGCGAACTTTTGAAGGTAAGGCTTGAACGCTGGCTGTTCAATCCACCAATCGAACCAGAAGAGTTGCGGTCGATATTTGTCAACTAGTTCGCAAGCGCGTCTTAGCCAGTCGTTTAGAAATCTCTCATCAGGCTGTGTGTCATGCGGCTTAGCGGGCCCATAGAAGCTGTGGTAGGTGGGGTCTCTCACGTCCGAGTCGAATTGCATGCCCCCCTCAAAGAACCACCAATGCTCAGCTCTGTGGTATGAGACGCCGAAGACCAAACCTTGTTCGCGGACGGCTGCCGCCAACTCGCCGACTATATCACGTTTGGGCCCCATTTCTACGGTGTTCCATTCGCTGAAGCTGCAATCGTACATCGCGAAGCCGTCGTGATGTTCGGCGACCAGCACCACGTATTTAGCGCCTAACTTTCTAAATAGCTCCGCCCATTCTGCCGGATCCCAATTCCCCGCTCCAAACAATGGAATAAAGTCTTTGTAGCCGAATTGTTTGTGCGGACCGTAGGTTTCTAGGTGGTGCTCATATGCGGTCTGGTCTTTGAGATACATGTTTCTAGGATACCATTCATTCTGAAAGGCTGGTACCGAGTAGAGGCCCCAGTGAATGAAAATGCCAAACTTGGCGTCTAGATACCATTCTGGAATTCTATAATGTTTAAGCGACTCCCAACTTGGCTGAAATGGCCCCTTGGGTATTACGATTGGACTATCGCTCATAGCAACACCTTGACATAATCAAAAAAATTTATCCTGCTATTAAGATTTCTTGCTGGCTAATGCGCATCGAAAACACTATGTTTTCAGCCTAAAATGTTGATTATAAAAAAAGCAAATGTTCTCCCAAAATGCTCAGTATTGAGCAAAAGATTGATCAGGAAACATACCAGTCTGACCTGATACTAGTAGTAAAGATCAGTCTGCCAATTAACCGGCTTTTATGCTACACTTAAATATCACTATCCTGCATATTAACTCAATAATTCGGTCAAAGGAGAATCACCTTTGAATCCCTTCGCCCGATTTATTGCCAGGCGCCTTGGATTCCTGATCGCGACTTTTATCATTTTCGTCCTAGTGGTTTTTGCCTTACCAAGAACTATACCGGGTAATCCTCTGGCTGCTCTCTTATATCAAATAATCCAGCAAGCTCAAACCAACCCCGATCTTGTAACAGCTGTCCAAAAACGGCTTATGGAGGAGTTCGGTATAGGTAGACCTCTACACATTCAGTTCTTTGAGTTTGCTAGTAGGCTCCTTCAAGGAGACTTGGGAACGTCTATTTCATTCTATCCCCGTAAGGTTGCAGATCTAGTGTTCGCTTTCTTACCATGGTCTCTGGGTCTTTTGATACCGGCTACAATAGTATCTTGGATAGTAGGTAACTTCCTAGGAGCACTAGCGGCATATAGAAGAAAGACAACAGTAGACAACGCTTTGCTACCCGTTTTTTTGACGTTGTCTCAGACACCATATTATTGGCTCGCTATGATACTTCTATACATATTTGCTGTTATGTTCAAGATATTTCCTTTAAGTGGAGCCTATAGTACACTTAAGATTCCTGCGCTAACCATCTCTTTCATTCTTGACATGCTCTACCATTATGTACTGCCCTTCCTTTCGATTGTCTCGGGAGCTATAGGAGGGTGGGCCATAGGAATGCGATCAATGGTTATATATGAACTAGGAGCGGATTATGTAAGCTTTGCAGACTCACTTGGTCTTCCGGATAGTAAGGTACTGCGATATGTCTTTAGAAACTCTATGTTACCCCAAGTTACAGGCTTAGCTCTGAATCTGGGCTTGATACTAGGAGGTGCTCTGATAACAGAGCTTGTGTTCTCCTATCCAGGCACTGGTTTCCTGATATTCAGGGCTCTCTCTACATTGGATTATCCTTTGATTCAAGGAACATTTATACTGCTGATTTCAACCCTATTACTCGCGAACTTTATAGTTGATTTGATATATGCTTACATAGACCCAAGGATCAGAACCGGTTACGTAGGCGAATAGACATGGTACCTCCCATAATCAAAGACCTATTCAAGATAAAAAAGTTCGATATAAGCCTAGCCTTATTTGTTGGGATAATGCTCACAGGCGTATTCGGGTCTATTCTATATAATGTAAATCCATTAGCTGCTGTAGGACCACCAGAGCAGCCACCCTCGGATCGTTTTCCTCTAGGAACGAACAGTTGGGGCAGGGATAATCTTGCCCTTCTTCTAAGCGGGATAGAAAGCTCTATCTATATAGGGCTAACAGCTGCTTTGATCTCTATAGCTATAGGTGTGACTATAGGGGTAATCTCGGGGTTCAAAAGCGGACTTACCGACAGTTCACTAATGCTGGTGACCGATGTGGTTCTAGTTTTGCCATCCATATTGATTATGATGCTTATAGCTGCTTATCTAAAAGAGAGAAACCCTTTTTTCGTTTCCATCATAATAGGGCTAACCTCGTGGCCTTGGGTTGCAAGAGCTGTAAGATCACAAATGATGAGCTTGAAAACTAGAGAGTTCATGTACATGTCCAGAATGGCAGGTCTTAGAGACATGAGAATTATTGTTGAGGACCTGTTGCCTAACATGATGTCCTACGTATTTATGGCCTTTGTTCTGCTTATGTCTGGCGCTATGATTGCTGAAGCAGGACTCAGCATGATTGGTTTAGGAGTAACAAAAGGCACTTCACTTGGCATAATCCTATATTGGGCTCAAATACTCGAAGCGGTGCGTAGAGGATTATGGTGGTGGTTCATACCACCAGGAGTATGTTTGGTAGCGTTGGCAACTTCTCTCTTACTTCTATCTACAGCATTGGATGAATACTTTAGCCCTAGGCTTAAAGGAGGTTGAGAGAGTGACTCTTCTTAAAGCTGAAGGTGTCAAAGCCTACTACTCTATCCGTCAAGGCTACGTCAAAGCTGTGGATGGTCTAGACCTAGTTATAGACAAAGGTATAACCTTGGGGGTAGCTGGTGAATCCGGCTGCGGCAAATCCACTCTGATGAATGCTCTAATGATGAATGTGAAGCTTCCTTTGCATCTTATTGAAGGAACGATAGCTTTGGATGGTGAGGTCATATCCAAAATGGATAGATCTATGCTTAAGAAGAAAATCTGGGGTGTCCAAGCATCGATGGTTCCCCAGTCGGCTCTCAATGCTCTGATGCCTACTAAGAGGATTATGGATTTTGTGAGAGATGTAATCAAGCACCACTTGAATGTTACTGATTCTGAGATTGTATCTATGGCCAAGAAGAGGTTTGAAGAATTAAACCTGCGAGTAGAAGCTCTCGATTTGTATCCTCATGAGCTTAGTGGCGGCATGAAACAGAGAGCTGTTATAGCTGTGTCTACACTTCTTAATCCTAAACTGCTAATTGTGGATGAACCCACATCTGCCTTAGATGTGTCTACACAGAAACAGGTTCTCAAAATGCTCATGGAACTCAAGACCACAGGAATCACTGAAAGCATAATCTTTGTTACACACGATATTGCTGTCTTAAGGCAAATTGCTGACTATATAGTAATAATGTACGCGGGCAAAATAGTAGAATCAGGCTCAACCGAAGATATTCTCCACGATCCCAAACATCCGTATACTTACTGCTTGATAAACGCTGTGGTAACGCCTGAACCTGAAGTTAGGAAGAGAGGTCTCACATCAATTCCCGGCGAACCTCCAGACCTCATCAATCCTCCAGGAGGCTGTCGCTTCCATCCTAGATGTGTCAAAGCGATGGATGAATGTGGATCAGTAGAACCTGTGTTAGCAAAGTTTAGGGGAAATCGGCTTGTTGCATGTCACCTTTTCAAATAGAACACTTAGGAGCAGTGATTTATGTCGCTTGATGTTACGAATCTCAAGAAAGTCTTTGTTGTAGGGCTTTTTAGAAGAAAAGAAATACAAGCTGTAGACAATGTGTCCTTCAATGTGAAACCCGGCAAATTTGTGTCGCTTGTGGGTGAAAGTGGTTCTGGAAAGACGACTACTGCCAAGATGATACTGAGACTTTTACGCCCTACCTCGGGATCAGTAATATTCGATGGGAAAAACGTGTGGGATCTCAAAAGGATTAATGAACTTAGGTGGTATTGGAAAAACGTTCATGCAATATTCCAAGATCCATATGCATCCTATAATCCTCTTCACAAGATTGACAGAATTCTATATCAAGCCCTAGCGCTCATAGCCAACCAAAATACTGAAGGGGATAGCGTGGTTAAGAAGGCTCTTACAGAAGTGGGACTTAGATCCAATGATGTTCTCGGAAAATATCCTCATGAGCTGAGTGGTGGGCAGAGACAAAGGATTATGGTTGCTCGGTGCTTTATAATTAAACCTAAGCTCATATTAGCTGATGAACCTATCTCGATGATAGATGCATCTACAAGGGCAAGTGTGCTCCAACTTTTCTCAAAATTAAAGGAAGAATATAAGACTTCAGTAATATTCATAACGCATGATCTAGGTCTAGCCTACTACATAAGTGATGAAATTATGATTATGCATAATGGGAAAATCGTCGAGAAAGGTTCGCCTGAAGAAGTGATGGATAATCCACAAGACCCCTACACCAAGAGACTCAGAGAAGATGTACCACTTATGTACAGTAAATGGATTGGATTCTAGTTTCAGCCGAATACCTGGAATGCAGAGTATCCGTTAATCTTTTATATTCGTTAGAATAGAATTAACTCCTGGGAAGGTTAAAAAGTTGAAGGAAAAAGCCAAGATACCATTATTGACTATCATCATTGCTGCTCTATTGCTTTCTTCCTCTGCTAGTGTCACATCAGTTATTGCTCAGGAGGAAGTGCCGAGAGAAGAAACCGTCATCATTTCCTCTGCTTGGGGGCCACCGCCCGGTTGGAGTCCTTTGCTGCCCAGCCAGTCCTATGGATACGAGCTCATGTATCCTAAGCTATACTTATACACTCCATTTTCGGATGAATGGATACCATATGCTGCTGAGAGCTACCAATGGATCGACAGATATACGTTGCAAGTCAAGATTAGAGATGAAGCCGAATGGTGGGATGGCAATCCTGTTACCGCTGCAGATTACAAATATTCTCTTGAGCTTGGGCAGAAATATGTAGTCGCAATGTATACGCCCCTTTGGGATTACATAGAGAGTGTTGAAGTAATAGACGAAAAAACGGTGCAAATAGCTACTAGTGATGATAAGCTGAACTACTTCCAATTGTTCGGTGTGCTTAACGGTCCCGTGATACTGCCTAAACATATTTGGGAAGACCTAGAAACTGAATACGGAGATGATCTACCTTCAGAGTTCAGAAATGACGTCCCCGACGAGATAGTCGGCGCAGGTCCATACAGATTGATGAGCTGGTCAGAACAGGTCTATTACTACGAAAGAGTAGACGACTGGTGGGGCGTGGACATCTTTGGACTACCCGATCCCAAATATATAGCCCATCCAGACATGAAAGACAACATGGCTGCAGCTTTAGCCTTTGAAGCCGGTGATCTTGATATGATGACCCACTTCACCCCCGAGATTTGGGAGATGTGGGTTGACAAAGGATTAGCGAGAAGAACTTACTATGATCATCCACCCTACTATGTCGGTGGTGGTGTAACATTTCTATGGATTAACATGGACAGGGAACCATTGGATGATGCCACTGTGAGAAGAGCCATCGCACATGTAATACCAATCGACGATATGATCGAACTAGCCTATTTCAATTATGGCACCAAAGCGGTTGCTGTACCCATCATTCACACAAGTGCAGCTGTTGCATTGATTGATGAAGATCTAGTAGATCAATATGGATGGGAATACGATATGGACACGGCTAAGCAGATCTTGGATGATGCTGGTATAGTCGACACTACAGGCGACGACATAAGAGAGATGCCTGACGGAACCCCACTGAGTGGCTTCGTTATACAAGTTCCCTATGGCTGGACAGACTGGATGATGATGTGCGACATGATTGCCACAAACTTAGGAGAGATAGGCATAGAGTGTACAACAGAGTTTCCAGACTTCTCAGTATGGTGGGCTCGCTTGTCCGAGAAGAATTGGGACTTTGTTTTGGGATGGGCAGATGCTAGCCCAGGATATAGCCACCCGTGGAATTCCTTCAGATCTACCATGGACAATAGGCTGTCTCATCCTTCTGGTAACTGGGAGAACTACAATAACCCCGATGTCCAGGCTTTGATCGATGCCATTCCAAAAGAGAGTGATGCCGAGGTGCTTAAGGACATTTACTCACAGCTACAGGAGATGTGGTTAACTGACATACCAGGCATTCCAACGTTTTACGGAGCTACTTGGTACGAGTATTCGGAGGATTACTGGACCGGTTGGCCAAACGAGGAGAACGGATTCTGGTTTGCAGCTCATTATGGCGCTGTCGAAGGTCTGTTGCCTACACTCTTCAATCTTGTTCCTGCTGGTGAAACACCAAGTCAACCAAGCTGGATTACTGAAACTAAGTTCTCGACAAGCAAGATACTCGAAGACTTGACAGAAGCTCCAGTCCACGGTTTCATCACTGTGACGACAACGACGACGGTAACAAGCCTGACGACAAGCGTGGTCACGACTACTACTGAGAGAGTTGTGCCAACAATGGACGTGACTATTGTTGCAGGGGCGGGCATTGTTGCCCTCATAGCGGGCATAGTAGTCGGCTGGCTTGTTGGGTCCAGAAAGAGCTAAATCATATCTCCCCCCTTTTTATTTTTATATGAAGAGCTGAAGGAGGCACCATCGATCTTCGACAGAGCAATTATGACGATCCTTGTCTGGGGATTGCTACTAGAGATCTTATGTGTGATCTACCTTTCTTCAACGCCTTGGAGATTCGAATTCGCATACAGCCTCTTTCTACTAATAATCACCTCAACAGCTTTGATAATCATGATGTGGAGATTGAAGACTTCCAGATCCAAGACGAATACACTGATATAGGATAAAGAGAGCTTATATCCTGACCCCTAACCTGGCAATCCGAGCGAAAGCAAAAAATCGATAAATGCTTTTGGCTTGACTGGGAACCATATGAGAAACCATAACAATTGTGCACATGTAAGTAATATAAGTAAAACTTGCGAAGCCTTAGATTTGGCGAGATAGTAAGCTAAGCCGATATATATTCCAGGTAGAGCAAGATAGAAATAGAACGGGTACACCCATCTCTGCATAAAATAGCCAAGCAAGACATAGGGAAGGAAATTCACTATAATCCACAGGAAAGCGAAGAGGTCTGTTCTTGAATCTTTGCTCTTACGGACTTTCCGAATAGTCTCTGTAAGGCTTACCGGCACTATGATCCATGTGCTCCACCATAGAGGCGTATAGAGCCCATAATAAGCAATTGGGTGATACTCTCGCAGAACTCCACTGCCTAATACCTCTCTCACTGTGGTGACATGGTACGGAATCGGGGAGAAACGATCTATCGGGTTAATCCATTCCAAAGGCAGTATGACTTCCTGCGGATTTTGATACTTAAGGCTATCATGATAACGATAGATATAGGCAAGATGCGCTAAGGGGTCGCCACTGAAGACCCCGTATGCAGTGTCATAAACCCACAAACCAATCAAGAATGTAACAAATGCTATTAGGATAACCCTTGCCAGGAAAGATGCCTGCTTCGTAAAAAAATCGAAGGAGTGCCTGCTATCGAGTAGGTTTGCAATGACAATAAAGATAACAGCTCCAGCTGAAGTAAAAACCACGCTGAGTTTACATAAAGATGCCAATCCGAAGAATAGGCCACCAAAATTGAACCTTTTCCTCAGAACTAGTATGGTTCCTGCAAGCACAAAAAGCATTGAGGGGGCATCGAGTATGCAGATCTGTCCGATATTGAAGGCCATAATGTCGGTGGCAAACAGCAAAGCCGCGTAGAACGAGGCAAGCTTCATTCTACTGAGCAGAAATGTAATTACGTAAATTAGGGTGATAGACATTGAGCTTGCTATGATGGGGAAGATACGCCAGCCGAAGGGGTTGTCTCCAAACATAGAAATTCCCAACATAATGAACACTTTAGATAGCGGCGGATGTTCATTGTTGAACGCTTCCCCAGCCAGCATTTTCCTTGCCGCCTTGACATAATATGATTCATCGAAAACGAAACCCGTCTCATAATACCTTTCACCAGCTTCCGGCCCCGGATAGTAAACGATAGCAAGCCTCATTAAGAAGACAATCAGCGTCAGGGCTAATGCTGCTAGATCAAGAGAGTCAAGGCTTCTGATAAAAAACAAGAGCTTGCGTCTCGTTGCAGCAATCCTACCCTCGACCTTCTGAGCCGTTAAGAGAAGCATCCCAAGATTCACCATCCTAATTTTGGCAAGTTCCCTAACAACCATGTAACCAGCCATAAGGATGCCCAAAGTTCCCAAACCCACGGTAAGATTGTTATTAAACAGGCTCAGACTAGTCAAGCTTGGATGTATAATTGAGGCGAGACTGTAAGTGTAGATACAATAGTTGAAAAACCAGTGGATTAGGATAGGTGCGTGGAAGCCGTAAACTAGATAGGATAAGCCCGTGACTAAACCCTGAATAAAAGTCGACAAAGTCTTCCCAATCAACCATGTACCTGTAAATAGGTAATGGGACAAGGCGAAAAAGACAGAAGTAAAAAGAACCATCAGCCATTCATCATGGCTAATTCCTCTACGAAATCCTGATCCCTTGACCGTCTTCAGGCCTAATTTTCCCTTTGCCTCGTCAGGATTTGTAAGAGAGGTAAAAAAGGTTTTCAGACGTTTCTTCAAAGATATTATTGACTCCTTCTCTGTTCTCAGGCTTAAAAGGCGGACCGCTAGGAATACGCCTATGGGAAGAATGCGGTATGTCACCTCTTCTATCAACGGTGAAACCGTAAGCCCATAGTATGCTAGCAGAGCATCCTCTGGTAAAGGAGGTTTACCTATTGGAATGCCATAGGACACTTCGAGGAGTTGAACGCCAACCACGGCAATATAGGTCAGGCTTGAGAGAAATGGTAGGGCAAACACAAAATCCCTCAAGATGAAACTTACTGGCTCTGCTAGGCATTCTTTGAAGAATTCACGAAGGTCATACATTTTCCTAAAGGCCAATATAAAAAGAAAAATGTACAACAAAATGAAAGATGTAAAGACCTGGCCTATGCTGACTTTCCCTTGAATGAAGTAAAATTTTACCTCTATTATATGGTTAGGCAAATAGGTGCTAGAAAGCCTTTCAAAAAGAAAAAGTTCCAATCCCAATGGCAAAGCAACGACATAAAGAGTCAAAAGTATTAGAATACAGATAAGTAAAGCCAGTTTCAGCAAGCTTTTAAAGCTGTCGATAAAACTACCTAGATGGGCCTCAAATGCCATCTCCATCGATTTTCCTCTATACACAATTTCACGGTCAAGCGTCTGCTTCCTAGAATGCATTCTCAGAACCCTCTGATATAAAAGTAACGTATACTGTTAGTGGAAATTGGAAGGGTTAAAAGGCAATGTACTCATGATAATTATACTGGATACTGTCACATCTCTTGGGAATCATTGATGGCGTCACAGAAAGTTGCTTACGAACAATCTCAGGGCGATATTACGTTATCTATCATTATTCCTACTTACATGGAGAAGGAAAGTCTACCTGAATTAATAGGCAGAATCGAATATTCATTGAGAACCCTGAGATTTGAGATCGTCATCATTGATGATGCCAGTCCAGACGGGACGGCTGAGTGTGCCGAAAGTCTGAACGGAAACTTTGGCAACATAAAAGTGGTTAGAAGAGCAGGCAAGCTGGGTTTAAGCTCAGCAGTCTTAGACGGATTCCAAACGGCAAACGCCAATATCCTAGCGGTCATGGATGCCGATCTGCAGCATCCACCTGAGCTTATTCCACAGATGTATCACGAAATGCAGCAGGGCTATGACTTAGTTATCGCCTCAAGGTACATCGAAGGGGGTAAAATTGAAGGGATGAGCCTAAGAAGAAGAATTCTTTCAAAAGCGGCAATAGTTCTCGCCCATGTTTTGTTGCCAAGGACGAGAAAGGTAAGGGATGCTATGTCGGGTTTTTTCATGCTTAGACGGGACATCATAGAAGATGTCAAGTTGAATCCAGTCGGTTTCAAGATTCTACTCGAGATCATCGTTAGGGGAAAATACAGCTTGGTAGCAGAGGTGCCATATGCTTTCAAACCTAGGAGAAGGGGTAAGAGCAGTCTTAATCTCAAGGAAATCTGGAACTTCATAGTTCATGTATGGAGACTGCTGTAAACCGGTTTTTATCGCCTTGGTGAGGAACGAGATCTCATGGCTTTGCTCTTCGAGCTAAGAATCAAAGACGGCTAAAAATGCAATAGATTTTTTCACATGGTCAGTACACAGTGAGCGATCCAGATATTAGACATGAATAGCTTATATGGGCGAATTTTCAATCACTAATTGGCAAGCGGATATTTGTGAGCCAAACAAAGGAGCCTGGGTTAGCCTCGTATGGTCGCAGAAAGGGTCAGAAAGGTTTCAAGTTTCATCCATAGAGAAAGAGAGTGGATAGCTTCTTTTCTGGCTATCGAAGCCGCTAACTTGGCGCTTATACTCACAGTGTTGAAGCCCGGCTACATCATAAACGCTGATCATCCTTGCCGGCTGTCTGAGGCTTGGTATGTGGCTGAAGTTTTGGTTCCGAGATATAACAGATTGATGGGGTGGGACCCTTTCCTCTTCGCAGGATTTCCTGTCTTGAAGTTAGGTCCTAGCTTCTTCGGGATTTTCCTAGTAGTCTTTGTCTATTATCTGACCTTGAGACTTTCTATTGTTTTAGCCTATAACATCGTGATCGCAGGGGTCTATCTGCTCTTTCCAGCATCGATCTACTTCTTTACTAGAAAGCTAGGGCTTGATTGGCACGCGGCTGCTGCAACATCGGTGTTTGCGTGTCTTACAGCTGGACCCTTTCCGAACTTTGTCTACTTTTCACCTTTCACCACAATCTTTGTAGTCGGGGTTTGGCCTTTTACGTTGGGTTTGACGCTCGCCTTTTTGGCAACAGCAAAGTTGATTGACTGCTTGGAAGCTAAGTCTATTAAAGATCTACTGTTGACAAGCATTCTGGCAAGTCTCGTTGCGCTCACGAATATTCTTACCGCCTTCATGCTCGGGGTTTTATGTCTTGCCTATATCGGGTCGAAGCTGATCCAAGCCCATTCGCTAAGAGGAGTCGTCGGGTTCTCCAAAAATCTGCTTCTCTTCGGTCTAGTCGTGTTGATCGCTCTTAGTTTGGCGGCTTTCTGGGTCTTCCCCTTTGTTGCTAGTAGAGATTATTGGCTATTGCTTTATGTCGAGCCGCCTAATGAGCCGGAAAGAACGTGGGTGACCTTATACCCGTTTGTTATGCCTTTTGCTCCTCAGCTGTCGAGTGCGCCAGGTGGGTGGATTTTCCAATACTTCTATGACTACAGTTTCGTCACTATCTGGGCTCTCGGGATGATGGGTTTCATCTGGTCTTTGCGTAAATGGAATTCAAGAATGCTGATGTTGGTAATCGCTCTTTTCTCCGGTCTGGTTTTTGCTAGAGGGAACTTCAGTCCGCCTGTGACTCAATGTTTGAGGTTCTTAGACTTTGTAAAAGTGATATGGTTCTATTTTGCAGGATTCTTTGTCCACGAAGCATCTGGGTTCTTAGGCTCAAAGGTGGCAAAGTGGATGGCTCCAGAAGATGTTGCTTTCAAGAGGGTGGTTACAGTCAATTTCATGATTCTTATCGTAGCATTGGGGGTCTGGCTCCCCTACCTAGACTTTTCCCGATATATAGGGCTGGTTCAGACTTCGGGATCAAATGAGCTAATGGCATCTGTACATAGGGTCTATGATTGGCTATCATTGAATGCTGTAGAGGGCTCATCCATATTCTTTGAGGACACAACATTCTGGGACAATAGAGTGGAACCCTTCAATCCTCTATGGTTTGCCCACGCGTTCGGTGCGGCACCTATGTTCACACGTCACCCGAACTACGGAGGTTTCTACGGCTTTTGGTACCGCCCATACAACGACGCATGGAGAGACCTTATCTGGGGAATATATGACGCCTCCTCAAGCGAAGCCCACAGGAAGTTCGTCTTTTATAACATCAAATATGTTGTGGGGTTCTCGGAACCTCTGAGACAAATCCTGTCTGATCCAACCTTCTTTACTGAGAAGATAGGCCGTAATCCTTTCTATGTTTATGAAGTCTTGGACTATACCCCTTCCTACGCCTTTGTGGATGGGGGCGATGGAAAAGCCATTGTCAAGGAGTTCTCAGCTGCAAAGATCATCATTGATGCGAAGGCTGCTGATGGGGACGCATTTCTAGTTCTCAGGGTAAGTGCGTTCCCAAACTGGAAGGCATATGTCAATGGAGAAGAGACTTCTATACGCGAGTATTGGCCAAACTTCATGGTCGTGAGCTTGCCAAAGGGGGATTCGGAGATCATCTTCCAGTGGGAAGACACAATTCTCGACTTTCTGACTAGAACTGCGAGCATATTCTCCTGGGTCGCGGTCCTTGTGGGTTTCATCTTTCTAAGCCTGAAGAAAGATAGTTTCAAAATAAAGATTAGGCGCTGAAAAGATCGTGTGGCAGAAATGAGCCAAGACTACCTTGACAAGTGATGAGAAAAGCATCAATCAAGCGGGGCAACAGCTACCAGGCTTAATGTTTCGAGGGAGTCGAAATCTTGTCGGTCTATTGTGTTCTGTGGTTCTATCACTATCCATGTGCCCCTGTCCAATTTTTCGCTGGTTAGATCAGAGTAGCTCGAGTAACGATAGCCCGTTAAGTCTTCAAGGTGTACGAGGACCATGCAGTGATACTTGCCTTCGGCGTTCTTGAAGATTCCAAAGGCCGAATCTATCCCGACTGCCTCGAAAAGAGCCGAGGCCAATATAGAGAAGTCGTCGCAGTCTCCGGATTTGAATGCTAAAGTTTCAATAGGGGAGAGATAAACATTGCCCAGTTCATCTTCGTAATGGATGTTCTGTTGCATAAAACTTAATATCTTCTTGATTTTGAATGTCGGTGTATGGTAAGGTTGTAGGCCTATGAGACCAATGACTTCGATAATTTTTCTCCTAGCAATCTCATAGCTATGTTTTCCTGTTTTAACATAATACTTATTTTCAACTGTAGGCCAGCAGTTTCGTCCCAGACTATGTAGAGCCAGTTTAGCGCAGAAGTCAGCTTCTGTCTGGAGGTCTCCCCAATGCGATATTGTTAGGCCCTTTTCGTATCTTAAGAGGTCATAATAGGATTCTAGGGTGTTTCCTATCCCAAGAGCTACTTCAATATCGTAGTTTTCTCTAAGATTATTATAGGATTCTCTAAGAGAGCTTAAGTAAGATTCTATTACCATGATAGATTCTCTTCGACCCACATAGTCGCTTTGATTACCAATGTATTGCCCGGAAGAGTTGCCATGAACAAGAAGACTGCTGTAGGATTCCTTAAGCATGCTGTACTCAGACTCTAAATCATCATAATCTTGCCCGAGTCCAGTGTATTGACTCTTAAGAGTAGTGTATTCCCGTTCCAATTTTATGTATGAGGATCGGATCTCGTAGTATTTGCTCTGATATTCAACATACAAAATGCCTTCTAATCCAACCATTAGAGTCAGGAGGACAATTGCGATCTTGGTTTTCAAATGCTTCAATTCTAAAACCCCAAGTAGAATATAGAGACCGAGTTTAATATTAGCATATTGTTCTATAGAGACTCACTGCTTTTACAAGGCAGAACAAGGAACTGGACACAAGCAAGGCAACATGCGCGTGCGGCGCAATCGAAAGACTAGAATCGGATAAATACTGGTAAGGTGCCGATGAAACGAATAAATTTAAATGAAGCCTTTTAGATCAAGATAGTCTAGTATATCAAAGCCGGGGTAGCCTAGCCTGGTTTGGGCGCCAGACTCATAATCTGGAGAACTCCACAAACAAAGGGTCCAGACGTCGCGGGCTCGAATCCCGCCCCCGGCACTATGGATAAACCCCCGACACGGTTTTTTTGTAGAACAATCTGACGTCTTCAATCTCTCCGACGAACACGACCTTCTGAACGGCTCGTCTGGCTCACACATATAATCAATGTTCCCATGTAAGCGTAATCAAAGCATATAGGAGAAGACATATAGATTCCGCTAACAAAAGAATCGTTGAATAGGATAGTCGGAGGGTTTACGAATATGGCTCTGAATTCATCCGAGGAAGATTACAAGTATACTCAAGAAGTTGAGATTGAAGGACACCTCATTGACTCCTTGATTCTCACCCGAGTTCTAGACATCATAATGGATCATAAGGGCGACTTTGAAATCCTTGATTTCACAATGGGGAAAAGAAAAACTGACTACAGTCACGCGAGACTACTAGTCAAAGGGAAAACCCAGAGTCATCTAGACTATATCCTCCGGGAACTCTTCCGCGAGGGAGCTGTGATTCCAGAAATCAACGAGGCAAAGCTTTTGCCAGCACCAGCGGATATGGTTCTTCCTGACGACTTCTACTCAACGACCAATCACCCCACATCAGTCTTCGTACGAGGAAGATGGGTAGATGTTGAAGGCTTGATGATGGATAAGCAGATAATCGTCGAACCAGACAAGTTCCGTGCTTACTGTATGCCAATAAGACTTGTCAAGAAAGGTGACCTTGTCGTCGTGGGGGAAATGGGTGTCAAGGTCAAACCCCCTGAGAGGCCAAGAGAAGGGACCGAAATCTTCGAGTTTATGAAAAGCAGAACATCATCGGAGAAGCCTTCAACATCAATCGTCAAAAGGATAGCGAGAGAGATGGACAGAGCGAAGAAAAGAGGCAAGAAAATTGTTGTGGTTGCGGGTCCAGCTGTCGTCCATACTGGTGCTTCGCCTCACTTGGCTGAGATGATTCGCATGGGATATGTTGATGCGCTGCTTTCGGGAAATGCTCTAGCCGTCCACGACGTTGAATATGCCCTCTACGGAACCTCTCTTGGCATGAACCTTGAAACAGGATCTACAACGAAAGGCAAAAGAAACCACATGGTCGCCATAAATGAAATATCAAAAGCCGGATCTTTGAAGTCTTTGGTAGACAAAGGCATATTGAAGGAGGGAATATTCTACGAATGTATTGCCTGCGGGGTTCCATTTTCTCTGGCAGGTTCTATTCGAGACGACGGTCCTATACCCGATGTAGTCACCGACTCTGTAGAAGCCCAAAAAGAATATGCTAGGTTGGTCCGTGATGCAGATATAGTACTCATGTTGGCTAGTATGCTACATTCAATAGCTGTCGGCAACATGTTACCCTCAAGCGTGAAGGTTGTATGTGTTGACATAAACCCAGCCGTTGCAACGAAGCTGAGCGATAGAGGAACAGCTCATGCAGTGGGCGTAATTACAGACGTGGGAACTTTCCTGCCTTTGCTGGTCGAAGAACTTAGACATTTGGAAGAAATGGGGGGTCTCCCAAAAACCCGCGATAGGTTGAGCATGAGTAAACCAAGACCGAGAAAAGGAAGCGTATGAAAACAAGGTGACATGTGGTTGAAAAGAAAGCGTGTTATCATAATGGGCGCTGCAGGAAAAGACTTTCACAACTTCAACGTTTACTTCAGGAAGCGTGTCGATTATGAGGTTGTCGCGTTTACAGCAGCTCAAATCCCTGGAATAGAGAAACGCATTTATCCGCCCCAATTGGCTGGACCTAACTATCCACATGGGATAATGATTTATCCGGAGTTGAAGTTGCCAGAACTCATCAAGAAATACAATGTTGAACAAGTAGTCTTCGCATACAGCGATGTTCCCCACGAATACGTCATGCACAGAGCCTCTATTGCCTTGGCAGCTGGCGCCGATTTCCGTCTAATGGGGCCATCGACGACCATGCTTGACGCTGGAGTTCCTGTAGTCTCAGTTTGTGCCGTAAGGACAGGTTCTGGCAAGAGCCAAACCTCACGCAGAGTATGCAACATCTTAAAGAACAGAGGCTACAAGGTTGTCGTCGTTCGACATCCGATGCCCTATGGCGATCTGACAAGACAGATATGCCAACGTTTTGCTACCCTCGAAGACCTTGACAAACACGAGTGCACAATAGAAGAACGGGAAGACTATGAGCATCACATATTGAACGGGGCGATCGTCTACTCGGGCGTTGACTACGAGAAGATCCTATGTGAGGCTGAGAAGGAAGCTGACGTAATCGTTTGGGATGGAGGCAACAACGAAATACCTTTCTACAAGCCAGATATCCACATAGTGGTCGCTGATCCTCACAGACCCGGGCATGAACTGAAGTATCATCCAGGTGAGACAAACCTCAGAATGGCTAATGTGGTCGTCATAAACAAAGTCAATACTGCAGAAATGAAAAGCATTGAAATTGTCACAGAAAACATAAGGAAAGCAAATCCCAACGCCATCATAGTTAAAGCGGCCTCACTTATCAAAGTCGACAAACCGGAGCTAATCAGAGCCAAAAGAGTATTAGTCATCGAAGATGGCCCTACCACTACGCACGGAGAAATGTCCTATGGAGCCGGAACCCTAGCAGCCAAGCAGTTCGGCGCAGGTGAGATTGTTGATCCAAGACCTTATGCTGTAGGGTCAATTGCAGAGGCATACCAAAAATATACACACTTGGGACCCATAGTCCCCGCCCTCGGTTATGGACAACTTCAGATGCAAGAACTCGAACGAACAATCAACGCCACACCTTGCGACGCCATAATAGTCGGAACTCCAATCGACCTAAGGCCAGTGTTGAATCTTGATAAGCCAGCGGTGCGAGTCAGATATGAACTCCAAGAGATAGGTTCACCGAATCTTGAAGAGATAATCAACAGGGAATTTCCTGGAAAATAGTGCGCCTGTGCCCAGTGCTATCGGTCCCATGAATTCTTGGTAACGTTTCACAGAAAACTGAAACCGTTTTTGACGATATACCCATAGTCAACAGAAAGACTATCGGAGGGCATCAGTTGCCTCTTTGTTGGAGCCGAGGAAGTTCCTATGTTAATCTCTGGTTTAATCGAATGTTTCTCCGTAGCTAAAACTCTATTTTTTACATTCATAATACAAATAAAGGTCAAGGGTCTTAACCCTAAATAAATATCGAAGGGTTAGGCCCGCATGACTAGAAAACGATCGAGACTAGAGATGTATCTCGATGTATTAGAGACGATGGAGTCTGGTATCAACAAACCTACAAACATTATGTACAAATGCAACCTTTCATGGGTACCTATGCAGGAAATCCTAAACTCAATGATTGAGAAGAACCTAGTCGCAGAGGTCGAAAAGGAAAGTAAGAAGACTTATGAGATAACACAGCGGGGTAGGGACTTGCTTGGATACCTGCAAAATATGGTAGATGTGTTGGCGTCTCGAAGGCAGAAAGTGACTGCTGTTAGGAGCGCACGTATGAAATCAACCTTTGTGACGCAGCTTGGGCGAGACATCCTAGCTACTCCACAAGCCGGCAAATCAAGCCAGACCGATGCTTCTTAATTACCCATTAAGATTCGTCTCAGCATTCAGACAAGATGAAAGAAAGGTAAAGTACCGATGTAGGTAAGATTGTCGCTGATCTTTGGGGCATAGATCTTTTAAAGACCCTACGAGCTTGGGTAAAAGATTAGACCTCGACATGAGCCCTCTACTGCTAAATGGTGAGCCGGAAAAGGAAACTTTTTTTTGCAGAAAGGTGCATATTGGATGACAGCCCAAATGAGGCGAGTTAGAGTATGATCTGCAGGAAGATAGTCTTCAAAAGGGCAAAGGAAGTGGCGATCGAAGAGACTGATGTTCCAAGCCCGTCTTCAAACCAGATTCTTGTGAAGTCGCTAGTCACGCTGATCAGCACGGGCACCGAACTAACCATGCTCAGCGGTGATTTCCCTAAAGGCTCAGTCTGGGATAGGATTACAAGATATCCATTGACACCGGGGTACTCAAACTGTGGCGAGGTCAAAGAAATAGGTAAGCGTGTTTTAGACCTGAAGGTCGGAGACCGAGTTGTGAGCGACGCCCCTCACGGGGAATACGCACTCGTCAAAGGAGACCTAGCCTTCAAGGTTCCTGAAGGGATTTCCGATGAGGAAGCTACATTCTGGAACCTCTCTGCCACTGTTATGAACGGTGTGAGACTAGCCAACATTCGACTTGGAGAGAACGTAGTAGTCGTAGGCGCTGGGATACTAGGTCAGCTGGCTTGCCAATATAGCAGGTTGTGTGGAGGATTTCCAGTCATCGTTGTGGATCTCTCGGAAAAGCGTTTAGAGATGGCAAATAAGATGGGCGCCACTGCCACACTGCGGTCAGGTAAGGATAAAGTGCAGGAAAGAATCTCTGTGCTCACGAAAGGTAGAGGCGCAGATGTGGTCTTCGAGGTGACAGGCAACCCGCAGGTCATACCTTGGGAACTCAGCCTAGTTAAGCAACAAGGAAGACTGATTCTGCTAAGCTCGCCAAGAGCGCCAACTTCGCTTGACTTTCATGACTACATAAACTGGCCAAGCAGAATCATTGTGGGAACACACGCCTCAAGCCATCCCGCCTTTGAGACTCCTTTCAACCCTTGGACTAGAAAAAGAAACACTGAACTTTTCTTTGATCTTGTATCATCCGGCGTGATCAAAGTAAGAGATCTAATCACGCATCGTTATCCGTGGACGCGGGCCAAAGAGGTCTACCAAAAGCTAATGGATCCGATGGGAGAACGCCTCCAAGTCATGGGAGTACTCTTAGACTTCAGGTAGGACAAGAACTGCTGTAAGGGTATTCATCAAGGGAATAGCATACTAGTGTCGTCAACTTAGTATGGACTCAAATCGATTTTTTCCCAAGAGATGCTTGTTGAGGAATCTAGTTGCACCGTGGTGACTTCCATTTTTTCCAACGCTTTTCTCAAGTTGTAGATGCATGTTCCTACGTCGCCTTTGTCGCAGATTATGGCGAACACCAGGTCATGCGTCCCATATGTCTTCCAAAGAAACTTCACCTGAGGCTGCCTCTTCAGAAAGTCCACAGTCCTGTCCAGGTCTTTAGGGTTAACATTCACGCCAAAGATGACGGCTGAAAAGTTGAGTTTCTCAAAGTTCGGAAAGGCCATAATCCGCCGTTTTATTATGCCCAACTTCTCCAGTTTGTCGATTCTGCGGTAGATAGTGTTGCGGCTTGCGTTGCAGAGACTCGCTAACTCATCATAGGAGTATACGCCGTTGCATACGAAGTTCACAATCTTACGGTCAAGATCATCAACTTCCATCCTCATGTAATCACCTTGTACAATTGTATCAAGAATCACATAAAAATGTTATTCCAGTACCGTGGATTAGACAAACTATAGTATCATTTCATAATGGTCACAAACTAGACTAATAGTTATCCAGACCGGTTTCGAACTAGTCTTTTGCCAGTTCCACTTGCTCAGACAATTGATGAGAACAACCGTATATGATATAGCACGTTAAAAAAGAAGTTCGCGAAGTTGGCGCGATAAACCATGACAATAAGAATTTTGAAGCTGTGCTGGAAGCCACTGCAATCCCTTATAATTTGGTTCAACATAGTTTGATCCGAGCTCAAGAGCGAGTACAGTTGTAGCCTTTATCTCAATGTGGTTTCTGACATGAAGTCTGAACGCATCAATGGCTCCTTAGGACCTTGCCATGGCATTGTCCGGCGTCCACCAATGAACTACTCCACAATTTTCTAACTAGATGGGTCACCAAGTATTCTATGATGTGCGGCGGGTAACAGAAACGTTAATTTTCAACTTGGCTTTCAGTAATGATAAATTGGGAACAATAGTGTTGAGAGAAGAAGAGATCCAAAGGTTAGAACAGATCTGGCTCGTCCTATCTGACCTTTTTCAGGACCTAAGCCGAAATAATATTAATGTTAATGTGGCTTCAGATTTGAGAGATTGCAAGACTTTATTACACTTCATTCGGAGAAGCGTTACTGATCCTCCTAGAGAACTTGTGGTGATTGATGATTCTTTGCGAAATCTGCTCCAAATTCTTGGAAAAATAAGGTCTGGTCTAGTCTCAGGAGCTCTGAGGCTTGACGAAAACTACGTCAAGGAGTGGATGGAAAAAATCGACAAAGCTGAACGTGCCAAATTGGACTATGCAATGTTCTACACCCCTTCCGAATTCGTCACGGGTCTTCCTAAAGGACCTGAAGAGGGATGGACGAGGCTGTCTCTAAAAAAACCAATAGCTGAAGAACGGGTGCAAGATGTCGCAGAGCAATTTGGTGTTATAATTGAATTCCAGGATGACTTCCACATATCAATCAGCGGGCGGAGAGACAGTTAGAAAAGCAACAAGAGATGTCTACAAGTTGTCTCTTGAAGAGCCTTCTTTCTAGAGGAACATGTTATCCATAAGAGTTTTACTTGGGCTTGTTCTCTAGAAAACTTATTGGCTGATCAATAACTGACTGTGCAATGTCCATCAGATGGCTGAAATGCTGAGTTCTTTCAGACTAGGCTTCACCTTTCCTATTGTCTTCTCGGTTTCTAATCTACTCACCCTTCTGTAGATAGTGTTTCCCCCCAATATGGATTATGGCTAACTCGGCATACGAACACAAACTTTCCAGAAAATGCAAATCTATCTCCTTTTTGTGATCAATCTAGGCAATTTACGCCGTTATAACGCACAATTTGTATCTAAATATTTATAAAAACGTGCTTTCATAATCATCAGATAAATACAAAAATGCTCTCTCCTTCTTTACAAGGGATAAAAGTAGACAATTCAGAGAGTTAGAAGCCGCAGAGGTTATTGGATGAAAGAGCATTTAGCTAAGGAGTTGGAAGCCAGATATATTGATGAGTTGGATATGACGCTCACTGACTCCTTGACTAAAGCTGGAGCGGAAAAGATAAATCTTTGCATCCAATGCGGCACATGCTCCGCTAGTTGTCCTATTGGAACAAGAACGGCTCTTCGAACGCGCCAAGTAATCAGAAGGGCGCAGCTAGGCTTTCGGGACGAAGTCTTCTCAAACAAGGGCCTTTGGCTATGCACCACATGCTCTACCTGTACACAACGTTGCCCCAGAGATGTAAATCCCATGGAGGTGCTTATTGGTGTACGTAGCCTTCTTGTTGAAGGAGGAAATGTTCCCACTACAGTAAGAGATGCACTTGAAGGTGTTTTCAAGTATGGGAATCCTTGGGGGATAAGCCGAAGCAAGAGGACTGAGTGGGCGAAGGATCTAAGAGTGAAGCAAGTTTCCGAGGGTGAGAAAGCGGGGTTACTCTATTTCGTTGGATGTGCGGCATCCTATGATCCTCGTGCACAAGAAGTAGCTAGGGCATTGGCAAAGAACCTGAACGCATCAGGGACAAATTTTTCAATAATGGGAGAAAAAGAGAGCTGCTGCGGTAATGAAATATACGCACTTGGAGAGAAGGGATTATTTAGCATCCTAGTAGAAGACAACTTAAACCTTTTTGACCGGTATGGTGTAACTGAGATCATCACAACATCGCCGCACTGCTTTAATGCATTCAAAAACAGATACGGAAGCAAAGACCTTACGGTCCAGCATTACACGCAGCATCTCGCAAACTTGATTGATAAAGGAGAGCTAAAACTCTCAAAGAAAGTGGAGAAAAAGGTAACTTTCCAAGATCCGTGCTATCTAGGCAAGCATAACAATGTGTATGATGAACCTAGAAGGGTGATTGAGAATATTCCAGGCGTAGAATTCTTGGAAATACCGATGTCCAAAGGACGTAGCGTATGTTGCGAGGGTGGTGGAGGAAGAATGTGGGTTGACGTTCCCGGACAACGCGCCACCGAAAATCGCGTCAAGGAAGCTGTTAGCATCGGAGCGGACATATTAGCCGTAGCTTGTCCCTTTTGTCTCCTAACATTTGAGGACGCCATCAAGACGACGGGCAATGAAGGCCTGATTCAAGCCATGGATATCAATGAGCTAGTTGCCAAAGCACTCTAATCCATCCGGGTGGAGGCAGAATGAAGATGATTGAGGCGGGACTAGTCATCGGAGGTGGCATAGCTGGAATTCAGTCTGCGCTTGACTTAGCAGATCAAGGGTACAAGGTGTATCTTATTGAGAAAAATCCAAGTATAGGGGGGAAAATGGCGCAATTAGATAAGACTTTCCCGACATTGGACTGTGCTGCATGCATTATGACGCCGAAAATGGTGGACGCTGGAAGACATCCAAACATTGTGCTTCTCGCGTACTCAGAGGTTCAAGACATTAGAAAAGTTGGAGACATTTTTAAGGTTAAGATTACTCTCAAGCCTCGTTATGTGGACGAAACTAAATGTACCGGTTGCGGGGTATGTGCTCAGCACTGTCCCGTCGAAGCCCCCAACGAATTCGATGAAAGAGTTGGCGTTCGAAAGGCGATCTACGTTCCCTTTCCACAAGCGGTTCCGCTCATATACACAATTGACAAAGATAGCTGCATAGATTGCGGGCTCTGTGAAAAAGTATGCCAGGCAAAGGCGATTGACCGTCAACAGCAACCGAAAGAGATTGAAGTTGAAGTCGGCGCTATAGTAGTCTCTACCGGCTTTGAGCTTTTCGATGCTCGGGAAAAAGAGGAGTATGGCTATGGCATTTATCCAAACGTGATAACAGGGCTGACCTTAGAAAGGCTACTGAGCGCATCCGGACCAACTGGAGGACATATTGTAAGACCTTCTGATGGAAAAATCCCGCTAAGAGTATCATTCGTGCAATGTGTAGGCTCGAGGGACGAGAAGTCAGGCAACTCCTATTGCTCGAGGGTGTGCTGCATGTACGCTACGAAAGAAGCGATCCTTCTGAAAGAACATGTTCCAGGGATAGATGAAACCATTTTTTACATGGATATCCGAGCTTACGGCAAAGGCTTTGAAGAATTTTATCAAAGGGCTAAACAAGAATTCGGCATAAAATACATTAGGGGACGAGTTGCCGAAATCATTGAGGATACTCGCACGCAGAATCTCTTCTTGACCGTAGAAAATACTGAGACAGGCGAAATCTTGGAGCAAGAGGCAGACATAGTTGTCTTGTCCGCTGGTCTAGTTTCACCCAGAAATAACGACTTGGCAAAAATATTGCCTATACCAGTCGGCGATGATGGATTCTTCGTCTCGTCTCATCCGAAGTTGGACCCCGTTACAACGAAAATGGAGGGTGTATTCATTGCTGGAACGGCTGAAGGTCCAAAAGATATCCCAGACGCTGTGACTCAAGCAAGCGCAGCTGCAATGAAGGCTTCAAATCTCCTAAAATAGTGATGAGGCGGAAAATGGTGACATCTCGACTGCAAGAGAAAGAGAATCCAAGAATTGGCGTATATGTCTGCCACTGCGGCACTAACATAGCAGGCGTTGTGGATGTCGATGATGTCACTAGATACGCGGAAAACTTGCCAAATGTTGTGGTGGCTAAAAACTATCTTTACATGTGCTCTGCTCCTGCACAAGACATGATTAAAGAGGACATCAAAGAACATAAACTCAACCGCGTCGTAGTTGCATCATGTTCGCCACGCATGCACGAACCCACCTTTAGAAAAGTATGTGAAGAAGGTGGGCTTAACCCATATCTCTTTGAGATGGCCAACATCCGAGAACAATGTTCATGGGCTCATTCACGTGAACCGGAAAAGGCCACACAGAAGGCGAAAGATCTAATTAGGATGTCAGTTGCTAGAGCAAGACTTCTGGAAACCCTCCAAATAAAAGAACTAAGCGTGACAATAAGAGCCCTAGTGATCGGGGCAGGAATCTCTGGCCTAACAGCGGCTTTGGACTTGGCCCAGAGGGGCTTCGAAGTTTATCTCGTCGAAAGAGCCCCCAGTATTGGAGGAAGAATGGCTCAATTAGGGGAATTGTACCCAACAGGCGAGTATGGACTGGATCTTCTAAAGCCAGTAATGGACACCGTTGCATCTCACCCTAAAATCAAGTTATACACTAATTCGGAAATAGAGGCCGTCGAGGGTTCTATAGGGAACTTCAAAGTCGAATTTGTCGTGAAGCCAAAGTATGTTACTCATGACTGCGACGCTTGTGGTGAATGCGAAAAAGTATGCCCGATCACCGTCTCAGACGAGTTCAATCACGGACTGAGTAAAAGAAAGGCGATATACCTTCATTTTACGGATGCCGTACCTCCAATTTATTTTATTGACGACAAAAGCTGCGACAAATGTGGAAAATGTATAGAAGCCTGTAAGAGAAGAGCAATTGATCTTGAAGAGAAGCCGATGAGGATTGGGGTCGAGGTAGGGGTCATCATCGTGGCGACAGGTCACGATTTGTATGACCCCCCCGAAGGTGAGTTCGGCTATAAAACGTATAAGAATGTGATAACACTTCCTCAACTTGAGAGGTTGTTAGATGAGAACGGACCAACAAATGGTCACCTCCTGTTTAATGGCAATACACCCAAGAGCGTCGTACTTATCTCTTGTGTGGGGTCAAGACAAGAACCTGAGACTTACCAACCTATCAAAGAGGGCCAGCAACTTAACAGATACTGCTCTCGTGTATGTTGTACGGCTGCTCTTAAGAATGCTTTAGCGATAATGAAGAGGTATCCGGATGTAAGAGTCTTCTATTTATACCGAGACGTACGAACTTTCGGAAGGGGGCATGAAGACTATTATAAGAAGGCCAACGAATCTCAGGTTCTGTTTATGAAATATAAGCCTGAAGAGCCGCCGTCAGTGTCAAGTGGCCCAAAAGGTCTTGTCGTTAATGTCCGAGACGTACTAACCGAAAATGAATTACTGTCTATACCTGCAGATTTAGTTGTCTTAAATGTTGGCATGGTTCCACGAGCAGATGCGTCTGACATACAAACCAAACTGAAGATAGCCAGAAGCGTTGATGGATTCTTCCAAGAGGCTCACGCGAAGCTTAGGCCGTTGGACACACCTTTGGATGGGATCTACTTGGCTGGTACAACACAAGGTCCAAAGGACATCACTGATAGCTCAGCCATGGGAAGCGCGGCAGCCGCGAAGGCAGCTATTCCATTGGCGAGGGGCAAGGTTGAAGTGGAGCCTATTGTTGCTGTGGTAAATGAAGAACTTTGTAAAGGTTGTGGCAGGTGCGAAGAGGTCTGTGAGTACGATGCCATCAAAGTGGAGGAAGTTCAGCCCTTCGTTAAGGTGCCCACTCTAATCGCCAAAGTAACTGAGGCACAGTGCAAAGGTTGCGGCTCCTGCGTAGTTGCTTGTCCCATCGGGGCGATTGCTATGAAACACTTCACTAGCAAGCAAATTCAAGCTATGATAACAGCAGCAATTGGGGGTTAACTAGTGGAGACCGAGCCGAAAATTGTGGCTTTTCTGTGCAATTGGTGTAGCTACGCTGGAGCAGACCTTGCTGGCACGAGCAGAATTAGCTATCCACCCAATGTTAGACCTATACGAGTGATGTGCTCCGGAAGAGTGGACCCAGCATTTGTTATTAGTGCCTTAGAAACGGGAGCAGACGGTGTATTAGTCACTGGTTGCCACCCAGGCGATTGCCATTATGTGAGTGGAAACCTTAAAGCTGAAAGTAGGATGAAGACTACGAGGGAACTCCTAGCGTTGCTCGGTCTTGGCCCCGAAAGACTGCGTTTAGAATGGGTGTCAACGTCGGAAGGAGCCAGATTCGCACAAGTCGTGACCGATTTTACAGATGATTTGCGTAAGACAGAGCCTAATCCACTAAGAGCTGGGTCTAATACGCGGGCTTCTGTAACAATGAAAGACGTGGTTTTTGATGGGCTCAGAAACACAAATGTTCAATATTGCCTTGAGTGCGGTAAGTGCTCTGGTAGTTGCCCAATATCGAAGGTCAACGACTCATACTCGCCCAGGCGTACGGTTGAAAGATTCTTGTTGGGTTTCAGGGGTAAGGTACTTTCCAGCACGGATCTTTGGAATTGTCTAACATGCTTCACTTGTACCGAGAGATGCCCATCAGATGTTCGGTACCCAGATTTTATCAAGATATGTAGGAGCGTAGCGTCTAAAGAAGTAATGGAAGAGCTTTGTGCCCATAAAGGAATAACCATGGCTTTATCAAGAATCATGACAAACCCCGGCCTTAGGCAACAACGAATGGAATGGCTTCCAGAAGGAGCTAAAATTTCCCAAAAGGGCAAGTTACTTTACTTTGTCGGCTGCCTCCCATACTTCGATGTGGTTTTCGAAGATTTTAAACTAGATCTCTTAAAGATCCCTCAAAATGTCGTCAAAGTGCTTAACAAAATAGGTATAAAACCAGTGGTATTGAGCAATGAGAAGTGTTGCGGTCATGATCTGTTGTGGACAGGGGATCAAGAGAATTTCGAAAGATTGGCGAAAATGAATTTGGCTGAAATCAAAAAAGCCAAAGCAACTCAAGTAGTTACAGCCTGCCCTGAATGTTATAGAACCCTCAAGAAGGATTATCCCGAATTGATCGGCAGTCAAGGCTTTGAGGTTTTACATATTTCAGAGCTCCTGTGTGGATTGATGGATAGGGGAAAGATCGAATACAATTCGAATCTTCATAGAAAGGTAGTTTATCAGGATCCATGCAGACTTGGTAGGCATATGGGTGTGTATGAGCCTCCAAGAAAGGTTATAGCTGATATCCCCGGAATAGATCTAGTGGAAATGGGGAGAAATCGGGAGAATGCTGTTTGTTGTGGGGTAAACGCTTGGTTGTCCTGTAACAAATACTCAAAAGCCGTGCAAATTGACAGGTTGATGGAGGCAAAGGCTACTGGAGCAGATTTATTAGTTACAGCGTGTCCAAAGTGCCAAATTCATTGGAAGTGTGTTACCAGTGAGAAACTGCCAGTTGATCCTAAAGAGGTAACAATGGAGATGCGCGACCTAACCGTGCTAGTGGCGGAGGCGATGTGTTTAACGTGAAAGGTGAACACCATGAAAGCTAACAACTCAATACTGGTTATTGGAGGCGGAATCGCTGGAATGCAGGCGAGTTTAGATCTAGCCAGCCGTGGGTTAAAGGTTTTCCTAGTTGAAAGAAGCCCGAGCATCGGCGGAAGAATGTCGCAGTTGGACAAGACGTTCCCAACAATGGACTGTTCTATATGCATTCTAGCGCCGAAAATGATCGACTGCCTCCGTAATCCCAACATAACATTACTTACTTATTCTGAAGTGCAAGAAGTCAGCGGGTCAGCTGGGAATTTCATAGTGAAGGTTCTTAAGAAGCCAAGATTTATCAAAGAGGAAAGATGCACAGGCTGTGGCGTTTGTGCTCAGCATTGTCCAGTTGAGGTTGCTAGCGAGTTCGATATGGGTATCGGCATTCGTAGAGCGATCTATGTCCCGTTACCCCAGGCTGTCCCACTTAAGTATACTATCGACGAAGAACACTGCCTAAAATGTGGGCTATGCCAAAAGATGTGCGGAACAGAAGCAGTCGACTTTGATCAAAAGCCCGAAACCATCATTCTTAATGTTGGAGCCATACTTGTAGCAACAGGTTTCGAATTGTTTGACGCCCGAACAAAGAGCGAGTACGGTTACGGAAGATTCCAGAATGTTCTTATAAGCTTAGAGTTCGAGAGGTTACTCTCCGCTTCAGGGCCAACTGGAGGGCACCTACTGAGGTTGTCAGATGGGCGCATTCCCAGAAGGATCGCGTTCATTCAATGTGTCGGCTCCAGAAGTCTAAAGGGTGGGCTCTCCTTCTGCTCCAGCGCTTGCTGTATGTATGCCACAAAGGAAGCAATATTGATTAGAGAGCACGAGCCGGAATGCGAGGTTTACATTTTCTATAATGACCTCAAAGTCTTTGGGAAAGGCTACCAGGACTTCGTCACTAGGGCGCAAAGTCATTGGGGAGTAAATTACGTCAGAGCCCTTCCAGGGGAAGTGATGGAAGATTCGAAGACGGGCGACGTTACCCTTTGGTACGAAGACACCGAAGAAAACATGACAAAGAGCATTAAAGTGGACATAGTCGTGCTTTGCCCTGCTCTGATTCCGCGGGCAACTAATAAGGAATTGGGTACCATCCTAGGACTGGAACTGGATGAATATGGTTTCTTCAAGCCTAAAGATTACCTTTTCGCTCCCGTCGATACTAATGTTCCGGGAGTTTTCATATGCGGATATTGCCAAAGCCCAAAAGATATTCCTGAGTCAGTGGCGCAAGCAAGTGCAGCAGCAGCTAGAGCTGCAGAGGTGATTGCGCTGTTGGTCTATAAGGGGGCATATTAAAACGGGACACGTTGAGATGGAGGTTCCAAGAATCGGCGTATTCGTCTGCCACTGCGGCATCAACATAGGCGGCGTAGTCAACGTTCCTGAGGTAGTAAAATACGCTATGACGTTGCCAAACGTCGTCTACTCCGAGGACAACCTCTATACATGCTCCTCTGAAGGGCTCAGTAAAATCAAGGAAGGCATAGAAAAACACAATATTAACAGGGTTGTCGTCGCTTCCTGTACGCCTAGAACGCACGAGCCGCTGTTCCGGGCCACCTGTGAGGAGGCAGGTTTAAATAAGTATTTATTCGAAATGGCCAACATTCGCGAACATTGCTCTTGGTCTCACATGGACGAACCATACAAGGCTACGGAAAAAGCAAAGGACATTGTAAGGATGGCCGTGGTTAAAGCTCGTCTACTTGAGCCTCAGGAAGAGCCAGAAATAGAGGTAGTACCCTCCACTCTGGTTATTGGCAGTGGCATCTCAGGGATGACCGCTGCTCTATCCCTCGCTGACCAAGGGTTCCAGGTCTACTTGGTTGAGAAGGAGCCAGAATTAGGTGGGACGGTCCGACATCTACATAAGCTGTACCCAACAATGGTTGAAGCCTCCGAAGGACTGAACAAGCTTGTTAATGCAGTGAAGCTAAATAAGAACATTAAGGTATTGTCATCTACCGTTGTTACGCAGGTAAAGGGCTTCATCGGAAAGTTTGACGTTAGTGTTCAAAAGGGAAACAGCGATACGGCGAATTTTAGGGTAGGAACCATCATCGTGGCGACTGGAGCGGATGTCTTTCAGCCCGTTGGGATGTATGGATATAAGGAATACGACAATGTTATTACACAGTTTGAGCTGGAACAACTCCTCAAGGGTGGCCAGCTGGAAAAGACAGAAAGGATAGTTATGATTCAGTGTATTGGGGCTAGAGAGGAAAAGGGAAGAACATACTGCTCTCGAATCTGTTGCATGACGGCTCTTAAAAACGCCTTGCTTATCAAGGATTTACATCCTGAAACAGACGTTTACATCCTTTTCAGAGACCTCCAAACGTACGGAAAGGAGTACGAAGAGTGGCACCGAATGGCTCAAGACAGAGGCGTCAAATTCATCAAGTATGTTCAGGAAAAACCCCCGCAAGTGGTCGCTGGACCCGACAGAAAACTGACTGTTGATGTTTATCATGCTCTTCTCGGTGAACAAGTCCGTGTCGAAAGCGACCTCATTGTACTCTCGACTCCTTTAGTCCAGCATGAAGATGCCAAAGAATTGTCGCAAATGCTTAAAGTGCCACTGGGTCTAGACGGTTTCTTTTTTGAGGCTCACGTGAAGTTGAGGCCGATTGACTTCGCCACTGATGGAATCTATGTGTGCGGCACGGCTCACAGTCCCAAAGACGCGGCTGAAAGCGTAACTCAAGCTTTAGGGGTTGCCTCGAGAGCCGCCATCCCTATGGCTATAAGGCACTTACGAACCGAAGCGATAACGGCCATAGTAGACGAAAGCCTGTGTAGCGGCTGTGGAACATGTGTGAAGATATGTCCTTATAGCGCCATTGAGAAGGATGAGAAAGGCGTTGCCAGAGTGACAGCAGTCGTGTGCAAGGGCTGTGGCATGTGCGGGGCGAGTTGTCCAGAAAAGGCGATTTCGATGCGCCACTTCACTGATGAACAAGTTGTCGCTCAAGCACTTGCTGCATTAGGGAGGCCGGTCACGTGACATTCGAGCCTAGAATCGTTGGTTTCCTATGCAACTGGTGTTCGTATGCTGGCGCTGACCTGGCGGGGGTCAGCAGGATCAGCTACCCAACCAATATACGTATAATACGGTTGATGTGCACGGGCAGGATTGATCCGGTAATAGTCTTGGAAACGCTTGCTAACGGTGCAGACGGAGTCATGGTGATGGGCTGTCATCCGGGTGATTGCCACTACATAGAGGGAAATCTGCAAGCTGAGTACAAGATCAAGATGTTGAAGAAGCTAATCGGGCTGACTGGTTTAGAACCCGAGCGCCTACGCCTTGAATGGGTCTCCGCCTCAGAAGGTGGGCTATTCGCCGACCTTGTCAAAGAATTTTCTAGCCAGATAACGGCCTTAGGCCCGTCTCCCTTGACTGGGGAAAAACCAGACACTATCATATTCGAAAACATACAGGCGGCTAAATCAGCGGTGGAAGACTTTAGACTACGAGTGTTGGTGGGGAGAGAGAAAGAACTAGTCGAGAAGGGAGACGCGTATGGTGAGAAGACGGTGCAAGAGGAGCTTGAAAGGACGATGGATGAAGCTATACACGCTGAGTATCTGCGCAACAAAATCTATCTTATGGTGAGGAAAGAATCGCAATCGGTCAAGGAACTGTCCAAGTGTTTAGATTTAGAACCTCAGACCACCTTGCGTCACATCGTAGTTTTGAGGCGAAGAGGCATGATTACCGTTGATCGGGTTGAAGGAACCACCCCCTTATATGCAGCGTTGGAGGTGGGAAGGTGAAGAAAAAGATAGGCGCCGTCTTAGTCGTTGGTGGAGGAATCGCGGGAATACAAGCTTCACTAGATCTAGCTGACTCAGGATTTAAAGTCTATTTACTCGATGAGTCGCCTAGTATAGGAGGCGTTATGGCCCAGCTAGACAAGACCTTCCCTACCAATGATTGCGCTATGTGCATTCTCGCGCCGAAGCTTGTGGGAGCTGGCAGGCATCCAAACATTCACCTTATTACAAACGCGGGGATAAAGGGGGCTGACGGTGAAGCTGGCAATTTTGAGGTTAAGATTGCGAGAAGAGCCCGATATGTAAATGGGGAGAAGTGCACGGGCTGTGGTGTTTGTGCCCAAAAATGCCCAGTTGAAGCTATCGATGAATTCAACCAGGGCTTAGGTGATAGGAGTAGCATATTCGTAAAATATCCGCAAGCTGTGCCGCTTACTTACATAATTGACAGGGAGAAGTGCATTGGATGCGGCACATGTCAAGAAGTATGCAAAGCGGGTGCGGTCAATTATAATGACAAAGAAGAGGAAGCCATGTTAAGCGTTGGCTCAATCATATTGGCGCCCGGCTTCGAGGAGTTTGATCCCGGCGTGAAAAGTGAGTATGGTTATGGCCGATGCCCAAACGTTTTGTCCAGCATCGAGTTTGAACGAATTCTGAGTGCTTCTGGCCCATATGGCGGGATGGTCCTACGTCCATTAGATGGCGAGATACCTCGAAAGATAGCGTTCATTCAATGCGTAGGTTCGCGTGACGCCAAAGTTGGAAACAATTATTGCTCCTCCGCCTGTTGTATGTATGCCATAAAGGAAGCGGTCATAGCCAAGGAGCACACGCCTGGCGTTGAATGCACCATTTTCTTTATGGATGTCCGCGCCTATGGCAAGGAATTTGACGCCTACTATAGTCGGGCAGAGGAAGAATACGGAGTAAGATTTGTTCGATCCAGGGTCGCTCGTGTAGAGGAGATTCCGACTTCAAGAAGCCTCATAGTAAGACATGTAGTGGGGGAAGAACCAAGGGACGAGGAATTCGACCTCGTGGTCTTATCAGTGGGAATGAGACCGCCCGAGAATGCCAAGGAATTAGCCAAAAATCTCGGTATCCACCTAAATGGGTACGATTTTTGTTACACGAGTACTTTTTCGCCATTAGAAACCTCTAGGAGGGGCATCTATGTTTGCGGAGCTTTTGCTGCTCCTAAGGATATCCCAGAAAGTGTGGCACAAGCGAGTGGGGCTGCGGCGAAGGCGGCTAGCGTCATAGCATCCGAGAGGGGACAACTTACAGCGATGAAGGAGTATCCGCCAGAGGTAGATGTGTCTCGTGAGGAGTCCCGTATCGGTGTGTTTGTCTGTCACTGTGGCATCAACATAGGCGGCGTAGTCAACGTTCCTGAGGTAGTGGAGTATGTTAGAACTCTCCCAAATGTCGTATACGCGGAGCACAACCTCTACACATGTTCACAAGATACACAGAAGAGAATACGTGAGAAGATAAAAGAACTCAACATTAATCGTGTGATCGTAGCTTCGTGCACCCCTAGAACCCACGAGCCCCTCTTTCGAGAAACCGTCCGAGAAGCTGGGCTCAACATCTATCTATTTGAGATGGCAAACATCCGAGACCAGTGTTCATGGGTCCATATGCACGAGCCGAAGGAAGCAACGGAAAAAGCAAAGGACTTGGTGAGATCTACTGTGGCGAAAGCCCGCATATTGCGACCGCTACCGAAGCCACTAATTAATGTTGTGCCATCCGGCCTCGTCATAGGCGGCGGCTTATCGGGTATGATAGCTGCATTGGAACTGGCGAAACAAGGCTTCGAGGTGCACTTAGTGGAGAAGGAGAAGGATCTCGGAGGACACCTACGTAAAATCTATTATCTGCTAGGGTCCGAAGACCCTCAAGACAAGCTGAGATCCATCATTAAGGAAGTTATGGAGAATGAGAAGGTTCATGTCTACTTGAAAACGGAAGTCGCTGATGTAAATGGATACGTCGGAAACTTTAAGACAACGTTAAATCACGATGGAGAGAAGAAACAGATCGAACATGGCATTGTAATCGTGGCAACCGGCGCCATAGAGTATAAGCCAATTGAGTATTTCTATGGTGTAGATGAGAGAGTGATCACTCAGCATGAATTGGAGGAGCGACTGGCTAACGGCAATTTTGACGCAAAGACAGTTGCCATGATCCAGTGTGTAGGCTCAAGAAATGAGGAGCACCCAAACTGTTCTCGGATATGCTGTGCCCAAGCCGTCAAGAACGCACTGAAAATCAAGGCGCTAAGCCCAGAAACAGATGTTTACGTTTTGTATAAGGACATGCGAACCTATGCGTTTAAAGAGGACCATTATCGTGAGGCCGCCTCTAACGGAGTTTTATTCATACGTTATGACAACGAGAACAAGCCTAGGGTCACTCAAGAAAATGGGAAGCTCCACCTTCTAGTCTTGGAGCCCGTGTTGAATATGTGGCTTCCCGTCGAGCCAGATCTTCTAGTGCTAAGCGTAGCGACTATTCCGAACCCCGACAATGAAAGCATAGCAAAGATGTTAAAAGTCCCCCTAACCAAAGATGGATTCTTCCTAGAAGCACACATGAAGCTTCGCCCGGTCGACTTCGCCACTGAGGGGGTATTTCTATGTGGATTGGCACACTCCCCGAAGTTCATTGAAGAGAGCATCTCACAGGCATGCGCAGCTACAGCCCGAGCCGCCACCATCCTGTCTAAGAAGGCGTTAGAGGTGGAGGGAGCCATAGCGAGTGTGGACGAGGATCTTTGCAGCGGGTGCCGAATCTGCGAGTCAGTTTGTGAATATGTCGCTATCGAAATGATTGAGAAAGAAGGAAAACAACGGGCCCACGTTCTCGAAGCCCTATGTAAAGGTTGCGGTGTTTGCGGCTCCTCATGTCCCACAGGGTCAATATCTATGCTTCACTTCACCGACGATCAGATCATTGCTCAGGTCAGGGCAGCATTAGTGGAGGAGGCGAAATATGACTGAATTCAAGCCTAGAATCGTTGGTTTCCTATGCAACTGGTGTTCGTATGCTGGCGCTGACCTGGCGGGAGTCAGCCGAATTCAGTATCCTTCAACCCTTCGAATAGTGAGGGTGATGTGCTCCGGTAGAGTCGACCCGATTTTCATCATCGAAGCCTTCAGAAGTGGGGCAGACGGGGTTCTCGTCGCAGGGTGCCATCCGGGTGACTGCCATTACCTCGCTGGTAATTACAAGGCAGAACGAAGAGTAGCCATGCTGAAAAAGCTGTTAGAACAGTTCGGCGTCGAACCTGAGCGTCTCAAGTTGGATTGGGTTTCCGCTTCTGAGGGAGACCGATTCGCAAGAATCATCAAAGATATGACCGAGGAGATAAGTAAAATCGGTCCGAGCGCCTTAAAGACTAGAGGTTGAGAGTGATGTCAGAAAAAGGAACTCGCCTAAAAAAACCTCGACCAGACGCATCTAGACTTACAGGTACTTCATAATTATATAATGCGGTGATCTTGTGGAAAAGTTAAAATTTGCTTTCTACTGGGCTGCCAGCTGCGGAGGCTGTGAGATCGCCGTTCTCGATATAAACGAGAAAATTCTAGATGTAGTGGCCCTCGCCGACATCGTCTTCTGGCCAGTCGCCATGGATATAAAGTACAAAGACGTGGAGGCTATGCCAGACAAAAGCATAGACGTATGTTTCTTTAACGGCTCGATTCGAACCGAAGAACAGGAGCACATGGCTAAGCTACTGAGGAAGAAATCAAAGGTCCTAGTGGCCTTCGGCTCTTGCGCACACCTAGGCGGGATTCCAGGACTGGCAAACATTGCAAACAAAAAGGAGGTGTTTGACAGGGCGTACTTACAAAGTCCATCAACACAAAATCCTAGCGCAGTTACACCCCAGACCTCAGTTCAAATGAAAGAAGGAACGTTGACATTACCTGAATTCTACGACACGGTGAAGACGCTGGACAATGTCGTAGAAGTAGACTACTATCTCCCTGGATGCCCGCCGCCAGCCAAACAAGTAGCGCAAGCAGTTGAAGCCATCGCCAAAAACGAGTTGCCTCCACGGGGTTCGGTGCTAGCTCCCCAGAGATCTGTGTGCGATGAATGCCCTAGAAAAAAGGAGAAGAAAAAGATTTCAACGATACACCGAGTGTATGAGATCACGCCTGAACCCGAGAAATGCCTCTTGGAGCAAGGAATCCTTTGTATGGGGCCAGCAACCCGGGGAGGATGTGAGGCACAATGTATCAGTGCAGACATGCCATGTACGGGATGTGGAGGCCCATGCCCTAACGAGGTCGAACAAGGAGCAGCGATGATCAGCGCGCTTTCCTCTATACTCGGGTTAGATGAGGAAAAGGAGAAATCTTACGACGCTGAGAAGTTGGTTGCTCAGATTAAGGATCCTCTAGGGACATTTTACCGGTATTCCCTACCAGCTTCGCGCCTGCGGAGGAGGGTCATGAAAGAATGAGCGGACGAAAACCAATAATCATAGAGCCAATCACAAGGTTAGAAGGCCATGGAAAAATCTCCATTTTCCTTGACGAGGAAGGCAACGTTGAAAACGCTTACCTTCAGGTTCCAGAGCTTAGAGGATTCGAAAGATTTTGCGAAGGAAGAAAAGCGGAAGATCTGCCTCAAATAACACCCAGAATTTGCGGCGTCTGCCCAGTTGCGCATCATTTTGCCTCAACGAAGGCCTTAGATGCCGCGTTCAATGTAGACCCTCCACCAGCCGCCAAAAAACTTCGAGAGCTCATGTACAGCGGTTACTACGTGTATGACCATACTCTTCATTTCTACTTTCTAGGAGCCCCAGACTTCGTTGTAGGCCCGGATGCCCCTCCCGCTGAAAGAAACATCTTAGGCGTCATAAAAAAGGTAGGCTTGGACATAGCAAAAGAGGTTATTAAGCATAGAGCCTACGGACAAAGGATCACTGCCCTAATTGGCGGGAAGGCTACCCATCCAGTGTGCGGCTTGCCGGGGGGCGTTTCCAAGCCGTTGAAGGAGGAGGAGAGGCAGGAGATCGAGAAGATGGCGGAGTCTAGTGTTGATTTTGCGAAGTTCACGTTAAAGATCTTTGAGGACGTGGTGTTAAAAAACAAGAAGTATGTCGACCTCATCCTAAGCGATGCATACACCCTCCCAACCTATTATATGGGTTTGGTTGACCAAAACAACAAGGTCAATTTCTACGATGGAAACGTACGGGTGGTTAACCCAGAAGGTAGGGAGTTTGCGAAGTTCGCACAGTCTAACTATTTGGACGTGATCGAGGAACATGTGGAAGAATGGACCTATGTGAAACTGCCCTACCTTAAGAAGGTTGGGTGGAAGGGCTTGGTCAACGGACCTTTAAGCGGCATTTACAGAGTTGGACCCCTTGCACGGTTGAACGCCTCAGAAGGTATGGCAACGCCTCTTGCCCAACAGGAATATGAGAGAATGTACGAGACCCTAGGCGGAAAGCCAGTCCACTCGACTCTAGCCTTTCACTGGGCTAGGCTTGTAGAACTGTTGTATGCGGCTGAAAGGACTCTAGAGCTGAGCCGAGACGAGGAAATCACTAGCAAGGAGATCCGTAACAAACCGGGCAGACCTGGGGAAGGTGTTGGAATTATTGAGGCAGCGAGGGGAACATTGATCCACCACTACCAACTCGACGAAGAAGGCCTAGCCAAAAAAGTCAACCTGATAGTAGCTACAACGAACAACGCCCCAGCGATTTGTATGTCCATCAGGGACGCAGCTAAGAGCCTCATACGTGGCGAAGTGGTTAGTGAGAGCTTATTAAACATGGTAGAAATGGCCTTCAGAGCCTATGATCCATGCTTTGCATGTGCCACACACTTTGCAGTCGGTCAAATGCCTCTTGAGGTGAAGATTTACGACAATGAGAAAAGGCTACTAGTGACTCTGAAGAGGTAACTTGTGCACTTTCATCATAATGACTTTAGCGGAAATATGAAAGTGTGATTATTCTTAGACTGGACCCAAGCTGGACCGTCTTCCGCTCAGGTTCCCATTGTAAGACATTTCAATCGTCTTGGTCTTTGTCTAAGCATATCCAGATATTCTTCTTTACCCATCTGGTTTGCGATACGAATTTCATTGTCTGCAAAGCATTGTATCACGTGAAGGGGCTCAAATCCGCATAGTTGTCCTTCGATGTATTTATGCCTCACCGTGATTCTTTCATGTTCATCATATGCACATTTACAGAATAAATCAGGAATATGGCATGCCCATAAACCTGGACAGCCCTCCGTTTCGATGAGTCTACAAGTTCGATTCAGTTCCATGAGCGAACCTCCTATAGCATATAATATAAAGAATTGGTATATAAATCCTACTTTTTTGAATTTTTGGGATTAGTTCGCGTCTGACATAAGTTATTGTACCATTTGGATAATCTTTTTGATAAAAACGTCTACTACTTTCACCGAAATATTCTTTTCCCTGTGATTACTATCGGTCTACGATCCAATTTTTGGTTTTTTTGCTGTTTCAGTTAATCTCCCTTTTTTTGTCCACTCACTTAGAGATTGAAGAGAGAAGCCTATTTAGGTGTACATCAGGTCGCAATTAAAGAACCACACATCATGGCCTAAGCCTGTGCCTTGAACTATGTTAGTGACCCTAATTTATACATGCGTTAGAGGAAATCTTCTCATCTTTGAAAGGACTATGTATCTGGTTGGCTTTTCGCTATGACTTGTTTTCTTCTGTCAAGCTGTATACAAGCTGGTTGTCTCGCTCGCCTACGATTATTATTTTGCCAAACTGCCTCATGGCCATTAGATGCTTTAGGAGTTTTGACTTTTCAATACCTGTGGCTTTAGACAGTTCATCTATAGTTGATGGACCTTGATTTTTTATCTCCTGAAGTACAAAATTTCTTTCTCTGACACGTTCTTGCATCTCCTTCGCCTTTATTGGTTCTATCTTGGCTTTTTCAGGCAAAGCTTCCACTTCCTTCGGAAAGATATATTCATATTTAAGGCAGTATATAAAAATAGCCGCCAGTTATAATCATTAGTCAGTTAGCAGGCAAAAATAAGGACGGAGAAATCCTTGAGAAGGAGTCTGTCAGAAGTCAAATTTGAAGAGTTCAAGTCTAAAAGCTTCCAAATAATTCATGTAGTTGAAATGCTATGTGAAGTTTGCGGGAAACCATTGAGAATGAAAGACAAGTTACTTAGGAAAATCCAATTTTTGAGTAAAGAAGACTACAGGAGTCTCCTAAATAGGGCAAGGGTTCACGATCGGGTTGAGATTGATGTTGAAAACAGCAGAATCTACTTTTACGATCATGACTTTCCTGGCGATGTTCACCCAGAGTGCATAGATAAACTGAGTTAGATGCACGCTAGGTGAGTTGATATAGGTACTGTCTATTTTTTTCCCCAGCCTCGCCTATTACGCCATTTCTTCTAAGGGCTATTATGTGCTGTACTATTCTACTTGGTTGGAGACCAGTCAATCGTGAAAGTTCTTCCACAGTAAGTGGGCCTCTCTCCTTTATAGCTCCAATTATCATATGTCTTTCAATCTCTTCCTGTATTATCGAGTCTACGACTTGCTGGTATCTATTCTCGTCAATCTCTACTTTCACTTGTGATCTTCCAGTAACCCATCTAAGCCTCCGAGACTTGAAAGCCTCTATTGCTGCATTTGTTTTTCTCATTAAATCTTCTCTTTTACTCATCTTCTTCACCTATCTGGGGTTGTGTATAGGTCTGAAGGGGCTTGGTCCCAACTGTTTCATCTCCTGCGTCATCTCTCGGACGAGAGCTGCGAATTTGCCGCCTTCGCTTGCTGAGATCCATTCTAGCCTTACACGCTCAGGTTCCATGCCTATTCTATCAACAGCTCTCTTTATGTAATCGAATCTTTTCTCCATCATGTAGTTTCCTTTCTGGTAGTGGCAGTCGCCGGGATGGCAGCCAGCGACTAGAACGCCATCAGCTCCCATCCTCAGGGCTTCTAGCACAAACGTGGGGTCTATCCTTCCTGTACACATTACTCGAATTATCCTTATGTTTGGGGGATATTCAAAACGACTTGTTCCAGCCAGGTCTGCACCTGCATAGGAACACCAGTTACAGCAGAAAGCGACAATCAACGGTTCAAATCCTTCTTCCACTTTATCTTGCCTTTCAGATTTATTCATTGCGACCCCACCTCCTTCAAGTTTTCAGGGACCAGAAGAGCCTTTACCTGTGCGAGAATTTGCGAGTCGCCAAAGTGTCTCATGATTATTGCTCGTCCAGGACATTCAGCAGCGCACGAACCGCACCCTCTGCAAAGTATTTCTCGGATTTTTGATTTCCCATTTTCAATTTTTGGTGCACCGTAAGGACATATCTCCTCACATAATCCACATCCAATGCATATATCTTCATCCACAAAGGCCGTTATTGCATCAGTTCTAACTTTTTTGTTGCCCATCAGTATTGATGCTCTAGCTGAGGCTGCTTCGCCAGAAATAATGCTTTCAGAAACGTCTTTCGGTCCTGAAACTGTGCCAGCGATGAAGATGCCATCAACATTTGTGTCAACTGGTCTAAGTTTCAAGTGGGCTTCCATCAGAAAGCCGTCGGTCGCTATGGGAATCTTTAGCATTCTTGCATGTATTACTTCGCCCTTACGGGGCCTCAGGGGTGTTGAAAGCACAACCCAGTCTGCTGGAAAGTTAACTTCAAGTCCAGACAGAGCATCATAGGCAGCAACGTTAAGCTTGCCATCCGATGTCTGGGTTATTTCGGGCGGAACTTCTTCTATATGCCTTATGAATCTCACTTCGAGGTCTCTTGCCATTTTGTAGAAGTCCTCGTATTCCTTGTAAACCCTTAGATCTGTGAACAGAATTACAATGTCTGTTTCGGGTGTTTGCTCTTTTATGAGTATCGCGTTTTTGATGGCATTCATGCAACATATCCTTGAACAATAAGGCCATCCTTCCTCTTTCCGTGCTTTGAGGATTCTCCTTAAGAGTTCGGCAGTGTCTGATTTTGGGAAAGCCTCTAGTGCGGATGGTCTGATTTCACCTTTTCTTGCACCCACGCATTGTATCATTACGATTCTTTCGGGTTTTCCTAGATTTCTCTTCCTTAATACTCCATCCAGTTCTTCTTGCGTTATGACTCTGTCGTAAACTCCGTACTGATATAGCCCTTGAGGCGGTTGATAATTCAGGGCGCCACAAGCGACTATGATTGTACCCACATTTATTTCCTTATCGCCCCCTGGGCTCGTCAGGATGATGCCAAAGTTCCCAACGTATCCTGAAACCTCTTTCAAGGTTGTTGAAGTCATGAGCTCGATGTTTTTATGGGACTTCACAGCTTCTATTAGCGGATCTATGACCTCCGAAGAATCAGCCAATGTCGGATATAACTTATAAAGCCGCCGAACGATTCCACCTGGTTCTTCTTCCCTCTCAATCAAGAATACTTTAAAACCTTGGTTCGCCATGGAAAGGGCTGCGGTTATTCCAGCGACGCCAGCTCCGATTACAAGCGAACTACCTATGACCTCGACCTCTGGCTCTGTCTGAGGTTGAAGTAGGGCAGCCTTTGCCGCAGCCATCCTAACAAGGTCTTTGGCTTTTTCTGTTGCTTTTTCTGGTTCATGCGCGTGTACCCAGCTACATTGGTCTCGAATGTTTGACATTTCAAATAAGTAGGGATTAAGCCCAGCTTCCTGCACCGCTTCTCTGAAAAGCGGTTCATGCGTTCTTGGAGTGCATGATGCCACAACGACGCGGTTAAGATTGTGCTCTGCTATTGCTTTCTTTATTGCTGCCAGTCCTGCCTCTGAGCAAGTGTAGAGGCTGTCTTCGGCGTAAGCGACGTATGGCAGTTTTCTAGCGTAATCTCTTACTTCTGGAACGTTAACCACGCCTCCGATGTTAACTCCACAGTGGCAGACAAACACTCCTACACGTGGTTCTACGCTCATCTAAGACACCTACTTACTTGCCATGATCTGAGCGATCCGTGCAGCTGTAGCACTTCCTTGAGTTATGGAGTCTGGGACATCCCCAGTTTTCGGGCCCAAACAATAACCGCAAGCAAAAATCCCTGGAACGCTCGTGTCAAGCGGCTTACTTACTGAGTTTGCTGATCTGAAAAAACCATAGTTGTCCAGTTCTGCACCTAAGATTCTAGCCAATTCGTCCACTCCTTTTCTCGGAATAAGGGCTGGGCATAACACAACTAGATCAAAAGAATCGTGATACACTGTTCTGGTTGCGGGGTCCTCAAACCAGACTATAAGGTTATTTGTTGTCGGATCTTCTGAGATTTCTCCGGGGTTACTGCGTACGAATCTTATCCCAAACTCAGATTTCGCTCTGTTTAAGAACTCTTGAAAACCTCTGCCGAAAGCCCGCATGTCTATATAGAAGATTGTGACATGAGAGTTCGGGATATGCTCTTTTATCAAGACGGCGTCCTTAACAGAGTATTTACAGCAAATACTTGAACAATAAGGGTGATCAATCCATTCTCTTCTATCACGGGAACCTATACATTGTATGAAGGCTATGCCTCTAGGTATTTTACCGTCTGAGGGCCTTATCAAATGCCCACCTGTTGGACCTGACGCACATAACATACGTTCTAATTCCATTGCTGTCATGACGTTTTTATAGTGTTTATACCCGTACTGTGGAATGACTGAAGGGTCGAACACGTCAAAGCCTGTAGCCACTACTATAGCTCCAACATCTAACTCAATTTCTTCGGGTTGCTGTTCCCTGTTTACGGCGTTAGCCGGACAGACTTTCTCGCAAAGGCCACACTCCAAGCAGCTGTCTTTGTCTATGACCATTACCCTTGGAACGGCTTGTGGAAAAGGCATATAGATCGCCTTTCTCATCCCCATGTTTTCATCAAACTCGTTAGGTGCTTCTGCTGGACAGTTTTGTGCGCAGATTCCGCATCCATTACAGTTTTTTTCATCAATGTACCTTGGCTTCTTCAAAACAGTGACCTTAAAATTGCCAATAGTACCCTTAACTTCCTTAACTTCTGAGTAGGTCAATAACTGAACATTTCGGTTATGAGCGCATTCTATCATCTTTGGCGCGAGAATGCATATTGAGCAGTCCATTGTTGGGAACGTCTTATCCAACTGCGCCATTCTTCCACCAATGCTTGGGTCTTTGTCCACCAGATATACTTTAATGCCTCTGTTCGCCAAGTCTAAGGATGTCTGTATCCCAGCGATTCCGCCGCCAATAACCATGACTTCCTTTTCCATTTCACTTTCTCTCCTTCGGATTCAGGATGCCTGTTACCGGGACCCTATGCGCCTTTATTTCCCAATCCTCAAGTTTCATACCCATTGCTATTCTAAGCAACTCTGCAAAATGCAGCACGGGTATGTTATATTCTTCTCCTTTCAAGGGAATATGTCTTCTAATCTCTAGTTGACCCATGTCTAGTTCGATATAACAAAATGGACAGACGGTGACTATGCACTCAGCATCAGCAGCCTTAATAGCATCTAGTTTCTGCTTCGCGACAAGAGAGGCGACTTCATCATTTATCCCGCGTAGAGGTCCGCCGCAGCAAGCCTCCTTCCTTTCATAAGCGATTGACTTCGCGCCTGTTGCCTCCACAAGTTCGTCTAAAACCGTGACACCCATCCATTCACCGAAATGTATCCGTTTGGGTCTGGTCAAATGACAACCTGGTTGCACTGCAACTCGAAGCCCGTTGAATGGTTTCTTGACAGAGTTCCTAACTTTTTCCAGACCTACATCCTCATATAGAACATCGATAAGGTTTTTGACGGTTATTTTTCCCTTGAATTCCAAGTCGACGTCTGCAAGGATTTCGTTTACCTTGTCCCTAATTTCTTTGTCTTCTCGTAATATCGTATTAGTCATCAAAAGCGATTCGTAACAGTCGTTACATAGAGTTAGGATGTCTATTCCCATCTTCTCGGCGATGCATAGGTTTCTGGCAGCCAAAGCAAGCCAACTGGTGTAGTCTATGGACTGTATACTGAACGGCGCACAGCAGTTTGCATCTTCCATTTCCACAAGCTTTATGCCTAGTTCTGGTGCGACTTTGCGGACAGAATTTTCGTAGTTCGGTTCCCTCGCCGGTATCAAACATCCAAGAAAGAAAGCATATCTCACTTGCTCTGCGACCCCCTGTAGATTAGCTCATCAAAGGACGTCTTTCTCAGGATCTTTTGAACATCTTTGACGTCAACCGCTGGTTCCTTACCCAAGCCATATTTCTTTCTGTTGGTGAGAGCCATTTTACTTGGGGTTACGACGCGTCCCGTTTCGAATAGACTCTGAGCTTGGACAAGTATTCCTTTAGGAGTATTTCCTTCTGCAACCGCTAGATTTCTAATCGTGAACATGGCTTCACCCACGTCGCCACCTTGAGGGCACCTGTCAAGACATGTAAAACATGAAAGACAATGCCATGGTAATGGTCCTTTCAAGACATCCGAACGTAACCCAAGTATGATCATCTCCATCAATTTCCTAGGATTATGTTCCTCAACCACCCTGGCAACTGGGCAGCTACTTGTGCACCTTCCGCATTGTATACATGTGAGAACTCCTCGGCCTCGAGGCTTACTGGCAACCTCATGCATGAAATGCGCGTCGAGTGAGCTCAAATCAAACTCACCATTTTCTAACTTATTGACTGTACAGCAAATTTATAAGATTATGGTTTTCACACAGATAATTTTGAATAATGTAGCAACCAAACGGGATCATCTGCAGTGTGCAGAGAAACCAATTCAACAGCATCTTTCCGAAATGTCAGGCATTGTTAAGTAATGCTTATGACTGGTCTTCATGATTCTGTTTTCACCTAGAAAAATGGATTGTTTGTTTATTATCATAAAGCAAGTGAAAGCAGTTCAGCTATATCCATAACTTGAATTTTGCCTTCGAATTCCGTGGTCTTAACGGCATCTTCAAGGGTTAAGAGGCAAAAAGGACAAGCCGTCGCCAATATCTCCGCTCCGTATTCAACAGCTTCTCTAAGGCGAATTTCCGCGAGGCGGTCTCCTGGAATATCAATCCACATCCTTCCACCGCCCCCCTCACAACAAAGGCTTCTTTCCCTAGATCGATCAAATTCCAGAAGTTCCACACCCGGCACGCTTTCGACAGCTTTTCTGGGATCATCGTAGATTCCATTCTGTTTACCCAAGAAACACGGGTCATGATAGATGACTTTCTTGTTTAGTTTGCTAGAAAATGTAAGTTTGCCATTCTCAATAAGAGCGGCAAGTAACTGTGAATGATGTCGAACTTCGAAGGTTGTTTGTCCATACCGGTTTTTGAGAGTATGATAGGAGTGGGGGCAACTAGTGACAACCTGTTCTACCTTGTACTTGCCAAAGATCTTCATATTTTCCTCAACAAGAAAATCGAACAAGCCCTTTTCACCCATCCCATAAACTTCATTTCCGCAACAATTTTCCTCATCTCCCAAAGTCCCGAAATTTATCTTAGCCTTTTGAAAACATTTCACAAGGTTTCTCGCTACTTCTTGAACACGTGGGTCATAGGCTGATGTGCAACCAACAAAGAACAGGATTTCAGCCCCTTGTGAAATATGTTTAATGGTTAAGTTCTGAGCCCATTCAGATCGTTTGTTTCTAATCCTTCCCCACGGGTTGCCGTTTTTAAAGATACTTTCTAAAGCGTCTCTGATAGTTGGCGCAATCTGGCCTTCTTCGACGGCGACGCTGCGAATATCTATGAGAAACTCATACGGGTCTAAGTCTTTTGGGCATCGGATGCCACACGTTGAGCAAGTTGTACAGCTCCATAACTCGTTCTGGGGATGCATGATTAACTTATTTGATGTAACAACTTCCCTCATGTATTTTCGAATGTTCAAGTTGGCTTTTCTGGAAACTGGGCAGCTTCCTGTACACACTCCGCATTGGATGCATTCAAGAAGCTTATGTTTCTGGACTAATTCTTGAACATTCATATTCCGCATCTCGTTTGCCTAGAATGTGGACACGTAATTCATAAATTTTGTGGTACAGCGCAGATAACCCCAAATGTTGCAGACAAGTAAAACTTTAAGTATTTTTGTTCTCATGATTCAGAGCAATCAAGATCATTAGGAGATCGGTCAATGGAGAAGTCGCCAAGAATCGGCGTTTTTGTATGCGAGTGTGGCGGAAATATAGGCGATGTTGTGGACGTAAAGGCTGTTGTTGAGGCGGTCAAAAGCTGGGATAAAGTTGTTATGGCTAGACATCAAACCTATCTATGTTCCAAACCAGCGCAAGAAATGATCATTGAAGCTACAAAAAAGCACGGTCTAGATAGGATCATAGTTGCTGGTTGCACCCCCAGAATGCACATCTCTACATTCCAGAGTGTTTTAAACCAAGCCGGTCTGAACCCCTATGTACTTGAGTTTGTAAATATCAGAGAGCAATGCTCGTGGTCCCACGGTCCGCACCGATCTGCTGAAGCCACCAAGAAGTCCATCAGCCTGATTAGAGGAGGTTACGAACGAAGCTTAGAGCTTGAACCACTAGAAACTATAAGTGAAAAAAGCTCAAGGGAAATCCTCATAATAGGTGGCGGCATAGCTGGAATCACAGCCGCCCTTGAATTAGGCTATCTGGGCTTTAGGGTTCACCTTGTGGATAAGAAGCCAAGCATAGGCGGCAACATGGCTAAGCTCACTAAGGTATTTCCAACCCTTGACTGCGCCCAATGTATACTTACACCAAGGATGGCTGAGGTTGGCAGAAACTCTAATGTGAACTTGCTTACCTATTCTGAGGTTCAGGAGGTTAGCGGACGCCCAGGCAACTATGCCGTAAGAGTCTTCATGAAGCCTAGAGGTGTAGACGTTGAGAAATGCAGAAACTGTGGCGTATGCACTAAAGTATGTCCAGTAATGGTGCCAGACGAGTTCAATGAAGGGTTGTCGCAAAGGAAGGCTGCTTATATTGAGTTTCCACAAGCTGTTCCATCCGCCTATGTGATAGATTTCGACGCTTGCACAAAATGTGGCAAGTGTGAGCAATTCTGTCCATCCAAAGCAATAAACCTGGAAGACAAGAGTAAAACAGCTGACATTAATGTCGGCGCCATAATTTTAGCAACGGGATATGAGCTTTACGATGCCAATAGTCTCAAGAATTATGGATACGGGATTTATCAAGATGTCATCACCATGATGGATTTGGAGAGACTAACTTCTGCTGCGGGTCCAACTGGAGGATATCTGAAAAAGGCCGACGGTGGTGATGTTAGGAAAGTAGCAATTGTCCTTTGTGCTGGTTCAAGGGATAAGAATTTCATCCCTTATTGCAGCCGTATTTGCTGCATGTACTCTTTGAAACAGGCCTTCGTCCTTCAGAAAATGCTAGGAGTAAAGGTTCGCATCTATTACACAGATATAAGGGCCACTGGCAAGGGTTATGAAGAGCTCTACTGGCGAGACCAGGAAGCGGGGGTCACTTTTGTACGCGGAAAAGTCGCAGAGGTATGGAAGAATAAGAATGACAAGATTGTCGTTGCAGCTGAAGACACATTGACGGGGAATTTGGATGAAGAAGAGTTCGACTTGGTTGCTTTGGCTACACCCATGGTTCCGCCACCGGAACTAAAAGAGTTAACAAACAAGATGAAAGTCGCTGTAGGTGAGGATGGTTTCATACAGGAGAAACATCCAAAACTTGACCCAGTTGATTCACTAGTTACGGGAGTCTTTGCTTGTGGCTGTGCCTTGAGCCCAAAGGATGTGCGTGACACGGTTTCTGACGCTTTGGGAGCTGCTGCTAAGGCTTCTCTATTCCTAAAAAGCGAATTTGTAACCACCAGCCCTGAAAAGGCCTTAGTAGCTGCAGAGTTGTGCGACGGCTGTGGCGTCTGCATCCAAACATGCCCATCAAACGCCATAGTCATTCAGGAGGGAAAAGCTAAGATTGACCCTTTCATGTGCACTGGTTGCGGTGCATGTATTCCCATTTGCCCAAGAGAGGCTATTGACTTCAAAAATTCAACAATGAAACAGATGACTGCCCACCTGAGAGGCTTGCTTAGCGACAAAGCCCCTGATGAAGTTAGGATTATAGCCTTTGTTGACAAGAATGTTGGGTATACGGGCATTGACTTTCTTGGGCTTGACCGGGTTAATTATCCGGAAAATATACGGATTATGCCTATTCCCTCAACAGCAATCCTAGGAGGGAAACACCTGCTTTGCGCTTTTGCTTTCGGAGCGGACGGCATATTAGTATTGGAAGGCCAGCAAGAGATCGATGAAAAATTTACGAAAAAACGAATGAGCGAGATGGGTCGTTCGCTTGCAGAGTTTGGAATTGAGGGCATGCGGGTCCGCTACAGCTATGTGCCGTTGCCGGTCTACAAGAAAGCAGCAGAATTGTTCACTATGTTTACAGAAAGGATCAAGAAATTCGGTCCAGTTCCTGAAGAAAAACGGATCACTATTGAAAAGCGTATTCTAGGTTAAGGATGGAAAATTGTGAAAAGAGAATAATAATCGTTATCTTCGCGCTGAGCCACAACCAGTTGAAAGCACAATAATTCAAAAATAGCTAGAAGCGCAGACCGTGCGAGATTGAGCTGGAATAGACAGAAAACTTAATACTACAGAGCAAGATTTGGCATTTGGGAGGAAAAAGACTTGGATATAATTGTTTGTGTGAAGCACGTTCCTGAAACGGCCGAGGCTGAGATAAGAATCGATTCAAGTGGAAAGGCCGTAGAGGGAAGTGGCTTAGTCTTCGACATCAATGAGTGGGACGACTACGCAGTGGAAGAAGCGGTCCGTCTAAAAGAGAAATACGGCGGAACAGTCACAGTGATAACTGTTGGTGTTCAGGACGCGGACAACACATTGAGAAAGTGTTTAGCAAGAGGCGCGGACAGAGCGATAAGGCTGACTGATGAAAAATTTGAAGGCTCAGATGGCTATGCCATCGGGAAAATTCTGTACAGTGCGATCAAGGGTTTGTCCTTTGACTTAATATTGACTGGGGCTCAGGCAGGCGATGATGGATACGCCGTTGTTGGACCCATACTTGCAGAATTACTGAGGGTTCCGTGTGCAACAATGGTCAAGAAGATTGAGCTTGACAAGGAAGTCGCCAGAGTTAACCGCGAATTGGAGGGTGGCTTGGAGGAGATAGTTGAGTTAAGACTCCCCTCAGTTTTGACCATTCAGACGGGAATAAACGAGCCTCGATACGTTTCAATTATGGGAATCAGAAAAGCCATGCAAAAAGAGATAAAAGTCCTTGGGCTCTCTGACATAGATTTGGACGAGAGCCAAGTTGGTCAAACAGGTTCATGGATAAAAATAGAGAAGATGTTTGTGCCTCCAGTAGAGAAACAGGCCGAATTCCTTACGGGAACGCCAGAAGAAGTTGCGACTAAGATTGCTGAAATTCTTAGAACGAGGGGGCTAATCTAGATGAGGGAAATCATTGTCTTGACTGAGCAGAGGCAGGGTCAGATCAGAGACATAACCTTTGAGATGCTGACGAAAGGCAGGGAACTAGCTGAGAAAACCAACATGGATCTAACAGCGGTACTCTTTGGAAAGGGCATCAAGGAAAATGCTGAGATATTGTCTGAGTACGCAAAAAGAGTCTTGCTTGTTGAAGATAATAGATTGGAGAATTTCAATTCTGAAACCTATAAGAAAGCGTTATCCCACTTGATCAATGAACGTAAACCATTGTTAACCTTGATAGGACACACATCCTTTGGTATGGATCTGGCTCCAAGCCTCGCGACTTCTTTAGGCCTGCCGCTTGCTACAGATTGTATGAACCTTGAGTTTGAAAATGACACGCTTGTAGTGACGCGGCAAATGTACGGGGGGAAAGTAAACGTTAAGGCCACGGTCCGTAAATCTGAAAGCTTTGTTGTTACTATCCGCCCCGCAGCGTTCCAAGCCCGAAAACCAGCCCGTATGGGTGGAGAGATTGTTGAAGTGTCTTCCCCCCTTTCAGAGGAAGTAAACAGAAAACGTTTCATCGAATATATTCCGCCTCCACCAAGTGGAATCGACATAACAGCTGCCGAAGTGCTCGTCGGCGTTGGTCGAGGAATAAAGGACGTGGGGAATGTGCCGATGGCTGAGGAGTTGGCGAAGGCTTTGGGAGGGGTTCTTGCATGTTCACGCCCAATAGTGGACAAAGGGTGGCTTCCAAGTGATCGCCAAGTTGGCACTTCGGGAAAAACGGTGAAGCCCAAACTTTACATTGCTATTGGAATAAGTGGTGCCTTCCAACACGTTTTAGGTATTAAGAATTCAGATTTAATCATAGCGATAAATAAGGACCCAAAAGCTCCAATCTTCAACTTCGCTGACTATGGGGTCGTCGATGATCTGTTCAAAACTGTGCCTCAACTGAAAAGTAAGATACTCGAGCTGAAACAAAAGAAAGCATAGCCCCTACCGTAAGCGTAAATAGTCAAGGAATGATAATTCCGAAAGACAAAGAAGAAACTAGGGATTACCAGCATCGCTACGCATGGGAAACTAGCACTGACTTGCGGATGAAAAGCTCTGGGGAAGGCAAGATACCACAAAAGATCCCCAAGATTGTAAAGGCGCTCGAAGGCAAGATTGTAGACTGAGATTACACGAATGGCGGAATACTGATCCACCTAAAGGATGCGCTGATCAAGGTTGAATTACCTCTTTTCTGTTCTCGCCCGTTACGACAATGTGTCCTTCTTCCTCAAGTAGGGTTGATATGGTTCTACTTGCGCTCCCACCATCAGTAACAAAAATCCTGACGAGTTAATTTACACTTTTTCACGTTCTTCATTCTTTGGTCTAGTTGGAAGCATCACTGTGAAGGTTGTGCCTTTACCAACGGTGCTTTCAACGGAAATCTTTCCCTCATGCGCCTCCACAATACGTTTACAGATAGATAGGCCTAACCCTATTCCTTTCGGTTTTGTCGTAAAGAATGGCGTGAAAAGTTTTTCTAGAACATCCTCAGGAATGCCTACTCCAGTATCAATGAATCTTAACTCCACATTGCCGTCTTTTTTCCTGCTCTCTATTGTAAGTGTACCACCTTTAGGCATAGCTTCGACTGCATTTTTGATTAGGTTGACGAAGACTCTTTTCATTCTCGTCACATCAACATTCATTTTCGGTTTATCTTGGCTCTTGTCTAATACTTGGATGTTCCTAGGGATTTCGACTAGAGACAATGCTTCCCCAATGATCGATTCCGGACTAGTCTCGTTTTGCTTTAATCGGATGTCACTTGAGTATTCCGAGAGATCGTTAATGATATTGTTTGAATACTCTACATTCTTATCAATAAGATCCAGCATCTCTTTCAATTTCTCATCCATTGCTTGACCTAACTTCTTCTTCAAGAAATATGCGGCGCCAGCGATGCCTGTCAACGGGTTGCGCAGGTCATGGCCCACCATTGATGCCACTTTTCCGATAGTAGCCATCCGTTCAGCCTCTCTAAGTTTCCTAGTTCTTTCCTCGACTAGCTCCTCTAAGTTTTCTGTGTATTTTTTGAGTTCTTCTTCCATTTGCATGCGTTCCGTGATGTCTCTGGAGATGCCGACCGTTCCGATAATCTGCCCATTCTTGTTCTTTATGGGAACTTTGGTTGTTGTGTGCCAAACGAAATACCCATCAGGTCTCTCTGATTTTTCGATTTTGTTGATCAAAGGCTGCCCAGATTTCAATATCCGTTGCTCATCCTCGAAAGCATCCTTGGCGTGCTCCGACGTGAAAAAGTCGAAGTCAGTCTTGTCAATAACGTCCTCGGGATCTCTGACTCCCAATATTTGAGCTTGCGCCTTGTTGATTCTTGTAAATCTTGACTCATTGTCCTTAAAGTAGATCGCGTCTGGGATATTATCCATCAGCGCATATAAAAGGTCCCGCTCATGAGCCAGAGCTTCCTCGAACCGTTTCTTCTCTGTTATGTCTCTGGCTATGCCTATTATTCCGACGACCCTTCCGTTCTTGTCCTTGAGGGGAACCTTGGTTGTCGAAAGCCACGTCCCTTCGAATGAGGGCTCCTCCTTTGCGATTATCGGTTGGCCGGTTCGGATGACGGCTTGATCGTCGGCGTAGTATTGCTCAGCCAGCTCCTTTGGGTGAGTGTCGAAATCCGTCTTCCCTATGAGGTCTTCGGGCTTAGTCCCAGACGTGCGTTCCGCCGAAGCTCTGTTTACCATTATTAAGCGGCAATCTGTATCCTTGACGAAGATGAAGTCGGGAAGGCTGTCCATCAGAGTCCGCAGAAGGTCACGCTCGCGAGCAAGAGCTTCTTCCATCCGTTTGCGTTCAGTGATGTCTCTCATTATTGCTTGAATACCTACTGTCCTGCCTCCCTCTCTCATCAAACTCACACGGACCTCGCCAACAGCGAAAGTTCCATCCTTACGGCGATAAACAACCTCAAATGGTTCAGGCACTTTTCCTCTTACAGTAAAAGCAAGCATCTTAAGGTATTTGAGAATGTCTCGCGATCGGAGTACTCCTATCTTTGCAAAGTGCTTGCCAACGAGCTCATCCCTAGAGTAACCTGATATTTTTGCAGAAGCAGTGTTGCATGACGTAATTACACCCTTAAGGTCGAATGTCATTATACTATCAGGAGCAAGTTCAACCAGACCTCTATACCTTTCTTCCGATGCTCTAATTCTCTCTTCAGCTTTCTTTCTTTCTGTGATGTCTCTCAGGATGGCTTGTATGCCAATAACTTTCTCTCCTATTCTAATTGGGCTGCTTCTATACTCTGCGATTTTCTTTCCTTTTGGGGTATTTAGTTCGACTTCACCTCGCACTATTTCTCCTCGAGATACATTGGTTAAATCCTTGAGTATCCTCTGCCAGTAACTCTTGGGAATAAACTTGAGTAAGTACTTTCCAACGATTTCTTCCTTTCTGAAGCCGAATTCTTCGACAGCCCTGTTTATAGACGTCACTTTTCCCTTTAAGTCAAACGTGACAATGACGGCTGGAGCATTCTCTACGAGTGTCCTATATTCTGCTTCAGATTCTTCTAATGCCTTTACGATGTCTCTTTCAGATCTTCCAAGCAATCTATCCACTACCCCTCAGTTCAGCTTCCACTATGATTAGACGCGTAGACTTGGATGCTTGCTTTTCATCCCCATTCCTTTCTTGCAATAGAAGCTAGAGATTCCGAATACTTCTCCTCGCCCTTCTCGCCAGTGACCAAAGTGCCTATCCTGCCTTCCTTGCCTTCCAGAATGTGACAAGGCTACTAGTAAGCTGTGGAAAACATTTCAGCGAAAATGGTCCAGCCCTCGTGAAATGTTCCCTCAAAGATCACTCTCTCTCATCGAACAATTGGTAATTGACAACGGGTCTATTTGAAAACACGGTAACCAGTCCTTATCTCGCACGGTTACATCTACCTTAGATTTGGCTGGCATTGACGGCAATTATGTAGTTTTCTGGTTCTATAGCGGAACAAGGTCAAAACGAGGATAACTGATGAGGAAGGAAAGGAGTTAGGAGCAATCCTATCCAAGGGGTTCATGAAGAAAACGGTCTTCTGCTTCCTGTGCGACAAAGCGGTTTCCGACTCGAAACACTATAACGAGGCTTACTCAAACCTCAGCACTTATGAAGACTGAAATATTGGACCCTGGTAATTATGAGAATCCCCTACGTCTAGAGATAATGAAGAGATTGAGGGGCACACTATGCCAAGGCGGGGCTTCAAAAATTCCATCCTTTTGGCTGCGTTATGGGAAGCCCTGCCTACATCAGCCTTGATCAACATTTCCGTTGCGGCACGGACTCAGACTAGCTCCAGTCGGCATTCCTGAAGCCGGACTTACCGCTGGCTCATGCCTCATAGCGATTCTTAGCACAGAGGTCAAAAAAGCCTGTTACAAGCACGTGAAGACAAAAAGATACGACCTAGATACTGTTCTTTTCACATTCACTGTCATCCATAAAGGTTTTTCCAAGCGAGCTCAATAGAAACCTCCGTTATATTCTCAAGACCTCTTCCTTTATTGCTCTGTGAGTTTCGATGGGAGGCAATGTTGTATTTATAAGGTAGGTTTCGAGGCGGTTGAAGAACTCCCGGAAGAACCGTTCTCGCAAACCGTTTTTCCGTGAATCCTTCACCAAAAGGTGGGGATTGCAAAAGTCCTCGGTTTTCATGTATTGAACAGCTTCCTTGGGAGTTAGTTTCTTGACTATCGTCTCATCTTCCGGATCGCGTTTTAGTAAAATGGCTGTTCTCAGCGTGGTGAGGGGCAGTATCTTGCCCTTTCCGATTATCCATCTAACGTTTACGACAGCCCTACCCTTAGCGTCAAACTCGGCCTTCTCAACGAGTTTCTTGTATTCACCCCATGTCTCCGCCATGTCGGCCTGAATGTAGAAATTTTTCTCTGAGCCGAAGGCAACATCTTCCTCAGCTAAAAAACGAACGAAGAACCAGTCATCTGATATGACCCGGACGCCCTTCAGCCTAAGAAGCCCATAGGTGTGTGTCGTTTTTCCTGTGCCTGAAGGCGCAATCAAGCAAGTGCCTCGGCCTTCTAGGTCTATGCAGGCTCCGTGGACCGAGTTGATCCCGTGGTTATCCTCCAGTATGTCACCAGCCACGCTCAACGCAATTGATTTCACCCAACCGTAATAGTCAACATTTATTAGAAAGGCTGTTTTGGAGAATTGATCATAAAAAACCTTCATTTTTCCATCCCTTTCTTCAGTAACGATGAGCCTTCCGTGGGATCGAATATGAGCAGACATGGGATAGAAATTCTCTTCCCAGCGCTCCTTCACATACTTAAGGTCTGTCAGGAGCTTGACACAGCACCCATAAATGTCTGCCCGCTCTTCGTAGAGGAAACGGTCAGCATATTTCCCAGTCAACCTTTCTCTATCCTCTATAGATATGAGCTCCACTTCATACCTTGACACGATTTTACCTCCATATTAACTCTTAACTACATTTTTCCATCGACGCGCGTTCTTTTCGTTGATGTGGACTTGCGCTATAGAAAAGATGCAGGGTCTACGGTTTAAAGTATTAGCAGCTCTTTATATTTGAGGAACCATTTCAGAAGTTTCTTTCAGCGATACCGGCTATCAATCAGCTCAAACTCGGTAGGATACAAGTCTAACGGTAAGCCTGGCAGGATTTGAGCTGCTCTTTGCTGTTAGCCTCATTCTCTTTCACTTACGGTACTCATTAAACTATTCGTCTCTTCTAGATAAAATGTCTTTATCGATGTAAAGATTTGAATTATATGCATCAAAGCGAAGCGCCGCCAGACAAAGGTCATAATAGCTTAGAGAATCGCACCTTTAGACATTCATGGTGCTACACGGATGGGATTTCCTTATTCTGGCTCCAGTCCTTCCAAATTAAATTGACTCTGGTACTCTCAACTTCATCGAACTATGGCAAGACCTCGGTCGATGCTGGAGCTGTCGAGTCCATTCCGCAGAAATATTATTTAGCAACATGACACATAATCTTAATCGAAGGCTTGCTGCTGCGGAAATGAGAATTAGGATTGCATGGCGATGAGTGAAGTTGAAAAAGGCTTTAGCATGCGTCCCGTTTACTGGTTGCTCCTAATCATAGTAGTTATTTTTATCTTCGCCGTTTTTCTCAGCCGTGAAATCGTGGTCTTCTGGCTTAACCTCTCGGAATTCGGGGAGCTCTTCATCAGACCCATATACTTTGGTTTGCTAGGCGGACTCGTTCTAGCAACTATAGCTTTCTTCAGGGTGGATTTCAGAAACAGAAGGTCTATAGTATGGTGGTCTGTGAGGCTTATAGTACGGTTGATGCGTTCAGGGAGAATTATGGAAGGAGTCTCCCCGACATGGTTAGACTTTGACAGCTTCAAGTTGTCTCCGTTAAGGTTTTTCGTCTGGCAATTCACAAAGGTTTTTGTTGGCGCGGCATTCTTCACAAACACAATGTTCGGCATGGCTGTAGATGCGGCAATATTAGGCTGGAAACCTGGTATAGAGGCAGTACCTAGAATCTTCGGCCTACCGTTCACAACTCCTCCTTTAGAGATGGCTTACGCCGAAGCCAATATCGTCCCATTGGTCCCGTTTCTAACTCTTCTCACTACGCCATTGCTGCGCTTCTTGTGGGTACGCCTGATACTGCTGGTTGCCGTGACACAGGCTATCCGTATCATTATGCCCTTTGTTGCAGCTTATGTTTGGGGTTTGGAGATGCCTAGCCCAGTCAGGTTCCTACCGAAAATCCAGGCGTTAGCCGCAGTTTTCCTCTTATGGTTTATGTTCAGCATGTTCTTCACATCCTTTATCGATTACAACACTAGATACCCTATTTTAGGGCTCGGCGCTGCTGGAATCGTTTTAGTTGTATTCGCCTGCTTAGACCGCACAAAAAAAGAAAAGGATAGGGCTGTGAGCCTTATCAGCCCTCAACGCCGCCATCTTTCCATCTGTCTAGGAGCTCTAGCTATTATCGGATTAGCCGCGGTCTCCATGATGCTGTTCAACAATAGCGTCGCTGATGTGAGGAAGCTGGAAATGTTAGGTCCATACAGCACTCAACTCATCTCGGTGAATCGCTTCCTAGCTGAGCTGGACAAGGTTCAAGAGGTTCCATACGAGTTCGGCTTGTCATCCATCCCTGCCAATCAGATTGACGGGTACGTTGCGCAACGTAAGGAGCTTTTAGAGAAGGTTCGCCTGTGGGATCATGAAGGATCTTTCGACAAGCTTAGACCGGAGATAGGTCTGATACCATATGTGGATTTTGCCGAAGCAGATATCCTACGTTTCAACGGCTCTCTTTATTGGAGTGCATCAATGGATCTTATCCTACCTGCAGCAGTTCGACCGGAGGATCGATGGTATGCCACCCGCTTCGTGTACACCCATGTACCCGATGGATTCCTTACGCTGGACGCTCACAAGGGAAGAATTGTTGATTCTGCTAAGTTCTTTCCTCAGAGAAGGATCTACTATGGTGAGGGAGGACTCTTCCATGAAACATGGGTCGCATTTCCCGTAGGAAGAACTGTCAGCGATGAGGTGGGAGGCCACTTCTACGATGGCAGAGGGGGAATAGATATATCTCCGCCATTGAGCTGGGCTTTCGAACCGAACTTCCTTCTTTCATATCCGACTACGACCATGCGGGTTCTTAGGTATAGGGATGTCTACGACCGAATGAGGCTACTTTTCCCATACTTCGTGTATGGAATCGGGGATGCATATGTGGACATGTGGCCGGTCACAGACGGCGAAGCGACCTACTGGTGCATGCCCTTGATCATCTTTCTAAACTGCGGAAATGTGCCGTGGAGCGGCGGTTCTTACCTAGCAAGGCTTGTGGGGTATGCCCTGATAGATGTGTACCATGGTGACATCAGACTCATCGTTACCGGGGACGACTTTTTCAGCGAGCTATTCAAGAGGGTATACAGTGATCACATCTCCACAGAGGTACCAGAATGGTTGAAGCCTCAATTAAGATATCCTGAAGAGCTCTTTGAATGGAGGATTTTCATGTATAACTTCTACCATGTCACCGACCCTGCGACGTACATCGCAGCCAAGGAGTTCTTCACTGTGCCTGGGGGCCTTGACACGTATTACATTAAGGCACAGCCTCCAGGTTTCGAAGATTTGGAGTTCGTGGGGCTTCTATCCCTCGAGCTCCGAGGGGCACTCGGGGAGAACCTCGCTGGTTATATGGTGGTTAGAAACGATTACCCGCATACTGGAGACATGGTCTTTTACAAAGTACCTTTGGGGGCTGAGACCAAGCTTTTAGGGCCCACTGCGATAAATGAAGCCCTGGAGAGGAACCCTGAGTTCGCTAAGTTGAAGACGCTTCTGCGGAACCCACGTGTCGGGAACCAGATCTTCTATCGGATTGGGAACTACGACGTGTTCTTCATACCAGTATATACTGCGCCTGGAGGCGGCGTCGTGACTCAGATCGGAACTATCGCCACGGTCGGAGCGGATTTTGCAGGAGAATACTACGTGAGCCTAGGCTCAACGGTAGAAGAGAGCTTCCGAGGATTCCTAGCTGAGATTGCTGGTGTTGAAGCCCCTCCGCCACAGCCTGAGATAAGTGAGGAGGAGAGGATCGCTAAACTGGTCTCAGCCTTTGAGGCGGCGGGTCTTAGTGTCTTGAGGCCTACGAGCGTCAGCCCGGACGTCTCCTTCCTCGAAGGAAGCGTTAGATACGTATCTGACGACGACTGGATCAATGTCCAACCACTCCTAGAATCGTTCCTGGAATCGTGCCGCAAATTTCAAGTCTCAAGGGTATTCATGTGGATTGAGGATGGGAAGGTGAACTTCGGCATAATGGCTTACGTCGAAGACATAGTTGAACTGCATTACATAAGAGTTGAACTCATATAAGGGCATAACCTGTGAAGAGAAAAAGAGCGAAAACGGATGTAATCAAGAACATACTATCGATAGTGAGCGTAGCAGTAGTAGCCTTGTTCATCATTCTCATCTTCAAACTCACGGGTGGCCTCTTAGGACTGGTTCTCGGAACGATCGCGGTTGCTGCTTTGATCTACTGGTTGAAGGAGATAAAGGGAATCCTTACGGAGGGAGAAGCCCCTTCTCCCAAAGAGGCTGAATGGTTCTTCGACTTGATCGAGGATGAGAAGGGCGTAACGATCATAGCCAAAGTGCCAGGACCAGAAGAAAAGGTGAAGGTCAGACTCGTCAACGAATATCTAGAGATAAAGGGTGGTGCAGACTTCAATCAAAAGGTACGTGTCCCAAAAAATGCCAAACTCCAAGACATATCGTACATCAACGGCGTTCTAGAAGTCAAGCTGCAAACAGAGATAACGCAAAAGAAAAAGACACGGTTCGCATAGGATTCGGTCAAAAATCTCCGGATGTGCGCGTTCCTTATTGTGATGACTGTGTATACTTGGTTTTTCTTTCCTTAGCTCGTGTAGGACTAGATAGCGGATCTTCGTCATCGAGTAAAAAAGTGGCTGAAGTACAGCTGCTACAGGTATCTCCGAATTAGGTTTACGTGAGTTTCTACTATTTTTCTGCTGTCAGAGAAGTTTCCGAGTCTCCATCCTTCAAATTCTGCTGTTATGTATCCGTTGAAACCGCTCTCTTTTGCAATTGGAATTAATTTATTAAAAGGTGTGTTTGGTTCCTCGCCGTTTGCATCAAATACGTGGGCCTTAGCATGAACGTGAACAGTGTACGGCATACATTGTTTATACAGCTCCACTGAGGACGCTCCCGCTACACCAGCCAACCCCTTAATTTGCCACACAGAAAAATCAGGCACTAATCCGAAATATTCATTATTAACTTCCTTGACAAGTTCTAGATATATTTCTGGAGGCACCGGAGCATGAATTTCTGCGCCCCATACGACGTCATGCTTCTTTAAATCAGGTAAAACATGGAGTGTCATGTCCTTTATTCTTTTGACAGTAAAATTAGTGGACTCGTCCATTTTAAGGTCTCGTGGAGCAAAAATTGCAGGCCTAAGTATCTTTGCGCCTAAAGTTTTTGTCTCAGCAACTTGTTTTCGAAATTCTTTCACGTATCCTTCTAACGAAGTATCAATCCCTGTTGACTCACTTATATATGTTGAATAGCAAGACACTTTCATTCCAAAAGATTCGACATAGTCCCGCAACTCTAACAAATCATAAATTCTTTGATGCGGGAAATTCGGAATGTGTCTATTATCAACAAATTCGATTCCTTGAACACCAAGACTTGCGGAATGGTCGATGCATTCTTTGATAGTGATCCTTCGTTTCATTATGTCTGCTCCATAGGAATATAAACTGACTCCAACTTTGGGTTTAGAACTCATCTTTTTCATCCTCTTGATAGTCTTAAATACAACTTTTCATAAAAGGTTTTTCTAAGGATGTAGATTTCAATGGCTGAAAAAAGTTTTCCTTCTCAAAAGGCTTTTAACCAATTCATGAATGATTGTAGGCTGGTCGCAGATCTCCTTATGCTCCCAAATAAGAGAATTGAAAATGTGGATGTTGATGGCGATGGTAGAATTGATGGGTTCCAATTTGACCTGGGAAATCCTTTAAACACTGCCCAGCCGATGTCCGCTATAAAAGACCTTTCTCTAAGAGTTGATGGGGAAAAGATAGATCCGAAAAAAATCACTTTGATTTTGAGGAAAAATAGGGTGAGCCTCAAAAATGCATCAACAATTCCGGAACTTTGGTGGGGATATGGGGAGCTGATCTCTGTTTTAGTTGAAAAAGCAGACGGACTTATGCGTGGAAAACATCAAGTTGAGTGTTCCCTCTGCATAACGCCAGCTTTCTACACCTTTTATCCGGAGAATTCGATATTTCCAACTAAAACCAACATGACTGTAAAATAAGATGCGAGGGCAAAGATTTGGAATCTTTATGCCGCAGATTAGGCATATCCTAGAATAAAATAACAAGAGTCCGTGCAAAGGTATAGGGGCACGCCAGAATTAATATACTCAAAAAGAGAAGAAAAAACCTGTATAGTCTCTCTTAGCTGACTATTCCAGGACTTTCCTTATGCAACTGGTTGTAGTTGAAGCCATCAAAGAGATAGGGAGTAAAGTCGCACCTGAGCCACACAAGGGCACCTTGAATTTAGAGTGCCGAGGCCATGAATAAGACGTGTCCACAACAGTTGTTCACTATGCTTTGCCCTGTCTTGTGATCCATCGATATGCCGATGTGTGTTCTATCTTGAAGATTCGCGAGGATTCTGCTCATGGTCGGAAGATCATCATCGTCTCTCTCTTGCTCTTTCGTTAGCTTGACACTAAAGAGTCCATGTGCATATACTGCCTGCTTGTATTACCAAATTCTATATTCTCCCATCTTCCCGATTTCACGGATCTATAGATCGCGTCTATTATCTTATTGACGATCATCCCATCTTTGAACTCGTGTCTAGGTTCTTCATCTCCTAAATAACTCGCGACAATATGCTGCATTTGCTTGATCATTGGCTGCAGGAATTCTTCCAAAGTAAAGGGAAAAAGGAGCCATCCCTTCTCTGTTCTCAGATGTGCAGTGACCTGTTTGAGGTATGGGTTGTCTGATGCGTTTGAGAACACTTTTATGCGAGGGGAATCTCCTGTTGAGAATGTTCCCTCTGTACCCGTTATCTGAAGTGAGAATCCTTCTCCGCCGCTGACGAGCCCCCAACTCGTCTCGCACTGGGTCATAGTTTCAGCGTATCTTATCAGGGCCAGACAGTAGTCCTCAGTACCACCATCTATCGCTTGCTTGTTGACCAGTGAATCTGCCCAGCCAAAAGCCTCGTTTGGATTTTTCTTTCCAAGAATCCAGCGGTGTACTTCTATAAAGTGGCAACCAAGGTCTATGAGGCATCCCCCGCCGGAGAGCTCGGGTTTAAAGAACCATGGTGAGTAGGGTCCGCTGCTTCCGCCGTAGAACCGCATCCACACTGGTCTGCCTAGGACACCGTTATCCACACATCTCCTTGCTTCCTCAGCCCACGAGAAGAAGGAGTAGTTCTCCAGGTACGCATTGAAGACATCATGCTTCCTCACCACATCAACCATCCCTTCTGCTTCCTCACCGTTTCTAGCCAACGGCTTCTCGCAGAGAATCGCTTTGCCCTCCTCCGCTGCTAGTGTAGCCGCTTCGGAGTGCAGAAACGGAGGAAGCCCAATGTCCACTATGTCTATGTCCGGGTCTTTGCACAGTTCCTCGATCTCGGTGAATGTATTGCGGATTCTCCATTTTTCCGCGAAGGGCTTCACGTCTCCCGGCAAAGCGCAGACAGCGACTACCTCAATCTCAGGGATTCCCTTGTATGCCAGCATGTGGAAATTATGAATTGTTCCGCCTCCAGCCAAACCTATTCTTACCTTCATTACGACTCATCCTTTCTATGAGTATATGTTGATGACAATAAAAGTCTAGTTATGACAATTGGCACCTGCTAGACTAGACGGCGGTAATCTAAGCTTTTCTCACAAAACCTGAAACATGTTCATCAGCTCTTCTTTATACTACCAGGTTACTTGTTATTGTCTGGATTCCCTTCACTTCTATGTGGTGGACCGGGTAGTATCTGTACTGGGTCAGGTGCAAGTCCGATTTATTTCCGTCCAAAATCAGTGGAAACCGATTCATCACTCGAAGCTTAAAGCTGAGCGCAAATCAGCGAAAGTATTAGCGCCTCACAGATTCTCGACTATCCACGGTAGCTTTGATCCTTCGCCCAAAAACCTTAAAAGTGGGAAAGAACTATTTGAACTATTAGGTGGGAAAAATGGAAATCGTGGTCGAAATGGACGCCAAGGGTCGAGTCGTGATTCCTTCAGGTTTAAGGCGGGGGCTTACCTCCAAAAGAATGATATTGAGGAGAGCAAACGGTCATCTTGAGTTGATACCGCTCCCCAACCCAGGTTCCCTTAAAGGCAAGTATAAGATCGATGGTAGAATCGAGGATATAGAGGGACTCCAAGAGCAGAAGCTGCTGGAGCGAGTCTGAGATGTCAAAGGTGCCGACAAGGCTTGTCGTCGACACCGTTCTATTCATCTCGTATTTAAGGGAAGACGAGTTGTCCGATAGAGCTGAGATAATAATAGACGGTGCCCTAACTAAGAAAACCTCACTCCTGGCCTCCTCAGAGATGTACGACGACCTCATAAGTGTTTACCGAACAGGGGGATACAAGCCGAATGAGATAAGGAACATACTTCTTGATCTCCGGGCAATACCCCACGAGGTAGTGCCCACAACTCTCAACATAGCGATCCTTGCCATGGATCTGTACTCGAAGTATGGCGGCAGTAGGAGGCTTCATTACTTTGACGCCTTCCATGTGGCGACAGCGTCAACAATAGGTGAACCGTTAATCACGAGCGACAAGTTCATCCTCGAAAACGCCAGAAGCCTAAGGATAAAAACAATAGATCTGAAAGAAATCCAAAAGAACGTCGATGGACCGGGCTAGGTGCATATTTTCGTCTATAATCTTCGCAAAAAGTAAAAATCGGGCTGATTCTTGCGCACAGCTCACAGGATTCAGACCAATTTCTACGATGTTTTCGCAGCGAGAACCTCTCACTCGAAAACATTGAATTTTTAGCTCTGCTTTAATGGCGTCTTTGTTCTACTGCATATTCCTAATTTTTGACAAGAACCTCTTAATCTCTCGTTTGTGCGTTCTCAATGCGTGTGCCTTTGGAATTTAGTAATTTGTCCAGCCATGGCTGACATGGTAAATCACGGTCTTCTACAGAGAATGACTTAATCTTCATTCCAGTCCCTAGAATCTTGTTCGCTTTTTCCATGAATTCTTTGAAGCTGCGAGGTTCAATTGTTAGAACACCTTTTGCGGTTCCCCAATTCTTCCAATCGCTATGGGGAGGAGAAATGCTTGCTGCCTCCAACTCCGCTATATCTTCTTGACTCAATTCCCTTTGGAGGGTCACCTCAACATGAATGTGAGCCCAGTTATCGATTCTTGAAAAATCTATTGCTGCGAGGAAGAAAAGTTTCTTGCCTTCAACTAACCTATTCAGCCTATTTTCTTTCTTCATCCGTCCTGTATCCATTTCTTTGCCTAAAGTTTTCATTATGCCTTGCTTCATACTTGTGAGCATTTTCCAGTCCACATCATCTAGCTCGGTCTGTGGCACATTAGCATGCTCTAACTTAAGTGCAGTGACCTTTGCTACGCCCTCTATATCATTGATTTTTTGCACTTCCTGTTGATACTCGTCTTCGCTTCTAGCATGAAAAGTCATAGATAGATCAGCGCCACTTCCAGTTGGAATAACAGTATTTGTTGTCGCTCCATCGTAATATTCCAGCTTGGCTTTGAGTTCTTCAATCACATTATATCTAAACAAAGGATTTCGCAGGTTGATGAAAGCTTCAGCCCAAATCCATTCTCCGCCAAAAATCCACGGCGTAAGGCTAATTGTATAGTACAGGATTATCCTTGCTTCCTTTAACCTTTCAGTTCTCGCCTGAACATCTTCCTCAGAGACCTTTAGACCTTCAGCTAACTCAGCTATTGTTCCTTTCCAATCATGGCTTTGAAGCTTTTTAAGGATTCTTATGTCAACTTCGTCGATCATCATAGAGCATCAAGATTAGCATATTATTCAGCGTCTTAAAAAAATAATGTTCAAACATCATGCGAACATGAGCACAAATTAAGCAAATACAATACTCACTAGACATTATTTCCGCGGAAAGTCTCTTGCTAACCTTGTTTTGTTTGGTGGACCGGGCGGGATTCGAACCCGCGGCCTCCGCCGTGCGAGGGCGGCATTCATACCGAACTGAACTACCGGCCCTTCTGATATGCTTCTCGCTTCTTTCTCGCTTTCTTAGAAAGGCTCGGCCACGATTTAACTTTTGTGCGTGCCACTTAAGAAGAGTCGATTTGGAGACGAAAAACATATATTGGTTTTTCCCTTTTTGAGTTGATTGTCGGGCGGTAGCTCAGCTTGGCAGAGCTTCCGAACCAGCCATGAGAAAGGGCTGATGGCGATGCTGTAGGCGTCTACCCCGACGGTGGATGCTACTCAGCCTGCCGAGCGCACAGAAACCGGACCGTCGCAGGAGAGCCGAGGTAGGCCCGCGGCTCGGCGAATTCAAAATAGGATGGCGAAGAAAGCGTCCTATGAAAGTCCTGCCCGCCCGACCATTGATTACTGGCTTTACGTTTCGGACCCAAGAATTTTTCCTATGATCTTCGGAAAATGCTTATCGCCTTTATCAACGGCGGCGCTACTAAACCAAAGATTATCGTGTTAGTGACCGTGTGGACAATTGGTGGATATGGCATCCAAGCAGGAATGAATGTCAAGATGATGGCTTCCCAGACTGAGGGATAAATTCCTGGATAGGCTACGTAGAAACCCACGCTTGAAAGTATGTCATAAGCGAATGTTAACACGAAACCCCACAACGCCATCATCAGCACAAACTTGGGTGTAATATTTTTCAAGCGATATCTCTTCCCGACAATTCCTCCAACCAACCCGTAGAGCGCTCCGAGCCCAGCCATTATGATCAAAAGCACTGGAGAAACAACGAACAACCAAGCACCAGGATGAGCAAAGCCGTAGGGAACCAGCATGTAAACCGCCAACGTCAAAGCGCCGTTCAAAGCTCCAACTACCCACCCGAACATAAACCCGCTTACAAAGACCACGACTGCCATAAATTCGACCACACCCGGAAGAAAAGGCAGTGACAAGCCTTTACCGTAACCAACTACTATACAAGCCGCAGAAAAAAGCGAGACCAAAGCCAAGTCTTGTGCTTTTATCTTCATGCTAAGTTGGATAATCCATCCAAGCTATTTAAGCTTTGTCATTTGGGAGCAACCGCTCCAAACAGATATTCCTTCGCGTAAACCAAAACCCTTTTAGGTTCAACACATCCATGAAACCTCAAGAAGTGGGATAGGCCATCACAAACTCGGAAGAGAGAATCGATGCATTAAACCTTGAGCTTGATGTGTTGAGAGCTGAAAGGAGCAGGTTAAATAAAGAAGGCCGCGAATTAGCCCAGGAGCGGAACGGTCTTCACAGAGAGGCTGCTAAGCTAAGATCGGAAGCCCAGAGTCTAAGGGAAAAGCGTGACGACCTGAATAGTGATATTCAACGGTTAAAGATTTCGCGGGAGGAGGCTCGAAAGGATTATTTCATAAAGATTGATGAGCTCAGAGAATTGAGGAAGAAGATTAAGGAGGTCATGGCAAAGAAGCCTCGACGGAGTGCCAGATCTCTAGAGGATGAGATTAAAGCAATTGAGTGGAAGATTCAGACGGAGTCACCTTCTCTTAGCGAGGAGAAAAAGCTAGTCGATGTGGTTAAGGTTCTGGAAGGCCAGCTAGAGGTCTACCGAGAGAGAATGAGAATAGTGGACAAGATTGATGTCCTAGAAAATGAGGCTAAAAGGCTCAATGACAAAACCTCAGCTTATCGGGAAAGAATCCTAGAGCTAGCACGGCAAAGCCAGGAATTCCATGAGAGGATGGTCGAGAAACTGCAGAGAATTGGGGAACTTAGAGTAAGAGCAAATGGGATCCATAAAGAGTACATAGATCATCGAGAAAAAGCAAGGGCCGTTCACTCAAAGTGCCTAGAGATAATGGGTCAGATCAAGGGTATCCGAGATGAAATCAGAAGAAAAGAGGAAGGAGAGAGAGCCGAACTGCAGGCATGCCTCAAAGAAAAACTGTCAAAAGAGGCTCTGGCAAAATTGAGACGTGGCGAAAGGCTGACATTCGATGAGTTCAAGATCCTAGCCGAACAGAAAAAGATCTAATCTATACCTGTCCTCAAATTTTAAGGACGCAGGATTCTAAAACATTTATTGGGAAGAAGTCTCTAATTTTCACTTAGGTCTGCTCAGGAGAAATATGATGGAGAAATCTGAAGAACAGAAGGTAGAGCGTCTCCTCGTCCTCTGCGTTGACAGAGACAACGATATAGGCAGAAAGGCTGGATTGAGAACACCGATCGTTGGCAAAGAGGGAAACGTGGACTCGGCTCTAAAACTTGTCCTCGCAGACCCGGAGGAAGCAGATGCCAACGCCATGTTCGAGGCCATTAGGATATTCGACAACTTGGGGAAAGACGAGATAAGCCGCGATCAAATCGAGATTGCGACTATATCGGGTTCTGAGTTAGGGGGAGTCGCGGCGGACCGGAAGTTAGTTTCAGAGCTTGCTGAAGTTCTGAAGGGATTCCCAGCGGATAGCTTGATCTTGGTCACCGATGGGTTTGCAGATGAGGATATCATGCCACTCGTCCAATCAAGAGTTCCCGTCACTTCTGTGCGAAGAGTGGTCGTGAAACACAGTGAGTCGATCGAGCAGACTGCAGCGGTGTTTACTAGATATTTCAAGATGTTGATAGAAGACCCTAGATATTCTAAGATAGCTCTCGGATTGCCGGGTATATTCTTGATTGCATTAGGGATATTGGCCTTCCTCGCCGTGTTCATAGAGTTTGACGTCTACACGTGGACTGGGATCGTCGGTTTGATAATCATGGGCAGTTTCCTCCTTGGCAAGGGTTATGGACTTGATAAAAAAGCATCATTACTTTTCTCACGCGTATATCATTCGTCAGTTGCCGGACTGGTTTCTGGTTTCTCATTAATAGCCGGCTTCTTGTTGATCGGGACAGGCTTTTACCAAGCTGGCTCTTATATCAGTTCGAACTACGGCATCAGTCTTCAGTTTCCGATCGAGATCGGTAGATTGCTGGAATTACTTCCACAAATCATCGGATGGTTGATAGCTAAGTCTCTAGACATGGTCATAGTCGGAGTTTGCATAGTGTTCTTAGGCAGATCGATCGGCCACCTCTTGGATAGAGACTCAAGATTTTGGAGAACTTCAGCCCTAGTGGTCATTTTCGGGTGGTCTTGGACAATCCTTAGGGAGATATCCCAGATCATTATTAATCCATCGCTCCCGCCTGAGGGATTGATCGCATCGATTGTCGTAGGCATAATCATAATAGTGGCCTCAGGGCTTAGCACCCATTTCCTTGGCAAGAGATTCCAGAACACATTTAAGGAGAGGCCTGAAGAAGAAGAGGAAAAAGAAACACAAGTAGCAAGTGACCTTGATGAAGAACAAAGCTCCTCATAGAAATGAAATCGCAATAATAGGCGGAACAGGTCTAGAATCTCTGCTTGAAGGCATCGAACGAATCCGTGTTGGAACTCCATACGGCCTTTCTCCTTCTATGTCAATCGGCGAAGTCCGACGAAGATCCGTCGTGTTTCTACCCCGTCACGGTCATGAACACTCAACGCCTCCACACAAGGTGAACTACAGAGCGAACATCTACGCTATCTACACATTGGGAGTTGAGAGAGTGATAGCGACAAACGCTGTCGGTGCAATAAACTTGGATTTCAGGCCAGGAGACTTAGTTGTCCCCCATGACTTAATAGACTTCACCAAGCAGAGGTCCCTCACTTTTTATGATGATGCTCCAGTCACTCACGTGGACTTCTCTGAGCCATACTGCCCAGAGGTCCGCGCTGCTGTAATAGAGAAGGCCAAACAAGCTGTTAATACTGTGAGGGACCTAGCCGTCTACGTATGTACAGAGGGTCCTAGATTCGAAACTCCTGCCGAGATCCGGATGCTAAGGGCCTTAGGTGCCGACGTAGTAGGCATGACGGGAGTCCCAGAGACCGTGCTTGCGCGTGAACTTGGTATGTGTTATGCATCGTTATGCTTCGTTTCCAACATGGCTGCTGGAATAGCACAAAGGATTACTTCGAAAGAGGTTCTTGAAGTCTCGGAAACTGTAAGTTCAATGATTGCCAATGTCCTGGCAGAAGTCATTCGTGATTTACCAAGAACACGCCAATGCTCATGCTCTTCTTCAACTAAAAACTCGCGAGTGAGTGAAATAAAGAAATGCTAAAATCCTTACTATCCCTGTTTGGCGTATACAAAGCATATGAAAAGTGGCTGTGGCACCAAGTGAAGGATCAGGCGAAACCAGAACACATAGCCATTATCCTTGACGGAAATCGAAGGTGGGCTATCAATCACTCGCTGAATCCCAACATGGGTCACTATTATGGTGCTGACAGAACTGAAAAGATGCTTAGATGGTGTCTAGACCTCGGCGTGAAGACTATTACACTCTACGCTTTCTCGACCGAGAACTTCAACCGGTCTGAGGAAGAGGTCGCAGAGCTCATGCATCTCTTCGAGGAAAAGCTCCAAGAGATTCTAAAGAATGACGACATTCATAAGCACAAGGTGAAGGTGAAGTTCATAGGTAGGCTAAACCTATTACCTGAGGAAATACAAGGCATGATTGAAAGGGTTGAGGAAGCGACTAAGGATTATGATCGACACTTCCTGAACTTGGCTATTGCTTATGGGGGAAGAGCCGAGATCGTTGACGCAACCAGAATGATTGCGTGGGAAGTGAAAGAAGAAAGACTTCTCCCCGAAGATATAGACGAGAAGGTTTTTGAGCAATACTTGTACACGGCTTACCTTCCGAAACAGGACCCAGATCTTATCATTCGAACCTCTGGAGAGGAAAGGCTCAGCGGTTTCCTGTTATACCAGTCGGCTTACAGCGAATTGTGCTTTCTGGACGTCTATTGGCCCGAGTTTAGACTTATTGACATGTTGAGAGCGATTAGGACTTACCAGAAACGTAAAAGACGGTTTGGAGCATAGTGCTTATGCTCTCTTCTTCGCGCTGACAACGGATATTACATCTCTATCCTTTAGGACATAATCTTCTCCACGTCTCATCCTGCTTCGAGCGTCGATGGCATATATGAAGCTCTCTCCGAGCTCGGTATGAATTATGTAGGCCAATTCACGGGCGGTGGTTCCTTGTGGCAGAAGTCTGGCGTCAGGAAGAACTCTTCCATCGTGATCGGACAATCTTTCAACGTCTTCAACCGTGTATACTGTGATCATATTAAGTAGTTTGAAAAAGGCTGCGTTGATGGCTTCTTGCAGCCCTGTTGTCCCATACCTACGCAGAACCTTTTCTCGTATGATCTCTAGAGCCTTCATCTGCTTCTCTGTCATGTTTCCTGGTTGGGTTGTCTCGAAGTCGGCGTCTCCTGGCTTATAGCTTATTAGTTCCTTTTCCACCGCTCGTCGCAGGACTAGCTCAGCCTCGGAGCTGCAGGGTATGACCAAGTTTCCGGACTCTTTCAGCCTCTTATAATTCTCTTCGGCTATGGGAATGTCTATCTTGTTCGCGGCTATCAACATTGGCTTGGACACTCTTCTCAACGAGTCTACGAAGGACATGAAGTCTTCACCGTTCCATTCACTAGGTCTGTCAGCGTCCAGCTCAGTGACTTTAAGGGCTTCGATTATATGTCTCCTTCTTACTGATAGCCCACTCAGTCTCTCCTCCAGAAGGGTGTACAGATCAGCCATGCCTGAGTCTACAGTTCTAGCGAGTTTTGGCCAATCCTTCTTCAAAATCTGGGCGACCCACATGGTGATCTCTTTTTCCAGAAACTTCACATCTTCGAGAGGGTCATGTGACCCGGGTTTCAATACTCTCCCTTCCAAATCTGTTGAGCCGGCAGCGTCCACTATGTGAATAAGCGCGTCAGCCTTTCGTATCTCGTCTAGAAACTGGTTTCCAAGTCCTCTTCCCTGCCAAGCATCCGGCACGAGCCCAGCGGTATCGATCAGTTCGACTGGAATCAGTCTTACCCCATCTAAGCATACAGAGTTGACAGGATTGTCTTTAACATTGAACTCTTTGCATACGCATTGGGTTCTGACGTATCCTATTCCCTTGTTAGGCTTTACAGTGGTGAAGGGGTAGTTCGCAATCTCTACAGTAGCCAATGTGGCGGCGCTGAAGAAAGTGGATTTGCCGACGTTCGGCTTACCCACTATTCCAACCATAAAGGTTATGACGGATCACCCTTTTCTTGGCAATTCTTCCGAGTTCCCTTATCTCATTAAACTAAATCATCTTTATAAGGATGCAATATGCAAAATGAATGCCTAATATTCAGCAATCTACTCGATCCCTTCAATTAATTGTAGGATCAGAGTTTTTACTTGTCTCTTATTTCTTCGTGGGCTTATCTTTTACTCTCTTTATTATTTCTCTTGCCACTATGACGCCGCTTGCACTCGCTTGGATCAGTCCTCTCGTAACTCCTGCCCCGTCACCAATTGTGAATAGGTTTCGGATTCTGGTTTCAAGGCTTTCATTGAGCTCTAGTCTTGAAGAGTAGAATTTGACTTCGACACCGTAGAGCAGCGTGTGCTTGCTGGAGATTCCAGGAGCAACTTTGTCTAAGGCTTGTAGCATCTCGCGGATGTCTGTCAGGTACCGATATGGGAGAACGAAGCTGAGGTCTCCGGGTGTGGCTGTGGTCAGCGTGGGTTTGACAACGCTTCTTTTGATCCGTTCTTCGGTCGATCTTCTCCCGAGCTCCAAGTCGCCAAGTCTTTGAATGATAACGGCTCCACTTAGCAGATTAGCGAGCTTGGCGATGTATTCACCGTAGGCGATGGGTTCTCTAAATGGGTACGTGAAAGCCGTACTTACCAATATGGCGAAATTGGTATTCTCAGTCTTCCTCTCAGCATAGCTCTGCCCATTTACGCTGATTACACCACCATAGGATTCTGTTATGACCTCGCCATAGGGGTTCACGCAGAAAGTCCTAACCTGATCATCAAATGCTCGAGAGTAATAGATGAACTTTGGTTCATATAGTATGTTGGTTAATTCTTCCATGGCAGAGGCGAGAACCTCAACTCGGACCCCCACATCGACAGGGTTGTTCAGCGTTTTCAGGCCAAGCGATTGGGCTTCGCTCTTCAGCCACTCAGCACCGCTTCGACCTGGAGCGGCAATGACATATTTACTATAAATTTTGTCGCCGTCTACTGTCTCAACGCCTTTAGCCTTGTTTTCTTCCACCAGGAGGCTCTTAACTTCTGTTCGCGTCCTAACCTCGATACGGTTGTTGAGTTCCTGACGCATCCTCTGTAGAATGTGGGCGCATTTCTCAGTTCCGAGGTGACGGATTCTTTGGCGGATCAACTTCAGTCCAGCTAAGGCGGCTTTTCTCTCGATTCTTTCAACCTCGTCCATGTCGTGTCCGTAGACGACTGGTGAGTCTCCATACCTTGTATAGGTTTTGTCGACATAGTCCAAGAGATCAGCGAGAACCTCTTGGCCGACATACTCGTCGAGCCACCCGCCCACAGAGGTGGAAAGCGTAAGTTTTCCATCACTGAAAGCACCTGCACCTCCCCAGCCTGAAAGGAGGAGGCATGGGTCGCAGTTTAAGCAACCCAACCCTCTGCTTGCGGGGCACTTACGCTTGTCAATGTCTGAGCCTTTTTCAAGCATCAGAATGCTGAGGTCAGTGTTCTTTGTTAGCTCAAGAGCTGAAAAAATTCCAGCAGGACCAGCCCCAACAATTATTAGATCATACGGCAAAACTGTTCCATCCCAGAGTACATAGCACATGCGAGATATATGCTTTTTCTCGCCACATTAACAGTACAAAGTCTATGTTTGAACCTTCATTCGGGGGATTGAAGAAGGCAGAGATTCGACCTTCTTTTTGGCTCGTCCATTCATATCTACCTTGATGGTTCTTATTGACGAAAAGAACGCATCGGCTCTCATTTAGGATTAGTACTGTTGCTACCAGTTACTGGTAAAGAGGAAATAGTTGCCTAGGAGTAGAATGTGCATCTTTCTTTTGCTACAGTATTTTCGCGATTCTTTCGCACGCTTCTTTTATCTTTTCTTTTGGCTGTGTCACTGAAAACCGAAGGTAGCTTTCTCCATATCTTCCGAAGCCTATTCCAGGCGTTGTTACGACCCCTGCTTCGAGAAGTCTTGATGCGAACTCCATTGAACTTCCGCCGCATTTCACCCAGACATAGAAGGTTGCCAGCGGCTTCGTGCATTTCAGCCCAAGCGTCTTGAGCCCATTGACAAGCTCGTCTCTTCTTTCGGCGTAGGTCTGAGTAGCCTTTTTCACGTATTCCGGTGGTTCACCATTGACGTAGCTCTCAAGAGCCTTCACGGCAACTTTTTGAATATATAAGGGTGGTCCAGAATCTATCTGCGCCTTAACCTTTAGTAAGCCGTTTATGATTTGGTTGTTCCCGACTGCGAACCCTATACGGTCGCCAGTCATGCTGAAGGTCTTTGAACATGAATGTAACTCTATTGCGACATCCCTTCCTCCGTCGATCTCGAGTATACTCGGTGCCCTATAGCCATCAAACGTTATCTCAGAGTAGGCATTGTCGTAACAGATGATCACGTTGTTGTCTTGAGCAAAATTGACAATCCGCCTCAACTCACTCTTGTCTACTATACTTCCAGTTGGATTGTTCGGATAGTTCAGGAACATTATCTTAACACTTCTATCATCCACTGCATCAAGATCGGGCTTGAAATTATTATCTTCAAGTAAAGGCATGATGATGGGTATACCTTCACAGAGAATCGTAGCTCCGTTGGCGTATACTGGATACGCTGGATCTGGAACAAGAACATGGTCTCCGGGATTGACGAAGGCGCGGGCAATATTGGCCAATCCCTCTTTTGACCCTATGAGAGCGATGACCTCGTTCTTGGGATCCAGATTGACCCCGAATCGGCCCTTATACCAGTTGGCGACGGCTTGTCTATAGTCAGGCTCGCCTTGGCTGAACGAATAGTTATGATTCTTCGGGTTTGAGCTCTGTTCTCTTAGTGCGTCGAGAACGAATGGGGGCGGAGGGATGTCTGGATCACCTATACTTAAGGAAATTAGGTCGACGCCCTGCCTTTTTTTCTCATTTATTATCCTCTCAAGTTCGGCAAATATGTAGGGTGGGAGCCTTTTGATTCTCTCGGCTGGTTCAATCTTCATTCTGATGCCTCACGAAAGTTTTCTCTGTTTAATAATTTTTTTGCATTCGTTGGCGTACTCGCACCATTCCAAACATGACTGCATGTTTCTGGAAACCTTCAGCCTACAATTGGTGCATTCTACTTGGTTCTCGTCAGTCCATATCTCGACTTCACTTCCACACTTAGGACAGGTAATGTACTCCGGCTTGGGTCTAAGTAGATCATCTAAACCTGGGCAATTATTTTTCATCTTACTATCAACACTCAAACTCTTTCCTAGGCGCGGAATCACGTTTCAGGTCCAGTCCAGTAGTCTTTTCTCCCCTTCGATCTTTTTAATGTTTGTGATGTCTTGAGTGACTTCCAGGCAGCCCAGGTATGCTCCGTTCTTATCTCGTACTGCAAGATATCGTATGTGGACTAGTCTGGCCTTAACGTCTATCCAGAACTCTGCAGTGTCCCTCTTGCCACTTTTAAAGGCCTGCAATATTTGGTTGACTATATGTATGCTCTTCCGGGGGTGACATTGCTGGACTTTACGTCCGATCACTGCCCTCGTTCTCACGAAAATCCTCTCCTTACTCTGGTTAAAGTAACGGACCGTATCTTCCTTGTCCACAAAGGTGATGTCAACAGGCAAAACATTAAGGACTGCTTCCATCTCCTCTTTTGACAACTTCCCTAAATCCAATTCGATGACTCCTTCGACTTGGGATCCAAGAATCAGGGTCTCAGCCTTCTCAAAGGCTAAAGTTGCAGATTGAGGAGTAAAGCAGCAGTACCCGACTTCGTCAAACTGTCTTCTTATTTGTTTCCATTCGTCCTCTTCTATGAGTCTTAGGGCTGTGGGAAAGAGGATGTTATTCTCTTTATAGAAATGGCTTGAGAGCATATCTGCCAGTGTAAATGCTACTCCCTCAAGCTGCCCTCCAAATTCCTTGAAACGAGTCTTTTCTCGGGCTTCAATAATGGCGTAAATGTTTTTCTCTATCTCCCTTATCCTCCCGTGTTCCATCCACATGATGGCAGGGGGCTGTGTGACACCGTGTTTTTCTATATATGGGAAAAGAACGTTTTCTTCTCTGAGGTAGTGCTTTTCGGATTCCTCAAGTTGGTGCTTTGTATTTACAAGTTGTTTCATCTGTTGGTTTATAGATCCGTAATCCTTCGCGGCAACAATCTCCTTTGCGATGATTATCAGCTCATCGCTGATTCTAAGGAGCATCGTATGTTCTTCCATCAAGATATGAATCGGATGACCTCTGGGTGCTAGAACCTTCTCTTTTACGAGAGACTCCTTGAACAGGGCAAGATGAATGCTGCAAAGTCTTTGGATCTCATCGCGCGGCATTCCTTCCCTAATTAGATCTTCTTCAATCTCTGCTATGTCGGTTGCCGTGACTGCTCCGATCAATTCCCTAAATCTCCCCTTCACCTCTTCGGGATCTGCGCCTTCATGTAGATCCCTTATCATCTTCTTTATGACTTCTTTTCTGTCTCCCTCTATTCCTGACGATTCAGTCGACATGTCATCACCCTAATTAGTCTTCAATCTGTTCTGTTGGATTAGTTAATTATGATTCTTCAAAAATATAAAGAGGGCGCATGAAGATTAACTATAATGCATGCCAATGTCATAAAAGCTTGATGTTGACAAGACCTTCGAAGGCTTTCTCTGCCGGGCCTGTCATAAGTAGCTTGTCATGTTCGTACTTTATCTTGAGCTCTCCACCCCGCAGATGAACCGTGCAATCTTCACTCGTCTTTTCAAGCAGGTTACCGGCCACAACAGCCGCACATGCTCCCGTGCCGCATGCCAAAGTCTCCCCAACTCCTCTCTCCCAGACCCGTACTTTCAATTCATTCCGTTTTAAAAGTTCCGCGAATTCCACATTGATTCTGTGAGGAAACATCTTGTGCTTCTCAATCCTTGGCCCGACATCTCCGACAGGAAAGTCGTCCACATTATCCGTAAAAATAACGCAATGAGGATTTCCAATAGACATGCAAGTCATCCTATAAATTTTCCCGTCAACTATTAGTTCTTGGTCTATGCACGTTCCATGCCCAAGTACTGGAATCTTTTCTTTTTCTAAGACAGGTTTCCCCATGTCCACTGTAACAGATTTCACTTTCCCATTTCTAATCTTCAGCCAGACCTTCCTTACGCCTGCAAGCGTCTCTATCCTCAACTGTGTCTTTACAACTTTATTGTTCTCGTAGCAGTACTTTGCGAAGCATCTTATTCCGTTTCCGCACATCTCAGCTTCGCTGCCGTCTGAATTAAAGATTCTCATCTTCACATCCGCTGTCTGAGAACTATACAGTAGAAGTAGGCCGTCGGCCCCTATCGAAAACCTTCTTTCACAGAGCTTTCTAGCAACCGTACCTATGTTTCCTTCTCGTATTTTCTCTTCTTTGTTGTCGATGAGAAGGTAGTCGTTTCCCAGCCCGTGCATCTTCCAAAACTTAAGAAGTAGGTTCGAGGATTCCTCCGCAGAAACTGGCAATTGTCCCACACCTTAAAGGTTTTGCGCCAATAAGAACTGACATCTGTTATATAAAGTGTCTTTCGGATGCTCGTCTTCTTAGAGGTCAGGTGATTACGTTAAACCTCCTCGTAATTACTTTCTCAAAACCATCCTTGACAATCCTGACAACAACCTTGCCTCCATTCCTCGGATAGGTGTATGTTGAGAAGTAACTGTTTTGCGGCTCAGTTTGTTTGCCATTCACGTCTACTTGCGAACCATCCTCGCAGATTCCTTTAACTACTATCGTAGTCGAGTCCTTTATAACAGGCTTCCATTCTGGAGGCTCCGTCAGAACCAAAGCAAACGGTCTCTTTCTGATCTCTGTGATTTCTCTGACTATGGCTTCTCTGGCTTCCAAAAGCACGGATGCATCCCTAGCGTGACCTGTAATGCTTGGAACAACTCTCCTGCAGATCTCTAAAGCTCTTCTCTCAAATGGCTCTGAAAGAGCATGACCCACAAGTTTGATCCTGACGCTGGTTATCTCGTCCTCTAAGAGCTTGAGATACTCGTAGTCTTCCAGCCCATCTCTCATTGCTTCAAGCCTAAGACTGGACAATGGGCGATTCTGTCCAGGATAAGCTATATGGGTGTCACCTGGAGGTAGGCTCGGATCAGGTTCGCCAAAGGCGTCATCGCGCCACCAATTGAACCCCCAATGCAGATAGCCTTTGAGACCATAGGCGTAGTTTATCCAGTGGAGGACCCTAGTGTCTAGCAAGGGGTAGTCTAAGAACCTGTTTGGATAGCTGCCTTTAGGATTGCAGCACGTGTAGAACCAAACCTCGAAGCCATCCCTCATTGCTTCAATATAATGGTCCATCCAGTCGTTGAAGTGGTGAAGTGTAGGAACCCACACTTCCAGTTGGTCCTTGAATCCAATGGTTTCGATGGCATCAATTCTCTTAAGGCGTGGCGCGTACTCATGAACAAATTTGGATAAGTTCGTCCAAGCCTTGAGTCCGTCTTCAGTAGGCTCATCAGCCACATGTATAAGGACGTTCTCGAGCCACCCTTTTTCGGTAAGGTGTTTCTCCAAGATAGGCAGAAGATACGGCAATATCTTAGCACCGTTTTCAGTTCTCACACCTTTAGAACCTATGACTCTAAAGTCTTTGAGGGCTATCTCGTTGCCGCCCCACTGCTTGAAATGGGCTACGTGTGTGATTTCGATCTTGTCGGCTTTGTACCTCATAAGAAGTTCAATGTATCTATCGAAAACCGAAAAATCAAATTTATAATGCTCATCTTTACATGATACTGTGATTGTGTCCAATGGAACCCAGAACACGTTTTGCCTATGCTCGGACATGAGTGTTATCCAGGCTTCTAGAACCCTCCAAAACTCCTCAGACCACAACTCGGCATTGTGAACCGAGGCTATCTTGTCAACTGAAAACCAGTTGGTAACATAAAGGCTTCTGTAGTCGGGCAACTCTATTGGGTAAATGTGTAGAAGGACATTGAGGACGGCCTCACCTTCGTGCGACGAAATCCTGATTTGCCCATGATAGTCACCAGGTGCAGTATCTTTCGGTGCATAAACTTTGAAGTGGCAAGGCTGAGTTTCGCCTGCCATGATGTCCAGATATTTCCGGTCAAGTACGGGGTCCGGCGCTTCAAAGGGCGCCAGCCTTTCAAGCTCTTCCACTGGTGTGTCACTAGTATTTTTCAGCACGGGTACAAATCCTATAAAGCCTAGCTGGATGTTTGCCTTAGAAATGGCGTTTTTCCCTGATATAAGGTCTGTAGAATCAAGTCTTAAATCGTGGATAGATTTATCAGCTCTAATCCCGAAAACACAGCCCTCAGCCTCGTTTCGAGCACAGCTTAGCTCCAAAGGTCTGCCGATGGAATCGTCCTTAGGCAACTCATCCCTGAAAATCCTTTTTAGAGGTTTCGCAGCCCAAACATTGAAAGGCAGTGTTGTCGACCTTGCACTGATTTTAGTTGAACCTTTTGGCCTAGAGTTACCTACTAAGGATAACATACGGTTCACCATATTGAGCAATAAGTCCCAGGTCACTAAGTCGTATTATTATTCCAACTCTCTCAATTTCTTAACTCGCTTGTCAACATCGTCCAGCCCTAGGCGCTTAAGCTCCTCAGACTTCGGTATGCCATTCTCGTCCCAGCCTATAGCTTCGTAGTATTCTTTGCGCGCTTCCTGAATCTTACTGCGGTCTACAGCCTTCCCCTTATACGGGCCTTCGCCCAAGGGTTGGTACCATCTTGCTGGAATGTCATCGTGTGTTTCGGGGGTCCACTTTAGGTCGGGTCCTCCAAGGAGCAGGACTGCTCTTTGAATGTGCAATACTCTTCGCGCCGTTACGTTTAACCACTCTTCGACGCCTATCTTCCACCCGGTCACAGCCTCGATGAGATCCCAGAGAGAATCCCGAGCTTCTTCATTGAAGAAGTTGAACCAACAGAAGACCCCTGAGTCGTAGAGCACCATCCGAAGCTCGCTGTTCTCATGGTCAAGCGGAAGGAACGCTGTGGACGTATGGTCGCCCCCCTGCACAGAGCAAGGATAAGACTCTAAAGCGGGGTAATCTTCTCCACTCCTTATGCCATGCGCACCTATGCCTATTCCCTTAGCCGTGATTACGTAAGGCGTAACATCCACTCGCTTAGTCTTACTTATCATCAGAGCAGCTCTATGAGTACCTTCAGCGAGAACATCGCCGATCCCTCTCCTCTCTGCTATCATCTTGATTAGAGCAGCGAAGGCTTGGACATCGCCCCACTTGGGCTCCACTCCGCCTAGATCCTTTTTGGTAAGTATGCCTCTTTGGTAGAGCTCGGCAGCAAAACCGAGAACGTTTCCAGCCTGTATGCCACAGAGACCGAGATCGTCTATAAGCGCCGTCAGGTAGATGTTCTCTTCAGCCTTGAATATGCCAAGGTTTGGTCCAAGGTAGGCTTGGTTTTCGTAGTCTGGGTTGTCAGTTATTGCACCTTTCAAAGGGCCTTCTCTAACAACGGCGAGCTTTAGACACGTTGTCGGGCAGCCGAAGTCTCCCCAATACTTCTTGACCCAGAACTTCTCAAACTCGTTCACGCCAAAGGTCTTCTCGTCATGCCACTCTTCCTGCCAGTTTCTCACGGGCTCTGAGCTCACACGGGCTCCGACATCATAACCTGCAGCACCAGTGCCCCAGCGTCTCCAAGTGGTACTCTTAAAGTCTTTCCTTAGAATTAGGTCGATGATGTCTTCAACCCTCTTCATATCGGCAACGTTGGGCAAAGGACCTGTTCCCTTAGCCAAGACCGCCTTTAAGTTCTTTGATCCCATCACTCCTCCGTATCCGCCATAGCCGGCTGCATGCGCCCATTTTGCTGTGACAGCTGCTATTCGAGACCTACTCTCTCCCGCCGGTCCAATGTAGACAGCTGCGGGTTCCTTCCACAGTCCCTTTCCCTTATAACGGCTCTCCAACTCACTCCTGCCTTCCTTCACTAGAACCCTTAATGTCTCCTTGGCATCCTTTCCCCATACATGGCTTGCATCTTTAATCTCAACATCAGAGTCCTTGATGAAAAGGTACACTGGTCTCTCGGCCTTCCCGGTGAATATTAAGCCATCGTACCCAGCACATCTCAGCTCGATTGGGAATTCACCAGCAACCGTCGACCCTACGATGCCATTGCTCTGAGGGGATTTACCTGAGGCACAAAGCCTTCCACCAGGTGCAAACCCTGTTAAGGGACCAGTTAATAGGAGGAGCAAGTTCTCAGGTCCCAGAGGATCGATATTCTCCCATCGCTTTCCTAATCTGTCCCAAAGAATCTTCACAGCTAATGCTCTGCCACCCATATACTGTCTAAGGATTTTTTCGCTGAATCTGACTTCCTTGACGTTTCCGGATGACAGGTCTACTTCAAGGAATTTTCCAGCGTAACCCAGCATTCTAGACTGCCTCCTTCCATTCATCACCATAAAGCTGGACGATTACATCGCGAGTCAACTCTTCTGGCCTTTTGGCGTATAGCTTGAATGAATGGGTTTCTTCCCTTTTGAGAGTCTGCAAGGCATTCCATCCGCCCTCTGTGCAGGCTTTGACGCATTTCGGTTCCCCTCCGCAGAGGTCACAGATCACGGCATAATTCTCAATTGGGTGGATGAATGGCACTTTCCCTGGACAAGCATCAATGCATTTCCCGCATGCTATGCATTTCTCCTTATCAACTAGAACTGCTTCTGTCTCTTTGCTTACAGACATTGCGTCTACTGGACAGGCATCTACACAGGGGTAATCGTGGCATTGTGTGCACAGATGAGGCACTTCGATGCCAGGAACGAGCATAAAGACCCTTACCCTAGAAGCCTCAGGCCATATCTTGCCTTCATGGCTTAATGAACACACAATCTCACATCTTCTACATCCACTGCACCTGACATAATCTCTAGCAATCCAAACATGCTCAACTTCGGACATGTTTCTACCTCTTTTGATACTACCTACCCTAATTTAGTAATAGCATGGTACCAGTTATTCAATCGAGCGCGTTTTATATTTTTCGGATAACCTGCACAAGCCCTATGCGTCTTCGAATTTTAGACCAGGGTTTCAATACATTTCCTAATTTCGAGGTTTCTTATTGGTCAAGAACATTAATATATAGTGCCCAGAGAAGTTAGAGGGCGAATGCGTAGGCTTCGATCTTTAACTGGAACGTGACATGGTCCTAAAGGGTGGCTGTGACTGGATGAGTCTTAACGTAAGATTCTTAGGTTTGGAAGCTGGCGGAAAATCTGTCGTGGTTCTAAACAAGGAAGACGCTGAAGATCTTGGCGTCTCAGGCCTAGACAGGATTAGGATAAAGAGTAATGAGAGGGAAGTCGTCGCAATCGTGAATACGGCGACAAAACTTATTGGAAAGGGCACCATAGGCGTATATGATGAGGTTAGAAATAGCCTGGATCTGAAAGAAGGCCAAAAGGTAAACGTAGATATCTCTCCTTTACCCGCTTCCGTTTACTATATCAGGAATAAGTTGGCGAGAAGAAAACTGGCATATGAAGAGATCCTTGACATAATAAGGGACATAGTCAAGGGAAACTTAAGTGAGGTTGAAATCGCCTCTTTTGTTACCGCGCTCCACGTGTTTGGTCTAGACTTAGACGAGGCGACAAGCCTCTCCCGCGCCATGGTTGAGACTGGTAACACCCTAAAGATCAATAGGCCATTGATCGTCGACAAGCATTCGATTGGTGGCGTCCCGGGTGACAAGACGACCCTTCTTATTGTGCCAATAGTTGCAGCTTCAGGCTTAACAATCCCGAAGTCCTCATCGAGAGCTATAACATCCGCGGCCGGAACTGCAGATAGAGCAGAAGTCTTGATGCCTGTGGGCTTGAACCTTGAAGAGATGCGTAACGTCGTTGAAAAGACGGATGGCTGTATAGTTTGGGGTGGTTCACTTTATCTGGCACCTGCGGATGACATTTTCGTAAAAGTTGAGAATCCGCTTTCGATTGATCCGCTTCTTCTACCCTCGATCATGAGTAAGAAGAAGGCTGTTGGCACAAATCTACTTGTTGTGGACATCCCAACAGGAAGAGGTACAAAAGTCAAGACAATAGGTGATGCCGACTTACTCGCAAAGGACTTTATTGAGCTAGGCAACCGTCTAGACATGAGAGTGCAGTGTGCCATAACCTACGGCGAGCAACCCGTCGGACGCACGATTGGACCCGCTCTAGAAGCTAAAGAAGCACTAAGCATTCTGATGGGCAAAGAGGATGCACCAGACTTGATAGATAAGGCGACACACATATCCGGCATATTGCTTGACATGGTTGGAAAGAAAAATGGGAAGGAAACTGCGGCACAGATCCTGAGATCTGGGAAGGCCGAAAGGAAGCTTCGAGAGATCATAGGAGCTCAAGGGGGAGACCCACAGACTAAGCCCGAAGACATAAAGGTCGGAGATCAGACTTTCACGACTCGCTCGGAAAAGAAGGGATTCCTCCTATGGATAAATAATGCGTCGCTTGTGGAATTGGCAAGACTTGCTGGTGCACCGAAAGACAAGGGAGCGGGAATCTGTCTTCATAAGAAGATAGGTGACACAGTGAAGAAGAATGAGCCATTATTTACAGTCTACGCTGAGAGGAACTCAAAACTCCAGAGGGCCTTAGATGATCTTGAGAAGACCCCCATTCTAGGCATAGGCGAAAGAATGGAGATGCTTATCCACGAGGTTAGAGAGCGTCCAGTGGCTAAAAAGACCTTCGTGCTTGAACGTTAGGGGTGCCCTGTGTCCTTGATTAAGGTGGTCACCTTCGATATGTGGAACACTTTAGTTAAGGATAAGGATTATACAGACCAAAGGGTCAAATGTCTGGCTGACTCATTGCTTAGGTCAAACGTTAAGAGAACCTACGACGAGATAAGAAAAGCCTATATGACGACTCAGGAATATGTCCGCAGAGTCTGGAGAGACGAAGACTATCGCTTTGTTCCAGTCGAAGTGAGACTGGAACACACTCTAAAAAGGTTGTCCGCAAGGCTTCCAAAAGATCGCAGATTGAGGGTTCTCAAAGAGCTTAGGGAACTCGCCGTTATGGATCCACCAGAGCTTGTTGAAGGTATCAAGGAGACTCTTGATCCCTTGAGCTCAAAGTACAAGTTAGGTGTAATTTGTGACACTGGATTTACGCCTGGCATAGGCATGAGGGAAATTCTCGCGAGACATGGAATCCTAAGATTCTTTAGTGCAACTGTCTTCTCGGATGAAAACGGTTACTGTAAGCCCCATAGAACCATGTTTGAGAAAGTCCTTGACAAGTTGAGCGTAGAACCCTCGCAGACGGTCCACGTTGGAGATCTCTTGCATACTGATATAGCGGGTGCAAAGGCGGCTGGGATGAAAGCTGTGTGGTTTAACACTACAAGAAAGATCAACCTGGGTCGGATCCGTCCAGACTACGAGATTGGAACATTTCCAGAAATAGTTATGCTTCTGGAAAGAATGAGCTAATTTACCTAGTGGTCAAACGGGCTAATGAGATTCAAGAATCTCCTAGAGAGAGTGTTCAATGAGGATTTTTGTCCCGATGGCGATCAAAATGAAGCCTCCTACTGCTTCGACCTTGTTCCCGAAGAAATATCCAAATCTTTTCCCAAGATAGACCCCGATAGAAGAAACCAAAAATGTTACTGATCCAATCATAACCACAGACGCAGCAATAGATGTCTTAAGGAACGCAAAACTAACCCCGACAGCCAAAGCATCAATACTTGTCGCAACCGAAAGCATAAGCAGCGAAAAGCCACTTAACGGATTAATTTTATCCTCGCTTGGTACTTTCCTCAGTGATCCAAGAATCATTTTGAAGCCAATCAGGCAAAGAAGCCCGAAAGCAACCCAGTGGTCAAAGCCTGAGACGAAACTGATCACGCTAGTGCCTCCCAACCATCCTATCACTGGCATAAATGCTTGGAAGAACCCAAAAGATAGGCCGATTCTTAGGGCACTATTCAATGTTGAACCTCTCATGGTTAATCCGCTCGTGATTGCGACAGAGAGGCAATCCATTGCTAGTCCAACTGCTATGAGCAGAACTTCGACATGGTCCATCAGAGATCACCTTACGAAGCGAGTTTGCTTCGCTTAACGACCATCTTGAGAGATATAAGAGCTTCTCTCTCCAGCGAAAATCCTACGTGTACAGATAAGGATATCTTTTGTTTCGACCTAGTCTAAGTTGATATAACGGAAGTCGAGTAGAGTAGGATGTCTGTTCAGGGTCGGCTCTTCAGGGTCACGGTAGGCGAACGCCAACGGAATCTCTGCGCTTCATGTCAAGGTCATAGAAGGCTGTGTGGAAAGCCGGTTTGCCCCATCCTTACTAAGGCCGAAACCTTGATGAAGCTTGAGAAGAGACTCTCCGACCAGAACATATTTGGCTCCTCTCCTCCAGCAGTCTTTGTAGGTTCTTGGAACTACCCGAAGGTGTTGGCAGGACCTTTGGTTCCTCCAGTCTCGTCCACGGATTCTTCAATTATGGACCTACCGGAGATGTGGCTGGACAAGTCGCTGGACGAAATTCTTAGGTACAGGTTTACTCTCGTGCGAGGAAAGCATCTGACAGATGTAAATCTAGCAAGGGCACCGACAAGGCTTCTTTCGACCTTCCAAGAGATTGTCATGTCATCGAAACCTATGGATACAGAGATGTGGTTCACAAAGAAGCCTCGGCTAAACGTTATCTTCTCACCAAGGGAACCTCCCGCTGGGCCTTCAGCATCGATCAAGCAAGTGCTCTTGGCAGAGAACCCCCAGGCTCCGAAGCCAGTTGATAGAGTGGTATCTGACACAGACCTGAGGGCTACGCAAGGTGTTATGATACTTCATGATTCTGATATAAGCCAACGGCAGATTACTCGTATGTTATCGATAGGACTGTTGGGAACGAAGAAGCGGAGACGCCTTGTCCCAACAGAGTGGAGCATTACAGCTATCGACGACGTGTTGGCAAGAAGAATCCACAGGGAAATCCGAGACTACCCATGGATAGGCAAATTCATGGTCTTCGGACACCAAGCCCTCGCCAACAACGTCCAGATCCTGCTTTTCCCATCGTCTTGGATGTTTGAGGCTCAAGAGGCTTGGCTGGGTCCAGCTGACACGGTTCCAGGCGTCGATTATGAGCTCGTATGGGGACGCAAGTCGTACGCATCAGATCTTGCTGGAGCATATTATGCAGCTAGGCTGCCGGTCTTAGAGTACCTTAGGCTTATTAGGAGGCAAGCCGGAGCCCTTGTTTTGATGGAGGTCTATCCTAAGTGGGTTCCGTTGGGCGTATGGAGGTTTAGGGAGATTTGCCGAGAAGCCCTGAGAAGGGAAAGCTCCGAGTTTGACACACTTAAGGAGAGTCTCGACGAGCTTCGCAAGAGGCTTAGGCTTCCTCTTGAGAGATGGTTGGCAAAAAGTAAAATACTGCCATGGTACACAAAACAGAAGAGATTGAGCAGTTTCCTAGTCTCGTAATTCAAGGAACAGCGAAGAGCATCGACACGAGCTGCGGATTCACTCTTATATTTAGGAATCGACAGAATACTTCAGAAAGCTAACAACCGCCTATCTAGGCAGAAAGACGAGGATGGGGTTTCAGACGTGAAGTCCGCTGCAAAACGACATATTACGCAAGAAGAAGTTGAGCATGTTGTCTGGCTCGCACATATAGATCTTGCTGAGGAGGAGAAAGCTCTTTTCACAGAACAGTTAAACAGAATTCTTGACTTCTTTAGGGATATTGATCAGGCACATACCGAGAATGTGCCACCCACTTACCATGTTTTGGATCTTGTCAACATCCACCGATCTGATAAGGCCAAAGAGTCGCTATCCAAAGACGAGTCCTTGGAGAATGCGCCGAGAAAAGAGGATGGCTTCTTCAAGTCTCCCAAAATAGTCTAGTAGGGACAGCAGATTGTGAGGGGTTGACCATGCCAAAACCGTATGAGTTGACTGCGTTAGAAGTTGCACATATGATTAGAAGTCAGGAGTTAAAGGCTGAGGAATATATAGCATCTACTCTAGATAGAGTGCGAAGGGTTGATGAGAAGATACATGCCTTTGTCACGCTTACAAGAGAAGAAGGCCTGAACAGGGCAAGAGAGATAGATGAGAAAGCACGTAAAAAGGAAAGACTAGGCCGACTTGCAGGTGTAGCTATAGCCGTTAAGGATAATATGTGCACTCGAGGGATCCGAACAACATGCTCTTCTAGAATGCTTGAGATTTATGTTCCACCATACGATGCTACCGTCATCAGGAAGCTCTATGATGAGGACGCAATAATTATCGGCAAGACAAATATGGATGAATTCGCAATGGGGACAACCACTGAGACCAGCTACTTTGGCGTCACACATAACCCGTGGAATCTGAGAAAGGTACCGGGTGGATCGTCGGGCGGGAGCGCCGCTTCTGTAACAGCTGAGGAGTCCACTGTTGCTTTAGGCTCAGACACTGGTGGTTCGATAAGGTGTCCGGCAAGTTACTGTTCTACAATCGGGCTCAAGCCTACTTATGGCCTCGTTAGCCGTTATGGGCTTATCTCCTATGCCAACAGTCTTGAGCAGATCGGCCCCTTGACTAAGAATGTCCATGACTGCGCCTTGCTCCTTTCGGTCATAAGCGGTCGCGACTTTATGGACAGCACTTCGTTAGATCTGCCCCCGAAGGACTATGAAGCCTCACTCAAAGATGATGTGAGGGGGCTCAGGATTGGTCTGCCGCGTGAGTTCTTTGGCGAGGGGGTTGAAGATGAAGTTAAGAAGGCTGTGTGGAAGGCAGTTGATCTGTTCGAGAGCCTTGGAGCTGTTTACGAGAAGGTCTCATTGCCAAGCATGAACTATGCGTTAGCCGCATACTATGTTGTCGCGATGTCTGAGGCGAGTTCTAACCTAGCGCGTTATGATGGTTTACGGTATGGGTATCGCGATGAACGTGATGAAGGAGACTGGTCAACTGTTTATGCGAAGGATCGAAGGATAGGCTTCGGGATGGAGGTCAGAAGACGCATAATACTTGGCACATATGCGTTATCAGCAGGCTACTATGACCAATATTACTTAAAGGCACTTAGGGTTCGTACAATCATCCGTAGGGATTTTGAAAAGGTCCTAAAAGATTTTGATGTCCTTGTTGGACCTACAATGCCTCTTCTACCCTTCGACATTGGCGAGAAGATCAGTGACCCATTGACGTTGTACATGTGCGACATACTTACTGTCCCTGCTAATTTGACTGGTTATCCAGCGATATCTCTTCCAGCCGGCTTTGTAGATGGACTACCACTCGGTCTGCAAATAACTGGAAAACCCTTTGACGAGGGCACAATCCTGCGGGCTGCGTACGCCTTTGAACAGAACACTGACTATCATGAGCGAAGACCAAACATTAAGTGAGGGTTAAAGAAAAAGTTGTGGCAGCAAGTCATGTTCGTATATGTTGGGAAGTAGTATCCCAAGCCTATGGTCAAGCTAAAAAAGTCTATAAGATGTTGCCTATATCCCTCTAGGATTGCTTTGTTCTGCAATGATGATAAGTCTCTTAAATGGGAAGGAATACTTCAATAATGCAGACAGGTTGTGTCGGGTTTGGAAAAGGGCGCATCTGTCTTTCCTAGGAGTTACATCTTGAGAATCACGAAGGAAGAATGGTTCAGACAGGTCTTCACAATTAAGAAGTACTATCCCGGTGTCCCTAGACGTTGGGAGGAAGGCGGCACATTCCTGTTGGTGCGAAAAGCTGAAGAAGGAGACTCCTTCGTAGGGTACGGTGTCCTCGAAAAATTTATTCACAGGGACTTACTGCCCACTGACACAAGACAAAAATGCGAGAACATGGGCTGGAAAGGCGAGCTTGTATTCCAAGAACTGTACAGGTTTGATCCCCCTGTTCCGATTAAGAATACGGTATTAGGCAGTACAGGTGTTAGGGGAAGATGTTTCCATGGTTATCCGGTGACCCACGATCAGGTTGCATCTATCTTGAACACAGCTAGGCAAAAGTCCATTTTCTACAAGATTGCATAAAACCTCAAAGACAGAAACTCTTCCTGCAATTGAAAAGTCCTAAGGGTGGATGAGATGTCCAATCAGTGATCTAACTGCCGCATTTATCGGGACTGCTTGTGCTTAAGGACAGAACCATCAACAAGTGCGATCAGGTGCGACTTATTTGCTTGCAGACTGGTCCCTGCAGACTCAGAATTGACTTCTTGCTGAAAGACTAATTCCGACCTCAGAAATGCGTTTTATTCATGTTTATATCTCTCAATAAGTATTAATCGTGCTCGTGATAAAAGGAGACATAAAAATGAGGGAGTGTTAGAATGGAATACCATGCAAATAGCCGGGTTAGTAGCAAGAAGTGGCTCGTTGTCATTCCTATCGTGATCCTTTTGTTTGCAGCGATCTTAGTAATATATAGAGGTATAGTCATAGTTCCCGCCGGGACTAGAGGAGTTGTCCTCACATGGGGTTCGGTTACTAGAGTTCTAGACGAGGGACTGCATTTCATTACTCCGATAGCCCAAACAGTGGTTTACATGGATGTGACGATACAGAAAGTCGAGACATCAGAGTCGACGGCATCCAAAGACTTGCAGGAAGTGACCACGACGATAGCAGTTAATTACCGCCTCTTCCCAGAGTTTGCCGGGGAAGTCTATAAAAACCTCCGCCAAGAATACGAGGTACGTGTGATAAGGCCCAACATAGAAGAGAGCATAAAAGCAACCACTGCCCAATTCGAGGCTGAGGAACTGATCACCAAGAGAGAGATGGTTAAGCTGAAATTTAAAGAGATCCTCACAGAAAGACTTGAGCAGTACCACGTTGAGGTAATGTCAGTGTCTATCGTTGATTTCCAATTCTCACCAGAGTTTGCTAAAGCTATCGAGGCTAAAGTTACTGCACAGCAAAGGGCGCTTGAGGCTAAGAACAAACTGGAGCAGATAAGATATGAGGCCCAACAACTGGTCATACAAGCGGAGGCGGAGGCTAACGCAACGATCACAAAGGCGGTCGCGCAAGCAGAGGCTATAGCTGTAATTAGAGAAGCACTCACAGACGAGTATCTACAGTACATGGCAATTCAGAAATGGAACGGAATCCTACCCTATTTCTACGGTGGACAAATGCTGCCGTTCATACAGATACCGGCGAACGTCACTGGCAACCCGTAAGGAGACAGAAATACCGTTCCTCTCTCTTTTTCTGACCACTAGAGGTACGGACTACATTTGCTAACTATTTTTTTGGAGGTATGTAAAATATAATACGTAAAGGAATGCATCTAGGTCAGTCCAATTCCGACTGAGCTTTGGTAAATAGCATATTTTTCAATGCTGATAGAAGTCTTCTAGGCTTTTAAGCACCTTCATGTAACATCTGAAGACGTTCTGGTAAATGCTTTGGTTGCGTCCCGACCTAAAGACGCTCTGTTGGGAGAAAACATGTTTGGTGGCGTCTTCGGGGGACCTATACCGACCTATGCCGATGAACGCGTATAGAGCTGCCCCAACGGTCGTATATTCCTTCTGCTCCGTGGTTATGACTGGTAGGCCCGTAACATCGGCTCGGATCTGGTTCCAAAGAGGATTTTTCGAGCCGCCGCCGACGACGCGTATCCCTTTGATCTCCAAGGCCGTAGTCTCAGTCAGAATTCGTAAGGCTTGTCTCAGTTGAAACGATAGTCCCTCAATCGCTGCGCGTAGTAACTGACCGCGGGAAGTCCGCAATGTCAAGCCAAGTAGGGTGCCCATTGTTCCATATTTTCTTGTCGGCCCGCTCTCCCTAACGAAGCTGGGTATGAATATGATACCTTCTGATCCTGCTGGTACGCTTTCGGCCTCTCTGATCATAAGCTCATATTTGTCTTCACTCGGTGTGGGAAAGACTTTGTCGAGAACCCATTCCAGTACGCCTGAGCCCATCATGAGTAATTGGGGGTTCCAGAGGCCAGGTTGAACATCAGCCTCGAAGATCACTCCATCCTCAAAAGCAGTCATGCTTGGGTTGAAGGTTTCCGCCCTAACGCCAAGGATTTCCCATGTGCCACTAGAGACTATAGCCTCGTCCATCTTGGCTCCAGAGCCGAATAGGGCAAACTGGGTGTCATGTCCACCCGCCACTACTGGGACGCCTGCTGGGATGTTGCTCTTTTTTTCAGCCTCGTCAGTTATGTAACCCACTATTTCACCGGGTTCGCGCCATTCAGGAAAGAAGCTCGTGTCTATACCTGCGAATTCCAGCATGGACGATGACCAGTCTCTCTTCTTGAGGTCCATAGCCATCATGGTGGATGCACTTGTCGGGTCGATGTGAAATTGGTCTGTCAAACGATGAGCGATTAGGCCTGGCATCATAAGCCAGTTGTGGGCCTCTTCCAAAGCCTTCGGAGCGTTCTCTCTCAGCCAGATCAACCTAAGGAGGGTGTTGAACGGGATAACCTGGTAGCCTGTAACTTGGAAGATCTCCCATGCCGACATCTTTTCCTCAATGCTCTTAATGGTCTCTTCGGTTCTTGGACATAGCCAAGATATGGGAGGATAGGTGAGGGTTCCATCTCGTCTGACAGGTGCTCCGTCTGCTCCCCAAGTAGTTACGGTTACAGCTTTGATGTTTTTTGGATCGACCTTTTTTGAGACTTCTCTGGCTCCTTCACATAGTCTACGCATAATCTCTTCAAGGTCCCAGATGAGCCATCCCGGTTTCCCATCTCTCTGAGGTTTGGGACTGTTGGAACGGCTTGCGTGAGCTATTATCCTGCCTTGGGGGTCGACAGCAACGGCTTTGAGGTTAGTGGCTCCGCAATCGAAGACTAGAACGACCTCTTCACGGTTAGTCTTAGCCACAAAGTACCACTAGTTTTAGTTTAACGGTCACCATAATTATGGGTTTCTATTTGCCTTCATGTCGCGGCCAAGGATGGAGCTCTGCGTATGACTGCCTCGTAGACAAGATAGCCACCGAACATGCTCACGAAACTTTGACTTACGTTAAACGCCGCTATAAAAGGACTTAATGAGACTGCAGCTTCTAAGGGGAACCCATAGTAAACTACGGAGACCGGTAGATTAGCGAATGCCATAACAATGACGCGTAGCGTGCAACCAAGAATGAATGAGATTGGCTTCGTTGGCTTACTTGGCTTCGCCGTTTTCCTAAACTGTATCAAGCCCATTGACATACCTAGGATCGTTGAGAATTCTGCTAGAGCTTTCATTGATGCGCCGATAACATCACCGCTGCGAACAAGTATGGCAAAAAGTGCTACAGCTGATGTGAATGCTCCGGGTTTCAGACCAAACAGAAGCAGAGACAACACAATTGGAATCCCGGTGAAGTCGAACTTGAGACGAGGATACCAAGGGAAAGGAATCTTTAGACCTGAGAATTTAAGGGTGTAATCAAAAACGACAACGAGAGCACCAAGAACAGCGATCCGGCTTAGAATCCTAGTAGTCAGCTTCATTTCGATTCAAATAGAGCTTCAGTTCTAGTCTATTTAAAATATCTACTCAGAAGAGAGTAGACATCTCAAAGAAGCAATCTGGCTACCGACAACATTGTTTTGACGTTTCCAATATTATTCTGATTCATCCCAGAGTAATAATAATTCCATGTATCCAAAGCCGGCATCAATAGCAGTTACAGCGTACTTATATAGCTGTTTTTTTGCATTTCTTGCTTAGGGGAATGAGGTGAAAGCTTTCTTCTTTTTCTTTAGATGCGACGGAAAACATTTGGTGATAGGAAGGACCCAACATGCTGTCAATGAAGCTCAGAAGCTCCCCCCATCTCGTTCCCCTTTTTCTGCTTGAACAGATATTATGTGATTTATTTTTAAGGCATTCTTGGCAAAGGTTGATAACCTGATATAAAGCTATTGTCAGGCTCTATGCATCAAGACACTAAAATGGACTTAGATTCCTAAATCTTTGCTTATGGCCTGAACTCCTCTCAGTGCTATCTCGAAGAACTCTTCTTTTGACATGCCCAAATCTTCGCATAGAGATATCCTTCCTCTATCTGCTCCTCTGGCAAAATCTTTGTCCTTAAACTTCTTCTGTAAAGTCTTGGCTTCTACATCTATGACCTTCTTTGACGGCATCACTAACGCACAAGCCACTATCAATCCTGAAACAGCGTCAGAGGCAATGAGAGCCTTTTCCAAGTACGTGTACGGCAGTACTCCGCTATGCTCATAGTTGTGTGCCTTCACAGCGTTCAGAACTTCTTCTGGAACCTTTCCTGCCAGAATCCGTTGAGCCATGATTCCGTGTTTTGCGAAATCCTCTGCTGTCTTCTCATAATCAACATCGTGGACTAACCCTGTTAACCCCCAGAGAGATTCGTCTTCCCCAAGGTGCCGTGCAAGGGCTTTCATTATAGCCTCAACAGCAAGCATATGGAGGAATATGTTTTGGCGCTTAACGTTTGCCCTAACAAGTTCAACTGCTTCTTCTCGATTCAACATCAACACCTTCAACTCTCATAAACAATTCGCGTATAGATTAGTCTTTAAGACCGAGCTGAATATTTATCTGTTTTCAAGAGAAAAAGAAGATGGGTATAGGATCCTGATCTTGTGTGCAGGGTTGAGTCACATCAATCTGTCAAGCACGTAGTAGAAGACTGTTGAGAAGGCTTCTATCATCAATACTGCAAGGATTGAACCGAAAATTTCGCCGGTTGAAACGTATGTGATCAACAGAGCCACTGGATCAACGACTAGCCTGTAGAGCAAGGTCTTCTTAACAGAGACTTTACGCGAACGGTGGGAAATTGGCGAGGCATCAGCACCACACTCTGCATTTGCGTAACTACAAATCATCTATGGTTATTTAAGTCTTCCACCTTGGTTTTCATTTCTGCATAGGGATATTCATCATACCGATAAGAAAATTATCAGACACGGACACGTCTTGTAATCTTTGCCTACTTCATATATTTGTAGTATCTGTAGCCGCAATTATTAGTTTCTTTCCCGATGTAATCTAGTGCAAACTCGTTTTTAGGCGGTATAACACTTTCATGCAGCCCCAGTCTTCCCTCATGTAGGTCTTCATATAAATTCATTGGTATTTTTTGCCTTTCACTCAACTGTCGCATTAGCTCTAACTTTCCAGCAACTTCCTTATACTCTGGCTGAACGATGAAGCTACACACTATCGCGCTACTCCCGCTTCCGTAGGAGCCTATGCCAAACCTCTTTCCTTCTAAATTGTCTTTCCTCGTCTCGAAGTGGCTTACGGCACCCAACCATACCGATGCGGTGTAAGAATTACCGAGGAGGCTAAGAGCAGTCAACGAGTCTGCAACCTTTTCCTCGTACTCTTTTATGAACTCCTCGGTCGTCGTGAAACGCTTTCTGAACTCTTTGTAGCCTTCGGATATGTAGAACTCGACATCAGTTAAGCCTTCTCTTGCGGGTTCCGGACCTATCTCCTTGATAATCTTGCCCCATATTGGGAGATTTCTCCAGTCGTGAATCAGGAAGGATGCGAATGCGTACTGAACCATCTTTGGAAAAGGAGAATGGAAAGAGATCAGGTCTGTTTTCCCAATCAGGCTTTCATCAGGCGACCTGAGCGTTCCTGAAAGGAGCATGTTCTTCTTGTACGCATCTGCTGCGATCCTCATGTCTCTTAGGTAGCACCCTACAGAATATTGCCCGTTCACAACGGCTGTGGTCCTTTCGATGGGTCTAAAGAAGTCTCGATCGTTCACCGTTCCAAAGCCAGTAAACTCGGGCTCATAGACCATTAGGTGGGGATCTTCCTTCAACAGCAATGCAACCGCCGCTGCCCCCTGTGTTGGCTCCCCAGGCGAGTTCAACTCATACATCGCAACATCAGTGCCTACAACAATTGAACACTTGGACTTGTTCCAACCAGAGGCGATGTATGCTAGACGATCAATCATGGCGTAGGTTGCGCCGACACAGGCGAATTTCGTCTCTGGCGCACCAACATGATCAAAGGTTCCATCGCCATAAGTCTGCTCAAGCATTCCCTGGACATAGCACGATATAGGTTTGGCAGCGTCAGGACCAGACTCGGTAGCAACGTGAATAAAATCTATATCCCTAGGCTTTAGGTCGTTTCTCTCCATGAGCTTCAAGGCTGCCATTGCCGCCATCGTTGCCGCATCCTCATGTGCGTCAGGGATGGACAGCTTTTCTATGCCTAAGCCTTTTGTGATCTTGCTCGGATCTATACTCCGAGCTTTAGCCATGTCTTCTGCGTCGACGTAGATTTTTGGCACGTATGCGGCTATATCGTCAATGCCGACTTTTACCAGAGAGGCTCACCCTATACAATTGGCATAAAGCGCTTTAGAGGTTACATGTATATCAATATAATATTTTCTAGACATTCAGCATTCTTCTTTGGGCTTATAAACGGGTCTCTGCCTTAGAAGCATCAGAACCGCATTACTTTCATCAGACAGCGCCTTCCTCAACAATCCTCTCTGCCATAAATAGAAAAATTTTAGAGGATAGGGCTTCTCTTGTAGTGGTCGGTTTAATTTTAATTCCTTCCTTCCCAAACCCAAACCGAGAAAGAAACAAATGCTTCCTCGATAGACTTTTATAACTAGAAACAACTAAAATTGTAGTTGCTAGATTTTTGAAAGAGAGTGTTTAATTATGGTTAAGGAAAGGAGAACGACGATGGATGTAAATCCCAGTAACCTTATCCACGAGGTAGCCCAAAACTATCGCGTCTGCCTGGCTGATTTTCCTTCGAGCCTGAACCCCACACAACTCGATGTCCCAGCTGATGAGCAGGCCTCTCTCTATGAAGGTCTAGTCGCCTTGCGTACGCTCATTGGAAAAATCTATGAGTATTTCTCCCTGCTCGTTGCAGACGACAGGCATTGGGAGGATCGAGAGTATTGCTACCAGGCAATCGAGGGCCCAGTGAAATTGTTATACAGCTTAGGCGCTGTTGGACAAATCATCCAGGGCTCGGATGGACTCGAGCTGAAATTGAGCCAGGATGTTCTCGGCCCAGCCATAAAAAAAATCGGGTGCAAAGATCCAATAAAGGCTTTCGGCGTGCTCGAATCGGTTGAATTCAAACTGGTCTATTACGGCGCAGATGGCCTTCCCAGCCTGGGAGGGTATAAGAAGTGCGCAGCAGTCGCTGTGCGTTACCCACTTCACAACGATCCGCTTCTCCGGGCGTTGGTTTATTACGCCAGACGCCTGCCCGAGAAAAAGGCTGGTAGAAAGGAAAAGGGGATTATCTTCGAAGTTTTTTTACGCGCTGATTTCCGCCCACTATTGCCCGGTTACACATACCACATCCCCCATCTTCCGGCAACGGAAGAGGAGGTGACGCGTACATTCCACCCGAAAACCCTGGAAGTATGGATTGCTCTCAACGGTTTCATGGCTGACCATTATCCTCAATATCAGCTATATTTCCGCGTCCCCGGCCCGCGAAGCCGCCGTTGGGTAGCCGATTACTCGACGAAAGACAATGACTATGGATTGTGGAGCATCTTTATCGATGAGGGCGGCCTCTCGGTTCGGATCGTGCTGATTGAAGGCACCATTAATAATATGCTCAAACACGTTGAAGAGCTGTCACCCCACTTCCAGGAAAGCTACCTGAACGCCGTCGCCTGCAAGGACTGCAGCCATTGTGGCAAGCATGTGTTCTACACCCACAAGGATCACATCCACAAGCTATGCAAGAGTCCATGGTTTATCTCGCCATATCTCCAAACAGAGGATTTAACCGATATTGAGCGATTGATCGATTTTCGGCTGGCAAACTCGCAATAAAAGAGAGATGTTTTCTTGGCGGATGCTGCCATTTATAACACTAGCTAGCTATCATTTAACAAATTCAAGAAGCAAATCCTTTATTACCAAAATCTAACCAATATTTTGGTTGAAGGACATTGAGTGCTTCCATCATTGATAGAATAATTAACCATCCATACGAAGGAAGGAAGGAGTTTAATTTTTAATTCATTGCTTTTGAATTCTTACAGGATTTTACCGTCTTTCATAACCTGCTCGTGTGTGTCTACTATCTTAATTGTTGCAGTTGGATGGGTCACAAAGTCCCAATGCATCGATGATCTCGAGTTGCCGCCATATCCCAAGTTAGAGCCGAATGCAACGTGAACGGAGCCACCGATCTTCTCGTCTGTCAGTATGTAGCCGATCGCCTTGTCAATCGCAGGATTGCAGCCTATGCCCAGCTCAGCGATATTTGTAGTCCTGACCTCTTTTTCTTTCCTGTCAATTTCTAAGCACCGTTTGAAAGAATCGGTCATCTGTTCGCCGTTGACCTTTGCGGAGCATTCGTTTAGAAGAAGTCTACCCTCCTTAAACCTTAAGATGACATCCCTGATGATCTTATTCGTGAACCTGTCGATAGTCAGTGGACATATGATCGTTCCTTCGCCAAAGGTCTCATGGGGCGCGATAAAGACTTCACCTGCAGGTAAGTTATTGCCTAGGTCGCCTGCCACTATATCTTGGTCGTCCACAACTCCATCGTCTTCGTTTATGCGGCGGCCTTTAATCTTACATGTGAAATCTGTGCCTTTCCTGTCAGTCACGTGAAGAATATTAGCTCCCTTCAACTCTTCAGCCAGCCTTGAAGTGTTCTCCTTAAGGGTTGAAGCTGTCACCATCATGCCTCCAATGATCAACCGTTCGAGGTCTCGGTAGTCAATCCCATAAAAGCTCGCAGCCTCAGGTGTTGGCCAACCTGCGTAAGTCCACTTCTTTCCCACCCCTTCGTCCTCACCATAGAGCACCTTCCTAATTGGAACGTTAGCCTTAGTCCTTGCTGCTACCTTTTCCCGTGGAAACTCTGTCTGGATCTTCGGATCCTTGAACGGCTCAACAACAATGTGGACATCGCACTCTTTTACGGCTCCCAGGTAATGCTTAGGCGTTACCTCTAGAACCTCTGTGGATACTTCTTTGTAGATCCGCGTGGAGTAACTGTCGCTCGTCGCTGTGATTAACGGATGGGCTCCCTTCCTGTAGCAGAGAATCCCGATCTCTTCGAGAAGCTCTTGGGTGTGGGTTCCGCCCCGTATGAGGACAGCTTCACCCGCCTTGAGGTTCATACCTGTCACAATGGTTTCAGCACATTTCACTATCTTCTCTTTCGAAATCATCTGACTATCACCATGTCCGTATACAGCTAAGCACTTACAACTACCTATATAACCTACTTCACTCTAGGACTTTAGATATTTAACGTCTGTCATATTATCCTACTGAGATGCCTTCTGGAAGCGACCGATGAGAGTACATATTCAAAAGATAGTAATCTTGTTCTCATATTGGAAATGGCCAGTTTAGTTACCGTCAACTATTGCCGACGGTTACAGCATTCTTAGATAATACTGAAACCCATTCTATGGTGCTTGAGCATGCGGGCAACTGATAATTCTTCCAAGAGATACAATCGTATGTCTTGGGTAAGTTAGACAATACTTTGAAAGGTAATAAGAATGTCAAAGAAAAATAGTATCATCCTGGATCTTGAGAAGGGTGAGGCGACTACCTATTTTGGGGATACTCATCATCGCACAGTGCTTATAGCGTCTGAGGCTTTTATCAAAATGATGAGAGCCTTAAACGCTTTTGGTAGCGCCGGGTTAACTATTTTCTACATGATGGGACAAGAAAAGGGACGCTTCGATGTCCTAAAGGAGATAGAAGTATTGCGACAGCGGGATATCTCTTTCACCAAACGTCAGGTATTAGAAAATATTGTACATCAACTTAAAGTGACTGGTTGGGGAGTGCCTAGGATTCAGAAGTTTGATGAGGAAAGGGGGGTTCTTACGATTCTGGTGGAGAATAACCCGCTTGTTGTTTCGCTGACCTTTGGCGCGAAACCGGAAGGGCCTATCTGCCATTATTTTAGGGGCTACTGGGTAGGTGTTGTTTCCGAGGTTCTAGAGAAAAAGATGAGTTGCATTGAGACTAGATGTATGGGTGCTGGGGAGGAGTACTGCGAGTTTAGGGTTACTACTGCCTAGTAAACCCCTTTTAGTGGCATGTCTCCCTTAGAAATATCGCTCCAAGTTCTAAGTTGAACTTTTCATTACAGCTATGAAGGCTACTCCTTCTTTGTGCTTTCTGTACTAAATGTGGGTTAGAGGCCCAATGGAATCTTCTGATGAGTAGAGGGACGGGATTTAAATACACAAATTTTATCCCAAAAGACAGTGTAGAGGAAGCAGAAAAAGAAAAGTCATTCGAATAAAATAGATATAGTATGTTAACGCTCCCTAATGTCTGATTCTCTTTCTTTTTCCCACATTCTAAAACGTGTTTCAACGAAATCTGCCACTTTCTCTTCGCTGTATCTTTGGGATTCCTGTTGCTTCTTGAGATGTTCTTTGATCATTCTTAGAAGTTTCTCAACATCAAAGGGCTTTAATACGTAGGCATCTGCGCCTTTATTGACAGCCTCAATGGCGTTCGGTAGTGATGGAAAGCCTGTTATGATTATTTTGACCATTTTCGGCACGGTTTCCTTTAAGTCAGTCAGCAGCCTTGTACCTTCCATATCTGGAAGCCGAATGTCTATCAATGCCAAGTTGAAGAAATTGGAGTGGGACTTCTTTGTCGCTTCTTCGCCTGTTCCTGCCGTGTCAACAATATACCCCTCCTCCTCCAGAATTGTTGCTACACTTTTTCTTATGCTTTCGTCGTCGTCGACGACAAGGATTCTGGCAGCCTCAACCATGCTCTTCACCTTTTTCCATTTTGCATTCAAAAGTGACAACTATCGTGAACGTGGTGCCTTCCCGTTCTTAGCTTTCCGTAGAAGTATTTCCTCCATGCCCCTCTATACGCCTCCACATTACGTTTACAGATCACGGCACCTTCAAAGATTCTACTGAATTCATCTTCAGAATCTCCGATCTGGACACACATCAGCAAAGACTGCACTCTCATTAGACAATTATTAATTGGTCTATTTGAAAACACGGTAACCAGTCCTTATCACGCACGGTTACATCAGCCTTAGATTCAGCTCTGGCTTAATCAAAATGTGGCGATAAGCTAGGAAATGATGATGTTGAAGGAACTGCTCAAGTCGATAAAAGCCTTCTCTCCAGTGATCGCTTCGTTAATCCTAATGCTGCTAGCCGTTGCCTCTGGTGTTGTAGTCTACGCATATGTCATGGGTTGGATCGGAGGGGCCACTCAGACTCCTGGGGGCGTAAAGGGAGAACTTCAGTTCGACTCTATCCGTGCTGATGCATCGACTGACACACTCAAAATATACGTTAGAAACATTGGGCAGAAGGATCTAACATTAGATAGGATATATGTTGACGGAGTCGCCTATGAAAACAAAACCACGCTTTCTGCGAACCTCGCTTTGAACAGTGTGGCGTACCTAGAGCTGCCCAAAAGTGGTGTAACTCTGACTATTGACAACGGCAAATACTACGAAGTACGAATCGTCTGCACTGACGGCACCGTGGTTTCCCAATCCGTGGAAGGCAAATAGAGTCACCGTTCGACTCCTTCTTCGCCGCTCTCCGAAAGAAGAGTGGGGAAAAATGTTCGGCGGCATTCTCCGCGGTAGGCGAGGCGTAAGCGAACTAGTCGCAAGTCTAACTATGCTTCTGATAGTCTCGATAGCCGGCACCCTACTATACTCTTACAGCGTCAACGCTCTAAGCTCCTCATGGAGCTCTTTTTCCCTATTGACACACCATAGAATAGAACGAGCTCAGGAAAGGTTCTCAATAATAGCAATATGGTGGAGCACTAGCGATCAGCTGAATCTAACGATTCTGAACTATGGCAAAATCGAAATCGCAATCGACGCCGTGTACATGAATGGAAAAGCGGTCACGAGCTTCATAAGCGGAAAAGGGACAATGGCAACCAGCGGAAACATCACGTTCGTGAGGTTTGCTTCGCCAATTGCGATCACTGAGGGTCAGATCTATGAGATTGCTGCTGTTACTGAACGAGGAAGCAGAGATGTGGTTTACTGGAAAGCTTAGCCGCAACAAGCGAGGAATAGGCTCCGTAATTGGAGCAGTCTTCATGGTGCTCATCTTATTGTCTGGCTACATGTTCTATGCCTTTAACATCGACGTGGCAAAAGACTACGCAGATATCCTTGAAGACATGCAGCAACTGGACCTGAGAAGAAACAAAGAAAACATTGAGTTCATTAGTGTCTTGATCGTCGGAAACCAGTTGAATATTACCGTCAAGAATACTGGACCGTTCCAAGCCCACTTGATCTGGTTAGGAATTTTCAACGAAAATGTTATACCTGCCAGGCAAGAGTACCGCGAGTTAGACATCTACGTCGAACCAGCTGAGACAGTGTCGAATATTACGGAAGATGGTATAACACTTCCTATAGGGCAAGAATACGTGATTCAACTAGTTACAGAGCTAGGGAACACATTCAATTACAACTACCCACCGAGAGAGGAAGATAGCGAGCAGACCCGCATAACGATAACCGGTATAAACGTCACTGCGACATATTACCCATCACGCTGGACTCTGCTCGGATTAACTGAAAATGTCAGCGGCTCAGTATCTGATCTAGCCACCAACGATGCAAATTATGTAATCTTCCGTTCCTACTATAGAGGTTCAAGTAGTAATATTGAAGATTTCGTCGACAATAACGTATCCAATGTTGACTCCTCACAGAACAAAGGAACATACAGTAACTTCCCAGCACAGCAGGCGGGTCCAGATTCGATTTGTGATACTTTACGGGAAGCAAACACTGCAGCAGGGACAACTAACATAACATTAGTAGACCAGGAGTCCTTTGAGGGTGATTGGCCTCCATCTTTGCCATCTGCTTGGACTGAAACTGGCAGATGGAACAAAGAAGCAGACCGAGTGTATATTGGCACTTACTCCGCGGATTTTGATGGTCCTGGTTCAGGAGACCTGACGACTTCTGACCTTGGTTCTTCTGGCTCTACTGTTGCAATCTATGTGGAATTCTGGTATAGAGATGAGGGCTGCGAAGCCACTGAGTTTTTACTCAGTTACTATAATGGAATTGCTTGGAACACTATTGTTGATTTGGGGTCAACTATATCTGAAAACCAATGGCTCTTCTATCAAGAGAAAATCACTGACAGCCAATATCTCAATTCAACTTTCAGAATCCGATGGTCAGCCGTTGGCATCGATGGTGGTGAACATGCTTATGTGGACTTAGTAACGGTGAAAAGAGAAGTGGAGAACGTTAACTACGAGCTAGACTTGGAGGTTCAATGGACAAGCGCAGATTATGATGAAACAGACGAAGAGCTATGCATCTATGCAGGAACAATGGGGTCAGAGGATGTTCAAGTAAATGTCTGGGACGGCAATTTATGGCAAAATCTCTTGCCCAGCTTATCAAGCGGATGGAACAACATCTCAGTTTCTTCTTACCTTGTCTCCTCAATTTTCACAGTCAGGTTCAAAGACAAAATGGATACAGGCGACGTTACGCAGGACAGTTGGGAGATAGACGCAGTACTCTTGCATGTCTGGACTACGGCGGAGGAATACATAGCAGAAGTCGAGTTCACGGGTTCATCAAACTTGGAAGATTGGACTAGGCTTGACTGGCAGGTTGACAGTAGTTGGGACATAGGGGAAGTCGCAGTAACAATCCAATTCTATAACTACCCCCTTAGTGATTACGCATCTAGTGGAAATGGATACATCAACTACCTTTCAAGCTCAATTCCAAACGCCGACGAGTTAGAGTCACAAACAATCACACTAAATTCCATGGACTTCAGAAATGAATCCAGCACGGATGGAGAATGGAAAGTCAAGATTACCGGAGTCAAGCCGACAAGCACCCAGTTTCTAATGAAAATCGATTTGGTAGAATTGAAGGTCTCATCCTCATCCTCCGGTGACAGTATACCCTACGGCGCTTGGCAATGGTATACAATAAAGGCGTCCACAGCGGACGGTGATCCAGTCCCTTATGCTTACATTTCAATCTATGCGAACGGCACAAACGTATCTTTTCGAAATGCAACAAGCAAAGAAGTGCGCGGTAATCCCGACTGGGTACGTTTGAATGCCAATGGCGAGTACTACTTAGAGATTAGATCGGCAAACGAATCCGAGGAGACCTTTACATTGTACGCGGTTGCAGGAAGCGTCGTCAGCAAGAAGATTATATCGCAGGAAGCGCCAGAATGAGAAAGAAGACAATAACCGAAGAGGCTAGATCAGGGCAACAGTCTAGCGAAGTTTCAAAGATGGGTCTTACATTCAGGGAATTCTATCCAGTCAACGAGCCATTCGGCTATGTAGGAATTCAAGTGGAGAAGGAAACGGGGAAACTTCAATACCTGGCCATCGAACCAACAATAAACGAACAGGAAACCCGGATTCTCAATATATTAAAAACGATCCTAAGAGAGGAAGCCAATGTCCCCTTATTCGTGCTCAAAGATGAAGCTTTGATAGAAGACTATCTAGAAAAACAGACTAAATGGGCCATAAAGACATTTGGACTCAAAATTCCAAAAGAATCTATTGACAAATTCATCTATTACGTTAGGAGAGACCTTTTGGGGTATGGAATCTTGGACATCCTGATGAGAGACCCTAACATTGAGGACATTAGCTGCAACGGCATAGGAATACCAATTTACGTTTGGCACAGATATCACGAGTCAATCCCCACTAATATCGCATACGACTCGAAAGAAGAATTGGGCTCCTTTGTTACCCGACTGGCTTACAAGGTGGGACACCAGATATCGGTCTCAAGACCTATACTTGAAGGTACTCTTGCTGAGGGATTTAGAGTTCACCTTACATTAGATGAAGTATCAAAACGAGGAGACACATTTACAGTAAGAAAGATCAAAGCTAATCCCTTTACAGTCATAGACCTCATAAACTTCGGTACAATCTCAACTCACATGGCAGCCTACTTTTGGATCCTCGTTGAAAATCAAAGATCCATCATAGTCTCTGGTGCGACAGCTTCAGGCAAATCTGCTCTACTGAATTCTATCTCAATGTTCATACGGCCAGAAATGAAGGTCGTTACAATAGAGGAAGTGCGGGAACTTCGTCTCCACGAAAACTGGATACCCATGGTTACGCGGCCATCGTTTCAGCCAGGGGTGGAAGAAGTTACTCTCTTCGACCTATTGAAGGCGTCACTGCGGCAAAGACCTGATTATATTATCGTAGGGGAGGTAAGAGGCGAGGAAGCCTACACCCTTTTCCAAAGCATCTCAGTTGGTCACGGTGGTCTTTGTACAATTCACGCGGAGAACGTGGAAACTGTAGAAAAAAGACTATTGACCAATCCGATGAATATTCCCCCGCTGCTTATTCCAATGATGAACGTCATCGTTTCGATAGCAAGGACAAAACTTGGCGAAGCTACGATTCGCAGAGTCACGGAAGTCTCGGAGATTACAGGAGTTCAAGGAGACACTGGAAGAGCGATGTTCAAGAAGGTCTACGAATGGGATCCAGCAAGCGACTCTTTCATTTTCTGCATCAAATCTGCCAGCGACAGTCACATCTTTCAAAGAATTGCTGAACTTAAACATGTTCCTATGGAAACTCTTCTTGAAGAGCTAAAGAAACGGGAATTCATATTGACATGGATGGTTCAAAGAAACTCAAGGAGATATGAGGATGTGGCTGACGCTGTAAGAAGATACTATCTCAACCCCAATGAGGTTTATAACAGAGCTAGGCTGGAGCTAGAGTGACAAAGTCAGGAATAACCTCTTATCTTGTAATCGTAAGCTACAGACTTTTCGGGAAGGTGACACCTTATTTTAGAGCTTTCGAGAAGATCTATCAGAGGAGTGGGATCACAAGGCTATACGACTCGTATGTAGCCCTCATGTTCTTTTTCTCCTCAGTCACTTTCTTTTTAACCTTTGGAATAGTCGCTTTGCTGCATCATTTTTTCTTTGACCTTCCGGTGCTTCAATATTTTCTAGCCGTTTTCGTTTTCTCATCTAGTATTACGCTGACTGTTCCAATAGCATTCATTGTGTATCCCCTCTACCGTAAAAGTCAAGGGAGAAAAGTGATAGACACAAACCTAATCTATACTACAGGATTCATGGGAATCTTATCAGCTGGAGGCATCTCAATTGAAAGGATACTTGAGCGGGTAGCTCAGCTAGAACGACACGCGGCTATTAAAGACTTAGCTAAGAGGTTTCTCACGAACACCAAGATGTTTGGGTTAGATATGACTTCAGCGTTGAAGGATATTACAGTCCACAGCCCCTCAGAAACATTCTCAAAACTGTTTGTCGGGCTCATAAATACTGTCAAAACAAGTGGAGACATCAAAAGTTTTCTATTGTTCGAAACTAGAAGGCTTCTCCAAGAGAAACGGGAGCAGTTGAAAAAGACCCTTGGCACCTTGACCATTCTCAGTGAACTCTACATATCCTCATTAGTCGTAGGTCCGATAGTCTTCATAGTTATTCTTACTATCCTCTCGATCATGGGTAATGTTGTATCCGGCCTATCTCCCGCGGAACAACTGAACCTTTTGGTTTTCTTTGGGCTTCCAGCAATGAGCACATCTTTCATCGTCATTCTGAATGCTGTTCTCCCAGAGGAGGAATAGGAAATCTTCTTCAAGCAGAAATATAGGATCGCTGTTTGGATGGTCTCATGCTTAATAGGGCTTCTGATCATGTCAGTCCCCATCCTTCTTGGACTCTATATACCGGAGAAGCCTTATCTAATCCCCTTAAGCCAGAAAATTAACAATGTCATCGCGTCTGGGTTGATCACAGCGTTAATTTTCCCGGCAATACTCGAACTCAACAACCATAAATGGAACAGACGGGTGGATAGAAATATCCCAAGGCTTCTCAGAGATGTAGCTGAAGCCGTCAGATCCGGAATGACACTACCAAGAGCTCTTGAAGAAGCTTCCCAAAGGGAATACGGACCACTTTCAAAGGAGCTTGAGCGCGCCACTTCAATGTTTATCCTAGGAGAAAGCTGGCAAGATTCATTAATGGCTCTCGCTCAACGCCTCAAGCGTCCAAGCGCCCTAAGACTGTCCAGCATACTAGTTGAGGCACATCAGACAGGAGGGAAGGTGGTGGAAGTGATGGACACAAGCGTTGACCTCTTCTCAAGCCTCGATGAGTACAAGGAGGAACAGTATAGTAATATGAGACCCTACGTAGCAACAATATACATGGCAGCAATCATATTTCTAATAATCGCCAAGGTCTTACTACACCAGTTTCTAACTCCACTTTACGAGATTTTAGTCAGAACTGGGACAAGACATTCCCAATTACTTGTAGGTGTCCTCGATATTAACTACTATACCTCAATACTGTTCTGGGCGTGCATCATAGAATCGATTTTTGGCGGGTTAGTGGCGGGCAAGGTTGGTGAAAGAACCTTGTCAGCGGGTCTAATCCATTCAGTTATCCTCAGTATCATTGCATTCCTTTTCTTTAATAACCCCCTCATCTAATCGGGTATGAGTAAATGAGTCGGTCGTCATCCGAGGTTCAGACCAGTGCTGAGGTAAGAAGAATCCTAGATAGCCTCATAAGTAAGGGTGTACTTGAATTAAAACCCACGCTAGACAAAGAGGGAATCCGTTATACTAGTTTTGAGAAGTACATTAAAGATGCGCAACCTACTCATGTAGCGACATTGCTCCAAGACCTTGAGAAACAAGGTCTCATTGAGCCAAAAATAGTAGACCGAGCTATAACGTGCCCAGACTGCAACTCGCCACAAATATATTCAAAATACGCTTGCCCAAAATGTGATTCCTATAACGTAGAGCACACTGAGCTCATTGAACACATTCAGTGTGGATACATTGGCTCTAAGGATAAGTTTGTCGGGGATTTAACTTTAGTCTGCCCAAGGTGTCAGAGCCGAATCGAGGAAAATCAGGAAACACTCTCATACAGGGAGATAGGAAGTTGCTACCAATGTGAGAAGTGCGGATATCGGTTTGACGAACCGAAAACTTTGCATCTTTGCCAGAAATGTGGAAGAACTTTTACCTATGAAAATGCTAGATATGTTAAGATATTCTCATTCACGATAACGGAGAAGGCGATAAGTGATTCTAGAAGAGATACGCCGATTATGGAGAACATCAGTAAAATCCTAACAGACAAGGGGTTCAAGGTTCACCTGCATCCAGTAGTGACGGGCACTTCGGGTGTTCAGCACAAGTTCGACATTCTTGCAGAGAAAAATGAGGCAAGTCTAGTTATTGATATATCACTTACAGGCAATAGGAACGATATGATATCACTTTTGGGGAAGAAAGTAGATGTAAACCCTACTAAAGCATTGATCGTTGACCTATCAAACTTAGACGAATTACCCGTACTCGGAAGAGTATATGACATAACGGTTCTTAAGGCTGGAAAGGTCCACAACCTGATGAAACATCTAGAAAACCTGCTTACAGAATCGGATGAACATACCCTTTCGGAATTAGGAGAAAAACTGCTTACAGAATTGGGAGAAAAACCTGGAAAAAGCCAGAAAACACAAGCCCACGAATAGGGACTCTTAACTTCTACAATCTGCCTAGCCATTGGAGGCGCATCAACCAGCACCCTTCGTCTAGATCTTTGTATTTTCTTTCACTTGTCACTGGGGCGTCAGAGGATCAGATCCTCAGATTCGACTTCACCAGAGCATTCTTGACATTGAACCAAGTTATCATCTCCATCTATTCGTCTGGAAGATTACGCGCGTTTGTGGAATGGATTTGCCCTTCATAATTTCTTTATCGGGGTTGATTCAGAGTCTGGTCAGGGATTTGTAGACTTGAATGGGATCCTCGTTATTGGTATGCTTGTTTTCCTTCTTTACCGCTTTAGGGTTAATCTTAACGAATCAATAAGGTTCAGGAAGCCCCTCTACTGGTCGGAAGTTGGGAAAAACTGCTTTGCCAGTCAACCCCTTTTACATCTTGGATTGGCATATGTAAGTCTGATTCATGTGCTTTTAAGCGGGCAAATGCAAATCTGGATGGAGCATAGCAACATCCTTCTTTACCCCTTTGATGCCTTCCTTCAAATAGGCTCCGTATTGCCTTTTGCTATTCCCGTACTGTGGTTTTATGTGGTACCCGTAATATCGGCTTGTTTGGTGTATAGGAAACTCATTAAACCACTTAACGAAGAGAAAACTCCCGGCAGCAAGTGGTTCCGTCTAACAGAGATTCTGGCCATATCCCCCATAATAGCCCTTGTTTCTTGGACGGTCGACTGGAAGCTTCGATCACCAAACATATATGTTGGAAACATGTGGATCGTTTTTGGGCTTGTGCCTCAATTGTTACCTTTCTCCATGCTAATTGCCGGCGTAATCGCAGTCGAAATTTCGTGCCACAAACTTAGGAAGCAAACATGGTAATCCTCTTTGGACAATTGATATAATCTTTGTCGCGACAAACTGAAGAGAGTCCTTAGGAAACCCATACGTCCCATGGAAGAAGATCGCATATCATCGGTTTGAAGGGCGATCCTTCAGCCTTCATCCATCTCACCTTCTTTGCCAACCTTGTCATAGATGTGAACGCGAAGGATGTCGTTTCTATAGGGTCAGCATGGTCTCAGGCGGACCAAGATCATGGTAGTGGGGCCGCTGGGATTTGAACCCAGGACCTCGCACGCCCCAGGCGCGAATCTTAGACCAAGCTAGACCACGGCCCCTCTTGAAAATGGACAGTGATCCTATGCCGAGGTTAATCCTATCAACATTGCGGTGAAACTTAAGGCTAACGGTGTAGATGCGGATTGTGTGTGTTCTGTTCTGCGAAGGATGGAAAGCTTTGGCATAGAAAACATGACAGTAGATTGGGCTGACGAGGTAAGCGGCCAAGGACATAGATCAATGAAATCTCGAGCCGTTTGGACACCTGCCTCGGCGAAACCTCCGAATCGGTTCTTGCCCCAACCAGGCAAAATGAAATGCTGAAGCTTCCCGAAGTCTTTTAGGATTTGACCTGAAATCGCTGAAAAAACATTTAAACTAGATATGACGTAGAACAGAACAATATGCCTCCAAAATTCAGCATATTCGTTCCGGTCTACCAGGAGTCAGAGTTTCTCAAACCTTTGCTTGATAGTCTTATAGCTGACCCATACGGAGAGAAGGAAATTTTTGTGGTCGTAGACGAACCAACTTCTAGAAGCCTGGGTCTGGTCAAGAATTTCTCCGGAGAAGTCCATTTTATATGGAACGGGAAGAGAAAGGGGAAAGCCAATGTCCTAAACGAGATCGTGGAGGAATCCACAGGCGAGGTTCTTCTATTCCTTGATTCGGATATAGTTATCAACGGAAAATCTGGAAGTTTTCTTAAAGTGATCTCTGAAGCGATGACTGAGGCAGATATAGTCGAAGTAAAGAAGGACATAATACGAGATTCATTTCTCGCAAAAATCATAGGTTACGATTATCTCAGCTTCAGCTTTGCGAACTGGTTATTCTCGCATAGACTGAAGAAATGCCTAGGTCTGAATGGTGCAGCCTTCGCAGTTAAGAGAGGAACCTTCTCAGCGCTGGGAGGATTCAGAAGAGTCGTAGTCGAAGATCTTGATATTGGCACAAGGTCCTTCATGCAAGACATAAGGTTCACCTTCATAAAAGACATTGGAGTCTACACCAAGGCTCCTTCTTCATGGAGAGCGTGGTTCAAGCAGAGGAAACGTTGGGGAATTGGAAGCGCACTCTGGCTCAAAGAATACTTCAGAGACCTTTTGAAGATTGTTCGGGACCACCCGGGGGTTCTTCTTCCTTCCATATTTTTCATTTTCCCTTGCTTGCCTTTCTTCTTGATGACTCTTCTTACCCCCGACGAACTGTACGTTAAGGCGGTTTACCTTACATTACTCTTGTTATCTACGCAAGCCAGCCTGTTATTGCCTCCGACTGCTCTTACATCAACATCTCTGGCTATTTTTAGAAATCTCCTTCTTATGATCGGAGGCTTGGGAGCATATTCGTCCATCTTCTTTGTGCTTGCTAAGAAGATGGGATACATCTTCAACCCTCTGGAGTTTGCAATTTTTTACCTAGTCTACTCCCCGCTTTGGCTTCTGATAGTGTTAGCCAGCATAACAAAGGTCTATCTTAGGCCAGAGAATCTAAGCATTGACTGGAAAACATGAAGTGAATTCCATATGCTTTGGGCATCGGGTGCCCCTTTTATATCGTATGATGGAATCTAATATTAGAGAAGCTTTCAAAGTGTCAAGGGGTTCGCGGTGATCACTAGAAAAGGGAAGTAGGAGAAATAATAAAGAATATAGTTATGACTGTTGCGTTTAGAGGTTGGGATCAGATCTGTCATATGCGAGATTATGAAGAAACCGTCATCAGTTTCACTGAAATGGTAGAATAATACTGTTCGCCAATAGAGATACTTAGAGAAAACTTTTAATAAGTACATTTCCTACGCAGTATGCGACACAGTTTATCATCAAGTTTGGGGGTTCACAAAGGGTTTAAAAGTAGACGGAAATACGGAATGCCAGCGATCGCGAAGAAAATAGAGAAATATAAGAAGGATGACCAATGACTGCAGAAGAAAGAGGAAGATCAAGTTACTTGGATCTTCTCATAACCACATTAATGGAACATGAGAAGAACATGGACGGTCTAGTGGAAAGATTAGAGAAGATAGCTAAGGAGCTCGCTGTCAATTACGAGGAAGCTGGCTTGAAGGCTCAAAAGGAGATCGCCAAGAAGGAGAGAGACAAAACTGTCGAATCTGACTTGGACACCGTCGTATATATGAGGATTAAGATAGGCCGTCCAATCGATGAGACTGTCAAGATTATTGAATCTCTGAAAGAGTAACGAAAGAAGGCTCATCAGTTTCAAGCTTGCCGTTGATCGCTCCCATGGATTCTAGGTTCATATCAGAGTTTCGCTTTTAAAGTAAGTATCCTTTAAACCTACGGTTCATAAAGCTTATAAGTAGATACTTTAAACTAGTCTTCGGCGAAGAAATAATGACTCGAAGATCACAAATGGAGATTTACATAGACATACTCAGGGCGGTAGCTGACGGCAAAAAGAAACCGACACACATCATGTACCGCGCCAACCTTTCTTGGACGAGACTCAAGAGATACATCAACTTTCTAATGAGCCAAGGTCTTTTGAGTGAAGAGATTAACGAGGCCACAACTGTTTTCTCATTGACCCAGAAAGGAAAGGAAGTCATAGGGTACTTCAAGATGATCGAAGGCGAGCTCTACCATAAGAAGAAGGCCCTCCCATCCGAAGTCTACGTTCAATATCAATAAGCCAACCGGCATTTAACAGATTTTTTATTATCGACGAATTTCCAGTCATTAGAGGGTCTATTCTTTCAGAGACTGTAGGATTAACGTCAGTTCGTCTGTGGGACGGTTCACCCTTAGTCTCATATAAACTATAGTTTCAGGAGCAGCCTCCTTGACCGAAACCTTCCTTACAATGGTTGCCTCCTTAGGCTTTTCCTTAACCGCTATTTTTGAGAGATTTTTGGATACCTTCACCAACCTTTTGATGTGCTTGTCAAGGTTTTTTTCGTGTTCTGTAAGCGTTGTAGCTAGCAGATCCAGGTAAGCTAATTGGGGCGGCCTGCTCTCGGCATCTTCACCTAAGCCCAGACACCTCACCCCTACATTTGAATTTCATAAGTTGCTTGGGATATTTCCCACTTAAATGATTGTATGACGGTCATAAATAACCTTCGGCAAGACCCATCAACGGTCTCAGATTGGGTGCTTTCCTCTATCTGTCGCGAGCACTTACATTCGGTGTGACTTGATTTCTGGCAAATCTGGTTATGCGCCTTCCACTATGATCCGACAAGTTACATTGTCGATCTTGTGAAGTTTAAGTTTTCGATGATCGCGTGGGGTGTCAGCGTCGGGATGCCTACTTCACACCATTTGATCCACGAGCGAGACTTGCTTAGTTCTATTATGTTCTTTAGAATTCGGGGGAAATTATCACTAATTCTGAGGTCCCTTATAGACATAGAGATCTCTCCCCTTCTGATTAAGAACATACCGTCTCTTGGGATTGTCGAGAAATCGCCCTCTCTATAATTCTGATATCTAAGGTACCAGTCGTTTGTGACGTAAATTCCCTCATCCACATCTTCCAAGAGTTCTTCCAAAGTCCTTTTGCCAGGTTCAACCATTAGACTCCAGGGGTGCGGTGATATAAGGCCGGCGTTTCCCGTAGTCTCCGCTCCGGCTTTTTTAGCGGTGGTGCTGTTGTGCAAATAAGTCTTTAGGACACCCTTCTGGACAATGACGTTCATTCTGGTGGGGACACCCTCATCGTCGAACGCCTTTGCACCGAAGGAATCAGCAACCGTAGGATCATCTATTAAGGTAAATTTTTCACAGGCAACCTCGGAATCTAACTTATCCACGAGGAAAGATTGGCCTATGTCGACTAGGAACGCTGAAGAGAGAATTCCGACCTGACTGACCAAATCCGCGAAGACCAATGGCCCTAGTAGCGCTGTGAACTTGCCGGGTTCACCTTGCTTTGGGCTAGCAGCTGCTTTGGCAATCTTCCCCGCGGTTCTACCTGCTTCGCTTGGCTTGAATTGACTTGCATTTCTACTAATGGAGACCGAATGGCCTGAGGATATGTCTGAGGTGAAGGCTCTAACTGACATCTCTAAGCCAGTCTGTTCTCCAGTAACGTATACCTGACCTGAAGTTGCCAGTGTCGCCTTTGCTCTTGTTGCGACAAGCGTCCCAGCAACTTTCTCAGCGCCCTCTCCTAATGCGCTCGCTATTGCTTCTTCAACATAGTCCATAAGCTCATTAGGCTCAAGAAAGATTCTGGAACCTTTGAGCAATTTCTGATTATAACGGAAAGGACCTTTTGGCAGAGGCGCATAGACCTCTGCTGGCGGAGTTATCTTGGCGGTCTTTACAAGTCTCAGAACCGCCTTCTCTAGATTCTTTGCAGACGACAAAGGTACTGATGTGGCAGCTCGGTGCTTCTCGATCATTAAAAACATGTTCAGCATTATCTCATGATAGGCTTTCGACGCCGATACCTCGTTGTTTGAGAACCGAATAATTCTCTCGTCCTCTTCCACGAGCTCAACAACAACATCAGTCGCACCTTGTTTTAACGCCAAATCGAGAACATAAGACGGGATCTCTTCTTTCTTCGTCTCAAACACCCCCAAGTCTGACTTTTCTAAGGCGCACATGAGGCCCTCCCATCCAGACGGGTATCGCTTGTGATGGGTCTCCCTTCCCGCAATAGGCAGCTTTGAATTCTAATTCCTCTCCTACTGCATCTATAGCCGACCATAGACCTATAGTAGTCATCTCGAGAATAGGGTTCCTGACTCTTTCTTTCAACTTCCCATTTTCTATCTGGTAGGCTTCCAATCCAACATAGCGCTGGTTAAAACGTCTGTCGTCTATGTTCCACTCCATAAAATTTTTGATATAGAGACCTTCTCTTATCCCCTCAAAGAGTTCATCTTTGGTGTAGTCACCTGGCTCGAGAAAGGTGTTTGCCATCCTTACAATGGGCTCGCGGTTATATGCCACAGCCCTGGACGACCCATTGCTCTCTACGCCAAAGACACTTCCCGTCTCCCTATTCTGAAGGAACTCATTGATGACCCCTCCTTTGATCAGAGTGCGCTTTCTTGCGCGGACCCCTTCTTCGTCATACTTGTAAAATCCGAATGAGTCTTTTATGGTTGGGTCGTCTACGACATTTACACCTTGTGAGCATATGCGGAGGCCAAGAGAATCCGGTTTCAGATAAGTCTCGCCTGCTTGTGCGGCTTCTCTCCCAAGTATTCTGTCCGCTTCTCCTGGATGCCCTGAAGATTCGTGGCAAACGATACCCACAACCTCAGGTCCCAGAACCAGATCAATCTCGCCTTTGGGGGCTTCTTTGGCTTTAAGAAGAATCTGCGATAGCGAACGGGCTTCGTCTCTAAGGAGCTCAGGTAAATTCCATCTCTCTACAACTTCCCATCCGCCGGTTCCACCCAGGTCGAAGGATCTTTGAACAGAACCTTTGTGTGGATGATAAGCGGTGATGAGAGTGTAGAGGGCAGCCCTCGGTGTAACGCTGGAGACTCTGGCACCATCGCTGGTGACGACCATCTTCTCGGTGAGCCATGTATCCAATTTCAGGATGCGAGCAGGCACCTTGACCTGAGTCTCGGCCGCTGCTGCTTCTGCATCACTATCAGCTTCCTTCAGGAGCTTGACTCTGGATTCAAGGTCTACATTGCTGAATCTAACGCGGGGCTTGATATCCACTTTCTCATTCCCAAGATTAGCACCTCCCATTTTGACGCCTTTTTTCAGTAGCCTTGAAGCAGCGTGAGCCAACTTGAAGGCTTCCGTGACGGTTTGTTTCACAGACCTTTTTAAAAGAGTATTCGTCGAAGCGAAACCCAATGAACCATCAGTTATTACCCTTACGCTGAGGCCCTTGCTTTCTTCCAGCACAGAGGCTTCTGCGACACCGTTCTTCAAGATGACAGACTCAAATGTGTCAGATTGATGCCTAACTTCGCCGTATTCAATCCCTAAGCCTATTGCATAGTCTAATGCAAACTCGGTCAAGTCTTCCAAAGCAATCCACCTATGCTGTTGATGACACATATTTTGAAGATCACTCTAAAAGGTTTCCGCTAATGGCAAACCAAGCTATTGAACTCGTCTCAAAAATAATCCTGTTTTCAGTTGACTCTTCGGCATGCTTCAACACTTCAGAGCAACGAGATATCTTACTCGCCTAAAAACGCTTCTCTCTGGCGTCACCGTGCTTTCTTTTGATGATTGCACCTTGAAATTGGCGAGAGCTGACTCACAGGATTAATATTTTTATAATTCCATATAGTGATATGAAGAAACCTGGTTGAAGCCCATAGATGTTTAGGAACGGATAAAGCAGAAAAGCTAGGCTTCCTCCAGCTATGGTCAGGAATGCACCTTCAGCGATACTTCTTTTTCTATTGCGTTCAGAAGGCCACGCGACTATCCTTCCACAATTGGGACAATGAACATGACGCAATGAATGTTCCGAATCATATCCAGAAACTTTCGCTGCGTTCCTTGGCGTCACATGTTTACAGCACGGACACTGGTAATGTTCTAATGAGGAGGGAAAGCTTGCCGCTGCATGTGTTGAATGAGACAATGCACGTGAAGAGTCAATGGGGCTTCTATAAGGCATGAAACTCCTTTATCTATGAAAATTAAAACCATTATGAAGAAAAGATATGGAATCCTTAGGCATTTTTGAAAAATCGATGCAGAATACCTCATTCGAACCTACAGCTGTAATATGTAATACGAACCTATAATATAGTCGCTACATCAAGCGGAAGCTCCCCTAAGAGATTATCACTGCTTCCTGCAAACCTAGATATAGAAGACATACCAAAAACATAGTGGAAATATACAGAAGAACTGTCTAGTATACAGAGACGAGCTATATCGATTCTCAGTCGAGGTATGGCGGGAATGGGCCACGGAGGGATGGGAAAGGAAAGACCAGTATTCAGTCATGCCGCGATACAACTCTCCTTAGCGTTAATTCTTGCTTTCTTTTTGGCCTCAAACCAAGCTTGGGATTTGATAGCTAGAATATGCATAGGTATGTTGAGCTCTATAGGCATCCAGACGGCATACGTAAACCCACTGTACCTGATTTATGTAAGGTTACTTGACGGAACGATTGCCGGTTTCGAGGTTCTCGTGGAATGCTCCGGTCTCATAACTATGCTTGTCTATGCCTTCATTTCTTCTTTCACAATAGGCTTGCTAAGGGGAAACCTAGTAGTAAAGTTGGTTTGGTTTGTCCTTAGCATCGGCATTGGCTTCTTGTGGAACATCTGCCGACTAACCTCAGTCATATCAGTAGCCTACTACTATGGACTCTTTGCATTCTCATTTGTCCACTATATCTTGGCCCCCCACAATAGATTTCATCTGGATCATTTCGCTATGGGCTGTCGGCATGTCAATGCTCAAAAGAGGCGAGTCTGCATGATCTTCACCTCTATTATTTTCATCCTCAGCCTAGTAATGGTCGCATATATGGTAAGGCACATAATCTTTACATACTCGGCTCTTTTTGGCAAGCCTAAGCAGTTTATAAGATCGTTCAAGAGGATCGTAGGGGTCTATACGCCTAAGGTGACGGTGCTCATACCAGCTCACAACGAGGAAATGGTCATAGGTAACCTTCTTGAACGCATGGCTGCGCTGACATATCCGAAAGACAAGCTGGAGGTATTAGTAATCGACGACGGATCGACCGACGAAACCGGAAACATAGCAGATAGCTACGCAAAGGGACATAGCTACATTAGGGTAATCCATAGAGCAAATGGAGGCAAGGGGAAAGCTGTAGCCTTAAACGAAGGGATGAGATTCTCTAACGGAGAGGTAATCCTAACGTTCGATGCGGATTACTATCCACAACTGGACATAATAGAGAAGCTGGTAGCCCCCTTCGCAGATCCAGAGGTAGGCGCCGTTCAAGGTAGAGTTACGGTTGTCAACGAGGAAGACTCGGTTGTCTCCAAGATTGTGACCCTAGAGAGAATCGGTGGTTACAGAGTCGACCAGCAAGCAAGAGATGAGTTGGTCCTTGTTCCTCAGTATGGGGGGACTGTGGGAGGCTTCAGGAGAGAGGCGTTAGAAAAGATCGGGGGTTGGGACTTCAGTATGCTGGCTGAGGACACGGATCTGACCATAAAGTTGGTCCTTCGAGGATACCAAGTTCGATATGTTAATGAAGCAGAAGCATACGAGGAGGCTGTCACTACATGGAGAGCCTACTGGAACCAGAGGTATAGATGGGCTAAGGGTCACATGCAATGCGCGAGAAAACATTTGGTTGGCGTATTGAGGGCGAAGCATCTAAGTGGATACGAGAAAGCTGAGCTGACACTCCTACTATGCGTATACTTTATGCCGATTCTAGTTTTGATGGCATGGGTCGTCGGCGTAGGGGCTTACTTGACTAAGGAAGCTTTTATCTCGTCCAATGATCTTGGACTATATTTCTTGATACTATCGATATTCACCTACAGCACCGTGGGGAATTTTGCACCATTTTTCGAAGTTGGGTCGGCAGCGTACCTAGATAATAGGAGGCGCCTTCTATGGGTTCTCCCTGTACTTGTATTGGCTTTCATCGTTATGGTGTTTTGTAGCTCCAAGGCTCTTCTAGACCTTTTGTTCACGGGGAATAAGCAGTCAAAGTGGAACCACACGTTTCATAACGGCAACGGTGTCAATGGTAGAAACAGCAAGAATAACAAGCATCCAAACTGCAGCGGGAGGTTGCCGCTTTGAATCCCACATTACTTTTAACATTTACACTTCAATCGATCGAAAGAGTGGCGAAGGGCTTCTTCGGTCCTCTAGAGGGAGAGTGTCCAATGATAAATCTAAAGTCAGCAAGCTATCTCTTGTTTTTCACCCTCTTCACAATCTCTGCCCTTACTCCTCAAGTCAGCGTGGCACAGGCTTTCATAGAGCCGATATTGCTAGGTTCAGATCCTAGGGGAGATGAAAAAGGCGGTCCAGCGACGGTTGACATTCTAGCTGTCTTCCTAACAAATAACGGCACACACTTCACTTTCGTCATAAAGTGCAGGGTCGGTCCTGAACCTTCAGGTGTCAGGGCATACTGTATCTATCTAGATACGAAAGGTGGCGGAGCACCATATGGTACACACAAAGGTGCAGACTATTGCCTTCAAGGCGGAGGAGCATCTGGCTTGTACGAGTGGGTTCTGGGCAACTGGACCTACAGGTCCGCTATCAATGTTCAGTTAATTGGCAACTCCATCTACTTGACAGCTAGTCTCTCAGACATAGGATACCCCGGCAATGTCAAGGAAGGAATAGGTGTTGTTGCAGCGACATACCAACCACTTCACATGCTAAGAGATAGGGCCCCAAACACGTGTCACTACTTCGTAGCCCACAATGTGATACCAGAACTACCCGGGCTGACATCCTTCATCTTCATCCCAGGGGTTCTGACGACAGTCTACATGATCCGTAAGCGACGGTTCAAACAGCACTGAGGTCTGGGCAAGGAAGAAGATGGATTTCCTGAGATGATCAGTGCGGAAAAAAGGTAAACTAGAGCAAAAGCTTAACCAGTAAAGGCTTTATGAACTGTGTCAGAGTTGTATTATGTTGGGGGAAGGTGTTGATCGAACAAAAGGTTAGACCGGTTAGCTCGATCGTTCTGGTGACGGGCGGAGCGGGTTTTATAGGAAGCCATCTCGTCGTCGCTCTTATGGACAAGCCAGTAGCGGTGCGCGTCCTTGACAACTTGAGCAGTGGTAGTCTGGACAATGTTAGACAATGGCTCAGCCACCCGAATTTTAAGTTTGTTCGGGGAGATCTTTTAAATCAGACAGACATAAGGAGAACCGTGGAAGGCTGCGAGACGATATTCCACTTAGCAGCGAACCCAGAAGTCAGGTTGAGCTCCATTGCGCCCGATGTCCACTTCGACCATAATGTCATAGCTACATACAATCTCCTAGAAGCGGTCAGAAAAGCCGAGGCCGCTGAATTCTTAGTCTTCACATCTTCCTCGACTGTTTACGGAGAGGCATCCAGGATACCAACGCCTGAAGACTATGCCCCGATGGAACCAATCTCGGTCTACGGAGCTGCCAAACTCGCCTCAGAAGCCCTTATCAACGCTTACGCCCATACTTACGGCTTTAAAGCGGTAATTTATCGCTTGGCAAACATCATTGGCCCAAGGAGCAAACATGGCGTCATATATGATTTCGTAGCAAAGCTGAAAGAAAATCCTAAGGAATTGGAGATTCTGGGCGATGGTAAACAGACCAAGTCTTACCTTCATGTTAGTGATTGTGTTGAGGCTATGCTTTTTGGTCTAGAGAAGACGCACCGCAAAGTTCAGGTTTACAACTTGGGATCTGAAGACTGGATCAATGTCGAGACAATAGCCAGAATCGTCGTTGAAGAAATGGGTCTCAAGGACGTAGCCTTCCGTTTCACTGGCGGCGTCGATGGAGGAAGGGGATGGAAAGGAGATGTCAAATTCATGTATCTGGACATAGATAAATTAAAATCGTTAGGCTGGAGGCCAAGGCTAGGTAGCATGCAAGCTGTGAGGAACACCGCAATAAGCACATTAAAAGAGTCCCATTTGGCACATGGTACATAGCCCACATGGATCAGCGATATGAAACGATTCCTAGCTTTGAAAGACTCTTATATCATGATACATAGCACACCCTTTATTAGGCAACTTGCTCTATACTGGTATGAGGGTATGACAAATGCCATCTGACAAAAAGACAAGCTACGGCGAAGAGTCATTTGCTGAGGAAGAGATCTGCCAGATTCTGAAGAAGACGAACGCCATAGAGTTCGGGGCGTTCAGGCTTTCAAGCGGACGGGTTACGCCCTACTATATCGATCTGAGGGTTATCCCGAGTTTTCCAGAAGCATTCCGCATTGTTTCAGACATCTTTACAAACGCCATAAACAAAGGGCTAGGAGCTGATAGTTTTGACAGAATTGGTGGAATACCTATTGCTGGAACGCCTTTTGCTTCGATTGTGGCCTTCCGCCTGAGCAAGCCTTTTATCTATACTCGGCAGAACCTGCGGCTTCGGGGTAGAGAACGAAGGGTTGAAGGCGTCTTGATGCCGGGAGACCGTGTCCTCTTGATAGATGATCTAGTGACAACTGGCCTAAGTCTAAAGAGAGCTGCCGGATACATAAGAGCCGAGGGTGGGCTCGTCTCTGACGCCTTCGTTCTTCTCGACAGAGAAGAGGGTGGAGAAGAAAGGCTGGCAGAGACTGGCATTAACCTTCATTCAGTACTAAAAGTGAGCAGAGCAGCCAAAAAGCTCTATGAAATGAACGCAATCGAAGAAGACCGTCTAAAGATAATCTTGAAACAGACAAAAGCAAAATGAGCTTCTCCTCAACCTTATTGCTTCCCCGTGTTACCTCTTTAATAAAGTGAGTCGGCGTGGCGTCTGAGAATCAGAAAAAGCTGATAGTCTTCGATGTCGAAGGCGTACTCATCCCCAAAGTACGGTTCGTACTCTTCGAAGTTGCCGCGAAAATAGGTCCTTGGGCTTTCATGAAGGCGGCCTTTTTTGGTATATTATATGAAAGCAGCATAATCTCCTTGAAGAAAACCCTGCGAAGTCTTTACGGGCTTTTCAAAGGGATATCTTTGGAGAGGTTTGTTTCCGTCTTCCAAAGGGTGCCACTGATGCCCGGCGTAATAACCGTTTTCCATGATCTGAAGGAAAGCGGGTTCAAGATTGCATTGATAAGTTCAGGCATACCAAGGGTTGCGTTGGAGAGGATGAACGAAAGACTGGGCGCAGATTATGTATCAGGGTTGGAGATAGGTCTGTCCGATGGACTCTTAACTGGAGACATATGGGGTGACGTGATTGAACCTGAGGGAAAAGCTGTTGCTTTCAGTAAGATTTTAGGTAGCGGAGGCATGCCCAACTGCTACTGCATCGGTGTGGCAGACGATAGGAACAACCTTCCTCTGTTCCAGCTCTGTAATCTCAAGATAGGCTATAACCCGGATTTTATTCTAACCCGCAAGTCAGATCGGATTGTAAAAGGAGACCTTACGAAAATACTCCCTGTGGTAAAGGGAGAACAAAGAGAAATGAGTAGCCAAAGAATACCAGAGACAAGCATTATACGCGAAACGATACATGTAGGCGGGTTCCTCGTGGCCATAGCATGCGCATACTTATTTAACCGCTATGCTATTGCACTTTTGATCTCTTTAGTCACAGGTCTATACATAGTGTCCGAGACTAGACGGATGTTGGGGGCGGGTTTGCCGATAATTAGGGACATTACACTGAAGGCTGCAGGAAGATCTGAGTTCGAAGAGTTCGTCTCCTCTCCCATATTCTACGCTCTTGGCATAATCATGCCCCTTATAATATTCCCCGAGCCAATAGGCTACGTGTCGTTAACGGTCCTAACTCTTGGCGACGGGTTTGCTACAATTGTCGGAGAAAGATATGGCAGAAGGCATGTGCCTTTTAATAAGGTTAAGACCCTTGAAGGCTCATTGTGCGGCTTGCTTCCCGCCTTCATGGGATCTCTTTTATTCATCACTCCCCTTAGGGCCTTGGTTGCATCTCTCACAGGCATGATTGCTGAGATTCTTCCACTGCCACTCAATGACAATCTGACAATACCTTTGGTATCAGGATTGACCTTAATTGGAGTTGCATGGATATTTTTGTGAATTTTTGCTTTTTTAGAGAAAGGAAATCGCTTAAAAGGAGGAATGTTTATCTTACTATCGCTTTCCAGAGGACCTCTGTCTAATGTTGATACGCGAGATAATACTTGAGAACTTCATGTCATACGAGTATGCTAGGATACCGCTTAGATCAGGGGTCAACCTTATATGTGGACCGAATGGATCAGGCAAATCATCGATTCTTCTCGGGATCTCTGTTGCCTTGGGACAGTCTTATACTGAGCGTTCGAAGAGGCTCAGTGATCTAATTCGATGGGGGAAAGACATAGGTCGTGTTACACTTGTTTTGGATAATTCTGAGAGGAAGGGACGACGTCCGATTTCGAAGATCAGAAAGGACCAGATCTTCTTAACCAGAGTCTTGAGGCGTGATGGGAAGTACTGGTTCGAACTTGACAACGCAAGTGCCACTAGGGCTGATGTTTTGAGACTGCTGTCTCGTTTTGGCGTCGACCCGGACAACATGCTTATTATAATGCATCAAGACATGGCTGAACAGTTTATTGTACTTTCTCCTCAGGAAAAACTGAAACTTGTGGAGGCAGCAGCTGGGCTTGAGCCTTATAGGAGGAATGTATTGGAAGCCCAGAAGAAGTTGAGTCGCCTCTTAAGTCAAGAAGAGTCTCTGGGAAAGATGCTTGAGTCAGCTGAACAAACACTTAACTTCTGGCGTGAACAGTATGACCGTTACCAACAAAAGAAGCAACTTACTTTGAAAAGACGTTTCTTAGAACGCGAGCTTGCTTGGGCTGAAATCTCAACAAAAGAGGAAGCGATCTCAGATCTCAAGAAGAGGTTAAGCGACAGAAGAGACATCCTTGGGAAAATTGAAGGAAAGATCAAACTCTCAGAGCAAGAGGTACAACAGCTCTTAGACGAATCAAGAGACGCAAAGAATATGTGGTTAGGCCTTTTTGAGGAAAGGCTTTCCTTTGAAAGAGAGAAGGCTCGACACGAGTTCAACGTCCTAAACAGCGAAGAGACCAAAAAAGAGCTTCGAGAATGGGCTGAGCACAGCCAAGAAGACATGAAACAGATCGTGGATGCAATCTCTTCGCTGGAGAGCGCACTTGGAGTGTTAAATCCGCACCCTTCTCCCGTTCAGGTGTCAGAGATAAGGGACACGTTGAAGGAGTTGAGCAGATGGCCCGAGACGCTTTTCTACAAGATTGAGAAATTAGAGGAGTTGGCTAAAAGTTCTAATGAGAGGATCTATATTCTTGATGCTCAACTATCTGATATAAAAGAAAGAACCAAGAACTTGGATTTCAGACTAGAAGACCTGAACAATCGGGTTCTAGAGGAAAAAATAGACCTAGCAATTCTGAAGTACCAAAGCGATGAAATTTCTAAGGAACTCGTTGAGACAGAGAAGAGCCTCAAGATTCTAGAAGCAGATCTCAACGAAGCCACTAAGAGGGCTGAGGAGATGGGCCCACGCATAGTAGCCCTGAGGATTGTTGATGAGGTTTTGGACGAGATCCGAGTTGTAGACGGGCGCATAGCTGCCTTAGCTGATGTTTCAGGCGAGATAGAACGCATGTACGAGTCCTATTCGAAGCTCTATCTTGAGCTTAAAGAGAAAGCCCGTGTAACTGCTGAAAATCGTGAGAAAGCATTGGAAGAGATCAAAACAAGAATGGAAGCGTGGAGAACTATGATCCGTGGTCTGCTAGATCACGTCAGCCTAGAATATCAGAAAATTTTGACGCAAGCAGTCGCGACGGGACTTGTGCGGCTGATGAACGATCATGATATTGAGGCGACGGGAATCGAGATACTAGTAGGGTTTAAGGGCTCACAACCACTCCCCTTAAGCATATACTCGCAAAGCGGGGGCGAGAGAAGCACAGCGACCATGGCTTTCCTGCTCGCTTTGCAGCAGCGCGTACAATCTCCTTTCCGTGCAATTGACGAATACGATGTTCACATGGACCCGAAGAATCGTGAGATGATAGCTAATGTTCTAATCTCAGCGGTTGAGGGAGGAGATGCTCAATATCTGGCGATAACGCCTAACCAGATGTTTTTCGAGGGGAAGGATGCACATATAATAACCGTTCAAAACATCGAGGGGACATCGTTAGTCAGGGAGGTCGGCTAGTGGCGACCGCCAAAAAGCCAAGAAGGCTTGCCAAGGAAGAACTTAGAAGGATCATTGAGCTGTGTCAATCAGTCGAAACCCAGGGATTGAATCCATTCCTAGTTGAGGTTGAGGACCTCATATCAATTATCAAAGAATACTTTCCTGACTGGAAAAAACCTGACGACTTGTGCTTAGATGCAGAGGCGCTCAACCAGATAGCTTCGATTATTAAGATGCAGAGCGAGTGGATAAAGCATCGGGCGACATCACTCTATAGAGACCCCTTCCTCATCGAGGAGAAACTGCGTAATCTGCTTCCCGAAAAAGTAGCTAGAATTCTTCTCGAAGCTTGGCACCCTGTAATTGAGTTAGAACAGATCACAATCCCAAGCCTAGGCGAAGCAAAAATGTACTGGGATGGTCTTGCGCCCTTGGATGAACGGTGGCGAAAGACAGGCTTTGCACTGACTGAAACTGGTGTAACGACGCGAGAAGAGATGATCAGACAAGGTATATTGTCCAGTGAAACCTTTACCATGGAACTGGAAAGACTGTGGAATGAACTGAAGAAAGCTGCTTTAAAAGGTGGGAGGATTGGATATTGGGACTTTATCGGCGTGGACACGTATGAAGAAACAGTGAGACGAGCCTACCTTACAAGTTTTCTTGTAACCTATGGATACGCTACATTAGAGATCCATCCCCTTGAGGAGAAGGTTTTCATACGACCTGAAGAGATAGCAGTCTCAAAAGAAGAAGGCGAGTTCTTCTCTTTCCCCATCCCCATAAGTTTCGAGGAGTGGACGACATGGCGGCAAGGCCGAGAAGCCTGACCCGGAAGACCTATTACGCCATGAAGATGAAGAGGGCTGTTCACCTCCTATTTTACAAGAGGCATAGGGAGCCGGGTGTCAAAGGCTGGGAATTGAGGAGAAGACTAGGTTCCGACTATCCGAAGGTACTGAATCTGCTAGACGACTACCTAGAGAAACTCGACTTAACTCTAAAAACCGTTTTTGAAGAGGAGGCAAACCCTCCGGACAAGCCAACATTGGAGCAACTTGACAGGGCACGGTTTTATGTGACTTTGAAAGGCAGTCTGACTCCTAAGGAGACGAAGCTTGTAGGCTGGCGCATCGACGATCTCGCGGCTCTCGCAATAACCCTCGGTTACATAATTTCTAAAGGTGGTAAAGCCCCAAGGAAAGACCTCGAAGGTCTCCTTCGTATTAAGCTGCCAAGCTGGAGAGCAGACTTCAACCTAAGCCGTTTCTTGAGATCAGGCTACTTGATTGAGGACGAGAATTGCCAACTATATCTGGGCTGGCGGACAAGAGCAGAGGTCGACCAGAAGAAGCTGATTGACCTGCTTCTAGAAGCAGAATGACAAGAATCGTGGCTTATTGCTACATCAGCTCTATGAGGCAAGGATGTGCTGAGAAGAGGTAGAAATTAGCGTCACCTGAACAAGCATAATCATCTTGCTCATTCTGGTTTCTCTGTTCTTAGTGTTCTGGGCTAGAAAACCATTATAAACCCTAAGTACCTCTTTCTGGGGAAGGTGCTCAAAGTGAAGGCAGCAGTCTTGCATGGAATCAGAGACTTTCGACTTGAAAAAACGTCAAAACCCAGGATTTTAAGCAATGAAGTGCAGGTCAAAGTTGGGGCCGCCGGCATTTGCGGCACGGATCTCCATTTCTATCGTGGTGAATGGGAGGTCAAGACTCCGCTTGTACCGGGACACGAGTTTTCAGGAATCATTGCCGAAGTCGGGAAGGATGTGCGAGGCTTCGAGGTGGGTGATCGTGTGGTAGCTGAACCCAATATGGTCTGTGGGAAATGCTATTTCTGCCTCATGTCAGACCGCAACTTCTTCTGTGAGAGACTGAAAGCTGTTGGAGTTGATGTGGACGGAGCTTTTGCTGAGTATGTGAAAGTAAAGGCGCAGAACCTTTACAGGTTTCCTGAAAGCCTTTCCTTCGAAGAGGCAGCCTTGATCGAGCCGCTTGCCTGTTGCATCAGGGGCTTAGACAGAATCAACATTAAGGCAGGTGATACTGTAGCTATAGTTGGTGCGGGTCCAATAGGGCTTTTACTGCTGCAACTAGTCAAAATGGCTGGGGCTTCGATGGTGATACAGACTGACCTGGATGAAAAAAGGCTTAACTTCGCTAGGGAACTTGGTGCTGATTTTACGGTGAATGTGCAAGACGATGATCCGGTAAGGGTAATTAGGGAGCTAACAAGTGGTTACGGTGTAGATATAGCAGTCGAAGCCGTTGGAAGCCCGGAAGCAATCACTCAAGCCATGGAAGTAACACGCAGAGGGGGTCACCTCAACGTATTTGGTGTTTCCCCGCAGAACGCTGTATGGACAGTGAAGCCCTTCGATTTATACTCGAAAGAGTTAACGATCACTACTTCTTACAGGAGCCCCTTCACATTTCAGCGGGCAATAAAGATAGCTTCATCGGGAAAGTTGAAACTCAAACCACTTATTAGTCACGTCTTTCCCCTTGATGAGATTGTCCGTGTCTTTGATATGTTGGACAGGAAACTGGAGAAAACAGTGAAAATCATCGTTAAGCCATAAGCGCCTTCCGTTGAAATCTTTGACTACAGGTGAAATGGATACAGAAGCATCAACAAATACAGCGAAAGATAGATTAAATACGAGCATCTTAGAATTGGGCGTAGGCCAAAATGAACGCCGGACTTGTTGTTGTTAAGGTGGGCACTAGGAGCCTTACCATTGACGATGGTAACCTAGACTTGGAAAAGATGAGAAGTCTCGTTGACCAAGTTGCCGAGGCCACAAGAAAAGGCTACAAGATCATACTTGTGACCTCCGGTGCCATAGCTTCAGGAATCGCTGAGCTGGGGGTCAAGGCAAATCCCAACGACATAGTTTTCAAACAGGCTTGTGCGGCTGCTGGACAAAGTATTCTCATGGCGCACTATAGAGAGTTTTTCAAGCGTCACGGGTTGAGGGTGGCGCAGGTACTCCTAACAGAACAAGATCTTTCAAACAGGATTTCCTATCTTCACACCTGCAACGTTCTTGACCGATTGCTCCAGCTTGGAGTCGTGCCAATAATCAATGAGAACGATGTTACCTCAGTCAATGAGATAATCCCGGTAATGAAAGGGTACAGGGTAAACTTTAGTGATAACGATATACTTTCAGTGCTCATAGCCAATGCAACAGAAGCTGACCTCGTGGTGATCCTGTCTACCGTCGAGGGACTTTACACAAAACATCCAGAAAAGCCTGGAGCGCGACTGATTCCAGTTGTGGAAAAGATTACACCTGAACTCAAAGAGGCTGCTGAAGGGAAAGGTAGGCTTGGAAGAGGTGGGATGAAGACGAAGCTGGAAGCTGCAGAGATATCCATGCGAAGTGGAATTCCTTTAGTCATTGCCAACAGCCGAAGAAGCAACGTACTCTTGGACATCTTAGACGATAAGCCAGTTGGGACTTACTTTAGGCCAGGCGAAAAAGGTCTCCCCGGCATAAAGAGGTGGATAGCCTACGGGGCTGGGGCCAAAGGCCAGATCTACGTGAACGAGGGGGCAAAGAAGGCGATAGTGAAGGGCGCTAGTCTCCTTGCTGTTGGAATCGAGAAGGTTTCAGGACAGTTCCAAGTTGGCGATGTGGTGAGCCTCATCGATCCCGACGGAAGAGAGTTTGCTAGGGGCATTGTAAACTATAGTAGCGAAGAGGTGAACCTCATCAAAGGCATGAATACGGCTCAAATTAGGAAGGCTTTGGGTTATATTAGACAGAAGGAGATAATCATCAGAAAACGTACGCATTTGATGAAAGAGGAGGAATGAGTCTACGCAGAGCAAAGTTTTGGATATGTGTAGGAAGGCTAAGGAAGCTTCTCGTGTCTTGGCCGAACTACCCACAGATACAAAGAACAGAGCTCTATTGAAGATGGCTGAATCCCTAGAGAAAAACGCCGACACTTTGATTAAAGCAAACAAGGAAGACGTTGAGGTCACAAGGAAGAAGGGAGCAAAGGAGGCCTTCTTAGATAGACTAATCCTCAACCAGAAGAGAATCTTAAACATGGCTAGATGCCTAGAAGAGGTTGCTGATCTGCCTGACCCCGTTGGCGAGATAGTCAAAACTTGGACAAGACCGAATGGACTCATAATCGGTCAGCTAAGAGTTCCTCTAGGTGTCGTGGCTGTTATATATGAGTCTCGTCCCGATGTCACCTCTGACGCCTCTGGCATATGTCTAAAATCGGGCAACGCTGTTGTTCTGAGGGGCGGTTCTGAGGCATTCAACTCTAACGTAGCTATTGGCAAGGTCCTTAGCGAAGCTGCTACTGAGTCCGGTGTCCCCGAAGGCGCTATTCAGGTGGTGTCTACAACTGACAGAGGTGCAGCGGTGGAGCTGATGGGTATGCGGGGTTACGTGGATGCTCTCATCCCCAGAGGTGGCGCCGATTTAATTAGAGCTGTTATAGAGAACGCCAAAGTTCCAGTCATCGAGACTGGGATCGGCAACTGTCACATATACGTGGAAAGGGATGCTGACCTAGAATGCGCTGTGAAGATAATTATGAATGCCAAGTGTCAGAGGCCAAGCGTGTGCAACGCAGCTGAAAAATTGCTTGTACACAGTGACATTGCTTCTCAATTCCTCCCGAAGGCCATAGAGGCCCTACGATCCCACGGTGTTGAAGTTAGAGGATGCGAAGAAACACTTAAGATCGTTCCGGATGTTGTGCCAGCTACGGAAGAGGACTGGTACACAGAATATCTTGACCTTGTCATAGGGGTTAAAGTGGTGGATGGTCTGGACGAAGCCATAGATCACATAAACAAATATGGCACCCAGCATTCGGACTCCATTCTCACATCTGACTTCAGTAAGGCCCTCGCCTTCATCAAACGTGTAGACTCAGCAGCTGTCTACTGGAATGCTTCCACCAGGTTCACCGATGGAAACCAGTACGGTCTAGGAGCCGAGATCGGCATAAGCACCCAGAAGCTACATGCGCGTGGACCCATGAGCGTTCAGCACCTGACAACTATCAAATATTTCGTACTGGGGCAAGGCCACATTCGAGAGTAGCGCATAGTTTCTTGAAAGCACAGGATGGCATAAGAGGCACATGGGTGACTGTAATGAAGGGTATCATCGCCAGATGCGGCTATAGATGCAACCTTTGTCTAGCTTACAATGTAAATATCCGCTCAGTTGAGGATCAGAAGAGAGTTAGCGACGGATGGTTCAGAATATACGGGTTCCGCATTCCGCCAGAGGACATCCAATGTGATGGCTGCTTAACTCCTGACAGCGAAAACCCCAGACTGATAGACATAAAGTGTCCGGTCCGCCCATGCGTCATCGAGAAAAAGCTAAAGAACTGCGCATACTGCGACGAATACACCTGTAACAAGATTGAACAGAGACTAGTCACATACGATTCGGTACAAAATCATCACAAGGAACCCATCTCCAAAGACGATTATGAAAATTTCATAAAGCCATATGAAAATAGAAAAACACTCGACGAACTTAGAGAGACGCTGAGAAAAGCTCAAAGATGTGCGAAATGACCGACTAGAAAGTCTACCTATTCAGAGGTTTATCCTAAAACATGTTTCCTTAATCGCTCTCAGCGAGCTCGCCAAGTCACAGATATTTGGCATTATTCCCAGACCCTTTGACCGTCAGCTCTCGCCTAGTCGTTCTTTCTTGAATACTACGTAGAAGGAAGCATTCAACCAGTAGAGGAGATTATTCCTCCAACCTTGGTCGCAAACTTGGCGGGCAGTTTCTTTGTTTTGATGGTCATTTCTTAGTCACGTTTTCATCCATTTCTGGTTGAATGAGTGGCCTTGAGTCTTGACACGTTTTGCCAATCAACTGCCTAATAAACTCTCGAGTTTTGTTTTGACACTTTCTGGTTCAGGAGCGAGGTCTTTGATTTCGATTATCCTCCACATTTCAATATGCTCTACGCTCTCCTCGGGGTTCAAGATTCTTAAAGGACCAATTGTTTCAAGCTCCAGCATATCAGCATTGGCGTATACCTCGACGCTGCAACCGAAGTCAGGATATTCGCCTTTTTCTAGATAGAATTTCTTTACGAATGTTGTTCCGTCGACCCAGTAGGCTGTCCATGAGGGATTGGCCATCGCTCCGACTTTTACAGGACCTCGAGCTGCCGTGTCTTGTTTCACAAAGATGTAACCGTCTGAAAATGTAAGCCTCTCGTCCGACATGTCTGCATAGGGCCATAGCGTTATGTGCCTATCTGGGAGAAGTCCTTCTTCGTCCACTTTTGACGGTTTCATCGGTACGATCGCGAACCCGTTCTTGGTCATCACGGAAAGAGCCCAACAGGCTAGTTCTATTGGCCATCTTCCTATGTTCTTGATGGAGTGAACAACTTTGACACCATTTTCAGATGATGGACTTATTACCATTCTCTTCTGAACCGAGTTCTCAACCTCTGGATTGCCGATGACGGTTACAGTATTCCTGCTTGTCGTTATCCTTACAGGCTTGTTGTCCATTGAATAGGACCTTGGCTTTGCCTCCGGCGAGCTCCAAAGCCTATGCCCTCCATAAATTCTCCAGAAGCCTTCAGGTGTAGATGTCCCAGCCTCCGCCAGAACACCGAACAAGTTGAACTCTGGCCTACCTCTACTGGCAAGGTATATGATACGTGGACCTATGTCGGTGGGTATACCTATTATCACGTTATTTAAGTAGAAACTTCTTGTTTTCAACGTCCCAATTTGGGTTTCCTCAACCTTCAACTCCGTTCCTCCTCGAAATCCTATTCTTCTTTACAAAGTTTATTATATTGCTTTTCCTAGCAAAGACTCACGAACGTTTCGGAATCGGGACTTTTTGTCTCATATTGAAGGGATACTGAAGCACTGGTTGGTTGTATAGTTTTCATGGGATTGTACGAGCGGAATGTCGCTTATCAAACCTTTTATTTAGTTTCATCCCGATTACATTTGGATGGGTCGTGCTGACTGAACGTGAGGTTCTGGTTTCTATCCTAAAGCTAACTAGAGAAGGACCATCGAAGATCGGTGACATTGCTAAGGATGCCCGTGTTCTGAATCAGGTTGTGCATCAAGTCGTAGAGAAGGGTTCAGGCCTTGGCTTTTTCGAACTTGATGGAAAGTTTATTGTAGCTCGTGGTGAGCAGCGCCTACAGATCGCCTGCAGGGCAATAGAACTGGGCGCTGACATCGAAAGGGTCTGCAAGCTTCTCGCGTGGACAGAATTCGAAGATATTTCTGTGCTGGCATTCGAAGCCAACGATTTCAAAATCAAGAAGCACTTTCGCTTTAGCTGGTCCGGCAGGAGAAGCGAGATTGACATCCTAGGGCTTAAAGAGCCAATCGTGGCATCTGCGGACTGCAAACATTGGCACCGTGGCTGGAGAGGATCAGCAAGCAGGAAGGCAGCTGAAAAACAGGCTGAAAGGACAAGGGCTCTGGCAGAAGCCTCAATTTCCCTACATAGGAAGATTGGGATAGAAAAATGGAAAGACGCATATTTTGTGCCGATGGTCCTTTCCCTGATGCCAGGGGCAATAAAGCTCTACAACGGTCTGCCAGTCGTTTCAGTACTACAGCTGCGAGACTTTCTCCAAAAAATGCCTGGATATATTGACGAGATTAAGCATTTCCACGTTCATCCAGGGAAACCAGAGGATCATCCCCAACATCATGTTAGTAAGAAGACTTGAGACACTAATATAGTCTGTAATGGACCCTTTGCATTATGGTCAATATTGCCATGTTAATGGACGATTATGATGACCTAAAAAACGAGAAGAATCATGGATCCGTATCGCGGCGTGAAATATTGCAGATTTGTACGCCTCAACGCCTCTTTCTAGCATTAATAACAAGTCAGATTACTAACGGAATGCTAATAGCCACGTATCGCCAAGCATATTGAAAGGCTTTATTAAGCTGAGGACACTTTCTCTGTCCAAAAAGAGGCTTGAAAATTGGTTCAACTGAGCAAGGAGCTGATTGAGATAGTTAATTTGTCCATGCCTTTTCCGCCCGACGTAATCAAGGCATATTCACAGCTGAATATGGTGTTTACGAGCGGCGACCTAGCAAAGGAAGCGAAGATTCCGAGGTCTACGGCCAAGTTTTACGTTCGTAGGATGGTGGATATGCGCATGGTTTCGAAGGTTCCTTACAGGAAGAAGTATCAGAAGTATGCAAACGCGAGCAACTTCTCAGACTGGCTTCAGGACCTACTCAGGTTGGCCATCCGCCCTATAGAGGAGACCAAAGGATCGAGGTAGATCCCTTGTCCCTTAGGGACCTAGCGATCAAAAGCAGGGGCGAATTCAAGGAAGGCAGAGTCCGCAGAGGTCGAGTCCTAACCGTCAAGGAGATTAAGAGGATAAGGAAGCGTGGCTACCGTGCTGAAAGACAACTTGTACGAAAGCTTCGTGCTCTAGGGTTCAATGCTGTAAGGGTTCCTGTCTCTGCTCCTAGTTCTGAACCTTTACCTGATGTTTTTGCAATGAAGGGCGACTACCTCTTGGCTTTTGAGGTTAAGGCTCCAAACGCTGACCGGGCATATTTCCGGTCGGACCAAGTCAAAAAACTGTTTGACTTCATCGGCATGTTTGAGACCTACGACAAGAAGCTCGCAGTTCTTGTCGCAAAGTTCCCTTACAAATGGGTCATGAGGCATGTAGAAGAGGTCGGCGACTACGTAGTCCTGAAGGACGAAAAAAGTAACATCCGGCTAGACCGAGTGAAGACCAAGCTTCTTTCTTTGTGATCTTCAAGCAGGAAAAAATAGAGAGAAGATAGTCTTGAATTTCGATTTATCTTCAAGAATAGTATTTTACATCTTTCACATTTCGCACTTCGAGCGACGCGATGTCTCCTTTACTAACGCTAGCAGCATAATCGTCGCTGATATCCCAAAAACAGAATTAATATAGAAAGGTAAACCGTATCCGGGGAGAACTAGACCTCCTATTTCGAAGGTCCTGAAACGGAAAATATCATAGAGATAGGCGCTGATAATCGGAGCTATGACATCGCCAGCTGTGAATGCTGTCATAAACTTTCCGAAGGACCTGCCACGCGTCTCAAGAGGAGTAATGTCTGCTCGTAGGGCTCTTAGGGCTGGCATGCTTACATTCAAGCCAATATCCCGGATGCTGGACACTCCAGCTGCCTGCGTTACATTTCCCGTCATTGGCAAGGCGATATCGGAAAGGAGTGCTGTAAAGAATCCAGCTGCTATGAAAGGTTTTCTTCCAGATCTGTCGGACAGACGTCCAGCTATCCAACTGCCCATGATGCCGACGAAGCCACTGATGCTTAAAAGCAATCCTATTTCAACCGGTTCTATGCCAAACTTGTCGTTATAGAAGAGGGCCATTATGGGCATGATGAAGCCCACACCCATGCCAGTTATGAAGGCATGTATGAGTAGTACCTTGAAGGAAAATGATATAGGATCTTTATTCGATGAAGATGCGTTGCTAACATTAGTCTGGGACTTACCTGGCTTAGATTCTTGAATTTTCCATAGGACGAGCAAGAGAGCCAGTGCGGCCATGCCGGAGTCTACAAAGTAAGGTACTCGGTAGCTGTCTAAGACGTTCAGTCCGGAAGATACGGAGGCCCACTGTATAGTTCCTCCAAATAATGGGCCTATTATTCTCCCAGCCATGCCAAATGACATAACGAATCCGCTGGCTTCTCCTCTTCTTTTTGTAGATACAATGTCGATAAGAAGTGCCTCTCCTGCAATCATAGCTGCACCGGAGACAGCGCCATTGATGAGCCTTATAGGTAAAAGCCACAGCCAAGATGGTGCTAAGCCTGTAAGGGTGCCAAAAACGACATCCCCAGCAAGTCCTATGAGCATGACCTTCTTCCGGCCATGTGTGTCCGCGAGAGCTCCGAACTTGGTCGCCATGATAGCAGATGCTAACATAAAGCTGCTCGTAAATAGACCAATTGAGGCAACTGTGGCACCTAATCCAACAACATAGTTGGGAAAATAGGATAATGGTATACCGAAGGCTACGGACTCAATGAATTGGACAGCTGCGAGCACAAAAATAGGACCTGAATAGAGCTTTGTCTTCAACAACCAAAATTCACTTGCCCGAGTAATTTTGAAGGTAAAATCAAAAGTAATATTTAACTTTTTCGTGGTGTACTTCACATGATATAAAATTATATTGAGAAGAGGGTACTGAACAAGTCTTGCGATTCTAAGATTTCATGTCTCTCTTTCATTTCCTGGGTGAAGTTAAAAGTGTTGAAAAAGAAGGGATTCTGCCTGAGAAATAATAATAGCAGATTGATACTATGCATTTGATTTTCACAGGTATAACCACTTGCTTATTAATGTTCTGATTCATCTCAATACAGTCACCCAGATTGATGCACCTAAAGTCTTTGGATCACTAGAGGGATTATGTTGAGTTCGCGAATTAAGAGAGTGAGCAGAGATTCTAACTGTTGCCATCCTGCCCAGTGGTTTTCTATCTTGTATCTAACCGTCTTCTTGCCACTCGATGTTACTCGACTAGAACCCGACGGTAAGAAAGAAACTCACAACTGAAGTTTGATGATGCTTTTGTATCCAGGCTGTCTACAATATTAAAATAAGCATTCTCGAACCCATAAAGTACTACCGGGCTACGTTGGAGTTCATACCTTGGAAGGTGAAGATGCGGGCTGTTGTAGGTGGATCATTTGGGATTTGTGGTGGCATATAAGTTGGAGCTGGCGGTGGGTTATATTATTGCCGTGTTAGATAGGCTCAATGTCCAAAAAGACAGACCTGACTTAGAGATTTCCATTATAAAGATGCCTAGAACTCTTCGAGTAATCACTTACCAGACTCGATCAACCTTCAAGTGAATCAAGTATCCTATCAGACCATAGAAAGGAAGTGGAAGAATCTCAAACACATCGCCAACCGAGATCGGAAAATCTCCGAATACAAGAAAACCACATAATAGTAGAAACACCACATATATCGCCAGAGACCTAAAGTTGTGGAAATTTTCAGTTGTCTTTCTGTCTACCCGAATACCAGAAAAAAGAAGCCAAACCAGCAAAGGGGCAAACAACAATAGAGCATACTTCCTATACCCTGTCAAATCCTCAATCCCGTTTCCTTTTTTTCTTCTACACATAGCAGGCAAGTCAGGTACAAAACTGCTGTAAAAGAAGACCAAAATGCCTAACAAAATAGAACTTAAAGTATTCCTCGCAAGATAAAATAGACAAGCCCAAACATAAAGACCGCTTGCTGGCAAGACCGTCCACTTAAACACTTTCACCAGTATCTTAGTATGTTCTGCGGTTTCTTCCCTCATGTACCACACGGTAAGTCTTGAACCAATCTTCTGATTAAGGCCTTTGAAGAAATGCAAAACTGACGAACAAAGAGCGTCATTTAAAGCAACCAACATTCTATCAATCGCTTCAACGCATTTCTTCAGCTTGGAAAATCCACGAACCACCCCTTTTCACTAACAAAGTAATCGCTGCACAGACTAATCTATCTTTCGTTCGACCACAGCCACCCTCTAGGGATTCTGATAAGAAAAAAATTGAAAAGTCCAGTTTACCACATCAGGTTAGACACAAATTATGCCTACACATTGAACAGTCCTTATTATATGAGGACGCCGGGTTTCCAGACTGCTCACATCCCGAAAGAAGGCTAATTCTGGATTATAACATTTTTATGGATAGCTATAATGACCAAAATCGTGGAACCAGTTGTCTCGCCAAGGGTTACCGGACAGGATTTTTGTCCAAAATTTAACTGACATAATCTTAGCCGTTGAACACCCTGTCAAAACCCCGATCAAGGGTTCAGGCAGATGTTGTCTAAAAAACATCGGGTTACCCAAGCATTTCTTAGCGCTAGTTATGTCTTCTATTACTCTTCGGATGCAACAACTTCTTAAAGAGGGGGTTACCGGAGGTGATTTCCATCCTAGATGAAACCAAACTAATAAAAAAGAGTGGAGAGAAAGGCCTTAGTGATGGGAAAGAATATAGTAATACATAAATCACCAGCGTTACTTTCCATTACGGTAAGGGCTTGCAGAGCCCACCTTTCTGCATGTTCTTGTCTAGATTTGGCATTAAGAGATGGAGAATCAAGCCCCAAATCAATAACCTCAAAGGGTAAATGGATACAAAAGCATCAACATCGCTATATTTCTCTATGGTTCGAAACCCCAATATCATCCTCAAGTTCCCTTTTTTAAGTCCTCTTGGTGAGATGTCATGCTACAAGATGTCCTAAAGGCTGATGTGTTCCCATTTTCCACTCTTTACCGATCGGTAGCAAGCGTCCAGTATGCAGTTTACAGTGTATCCATCTCTGTAAGTTTCGCGGGGCTTTTCCCCCTTCTGAATGCAGGCAACGAAGTGCTTGAGTTCAGCGAGGTACCCGTACATCTCATGTTCTCTCCATATCGGAAACATCCAACCTTTCTTGGCTTCGGCCTTCTCCACGACATAGCCTACCTTTTCCTCAGGCGCGACCGTGAACACTCTGATACCCGTTTCCCTAGTCGGGTCCATGAATATTGCACCTTCAGACCCATAAACCTCAAACCTTAAGTCCAGACCGCCATGGGCAGCCCAGCTGTTTTCAGACTGGCCAAGCTCGCCGCCTTGGTAGCTCACTGTAGCTAGACTGTTATCTTCAGCTTTAGTGTCGTGCACCATAGTTTTTGCCCAGGCAAACGCCGTCACTGGTTGCTTGCCAATAAGGTATCTAGCAACCTCGACTGAGTGGCAGCCCATGTCCATCAAGACCCCTCCGCCCGCAAGCTGAGGATCCCAGAACCAAGCCGAGTGGGGGCCAAAGTGTGCCTCTCTGCTTCGTATCCAGAAGACCTTCCCTATTGAGCCCCCATTGATCATTTCTTTGGCTCTTGTTATATGTGGACAGAATACCTGGTTCTCTGCGTAGCAGTCTATGACCCCATACCTCTCAACAGCTTTCAGGGTCGACTTGGCTTCATCCACGTTCCGGGCTAGAGGCTTTTCACAGATGACATGCTTGCCATTCTCAGCAGCTATTTCAGAGGCTTCTTTGTGAAGGAAGTTTGGGAGCCCTATGTCAACAACATCTACCTTGGGGTCTGAGCTTAGCTTGCGTATAAAATCTTCACCATAATAGATTTTTCCCACACCGAACTTCTTGGCAATCAAGGATGCCTTACCCTTACTTCTTCCTCCTATGGCAACGACATCCACATTGGGAATTTCCTGATAGCATGGAAGGTGAAAGGTCTCCTGGACAAACCCGTATCCGAGAACACCGATCCTTACTGTCCCTACCATTTTTCCCCACTCCATATTCAAATTATTCCATGGTTATCTGAACCTTCATAGGGTTGCCGATCTTCTTGATATGAGTCTCAAATCCTTCTAGTATCTTGTTAAACGGGAAGCGGTGGGTAACAAAAGGCTTCACAACAGCTTTTCCAGAGGAAACGGCTTTGATAGCAGTCTGAAACACGTTCGCGTACCTGTGGATGCCTCGGATTTCAAGCTCGTTGATTATTACCTTCGACACAGGAAATCGAACCTCTTTTGGCGGATATCCAACAAGAACAATTCTACCTCCTGGTTTGACAATTTCGATTGCCTGTAGGATGGCAGGTATCGCACCTGACGCCTCGATCACTACGTCAACCCCTTCGTTATTCGTTAGTTCCATCATCCGATCTACGACGTTTTCCTTGACTGCATCCACAATTGCTGTGGCGCCGTACTTCTCCGCATAGCTCAATCTATACTCGACAATGTCGGTCACGTAAGCCTCGAGTGCCCCATACGTTTTCGCTGCTTGGAGTGACATCTGCCCGATTGGGCCGGCGCCCAATATTACAACAACATCTTGAGCTGTTACTCGGCCCATCTTCACAGCCATCATACCGACTGACAGGGGCTCTATCATCGCTCCTTCTTCGTAAGACATGCCTTTTGGAATTGCGTACACATTCTGTTCTGGCGTAAAGACATATTCCGCAAAGGCTCCATCATAAGGCGGGGCACCGTAAAACTGGACTTCTCTACAGAGGTTATACCGGCCTTTCCTACAATATTGACACTTCCCACAGACGAACCCGGGCTCTACGACCACTCTCTGGCCAACCTTAAGACGTGTGACCTCGTCTCCCACCTCTGCGACTTCTCCGGAACACTCATGTCCCAAGATTAGTGGCTCTTGGACGATGAAGGACCCGATTCTGCCTTCCTGATAGAAATGAACGTCAGATCCACATATTCCAACGCGCTTCATCTTAACGAGAACGTCTTTAGTGTCTATCTTTGGTATGTCAACCTCTTCGATACGCATGTCCAAAAGCTTATACAACATGGCGGCTTTCATTCTTCCTTCCATCAGTTTCTCCTCTGGAAATCCTTACACCCCAATGTAAGATAAATCTTTGCAACATAAAAGCTACGCAATGTTCTGAGACAGATTCCTGAAGATAACGGCAGACTTATATTCACTTGCAGTGATTAAGACATGAATCTGACTGTGGTGCATGTATGAGTTTCATCGTGAACTACTTGCGTCGGGTGCTTCGTCTGCCACCTGTTGTAGCCTTCGTTGCCTTAGCTTTGGGTTCTTGTCTCGTGGGCTATACCCTTATGTACTTTGAGCTTTCGCAGCATCAGTCGAGCACTCGTGCCGGCTACCTTCAATTCGAGACAGATAACATAAAGTTAGAATTCCCTAAAAGCTGGTTTGCCTATGAGGTAGAGAACAAGAATGCGAGTGGCGTCTTCTACCGGGTCGGTATTGTTGGTCCTATTGGAGAAGCATATTTTGCGGTACAAGATGAGAACGCCACTGATTTCATCATGAAACGGTTCAATCTGACTAACATAACCTCATTAATCATCCATATGGCTAACGATACCTTCACCGCGATCTTAGGAAAAAACCCGCAAGCCACTCTTCTTTTTAGAGAGAACAGCACAATGAGTATACTGAGCTTAGATGCTGAGTATACTAAAGTGTCGATAAGTGGCGTGCCAGACAGTAGAGGGGCCTTACATAATGTGACCTATATCATTATTGCCGGAATGAAACAGCAAAGACTTGCCTATATTCTTTTTCTGAGTGAGGAAGCCACCTGGGATGAGGGTTACCAGACATTCGTCACAATATTAAGCTCAGTTGATCTACGAAGGTGGAATGATGAGACTTCTGGAATCTAGTCTACCCCAGAAATCAGATCTGATTCACGCGGTATTGGGCGGAGCAATATGCTTCTTTGCAGTATTCCTTGTCTCCAGCATGGCTTCGGGAATCCTTTTGCAGATCCTTGTCTTCTTGGGATGGACAGGAGTGATGACTTATCAAGATCAGTTCCTTTTGGCAGCAGGCTTGATCTTATTTGGAACCGTATATCTAGTAGGCGGATTCTGTGGCGGGTTATATACCGGTTACAAGGTTAAGGAAAACCTAAAGGTCATCCTGGCTGTTCCGGGCTTAATCGGTTTCACGATCTCCACAGTAATAGCGTATTTTTTCGGTCATATAGACTTCTCTTTTATTGGCATGATATATGGGTTCTACTTGCCGTTGTTAGGGAACCTTGTTGGTGCATACCTAGGCGGATACGCAATGAACTGGCCAAGTGAAGAAGAGAAAGAAGAGGCTGGAAAGTTAACTCTCGAGCTGCAAAAGTGAGTTGCGGTGTGTCCTAGAGCTCTTAGATGACGATCAACAGAGTTATGTCATTTACGTTTGTGCCCGTAGGCCCTGTACGGATGAGATCGCCCATTTTTGAGAAAAAGGAATATGAGTCATTGTTTTTTAGAAACCGCGCAGCATCTAGGTTCAGCCTTTGACTGCGCGCAATGGTCTTGCCATCTGCAATTGCTCCAGCTGCCTCTGTAGGACCGTCGATGCCATCAGTGCTTACAGAGGCTACAACTGCTCTTTCTAAGCTGGCTATCTTCAGTGCAGCTCCCAAAGCGACCTCTTGATTTCTTCCACCAATCCCTTTGCCTCTAACTGTCACGGTTGTCTCCCCGCCAGCCACGATGGCAACTGGTGGTGGTAGAGGATTACCAAAGGCAGTCACCTCTTTTGCCAATGCACCAACCATTGATCCAATCTCCCTAGCCTCACCCTCCATGAAGGACGTCAAGAGCATCGCGTTCAAACCTAATCGCCTTAGTTCATCAATGGCAACCGTACAAGCCAAGTGGTTGTTCCCTATGATGACATTGTGAACCTTCTGAAACGCAGGGTCTTCTTTTTTGGGAGTTTCTTTGATCAGGCCCTTTGCGCCCCGTAATAGTGTTTTTCTTATCGATTCCGGGGTGTCTTTCCAAAGATTGTAAGTTTCTAGTACAGATATTGCGTCATCGAACGTTGTCGAGTCCGGAACAGTCGGCCCTGAGGCTATTACGTCAAGCGGATCCCCGAGCACATCTGAAAGCAGCAGACTTAGAACGGTCGCGGGATAAGCTTTCCGCGCCACTTGACCCCCCTTGAAGCCGGAGATATGTTTCCGGACTGTGTTCATCTCATTGATTGTGGCGCCTGACTTCAATAGCATGTCCGTCACCTTCTGCTTATCACTGAGACTTATCCCGTTTCGGGGAAGTGCCATAAGGCTTGAACCACCGCCAGAAATCAGACAGATCACCAGATCGTCATCTTCCGCGTGACCAACACGGTCAAGTATCTTCATTGCACCTGTCACACTGCTCTCATCTGGGATCGGATGACTCGCCTCGTGAAATCCTATGCGATTAACGTCGTACTTGCCGGCAGTCCCCTTAGGTACTACTATAAGGCCGTCTTCTATTCGTTCACGTAGAATCCCCTCCAATGCCTCAGCCATCAGCCCGCTGGCTTTGCCTCCGCCAACGACAAAAATTCTTTTGAACGTTGCCAGATCGAAGGTTTCTTCATTCACCATCAGAATGTTACCAGTCAGCATGACTCTGGACTTGATCACCCTTTTGGGATCTACAGCTTCCAATACCTTCTCAATAACGTCCAAAGCAATTTTTCTTGCTTTTCGATTCATTGGACAATAGGCGTTGCCGAGCAGTTCCTTCCTGTTCTTGATTCTAACCATAGAGTCAATCCTCATCTAACTGGCAAGGAGAGAATGAAGCCAAAGATCAAGATTTATATGTTGTCCTAGGTTAAAAAGAATGTAGATATCTTGGAGAACTCACTTCAACTTCCAACTGTTCGAGAGTCTATTCTTTACGAGCAGAAATCCGATTCTACAGTGAGATGCAACCTTTGCGAAAGAAGATGTCAGATACCTCATATGGGCAAAGGCTTCTGCAAAACAAGAATCAATATAGATGGAAAACTGTACACACTCGTCTACGGCAACCTTAGTGCCCTAGAAAGCCGGCCCATCGAGATAAAACCCTTTTTTCATTATTGGCCAGGGTCTAGGGCGCTTACTTTTTCTACATGGTCGTGCAACTTTGATTGCGTCTGGTGCCAGAACTGGAACCTTTCTAAAACGCCGCCCGATCATGCAGGGGCCAAATATTTTTCACCTGAGCAAATCGTTGAGCTGGCCCTCAACGGAGGAGACGACGGTTTATGCTCAAGTTTCCAAGAGCCCACGGTCCTAACAGATTGGAACATCGACCTATTCAGGCTGGGACGAACTAAAGACCTGTACTCCTGTTATGTTTCAAATGGCTACATGACCTTGGAAGCCTTAAAGATGCTTTGGGAGGCAGGGATGGACGGATTGAAGGTTGATGTCAAGGGAGACGCCGAGACGTACAGAAGATTCTGTGGCGGAGTTGATGTAGAGAAGGTTTGGGGGAATATAGGAGAAGCAAAGAGGATGGGCTTTCACGTCGAAGTGGTTAACCTTGTGGTAACTGGCGTCAACGACGACGAAGAATGTCTCAGGTGGCTTGTCGAGCGGCACCTCAAAGAAGCTGGTCCTGAAACGCCACTACACTTCACAAGATATTACCCAGCCTACAAGTTCAGCAACCCAGCGACCCCCGTTAAAACACTTGAAAAGGCTTGTGAGATCGCTAAGAAACATGGAGTCTCATACGCCTACCTTGGCAATGTTCCGGGGCATAAGTATGAGAACACGTACTGTCCCAATTGCGAAGATACCTTAGTAAAACGTTATGGACCTAGAATAGCACGCTACCGCATTACAAACGCGAAACGATGCCCAAAATGCGGCTTGCCGATACCAATAAGAGGCAAGCCAATCCTTAGTTCATCCACTTTTTCTCTAATCTAGCCAATTTCATGCTAAAGTAGATATTGAATATGCCCCAAACTCTCTGACATCTTTTAGACGTCTAAAAATCGCTTCTTTTCGGCCTAAATTTATGACCTCTTCTTCCCATCTAGGAAATTTCTATATTCACCGATCGTAGCCTTTCCTAGTCACTGAGTTTGATGTGACGATTGACAATTGATTTCTAGTAATTTGGTATTTATATGAAAGTGAAAGGGGCTGTCTATGTTCGTAAGAGAATCTTTCTATGTATATAGCCATGAAAATCGTCCGTAAATTTTTTCAAGAGATAATATCATATTTATACTGATCAAGGCTAACATTAATAGCCATAACTTTCTATTCCCAGATTATGTTCATTCAATAGCAAGAAGATGGGATTCGTCTCTAACGGATGCCAAGTAGGAAAGAAACAGCTCTGCCCAAGCAGGTGAATCGGCTTCGCCCCAGAGCCCTCACCTATCTCACAGTGGCTTCCCCTCGGTTCCTTTGATACTAACGGCACCACACATGCCAGTGATATGGTTTGCCACCAAGCCAACCTTCTTCATAGCCGGCTCTCGCATCAAAAGTCCTTGTAGAGCCTGCAAATCGCGATATCTATCAACCTTTCATGGCAGTTTGACCGCTAAGCTATTCATTCTCGATAAGTTTTTATGTCAAGAACCTCCACCATGTACCTTGGCTGCATAGGGACGATTCGAGTGGACGAACATACCCTTCCCTCTAAAGGCACGAAATATTTGGGCATCTCTTTAGGCATTACAGCGACTTTCTTCGTTGCTGAATTGATAGGAGGCCTTTTGACAAACAGTCTAGCCTTGCTGACTGACGCTTGGCATATGTTGAACGATGTCTTTGCATTAACCTTCTCTCTTCTAACCGCTCGAATTGCCCAGAAGCCAATCACCAGTAGGAAAACGTATGGATATTACCGAGCAGAGGTTCTGGCAGCTTTCTCACAAGGAATTCTCCTCTGGGTAGTTGTGTTCTTCATGTTCTATGAAGCCATTTTACGCATTCAGCGACCGGTTGAGGTAATAAGCCTAAACATGCTGGTCATCGCTGTCTCTGGTCTTTTGGCAAATGGACTTTCTGCGGCGATCCTCTCAAGATCCCGAAGGGAAAACTTGAACATTAGTAGTGCCTTCCTTCATGTAGTCGCTGATATTTTAGGGTCTTTAGGAGCTGTCTCAGCTGGAATAATCATGCTTTTTACGGGATGGCGTCAAGCTGACCCATTGATCAGCATGATGATTGGCGTATTAATTCTCTATAGCTCAGCGAAGGTTATGCGCGAATCTGCAAATATTCTTCTAGAAGGAGTTCCTTCGCACATCGATATGGATGCTATAGAACAAAGACTGCTTCGGGTGAAAGGAGTTGAAAGTATTCATGACCTTCACATATGGTGCATTACGCCGACCAAATTGTGTGTCTTGAGTGGCCACATAGTTGTCGAGGAAAGTATAGACAGAAAGGAGCTTATGCAACACTTGATCCATATACTAAAGAAGGAATTCGGAATAGACCACACAACTATTCAACTGGAGGAAAAAGGTTACCCACGAGCCCTCGAAGAGCATATACTCAGAAAAGACCATGCCTAGAACCAAATCAAGACAACCCCAAGTAGATTGGTTAAGAACTGAAAGATGACTTTTGACTTTGGAACAACTGTCACAGAGAAGTCATTCCAAGAGTACAAGTGAGAAGAGAACGGCAACCCCGAGAACGAAGGTAGCCAGCTGTAGTGCCGATTTTAATGGTTCAGGTTCTTCCTTGCGGAGTTCAGGGATCAGATCGGAGCCTGCTACATAGATGAAGGAGCCTGCGGCAAAGGGTATCAGATATGAACCGAAACCTTCAACTGTAAAACCAAGGCTGAGCGCCACTATTCCTCCCAAGACGGCAGTAACCGCGGTTAGAAAGTTGAATAAGAGAGCCCTAGATTTACTGAAGCCTCCGTGGATTAGGACGCCGAAGTCTCCTATCTCTTGGGGAATCTCATGGAGAAGGACAGCTATTGTGGTAGCCAATCCAAGGGGTATGTTTGCCATGTAGCTTCCGCCTATTATCAGACCATCTATGAAATTGTGGACAGCGTCACCGAAGAGGTTCATGTAAGCGAAGGAATGAGGATGTTCCTTTGAGGTTGGGATATGGCAGTGTCTCCACTGTAGAAACCTTTCTACGACAAAGGAGAGGATTATGCCAAGTAGTATCAAGAACGATACCTCAGTACTAAAACCGTTCTCCTTTGCAGCTTCCGGAATCAGGTGGATGAAAGCATCGCCGAATAGCCCTCCAGCAGAAAAGCTCACGAAATATAATATAATTTTCCTTACGTCCTCATCTTTCAACGAGAATGTCAGCAGGCCTACCAGTGAGACCAGACTGATGATTCCAATACTGCTCAGACTGTACAGCCATACGGACATTGTCGAATCCTCCAAAAATGCAAGTAAACAAGTGTGAATCTCAGGAGACTAAAGATCATAAAGTTCATATTTCAGAGCTCCGATATATTTTAATCTTTCGAGCCATCTGGTAGCGTAGGCTTCTAGCGGATGAAAAGGAACTATGGTCATGAAACTGTTGAAGACGCAAACTAAGGATGACCTTCTAATAGAGAGGGTTATGTACACTAGAAATTATTCATTGACCCTCGACAAGAGGAAATGCGTCGGATGCGAAATTTGTCAAACTGTTTGTCCCAGAGAAGCCATAGAGGTCTTGAAGCCCACAAAGACCGAAGGCTTGAAAATGAAGCAGCCTACACTCGTGATAGATGAGAAAAAATGCCAATTCTGCGGGATATGCAATGCTATCTGCCCTTTCGGGGCGCTTACTCTTAGCATAAATGGTAATAAAATTGTGCCTGTCCTTGAAAAGGAAAGCTTCCCCAAGCTAATCCGCGACATCAAAGTTGATGAGACTATATGCCCAATAGACTGTAAAGACTGTGAAGAAGCCTGTCCGTTTAACCTCGTCAAGGTCAGCATAGACGAGTCCAAAAAAAGCGTAAGAGTGGACATTGACATGGAACACTGCCCAGCCTGTAGACTCTGCGAGGTAGAATGCCCTTACGATGCACTAAAAGTCCGTAAGATCATCACGGGCACAATCAAAGTAGACAAAGAAAAATGTCCGGATAACTGCCGCGACTGTGTTGATGTCTGTCCCGTGCCAAGCGTATTGTATGTTGGTGATGACGGAAAAGTTGATGTTAACGATCTCTGCTGCATCTACTGTGGTGTCTGCAAATTCGTCTGTCCGGTTGAGGGGGCTCTTGAAGTTCAGAGGAGCTCGGTTTACCACACCCCAGTTCACTCAGGGGCTTGGAACAAAGCCCTTGAAAAGTTAACTTCTACCAACGACATGGCAAAGGAGCTGCACACGAGGCTTTCAACAAAGGCTCGGGAGACTGTGAAGAGGCGCTTCAGCTAGGAAGGACCGATGTGATGTCTGAAAATCCAAGGATTGGCGTCTTCGTCTGTCACTGCGGGCTTAACATAGCAGGTGTCGTCGACATTGAAGCAGTGACCGAATATGCGCGTACGCTGCCTAACGTTGTCTATGCCGTTCACAATCGTTACACGTGCTCTGATCCTGGGCAAGAAGAGATACGAAAGGCAGTTAAAGATTACAACCTTAACCGCGTTGTAGTTGCTGCTTGCTCGCCACGCATGCATGAGTTCACCTTCCGTCGGACAGTAGCCGAGGCTGGTCTGAACCCATACCTTTTTGAGATGGCGAACATCAGGGAACACTGCTCTTGGTGTCACCCTAGTAAACCTGAAGAGGCCACTTTGAAGGCCAAGGAGATTGTCAAGGTTGCTGTTGCGAAGGCTAGGCTATTAGGGCCTCTCACTCCAATTGAAGTTCCAGTGACAAACAAGGCTTTGGTATTGGGAGGAGGGATCGCTGGTATAAACGCTGCTTTAGACTTGGCCGAGATGGGCTTCAAGGTCTATTTGGTTGAGAAGAAGGAGAGCATCGGTGGGCATATGGCTCAGTTGGACAAGACCTTCCCAACCTTGGACTGCTCCATCTGCATTGAAGGTCCGAAGATGGTCGATGTCTCCCGACACCCAAACATAGACATCCTCTCTTACGCTGATGTTATCAGTGTTGAAGGTTACGTGGGTAATTTTAAGGTAAAAGTCAGGAAAAACCCGCGTTACGTGATCGAAGAGAACTGTACGGGCTGTGGGGAGTGCCGGGATGTCTGTCCGATCGAGTATCCGAACGAGTGGGACATGAACATGGGTGTCAGGAAGACAATCTCTGTTCCCTTCGACCAAGCTGTTCCCCTTATCTACAGGATTAACATGGACTATTGCATAGAATGCTACAAGTGTGTGGACGCATGTGGCGCCCGTCAAGCTTTAGACCTCAGCCAGAAACCTAAGGAGGTTGAACTTGAAGTCGGTGCCATAATAGTAGCAACAGGGTATGACGTTTACCAGCCAGACGACGGTAACGTCTATGGCTATGGCAGATATAGCAATGTTATAACGAGCCTTGAGTTTGAGAGGCTGATATTGGCGGCCGGTCCAACTGCCGGTCACGTCATCAGGGCTTCTGATGGGAAGAGACCGAATGTTGTCGCCTTCGTGCAATGCGTTGGCTCTAGAGACACGAACAATTACCCATACTGCTCGGGTTTCTGCTGCATGTACACAATTAAGCATACAGTTCAGTTGAAGGAACATTACGGCAAAGATGTGGATGTCTACGTGTTCTATATAGACATGCGTGGCAACTTCAAAGGCTACGAGGAATTCTACTCAAGAGCCAGAGAGATGGGCGTAAACTTTGTGAGAGGTCGGGTCTCGAAGGTGATGGAAGGCCATAAGACTGGGAACCTAATCATCCGTGCAGAGGACACATTGCTAGGGGAGCCCATTGAGCTAGAGGCTGAGATGGTGGTTCTGGCAACGGCGGCTATAGCCTCCAAAGATGCGGGGGATGTCTCAAGGATTCTGAACATTACGCGGGGCGCTGACGGGTTCTTGATGGAAAGCCATCCGAAGCTCAAACCCATCGACACACCGGTTGACGGAATCTTCCTAGCCGGAGCATGCCAAGGACCGAAAGACATACCATACAGTGTATCTCAAGGAAGTGGAGCAGCGGCAAGGGCGGCAACGATCCTCTCGAAACCCTCAGTAAAGATTGAACCCATAGTTTCAGTTATTGACCCAGAGAAGTGCCGAAATTCAAAGGTCAAATGCGGCATATGCGTATCCAAGTGTCCCTATGGAGCGATTAGGGCTGAGCTCGGTCAGCCTGCTCAGGTCATAGCCGCCATGTGCCACGGCTGTGGAACCTGCGTTGCTGAGTGCCCGGCTGACGCCATCACTCAGATGCACTTTACAGATGCACAGATATTTGCGCAGATAGCAGCCGCATTGGAGGCAAGTCCCGAAGACAAAATCATGAGTTTCTGCTGCAACTGGTGTTCCTATGCTGGGGCTGACTTGGCTGGGACAAGCCGGTTTGAGTATCCGCCGAACCTCAGGGTAATTCGGGTAATGTGTTCTGGCCGGGTTGACAGAGACTTCGTACTTGAGGCCTTCAGGAGAGGCGCAGGTATGGTTCTGGTAGGAGCTTGCCATCTTCCGTATGACTGCCACTATATCGATGGAAATTGGAAGATGAAGGCTCGGATGGAATCGTTGACAAAAGTCCTAGAGAAGATGGGTCTAACGCCTGAAAGGTTCAGGGTTGAATACATATCGGCAGCTGAAGGCGTTAAGTTCGCCGAGGTCATTCGGGAGATGACGGCGAAGATGCAAGAGATCGGCAGAGAAAGGATCGAGGCTGAGAATTCAAAGTTGAAACCGTTCATCGACGGCATGTTCGAGAGGAAGAAAAGTTAGGCGCTGAGTTTGCGTCTTGAGTTTACGTCCAAACTCTTCCTCGAGCCTTTATAATGATTTGTTGCCATGGAAAGTGATTTAAGTTGAAACAGCAACATCATTAAAACATGTCCAAAGTTACACACGACGACATTCGTCGCCAGATTCTGGAAATCCTATACAAGAGTGAAAGAGAAGAACCCTCAAGCTGGGGCGTGGACAGGGGCACAATGCTGAGAGCACTGGAGATCTCTGAAAGTGACATGGATTATGACATGGTCTTTCTTGAGCTGAGATCCCTAGTCAGACTCACACACACAGACAGCGTCATTTGGTTCATGGCAAGGATAACGTCGTTCGGCATGACCGTCATGGAGAACAAGGAAGCGTATAAACTGCAGTTTCCCTTCCTCCGAGCCACTAAATCAAAATGAGGTTTGATTGCCCCAAGCATATTCTGGAATCTTTGGAAACAATCCTGAAGTATTGAGGCTGATCTCGGGTTCAATCGGAAGGGGAAACTCTCTCCAATAAAATCCAACTTTGGTATGCTTCATAACTTCTTAAGTTCTGATTGTACGAAGACATATCATCCTTGGAGCGATTATTCCTGCACAAGCACACACAGAACTATTATGTGCTCATTTGTCGCGACAAAAGAAAAATTAATTGTCGCAACAAATCAGAAAGGTTGGAACTGATATCATAATTGAAACTTCTGATCAAAATATGAAATTTGGGTTACAGGTTAAATCCCACGAAGATGTTCAGGAGAAATTTTTTGAAAGAAATATTAAGGCTCAAGTTTGGGATATTTTCTTATGTAGATTCTGATGCGGTGGATACCCATTGAGAGATGTGGGAATGGTTAAATAGGTGGGAATATTCCATATATTAGTGGGCTGAATATGATTGAAGTAGCAAAGGTTGATGAGAAAGGTAGAATACTCATTCCAAAGACTCTTAGAGAGAAAATAGAGGTGAGAGAAGGAGATTACGTAATGATAACTACAAAAGAGAAAAGCATAACCATTGAGTCTCTTAAGCCAGTCGCCGACAGATATTTTGGGGCTTTTAAAGTAGATAAGTGGCCGGATGATCTGGATGAGTTCATTTTCGAGGTTTTTAAGGGATGGTGGAAGTCAAAACATACGTAGATATCAATGTTTTCGTGTATTGGCTAGGCAGACATCCTTCCCTAGGAGAAACAGCATACCAGTGGGTCAAGAAGATTGAGAATGCTCCACGTGGAAAATATGTTACGTCAAGCCTTTCGGTTTATGAGACGTTAGTGATAATAGCAGGCTTGACAGGGAGCAGCTTAAGAGATAGATACTTAGTGGAAAGGGTCCAAGAATCCATTGTAAACTTGAAAGGCTTGATTATCAAACCCTTGACAACTGAAGATCTTAAACAAGCGTTTGAGTTAATGAAAAGATTCGATCTAGACTATGAGGACGCACTACATTTAAGCACGGCACTCAAATCAGGTGCAAAGGAGATAGTGTCAAACGACAAGGACTTTGACAAAACAGAGTTAAGGAGGATCTTCCTCTAAATTTCGTCACTTTTGCCTACAGGTCCCTCCAATCCCTAGGCTCACAATACAGTTGGTGTTGCCCCTTCAATTCATCAAGAGCCTCGGGCGGGATTTGAACCCGCGACCTCCGCCTTACCAAGGCGATGCCCTAGCCAACTAGGCCACCGAGGCAACTGTATCGTGTAATGAGAGCGAAGATTTAAGTTTTTTACCTTTCCTCATCTGATTTCCACATTAAATCAGACTAGAGAATTGTTATCAATTCTTGCGGGTGAAAGATGGGAAAAGAAGAGCTTCATGGATCGGGCGGACTGGCCTCATTTGACAACGAAGGTTATCCCATTTCAAGGCTCAAGAGAAACGCGTCTTCCGCTCCTGCTCCGTAGCTTCGGGTTTCGCCGGCCACATATATGAGTGGCCCGTCCATAGCCATACCATGAGATTGATCCAGCATTGGCCCTCCCCAGGTCTCACTCAGGATGAGGTTTCCGGCTTGGTCGTATACCAGTAGGACTACATCAAAGTCTCCCTCACCGAAGCTCATAGTATTGCCGGCTACAAAGATGTATACGCTATCATCGCTGGCGGCGACTGATCTGGCCAATTCAGAGCCTTCCCCACCCCATGTCACGTTCCAGACCAGCGAACCTCGTTTGTCATATTTCAAAAGGAAGATTAGGTCTCCGCCAAAACTGTTGGTTATGCCTACCGAGTATATGAAAACAGAATCCATTGCCATTCCGAAGGCGTCGTCGAGCCCATCTCCACCCCAAGTTGTGTGCCAAGCGTAATCTCCATCAGTCTTGTTGAACGCCACCAGAACCGCGTCACCGCCAAAGCCCAATGGCAACGCGTTATAGTGACCAGCTACGTAGATGTAGTTTTCGTCAACTGCAATCTGTCCGTTCGCCTCATCTACACCAGCGGTTCCCCAAGATCGACTCCAAATGAATGTGCCGTCTACGTCGTATCTCAGAACTGCAATATCAATCTGAGTGGACGCCCCTGTGGTCCAACCAGCCAAGTAAAGGCTGTTTCCATCCACGACAAGGCCGTCTACCTCATCATAACCATTTCCGCCATCCCACGTTCGGCTCCACATGAGAGATCCGTTTGAGGCGTCAAACTTCAGGACAAACATGTCAGCTGATGTGAGCAAGAAGCTCTTAAAGGTTCTCCCGCCAACATAGACAAAATCATCCTCTACAGTGACAATGAAGGCTTCATCATCAAACGCGCCGCCCCAATAAGTGTGCCAGAGCTCGACACCTTCCGGTGTGAATTTACGCAGAAAGACATCTGCAGTCGCGTGTGATATTCTGTCAAACCCGGCAAGATACACATTCCCTTCATCATCAACCGCGACACCCCAACCCTCATCAGCACGAGGGCCCCCTCGCGTGATATTCCACACGGGTTGGATTACCATGACTGAATCCTGACCTTCCGAGGGACCAGCCTTCTGCCTGCCAGCGTAGTACGCCGCTGCACCCATGATGGCAACCACAGCGACTATAACAATGACGAAGATAGCCCGCAAGCGCAAGAGAGCTTCCTTAGAACTGAATATTAGCCGATATTTTTTGTACATAGAATCAGAACAGTAATATCATTTCCTTCTGAAAAAGTTTGTGGAACGTCTGCATGCCCGCCTTCCACGTTTTGGATGCTAACAGCGACCCTGTGGTCAGGATAGTCCGCCCTGCATAGCCTGAATGTTCACTTAGGGAATCCGACCAGTGAGGCTTAAAACATGGGAGCGAGGTACGGCTCTAAGATGATGCAATCCGCAAGAGCGTATATGGGTCTGCCAAACTAGGTAATCCTCAGCAACTATAGACGGTTTTTGAGGAAACGATTAAATCTCAGAGGCATCATATAGCAACCATCCTGTTTGAGGTGAGTGGATGCCGATTAAGGCTTATGTGCTTCTTAAGGTGAGTTCAGGGACCGAAAGAGAGGTCTGCAGAAAGATATCAGATTTCGACGAGGTTCTGGACGTAAGCATAATTTTCGGAGAGTTTGACATAATCTTAAAGCTAAGCGTAAATGGGCTTGACTCGCTGGAGACCTTTCTCTCAGAAAATATAAGAAGCATAAGAGACGAAAGAGGCGAGCCCAGCGTTGTGCTAACCTCCACGATGATTGTAGCCCGAGAATACAAAGGGATAACAAAAAGAAACGCCCTGAAGGCTAACAATTTCTAGACCAGACAGATTCTCCAAGACGACAGCGATCGGTCACCTTCAAGTTACAGCATAGTCAATCTTAAGTATGACTCACAAGATTTCTCCATCTTAACATGATCAAGCCTGCGTGAGTGGGATGAGTGACCGAGGTGTCTCAGACCGTCTTGAAGAAGTGAGCAAGAAGCTTGACGCCATAATGAGACGAATTGACGTCTTAGAGACCATAGTGCTAGAGAAACCTGAATACGCCGACCTAGCTTCTTCACTAAGGCTTCTCAGGATGGGCATAAGGCTGTACGACGAACCCATAAAAGTCCTCTCCCGCCTCAAGCTGGCTGAACGCTACGTAAAACAAACCCGCATAAGCAAGGACGAGATTTCACGCTGTATAGTTCAAGCCCTGGCCCTAAAAGGACCAATGAACACCTCCGCAATCACCCGCGAAGTCGAAGTCATGAGAGGAAAAGCCTCAAGAAGAATTGTAAGAGCCAGACTGCAAAGACTTCTTAAAGAGGAAATAGTCCGCAGGGCTGAAGGCTTCGGAACAAGATATGAACTCATCGAGTAGAAATACTGAGTTTCCAGTTTATTCCCGCAAGTGTTTCAACAGAAGTCTGCATGCGTGTCTTATTGGAGTGTTGCCTGGAACTCTGTAAGTGTTTCCCTTAAGGTCGATCAACACCTGCACGTCTTCATCCTTATAGGTGTAACCGATCTTGGCTCCAGTACTGTCTTCGATAAAGAACAGAGGTCTACGTTCAGGCTTCTTCACGAACAAGCGTCTCAACCTTTCGAACAATTGAAGATCACAAACCCGTTCGGCACTCAAGCGGTAATATGCCACAAAATAAATATTGACACGAAACTATCTTCCGAAACTATCTTACCTATTCTTGAATCATACTATACAAAATGACGGATATTTTGAAGGATAGTATTTATCTATGAAAAGTGGTCACTTTTGCCCATAATAGTTAACCTTCGTGACCACAATAAGTATATTACATGTAAAAAATGATGAGGTGGAGAGAAGTTGAGTGAAGAGGAAAAACGTGAAGAGAGGAAGCCAAAGCACAAAGATGACGTTGAAGAACTTAGACAGGTCTTGGGAACAGTCTCTGACATGGTCCCAAATCTGATAAGAGGAATAGTCGCATCCATCTTCTCCGCTGAAGCTGGAAAAAGCATGGGAGCGGCAGCCGCCAACTTCTACAAAGAGCTGAAAGCCGCAGGAATGCCCGACGAAGTAGCCATAAAAATGACTGAAGACTACGTCCACACGTTCACAGACATCGGGAAGCTAATCCAAGAAGCAACCAAAAAGGGAGGATTTAACATAAAGCATGCCGAAAAAACTGGAGAAGATATACAAAAGATCGTTGAGGAAGAAGTCCGCAAGAAATTGTCGGAGAAGACCACTGAAAAGCCAGAGTAAGCCTCAACCTCCCTTCTTTTTTGGTGAAGAGAAACGGTAAAGATAAGGAAGCTGTCGGTTGTAATCAGCATCACCTACTCACTGTTTAGGATATTAGGAAGCTTACTAACTGCGTGGTTAACCCTAGGTTGGAATGTGAGAAGGGCTAGGAAAGCTTTCGAGACTGAGTTAAAGAAGGTAGGAATCTCAAAGGAAGATGCAGAAAGACTAAGCAAATATTTTACGGATCTTAAGGACCAGATGATGAGCACAGCCAAAGACGCAATTAGGCAAGGCAGGAAACCACAATCTCAATAAGCCCCAATGCTCGTTAGAGTGTTCCGAAGTCTTCATAAACCTGGGAACAGCATACGCTGGAAAAAGAAATCTCTAATCCTAAGGTTTTCGATCTTTCTATGGCTTCGACAGTTGGGAAGGCTATGGCGTTCACCCCAGCCTCAACTGCTAAACTGTCTGTTATAACCCTGTGTTTCCCCTTTGGCCTTGCGCATCCAAGCGCCATAGGAACTTTCGGCATCATAAACCTGGCTTGGATCAGGACTTCTATTATTTCTTCTGGAGACGGCGGCTTCACATCTTCCATCCCTGTGCCTTTAATGGGAAAGAAGGCGATCATTATGAGGGCTGAAGGACGATATTTCGCGATCATCCTCAAAGCCTCCAGTTCGCCTCTTAATGTGCCGTAGTGAAGCCCCGCCAACACGTGTGGCGTGAAGGGTACCCCAGATTCGCTGAGGGCGTGGAGGGATTTCTCGTAATCCCTTATTGACGCATCAAGATTGTATATCTCCTTTATGGTTTCATCTGAGCCTATGATGTCAATCGAAACAGCGTCAACACCAGCTTCTCTCAGCCTCTTTGCGGTTTCAAAGTCAATAAGCCCAGTGTGTACCACGATCGTCAATCCTAGCCCACTCTTTACCTTACTAATCGCGTCGATAAATCTACCGATCGGAACCGAACCGTTTGGAAGGCATCCTCCACTTATTAGACAACCAACGGCCCCTCTCTCCTTAATATCCGTGCATACTTCCATAAGTCTCCTAGGTGTCTGTGCGGGGACCATTGTGCTGAGTATCCTACCTCCGCAGTGGCCGCAGTTCAATGAGCAGAATCTGCCGGTGATTGATATCGATGGGAAAGTCGACCGCAAAGATCTGAAATACTCATTCCCATAGCGTGCGAAGCCGGGTGCATAGAAGCGAATTCTTCTGCCAAAATTGTTCCAACTAATCTCTCGTGAGCGAAGAATCTTCTCCTCAAATCTCTCAGGCAATACCTCTATGTAATTTCCCACAGGTTCTATCTCTAGCGAAGCAGGTTAAAAATCTTAATTATCTTTTCATATTATTTTATACCGATCATGGTCAAGCTTGGAAGGGATCAATCTTGAAAAGAGAATTGCTAATTGAGAAGATTTTGCCAGCGTTTATATTCCTCTCCCTTTGGCTAGATGGATGGTTCTTTCCATTACTTCTACTTCCTTTCCTTTACGTCACTCTCGTAGAGAGAAAGAATTTGTCGTGGCTGGGATTCGGTAGAAAGGAGATCGCGCGTTCCATCTTTCTAGGAACATTCGCCACCGTATTTCTGATTGCAGTATGTTACCCCATCTTTCTATACTACGCTGGTACACGAGAATATAAGTCTCCCACTTTAACCGACCAATTTACGGACATTATCTGGTACCCATTATACGAAGAGGTTGCCTACAGGAGCTTCCTGCTTGTGCACTTCACCGACTTCAAAGCCTTGAGCAGCCAAAGGAATCTTCTAGTCAACCTTCTCCAATCGCTTCTTTTCCTATCTATTCATAGACATCACATAATATCAGGAATGCCATTGCTTTTGATTCCAGTTTTCCTTTTAGGGTTTCTGAACGGTTTCATTTTCCAAAGAACTAGGAATATTTTCGGCTGTATATTTTCACATATGGCTCTCAATGGATTCGCCCTATTCTTTCGCTTCTCATAGAACAGAAAGCGTAGTATATGGCTAAAACTCCTTCTTAACCGACCACCTGAACAAGATTGAGCCAATTGTGTAAACTAAGACAGCACTTATCACTACACTGGGAATGATGACGATAATTTTAGACAAGTCGCCACCATAGATCATGATCTCTCTGACACCGTCTATGGTCTGCGCTAGCGGAAAAACCTCAGCGAATCTCTGAAGAACGGGTGGGAGCATGAACTTGGGGAACCAGATGCCAGTTATGAAGATCAGTGGAAAGCCCATGAGCATCGTGATGCCAGCACCTGCTTCTGAACTCTTGCATATGGAAGATAGGGCAAGCCCTATCCCTATTGTCAAGAGAGCCCCTAGAAGGAGCAAAACGGGAACCATCCAGTGAATCGGATTCTGAATAAGGTTCCATTGGATCCTGGCGCCCATTGCAACACCAAAGAGCAGACAGATCATGGAAGTGAAGACCAGCAAGCACAGTATCGCCAAAGTTTTGCCGAGAAGCAGATCCCAGGGGCCTATTGGGGTGGATAGTATTCTGCGAAGGGTCTTTCTTTCCTTCTCAACTACTATGGCGTGGGCAGCCATTTGCATACCTATGAAAAGAAACTGGACGCCTATCATGCCTACGGTGTAGACTCCAATGGTCCCTTCCTTTGTTGAGACTGTTTCTGGTGCTATCTTCTCGAAGGTCGCTGCCAAGGGGAACGATAACCCATACAGGTAGAGTCGGATCTCGTTCCATGTCATATTTGATGATGGGACATACTGCCGCATTGACTCAATCCGCATCGAGGCGATGCCTTTGGAGAGATGATCAAAGAAGCCGCGTAGAACCGCCTCGGATATCTGCGTCTTGTAAATATCTACGCCGCTAATGTAGATCCTAAGCTCACTTGTGTACGAAAGGCTGACATTTTCGGAGAACTTCGGAGGAAATACTATTATTGCATCGAGTTCGCCCTTCCGCAAGGCTTCTATAGCCTGGGTTTGACTCTCAAACAGTCTGGCTTGGAAAATTTCGACGTTGTCCATTCTGGTCTGGTTCATTAGGCTGACAATGGATGTGGCGTTGAAACTGTATTCAGCGATCGTTGCATATTCATATACGACTCCCACATTCAACGTAACAGGTTTGGGCGATGGCACAAAGAGTGTTGCTGCAAAAAACAACATCATCACAGGATATGCAATCAAGAAGAATAGGACCATTTTTTCACGCGAAGCCAGAATAACATCCTTCTTAGCTATGGCCAGAACAGCTCTAGGGTTCATTTTCTGTGATCCTCCTTCCAGTCAATTTGAGAAAAACATCTTCTAGCGTAGGCTTAGCCACTTGTATACTGAGTACTCTGCATCGTTTTCTGACCGTCTCTTCCACAATCTGGGGCAAGACAGGGTCGGAATTCTTATTGTAAAGGATAAATGTTGAGTCTGTAAGAGTCACTCTTCCTTCTTCTGAGAATATCGATAAAGCCTTCTCCAACCCAGGCCTAACTTCAGCCACAGTGACCTTGACAACAGACATAGGACCGAGCATCTGCTTCAGCCTAAGAGGGGAATCCAACGCGACTACGCGGCCCTTATCCATGATGGCAACCCTGTCAGACAGCTCATCAGCCTCCTCCATATAGTGCGTTGCCAAGACGATGGTCTTCCCCTGCTTCTTCAAAGACAGAATTTTGTCCAAAATCACGTGCCTGATCTGGGGATCAAGCCCTGTCGTAGGCTCATCCAAAAGCATAACCTGGGGATCACTTATGAGGGCGGCTGCCAAGTTTAGGCGTTTCTTCATACCGCCTGAATAGGTTCTCACCCTTTTTCGGCCTACGCTTGTCAGCTCGACGAATTCCAGTAGCTCTCTTATACGCTTTCTAGCCTCTGCTGCGGAAAGCGCATAGAGTCCAGCGAAGAACCTCAAGTTTTCCGTCGCATTGAGATCGTCATAGACAACGCCATCTTGAGGACAATACGAGGCTAAAGACTTCACTTTTATCGGTTCATCCGCAATGTCGTATCCCATGAGTTTCACATGTCCTTTGGTAGGAGTCACAACCCCAGCCATCATACACAACAGAGTGGTTTTTCCAGCTCCATTCGGACCGAGTAAGCCGAAGACTTCGCCTTCATCTATCTCTAGGCTCACGTTCGAGACGGCAGTGAAAGACCCATATTCCTTAACAGCACCATGGACTTCCACAGCTGGCAACTGTCTTCCCTCAGGAACCTAATACCCTATCTCACACTCAGAACGGTGGTATTTTAGACTTCCGTAGGAAAGATACGTGCACTTTCATATTTGTTCTTGAGCCATGAGCGGAGCGATCATTAAAGGCAGAATGACGGTTGCATCGCCTTCGATTGTCACCTGCTTGGCTGACTCTTTCACTTTCCCCCAGGATATAGCTTCGCGTACTCTGGCTCCTGAGAGGCTTCCATCCCACTCAACCGCAGTTGTCAAGTATATGGCGTAGTCAAGCCCGCCTTTGAACTGGTTCCACCAGATGACGTGATGCTTCGAGATTCCACCCCCCACGATCAGGGCTCCAGTTTTCTCAGAATCAAAGATCAGATCGTTAAGCTCCTGTTCATCCTTAAGAACGTCGATCTTCAACCTATGATCCTGAGAGAACAACCAGAGTTGATAACCTACAGCCCCATCGGTCAAACCAGGCACATAAACTGGAACTCCATTTTTCGCCGCCCAATACAGTATAGAGTCTTCATGACACACTCTCCTCCCAATCTCCTGGGAGAGCTCCCGGCTGGAAATTTCGCGGACGCCTTCCTTCCAGAGTTCAGCTAGGAGCTCCCGCATCTTCTCTTCAATGATCATGCCATAACTCTCATTAGGCACTAAGACATTTCCCAGGCGGTTCACACCTTTCCTGTGGAGTTCGTTATCGTCAAGGTCAAAGGATCCACGGTAATAGTTTTTCCAGCTCCTAGCCAAATCATGGTCTAACGTACCGCATGTCGTAACAATGACATCCACAAGGCGGCGTTTAACCATCTCTTTAAGGACACCCCTTGTTCCAGTTGCGACTATGCAAGCAGGAAAGGATAGAAATTTGACACATTTCCGATCAGAGATCATGTTCTTCAGAATGTCTACGCCGGCTACGACCTTTTCAGCTGTAAACCCCCATGCTCCTCTCATCTGCTCAATTAGTTCGCTGACCGTGATGTTTGGGTCCAGATGGTAATCTTTAATGGCTTTCGGTTCGTTGACCAACTTTCAACCTCCATAGGGTGGTTTTTAGGCTAGTGTAAGTGCGTCAATCCTATAACAATTGTGGACAAAGATCTATGAAATATGGTCCGGCCGCATATAATGTAATTGTAATCGGTACGCCTGTCGTGTCGGTACAATGTCTACGCCTTTAAGAACATACATTCTGCAGTACAAGAATCTCTTTAGGAAGGTGGTATTCTTCTGTACATGCGGTTCTAGCAGTAACGGCCACACATTCAGAGATATTGAAAGCCTTTGCGGTATGAAACCAATTGCTTTATTTGAAGTTGATTCCAGAAAGGCCGCAGACCAAAACGTGGCGACAAAATTATAGAATTCACAAGATAAATAAACTGCATACAAGCATAGATTTGAATGCTTTTAAGCCTGTTCATATCCAATAAGAAAGTTGTGGGTAAACCCTGTTTGCCAAGAGCGGATAAAAAGCTCTAGATGTCTTCCCTGTCCCCACGATGCTGGAGAGCTATAGGATGTCCCGAGACGATCTACCGGATAGGGTCAGAGTCTCTATCGGATCAGCAGTCGTCCTTGGTTTGGCTAATGTTAAACTTGACGCCGAGCCGACGACTGTGTACATGCTTACCTACAGAAGGGGAAGGTGCTCTGCCAATTGCGCATTCTGCCCTCAGTCAGCGGTAAGCGAGGGAAGGGCAGATCTTCTTTCACGGGTTGTGTGGCCAGCTTTCCATACGCGAGATGTTATACCCCGGATTGCGGAGGCCTTCAAAAAGGGAGAGATGAGAAGGGCATGCATTCAAGCACTCAATTACCCAAGAGTGCAAGAGGACATAATATGTCTAGCAAGAGAACTACACTCCTTCTCAGAAATTCCGATCTCGGTTTCCTGCCAGCCACTAAACAGCGAGGACATGCGAAGACTTGATGAGGCGGGCGTCGAAAGGGTCAGTATTGCCTTGGACGCAGTGACTAGGGAGCTCTTTGACAAAGTGAAGGGAACATCAATTGGCGGACCTTATACTTGGGAAGGGCATCTCGAGGCGTTGAAGAATGCTGTCAAAATATTCGGTAGAGATCGCGTCACAACCCACCTCATAGCTGGCCTCGGAGAGAAAGAAGAAGACTTTGTCATGATGATTCAGAAATGCGTCGACTCAGGGGTTTACCCTGCAGTCTTCGCCTTCACACCTATACCGGGAACAGTCATGGCGGATCGTCCTCAGCCATCTGTGGCAAAGTACAGAAGACTCCAGGTTGCCCACTATCTTATGACACATGGGATAAGGCGCTACGAGGACATGAAGTTCAGGGATTGCCGTCTCACTAGCTTTGGTCTCTCAAAAGAAGAACATCTAAAAACTATTAGAACTGGTAAGCCGTTCAGAACGTCCGGATGCCCAAACTGTAATAGGCCTTATTATAACGAAAGACCTGGCGGACCGATCTATAATTATCCGAGGCATCCTGCACCTTCTGATATAGCCGTGATTGAGGAACTACTAGGTGACATATCTTGTATCCCTTGATCCAGATTGATGCTGATCACAAGATCATCTTCGACGATTTCAGGAACATTAGATTGGACGAAAAGGCGGACCTTGTATTTGCCGACCCACCCTTCGGCATTGATTTCAGAGGCAACATGCTGAGCTATCATCGAACACCTGATGCGTTGACATACCTAGAAGTCCCAAAGGAAGAGTACCCCAGTTTCATCCGAAGCCTCTTGGAGTGGTCCTTCAATACACTTAAGGCTTCAGGAAGTATGTGGTTGCTTTCCGGCTGGAACAACCTTGGCACCGTTCTAGGCGCCATTGAAGGGTCAGGCTTCCACCTCCTCAATCACTGCATTTGGAGGTATCAGTTCGGCGTCTTCACGAGGAAACGGTTCACGACTTCGCACTATCACCTCTTGCTACTGGTCAAGGATGACAAAAACTACACTTTCAATAAGCCAGCACATTATGCCGAGGATGTCTGGAACATCAAAAGGCCGTATCGCCGCGGGGTGAGGACGGCAGGCAACGAGCTTCCAGAAAGGCTGGTTGAGAAATGCGTATTCACATCTTCGAACAATGGCGATCTAGTGGTGGACCCGGTTTTGGGTTCAGGAACGACAATGAAAGTCTGCCTACGCACAGAAAGGAGGTGCATAGGCATCGAGGTAAATCCTGCCCTTGCAGAAAGGATCATCTCAAAAATAAGGCTAGACAAGAAGGCTTGGACAAAGTAGTTACAACTGATCATCCTAGATAAAGCATAAAAACCATTCGAAAATGTCTTACTATCAAACCAAACTCCTTTAGAGTCTGGAAAGGATATGTGTTGATTAGGGTGCAAGTATATGATCGATCAAATTTCATTGAACGAGTTTGCAAACCTGCTTCCAAATAAAGCACGTATGGAAAGAGACTCCATGGTCGAGAGCATGCTTGAAAGAAGGGATAAATCTTTAAGAGAAACTTTTGGTGAGGCTATCGATAGATGGTTCGGCCAATACTTTGATTTTGATGTTAAAAAATCAAGGGGCTATGTGTATGGGGAAGGGTTAAAAAGATTAGGATTGAATCCTATCCCAAAAGGTTTCGTGGTCCTCCCTTCTTTGCGGCAAAAATGTATCCTGATGTGGCATAGATTATGCCTGATGGACAATTCAAGATTGCTATTGAACTTGAGCATGGCAACAAAGGGAGTCAAATAAGAAATGCCTTGGCAAAAGCAAGCTTTTCAGTAATACTAGGAAAATATTATCGAGCTCTTGTGTTATTTTTTGTAGACCCGCCAAAATCATTGGACTCTTTTCAAAAAGGAACTGCAGAGGAGAAAGTACTAAAATTATACGAAGAGCGATTTCGTACGACATTGCATTTGATTTAGAAAGCATATTTCCAATTAATCTTCTTTGTGGTTTGTCCCGTTTTGTCCGATGAAAAGGCTAAAATAATGGTTTTTCGGACACATTCACACTGTAGATATTGTTGACTAAGCAATACCCGATCAAGAAGTCATCTACTCATCTATAAACGAAGCTTGCTAGAAGGATAAGGACCATCTTTTTGCGAAACTACTAATATAGTCAATGAAGCTAACTTGCGGTATCTCAAAGCGTTGACTCTATAAAGTAGGCAATGTCCTCGGCTACCTTCGAAAAAGTCTTCGCACTCGTCTCCAAGGACAGGTCGTAGTTCGTCACATCTAGACAGGTTTTTCCCAAGACTCTCTGCATAAGTTGGTTTCTCTCCTCGTCACTTCTTTGTACGTCGTCTCTTGCCGCTTGGATAGGTATGCCCCTTCTTTGGGCAACATGTTTGATTCTGTCCTTCAAGCCCGTGTTAAGAAAGATCTTTATCATGTCTTTCCTGCCCAGCAACATGAAAGCTGATCTACCCTCGACGATGATGTTGTCCCTTTTGAGAATTTCGTCAAGCTTGTCGCTGATAATTACGTCAAAGTCGATCTCTCCAGACTTGCTCAGGGACTCAAAATCTCTTATAGACCTGATAATAGCGCTTGTATTGTAATTTTCCAGCTTGAATCTTGATGCAAGGATTCCAGCAACCTCAGTGCAGCCTGAGCCCAGATACCCGCATAAAGCGATCTTCAATGAGACCACCAAACTAAAAGTGAAATATACATCTATAAAAGCATTAACCCATCCCTTACAAGCTTTCAGTAAGACCCTTCACCTCAGCATCATTCGCTTCTCTCCAGCATAGCTATATATGACCTCGTCTACCAATGAGTGAAGCAAAAAGGCTGGAGCGATGGAAAATTGCGTATCGCTATAGGCGGGATCGCCCACGAAACGAACACTTTTAACACTAAACCCACAAGCCTCGAGGCTTTTAGAATCCAGAAAGATCAAGATTTACTCAGAGACGATGCTGTAAAAGCTTTGACGCAAGCTGGCGTCGACGTCATACCTACAATCTTGGCGGATGCGCCTCCATCGGGGCTTGTACGGAAAGATGCTTACCTCCGCCTGAAAGAAGAGCTCTTGAGCCGAGTTGAGACAGCTGGGACCCTTGACGGTGTATGCCTCTTCCTTCACGGAGCTATGGAAGTAGAGGACATTGGAAGCGGTGAAACCGATCTGGTCAACAGCATCCGACAAGAAGTTGGCGATGATGCCTTGATCTCTGCAAGTCTAGATCTCCACGGCAACATTGCACCAGAACTGCCGAAGTCCGCTGATATATTGACAGCCTACCGGACTGCACCACACATCGATGTCTCAGAGACCAAAGTCAGAGCGGCTTCACTGCTCGTCGAGTGCATCAGAAGCAAGCTTAAACCTGTTTCAGTCATGGTTAAACTGTCCATGCTTCTGCCTGGAGAGATGGCTGTGACGAGCATTGAGCCCACTCTTAGCTTGTATCGTAAGCTGCAAGAGATTGATCATCTTAGCTATGTGCTTGACTCATCTCTTCTGGTCGGTATGGCATGGGCAGACACCCCGAATGCGGGTGCCAGCGTCCTAGTTGTCGCAAAGGACAAAGATTGTTCAGAGAGAGCTTACGAAGAGGCCTGTAGTCTTGCTAAGGAATGTTGGGAAAGTAGGGCCAAATTTCGGTTGGATGCGCCTTCCGGCTCGATTGATGACACAATAAGAATAGCGAAGTCCCACCCCAAGAAACCAATCTTCATCTCTGACTCCGGAGACAACATCACAGGCGGCGCTGCAGGAGACATTCCACTCTTTGTTGAGCGTTTGATCGCTTCGCGTGCAAAGGAAGCCGTGGTAGCAGGAATACTAGATCCCAATACCGCATTCCTCTGCAGGCAGGCGGGAGTTGGGCACAAACTGAGAATTGAGATTGGTGGAAAGCTTGACAAGGTGAACGGGTACCCCTTGGAGATTGAGGGTAGGATAACTAATGCGTCAAGCAATGGAGCTGTGATCAGAACTGAAGGGACAGATGTAATTCTGACAGCACACTGGCAAGCCTTCACGACCCTTGACAGCTTCACGTCATATGATATTGACCCGCTCGAACGCCGGATCGTGGTTGTCAAGCAAGGATATCTGTTTCCAGAGCTTAGAAAAGTAGCGGCTTTCCACCTTATGGCTCTCTCACCTGGATTCACAAACCTCCAGTTAGACCAGCTTGACTATAGGAATGTCATAAGACCCATCTATCCTCTTGACAAGGATTTTTCATGGGAGCCTGCACCTGAGGTGATTGGTTAGAATAGTCATGCCATTGCAACTTATGAGAATTCCCTGTCGCCGCTTGGATGAAGAAAGATAAAGACTTTTGTTCCTCTGTCTCGATTAGTATGAGATTGTGTAACAATCGACCGTTGAGAAAGCATAGGAGCAAGATGTCTTGAAGCCATTCAGTTTTGTGCATGTGGCTGATCTTCATCTAGGCTATGAACAGTATAATCTCGCCACACGCCGGGAAGACTTTGACAGGGCGTTCCACGAGGTTGTTGAGAAGACCATTGAGCTGAAGCCTGACTTCATGATCATTGCTGGCGATCTCTTCCACCACGCGCGACCTTCGAATACGACGCTGGAGAGGGCGATCGGTAACTTTAGAAGACTGAAAGAGGCGGGGATACCTGTCCTCGCCGTAGAAGGATCTCATGATGCCGCCCCAAATTTGATCACGGGCACGATCCTGAACCCCTTGGACACAGCAGGTCTCATCTATTACCTACCTCGACATGAGGGGGCTTGCTGGAGGAACGAGAATTGCTACGTCTACGGAATCCCAAACTTTAGAACTAGGCAACGCACCGAAAGGGAGCTGCCGGTCTTCTATGAAATAAAGAGGCCTATGCCTAGCTCAGAGGTTTTCAACATTTTTGTCTTCCACATGGCCCTAGATATACCAGAGATATTGAAAGAGCATCCTGGAGCCATAGCTGAAGCTTCTCCCAAGTATATCCCCGAAGGATTTAACTACTATGCGGGAGGACACGTCCACACGCCGTGGCAATTCCCCCTCAAGAAGGCCTTACTAGTCTATAGCGGCTCAACTGAGACCGTGAGCTATGAGGACGCTGGAATTATGAAAGGATTCTACCATATCCAAGTTAGGCAGATCAGTGATGTGGAGATAAACCGTGTAGAGCTAGAGACTCCACGCCTGTTCAAAATCTTGGAAAAGGACTACACAGGGCTTACACCCGAGAAAATCACTGAGATGGCAGCCGATATGGTCAAGGAAGCTGATGAGCCTGGGGCAGTCATCGTGCCTGTGCTGAAGGGAACCCTTCCGGCCGAATCGACACGCAGAGAGATAGACTTGTCTAGGATAAGAAGTGCTGCTGAACAAGCGCTTATTGTGCGCCCTCTGGTCTCAATGAGTGAGATGGGCATTCCTGAAGAGACAATTCGCTCAATCTTTGAAGGTGAAATGAAGGACCTTAAAGCTAAATCCTTCGAGTATTTCGTCCAATTCTTTTCCAAGCGTTTTAAGCCAGAAGATGCTGAAAAGATGGCACACTTGGCCTTGGACCTCATTCAGCTCTTGGTGAAGGGAGATGAAGAGGGACCGAAAAGTCTTTTGGAGGAGGCGTTCAAATGAAGATTAGGGGCATAAAACTCGAAAACATTAGATCCCATACGAGAAGCCTCATTAGTTTCCAAGACGGCTTCAATTGCCTCGTCGGGGGGTTGGGAACTGGGAAATCGAGCATTCTGTTCGCCGTCGACTTTGCATTGTTCGGCGAACCTATAGGGCGGAGCTATGACTATATGCTTCGTGAGGGAACAGACACAGCTAGAGTTGCCTTGAGTTTCGTCCAGAACGGGAGAGAGTACACTATACAGAGGGCACTGAATAGACACGATGACCGTATAAGCCAGGACATGGAACACCTCAAGCTCTTTGAAGGAGAAAGACTGATAGCTGAGATGAAGAGCGATGCTGTTGCCGAACAGTTACGGTCTGTAACGGGCATCGACAGGGAAATCTTCCGCGAGATAGTCTGGGTGCAACAAGAGCACCTCAAAGACATTTTGAATATGCCGCCAAGCGAGAGGCAGAGACGTCTAGACCAGCTTTTTGGACTAGCGGATTATGAAACCTCTTGGGCGAACCTCAGACCAATATTAAGATGGTATGAAAGCGAGAGAAGCGTTCTAGAACGTGACCCAGACATCATTGGAATCCAAGAACTTAGGGTTAGACATGAAGAGACAGTTGGAGAGCTCACTTCAAAGGAATCCGAGATCGAGGAAACGAGGGTTCAACTTCTAGCGGCGGAAAGAAGCCTTGAAGAAGCTTCATCCCGTCTTCAGCAACTTGAAAGTGTACGCGAAAAGAACGATGAGCTTCAGAGGAGTGAATCCGAACTTCAGGTCAAGATAGCGGGTGTGAAGGAATCGACCCGAAGGTTCACCGAAGAGATTGATGTTCGAAAAGCCAAAAACCAGGAGTTGACAGAGCGTTTGAGCCTTCTAAAGACCCAAGAAGACTCATATAGGCAAAGCTTGAAAGACGTAGGGCTGCCATCCAGTCTTACGATTGAACAGCTAAAAGAACACGTGGAAATATTGCAGGAGAAGATATCAAGCAAGCTTGGCGAGGGGGAAAGCCTTAGGAACGAAATCAGACGGTCTACGCAACGCATATCCAACCTCGCAAAGGAAAGTATCTGCCCGCTTTGTCTCCAAGTTCTCAGCCCTGGATACAAGGAAGGGTTAATGACACGTCTCTATCAACAGTCTGCTCATGACAGTCAGCAGCTTAAGGATCTAGAGAAGACGATGGGAGAGTTAGAGCGGGGGCGGAATGTCATAAGCTCTGTCGTTTCAAATCTTCAGACTATCCGAACGAGGATGGAGGAAGTGTCTAGGCAGATGGAGTCAGAAAGGGTCCTTCTTGCTACGGCACAAAAGCGAGTTCAAGAAAAACAGCTGGAAGGAGACCTTCTTCAAAGCGAGATTGATACCTTACGAATGAAGATGAAAGAATTTAACATAGCTGAGTTTGAAGAGGCACAGAGGTTGCGGACAGCCACCTTCGAGCTATTTTCAAGCCTGAAATACAAGGCACAAAGCATAGAGTCGCAGAGGAATGAGATTCTGTCGCGACTGGAAACGCTTGAGGAACGATTAGACAACGCACAAGAGAAGGTGGCACGAATGGATAAGGTCAAGAAAATAATAGAACTCACCCAAGAGATTCGGCAAGCATATCAAAGCATCCGACCGAAGCTCAGAGGCGAATTTATAACCTACCTTGAAAGGGTTGTCCAACAAGTATTGGGTGAACTTACTAGATTGGAGAGCCCGGAGATATCGGTGAAGATTGACGAGAACTATACGCCTATTATAGAAAGTGAAGGTGGATACGAAAGGAGCACAACAAATCTCTCAGGCGGCGAGAGGACATTACTTGCCTTCGCTTACCGCCTCGGCGTCGGCCAGTTGATAATGCAGTGGAGAGTCGGCCACGGGCTCCGTATGCTCCTCTTAGACGAACCGACTGAAAGCCTAGGTAGAGAAGACGGTTCTATCGACAGGCTAGCTGAATCACTATCACGCCTGAAAACCGTCGAACAAATTGTCGCCGTAACTCATAGTGAGGCCTTTGCAGAGAAGGCTGACCACGTCATAAGGCTTGAGAAGCGGGACAACCAAAGTGTCACTTCGATAGAACGGTAGCCAAGATACTTCTTACTCATTCCTTTTATCTGCCAGTATTTTCATATCTAACAATATATGTCCGAACTTTTTGTGAATTGCAAAGAGGAGGTCTATTTGGTGAAAGGGGTCGATGTGGGATGATAAAGATTGGTTGCTGTGGGTACCCAGTCAATAGGAAACGATACCAAGATGCCTTCAGTCTCATCGAGCTAAATAGCACCTTTTATGGCTATCCGAAACTCCCAACCGTCATCCGATGGAGAGAAGAAGCCGGAGAAGGCTTTGAGTTCACGGTTAAGGCTCACCAAGACATAAGCCACAAACACAGGTTAAAATTTGACCATGCGCGAGAACCCTTTGAAAGAATGAAGGAAATCTGCCGGACACTAAACGCTAAGATGCTACTTGTCCAAACAGCGGCTTCCTTCAAGCCTGACAGCATCAATGAGGCTGAGACATTTTTCGGGAAGATCAATCGTCAAGGCTTAACCCTTGTCTGGGAAACCCGTGGTCCACTTTGGGAGAAGATCGATATTCGGGAAAAACTCAGAGCAGTTCTAGAAAGGCTGGATGTCACCCATGTCACAGACCCTTTCAAGGTTATGCCTGTCTACACAGGACAGACAGCCTACTTCCGCCTACACGGACTTGGAGAACGGATGTACTACTACCAATACACGAATGAAGAGCTGCGGAAACTCTACGATCTAGTTAAACCACTTGATATAGCTGACAGGAATGTTTATGTGTTCTTCAATAACCTGTCCATGTTCGATGATGCAAAACGCTTCCTCTCATTCATTAAGCACAGTTGTTTCCCATTACTAACTGGAGCCAAAGGCTTAGATTCAGTTAGGGTAATGGTCAGCAAAGCCAAGTTTCCAACAACAAATAGCGCGCTAATTAGGAAGTCTGGGTGGAGGCTTACCGAACTGGAAGACGGCAGACAAGTCAAGCTTGAAGAGCTACTGAAGGATCTGCCCCAAAGGACCTATAGGAGTGTAGACGAATTACTAAAAGACTTGACACAGACTGTTGAGGATACGCGTTGAAAAAAGCTGTGGTACGTAAATTCCGAGAAACTGATGCGGAAGCAGTGGTAAATATTTTCCAAACATGTGGGCTCATCCGTAATGAAGATGAAAGAGAAAGATCGCTTTACTATTTAAGAAAAGCAGCCACGGAACCGAAATGGTATGCTCATCACCTCGTAGCAGAATTGGATGGAAGGGTTGTTGGCAGAGTAATTCTTGAAGCGCTTTACCATCCCTATTCGGAACTTGTAAACTTGTATGTTCACCCTGATTATTGGGGCATAGGCGTTGGCTCCAGTCTCGTCCAAAGTTGCATCGACATAGCATCTAGCCTCGGTAGCCTGTTGATCTCGTCTATGACTGACCCCGTTGGGAACTTGCCTGCTCATAGGTTATACTCGAAATTCGGGTTCAAACCAGCGATCCTAGGCGACCCATCCGCGGCAAGAGGTCACATGTGGCTTTTCAGGTTCTCAGAAAGGAGCTACGCATCTGAATTTCTGAAAAGACATCCATTCGCTGAGCCCTCAGTGTCACAGTCAAAGATCGAATTTCACGGCCGAATGCTCTATCGGATGGCTTGGACCGACCCCCAAACTAAAGAGAAGTTAACCTTATACATCGAAGGACAACCAAGCCAGACTCTTGAGGGAACTATGCCAAGGGTTGCTGGATTCTCCTTTAAGGAAGAAAAGGTAATGCTAGATATGCTTGTTCAGGAACTTGACAAGACAATCAGACAGGGGGAAGTGTCAAAATTCATTGTTTCCATATGGAATCTTGGGTCTGAAACTCTACGGACGACTTGGACCGCTTCAATCCCGGAAGGAATGGAACTCAATCCTCCTTTGGAGCCACCTCTTTCCGTGGACGTTAGACCCAGTGAAACAAACCATGTACAATATGCCCTTGCTTGGCCGTTAGGCATCAGTCTTCCTGATTTTACAACTTTCTCTACAATACCTGCTACCTGTTTTTACACAATCAAGGGTCTTGCTCAACCTCTCTTTGCATCAGCAGGCTTTGAACGTGAGAGGCAAACATAGATCCTTTAGGTATACTAAATTATCACCATAAAATTAGCGTATCTACATCCCTACCAGTATTTGAACGGCAGGCTATCCATATACTCGTTTAAAGAGCGGATCATGGTCTCACTGGTGGCGCGATAGTTGAGCACCTTCACAAGGGCTGAAGCCAATTCTAGGGTTGTCACGACTGGGATGTTGAATTCAACTGCTAACCTGCGAATTGTGTATTCATCCTCCAGTATGTCAGCTCTCTCCACGTCAGAGTTTACGGTTGGTATGTTTATCACGAGATCGACCTTTTGCTGAATAATATAATCAAGAATATTCGGCTTCTTTTCTGCCTCCTTGACTTTATGGAGGACAGTAATAGGATTCAGCCCAGCCTTCCTCAAAGCGTCCGCGGTATGTTCAGTGGCGTATATCAGGAAGCCTAACGCTCTCAGACTCTTTGCAAGTGGAATAACCTTTCTTTTCATCTTCTCGCCACCGACCGTAATCAAAACGGAACTATTCCCCCTTGGCATTTTGAACTCAACCGACTGTAAAGCCTTGAGAAGCGCATCCGCTAAGTTCTCACCTATGCAGGCCGCTTCCCCTGTGCTCAACATCTCGACACCCAAGATCGGGTCAGCCCCAGTCAATCGCATAAAGCTGAACTGTGGAACTTTAACGCCGACATGCGTGACTGACGGAAGCTCATCTAGGCTTAGTTCCCGGAGTGTGTTGCCAAGCATTAGAGCTGTGGATACTTCAATAAGATTGACACCTCTGGTTTTGCTTACATAGGGAAGCGACCTTGATGCTCTTAGGTTACACTCGATGACTGAGACTTCGTCGTTCTTAACAAGGAATTGTATGTTGAAAGGCCCCCTTATTTCAAGAGCCCTAGTAATCGCTCGTGAGTACTGCTCAATTCTCTTTATGATATTGCTGCTAAGGGTTTGAGGTGGAATGCTCATAACAGCATCACCACTATGGACCCCTGCCTGCTCCACATGCTCGATCACAGCCCCAATCAGAGTGTCTTCGCCGTCTGAGACGCCGTCAACTTCGACCTCCTTTGCTCCCTCTACAAATTTAGAGATCACAACCGGATGTTCTTGTGAAACGCTTGCTGCTAACTCCAGGTAATCCCTGAGTTCTCGCTGGCTCCACGCAACCCTCATCGCATAGCCGGACAGAACATAACTAGGACGGATCAAAACTGGATAACCAATCTCATCAGCAAATCTCTCTGCATCCTCGATTGTGGTCATCTTGCTCCACTTGGGCTGCTTGATGTCAAGACGGTCTAGAAGTGAGCTGAATCTGGATCTGTCCTCGGCTTCGTCTATGCTTTGGCTTGATGTGCCGAGTAGATTGACGCCAGCCCTAGCCAGCCTTAACGCTAAGTTGTTTGGAATCTGACCTCCGACGCTCCCAATCAAGCCCATGGGCCGTTCCCTTTCGTAGATATCCAGAATCCGTTCAAGCGTCAACTCTTCGAAATATAGCTTGTCTGAGACATCATAGTCTGTCGAGACTGTCTCAGGGTTGTAGTTTATCATTATCGCCTCGTCTATCCCGCGCCTCTTCAACGCCCAGATCGTGTTCACGCCGCCCCAATCAAATTCAACGCTTGAGCCGATTCTGAAGACGCCGGCGCCTAGAACTATGACCTTCTTCTTATCCAGATCAAAGGTGATATCATCCTCGTCGCCGTGGTAGGTTAGATAAAGATAGTTCGTTTTTGCCGGCCATTCAGCCGCCAGAGTGTCGATTTGTTTGACTACAGGCATTATCCCATTTCTCTTCCTGAACCTTCTGACAACCATCTCATCCGTCTTAAGATATCCTGCGATTTGGTTGTCTGCGAAACCCAGACACTTTGCCTCTCTGATCAGCTCCACGGCGTCTCCGCTGGTTAGATTCAATGCCTTCAGCTTCTTCTCCATCTCGATGATGTTGTGGATCTTGTACAGGAACCAAGGATCGATTCCGCTCAGTTGGTAGATCTTTCTGATCGGAATACCCATCTTTATGGCCTTGACAACTTTGAAGAGTCTCTCGTCGGTGGGGTTCTCTAAGTTGTCTAATACGCCTTCAACTGGTTCGGGCATTTCGTCGTCACCGTTGCCAACAACCCCGGCCTTGCTGATGTCGAGCATTCTGATTGCCTTTTGAAGCGCCTCTTCAAAGTTTCTGCCAATAGCCATGACTTCACCTACTGATTTCATCTGTGGACCGAGATGGGGATTGACGTTTCTGAACTTCCTAAGGTCCCATCGCGGAATTTTCACCACCAAATAATCGAGGGCAGGCTCAAAACAAGCTGTAGTGACACCTGTAACCTTGTTGATCAGCTCGGGCAGAAGATAGCCGATGGCTAATTTGGCAGCAATATATGCTAATGGGTAACCTGTAGCCTTGCTCGCTAAGGCTGAGCTCCTGGACATCCTAGCATTGACCTCGATGGCGCGGTAGTCTTCTGACTTAGGGTGTAGAGCCCACTGTATGTTGCATTCACCAACTATGCTGAGGCTTTGGATGACCCTTATTGATGCTGAGCGGATCAGATGGTATTCACGGTTCGTCAATGTCTGCGACGGAGCGATGACGATCGAGTCGCCCGTATGGACGCCCATGGGGTCAAAGTTCTCCATATTGCAGACTGTTAGACAGTTGTCCTCGTAATCCCTCATCACCTCGTACTCGATCTCTTTCCATTTCCCGATATATTCCTCAACCAGAACTTGGGTTATCATGCTCTGGGCGAGGGCACGGCTGACGATCTCCTCCAACTCTCTGTCGTTGTCAGCCACGCCTGAGCCCTTCCCCCCCAGAGTGTAGGCTACTCTTACGATGACCGGGTAGCCCAATTCGGCGGCTATTTTTCGCGCTTCTTCAACTGAAGTGGCCGATCTGCTCTTTGGTATAGGGATGTTTGCTCTTATCATTGCTTGTCTGAAAAGCTCTCTGTCTTCAGTGTCTTCGATCGCCGCTATCGGGGTTCCTAGAACCTTGACATCGTATTTCTCTAATATGCCCCCCTTTGCAAGCTGAACGCCACAGTTGAGCGCTGTCTGCCCACCAAAACCGAGTAGAATCCCGTCAGGTCTCTCCTTTTCAATGACCTTCTCAACGTATTCAGGCGTAACAGGTAAGAGGTAAACCTTGCCAGCTAAGCGGGGGTCGGTCTGTATTGTCGCTATGTTGGGATTTATCAGGACGGTCTCGACATCTTCTTCTTTCAAAGCCTTTAGACACTGGCTTCCAGAGTAGTCGAATTCAGCGGCCTCACCAATTTTTATAGGACCACTTCCCAGCACTGCGACCTTTCGCACCCACTCGAACTTCGGCATGTCTTTCACCCCAAGCTCCTCAAGAACGAGTCGAAGATGAACTCCGTGTCATAGGGTCCTGGAGAAGCCTCTGGATGCCACTGCACAGCAAATATCCTTCCGTCCTTGTGTCTAACTCCTTCAACCGTCTTATCGTTCGCGTTGATGTACCAGACCTTCAAGTCTGTGCCTTCAAGCGAGTCCGCCTTCACGGCGAATCCGTGGTTCTGAGTTGTTATATAACATCGTCCAGTCTCAAGGTCGAAAGCAGGCTGGTTCTGCGATCTGTGACCGTACTTTAACTTGTAGGTATCTCCTCCAAGGGCCAAGGAAAGTATCTGATTCCCCAAGCATATGCCCATCACCACAACCCTCTCCCCGCACAAACCTTTGACTGCTTCAATCGTCTTCTCACATCTTTTTGGGTCGCCTGGGCCGTTGCTTATGACTACTCCGTCAGGTTTGTATTCAAGAATTTCGTCGCATGAGAAGTCATAAGGCACACGGACAACATCAACCTTGTGCTTGAATAGGTTTCTTATTATACTGGATTTCGCGCCGCAGTCTATGACGGCTACTTTCTTGCCTCCATCAAGCTTGTATTGGACTGGCTCTTTTATCGTGACTTCGCCGACCAAGTCCCGCATGTTTGGGTCTGGAGCTGCTTTCACCTCTTCTTGCAGCTTGTCCAGTTCAGGTTTCTTTCCCCCTGGGCACACCTCTAGTACACCAAGCATGACCCCTTTTTCTCGAAGCTTCTTCGTAAGCGCACGTGTGTCGATTCCATAAATGCCAGGGATGCCTTCGCTTCTAAGCCATGCATCCAATGTCCTTTTAGACGCCCAGTGATAGGGTTCTCTGCAAATCTCGTGTATAACTAGTCCGGTAACTTTTATCCCAATGGATTCAAAGTGTAGGGGAACCCCAAACATGAAGTCATCATAGGCTGGAACCCCATAATTACCGATCAATGGATAGGTCAAAGTTAAAATCTGTCCCTCGTAGGACGGGTCGGTCAAAGACTCTGGGTAACCTACCATGGAAGTTGAGAAGACAACTTCACCGGAAACCTTACGGGTAGCCCCAAAACCCTTGCCTATGAAAAAAGTCCCATCTTCAAGAACAAGAACAGCCTTTCGGGCTTCATGAGGGCGCTTTCCGGCTTTCAAACGACCCTTCCCTCAGCAATTAAGAAACGCACATTTAAGCGTTACGGTTCTGTGAAATTTCACTAGTTGCATTCATGTATGATTGGGCTATGGAATTCAGGCTTCTCTCAGCTTCCTCTAGTCTAAGTTTCTTTCCTGAAACCCATCTACCGGAAACAGCCAATGCCGTCTTTCTTGCCTTCATCATTCTTTTTACTTCACCTTCGGAGGGCCCACCTCTAACCTTATGAGACTCGACAAAACTGGAGAGGTCAACGGCTTTGCGTATCTCTTCCACTTTCACATCGAGCGGGGAGCCCAGAAACTCTTTAGACGCCTCCGATAGGAGCTCGGCTGTCAAATCCGTCAGCGATCTTCCCTTCTCTATTAAGACTCTAACGGCAAACCCAACAATTCTATGAGCAGTTCTGAATGGGACCTTGTGATTTCTGACAAGGATATTAGCCAGTTCTGTTGAGGTTAGGAAACTCAGCGCAGTATTGTCTAGGAAATCAGGTCTCACCCTAAGATTTGGAAGAATCTCAGTGAACATCTTTAGGCAGCCCTTCGCATTATCGATCGCGCCCCATAGCCTAGGTGTGATTTCCTGGAAGTCCAAGTTATAGGAAGATGGCAACGCCTTCAACGCCACAATGGATGCCATATAATCGCCAATGATGATGCTCATCCTGGCACGAATAGCCTCCAGAACATCAGGGTTTTTCTTCTGAGGCATAATGCTACTCGAGGAAGCCAACTCGTCTGGGAGCTCAATCATACCAAACTCGACTGTGCTCCAGACTATCAAGTCTTGCTCGAGACGGGTGACGTCCACAGCCATTATTGACAACATAGCCAAGACCTCAAGCAGGAAATCCCTTGTAGTCACAGCGTCTAAGGAGTTCTCGAGAATCCCGGCGAAGCCCAGTAGGTCCGCAACTCTTTCACGGTTTATCGGAAAGCTCGTCGTGGCCAGGGCTCCTGCTCCCATTGGGCATAGATCCACGCGGGCGTAAGCTTCTTTGAACCTTTCGAGAGTTCTTTGCAGAGAGTCAAATTGTGCAAGTAGGTAGTGAGCGAAGGTCACTGGTTGGGCTGGTTGAAGATGCGTGTATCCAGGTATGATTGTGTTCAAGTGCCCTTGGGACTTTAGGAGTAAAGCCTCCTGTAGCTCACACACCGCCTCTATCAGACTTAGAAGTTCCTCGCGTAGGTTCATCCTTATGGCTGCGGCGACTTGGTCGTTTCGACTTTTAGCCAAGTTCAGGTTTCCGCCAACGTCGCTCCCTACCTCCTCAAGCACTTTCTCCTCGACGGCCATGTGAGCATCTTCAATATCCGGCCTCAAAACCAATCCTTTGTCGAGCTTCATCAAAGCCCCTAAGATCTTCTCCCCATCGTTTCGCCCGATGATCCCCTTCTCAACAAGCATTATCACATGGGCTTTGTTAATGCTTATGATGTGCCTCAGTATCCTTGTGTCATCTTTGACAGAAGATGTGAATTCAACAACATCTTTTCTAACAGATGTAAGCCTACCTTTCCTTAGGAGATCAGACATTGGACTTCTTTCCCGCCTTTTTCTTAAGAGCGTTCGCCACCCTTGTCGGCAAGCCCCAGAGCTCAATAAAGCCAGCTGAAAACGATTGGTCAAAGGTAGTGTCGATGTTGTACGTTGCCAGGTCCTTGTCATAAAGTGACATGGAAGAAGAACGCCCGATTATTCGCAGACCACCCTTATACAGTTTAGCCTTAACCTCTCCGCAGACACGTTCCTGAGTCTTATCGACGAAAGCGTCAAGGTCATCCTTAAGCGGATCCATCCAGAGACCAGTGTATGTGAGGTAGGCCCACAATGCATCTACCTCTTGTTTGAATGACAACTCATGCCTTGTCAACACTAGCTTCTCTAGATCTTTATGCGCCTCGATGATAACAGTGGCTGCGGGGCATTCGTAGACTTCTCGGGACTTGATTCCTACTAATCTGTCCTCAATGTGGTCGACGCGTCCGATCCCGTGCTTGCCCGCAACTTTGTTAATAGTCTGTATAAGGGTCACGGGTTCCATCTCCTGCCCGTTCACCGCCTTTGGCATGCCTTCTTCAAACTTCAATTCCAAATATTCAGGCGCATCAGGAGCCTTCTCCGGGGAAATCGTCCATTCAAAGATGTCCTCAGGCGGTTCTTGATCTGGGTATTCTAGAACGCCGCATTCAATTGATCGACCCCAAAGGTTCTGATCTACGCTGTAGGGCCTATCGGCGTCAACTGGGATTGGGATCTCGTTTGCTTCGGCGAACTTGATCTCAGCATCCCGTGTCATCTTCCATTCCCTAACAGGCGCTATCACGTTTAGACCGGGAGATAATGCTTTCACAGAAACTTCCATGCGAACCTGATCGTTACCTTTCCCAGTACATCCGTGCGCAACTGTCGTGGCGCCTTCCTTCTCTGCCACCTCAACAAGTTTCCCAGCTATAAGCGGGCGAGAAAGCGCGGTGCTGACAGGATATTTCTCTTCGTATAGGGCGTTAGCTTTCACAGCCTGGAACACGTAATCCTTGGCAAACTCTTCTTTTGCCCCTATTGAGTAATGCCTTAGCACACCTAGATTGTAAGCCTTTTCTTCGATGGCCTTGAGGTCTTCTTTCTGGCCCAAATCGAGCGTGACCGTTACGACTTCAGACTCATACTTCTGCTGAAGCCATTTGAGTAGAACTGAAGTATCCAATCCACCCGAATATGCTAGGACTATCTTGTTTCTCAAGCCTTACTACCTCCAAGGTTCTACGGAGAGAAGAGGAAAACCTTATATATATTTATTGGTCAAATTATGTCAAAAATAGATTTAAGTGACCGAAAATGGTCGAAGCTTCCCTTTCAAGAACAGTTCAGTCTCTCATACGGGATGATTCTCCACTACAAGACGCTCTTAGGAGAGGTTACGCAAACTACAGCGCCATAGCCCGTCTACTCAAGCCTAGAGTTGAGGAGGCTCTGGGAAGGAAGGTCGCACTTGAAGGGTTGATAACAGCGGTTAAGAGAGCCAAGCCTGGCTTCGCGCCTAGCTTGGAATATTTGAAGATCATTGCAGGGAGCGTCATAAACCTCAGAACAGATGTTGCCAAGATATCCATGGAGAAGACCAGGAGAAACCTTGAGAAGGCAAGGCATATATCGGCAGACTTCCCTGAAGCCTTCTTCCAAGTTCTGGAAGGTGCAACTACTTTGACGCTCGTTACTGATCAAAGAATTTTTACCCGAATTCAGTCCGTTTTCAGAGAAGTGGAGACACTGGAAGAGAAAGAGAACCTTACAGCCATAATCGTGCAGAGTCCAAAGGGAATAGTTGACACTCCTGGATGTATTGCGTCTTTCTACAACTCGATCTCCATGGCGAAAATTAACATTGAGGAGACCATTAGCTGCTTCACAGAGACCATAATAGTACTCCGTATGGAGGATGCCGCTAGAGCCTTCAGTCTCCTCACAAACCTCATAGCAAACGCTAGGAAAATAACGTACATATCCTAGCGAGCTTTTGGCGTCTTTCGTTTCTGCTTTAAGGGCTAAAGGAAGCCTTCAAGGAATCGTTTTCCTCGCAACAGGCCATCTTCTGGAGTGAAGAAGGGGTCCTCGTGTTCGATGCTAAGTACAGAGTCATACTTCACTTCTTTGAGCGCTGTTAGGTAAGCGTTCCAATCCAGGCTTCCCCAGCCTGGAATTCTATATCTCCACCAACCCTCTCCGAGAACACCTACTTCCCTAAGCTTGAACTTCAAGATCTCTGTATCTTTGGCATGTGTATGATGTATTCTAGGACCAAACGTATGAACTGCCTTGACGTAGTCAATGTGTTGCCATAATAGATGTGACGGGTCAAAGTTGAGGCCCAGAGTCTTGTCAGGGACTGCCTCCAGGGTTATCTGGAAGTGATCCAAACCTTGGAGGTTCGTGGCAAACCAGTTCTCCAGAGCGATCTTGAGGCCTTGCTCTCTGGCCTTGTCAACTAGAGGATTGAATACTTTGGGAAAATCTTCCTTTAGAGTCCGTATCTTGCTCTTTCCTTCAACAGGGAAACCAGCTAAGGTACAGACGACTTTGACGTCTAGGATTGATGCGGCTTCTAACACCTTCTTAAGGAACTTCTGCTCCTGTGGATTTTCCAGTATCTTTGCACTGTAGAAGGCTAGGCTCGTAATCTGTAGGTCTTTGCCGGATAGGACACGCCTAACCTCTCCCGCGTCTCCGCTTAAGACTCGGTCAATATCGAGTTGCTTCGATGCAGGCGAGACGCCCATCTCCAAACCCTTAAAGCCGTTAGTTGATGCCCAATCTACAAGGTCTTCGAGTTTCCAATTACCTAATGGAAACGTGAGAAATCCCACAAACAATTCTAACCCTCGCTCCATATTTCCGCCATCTTTCCTATATAGGTTTAGCCCAGTCCGGTTCGAGCTAAGTGAATATCACGGACACGTAGAAGAGATGACTGCTGCAACATCCTATTTATATTAGTTTTTCTATCATCTCACCGGAGGCGACTTCCTTTAGAATTTCCGGATGAAGGTGAAGAGATGCAGAGAAAAGTGAAGTTAGGTTTTATAGGCTGCGGTCTGATGGGGCAGTGCGTTCACTTGCCTTCCTTTCACAAGGTCAAGAATGCCGAGATCGCCGCTATTGCAGAATTAAGGCCAAAGCTCGCCAAAGCCGTCGCAGAAAGATGGAAAATCAGAAAAGTCTACTCTTCTCACCTCGAGATAATTGAAGACAAGGAGATCGATGCTATAGTCGAGATTACAAACAAGTCTGCACATGCAACCATAGCTATAGATGCCCTCAAAGCCGGGAAGCACGTCTTCACAGAGAAGCCAATCGCCACGAACAGCAAGGACGCTGGAGAGATGGTAAGAACGGCAGAGAAGCATGATGTCAAACTCATGGTTGGTTATATGAAGCGATTTGACACGGGTGTTTTGAAGGCAAAAGAAGTATTCGAAGAGTTCGCCAAGAACGATAAGATAATTTATGTCAGATCCCACCTCTTCGGAGGAGATTGGATATGCGGCCCAACAGCTGAGGATAGGATAGAGACTGGAGAACCCTATCCAAAGATCGAGCCTAGATTCCCGGAATTCGTTCCTGAGGGCTTCACGCCGATCATGGACAATCTGCTCGAGCAGATACATGATATAAACCTGCCTAGATACTTCCTTGGTGACCCGATTGTTGCTCAATTATTGAAACTCTGGCCAGGTGGGTTTCTAGCTCTTCTGGGATATGAGGACTACCCTCTTCTGTTGGAGATGGGCTCAATCACAGCGGATTTCTGGGATGAACAACTGATTATGTATTTCAAGAATGGTTGGATTGACTTAAGGCCCCCTCCGCCTTTACTAAGAAATGTGCCCACCAAGGTGCATGTCTATCGCGCAGGCAATGTCCAACGAGATGAATTCCTGCATGGAGCCTGGTCATCGCCCTTCGAAAGGCAGGCTCAACACTTCGTCGACTGCATAGCTGAAAATAAGGAGCCAATCTCCAGTGGGCTAGACTCGTATAAGGACATTGTAATCATTGAGTCTATCCTCAGGTCGGCAATTGAGGGTAGAATAGTAGAAATAAGATTCAGCATATGAAAACGGACGGCTGCCATTGAAAATATAATTAGAGCAGCAACTTTCATAGTTCGTCTCTACCTTGGGCTTATTAAGATGACTTATTCAAAAAGGTCTGGACGTTTAATTCTGACAGTCTATGGATTAATGTGTGTTAGAGATCTTGCTTGAGAGATTGGGTTAATCTGTCTTGATGCCTAAGTAGACCTTGCCCAGATCTTTGTGACTGAGAAGCTCTTTGGAATCGCCCTCATACATCAGTTTGCCGCTCACAAGGAGAATGGCTTGGTCCCCGTGTTCGAGGGCTCTTCTGGCGTTTTGCTCTGCCAGCATGATTGTGATTCCGTAATTGTCCCTTAGGTGTAGTATTTTATTAAGGACCTCCATGGCCATTTTCGGCGCGAGGCTTGCTGTTGGCTCGTCGAACAACATGACTTGCGGTCTTCTCATCATCGCCATTGCCATAGCCAGCATCTGTCTCTCTCCGCCGCTAAGTGTCCCCGCCCTTCTACCCATGTACTCCTTTAGCACAGGGAAGTCTTCCAACACCTCTCGAGTACGTTTACTAGCTTCATCCTTTCCTAAAATGTAGCCCGCCATAAGCAGATTCTCTTTAACATTGAGATTAGCAAAGACGTTGTTGACCTGAGGTAAGTAAGCTACGCCTAGCTTTGTCACTACGTGGGGCGCAAGCCCAGTTATGTCTTTTCCATTAAATAGTATCTTTCCCGAGTAGACTTGCGCTATTCCCATCACTGTTTTCAATAGTGTGCTCTTTCCGCTTCCATTAGGTCCTACTAGTACGGTGATTTCTTTGCCTTCTATTTTGGCACCGATATCGAAGAGCACATGGAGCTTCCCGTAGCCCGCGTTAATGTCCTCGATCCTTAACGTATTTCATCCACCCAGATAACTTTCCATTACAATCGGGTCGTTTAAAACTTTCTCTGGATTTCCTTCAGAAACCATTTTCCCTCTTGCCATGGCGTAGACGTAATCAACAAATGCTAAGACGAGTTCAAGCCGATGCTCGATGATCAAGAAGGTGACTCCGAGCTTCTTCTTCATCTCGGTGAAGTAGTAGAATATCTCTTCCACAAGCTTTGGGTATATGCCTGCGGCCGGCTCGTCCATAAGGATTATCTTGGCCCCACTCATGATGGCTCTTCCAGCTTCAACCAGCTTCATCTGCCCTCCACTCAGATGAGTAGCTGGCTCGTTCCACATATGATCAAGGTTAAGGATTCCCAATAGTCTGAAAGCCATCTCAGTCGCCTTCTCCTCTTCTTCCAGCCATGCTGCTTTCAACGGTGCCCTTAGAAACCCTTCTCCAGGATTACTCCTGTAAGCTGTAAGTAGATTCTCTAGAACTGTAAGTTTTTGAAACGGTTGTGGAATCTGAAAGGTTCTTACGAGACCCGCAGCGTACACTTTATGAGGCGGCCATCTGGTGATGTCTTTGCCATCGAATTTGACCTTTCCTTTGTCTGGGTTATAGAATCCTGTGATACAGTTTATGAGGGTTGTTTTGCCGCTTCCATTGGGACCTATGAGCATGGTCATCAATCCCTTTGCGACGCTAAGGCTTATGTCATCTAGCGCAACAAGTCCGCCGAAAGTCTTCCTTAAGTCTTCAACAGAGAGTATGTTCTCCATAAACAACACAAAAAAAGAGGGGAAGTAGTATATATAGGTCTAGTCCCACACAACCGAATCTGTTGCTAGAATATACTTGCCCACGATGTCCCAGTTGTATTCACCGGGAGCTGTCTCCACGATCTGCCATATGTCGTAGTCGCCTGCTTTCCTGTCGCCGTTCTCGTCAAGTTCGACCCAACCTGAAGAACCAAAGAAGGATTTTGTAACTTCGGGCAGGGCTTCTTTGATAGCCTCAGGATCCGTCGAATCCGTCTTCAAGACAGATAAAGCGTATGCCCAGACAATATCATAGACGGCGTAGGAATACGATTCTGGGTCTCTTCCCAGAACTTCCAACCCGTTCCGTCGGACCATGTCCCACTTGGCAGATTCGGTCGGTGCGAAGATTGTGGATGGGTAGCCAACTTTTACAGCGAAATCTAGCACTACAGGGTCTTCAATCATCGAGGCGCTTCCGGCAGTTCCGTCGCTTCCGTACCACGCTACTGTTGTTAAAACGTCGTATTCGCTAGTTGCAGTGAAGATCGCATTGACTTCTTCAAACGATATGTCCAAGACGCATACTTGGTCGGTTCCGTAAAGGTCCACTGCACTTGCCACTTTGCTTGCTAGGAGGCTTGCTTCAGCTGAGAACTCCTCTTTCATTGGGTCGTACAGTATTCTTTCGAGCACAACGCCTCCCAATTGGGTAAACTTGGTCACAGAAGCATTTTCTAGTCCGACTCCCCATGCATCGTTGCTCGCAATTGTAATCACATACCTTTTTCCGTCGTCATACATTATCCTGCCGATTGCTGGTCCTTGTCCAGCTTTGTCGGTCGGACAGAATCTGAAAACAGAATCATCCGGTATCGACAAGTCTGGCGCAGTTGAGGACTGGCTTATTGTCAGCATATTATTGGCATCTAGATATCCCTTGATCGCCCTGATTTCTGCGCTGCTCAACGCACCTATGAGAAGCTTTATGCCTCTGGCCGCAAAACTCTCAACCGCCTCCAAGGCCAAGTCGGGCACTGCTTGGGTGTCTTCGACAACTATCTCCAGCGTCCATTGTGCGCCGATAGCTTGTAAAAACGCGTTTACATGCTTAGCCGCAAGTGTCGCAGCGACATATTCGTTCTCTCCGAAAGTGGCCAAGCGACCGCTCATTGAGAACAATCCGCCGAGCTGGACCTTTCCAGTTATGGTTGATTCAATTGGCGCCTCTACACCCACTCCGACCAATGCTATCTTCATCTCTTCGACTATTGCCAATGTGCTGTTAAGTTCCGTCTGTGTCGATTCAAGTTCAGTCTGAATTGCGTTACGGTCAGCGATTGCGCTGTCACGTTCACCTGTGACAACCTCAAGTTGTTCTTGCAGCTCTTCGTACTGTGACTGTGGAACTACCCCTGTCGGTGCAGGTTTCACCAGCCAGCCGACGCCAGCTCCGACCAGAAGACCTATCAGCAAAACCACGATAAGGTATGTTCTAGCTGTTTGACTCAACACAAATCTCTCCATATTTAGCTATGGTTTTTCAACCATGACCCATATTTATCGTTGCGTATTCCTTAAAAGTCTTGCGATTATACTATAGATTCCATAGATGCCTGGCAAAGCAGAAAAGCAGCAAGAAGAAGAATCCACTATTTTCTGGTTGTGGACAGACGAGACCCCTACCTATACGACTACACAATTCAGATTCACTAACGTGAAGTGGCACTCCAGTGAACGAGGTGCAACTCGTTTGGCAGTTTTCTGTAACCTAGCGGTAGGGAAAATCTTAATTCTACCCTGCATTCTCTTACTAGAGGAAATGGCATGATTGACCCGATATTATATAGCAGAGCTATCATCTTTAGCAGTCTGCTTTCGCTTCTAAGCGTCGGGCTCACCCTTACATATCTTACGACTAAAGTTCCCAACTTTGCCCACGGATCTTTCGCTGCTGTTGGAGCATACATAACTCTGACAGCAATAAGGGTGTGGCAAGGGGGCGCGTATCAGTATCTTTTCTTAGCCCCAATTATCGGAGGCTTGATTGCGTTGGCGCAATACCTCGTCATCTTTAGGCCTCTAATGCAAAGAGGAGCTACAACTGTCACGCTTATGATAACCACACTTGCTATGGACTTCATAATATTGGCGATACTCAACATTTATGCTGACTATCTGTCGAGGGTTTTCAAAGTTGACTCAAGATACTTCCTCTTTTCCACCTACTACGACGTGAATATATGGGGACAGAGAGGCTTGTTGATAGTAGCTCCAACCCTTTCGGCAGTAACGGTCATATCGCTATATCTAGTGTTGACAAAAACGAGATTCGGGGTTGCAATGAGAGCCGCAATCGAGGATTCTTCTTTGGCCAGCGTAGTGGGCGTGAATGTAAACTTGGTTTACGCAGTTTCTTGGTTCATGGCAGGTGCCTTAGGAGGACTATCAGGAGCACTCGTACCTCTATGGCAACCTGGTAACCCAGACATGGGCTCAAGATGGATAGTGAGCATATTCGCGGCAAGCACAGTGGGCGGCATCTACAGCCTTTATGGTGCCATACTGGGGGGTTTCCTGATCGGTCATGCAGAAATACTCGGTACCAGCTACCTTGCCTCTTGGCTTGGCGCATGGATCATACCATACAGGCCCCTAATCCCATTAATAGCAATAGTTGCTACGCTCTTGCTGGCTCCAAGCGGACTTGCCGGGGTCAATTGGCGTGCCCTGACTACGCTAGTGAGAACAAAGGTTCGGCAAACGATACTGAAAACGCGAAGACAAATTCAATGATTATCTAGGTTTGACTCTTTTGTCCTTTTTTCCTGCGATTCACCGGTCGAAAGTTTCGTAAATTTGACTAGACTCTTCTTACCTAGTGTGGGTGTCGGCTTCTCTGGTAGGATTCCCTCAGGCCTATACATCTGTATGAGTACCAGCATCACGCCAAGCAACAAAGGGTCGAGCCAAACGACATCGAAGGGAACGAAAGGAACAAGATATCCTTTGTAGTAATCTATGAATCTTCTGAGGGCGGTAAAGGCGAATGTTCCTACCAAGATACCTATGTTGTTTCCTGCGCCGCCCAAAATGACTATCACCCAAGGCCAGAAGGTCCATGTATCCCTGCGATAACTTGTGCTGATCACGCCCGCCGCTTTGAACGCATCTAAGCTTCCAGCGATCGATCCAATAACCGACGCTATTATTATGACTTTCATCCTTATCCGGGTAACATCTTTGCCGAGCGATTCTGCCACAGTCTCATTATCCCTTACAGCTCTCAACATCCTGCCCAAAGGCGACCTTAACAGTTGCTCCGCATAGAGAAATGCCACTAGGCAGACACCAAGAATGAAAACCGCTATTACGGCATACCTAAGATCGCCCGCCCAACGGAAAGGATCTGGCACCAAGACGCCTATGTTTCCTTTAATGATGGGACGATAGTTGTAGCCTATGACCTGAATTCCTTCACCCATCGCAAGAAGCGTTATGCCTAGATAGTCCTCGCGAAGCCTTATTGCGGGATAACAGGCCACCAGACCTAGAATAGCTCCTACTACTCCCGATAAGGCTAGAGTAACAAAGAAGACAGCGAGGCTGACCCAGGGGTTTTCTGTGAGTACTTGGTTCACTTGCGTAACAATCGCTGTATTGTCGGTGATGTAGTCTAGGCCAGGACCTATGCCGAAAAGCCATGCTACCAGCCTTCCTGGAAAGGAACCAACCACGAAAGCACCTCCAGCAACAGACAAGACCTTTCCAAAGTTGGGAACACCAGTGTATCCATACTCCAAGTTAAGGCTGAGCGCCACTGTGAGAAATATTGCGAAAAAGATGGCAAAGTCTCTTATGAATATTATCAGCTCAGCTGAAATCTCCATGGACTTGGCGCCTCTAACTTTCGATAGTCTAGGGCATCTTCAGAAAATAAGCCGGTACTAAGTTTATAAAGGTTTCATGTCATTTACTTCAGATCAAACGAACAGTAGCTGAATCCCATGGAGACCATCATGGACCTTTACCTGTTCTTACTATCTGCTGCCTTCATCTCTCTCACAGGGGTGATGAGTCCAGGTCCAGTGTTCGCTGTGACCATAGCCAAGGGGTACAGAGATAGAATCGCAGGTGCTCTGATCGCTTTCGGACACGGCGTAATCGAGTTTCCTCTGATGGGCCTTATCTATCTAGGTTTTTCATGGTTCTTTGCTTTCAGGGAAACAAAGACAGTTATTGGCTTCCTCGGAGGCTTGATGTTAGTGTATATGGGAGTTGACATGTTAAAGTCAAGGCGTAAAAATGAGAACGGGATAGTTGAAGATGTCAAGCATGGTTCCTTGGGTGCCGGCATCATTACAACACTTGCCAATCCATATTTCTTCCTCTGGTGGGCCACCGTCGGTCTCGCTCTTATAAGGAATGCAGCTGATTTTGGAACGATTGGCTTCCTTCTATTTGCCATGACTCACTGGCTATGTGACTTTTTCTGGGACCTGTTTGTCTCGATGACAGTCTTCAAATCGAGGCATCTTTGGAGTAAGAAAGTTCAGGAGATAGTTCTTGGGTTCTGCTCAATCGTGTTGGTCGGGTTCGGAGCGTGGTTTATAGTTTCAGTCCTAATTTGAGTTCAGAGGGACGTGACAAGTGTAGCAGCACCTGAGCGCCCTTTCTTAGCTACTTTAAGATGGTTACCTAGGAGCTTACGCTTTGATAGGTAATAGGCAATGAGCTAAATCTCGATGCTTGCTGCTTTCTCTTGTGCCCTTTTAGAGAAAAACTTGAAAACAAGAGCTGAGTAAGCAAGTATGGGAATAGCCAATAGCAGGTTGATCTCAATCCTCAATCTCCAGAGAAGGCTTAGCGTGACATAAGCGTAGGTCGGGAAAACAAGTAGACTGAACAAGAGCATGGATGCCCAGCCTATCATAAGCGAGGGCACTGCCCTGCGTCTCTTTCCGAGGAAGTGCACCATAGCGAAAAGGCTTGTGGAACAACCTATCAGAGAGACCGATGCAATCAAAACTAGTGGTAACAGTGGGTCAATCTGGCTAACAAAGGTGAGGATGAGTATAGTTGCGGCGGGCACAACGAATGCTGTCAAGGTAAGATCGTACAGAAGTGATTTGACGATGAATCCCAAATCTACTGCTGAGCTGAACGGGATCCAAAGGTTATCCAGTTCGCTAACTCTCCAGTTGCTTATCAGCATGGCTGGAACAATGAAGGAGTAGATCCCTAACACGAATAGCCATACTGGAAATGGGACCTCTCCTATTCTGCTTACAACACTCATGATAGAAACTATCAAGTAGAATAACAGAACGGTGAAGAGGCTTCCATCTCTGATCATGCGGATGAACTCTTTCCTCATTAGAAACCGAAGAAGCGATTCCGATCTAAGGTCCAACGTAATTCCCATCCCAACTCGCGAAAAGAGTCTGATATTTCCGTACATTTTTACTGTCTGCATTCTCATTGATGTGTCGAAAGGAGAGACTAGTGGAACGGGCTTCGCAAACTGGAAGATGTTTTTCACTGAACAAAGCATAAACAGAACAAAGGAGGCAAGAAAATAGCAGGCCATAGCCAAGAAAGAGTGGGCTGGCGGTATTCTTCCGTATAAAGCAAGCAAGAGAGCTTGAGCAAGAAATGTCGACGGGTATGGAAGTTCGCTGACCTTCAGAGGGAGGGGAACCATAAGTCCGACCGCAGGTAAGAGCAACCAAAATATGAGAAAAATCGCAGTAATCCTTGTTAGTTGACCCTTACTAACAGACTGTAAGATAGAGAAAGAGTTTTTTAAGAAAATTAGAAAGAAGGCAAAAAGGATTAGGAAGGCAATCAATGACAGGATGGTCATGGCTGACAGCATTAGAGATGTTGAGACTATGGCAAGAGGCACTAACGCGGGGCAGAAGAAGATAGAGAAGACCGTAAGGTCGGTCAGTAGACTTGCCATCAGATAGAGCCTGGGAGTAAGTGATGACGTGAAGATGAAGCCTTGCTCATATTCGAAGACTACAATGCCCCTGAATGTCGACACTAGAATTAAGGCCAGAAAGCCATTGATCACAACTGAAAAAGCATCGATGTGGACAGTTAGATCGGTTCCGCCTTTGACGGAGTCGACAACTGCCATTGAGATTCCTATTGTTCCACCGAGAGTACTCAGTAAATAGAGAGCGACTAGAATTAGATTGACCCTTGAAGCCCTAAAACCTCCTAGAAATGACTTAATCTTGAATTTGTACAAGTCAAAAAATATGCTCATCACTAGGTTCTCCTGAAGAACCTAAAGATACCATGTCTCCGTCTCTCGGGGAGTCCTTCTGAAGACAACTCAGGGACCTTTTCCTCGGCTTCTTCAGTGAGTTTAAGAAACACCTCTTCCAGTGTCGCATCTTCGCCTGTCTCCGAAAGCCTTTGTAAGCTTTCCAGATCTCCAAAGGCAACATTCTTGCCCTTGTGGATCACGGCGACCCGATCGCACATCCGCTCCGCTGTATCGAGCATGTGGGTTGATAGGAAAACGGTCTTACCGCTCTCTATCCTTTCATTGAACATCTCCTTTATTCTATGCTGCCCAGCTGGGTCAATTCCAATCAAGGGCTCGTCCATTATAAGCAGATCAGGATCGTGCATGAGCGCAGAGGCCATAGCAGCCTTCTGCTTCATGCCTCGAGAAAGAAGAAGGATTAGAGTTCTCCGTTTGACCTCAAGATCGAGGGTTCGAAGGTAGAAATCCATTCTTTTCTTTATCTGTTCGTTCGATACGCCTCTGATCTTTCCAGAATAGATCAAGAACTCCTCAAGGTTCAGATATTCTGGAAGTGAGACTGCCTCTGGAACGTACCCGATAAGTTTTTTGTATTCGTATGGCTCCTCTTCAATGTCATACTTGTCTACTCTGATGACACCCTTGTCCACTTTCAGAAGGCCCACGATAATCTTTAAGGCTGTCGTCTTCCCAGCGCCGTTCGGTCCCACTAGACCAAATATTTCAGCTTTATTGACCTCCAGATTCAAGCCTCTAAGTGCCTGAACCTCTTCGTAAGCTTTCCAGACATCACGCAACTCTAATATCGTGGACATCCCAAATTCCGCCTGAGGGACTCAAGTATCATCGTTATGCCTATCTTTTGTATCCGTATCTTCTGAGTATGTCCTTGCGCCATCCCACACCCTTCTCGTCTTCGATTCCTTTGGGCTTCAGCCCATCAATGATGCCCAATATTCCCTTTCCCTGCTCTGTCTCTGCAACAATGACTTCAATGGGATTCGCTGAGGCGGCATAGATTGAGCAGACTTCTGGAACTCTCTTCAGGGCATTTAGGACATTGATCGGGTAAGCGTTGCGGAGAAAGACGAGGAAAGAGTGGCCGCAACCTAGTTTGAGCATGTTTATCGCTGCTGCCTTCTTGAGCTCCTCGTCTGTACCGTCGACACGGACTAGACATTCCCCGCTACTTTCACAGAATGCAAGTCCGAATTTGATTCCCGGAACCGAGTTCACCATGGCTTCATATACGTCTTCTACAGTTTTTATGAAATGAGCCATGCCAACGATTGTGTTGGTGTCCTTTGGCGCATCTATCTTGACAGCCTTTATATCCATTCTCTCCTCTCCTGCGAGTCTAGGCAACTACCACAGACTAACCGCTCAACATGACTGTAGACTCATATAGGTTATTTTCTTTTCTGTTATGATGATGTAAGAAAGAGATCGAGAGGACAGGATCAGAGAACCCGAAGTTCAGACCTCTTGCTGTTCCTTTAGACGGGTTTTCGCGTTCTTCCATTGATCTCGTAGAACCTCTAGCGTTCCAGAAAGCCCGGCGTGGATCGAGTAGAAGATGTAGCAAAGGTACAGGCATTTCGTGCACTGGCTGTATTCCTTTCTTAGTTTGCTAAATTCAGCTCCTTTCCATACCTTGGGCAGATCGAAGACGGATGTAACTGGTTCCCGGCTGTGGCAACCGGCTACTCTTCCCAGATGGTCAAGTATCATAAAGCTGTCGAGGGCCTTACATTTCCATGTCCTATGACCAGTCAAGGTGAGTTGCTTTAAGGCTTCCAGAGTTTTACTTGTGATGTAGATGTACTTGCTCTCTTTCTTCATATTAAGGAGGGTGTCAAGGACCTCTACCATCGCTTCCTTGTCCTTTATCTCGTATTCATCATTCCTCTTACCGATGGAGAACATTCCACCCTTGAACGGATAATCATACCAGTAGAGACAGTACCAAACAGGTATTCCTTGACCGATGAAATGTTTCGTGAATTCGACTATCTCATAAAGGTTGGCCTGGGAAATGGTCGGTGAGACACCTACGTGTATCCCTTCTTGGCTTAGTCTGTCTATTGAGGTCATCGCTTTCTTCCACGCACCCGGAACTCCCTTAAGATAATCGTTCTTGTTCTCGTCAAGCGTGTCTAGGGATATGGCTACGAAGTCAACGTTACGCAAGGCATCAATCTTCTCACTCGCCATGCTACCATTATCATAGACAGTGGTCACAAAATGCTTGGAGGCATAGTCCAAGATTTCGCCAATGTCCTCACGAAGCAAGGGATTTCCACCAGAGAAGACGATCTCCAAGATGCCAAGGTCGCTTAGGACATTCAGCCCACGTTTAATTTCTTCTGCCGAGAGTTCAGCTGAATCCTGGTCGACCCAAACACTGCAGCCTCTGCAACGGTAATTGCATCTTCTCGTAATCATCCACTGCGCATGGTATGTTCTAGGGGACTTCAATGAGCGACTTAGAAGGCTCAGAACCTTTGAAGAGAGCATCATGGGCAGCGCCTCAGCGACTAATGATTCGGCTTCAACATCACATAAATTTTTCTGTGTTCCCGCACCTTAAAGTTCTTTTGATGTTCATGACCTAGGATGGCGATCGCTTCCCCGCTATCATTCAGTCAATCCATAAATCTCGCCTAAGCAGTACGCCAAAAATCTGAGAATGTCAATAATCGGGTAAGTCACCACAATGAGAGGACTAATGCCTTTTATCGCCTTGTTTGCATAAAAAAGTTCTAAAAGCAAAAAGGGGACAAGCGTGAGAAGAAGAAGGGGGACTATAAAAAACCAGTTGACGGCGATTGTAAGATAGATTAGACAGAGGGTGATAGCAAGCCAGACTAAAAAAGACGTTAAAGTCGCCAAATTGTATCTTGCGATACGATCTCTCATCTTCTTCTTTCTGAATAGAAGACCCCCGCCTCTTCCATAATTGAAGGTTTGTCTTAGAAGCCTAGTCACTGCACCTCTATGTTGATGTCTGACTGTTGTTTCTGGATCCAGCACCATCTTATAACCGACTCTGCAGACCCGCTCCACAAATTCGTCCTCGTCGAAACCGTACTGAATGTCCTCGTCAAACCCGCCCACTTCATCGATCGCGTCTCTTTTAAATGCCATGTTGCAGCCAGCGGGATAGCGGAGAGGAAGTCCGACATTGTCGAGGACTTCGCGTTTCTTAAATATCCTTAACACAGGCATAACGCTTTCATCAGAGTATCTAGAGAGGAAGGTTTCCTCGTATCTTGAAACGTTCCCTCCAGCACATCCAACCTTGGCATCTTCAAAGTTGCTCACCATCTTTCTGACCCAGTCCTCTGGAACCACGCAGTCAGAATCCGTGAAGAGAACTATCTCACCTCGACTATTTCTGAGGCCAGTGTTTCTTGCCACATTTAACCCCCTTCTCGACTCCAGAACCAACTTTACAGGATACATCCCAATGATTTCCCTTGTTCCATCAATTGAGCCTCCATCGACCAATATTACCTCAAGTTTCCCTTTGTCGTAGTCGACTTTGACTAAGGAGTCTAGGAGGTTCTTTATGGTTAATTCTGCGTTCAGAACTGGCACAATCACTGAAACAGTTGGCTCGTGAACGTTCTTCTCGGCCACTTTCCCTCATTCGTAGATTGGTTAACAGGTTTATTTCTCTTCCGCGAAAATCCACACTGATTCCGCGTGGCGTCTGATATGTCTTGCCACAGTTACATAATGTTCTTCTTCGTTTTCAATCAAGATTCTTCTCAGTCGATCGCGGAAAAGCATTTCCCCGTTACATTCTCTCGCGGTCAAGATTGAGCCGTAGGTAACGTGTAACAGTTGCCTCCCGTTATCGTCATCAAGGAATTCAGCCTCTAGACTTTTGTCAGGCACCTTATCTGGGTCTGGAATCACAGAAAGATTCGCGCTCAAATAGTAGCTCTTCCGGTCACTATCAAAGCATGCCATACTATATTTGACTATCTCGCGGAACAAAGCTGGGTCATGTCTCACCACGACTCTGAGAGCCTCCAGATAACCAGTTCCTGCGGTCTTAAGGTGAATCATGTTTGATGCCAGTCTGCCGATTATTGGGAAGATGGAGAACTTGTCGCTGCCAGAGTGGATGCTGAGTTTATATGGACCACAAGCCTGTGCGATTGAGACATGCCTCGCAAAAGATTCTTCGAACTGCCCTAAGTCGCCAATAAAGTCGATTCCTTTCTCAAATCTTCCTGCAAACCTTAGGGCAAGACCGCTGATTCTAACGCCAAGCCTCTTCAACTCAGAGGCTATAAGAATGTGTTCCAAAGGGGTAGTAGGCGTCTCGGTTTCATCAACAGACATTTCGAAGTCGAATTTCCTACTGCCGAAAAGTTTCAGTAGATGCCGGTGCATTTTGGCAGTGTAAGCGATGGCAGCAGAATACTTGACGGCAGCCCGTGTTAGCGCTTCCACATTGATTTCAGTCATTTTGACTTGTCGGGGCGAGACGATAGCCAAGTTTCTTCCCAAGATTTCTAAGTAATCATCTCTTTTGCATTTAAGCTCCTTCCACGGTAGTTGCTTGAATTTCTCCTTCAACTCCTTATAGCCATAGCCATCTGCCTCGACGTTCACAAAATCTGAGGGATCAATAGTATACATTGTGAAGCCAGCCTCAAAAGCAGCGTCCAACTCCTCAGTTGTCTTGAGATGGTCAGCGTCCGCAGCAAAACCTCCTCTATAGCCTTCCTGAAAGACCGCCCATGAAACATCATCCAATACTTCTCTCGGGGACCTCGACGTTCGAGCCATCTCACGGGAGGATTGCTGCGCCAAAACAGGAACGATATTTAGCCCCTTCAATGCTCTTATGTGTCCAGGGGTAGCTAACCCATAACGGTCGCCGGTTCCAATTGCAGGAGCTAACCCTATGACCCTTGGGTTGGCAAAGGGTAGGAGTTTCCGCAGCGCAACAGCATTAAGATGATTACAGAGACATACCATATACTTGATGGCTTCCGCCTCAAACTCGAACTTCCCCTCTTCCTCTGAAATGAAATTGCTAGGGGGATTCCACTCAGACTTGTGACCGATGATGACAAGTTTGCATTCCAGATCCTCACGGATAAGGAAAAAGATATGGTTGTCCCTCCTCACTACTGAGGACTCATAGATTCTGACCCTGCGGCTTCGTTGACGGATATCCCCGAATCTCCTAACCACACCTAGCGTCATGCCTCGATCCCTTCCACGCTCTCTTGGATTAGTACTCATCTGCTAATGCATAAAAAGGCTTCATCGGATAGCCAAGAACCCTTAAAAAATCGTTAAATATCTGCCTCTGGATAATTAAAACAAAGCCATCTGTGAATAGTTGCCCTTTCAAGGTTGAGCGCGGCATATGAGCAAGTTTAAGAATTACACTGATGTCACCGAAGAATATCAAGTCCCAGATTCGATGCAGGCTCTTGTACTCTCAGGTGCCGGGGAAGAGAATCTAAAGCTTAGAACTATAGAGGTCCCTGAATGCAGTGATCACCAATTGCTTGCAAGGGTTGATGCCGTGATCGCCTGTGCGTCAGACAACAAACTTATTGATCAAGGCTCAGGACATCCGCTAATGTACGGATGGGATATCTCAAAGTACCCGATCACAATCGGACATGAAGGGACGGTCACCATTGTCAAGGTAGGAGAGAAGTTAAAGAGAGAATATCACATTGGCGAGAAGTTCGCCGTCCAGCCGGCTGTACCAACTGGACCTTGCCAATACCGAGAAAGATACCGAGATAGAGCAAAGGGTATAAAAAAGATAGCTGTGGGATATACCTTGCCCGGCCTCTTCGCTGAATATGTACTTATCCCTGAAGAAGTCATAAGGACAGGCTGTCTTCTTCGCTTCCCCAGAGAAGATATCCCATACTTTGGTGCAGCCTTGGCTGAGCCCCTTTCAGATGTGATAGCAGCCCATGAACGCATGGTTCACGTTTCAAAGGATAGCCCGACTTCTCCTCGTAGAGCCGGGATTGGGCCTAGAAAGGGCGGAGTAACATTAGTGATAGGCGCCGGACCGATGGGTCTCATGCACATAGAGGTCGCAATGAGTTTTCGACCAAGAAAGATCATAGTCTCAGAGATTCTGACACACAGACGCGAGAGAGCAGAAGAACTTTTTCAGGAAAAAACGAAGCGTTTAGGGATCTCGCTTGTTCTGACAAGTCCCGATAAACTTCGAGAAGTGATAGAAAGAGAAACCGATGGAAGGGGCGTAGACGACGCGATCGTTGCATTGGGCATCGCAAAGGTTCAAGAGGAATCTCTAGGATACCTTGCTCCTGGAGGAGTTGTTAACTTTTTTGGAGGAACTCCCTCTCAGGACAGGATGATCCAGGTTGATACCCATCGAATCCACTATGATGGGGTCATGGCTATAGGTTCCAGTGGAAGCGATCCGTCCGATGTTGCGAGAGCACTTGATATGATTGCCGAGGGGCTGGTCGACCCGGCTAACTATGTGGTGAAATATGGAGGGCTTGACGCAGCGGTTTCTCTCATTCGGGCAGTCAGGCATACTGAGATCGATGGAAAGGGCGTAATCTATCCACATACTAGAAGCATACTGTTTGATGCTGAGAATTGGAATTTAAAGAAAGAGAGGCAATTCCTGAAAGAGAACATAGTTGGCTATTGAGTCTTCCTAGGTTTGGGAGCTTCTATGAAGAAGATAGTTGTCTTTGGAGCTGGAAACATAGGGCGATCCCTCATCGGTCAACTCTTTTCACGTGCAGGGTATGAGGTCGTCTTCGTTGACATTGTTGACGAGATTGTCAGCTTGTTGAACACCAAGAGAAGATATAGGATCGAAGTTAAAGACTGTCAACCTCAGACTATATGGGTCGAGAACGTCCGAGCGGTTCACAGTAGAGACACAGATAAAGTAGCTCATGAGATAGCAACTGCTGACATTATGGCAACAGCCGTGGGTGCAAACAACCTTGACCGCATCTACTCTAATATATCTAAGGGCTTAGTGAAGAGGCTTGAAACGAGGAGGGGTGCAATAGACATCTTGATATGCGAGAATGTCAGAGACTCCGCAAGACTTTTCAGAGAAGGCTTATTGAGGCATTTGTCAAAGGGCTATCCATTAGACTCTATGGTTGGGCTTGTTGAGACAAGCATCGGCAAGATGGTCCCTATGATGACCGAGAAACAGATAAGAGAAGACCCCCTGCTGATTTACGCAGAAGCTTACAATAAAATAATAATGGGCATGAAGGGGTTTAAGAACCCAATCCCAGAAGTCGAAGGGTTGGAACCCAAAGAGAATATGAACGCCTACTCGGACCTCAAGCTCTTCATCCATAACATGGGTCACGCTGCAACTGCCTACTTGGGTTACATCACTGACGCCAAGATGAAGTACATCTGGGAGGCTATAGGCAACGAGCACATACGAACAGCTGTTAAGGGTGCTATGGGGGAGGCTGGCAGAGCCTTAATCCTTGAGTACCCAAGGGAATTCAATGAAGAAAATATGAAGGAACATATTAACGACCTGATACGAAGATTCGGCAATAAAGCTCTTGGAGACACTATATATCGAGTTGGCAGGGATGTCCCGCGTAAACTATCAAGAAATGACAGGCTAATCGGAGCGCTATTGCTAGAGAAGAAAAGATTGGTGCCAGCGCCAATCACAACTATGAGCGTTGCTGCTGCTATGCTCTTTCGTGGAAAAGACGAGGAAGGAAAGCTCTATCCGAAGGACAGGGCCTTTGCCGAAGAAATTTATCCAGAAGGGATTGACTACATCCTTAAGAGAGTTTGTGGTCTCGACTCAGGAAAGGAAGCAGACATTATCTCAGATGTCAAGAAAACCTATGGATTGCTAGTCGAAGACCCGACGAAATGGTGGTCTATCATGGGAGTCCCTGAATTCTAAGAAGCAAATTCACAAATGTCTTTGACATCTTTCTACATTCTACATTGGTCAGCTAGCATGTGAGCATGAAGGGCATTAGTCTGTCTTGTTTTTATAGAAAGCCTAACCAGAAATTGATATTCACAATATTTACCATGGGTCCGCAATACTTATCCTTCTTTATCCTTCTTTTCTGGCTATAGTACATCCAAATGTGGAACTGATGAAGTTGTTTAAGAGACGAGGATCTGAGGACAGCGAAATAGACCGTGCTGCTGAACGGTGTCTAAGGAAGTGGAAAGCAAAATCCGAGTCGATGGAGCAGGAAGTAGAGGAACAAGAGCCTGAAGCCCATACCAGAGACGAACTTCAAGATATGTCGGTCGGTGACCTTTGGCAGATTGCCACAAATCTGGGAATCCCGAGGAAGGGGAAGGAATCCTCAATAAACTTGATACTGGAAGCTCAAAAAGCGAAACACTTGAACGGGGAACTGACAGAGTTTGAGAAGATTAGACAGAGAACAAGGACAGAACTCAAACCTGAAGGCAAGAGCGTTCTTATTGTCGACGACCACACGGATATCCTCGAGAGCTTCAAGATCATCCTTGAATCGGAGGGTTATAGTGTAGACACGGCCAGGACCGGTCAAGAAGCCATTGAAAAGTCTGAGAATCGATTCTTCAATGTAGCACTCTTAGACATCAAACTGCCAGACATGGAATGCACGGAATTGATCAAAATACTGAGGCCTAAGATGGCCAGAATAATAATGACAGGTTGTCCTTCTTTGGACAATGCTGTTGAGTCTTTAGATCTAGGGGCTGACGCATATCTCAGGAAGCCAATTGACCCCCATAACCTTGCACAGGTCGTAGAAGGAAAAATGAAGGATCAACAAGTTTGGGAGTCTTTAGACTCAATAGTGAACAGCGCCCTTTCATTGCTAGAAAAATAGGAGAATTCACTAAAACAGTCAATTGAAGATGAGAGAAGAAAGATGAGTGAAAGCTGGAAAACTCCCTTTATAACAGGCTTCTTCGCTTGTCTTCTTACTTGGAGCTCTCTATGGGCTTTATGGGATTTGGCCCGGCACCAAGTGGAGCTTAGGACAGGGTATTATGACTTGCCCTTTGGCTATAGAGTTCCTTGGTGGTGGGCTGGGGACCTCTTTATGCTCTGTGGGTTCATAGGTATGCTACTATTCTTGGTGGCAATCCAAAGAGTGAGGGAGACGAAGCTGATAAGGTAGGATAAATCGATTTCTGACAGGTCTGTAGCTTAGTAGAGGCTTGTGAAGGCTCTACTGGTTACAAAGGGAGCTTATTGTGCCACTATAGTTATATTTTGAATGGCCTTCGAGAAGTTATCCCAACTAGTTCTAACTCGATTTAGCGGCGTCATCTATGCTTTTGTTAATGTCATCAAGAAGAACGTGGTCAAAGATCTCGCATTTTACCACTATCTGACGTGCCTGAAGTTGAGGAAGTCAGCTTTATCCAAGTTGAGTCGGGCAACGCAGTCTTATCGTGTATGAAGTTAGTGGAGGAGTCTGACGACTGCATTGCGGGAATCTACGATGCTATGAGCATGGGAGCTGAAGCAGAGGTTCTTCTTAGCTTGGATGTCCAAGAAGCCTATGAAGATTGCATGTTGGAAAAGAGACTGAGCCTTCTTATCCCCAAGATAGAAAAAGCTTGATCTAACATTTGGGCCGTTTGAGGTAAGGACATTGCTTATTAGGTAAGGTCAGTGTGACTAGACCCTAGGCAATTCTGGACTTCGGCTCTAATCTTCTTTTCTTTCGACGATTATCTTACACCGTGTAGCCATTGCTGCTATTACGCCGAGTGCAGCCATCCACGGTACTAGTAAGACTCCTATGAACCCGACCGTTGCGGGCATCTCAAGCATCGTCTCCCCGCGCTCATTTTTGACGATGATCTTTGTCACGTTCCCTTCATGTATTAGCTCTCTGACTTTCTTGACCAAGTCATCAGACGAAACTGAGTACACCTCTTTTGAGATCCTCTTAGACGGTGCACCGCAATATGGACAGTAGTTCATTTCTGCGGTTATTTCTTTGCCACATTTCTCGCAGTTCATCTTCATACAGCTTCCATTGAGCAACTGAGTGGAAACCTTAACGCAAGTCGGTATAAGAACGTTTTGCTCAAATCCTACTTACCTGTCTTCAACTCCTTTCTAAACTTTATCCCGTCAACCCCAAATCCATAATAGTCTCTAAGCGTCTCCAACGGTTTATACCCATGCTTGAAATAGAGATTCCTCGCGGCAATGTTGTCGACGCGGACTTCAAGATAGCAGACTTTGATATTTTTCTCCATCATAATTCGCTCCAAGAAGATGAGAAGGCTTGATCCTACGCCAATTCTTCTACAATCTTGCTTGACATCAATCGTGTATATGTGAGCCGCAGGCTTATCTTGATGATAGTCAAACGATGCTGCTATGAAGCCGACAGGCCGCTCATCTAAGAAAGCTATCAGCGTTATGAAGTCAGACGACCTAAGAAAGTACTCAAGCAGCCTCCTCGAGAAGGCATCATGCGCAAAACATTCAAGCTCAATCCTATAGATTTCGTCTAGGTCTCTTAGTGTGGCTTGGCGGATACTAATAGACAAGCGAAACCCTCGGGAACTTAGCTGATAATTAAACCTAGCCTTTTTCCCTTTCTGTCTACCAACCTCAATGAAGTTTAAGAAGACGCATCTTTGCCTTAGTCTTTCTTGAATATATTTCCACGATGCGTCTCACAACGTTCGCATCTGAGCCAAGGTACAAAAGGTGGCTTCCGCAGTTTTCCTTGCAGTCCGAAGCGCCGAACCTTGGAACTGGAAGGTTGGCCTGAAGCTTCTCTCTCAAATAATTATTGATCTCGCATTCCATCCTCTTTTCAGTCTCTACAGTAATGACTGCTACCACAATCACATTACTCTCGGAGAGAAGATAGTCTATGTGCCACCTTTTCCTCTTGCCTTTTGTAAGGTGTCTACATATCCGTCTTCCGAGGTTTGATGCACCACTTCCAAAGGCTGATCCTGTATAGGTGTAATACCCCTTGCAAAACCTTTGCATTCCCAAACCCCCAACAATCACATCTAACTCGACCGGTATAAAGATCACGAGGGTGTAAGTCCCCTTAGCTTTCAGGCTTCCTAAATCTTTTACATCGAACTTCTCATTTCTGGAATCTAACATCGCCCCTCACCTACTTAGCTTCATTAGTTCCGCAACAGTCGCAATACGGCGTAGATTTGTTTTCAAAGTAAGACGCACAAAATGTATAATACGTAGATGAATTAAATGAATACTCTGGACAGTAGAATGATGACTATAAAGAAGAAGCTTTCGTTAAAACTCGCCATCTTTACAGTACTTTCTGCCTTTCTAATTCTCTTCTCTCCAATCTCTTCCGTTGTTGGAGCAAATTTAGAATTCTATGCATTTACAAATCTCGGCTGTGAACCGTGTGTGGAGAAGTTACAGCCCCTGTTAAATTTGTACGGGCAAAGCGTCACCACCTATGATATACGAGAGAGCAACAATTCGGAGTTGTTTAGTAAAATTGTTAGTCTGGTCGGCTCAGGCTCGTATACAGCAACGCCGCTCGTTGTCGTCTTCAAGGATGATACATTTGCGGCCGTAGTATTTGGGGTTCATGCGCAGAAAGAATGGGAAGAGATCGTGAAGGCTGGATATGACGGTGTCCCTGTTTACTCAAACCTGTATAATATCACGGATGGTACACTCTTGCCTGATAAAATTCTGACAGACCAGAATGTGACGGAGTCTATCACGAGACTCTTTGCCAAAGAAAAGCAGGGAGATCATATAGATGGTCCTAGAACCCTTTACAGCCTTTTCACCCTTGTTGTTATGGCTGCCTTAGTCGATGCAGTGAACCCTTGCGAATTCTATGTTCTAGCAGTCTTCCTATCGCTTGTCTTCTTTCGCGTTGGGAGGGAAACTGTTCTCAAGGCAGGGTTGGCATACGCGATCGCCATCTTTGCATCCTACTATCTACTTGGTATCGGCATTCTGAGACTGTTGGATTATGGGTGGCAGGTTAGGTTTGTTGTTGTTGCGACGTTTGGCTTTTTCGGGCTTGTTGTCGGGTTCCGAGAGATTATGGGAGCTATATTAGGCAAGGAGATCAAGCGTGTCCCGGATTCTATTACGAGAAACCTTTCAGCTCGCTTAAGAAAGGCGTCAGAAAGTTCTCTGTCTGCATTCATCATAGGCCTTGCTTCAGGCATATTTCTTCTTCCGTGCACATCCGCTCCGTACTTCATAGCGTTGAGTTTGATAGCCGACCTAGAAAGCCTGTTAGAAGGCTTGCTTCTTCTCACAGTCTACAATGGTATTATCGTAGTCCCCTTCATTGCGATAACCCTATGCATCTACTCATTACAGCTGAGAACAGGCGACTTGAAAAAGTGGTCAGCTCGGAGGCAGAAATGGTTGAACTTCACGTCTGGTTTGCTGATCGTGGTCTTAGGCCTCTATCTCCTTTCAACACTTATTGTGTAAAGCTTCGCGGGGAACGATCCGAGACCTCTGGGCTTGGGTTGTTGGAACGAAACTGGGTCCACTTAACGGAAGGAATAATAGATTCGATGTCGAACAGCATAGACAGGAGATACACACCTGTAGGACAAAGTGAGATGAGCGGAGGCATTACGATAAGGTTTCTCGGGGTCTTCAAGAAAGCTTATGGAGGAGATCAGATGTCATTAGAAACGAACAGGAAAAAGGAAACGCTGAGAAATATTATTCAAAAAGCGGTTGAATCTTCTCCGGAACTTAGACGCTTGTTGATCGACCCTGAGCTCAATGATCCTCTTCCTAACGCGGTCATACTGGTGAATGGTAAAGAGATTGGCATACTGAAAGGGTTGGAGACAGAGGTTGGAGACCGCGACGAGATAGTTATCATACCAGTAATCCACGGCGGATAATTCTCTCGCAGTATCGAATTTGAAATCTGAACGTTCTTCTCTGTGGCTATATCCCCTTTTATATGCAGGATGAAATGTTGTTTAAGTATGGCTGAGTTTCAGGAGGTGAGTGAGATGTCTGAGAAAAAGCTTGAAAGTATTATTCGAGACTTTCTCGACGCGTATTTCGTGAAAAGGGACGTTGAGAAGGCGCTCTCCTTCCTTGCAGAAGACGCGATCTGGGTTGCATATGAGGGCACGTTCAAAGGCAGGGAGGAGTTGAGGCGCTACATGACTTGGGGAATTCAGGGCACTCCGGTTAGAAAGTTTCGTGACAGTGGAGTTGGAGTCATCGTGAAGGGCAAGAATGTTGTCTATGAGCATATCGAGGAGGCCGTTATGAGTGATGGCAGCAAATGGGAAGTACCGGTGGTATGTGTGTATGAATTCAGCGGTGAAAAAATTCAGCAACACAGAACGTATTACGACAGGTTATCAGTCGTTAGACAGGTCGCCAAGGGAGCGATTGCAGAGAGAGTCGTAGGCGCTTTACTGAAGAGCTGGGAAAAGGGATTACGTTAGCGTTTTCATGAACCAAGGGAACATGCGCTGAAGGCTCAACAAGGACAGATTATCCTTGTTATTTTTTAGTGCTCCGGCCGGGATTTGAACCCGGGTTTCCGGCTTTCCTCCGCTTTCCTGTCGAAAGGCCGGAATACTTGGCCGGACTATACTACCGGAGCCCTGGACTATTCTACTTTCGTTTCCGGTATATAGCCACTTCGTCTTTCTCGCTGTAGCGGACGTATTCAAAGCCCGCCTCGATCAGTTTGCTTTCTTCAGCCAGGTTTCTGGCGTGGGCAACGTGCCATTCGTCGCTCTCGAAGTTGATGAGTTGGGTGTACAGGTCAGTGTTCTCGAGCTTCTTGTGGCCCAGCATCTGCTGCACATGCTTGATGTCTTTTGTTCTATGATACTCCATTGTGGCTTTCCAGTGTCGGAAGGTGTGCAGATGGATCTGCAGCAGCCGGGGGTTCTGGATGTTCCTCGCCACCTTGCGCCGCTGCTTCCAGAAGCTACCTTCTATAGTGTGGGTGTTAGAATTAAAGATCAGCTCGCCGGTTCGGGGCATGTTATTGATCATCGCGATTGCCTTGGGCGAAACTTTGACAACTCTGGCTCGGCTGCCCTTAACAGGATGGTTGATTCGTATTGTGTTCGATTTCTCGTCGACATCGATCCACCGTAACCTTGCGGCTTCTGACACTCGCGCGGCTGTGTCCTTTAACACCTGTAGGAATGTGGCCATCTTCCTTCCGGAGCCTGCTATCAGCTGGTCGAGTTCTTCCTCTGTGGGGATGAAGGGCAATTCCCGCTCCACCCTCGTCTTAGGCGGTTCCCAGGACAAACTCTGCAACATTGCGAAACTCTTGTAGGCTACGATGTAAACCCGCTTGTTTGCGTCGGTCCAGCAGTTCCTAGCTAGGACTATGGACACACTTTCTGGATCCATGAGGTCGGCCCCTTTCTTGGTCAGCTGTTTTAGGCGGTAGACTCGTTGCTTGATGGTTAACTCTGCGAGTCCTCGCTTCTTCATCTGCCAGGCATAGTCCAAGATCAGCTCTAGCGTCTTCGACGTTAATGTGGCTCCCGCGGCCCGCTTCTCAGTTCGGGACTCCACTTCGGCCAAGTTTATCGCCTCGACTCTCTCAGCGCATACTCGGCGATTACTGTTATAGGGACGAAAGCTATTTAATCCTTTCCCTACACTAGCAATCTGTGACTTACCATGAGAAGTTACATTTTCACAGAAAAGGAGCGGTACGCCATCCGAAGCTTCCTTGACGGAAAGATCAGGCCTGTCGACCGGTCGCTTAGACATATCCGATCTAGGGTTAAGCATTTTGAAATCTTGAGCAGGGATGTCGACCTTTACTTGGAGCTGCGCCATCGGATCGCTGAATCTGAACCCGCAGCTTCGACATAGGTATCTCTGAACCGTGCCAAATCCGGTCTTGCGTAGGCCGTCCTTCCAGTTTCGAGGGGAGCCGCATTCAGGACAACTAATAGGGGGGTGTGCGGCCCCCTCTGGCTGAGGGGACTTCCCCTTGTTTAACCTGCTTTTGCCAAGTATGCGCCTCGAGGCGCCTGTCGAAGCAGCCTCTCCCCCTGTCACCCTTGATCACTCCTCCTCGAAGCCGATGCATGGTTGATTGAATGTTTCAATGGCTAGGAACGATTGTAGCCACTTGCAGAAGGGCCGGGCGTCCAGGGTTGTGAAGTGTTTACAGCGTCGGCAGCCCTTTTCCAGCCTCGACCTTCTCCCTTTAGCCCTTGGCGCTGGGTTAGGTAACCTTCCGGGAGCCTTCTCCCTGTGGTTAGGTAACTCTTCAGTGGGTTCCTTGGGTTGCGGCACTCCGAGATAGCACCATTTTCTCTTGGTCGAGCCGTCTGGCTTCTCAACCTCATGCGCGAAGTAGGCGTATTTGTGGTACTCGTTGCCTCCAGGCCTGTTCCTAGTCCTCTTGAGGTATGGACCGTACCCAGGTCTTCCACAACGGGGACAGAACTCCTGCTCCTTCGTCACTGTTACCTAACCTCCTCCGCCTGCCTTATTGCGGCCGACGTCGCATACCTGATCCACAGCTTCAGGAAGAAGCTTCCAAACTAGGTCAGATGTAGATGTCACACATCTTCACCTCGTCCATTTCAAGAAGCCGTTTGGGGCCTCAATGATCTCGCCGTTCTTCTCTAGGATGTTGACAACGCTGTGAGCCTCTTCCATGTTGTACCTTCCAATCTCCATTATCCGGTTGACTAGAACCATTCGAGGTCCCTCAGTCCAGCGTTCGTGAAGCCTGGGAAGAAGGTCGCTTAGAATCATCTTCTCTCGACCGATTTCCATGCGCTGAAGTGCTACATGTGCTATTTTAGGTAGTAGCACTTCTGAAGAGCCTAAATCGGCCTTCGCTGGCTGTAAGGCGTCTTTTTCAACGTCCTCTAGAATATGTGCTACATCGGAGGGGGATACTGGCTGCTGATACTTTCCAGTTAAGGGGTCGCAGACAACCAGCAGTGCATCGTCCCCTCTGCTGAGTAGCACATCTTGTGAATAAGCAGTTCTTAAGGCTCTTTCGGTTAAGGAGGCGATTTCCTTCCAATTTAAGATGCTACTATCTAAGGTAGCACTTTTAACACTTCCGGCTTGAGGCGTGACCCTCCAGTACTGCTTCTCCCGTGAACCTGGCTTTCTTTCGCTCACAGCGTAGTTGAGGTTAACCATGTCACTTAGGTATACGCGGATTGAGCTCTGGCTCAGTCTGAGTTTGAGAGCGATCTCTTTCGTTGTCATGCCCTCTTGTTTCAAGTTCTCTGGTAGAACCTCCCAGCACTTCTTGATCCTCTCAGGGAGCTGTAATAGCGATTCTGCTAGAGTGGTCCAGCAGACTCGAATGGCCATGAAGAGATCGGCCGGCGTAGCCACGATCCTGCCTTGACTGTCTCTTCCACGCTGGTATTGGTGAAGCCAGGCTACAACTGATATGGCATCAAATAGGTAGTCCAAGCGCGTTCGGTCCCAGGAAGCTAAGTCGACTAGGAGTTCAGCATATGGAATGATGACATCGGCGGGTTGGAGAAGCATGACTGCATGTTGGATCACGGCGATGTCGTCTGGGCTCGCAGGCTCAACCTTTCCGGTTCTATACTCGGCCTTACGAATGTTGATCAGACTTGTGAGCTCCGGAGTTTCATCGACGCTTAAGAGCCAGCAGCGCCGCAACATTTGAGCTGAGGGAAGCCTCTCCGCCGACGTCGTTATTATCGTCTTAGCTGGAATCTCGCCCACTTGTGTGGTCCACTCATGGGTTTCAGGGTCTCTAACGGCTATCTCATACGTGTAGGATCCGTCTTCCCTTGACACGAGGCGGATATCCTGCTCTGCAAACTGTCTCCACTCGCGGATGAAGAGAATTTTATAGTCCTGTGATCCATAGCGTAGGCCTGCGCCGGTCAAGTAGCTCCTAACCTTAGAGTAGCTAGGCGGCATGAGCGCCAGCGTCACCACCACCAAGTTAGACTTACCAAACCCGGAGTTCCCGGTCGTCCAGAGGCTTTGAGGCCAACTAGTCTTAGCGGAGGCGCTTATGATAAACGTGAGTAGCTTCTTATCTTCCTCTCCAAGCACGAAGCGATACCTATCGACCATCACTCCCTTCTCGTAGATCACTTTAACCCTGAAGAGTAGATCGGGGGAACTGAGAAGGTCAAGGGCTCTTCTTTGAAGCTCCTCTTTTGGCAGGCTTGTCTTTATCGGTTTTAACCCTTCCGCGGTCTGTTGATCTTCCCGGTCTTTCTCCTCTCGTCGAAGAGAAAGCATGAACTGAGCTACAGCCCTGTCGACAACTGATTCGTCTAGGCTGAGCTTCTTCGCTAGGTCTTTCTTGATGGTGTAACCAGTTAGCGACACCGCCTTCACGGACCACACCGGCTGACCGTTTTCATCGTAGACTATGGCGATGGCCCCCTTCGACCCGAGTCGGTAGTCACCGAGGAAGATTCTTTCTTCATGTTTGACGGAACCTTTCCTTTGGCAGCCCTGGCAGTCTTCCTCTTTCCATCCAAGTGTCCGCCTCAACGTTTCACATGTCGGCGGTTTAAGTCCAGTCTTCACCTTATCCATAGTGTAGCGAATCTGATAGTCTGTTTTCGCAGGGTCAAAGTCTGAGAAATCTTGGAAGAAGTTGTAGATCTCTTCATGGCTGAAGCCTTCACACGCCATGACGTCGGCTATGAATAGTCTAACTTCATGTAGTGGGCTGCCTAAAACTTTATTCTTAAAGTGTGGGCGCAGACAGTTCCAGAATAGGAAGTGATATCGCGTTTGGGTCTCTTCTAGGAAGGCCAGGGTGTCGGCGATGATGTTGTTGTCTTCTCTAACTGGTTTGTCAACGAATACCCTGTACTCGCCTATGGATCCGTCTTCTCTTTTGGCTTTTCCCTCGTAGACTACGAAGCGACCTGAACCCTTCAACTCCACGTGTAGGCTGTTCTTGAACTCGTCATGGGTCTCCGGCTTCTCACAAAGGAAGTGGGGTCGAAGGCCGCTGTTAGGCGTCTGCACCGTTAAAGTGTCAGCTCTAGGTCCAAAACGAGTCTTCCAAAGCCGGTAAACCCAAGCCCGGTCAAAGTCGAAGGCTTCTAGGTCTCTGAAGCCGGTGACGAAGCCCCCGCACGTCGCTTCGCCGGGTCTCCATGATGAGTAGATGCTCCGAACGTCGTCGTCCGTTTGAGCTTGAGTTTGCCATTTCGTCCATTCTCTTTTGGGCGTCTTGTTCAAGTCCGCGAAGAGGATGTTGAAGCCGTAACGTTTGCGGACGGGGTTATTAAGAGCGTTCTCAAGCAGCGAAGCCCCTGGAGCCTTAGATGCTGTGGCATTTGAATCCGCATCGGCGCCAGAAGCCTTATTACGATTTTCGTAGTTCATGACGGGTCCTCCTCACGTGGCTGCGGTGTCTGCAGGGTTGGGCGTACTGGGCCGATCGCCCCGTTCATCCACCTTTTCAAATGTGATCCTGTCCAGCCAAGTATCTATCTTCCCGAGGCATGATCGTAGGATCTCGCAAGCCCAGGATGGATCAAGTTCCTCGCTTTCAAACAGCACCTCTACGGGGACGCGTTGAATATCACAGCGAACGATCAGCCGCACAGCCTTATCTCCTAGGCCTCTTTCTTTCAGGCACTCTTCTTCGGGAAGCGGTTGATGAACCGTTTATCCTAGCCGCTGAACTTGTAAGTGTAATATTCTAGGTCGAGTTTGCCGTCGGCCTTCTCAAGGGCCTCTTTAAGTTCAGGCGCCTTATCCGTGAAGATCCATTCGCCCTTCGCCTTCTCGAAACGGCTCCAGCGATACGATGCGATCTTAGCGGTTAAAGACGTCTTTGCCGCCTCCTGAGGCTGGGCAGCATCACATGGAACCCTTCTAATCCTGAACTGACTATCCTTCCCGACGCTGAAGTATTCGCCTTGCAGCTGATTCCGCACTATAGCCGCGATCTTTCCAGAGTTGTCGGATCCCAAGTATTCTCTCGGCCGGATCGTGACGTATTCCTCTCCTACATCGAACGTCACTAAGCCGCGGAGATCCTCCGGGAAGACCGCCTCCACCTCTTCGATCTCAACTCTGGCCTTCGCCTTTTCAAGACGGCCGCCTTCATCGTGTAATCTGAAGACTTGTCCCTTCAGGGCTTTGAACGCCTCGTCAAGGTCTTCGGCGGCGTCCAGCTCCACAAGCAGTCCTATCTCCTCGGATTCGTAGTTGCCAAGGTTGAACTTCCTCGCGTAATGGACCTCACGAATGTTCATTCCCTCTCAGTCTCCTCCAAAGTCCTGACTGACAGTGCCTCTCGTACTGCCACCCTAATCATATCGCGGAGATATTCAGAGGCGGTTGAGTACCCTAGATTCGGTAACTTAGCCTGAAACCTTCGCCACACGTCCTCGGGTAGATTAAAGTGAACCTGTATCACCCTCGCCTTTGGTCCAAGTGCACCGCTTACCGCTGTTTTCTTGACCCGCTTGGGAGCGGGCGATCTATGCTTTCGACCCCCACGTGGTTCCATTTTTAGGAGCCTCCCCCATCCTTTCTAAGGCCTTGCTTTCTGGCTCTGGCACCCAAAAGATCCAAGACTTCGTTCAAAGGCGTTTTTTGAAGCAACTCCAGCAGCTGACTTTCGAACTCTGAATTACCCAACCTTTTAGACATTCTTCAGACCCCAGCCTTCCCAAACCTGATTAATCATGCTAGCTCCTTCATCATTTTCCGCAAGGTGGTTTACTTTTGATTCTGAAAATCCTTGCTTTCGTGGTCTTTTCGCATTCGACTTTTCCTTCAACCAGAAGCTCCATCAGCACCTGCCTTGAAGTAGACCATGAGACGCCTAAGTATCTAGCTACATCGCCGACACCAACAGCTATCATGGTATTTTTGAGGAATTCGAGGGCCTTGGGTTTCAGTTCTTCTATAAGTCTTTCTCTCAAGATGCTCTCACCTTGAGTATATAAACATGGGATGAACCTATTCTCTGTGAGAGGGCACATGATATGTCAAAGGGACGGAAAATTAGTCACATTCAACGGGAAAAATTGCGAGAAATGCCTGACAAAAAGAGGGGGTTTAAAAGGCTTTCGCTCCTCTGTAAGGAGATTTTGGAGAAGTTAGAGAAAGAAGGACCCCTAACACGAGGCCAAATCATGAAACTCACGGGAATACCTCACGGAACCATTGATAGACATCTGCGGCTTTTGATTGAGCTGAAATGCATCGAAAGAATAGATGGGAAATACGTGCGTTATTCAGATATCTACATTTACAGAAACAAGACGGATCGAGACCTTGCCTTAGACCACTCGAAAAACGTTGCCTCAGGACTCCAATATTTAATAAGCCATAAAGCTTACACACTACGTGGGATGGAAGAACCGCCTTCTAAACCTGACATGAAATATAGGGAACCCGCCCTTGAACATTTGAGGACAGCTTCAGAGTATCGTAAGATCTATAATTGTCTCATAGAAGCTGAGGAGGCTAGGAAAAAAGAAGCTGAGGAGGAAAGCATATTCACCGATAGAATCAAGGCACAATTCCTATCCTCGCCAGTGAAGTTGGGAGATGGATTCACAGCGGAGATCGTAGCGGGGGAAATATGCAAAGACATTAAGGAAGTTTTGAAGGGAAGTGAACCGCCTTTCTTGAACAACCTAAGAGTCGAAGACGGGAAGATAATGAGCAACGCAAGGATTCGACTAGCTGAAGAGGGCCAGTTCAAGCCGTTAAAGAAGTTCATTTTCAGTCAGGAACAATCGGAAGAGAACAGGAATGCTTGTAAAAGTCTATTGGAATTTAGAGAGAAGTATGACACGACAATGCGATGTTTTATGAAGTTTGCGGAACACTTGATCATGCAGGTCTTAAACGGGACGCCTCTAATAGGAAGATGCGATCTATGTCCACGTGTAGTAACTATGACGCCATCAAGGGGGTCACGCGTGTGAGCTGAATAGCTGAGGTGTGGGCGTTTTATGAAGTCGGTCAAGGTCACAGATGAGACACATAAAAAGGCTTCCAAGAGTCGATTCTTAGAAGCCTAAGTTTGCAAAAGAATTTATCACAACAAACTTAACAGAACCCTAAGAGTCAGGGAACATTGCAGGCCAAAGAGAGAAAGAGAAAGACGGCAGAAGACGCAATACAGTTCCTGCCGGACGAACACGAGAGGACTGAGAAACCGGAAGAAGAGAGATAGGAGCAAAACCAACCTAACGACACCAGTTCATCCGCAAAGTGGGCTTAGATTTCCCAAAGGATCGACCATCCGATGCACTCAGATTTATGTCCTAGGAAGAGAAGCCATTCAATGTGGTTGATCTGAGCGATAGTGGAATAGCGCAATATAAATAAGATATCAACATTACAAATACCAGAGAGACATTGTATTAGGGGCTATCACACGACGAACATCTTCTTGGTTCCGGGAAAGAGTTCTCATTTGCGAAGCATTAGTGAGGGCATCCCTATTGATAAGATCGCTGATGTCTTAACACAAGAGGAAAAAGGGAAGTTGAGGGCTTTCACAGAGAGTGTACGACTATGGGGCACCAGACCGACAATGAGGAACATATGGAAAAGTATACGTGAAGGAGATCACATACTCTTTGTTCCTTCGGGAAGTGGATTCTATAAGTTCTACGGCGAAGCCTTATTCATCTCCCATAATGCAGCCTTGGCACAGGAAATTGAGAATTTGGGGATCTGGCCGGAAGAAGGGAGAAAGTATGAGTATGTTTTCTTCATTGACAGCTTCAGAGAGATATCCATATCTAAGAAGAGGATAAATGAGATAATTCCTTGGGGGACAGCTACGCCTCGTCATTTTATGAGGGTTGCGAGCGAGATTGTCAGAGACAGGATAATTGAGTTTCTGGGTGAAGAAGAGGGAAAAGTTGTAGAGAAAGGCGAAATTGAAGAAAATGAGGTTTCTAGGCTGCGAAAAAGAATACTGGAACTGGAAAGAGAACTGAGAGAGCAGAGAGAGGTGATTAGAAGTCTAAAGTCGCCACCCAACATCCTGACGGATGTAGAGCTCCAAAGGCTTACTGAGCATGATCAGATAGTTTACAAACTTGGTTTGGTACTGACGGCTCTTGATTTCCGAAACATACAGCTTGATCTTTCCAGCGAAGTAGATGCACCTCCCTTTACAGCAGAACAAAAGACCGCATTCAGAGTCAAGGAGAGAGAGTATGACGTGAAGGCGGTATACGATAGTGACCTCTTTGCCTGGGAAGTACACCATAGGGGCATGCTGGTGCCTACTTTGGTTAAGTTAAATGAACTCTCAGCAACCAGCAGAGCTCTGGTCTTGTTTAGTTCAGAGGACGAAAATGAACTAAGGAGAGAAGCGAGAAGGAGACAGTTCAGGGATCTTGTTTCAGTTCCACCGTTTGAACTAAGGAAATACATGAAGACTGAGATTGAAGAATTGTACGAATCCTGCAAGACTTTATACACGCTAAAACATCAGATCGAAGATCAACAGCAAAAGCTAAAGGAGAAAATCCAGTGGCTTGATGAGAAGAGGGAAAGCATTCTTCACAAGCCTTCATTCTTTGAAGAAGTTTTCTAGCTTCTGCCTTCGTCCAATAGGCTTCTTTCCAAGTGCGATGTCCAGATTACCCCGACGTAGACGCAACTGCTAACGGACCCTACTTTCAGCCTTCCAGCAAAGTGATCTTTTCGAGAGAAATGACTTCTGCTATCCTCGTCTGGAGGCATAAACTGGTAAAGACGACCGTATGAATTTACGGAATCTTGCTTAAAGCCAGCCACATAAGCTTGAATGGTATCTTTAGATGTAATATTGTGGTCATGGCTGCCTAGGAGATATCGGTTGTATGTAGCGTTACCTCAATACTTTGATTTTTCTGTGCGATCAAGGAGCGCGAAACTGCCCGCTTGAATCTCGTAAAAATAACCGAGATTTTTGAGCATCAATCTAATCTGTTTGTGAAAATCATCTAAAGAGACGAAATCTTTGCCTTTTATGGCATTTTGAGAGTTCCTGAATCTAGTTATTGTATTCATTTCCTCTGGTGAAACGGCTTTCATTATCGTTCCTAAAACTTCTCCTTCCAAAGCTGGATTTTCTTTCCACGACACAACTACTGCACTACACGTCTGAGCACCATTAACAATTTGTGGTGAGAGCATGTTTATTGTTTGTTCCTCAGTTATCCGGGCGTCATCGCAGACAAGAGTTATGCCATTATTAAACTTAAAGAAATTCTGCGGTCCAGTTTTCAAAGTTTCTCTTATGGCTTTATTGACTTTTGTTCTGAATTGTAGCCATTGTCGAATGTTGGATTGAAAGATATAATCTTCGGTGCTATCGATGAACTTAGCTAAATCTTTGAGTGGAATTACGTACATAAAGTAGTTTCCATGGTCTCAAGATTAGATTGGATTTACAGGATTGGTCTAGACCGATCTTTGAAAATGCTATCATCGTTGAGGGATGGTTTTTGAGTTGGTTTGTTTTAACTGTCGTCAAATAAGCCTTCTGAGAATCGTCAGATTCGCCAAATGGAGTCGTCATTACGGTCATTATCATCGTCATTAAGGGTGTTGTTAAGGGGATTATTGAGGAAAAAATGGCTGTAGGCTACCTTTTGCGTATAAATCGGTTTGACGACGACGGTGACGGCTTTTTTGACGACGAAAATGATGGTCCTCTGGCGCCGTTATGATCAATCTCACATAATCTTGGCTGAGCGTGGAAGATAAGGTTAATGAAACTTGGTTGCCCCCGGCGTGGTCTTCGAGAAACACATAAAAAAGGGGGAATTGAGGAGAGTACAAATGGTCCTCTGGAGTTCCGTTAATTGAGACGGGATGAAAAGGTCTTTTTCTGAATGAACCTCCGATAAGCCGTACTGATGATCGGAGGTGTGTTAGGTTGGAGGATGTAGTCGTTGGTTTAGATCTTCATATGAAAAGTACGCAGGGGACGATTATGAAGGTGAATGGTGAGATCCTGAGGCAGGAGAAGTTTAAGACTGGCAAGGAAGACTTGAGGATGTTTCTTGATGGCGTTCCTGAGGGTAGTAGGGTTGCTTTGGAGTCTCTGGGTTTCTGTTGGCCTTGGATAGATTTCTTGGAGGAGCTTGGATATGCGCCTTTGCTTGCTAATCCTTTGAAGGTGAAGATGAGGGCTGAGGATGTGAAGACGGATAAGGTGGACAGTGACTTCTTGCTCATCTAACGAGAATGGATTGGCTACCTACAAGCTACGTTCCTGGTGCGGAGTTGAGGTGGCTGAGGAGCTTGTTGAGGCACAGGGCTTTCAGAAGGAAGATGAGTACTGCAGTCACGAATAGGAGTTGGTCTGAATTCAGGAAGAGAGACATAAAGTTGGGAGTTAACCTTGGCACGCGGAAGGGTAGGAAGCTCGCTATTTCGCTTGGTGTCTTTGAGGTTGTTCAGAACATGGAGTTGCTGGAGGTTGTGGAGAGGCAGATAGGGGAGATTGAGGCTTTGCTAAGGAAGAGGTATGAAGGTTTGAATCCTGTGAGGTTGATGATGACTATTCCAGGAATAGGTTTCCTAACGGCTCTAACTCTTTACGCTGAGATATGTGACATAGAGCGTTTCCCGAGTCCTGATAAGCTTGCTCATTACTGTAGCTTGGTTCCTAGGGTTCACAGTTCTGGTGGACATACGAGTATGGATAAGGAGACTAGGGCGAATAAGTGGTTGAAGTGGATCTTGATTGAGGCTGCATGGTCTCATGTCAGCTTTTGTCCGGATGGTAGGCTTGCGAAGGTGTTTCATGAAGCGTACAGGAGGAAGAAGGATAAGAAGAAAGCGATTAAGATTGTTGCTAGGAAGCTTGTGAATGTTGTTTGGGGCGTCTGGAAGTATGAGAAGGGGTTCATGGTGGAGTAGGACGAACGGCTTGGGGGACCCCTAGATAACCTTGCGGCTCTGGACCGCTGTAATTGAGACTGGGGCTGCCCTTGCCGGTTTGCTGAAGCCGTAGTGCGACTTTGATCGCTGATAAGAGAGTGTGGTCCGAAACATGAAAGCTTTAAAGGTGAATGGGGTGAGATATGTTAGGGGTTCGTTCGGTTAGACCTTACATAAGAGGATATCGGAAACCTCGAATTATTCATGAATATCCGAGTTCTCCAAGCCATCCTCATGCTCTGGAGGTCTTAGAGTATCGGATTGACTATCAACAAACATAGGGCATAATTATTTAAGAGAGTTCACAGACTTGGGTCGAACTCAATCGTCGTCCACCAGATCCGTCCTGTACCAAGCGAATACGGGGTAATGGTCTGAGACTTCTTCAACTAACGTTTGGTTTGAGATTCCATATGCAGCGTCGAAGTAAAAGACCTCTGCGCTGTACGCAACATATTCGTAACTGTACGTCTCATTCAGCAAGACTATTCTGTCGTATGTGTAGTCCGTCTTCACCATGGTATCCATCATGTTGGTTATTATCCAGTAGAACTCTAAAGCTTTAAACGGGTTTGAAACGTCATCTTCGTCGAAGTATCTTCCGTCAGCGTTAAAGTCCCCCAAGACTATTATGTCTTTCTCGTCTGGATTCCCAGTTTGCAGATAATGCACTACTAGCGTCAGGTTGCCGATCTCCGAGTACGCGTCGTCAGGCTTAACGTGAATGCCGACAACCGTGAAGTCGAAGCTGCCGCTCCTGAAGCTCGCAATGTAGGGTTCCCTTTCAAACACATCGCTTGTATCATTGTATACTTGAGCAGAACCCTCGATGAGCTCCACAGTCTCTGTATTGTAAATGTATGCGTAGGACTCCTTGTAGGAGCCCCTTCCCAGTCTTTGGCTCTCAATATATGCATATTCGGGTCCAGATTGCTCGTTTATCTGTTGCACATAGTAGGGGACTGTTTCCCTTTCAGCGTCTCTTATCTCCTGAATAAACAATATGTCAAACTCTCTGGCAATATCTACGAGTATCTCCATGACCTCCTCTTTTTCTCTCTTTGTCTCCCCGAATGTTTGAATGTTGAAGGCAGCCACCTTAATCGCAGAGGGCTTCTCTTCCTTCTCCGCTCCTTCGTGGGCGATGGCTACGCTCCAATCGTATGACCCTTCAAAGTTGTATCTTCCTCTGATTATCCAAAAGCTCGTGCCAGCAGGTATCGTCAGGTTTCCAACTCTGAACTGCAATACATCATCAACTATTGAGCCACCAATCTTATGGAAACAAGATGCTTCGCATTCATCTAATAGAATCTCCAAATCCACTATACCAGTGTCTGCCGCAGGACCAGTCACGTTGAAAACGAACACATACCCTGCTAGGTCGACTCCGTGATTGTTTGTGACGTTGATCACAGCGCTCCAAGATTCGCCTACCAAAACATCTGAAGGGAGAGGGGCAACCCACATCAAATTGAATGTGGCTATTGAAATCTCAGAATGGGCTGTGAGCAAGTTGGAAACCAGACCTGCATACGAGCATACAAACGGGCTGCCAACTAAAAGCAGCAAGAAAACAGCTAACACAATCTTATTCACGTCATCAACCCCATAGCATCTATATCTATCATTTTGCGCGGAAAGCAATCTGTCTACTTAGCTAAGACTCGCGTTATGTCACCTCAATCAATCAATTTTCCATTTCTGTAATGCTCTATTTCAGAGGCCGGTGTTATTTTGACCTCTAGACTTCGTTTGATAAATATCTGTTTTATCAATCCTGTTATTTCTGCTATGTAGTTCTCTTTAGTAGAGTCAGGATCCAGTATTACTACATTGATTCTCTCATGTCCTGCTACTTTTCTTGCGCCTTCTTGAAGACCGATTGTCGTCACAATTATTCCACCACTTGCACCAGTATCTTTAATCCTATAAGCAAGTCCACCTGCTTCTTCTTGTTTAAGTCTTGATTTAGATCGACGCCTACATTCAACAATAATAAAACCTTCATCATTCACAAGATAGGCCGGGATCTCTATTTCCCATCCAGTACCGCTCTTACCCTTGATACTCTGTTTCCCAACTACCTGTTTTAAACCGAAATGAGACCCTATGTCACTTAAAACTTGTCGCGCAACCTCTTCGTAGGTTTCCCAACTTTTTTCAGATGACATGCATTATCCTCCTCATGTTTAAGAGGCCATTCGTATCTTTCTATATGGTTGCTGACTCATCAAAGTTTAGTGCTTTGTGGCTTAAAAATTGTCTTCTGTAAATGTCAAGAGGCAAATCCTCACCACGTTGTATGTAATCGTAGGCTAGCAAAGCTTTTCCTACTTCTTCCAATGAAATAATTGATAGTGCCCATGCTGAGATTCTTTTCTTCTTCAAAAGGAAAATCGCATCATCCAGAAGATACCTTGCATGAAGTAAAGACTTTTGTACGCAATCGTTCAAAGTATCAAGAGGTATCAATTCTTTTCTCTCCCAGTGAATTAGACGTCGAATCACCTATATCTTTCCTAGTTTTTTCTTAAATAATTGACGATCAGCTTTTAAGTTTCTAACATGAAAAAAATGACACTAAAGGGGGGTCGGAGATTTTTGACTCGTAGTCGTAATAACACCTCATGCCTTATTTTATCACGCATTGTTGCGGAGACATATTTTTCCGTGATCTTCTCTGCGACCTAGGAACAAGGACTGGACTGAAGAAAGCCTACTTCCATAAACTGAAACATAAAGGCGGATCTTAACTCTTCTTCCTCATTTCGTGGCAGTCTACGTGTCCCCAGCCGTATTCCCTCATGTATTGTGCAACCGCCTCTTTCGTTTTGGGATTTGTGATTTCTATGGGTTTCCTACATATGGAGCATGGAAAGGTTACGAGATGTTTTTTCTTAGCTTCGCCGTAACCATCATTGTATCCTTCGTTGTAGGCTTTCTCATAGATCGTTTCTTTGGCCTCTTCCATTTCTAGTTGCTCCTTCACCCAGTCGGCGAAAGATTTCCCCTTCTCCCTCAAAATAGCTTTAAGCTTGTCTTCTACTTCACCTTCAACCCTAAGCGTTGGCATACCTGAATTTAGATCGTGGCTCCGTTCGTGTTCCTCTCCACCATGCTCGTCTTTCTTCCCCATTGCATGTGTGCATGATGTGAGGTTTTCTGTCATCTCTAACAGTTTGTTTGCCTTCTCCAGCAGACGGTGCGTCCTCCCCTTCAACTGTTTGATCGATACCTCCCTCTTTTTCTCCCCTGTGGTCTCCGCCTCCTGTATGGGCGGCGCCTTGATGAGGTCGGCTATGTCTTTCACTGCCTCGCTGAGTTCAGGCGTCTCAACGGTTCTTGCGATGGGCGTCGATCCCCCGTGGGTACAGGTACGCTGCCTAACCTTTATGAAGAAGGGCTCATTGTCCACTCCTATGACCAGAGCCTTCCCTTGGGGAAGCCTTTTAACTTTCCCGACCTGTTCAGCCGTCAACCCAGATTCCCTCAGCCAAGAGAAGTCAGCTGGGTCAACCATCTTGAAGATCACCCGTATGGGACACTGGCTTAGTACGGCCTTGGCAACCTCGGCAGCCCTCCTAGCGACGAGGATGAAGCCTAATCCCCTATGGCGCCCCCCAGAAACGACCTCGTATGTCCAGTATACAACCTTTTCCTGTAGCCTTCTCAACTCCTTCAGCCTGACCCGCCCAACCTCGGGAACCAGCACTTGTGCCTCTTCCATGACGAGGACGAGGGGGCGGTTGTAAAGGCTCTCGGCGTTGTAGACAGCCTCTAAAAAGTAGCCAAGAGATTCGTAGGTTTCTCGCATTGTTGCGTTCTTCAAGTCGAGGACTAGGGAGTATCCTTTCTCGACCGCCCTAAAGGCTAAGGCTCCAGTGCTTGAAGGCGAGAGCTCTATGTCCGCTCTGTAGCCCTGTGGCCTTCCATGAGGCTTTCCCACGGCTGCCACTAGCACTGGGTAGCGTTCTCGGAGGGTCCAGTACTCTCCTTCACGGTCTATGACGATGAAGGGTTGCTTCACCTCGCTGAGTCCCTCCGTTATCTTGCCGACTAGGTAGGATTTGCCAGCATACCTCACGCCTAAAACGGCTAAGGGCTGCGAGATCAAGTGTTCTTGGGGGTCAAGCTTGAGGGCTCCGTCGCCCTCGATGTCTGCCGGCCCAACAATTCTTATGACATGTTCGCTCAAACCCAGCATCCCACCCTAAGGCAAGCTATGCATTATTTGATCCTCTAAGCTTAGTTAGTATTCCTTCTTTGTAGAATTTTTCAAGGTGGTAATGAACGTCGTAGAGATTGGATGCTTCTTTCTCATGTTTGTGCAGCGCATACCACTTGGAAAATGCCGTGTAGAATGGCATCGTAGCCGTAGCAAAGGATATGAGAGTGAGCATTGCATCAGTCACGTTCGCCTTCTCTGGCGCCTTCACGAAGTTGGCTGCTGGCTCCGTGTACAGGCACATTGCCCTTTTCGCCAGTTCCCTTGCTATGTTATACCTTTCTTCGGCGGTTTTGTTCTTGCACCACGCCTCCATCTTTGGGAGCATGACGTTGAAAAATATGTGGGCCACTGTGTCGCTTGGGAGTTTCTCGGGTTCGTTGATGAGCGTTGTCCAGCCTATAGCGTCGTCTAACCCCTTCTGATACCTTCGGTATTCCTCAGCTAACCTGTTGAAATCGGCTTGGAGCTTGCTGTATTTCTCGGCTAGGTTGTTATACTCTTTTGCCAAGCTGATTATCTGCGTCTTCATGACATCGCTTACCTCAGCCACTATGCCCGGGATCTTCTCATTAACGAGGCTGGATGATTCCGTTACCAAAGTTGAAAGGGTTTTCGAGGCTTCTTCAATCATCTTCAAATCCTTTTCTTTCAACTCTTCCGTTTCTGCTTTTGTCCTTTCGAGTTCAGCCTTTACCTCTGCCGACGGCTTGAGAAGTTCGAGCCTGCTCAGAACCTCTTCCGGGCTTCCAGCCTCCCCAGCCAGTTTGAGGACTCTCTCTAAGCGTTCACGGTTCCATCCCATCGACTCAAGCTCGCGGCACCTCTCCACCACAGACTCGGCTCCTGCAAGCCTCTCCTCAAGCGTTGAAACTGTCTCGTTGAGCTTTGCTACCAATTCACGGGTTTCAGCAAGCTCCTTTGCCTCTGCCTCGGCTTGAGCTTTAAGTGAGCTAGCTTTCTTGGCGAGTTCAACAATCTTTTCAGCGTCTTGGCCAGCCTCCTCAACTGCGCTCAGAACACGCCGAAGTCCTTCGAGCTGTGTCAACTCAATTCCGTAGTCGCTTAGTTCTCTCTCGATCTTTGAGATATCATCTATCCTCTGCAGGGTTAGGCTGTGCTGCTTCAGTCGGTCCTCCAGCTCTGCCTCAAGCCTAGCCTTCTCAGAGTTGAAGTCGGCCTGCGCCTTCTCCCTTCCAGCGTCTAAACTCTTTATCTGGGATTGTAGGCGCTGAACTTCGGTGCTTAACTCCCTTACCTTAGCCTCCTTGCTTTGGAGGTCGCTCAGTATCTCGTCGTGGAACCTTCCAGTAAGCTCCTCGATCGAGTGCATTCTCACCGAGGCTTCAACATGGGCTCTATCTTTTAGGCTCTCCCCGGCTTTTATGAAATCCTCAAGCCTATCCAGCGTGACCAGTTTCTTGATCCTCTCCAGCATTTTGGAGACTTCCATCAGTCCCTCAACACTGGTTCCTGCCCTTCTAATCTCAATGGCTAGGCTCCTCAAGCCCTCCGCAGTCTCAACCACATCATACTGCTCAGCAGCCTCGTCGAGTGATTCAGAGTCGGCGCAGTCCGTGAACTCCTTTATCACGCCAGATACTCCTCCAGCCGAAATCCCGGTCTTCTTGGCGATCTCATCCCGAGTTAAGCCTTGGAGATGCAGATCCACAATCTCAGATTTTTCCCAGTCAGATATCTTTTTTCGCAATCTTTTTTAGCCTCCTACTGTTTCCTCAGGTCCTTTGTTCGACGCCTCCGGATACGGACGCCGTATTTTTCGGAAAGACGCTTGAGAACCTCTTCTTCAGGCACTCCCGCCGCTAGCAGATCGAGAACCTCTCGCTCAATATCTTGCCTTAATCTCTCTGTGACAGGGAGTGCTAGTCGGGCGGCCCTTTCTCTGGCTTCGGCCTCGGCTAAGTATTCAGGGGGAACGGCCTCTTTGAGTCCCTTCTCTATCAGGCGGAGAAGGGTGCGGGGTCTGATTGCCTCGGCCTCCCAGCATCTGTCGCCGTATTTTTCGATGTACTCTTTTGCTCTGGAATCTTTGAGGTTAACTGGACGGCTGGGAGGCTTGAACCGTTTAATCTGCTCCATAGTTAAAGCCAGTCTCACGAATCTAATCCCTGTCTTATGGTTCATCTCTTCTTGGGCTACCGTCTCTATGAGCAAGCCGGATGGGTCGAAATCTCCAATGTATAGGACCAACGTAACGCCTATTTTTCTCGCCCTCTCTAGGGCCCGCCTATACATGCTTAAGCTGGCGAAACCCCTCAGAACCTGGATTCCCAACCTATATTTGGCCGCTAGTTTCGCTATGAAGTTGCGGATCGAATCCTTTTCAACCCAGATTTCGATGCGGGGGTATGGTAGAGGCGGAATAACGAACTGTCTGGTCGGATCTATGAACTTTCTGTGAACGTCCGGGTTTAAACGCCTAATCTTCGAGAGATACCTATTCATCCGCTTATAGAAGGCTCTGGTTGCTGGATACCTGAACCTAGAGATCAGGATATAGTAGAGCTGTCGGACAGTTAAACGGGCATATCTTCTCACTGTTTGAAGTATCCTCCACACCATGAGGACGTTGTCTCTACCCTTAACCCTATATTGGTTTCGAATAAATCCTTCATAGGCTTCAAGTGTCAAGTTTGACTCGATCTAACATTGGAAAAGACCAATTTAAGTTTATTTCGACAGAAAATGTCTATTTCTTGTCTATTTCCTTTTTTTTACCGTTCTTGGAAGTGATAAGTAGAGCAATAGTGTGAGAAGCAATCTAAATTTGCCCCAACATAAATTGGAAAAAAACATATTTGGTATTTCCATACATTCCGAGTGGAAATCACTGGATCAGAGGATTTCGACATGCTAGCTTGGGAAATACTGATGCTTTGGATTTCTCGATTATGATTTACTCCTATGAAAGGGACAAAAGGATACCAGAAATATCGAGTTATAGAGTTGCTCAAGGTGTAATTTCGTATCCGAGAACTGCTAGTTACTTAATTGACTATTACAAGCTTTCTCAAAGAATATTCGAAAGAAGAACACTTTCAGACTACAACAAAATCTGGTATGAATTCCATAGACCTAGAGAACCCTCTTTGACAACTAAACCAAAGATAGTATGCAAAAGAATGATGAAGGACCCCACCTTTGCTTTAGATCAAGAGGGCTACTTACCAAGAGATTCTATCATGAGTCTGATTCCAAAGGAACGATTCAAGGAAGTTAGAGAAGAATTAGAAAAAGTGATAGGAGATTCTGTCAGTATCAAAGATGCTTTCAATTATGTTTTATCCTTTCTGAATTCAGATTTGTTTGCAGGACTTCTAGCCAAAAGGCGAGCAAAAAAGCGTGGTGGATACCCCATTGTTGATGAACGCATGATGAGACGATTTTTAATTCCTGTACCATCCTCAAAATACGCTGAAAAGATAAAGGAGATCTTAAAAGGAAATTTGACGGGCATCGATCTTAATGAACTATATACCTTTTCTGAGAAGACGCAAAGAGAGTTAACACAAGAATGGGAGCGGACATAGAAATTGCAATCAGCAAGCCTCTGGGAAAAAACAACGGATTCAATTCATGCGGCACTCCAATAGCTTCTCACAGTTCTATTGTTGTTATTCTTCAACTCGCATCACGATTAACATCTCCTTCTGTACGTCCACTCTAATCTTGACCTTTCCGCCATCCTTGAAGGGATACTGTGAGTCTCGTACAACCGCAGAAGGAATTATCAGGTACTGAGTGTAAGCGTTGGGGCTTTTCACAAGCTTTGTCTCTTCCTCTAGTACCATGCATTTCTCACCTAATTATCATCAGATAATTATGGCAGAATCCATATAAAAACCATACGTAACCTTCGACACCTGCTATACAGTCCTTCTTAAAAAGAACCGAATCATTCCAGATTTTTCTTCCATAGTTAGGGCCTGCAATACAGCAATATCCTCATGACAGCTACTATCCCTAGGGCGTGCCTATAGAGTTGGTAGGAGTGATTTGTAGATAAAAAAGATTTAGATTTTTCCAGTGTTGCGTCTTCGGGAGATAAATTTTTCAGGTTCAGTTTTCCAAATGTGAAACAAATGACCGTCATCTCCCACATGAACCGCCCAACAGAAACTTCCAAAAACTTCAGAACTGAACTAAGGGTTCTGTCAAGTCTTCGTCGGATTTCTTCCGTTGTAAAAAATCGTCGGATGATTTTATTATAAGCTTTTCAAAACCCTAAGCCAACCTTCTAGGCACTTATGAATTATTTTGGCTTTGTTTTTTTCGTCTGAATCAGTATCATCCGCTCTGATTATTTTCTCTCGGACAAAGTCTCGACAGAAGACTTTGAGGCTATAAAGATATATAACGTTAACACGTTTTTGAGGAAACATGCTGGAAACTTGAAACCGTTGGTAGGATTTAACACAACGAAAGCACAGGAATTATTCCTCGAACTTATTGACATATTATCGAAGCATCCTACTTTGGGGGAACTCGATGAGAAAGAGCAATTGAAGATTCGTGTATATAATCCTGGACAATATACGACGAAAGGAGTTGAGGATGAAGCACGTAAGCTATTTGTCAAAAGATATGAAGGAAGAGGTAAGGCACTTTTTGAGTATGCTGGACGGGATGGGGAAACATTGAGGCTCTCGCCCATAGGCATTGAAGGATTGTTAGAGGTTGGTCTCACTGATGTTGTACCCGCGCTTAGAACCTACGCAGGTGTACGTAGAATCGACATTTCAGGCGTAGAAGAATGCGCTCTAGTAAACCCGAAAAATGTGACGCTGAGAATCCGCAAGGCGAAGGGAATGGGGAGTATGACAAAGTACAATAGCGCTGCAAACGACATAAGGGCGGCGCATAAGAACCTAGCTGGAGATATACTTCTCGTGCGAAGAGCTCAAATGCCATCTACTGGGCTTTACTGGTTGGCGTACTGCGCGTCCGACAAAGTGTTGGGCATAACATCAGCTTTGTTGAATCTCCGAATACGCGACGCTTTTATTGCCAAGATGATCACTCTCTATTTGAACAGCTCAATTGCCTTATTGCAATTAATTGGTTTCGTTGTCGAAACAAGGGGAGCATGGATCACTCTGCATGGTGATCAGGTCTGGAAACATGTTCACGTGCCTTCCTTTGAAGGAATTTCCAAAAAGCTTCGCAACAATGTTCTGAAGGTCTTTAATAAAATAGCAAGAGTGGACGCGGAAAACCTCCGCTTGTTGGAAAAACAACTTTTATGTTGTATTTTGAGAAGTCAGGCAAAGCCTCTGCGTATTTCTTGCCCATGGCGATGAAAACCTCTCCATATCTGCCACTTCTCACCTTCTGATCTAGGATGCCTTGATTCTGTTTCCTACCTTCGTCAAGAACTGTCTTTGGAAGAGACTGCGTCGACCACTTATTCCCTTTAGGAGGGTCGTAAGCCAAGATGGTCTTGTCTCCAACCAGAGTCAAATCGTCTTTCATGATAAGTATGTCAACGTCTCGAACACTTTTAAGATACTTCCTCGCAACTCTAAAGAATAGCCCATCAAAACGCTCAAAGGCCGGCAATGGTCCTTCATCTTTCTTTCGCCTGAAAGATGGACCTAATATCAGCAATCGCCTTTTGGTCAATTCCCATGACTCTCCGGATATGATATATTTTATCTTCTATAAAGCAATAACCATTCTTCAAAGTCGAAATATGTTGCTTCGTACAGAATTTGTTCTGATATTTGAGGATATCGGAATTCTAGAGGCGAATTTGTGCTATCCAAAGCCCGCAATTCCCACCACAGCCATCCACATACTTCGGTCTGAACGGTAGCTCTCAACGCCTAACAAGCCTCTCATTAACACTCTTTCCTACTTTCACCCTAGAATAACGGAGAAAAGACGGAAAAAGTTATTACTCCACAAGGAAATTCTAATCAATAGTTGTTGATTAATTCTTCATCGAAGGATGGTAAGAGTTGGAGAAGAACTATCATGAATTAGCTGATATTGTATTCGAAGCGATCTATGCTATAGAGAAGAACCCGGGTAGAAACAAGGTGCCCGCAGGGATGAAAGGACTAGCAGGAGAGTTACTAACATTGTCCAAACTCCACAGCCTTCCTGGCATAAACCATAATAAAATCAAGTATCTTGGAGGTATAAAACGATATGACATCGACCGATCGTGTTCCCCTCTTTTTTTTATTTGGCTGCGTTTTGGATTAATGTTAACCATTTGTTCTCCCCCTCTACTTTGATTTCACAAGCCTCTGCTGGTGTTTTACTGTCTAACCCCTCTGTAAATATGATCTGGGCAAGAACATAACCAACCAAGCTCAGAATTTAAGATTTCATATTCCCCATTACTTGATTGAGACTTAACTTTGTAGGCATGGTCGTCAAGCCTTTTGATCTGATTAGGCATGTTGGCTATTGCTCTGCCTCTGTCCTTTCGACTCAGTTCTTGCATTTCTCATCGCCACATATCTCTATATCAATACAACTATATAAAGTTATCGCCATATGGAGAAAGCCTTATATAGAGCCGTCTCCATGTCTCCATGTGGTGACGTCTATGGGTAAAATGAATATAGTATTGGATGACGAACTTGAAAAAGAATTTAGAAAAGTCGTCTTCGAGAGAAAAGGAATGAAGAAAGGAAACATTAGTGAAGCGTTAGAAGAGGCAATCAAACAGTGGATAGAGTATTACTATCCAAAGAAAAAAGAGGAAAAGTGAAATGCAAAATAACTTTAATAAAGAGAAAACTAAACCCTCGGAAGAGAAAAGAGAGGGATCAATCTTTACGGAACAAGAAGTCAGATCTACCGTCAAGGGATTCGTGTTAGCTTGGCTGAAAGGGAAGATTAAGATTATTTTCCCTACCAAAGAGGAAATAATCCGCTTTTTTAAAGAGGATTTAGAGCAAGACGTAAGTGCCATAGAGGCTACACAAGTAGAAGTCTATACTAAGAAAAATTTCGTAGACCTAATTTTGATCTGTTCTGATGAACAAGCAACTCCTGAAGAACAAAGAAAGGCACTTTCTGATTTGTTCAATGCTATTTTAATATTTCGTTCCTCAAGAAGACTTGAAGGAGAGTTTTTAGAATACAATTTTGAAGAAAGACTCCGCAGGCTTGAAGGGGGATTAGCTGTTACAAACAACCTCGTAAAAGAGTTAATAGAACTTCATAGAGGAGAGTTGGAACTTGATTGAGTGTCCCGTTTGTATGGCTCCAATGATTGAGTACCATATTGAAGGTTGGGTTGAGCGAATATGCTGGAATTGTGGACATTATGAGTCTGATTCTCCAGCATATCAAAAACGACCTGACTTGTTTGAGAACATGGTGCGTGAGAACCCATCTTATTTCTTAAAAAAGTTCTTGATACGTAAAGTATCCGACGATTTTTTACAACGGAAGAAATCCGACGAAGACTTGACAGAACCCGAATCTTTCGACAGCCTAAATAAGCGAAATAAAAAAGGAAAGTTATGGATTCGACACAACTCTCCGCTTGGTCTAAGCAATGGGGCTACGGTATTTTTTCAGAATGGTATAAGAAGCGTTACCACATGTATGTTATTGGTAAGACGGGTATGGGTAAGACTACCCTGCTTTTGAATATGATTCTGAATGATATCCGTAATGGAGAGGGCATAAGTTTTATCGACCCTCATGGAGATGCTGCCGAGAAATTACTGGGTTATATCCCAAGTCAGAGAGGTAAAGATGTGATTTACTTTAACCCAGCCGATGTTGATGCTTTGTTCGGAGACCAGACTACGCTTAATTCATATCCAGTCTTCAGAAATTTTATTATTATTCAGAAACTTTTCAGTCTTTCTAATTCTTGCTCTAACACTTTTTGGACCGATTCATATGGCAACGTTTCATAACCGGGACTAGGTAAATTGGAATTGGGATTTCCTATAGAGTCTCTGATTTGCTTCTTCAAGCGGAACTCATCTACTCTTTCCTGAAATATACATCGATTCTCCTTCCTTCATGCTCAAGATGTCGTAGCCTATCCTAGATGTTGCATTCGCAATCAATCCTACTTTGGTCATTTTTGGATTCCCGCCTCCCTTTTCCAGAGTATTCACGTTTAGCATTTTCCTTGGTTTGCTTCCTAGCCACGTTAGACTCGGCTTCTCTGACCGTAACCCGCGCCATTTCGCGAACCCATTCCGAAATAGAACCGTAGCCTAGCTCTTCTAAGGCAATTTTGAGTTTTTGATACAAGCGCTCCTCAATGTTCACACGGAGCTGAGTTACCTTCACACCCCTTCCTCCAGAGTCCCAAGTGCCTTCTTTCTTTCTTCTGCGAGTAGACCCATTTCAGCTAGCCTTTCAAGAAGCAAAGTTCTAATGGTATTGCTTCGAGAGTGATACGGTCTACTATCTTTGACCTTGTCTAGAAGGTCTTTGAGGCCCATGTCTAGGCAAACGGATATGACCTTTACTTTGCTCAATATGTTCACTCATTACATAATAGTTAAATGATTGGAAATGTACTTTTCAAAGAGATACTTCGAAAACCTTATAAGAGGGCATGAAATGGCGACAAACTTCAGCTTTTCAAGAATTTGCGACTTAGCAACACATCGGGGACATAGAAGGTTGGAAATAATCGACAACATCGAGATCTGGTCATGTGACAAGATTCAAGGATTGAGACTTCACGGCCGTTGCAATAATCAAAAAAGGCTCACTATACGGAATATTTGAAGTAGAAGTCAGCAATGAACACATAGTACCATAAAGTGGAAACCTGATGTGCAGATTATTAAGAAACCCTTTCTAGTCCCCGATCGATAGGTATGCAAGAGAGATAGAGAAACGATAGGTATTTCTTAAGAGCAAACAAATTACGAACATACTCAAACGGGTGTGTTAGCAATGAAGGACACAGAAGATGAGAGTCTCAAAAGAATCAAGAGGATATGGATTTCTGACGATTTCTTGATATTTTTGGCGCAGAGCAAGATAGGGTTCAAAGAGCCTAAAGGGATGAAGCATTATACCATGAAGTTTTTGAGAGATGGTATAGTGGATTTTCATGAAACTGTTGAGTGTGTTGAGGAAGAGGGAAAGAAGTACCCAAGGGCAGAAAGGATTGACCTGAAGAAGTTTGCTGAAGCGTTAGAGAAAGAGGTTCCAAGCCTTTTTAAAGAAATAGACATAAGCAAGACACAATATAGCAATACAAATGTTATCATCGTTCCACCCAAAGAAGAGCTTAGAAAGAAGGTGCAGGTCAAACATAGAGAAGTGAAAATAGACCTAGGCGATTTGGATGAGTTGGCTTGTTCAGTGCCTATGAAGGAGCTGAGCGGTCACGATTTCAAAGTGGCGTTCTTTATCGGAGACAACAAGAGGTATAGTTTGTATCGATTTGATGGCAGATATTATTCTCTCCAAAATGACGAGGTCATGAAGCTGTTGGATAAGATACTTGAAAAATCAATAATCTAGGACGACCTTGTTGAGAAAAAATAAGACCTTATTGAGAGAGAAATACGAACTTAGAGAAGTGGACATATAGCCTTGAACTTGGGCGGCACACTAAAGCCTAACTGTATCTTATTTAGTGTCCATCTGGTTGAACTGATAAATCTTCGTATGATCTTATAGGTTTTACCAAGTATTTTTCAAGCAACAAACGATAACCCTTCGTAGCTGATTTATTTTCATCTTGAGGCTCAAAAACAAAGATTTTTTGCTTTAGCGCAATCTCTGCGAGTTGAATGGATCCACTTGTTGCACCTGTTTCCATTGTCACAATATATTTTGAGATTCCGCTTATTATCTTGTTTCGTTCGATAAATCTCCACTTCAAATTCTTCCCTTGTTTTCGATGGCGTTCCTGCTCAATCCGAGTTTGAATAGCTGTAGTTTGTCTGCGTTCCAGAATCTTTCTATTGAACCCATCTTTTGAATGGCGTAAGCTATTTTTTCGGGTGTGATTAACCAATACTTCTCTTGGAGCGCCAACCAGAGAACTTGGTCGTTCATTCTTTAACTTCCATCATTGTTCTGGGTAAGGCCAGAACATCCACCTTTCTTGCACCTGCCTTTATCAAAACATCTGAGCATTCCGAAACAGTAAAGCCTGAAGTGACGACATCATCGATAAGGATAATGTCTTTGTCATAAATTTGGCGTTTTCGCGGTTGCAGGACTTCATAAATTTTTACGGATATTATGCTTACGATGTTATATCACATGAATTTATGAACACGTTTAATTTCTTCGCTTGTGTAAATGTTCCAAGATGGATAGCAGATGGTGAAATTCGCGATGTTTTGATCTAACGCTGCCCAAGCCTTCCGACGAGGATTACGGCATCTGAGTCCTCTCGGTAGTATTCTGGAATGTGGCCAATGATCTGGAAGCCGTGCACCGGAACTATTTTTTGTTACGAAGGTAATCTTCAGTAAATTATAAATCTGTCTTCCTATAGTAAGGGTTACACTGACACAAACTTAGTCAATGGTGCTACAGAAATAATCACAGTAATCTTTTACATAGGCGGGCAATCGAAGGGTTGGGATTGGAGAGAAAATGAGTGAAATAACAGAGTGCGCCCAGCATTTATTGAAAAAATATTGGAAAGAATGTGGACTAGAAGATGAAGTGCGAAGGGAACTTCTAGAACTGCAATCTACCACATTGAGGTATGACAGAAAATGGGAACCGCTTTTGGCACAGTTTTCAGTTGAAAAGGCTACCAATCAAGCACTCGCCCTTGCTGAAAAATGGAAAAAACTTAAATGCCATTATCTGCTTATGGCGTTAAAAAATAAATGGATCACCAATTTCTATAATGGCATGAGTAAATAGTTATTGTCCTTCGTTTGTATTTTTATGTGTTAACGCAAAATCGAAAATCTCAGAACTATCCATCTCATTCAAGAAACTGAGTACGGAAGAAAAGTTGGAGCTGGCAAAGAAGGCTGAAGTCAGGCTCTCGTAGAGCTGAAGGCAGGCATCGAATTTCTCAAAGGTGGGAAAAGTCGGGTTCTCGACTTGCTCAAGGCTGTAACAGCACCAATGGACAGCTAGCACCCAGAATGAACCCTCCCAGTAGAAAAGGGATAAACCCACAACATACACTAAAGGCGAACTGAACAGAATAGCTGACAGCCTATTGCATCCACTGTTCACTAAGAATCCATCTTACGTTCTGTTGGACACTCTAGTTCATGCCTTAATCGAGCAAAACCCGCCAGAAACCATAAAGAAGTTTATAAGATACAATCTACCAAAACCTAAAAGGTGATTACAGAATGGATGAGAAAACAATGGAAAGAATCGCTTTGTCAGTACTAAGCAAAATTGATTCCGTAAAGAACGTTAGAAACTTCATGATTGCAGACCTAGAAAAAACCATAGCACTCAAGGATACACCGAAGGGCGCACCTAACTTTATGCTGGCACTTGCCTTATGCGCCTATACAGAGTATTGGGGTAGGTTTATAGAAGGGAAGGTACATGGAGATTCTGAAGTGTGCTTCAAAGCATTCTTTAAGAAACTTGGAAAGTGCTATGAAGAGCTTCTTAATAGATCTGAACTTAATATCTATCATGATGTAAGATGTGGACTTGCCCATGCCTATATGATCGAGAGAAATTCCACTATCTACGTGAGAAAGGGTACATGCGGTGTAGAGTATGACTCAAGCAAGAAAGCCTACACTTTTAATGTTATGACTTATTTTGAGAACTTTAAGCAAGCAGTTGACCAATACATAGAAGACCTTGAAGCAGGTAAAGAAGACTTCACAAAGTTTATGTGTGCCCTTTCAGGAAAGCCCACTCTAATCTGAAACCTACTACTAAAACTCTTTCGAAAATTCAAGGAAACCCCGATCCATATCTCAGTTCTATGAGCCTGTTCACTTTGCTAATTTGAGCAGACCTATGCTCTTCAAGAATTCCTTAAGGGATTCCATATGTTCAACAGCTTTCGACAGATCACCCGTTTTTAGGTAACCCACGGATTCTCTGAAGTCTTCTGGAAGAGAAGCTATCTCGCCTTTGAATTTCTCAAGTTCTTCTTCTGTTGAAACAATTATCACTCTCTTTATTGAAATATGGGCTATCAACTTCTCCTTTTGTCTTGAGCAATCACGTATTTTGCCAACCAGTCTTGCGTGTTTTTGCTTTTTGAATGGAAATTGGGCTTGTATTTGGCTTTATTTTCGATAACACCGGTCCCAAATGCAGTTATTCTAGCGTTGTACCAAAGGGTTCTCATCACCTTCAAAGGTTTGACCAATCCCCTCTGTTCAAGATATGGCATGTTGGCGTCCATAAGGTTCTCGTTAACTTCAAGCAATTCTAACAGAGAGTTCCTGTCAATGCCAATGCTTTTTGGTTGTTCATGAAATAGGTCATATATCACTTGTAGAATACGATAACTAGCTAGCTAGGCTCTAAATACATTTTGGTGTGAGTAATGCGTGACCAGAATCACAATGGGAATTGCTTATCTTCGACATGATAGCAAAGATATATTATTGTGTCGAAGCAAAACTAATTCAGAGGCACTGGAATGTCTGGCGTGAAAATAAGCAAGTTCGAAAATCTGAAGAGAGAACTACCGGATTATCTAGTAAGAGCAAAGAATGCCCGAAGTCAACCAACAAAAGAATTTGTGTTTGCTTCGTTTATACAGAAAATGTTCGGAATCACAGTAGAAGATTTCTCAGAGAAAATGGAAGTCCCCGTTGTGAGCAAAGTTCTGTTAGTGAGAGGAAGAATTGATGCAGTCTTCGGCAATCTTCTGTTTGAATTCAAAGTCGATCTAGATCGAGAACTTGATGATGCAAAAGAAGAATTTACGAAGTATTTTCAGGCACTAAAAGAAAAGTATCCCGCCTTATCTTATATTGGAATAGCGACAGACGACATTAAGTTCAAAGTTTTCAAGCCTAAATTCAATAAAAATGGAAAAATACAGAGAATTGTCGAAATCGATTCGCTTAATATAGAACAGGAAAAGTCGCGCCCTGAAAAGGTCTACCTTTGGTTTGATTCTTACTTGTTCATCTCAGAGAAAATCATTCCAACGACTGAGGATTTGAGAAAAAGGTTTGGGGTAGAAAGTCCTACTTTCGCATTTATGAAAGATGAGCTTGTGCAGATGCTTGAGTCACTTGATGATCCTACTGTTAAAACCAAGGTCGAAAATTGGGAAAAGTATCTCGAAATTGTTTACGGAGACAAGCTAACTAGCATTGACCTCTTCATCAGGCACACGTATTTGGCTACGCTTGCAAAAGTGATAGTCTACCTTCATCTGTATGAAGGAAAGATACCAGCCAAGGAAGAAGTGAATACAATTCTTGATGGTGGAGCATTTGAGAAATATGGGATAGTGAATTTCATAGAGGAAGATTTCTTCGCTTGGATTCTACATCCACAGATCGAGACAAGAATAGATGAATTCGTGACGAAGTTGTTGAGAGAACTCATCATATATGATCTTACACAACTCAACGAGGATGTGTTCAAAGAACTGTATCAAGAACTTGTGGACCCTGAGGTTCGTCACGATCTGGGAGAATATTATACACCTGACTGGATTGCTGAATACATGCTTAGAGACCTGGTTACACGGAAACCGGATTGCAGCATTCTCGACCCAGCCTGTGGCTCGGGCACTTTTCTCTTCTCGGCGATTAAACTTGTTACAAAAGAGCTAAAAGCCAATGGCAAGAAACCGGGAGAAATACTTGAACACTTATTAGACAACGTGATGGGTGTTGACATCCATCCTCTCGCGGTCATCATATCAAGAACTAACTATCTTTTAGCACTCAGAGATTTGCTAGATCAACGGAAGGGTTCAATTGGCATTCCAGTTTACCTTGGCGATTCTATTAAGCTACCAGAGTTCGGAGTCGAAGTCCAGTACAACGTAGACGTGTACAAGATTGGGGTGTCTAAGAAAGCATTCTTTGCTATTCCACAGCATCTCGCAGATGAACCGTCTACTCTTGATGAAATTATTGGCAAGATGTATGACTACTCGAAGAGTTATGAGAACAAGAAGCAAAGCCGGACAGAAGCAATAAAAGCATTCTCAAACTCTTTGACAATGCTCAAGGGAAAAATTAGTGACCAAGACTTCAAAGTATTTGAGCATGACCTGAAAATATTACTCGATTTAATCGACGGGAAGGCGAATTCAATCTGGACATTTATTTTGAGGAACATCTACAAACCAGTAACGCTAAGCCATAGGAAGTTTGACTATGTTGTTGGCAACCCACCCTGGCTTACAACACGATTCATGAAGAATCCGGAGTATCGCGAGTTCTTAGTCGAGGAAAGCATAAGATATGGGTTGGTTGAAGCTGGTAAGACCCATCAGTTACCGAACATGGAGCTTGCAACGCTCTTCTTCCGCGAGGTTTGCGCACTATACCTCAAAGATGACGGGATAATTGCTTTCGTAATGCCAAAGAGCGTTTTAGTATCGCAGCAGCATGCGAACTTCAGGAAGTGGGAGTGCCCCCCAATAAGGCCGATGGAAATCCTTGATTTTGAGGATGTGAGTCCTCTCTTCAATGTTCCTGCTTGCGTTATTAAAGGGAGGAAGCTGAAATGAAAAAGAGCCTACCGGTTGCGATGAAGAAAATCTCGGGCTCTCTACCAGCCAAGAATCTTTCGTTAGATGAGGCGAAAGCATACCTCAAGATTACCGAGACAGAATATCGTTCTCCTGAATCACTGATCGAGAGCATTAAGGGTTTGAGCTACTACCATCCTTTGTTTGACAAAGGAGCAGACATCTATCCACGAAACCTTTGGTTCGTAAAGCTGGTGAGACATGGTATCCTCGGTTTTAATCCGCAAAAACCCTTTGTCAAAACTGACGAGAGTATCGGGTCAAAACCACCTTGGAACAGGGCACGTGTTGAGGGTAATGTTGAACGTGAATTCTTGTTTGCCACGATTTTAGGAGAGGATCTTATCCCTTTTGGCTTGTTGGGTGTCAAACCAGTTGTCCTGCCAATTGTTGTTGGGAAAGGCGTCATCTCTATCATACGAGGTTCGAAAGATGCGAAGAGAATCGGGTATGATGGACTGGCAGATTATCTGGCTAGGGTTGAAAGAATGTGGGAGCAGTTTGGCAAGGATAAGAAGCTTGATCTCTATGAATGGATTGATTTCAGGAGAAAATTGACGAAGCAACATCCCACCGCTAGCTTCAAGGTTCTTTACACTGGTTCAGCAACCTATCTGACCTCCGCAGCCGTCGATCAATCAAGAAAATTCTCTGTTGAATTAGATGGCTCCAGATTTGAACTGAAAGGGTTTATTGCCGAATCTAAGACCTACCAGTATGAGACGAACGATATAAACGAGGCTAACTATCTGGTAGCGATCTTGAATTCAAAGGTCGTGGACGATGCGATTAAGCCTTTGCAAACCAGAGGACTATGGGGAGCAAGAGACATCCATAAGAGACCGCTTCTTCTACCTATACCGAAGTTCAAAAAAACAGACCCAACTCATAAACGCATTGCCGAATTAGGAAAGATTGCTCACGAGAAAGTTCAGAAAGAAATCCCGAAGCTAACGAAGTACAAGAGCATAGGGAAAGCTAGGTCAGAGATAAGAGAACTACTTAAGGATGAAATAGTCGAAATAGATAACCTAGCTGTAAAGATGATGTTTCACAAATCGAACCCCAAAGGTCTCGCCCAGTATATTCAGGGAGTACCCTGACATCACTTGTCAAGAGTGGCAGTTGTCTATCCAATTCCTGCAAGATTAGTCAATAGGTTACTTGTTGAGAATAGAAACGTATTCGTCAAATACTTGCCTCGTACAACCAAGCGACAAAGTCGTTTTCTACGCGTCGCATTCCAATAAGCAAGTCGTTGGTGAAGGAACAGTGGAGATAACAGAGTTTCTTAGACCTGACGAAGTAATATCAAAATATGGTAGAAAAGTATCCATTTCTAAAGATGAACTGAGGGCTTACACAATGCAACAACCATCACGTGATTCATCAAAGAAGATGCTCGTGGTGGTTCTAACCAAACTTAAGAAATACAAGAAAAGCATTGTCTATCCAAGACCTATTACGATGGCTGGAGAATGTCTGACAAAGTAGCAATACAAGCAACTCATGAGCTGGAAAAGCTTTTTCAACTCCTAGAATTAGAGAACTCAAATCGCGGTTGGAATTTTTCTCTACCTTATACTCTGCTACTACTCGAAGTATGGGCATATTTGTGACTCGGTGAACTGATTTTTGATAAATTAAAACCTAGGTTGGAATAGTTGGATGTCTAGAGAAAATCGACAAGGCAGACATAGTCTATATTATCAACCCCGATGGCTATGTAGGAGAAGCGTGTCGGTAGACATTGGATACGCCTACGGGTTCTGATTCAAAGTCGGGAGCTGCGAAAAAATGATAGAGTCCCAAAATATTAGACATAATCTTTGGCAAAGAGATGAAACCAATTATGGCTATTGAAGAACTGCTTTAGAAATTCTTTAGACCTCTCATAACTTTCTCCCTGTCCCTTTTTGTTCCCTGCAACCGCTCCACGATGTTGTTGTCTAAGTCTCCAGCTAACCGAATATGGCTTATGTGTTCTGTTCTCGGAGCTTTCAGAGTAAAGAACTCCTTATTGAATGCCTTCTTGTATGCGGGTAAGCCGTCTGTGGTTATGCTTTCAGGCTTTTGTCCCCCTGCCTCTTCTTTAGCTAAGGCGAAGACTTCTCTAGCATCCTCAACTTCTCTTTTCTCCGTAATGTTGGAAGCCAAGAGGTATCTTGTGTCTTTGTCCATAACGCTCCACAGCCATTTCCAGCTACCACTAAACTTAACCTTTATCTCATCAACATGCCACCGCTAAGCTGAGACTTAAGCGTCTTGACATATTCACCTATGAGACCTTCATATTTCCTTATCCAGTTTTGAATCGTCTGAGGGCTATTCAGTTGGATATTGAATATCTAGTTAAGATGGTCTTGGATGCCTCGCAAACTTACGCCTTTATAGTAAGCCGGAGGGGTCGAAGTCACCTATATAAGGTACGAGTCCAACCCCTCTTCTGCGAGCTCGGTCTAATGCTTTCCGGTACATGCTGAGGCTTGCAAATCCGCGCAAGACTTGAATGCTGAGACGATATTTGGCCGCAAGTAGATAGCTAAAATGACGCCACAAACAGCCTTACAAATCCTTGGGGCGATAGTTCAACCTCCGCCTCATATTTTCTTTTTCTCATCGAACGATCTGTTTTGACGATCTTTGCGCTGGGAAAACTAGCGTTTCGATTATTGGCTCAGTGAGATGCGTCACAGTATTAATTCTTGTTATCTTGTCATTATACAATTCTATCTCCATTGTTTTTGACCCATATACATCTTCGATACTTTCTAGGGTTATTTTATTGAACTGTAAAGGTGTAATGAATCGAACGATCTCCGTTGCTAGATCCTGATTGATCCCATTGTTGTTAACTACTACCTTATCTATACTTGATCTTCCATTGAGAGGTTACAGAAATTATGTACTCTCTGATTGCCATAGTAAAGTGTTCACATGCGAAAACTCTTTTTCAACCAACAATAAGAGGGTGAGAAGGTTGAAGCCGCGGCCTAAACCCAGCATACATTGCCGCCTACTGCAAAGGATGAGAAGAAGCCCGTTGCCATACAGCTAAACCTGTACAGATGTTGACGACGATTGTTTGCCCTTCTCAAATCAAGATAAGAATGTCTCAAGGTCTACCTTGTAGAGTCTCTTGATGGAAATGAAGAAAGTGGCTCTTGACAAGCAGACCACATTGTCCTCATGAACACTTTTTTCGAGAGGTGAGCTAAGCCCTCTCTCCCCATTCTTTCACAGACCGCTTAAGTGAGCTTTTTCGCGAATAATGATTCGTAATGTTGACTGTCAATAAAAGACGACCAAGGATTATCTGGATGAGCTTGAGGCTGGATTGGGAAGCGGAGCCCAGTTCAGGGTACTCTTACATCTTGCACTGCGGCCGAGAGAAGCCTTCACAAAGTACGGGTTAGTCAAAGCAACGGGGCTCAGAACCCCAGCCATAACAGATCAGCTAGAAAGACTGCTTGAGCTTGGTTGGGTCAAGAAGCATGAATCTTCTCCAATCACGTACCAGATCTGTATTGAGAACGAAGTCGTCAGCCTCATCCTGACGCTTTTCTACGAGTTGAAACGAAAGAACGCTTCCCGATAAAATCCCGATATCAAGACAGCGTCAAGACACTATCAAGACATGGCACAAGTGACAGCACAAGACAACCATAAAAACAAGCATATGCCGAGGCATACCAAGAGAACAAGAAAAGACATCTGGTCCTTGGAAGACACTCCAAGACGTGCGAAGTTAGAGATCAAGATTCGTCTGAGATGGGGACCCTCCCCCTAGGAGGTTGAGCTGGGTTAGGTGAACCTCGTAATTCTCGAACCTTTCAGGGTAATAGTGCCGCATACGGGTTTCTTCAAAGAATCCTGTTCTCTTGCTGTTGCCTTGACCTTCATATATATGCTTGAGATTAGTTTTCTTGCGCTGTATCAAGAAAGACATCTGTTGCGCTCTCCATCAGGCTTTTTAAGACGCCGAATAGAATCCAAGCACCTATCGGTTCAATGAACACTAGGGAAACATGGGAATTTTACGAGTGGAGAAGGAGACTTGTAAACCAATGCAAGCCCAATGCAGCTCATTACACACTCGTTGAGATGGAAAAGTTTTTTGAGAAATTCTGCTTAATAACGCAAAACGTAGACGGCCTTCACGCTAGAGCCGGCAGCAAGAATGTTCTGGAGATATACGGAAACATGTGGAAAGGAAGATGCACAAGATGCGGAAGAATGTCAACCTACCAGAAACACCTCTTAGAAGTCTGCCACCCTACTGTTTATGTGGCAACGCTTTACGCCCACACGTTGTTCAGTTTGGAGAACCGATAGATCCTGAGGTCTTAAGCGCTGCCTTTTCCGTTAGCAGACAGGCAGAGCTATTTCTCGTTGTAGGAACATCAGGCGTAGTCTCCCCAGCATCACAAATGCCTTTACTCGCACTCTTAAATGGAGCAAAGGTTGTTGAGATCAACCCTGCCCCTACGGTTTTAACACCTTACATGAGCTTGTCCATTAGGGGAAAAGCCGCAGAAGTTCTCCCACGCTTTTGGAAAGAGCTCTCCCGTCCGTAACAGTCGATTCTTCCTTGTTAACATGTCAGGTGAAAGGCGGATACAACTCTTCGCCCAGTTTTCAAGAGTTCATTAAAGGCATGCTTGTTTTGTAGGTTGAGCTATAAGCTTGATTCCACGAGACCTCAACAGATCCTCCACTTCATCCGAGACTTTCATAGGCCCCTAAAAGCCTGTGCCCACAATAAGCATCTCCGGCTGAGGTTCACCATTCAATATCTCCTTCAAATCCTCAATATGAAGACTGTGCCCTTCCCTTCTCCACCAACCATCCAAAACACTTTCTGGAAAGATTATGATGTCACTCCGGTATCTCTTTCCCCTTATCACAATCGTTCCAAATTCGTATGAATCAATCAAGAAGACTCACCAATTGGATATATAACAAACTCTACTTTATAATCGCGCTCATTCACTTCGCCATTAAACATACATGTGGCAACGCTGAAATGTTAATGGAGAAGAGCCTCGTAAGATATGAACTTTGGTGGTTAGTCATTACCTTAATATGGCTGTTGGCTTCAATCTACAAATACTACTCAAAACAAAATTCTTTTACGACTTCAGCGTAGATTCAGAAAAATATTGATGCAACTTGTATTTAATAAGAGGGGCTATTGAGGTCTATCCTTCAATAGCGGTCTCTGTGCTTTTTATACCCTTTATGGCGTTGATTTCCCATGAGATCTTGCTCACCGAGTTGAAGTCTGGTGCCTCAACAAAGGCGACGATGTCATATCTTCCGTAAACTGTGAAGGACTTGGCGACTCCTTTAACTCCCTTAACGGCCTCAAGCACCTTCGCTACTTTGCCAGGCATGGCCCTAATCAAGACGCAGGCATACATTATCATTCCCTCCTAAAGCACAGTCTCCACAAGCGTCTCAGTTGCCCTGATACCGGACAAACCATTTATCCTCAGCGCGACCTCAGTGAGAGCCTTCATGTCTCCCGCTTCGACTTCAGCGATCACGTCCCACCTGCCGCTGGTTGAGAAAGCCCTCACTATACCTTTTGTTTCTTTGACCTTCCTAGCAACGTCAGAATACTTCCCAGGCTCACAGCAAATCAATATACAAGCTGAAACCATAACCTTTTCCCCTGTTACTTCTTTTCCTCAGGCTTTTTCTCTTCGGGTTTCTTTTCCTCTTTTTTCTCTTCCTTCTTCTTACGCTTGAAGAACCTAGACATATCAATCTCCCTCATTCTATTTTGTTTGATTAGTTTCTTAAAAAGCCTTTGTAGGATCCCATTGAAGGATCCCTTCTTTTGCTGAAGGCTACGTCATAATTCTAACGGAACAACTAAATATGTTAACTTCCTAGTTTATGCTGGTTGCATTAACAGGATATGGTTATGGCTCTTAAGTTAGAGGATGAGGAGGGAGTCGTCAAAGGCGCCCATTATTATCTCCTTAAGCGCTACCCCCTAGAAAAGTTAGAAAGGGAAGTCTATGAACTATTGAGGGAAAGGGGGTCTATGCCGCTGTCAGCTATTTGGAGAAACTTTGACTGCCACCTTTGGGAGGTCTGTGCCGTCCTCAGGAGACTGAAGAAGAAAGGCCTCGTAGAGGAATCAGTCCTGACACCTGAGGCTTACATGCAACAAACTTTTGAACGGAATTGAAGATCGCTATGCTTGGATGGGCTATTCCTCCTCCTAGAAAATCAGTGAAGACCAAACGTGATTTTGACAAGGAACGGGAAGAGAAAGTTTGTTGGCTTATTCGTCAAGGCCTACTCAAGTCACAGCTTATCTTGGAAGCAATGCTAGAAGTTCCTAGGGAGGATTTTATACCTGAACCTTACAGGGATTATGCATATGTGGAAGTCCCTCTACCAATTCCTGGTCAGAATGCCACCATTTCTTGCCCTCACAGCTACCCCCTATTCTACGAGGCGTTAAACCTAGGTAGGAGCGATAAATTTCTGGAGGTTGGCACTGGCTCTGGGTACGGCGCAGCCCTAGCACGCGAAATTGTTGGAAGTAGGGGATGCATAGTAACTGTGGAAATAGATTCTGAAACATACCGCTTCGCCAAGGAGAACTTACATAGGCTCGGCTACACCGATGTGGAGGTCGTGCTGGATGATGGTGCTTATGGATATCCAGCTAAGTCTCCTTACGATAAGATCTGCATAACTGCATCCTGCAAGAAGATTCCTGAACTGTTGATTCAGCAGTTAAAGCCTCGCGGTAGGCTTATTACACCTATGGGTCCATCTACCAGAGAGCAAGACCTAGTACTACTAGCCAAAGAGAAGAATGGAGAATTGAAGGTGAGCTGCCTTGATAAAGTACTTTATGTACCCCTACGCGGGCCATATGGCTTTTAGCGCCTCTAAGAACTCGAAATCTATCGAATACGTCAACTTTGAAATAAGAACCTCAAGACTTTTTCTGTTAGTCTTTAGAAGAGGTATGAGTTTGATCTCGGCTTTAGCTCTGCTTATGTTGAACTCGCTTAGGCCAGTTTTGAAGGTTTTCATCCTTTTTCCTTGCTTGTCAACGACTTCTACTATTCTTCCTCTGATCTTGGCTATTGCGACCTTTGATCGGTTAGGGAGTCGATCACGCTTCTTACTTGTGGCTGCATGTGCTCTTTAGTCTCAGTCCTAGCGACTAGAGACTTTCTTAGGATATGTTCCAGGACTCCGGGAAGGTCTGCGAAGTGAATGTCTACCACTTGTGCGACTATTCCGTCAATGCTCATTGTGTCTCCGATCCTGAGCCTTTCCTCAGGTGAGTAGACGATTGCGAGTTCGGAGTTTCAGGCAAGCTTCAAATGTTTGTTCTAATAAGATTTGGCATTGAAGCCTACTATTCATGTCGTCAAGAATGTTAGATCTGATTGACCATCAATTATGGCAACCCCTTTCACTTCAACTTTGATTTCTTCGTAAGGAACTGAAAATGTTCCGTTAATAAGGGTTAATAAAGACAAAAACAGCAAAACACACATTTTTCTTTAACACTATAGTTGAAAAGTACTAATGGATGTTTATTAGGCGGTATTCCCATTCTCACTCTTAAGAGGAAAGGTGCTTCTAACACGAGTTCAGATCGGATTCAAAGCTCTAAGAGGGTACTGCAGATAAGATAAGATTGAAGGTGACTTACTTTTTCCTTGGATGGAGGGAAGATGACGCAAAATGTGTTCCTATCCGTGGTCCAGGAGATCATGACCGAATTTGCTCATCAGACTGGGCTCACATCGGAAAATGCGCCTCGACGCTACTTATGGACGGACGCTTTTGCCGTGTGTAATTTCTTAGAGCTTCATCGTCTGACGGGTTACGAGAAACTTAAGGGATTGGCTTTGCGTCTCGTCGATAAGGTTCATCACGTACTCGGTCGGCACCGTGAAGATGATCCACGGATCGGATGGATCAGCGGCCTGAACGAACATGAGGGCGAAAAACACCCGACTAGGGGGGGCTTGCGCATTGGTAAAGCGTTATACGAGCGAATGCCTAGTGAACCCTTAGACGAACTTTTGGAGTGGGAAAGGGATGGGCAGTATTATCATTACCTGACGAAATGGATGCACGCCCTAAACAGGGTGAGCCGAGAAACGAAGGATCTAATCTATAATCGTTGGGCGATGGAACTTGCAAAGACGGCGCACAACGCATTTACTTATACACCGCCAACTGGAGACCAGAAAAGAATGTATTGGAAAATGAGCATAGATCTCTCCAGGCCACTCGTCCCTTCCATGGGCCAACACGATCCTCTCGACGGATTCATCACTTACAACGAGCTTCAAGCGACTGCACCTGAAGATCCTGAATGGCCGAACCTCAACGCAGAGATTGCTGACATAGCCAACATCTGCAGGGGAAGAGACTGGACCACCGACGACCCACTCGGTATTGGCGGTCTGCTCTGTGATGCCTACAAAGTGGCGCACTTAGTCGCTGACAAACGCATCGATCTAGCCGACCAGCTACTAACCCTATTGAAGTCATCCCATGCGGGTCTGGAAGCCTACCTGAAAGAAAAACCCCTAGAACTTCCCGCTGATTGCAGGCTTGCGTTCCGAGAGCTGGGGCTATCGCTTGGGTTGCATGCCATTGAAAGACTGCGAAGACTGATTGACGGTAAACCGGATTTCTTCGATGAGGGACCGCTGTATTCAAGGATTGAGAACCTGATGCAACATGTGACGCTGGGCGAGCAAATTGAGCGGTTCTGGCTTGAACGTAAGAACAGGGAGACTGAAGGTTGGACGGAGCATCGTGATATCAATATGGTGATGTTGGCAACGAGTCTGATCCCCGATGGATATCTCAGATTTTGGTAGAGCAAACATAATAATTACTCAATACTGCGTGTAAAGTGATTGGGTGCCTAGCGCTTCCTGAATTATGTGAAGGGGTGATCAGAGAGGCTCCCGAAAACTGGTTAGCTGACCGTTCACGGCTGTGGTTAGCCATAGATCGCTGCTCTATACGGGTATCTCTTTCTGAACAGTTTTTCAGCTTCTACTGCTAGTTTCGATTCTAGTTCTCTTTGGCTTTCTGAAATGGCGCTGAGGTCTGGATGAGCTAGGATGGGTCCACTTAGCAACGCGTCCGGTCTATTCTCCTCCAGCTTCGGTAATGGAATGGGGTTACTTTTCAGGATTTCCGACACTATACTCTGTTGCCTCTCTGTATGGCGAAGGCTGCCCAGTAGTTTTTTGGCTTGTGTTCTGGAGAGAGGTCTAAAACCATAGGATGGGGCTCCTTCTACAACTCTCTTCATTTCATGTGATGTGTCAATCTTTACGCCAACTCCCGTGTGTTCTTGAGGGTTGAGTGGCACCACCTTGAGCATGTATCCTTCTTTAGGTCCTAGAACTAGCATGTTTCCTTTGAGGTCGGTCAGGACAGTCCAGCCTAAAGGCTGCTCGTTGTATTCCTTCACTATCTTGTTTGTTAGTAATTCAATTGGCTCGGTCTTCATTCTGATCTTCCTTTAAAAGGAACAACGTATTGTACCAAAAAAGTCTTCTTTCACCTTCTCAAGATCCTCTGAAGTAAACAGTTCAAGCTTAATGTTATCGATGTTTGACCCAGCAGTAGTAAGCAACGACTACTTGGGATAAATTGTAGTCTTCTTGAACACAAATCCCAGAGAACTAGAGAATGTACATACAACCCTTTAACAATTACCTCAGGTGTTGGTTAATTCTTTAGTTCCTAATAATATAGCATGTCATAGGCTTTTACGGCATGTCTTACGGCTTTGATTCTTTTTCCTTGAGTGACGAGAGATTCAGCGATCTCGTATTCTTCCTTCGCATTTGGCAATTCTTCTTTCTTTGAAGTTTCTATGAGTTGTTTCGCTAGGAGAAGTATTTCATCTAGGAATTTATAATTCATGTAGTCAAGCTTTTCGTAGAATTCAATTCTGTCCCACAGGTCGTCAAATGGCTTCTTTTCTTTGGCAAGATCAGCCAGTTTCATACCTGATTGAAAGAGTTTTTGGAGTGCCTTTTCAAAGTTGAATCTGGAAACAGGTGTAGGATCTATGCCTCTTAGCTGCCTATGATAAAAGAAGTGGTAGATGGACTGGATGCCTGAGCATAATCCTTTTCCAGTTCCTCCGGCAATTGAGATTCCGAGGGCGTACTTCCCGTTAGCGTTTGAGATTCTTACCGAATCCATGAAATCTTTGGTCAAGCCGTTGATGTCCCCATAGTATATTGGGGTGCCCAAAATAATGGCATTAGCTTTTTCGCACAATTCGCTTAATTCGTTTGGACAACCTTTTCCTTCTTCAACGTAAAATTTGATGTTAAAATCGATCAGATAGACTTTTTTGGTCTCTGGTCCCTTTGATTTTGCTCCTTCTAGTGCTTTGGTTACAAGCTGGTCAGTTAAACGTCCCTTTCGAGGGCTCCCAACAATTCCTAATATCATTCTAATCACACCTTTTTCGTAAACTTTCGGTCACAAATCATGTTTTTCAAACCCTGAATTTTCTCTTCACGTCCTCAATACTTTCTCCAAGGACTTCTATTTCTTTTATATTTGAAACCCCTAGACCTTTTTCCTCTGCTAGACTAAGATATCTTATTTTCCTTGGATCTATACCCATGACCGCTGTTCCCACAGCATCTACGGCCACCATGTCTCTACCTGCAATGACAAGATTCATTTCAACAGGACTTCCACTAGTTTCGTCAACTTCAGCACCCACAAAACCGTCAATTACATTCATCTTTATTTTGTCATTGAATAGAGAGGCCAAGTCTATTATCCTTTCATTTATTTGACTGTGCATTATGCTCTTTGGCAGGATCAATCCCATTAGGTTCTTCATGCATAGGGTAACTACAGCCATGTGATGAACCTTCAACTTGGGAACGTTTATGATGCATGTACTCTCGAGTGCTGTTTCAGCTACCCCAACTTCCTTCAACGCTAAGGGTTGTGGAATTCTTACGGTAACCCTTGAGTCTCGGTTCAGGTTAACCAGTCTCACCTCTTGGCGTGAAGTAACCTCTCTTATTCCTACCACATCAAAGGCTCTTTCAGTATCTCCAGCGCCACCTTCCCCAACAACTATATCTTTTACTCCAGATTTCTTCACAAATTCGATGATGCTCTCAAGAACTCGCGAGTCTGTTGTGATGCCAGTCGAAGGATGCTTGGCTACGACATAATTTGGTTTGATAAGCACTTTGTCCGTTGGTTTAACAAGGCACTCAGCTCTTATTAGTTTTAATGCTGTCTCCACCATCTTCGAGTGTTGCTTACCCCTAACGATTGCCACCGATGCCTGTGTCATAACGATCACGAATATTTTGGTAATGAACTCAAGTAAACCTTTCTTCTATTCAGACCTTACTCAGGTTTTTGCCAGAGTTGCCGTAAACACTTAGATCAATCGTCCACTGATGAGACTCTCTTGGGTCTTAGGTATTCAAAGGACAGTAAGTATTCTGGTTATTGTGGGAATCATGCTGAAGATGGAATCTAGGAACCAAAGGCATATTTTTAATCACTTGCTGAAGAGAGAGAAAAAAGTACTGATAATCGGAGTTAGCAGAACCTTTAAAGCATCTCGAAAGACTCAGTTCCCAGATAGGAGCAAACGTAATTTTAATTGTGAGGATCATTCATGGGAAATCCTAAGGATTTATTGGAAGTACTTGGGAACATCCGTATTTTCAAGAAGGAATGGGTTCTTATCTCGGGTTGACAATTATTATAAAGGATTGTTTTGAAGGTTGGCAAGAATGGAGTTGAAGGTTGGAGACGTCTATAAATGTCCTGAGGGTCATAGAGCCAGTATAGTGTGGATCAGCGAAAACGAGAAGGTAATAGCAGTCAAGTGCCCTTATAAACACTTTAATAAAGTAGTGAAAGTGGCTGACCACACAAAACCTAGCCAGTCTTACAGAAACTACCCTACTGAGGAAAGAAAAATCTATGCCAAGGACATGGTTTTCCTCATCAGAATCTGAATGGGCAAGAGTGTATGGGTATTATTTTCTTCGTTCAACACTCCTCCTTTCTCTTCTCAGTCTTTTCTTACTTTTCTTGCGTTTCATCTGTTTCCTGACCTATGCATCTATTAATCGTTGGACAACACTTATTTTTCCGTGTTTTCCGATTCTCAACTGGCGTTCACCTCTGAACCAAGTAACATGAGCATTCTCGATTTGGATGATGTCACGGGCAGAAACCACTTTTGTCTGAAACCCCAATAGACTTAGCTTAATAGTACCCGTTTCATCGGCAATTAAGGCGTTTACCACATTAGTGTGGAAGCCAAACTTGGTTACGATCTGTATTGGTTGCGATACTTCAAGAACCTCTGCCTTTATATTTAGGTACTTCATTCCAGTCCTCAAATCTCCAATCTTATAGCTGTTTGATTTAGCCTCTTGTGCCTGGGTTCTCATAGTCAACAGTCTACAAGTAAATTCTTTGAGCGGATTTGTTTTTTCGTTGAGGAGGTGTTTAGGCATACGAAATTGCGAGACAACCTCCAAGTCTCTGGATATGAGAAAGATTATGCAGTGCTCTTCTCTTTCACGGCATTCAATTGACAGTCTTCCACACTTAGATCTTCGATGTTGTGAAGCATCAAGGAAACTATTAAAAAAGTTGTCTGAATCAACCTCGTATTTCATTGAAACTTTAGCAAGATACTCCAAAAGCTGAATGTCTGCTTGCGAACGATACCTCCCATGGAGTCGACCTCGTCTACTCTCTGATTTATATCGCATTCGACCCTTTTTCCCGTTATTGACGCGTCAAGGTGATTTCGATGGTTGAAATCATCCTTGCTCTGCTTTCACCTTCTCTTGGCGGCATCTCTTCCGTTCCTATACTGATTTTGCTCACACTCAGTTCTTTCATGAAACTGCGTCTCGTTATCTCAGCGGCATCAACAGCCGTTTTTATTGCTTGTCCCCTTGCCTTCAAGGTAACCTCTTTAAGGTTAGAACCAGTGAAACTTGTTATCACTGCCAAAACGTAACTCATCGCTGGTTTTCTCCCTACGTATATGATGTTTGGTTCTCTAGACAAATGAATCCTCCCTACGGCTCACATCCCTTAGCAGTCCATGCTAAACCTTAGATAAGCTTACTTTTCTTCAGGAGGCTTCTCCGCCAGCTTAGGCTTCCTCTTAAAGACTTCCTTAAACATCTCAAGAAAACCCTTCTTCTCTGCCATCACCATACGTCCAAACACAAATTGTGATAAGCCACAGATATATACATACCCATTTCAAGATGCCCAAAAAGGGTGAAGGAAGCCGAATATTTGAACCTGTATGAATCTTGTTAGTGAAACGAGAGAACAAGCAGACTTCAAGAGAAAAGAGACAAGTACCTTGAAAAAACACACATCGCATCTTATAACCTTTGACACGGACCTAGAACAAGTTCTAAAACCGTACAATGAAGAATCTCATGAAAACTCGTCTATAAAAGGAAAGAGGAGTTCCGCCTTCTATTCTGCCAACCAAAAACTTTACAGGCTATAAGGATTTTCATGTAATCTAGCTAGGTTCGGAGAAGGGATGGGAGAAACTAAAGTAGACGACTCAGTTGAAAAAGCGTTGAAGACTCAGCTCCTCGACATAGGAGACCTCAAGAAATGTGAAGGCTCACTGGTTCACATTGAGGGCGGCGACGATATGACGTTGGAAGACGTTAACAGGGCTGGAGAGATCGTAGTAAACAGAATTTCTACGAACGCCAAAGTTTCATGGGGAGCCAGAATCAACAGCAAGATGCAAGGAGCCCAGATAAGCTTGGAATTAGAGTTTCTAGAAATCCGGCTGGTAAATCTTCCTTCTTTATTAGGGGCAGTATCTCTATGTCTCCTGGAGGATGGTTGAAGCGGTTTCCATGTGTTCCGCCGTGACCGAAATTGCCTTGTGTTGACTGTCCTGATACATTAGACCATTTAACTTTAATCACGTCTCCTGGGTTTTTACCTTTAGGATGGTATTCTTTCTCATGAAGAGGGTCATTATAGGAGAAGTTGCCTATTCTATTGACTGCCAAGTCGTGTTTGACGTATTGCTTCCTCACAGAGAGCATCATTTCATGTAAGGTTCTGTCATGAGCGTCTAACGGTCCTCGCATGTTCGGCATAAGATTCTGCTTAGTTATCTCCTTACCTTGGTTCGGAGCGTTAGGCTGCATTATCCTCTTAATGGTTCCCGTGCTGTGTGGCTCTCTTATAGCGTCTATATCATAATAGTATTTCCGATTCTTGACGAAATGGAAGATCGTCTCATAGGTACATGTGAGTCTATCCTTTACACTTGAAGGCATAGCGTTGGGCTTATGCCATATTATAGCATTTCTAAGAATCCAACCGTCATCAATTAGGGCGAGGGCGACACGCCAAGGAATTCCTATTAAACACTTGGGTTGTAACACCTTTCTCTGAGGGTTAACCCTTATACAAATACTGCTCAGCCTGCGATTATAACAATGACTGATGATGATCTGTTTAATCATATGGAAGAAGCCATTGAGAAATATAAAGGAGAAGACAAAAATGAACTGATTGCAATGCTTGAAATACTTAGGCGAGGGGAGCGACGGAACCTCTATAAGTCTTGTCTTCAGATACCATATGAATTCGCATCCCGCATAGCCCTTTTCCCATACATTATAGGACGCTATCGTGAAGGCACTGATGCATCTGGAAACATTGCTAAGCTTGAGAATGAGCTTAACAAAGCAATAGGAAAAGGCAAAAACCGTGTTCTTGTCTATTGTCCTCCAACAAAAATGCAAGCAAAGGAGGTCGATACGCTTATTTATCTGGAAGAAGGGCGCATCGTTCCTCTGAAGTTACATTACAAGCATTTAGCTATATCGGCCGAAGTAGAACAACTAAACGTGAGATATCGTGGCTTGTGGAAATTCTATGTGTTTATGCATCCTGAGGACTTGGAAAATAGTATAACCAGAAGCCAAGTGATCACACGTTTTTGCATGGCTACAGGCATGTCTACTGAGGAGGCGAAAAAGGTTTCTCCCTACGGGTTCGACACCGATGAAGAATTGCGACATTTATATCTACGTAAATGGTGGAAAGAGAGGAGAAAGTGGGTTCCAGCAGAAGCTTTTGATGACATCGAGGAGATCGTGGAAAACTCCAAGGAGTGGGTCAAATGTGTTACCCAAGAAAAAGCTATGAACACCCTTGATTGCTATTTTCAGGAATTCGATAAGATTTTCCTCCGAACTCAGCTCGGTAAGTTCCTACATGAATCTCAGGATCCATATTTTTATCGGAATTATCAGCAAACCACACATTCGTAACCTATTTTCTTTCTTTAAGAAAAATCCAAGAGAGATTGATTCAAATAGGTCATTAACGGTAACGCAATGAGTGAAGTTCATGTCTCTTTCGTGGCCAAAGATTAAGGAAGACTGGATTAAAGACTTCAGGATTGGCTATTCTCGTCGTTCGATTGAGGCTGCCTTTAACACTATCATAGATTTCTGGGGACGCGAATTTCTCAACATCTATAAGAATCGATCTTCATGGGGAGTGACCACTTTAGTTGATCTTGGCTTGTTGCTCCATGAACTTCATGACATCGAAGGTTCTGAGGATTTGATCTCAAGATTAAAAACGGGAGAGGCAGGAGCTTTTTCTGAGGCCCGAATAGCAACGTTCTTCTCAAAAGCAGGGCTTGATATTCATCTTCAACCTATCGTAGATGGTCTCAGTGGTCCGAACGACATCGCCGTGAAGGTAGGCGATGAATGGATCATTATTGAAGTGAAAACGCCTCAGAAATCAGAACTGCAAAAAGAACTAGAACAAGATATGAATGAGCTGCTCGACGTAGCCAATAAAATCTCCTCCTACAGAGATGTATGCATCTATCTCAGCCGAGTTCCCACCAAGGACGAACAAGAAATAATCTCAAACTTGACTTTAGACCTTGCTACCCGAGATACCCAACCCTTGTTCGGTCAAATAGCCAATATAGCAGTTATCAAGACAGACGTGTTATGCGTAAAGGCTACTAAAGTCGCGCACGGGAAAGGAGAACGTTGGCTTATAGAGGGCCCCTCTCTTTCCACATCATATCCTGAACTTATGAGAGCTCACTATGAAGATACTCCAGTATTGTTTGTTTCACATATGGGTGGACGACGAATGGACAATCCGAATATACACGTGATGGTAATTGCTCCATTTGATGATGACAGAATCATCAATATAATTGAAAAGAAAAGAAGACAATTATCGTCAGATTCAATGAATATGGTCGCACTTGATACAACGCACATTCCAAATGAGCCTGACACAAAATCGCGGTATAGGTGGACGAGAAGGATACTGGCGTCTTTGAAGACGAAGTTGAGCAGACGAATAGGCGCTGTCTTGTTATTCGAGGGAATGATTTATGAAGGCAGAGTTGTTCTAAAGAGTTCTCTTTTCGAACATCCGAATCCATACAAGAAGATACCCCCAGAGTTCTTGGAGAAATGCATACTTGATAACTATGCTGATCTTAGGCAGGAAATATTCCCCTCGTATCTTTGAAAAATGTGTTTGAGGCTATTTGGACAAAATAAGTCTAAATTTCTGCTTACATTATATCTATCGAAAATGCTAGATCCAGGATTATAGATCATTGCATTATCTTTTCCCTCAAAACCAAGTACCATGAGGCCATCTGAAAGGCTTACATCCACGTATCCTTCTGGAGAAGAACCTTCTTCATTCTTAACAACGAACCACGCTCGAAATGAAGAACCAATAGGAACATCACTGGGTATGGAAACCGATGAGAAGCGAGGCTTTGGATCTGTTGAAAGAGGTTCAGCAATAACACAAGTTAATTGCTTTACTGTTCAAAAAAAAACATTAAGCAAGTTAGTATGAAGAACCGAGGCTCTTGTCGTTAAGGGTCCATATAGACATGTTCGACATCCATTATACTTAGCTGTAGTTGTATTAGTTCTCGGCTGGGGGCTAGGAACCAGATACACCACGAACAAAGGTATCAGTTGCATTTGTTGGATTGAGCCGGGAAACCCGCCAAAAGCTGGAGGGTGCTAAATAAAAGTCTTTCTAAAACGGGTTCTGTTCAGCACGACTGAAACGCTTAATCAATGTTGGGAGAAGAAGTAGAAGATATAGTGAAAAAATTGCAGGCAAGAGAATATCTCGATGTAATAAAAGACTTAGATTCATTAGTTAATTCAGTTAAGAATACAATTTTGTCTGAAGAATTGCCTGAAGAAATGTCTAGCGAGCTTGATCCTTTACTAGATTCTTTGATATCTTGCGGGCAACTTGTTTTCCATAACTACAGAAAAAAGGGTCTCTTGGAACCTGCTGAACAAGAAAAGGTCGTACTATTTCTTGATGGCACTAAAAATATATTAAAGGCATTGGCCAGTCTCGAGGAATGGAAAGTGAAAATGATTGAAGAATGGGGAAAATAGACATTTTAAGAATCCTATAGTTGTCAAGGAACATGAAAAGTATTTCTTCATCTTCTTGAAGGCTATATGTTTTTCTACAAAATTCTTTGGCCCATTGTGGGATATCTGGTGCTGGTGGATAAAATCTGTAATCATTAAAATCCAAAGATAGACCATGCTTCTCCCTTAAGACTTTTTCAAGTTCGACAAGATACTCTTCTTGTGAATTGATTTTCCTTTTCTCTCTACCAAATTGAGGCACAATATTCTCCTCTGTTGATTTTAATGATTTCTTTCGTTGTAGATATTTCGATTGTCTAACCATTCATTGTGGTTAAGAGATATATATTTTAATCCATCGATAATCGAAAATATATCTTCAAAGAAATCTAAAAAATGCTTATATTTGAAAATGAGGAAAAAGGATGTCGGATTCAATGACTCTTAGAAAGAAGAGAAGACTGAAAGTTGACGTATGCTTTGACCGTTTTCTCGTAGGAAAAGGCATCTAGGTAGTAGAACCTAGAAGTACAAGGCTTGCACAGCACCGAAACCTTCCAGAAGGGCCTTGCCAACCGACGTCTCAAGGGCAATACTTGAAGCAATATTCAAACTTTAGCGTGTTTAAGGTCAACTATAGGGCTAAAGAGATGAACTGTAAGCTAGCGACCTCAAAGACAAGCGTAGAAGCACATTAGAAATTCCGCCAAGCGCATATGACAGAAAACGTAGAGTTAACTTAAGTACAGATGATGGAATGAACTTGAAAGAGCGTGCCAATCAATCAAACTTGGCGTTGCTGTTCTTTTCCCAAAATCCCCTTTAAAGCCCGTCTTTAAACAAGTCATAGACTTCGTGTTGTTGAGGCAATGATTGCCAGGGGACTGTACAATCTCATCTTTTTAGATGCGAATATCGGAACCATATATGAATCCTTTTGGAATAAATATTTAGGTCAATCCCGCCGTCGCTAAGAAGATTAAAGAAGTAAAGGGCGTGGTGAGGGCCTTCTCCGTTAGTGGAAGGTGGGATGTGATCGCTGAGGCTGAGGCGGCAGACCTGAAGGCATTAACTGAAGTTGTATTGAGAATACGAGGCTTTAGAGGCTACTTGGCAGGACTCATACAATGGAGGCCAGATAGAGGATTTCATAAAAGCTTGGTTTAGGAGAAGGTCCAAGAAGAAGACGGAAACCATAACTGGTCTAGTCTAGAAAGTTCGCCTAATCACGACTAACATCTCCGATCAGAGTCCGTGCTCTAACTGCTTCAATCACTTAAGAAGTAAGAACCTAGAAAAACCTCGTTCTCGGCTCCTCCGGTCCTATATGTCCGAATTCTGTCTGGCAAATTACCGTCTTAAGTCCTGTTCCACGCAGGATTTTCCAGGCATCAAGCATTTCTCTGTAAGTTGGTCTCCGCATACTCGTTCTTCTGAACTCTGGTCTGTAGTCCAAAACGCATACTTGAACTTCCTGGCCCAACCTCTCGATTTCATCTCCGATGTTGGCGATCTCTTCTAGTGAAATCAAATCTTTGTTATAGGGTATCCCTATGCCTATGAAGATTTTGCCCTTATAATTGTTGATGAGATACTTTACGGCTTGCCAGCCTGTTTGGTGATACCTTTGTGCGAGATCTTTATCTTTCAATCCGGTTATTCTCATAAAGGTCTCAAGATGTAAACCTTTAACATCTGGGCCTATATCCGTCATTCCAGCTTCCACCAACGCATCAATGTAATCTGGGGAGAGGATCGTGGTATTCGTATCCACATGAACCCTCGCCTTCTCATCCGGATTAAGTTTGCTCAATTCTCGAATATACTGAATTAGCCATGGTCTGTTTAAGGTGCTTTCTCCCCCGGAGATTGCCAACCTATCCACTCTACAACTTCTCCTCGTATCAGTCATAAGCAGAGCCGCTTCCTTTGGTGTCAATGCCATCTCTTTCCCACAATAGGTTGTGGTCCAGTTTTGACATTGAGGACAACGGAGGTTGCAGCCGCAGGCGAAGACAGCAGCTTCAATATAACCATGGGTCTTTTTCAAATGCCAAGGTGTTCCAACCCCGCCGACCGTGTGCCCCATCCAACCATGGACAAGCCTTTTTGGAGTATAATCTATAGGAAGTTCTGTATTGACTTCCGTCCCCTCCTTTACCCCTGTGACGCAACTCGGCCTTACCTCTCCATTAACCTCGACAGCACAGCTGTAACAACCTCCAACTTCGCAAGGGGCGAATAAATCTCCTTCACTTGGAAATCTACTGGTCTTATAGCCAAGAAGCTCAAGAGCCATCTTCACCGTTATCCTTTCCGGAACAGAAAAATACTCTCCGTTCACTTTAACCTTGACTTCCTTTCCCTTCCGTCTTTCCTTCATATATATAGCTTCGTTTGGACACGCGAGGTGACACGCCCCGCAGCCTATACACTTTTCTGCATAACCAACACTGACGCTCGAGCAATCTACAATCTCATCACAAATGCCGCACCGAACACATTTATCTAGGTCCTTTTCAGCGACGAAGAGCATGCGAGATCATCAATTCCCGGTTTAGGGCTCTTCTACACCTGATCCTACCCTCTTCCATTTTTCAGCGACGGTCTTAAATTGTTTTGGATTCTTTGCTAGGAATTCCCTCTCTCCTACACTTAAGAACTATTCTCGTGTCTTATATCTAATCATAGACCAGAAAAATACGCGTGTAGCTAAGGGCCGTTTGCTGCTAAGGGAGCTTTAGGTGAAGATATCTCTTCCTCATTTCTCTGGAGATGATTCCAATCCCGCACCATCTGCCAAGAGTTTCAAAGATTATCGCTTTATCAGGGTCTTCAAGGTTGACTCTGGGTTCCGCCTGGTCTCTCTCCTCGAGAGCTTTGACAATAAATGACCCGACCTCTTCAGCAACCCTTTGGGAGGAGAATCGTCCTTTAAGGCCTCGTCTTTCAACCCTAATGCAGAAGGCCTCGCCTTTCTTAATTGTTTGAAGAAGGGGCTTCGCAGCCTCGCAGAATTCTTCGACCACCTTGTCAGGGGAGAACTGGAAAGATTTCTCGATGGGGACAACCTTGGACAAAGAGAAGACTTCTCCTTTTCCAAGCTGTTCAAGAAAAACACTAAGGTCTTCAACCTTGCCTCTGATCACATCTCTGAAACTTGTTATCTGGAAATCTCCAAGCCCCTTCAGTTCTTCAAGAAGCTCTCTTTCTCTGCACCGATGGGAAGTCAAGACTAGCTGCATACCATACGAAAAGAACAGGTTATTGAAGAAACTTTTTAGGTTTTCGAGCAAGACTAGATTCATGGAGGATATGAAAAGGGTCAACCGCTCCTTTCACTATGCGGAAAGACTAAAGTCAAACCTATTATTGGCGATGAAGGTCTTGGACAGAGTTGCAGAGCTAGAGGGGATCGAGTTGGCAGGTGGGATAGAGGCGATGAGAGGCATTTTCAACGGGCTCGGAACAGAGATAGGCATCGCAAGGAATCATCTAGCCTCAGAGGAGTTTACTCTAGCTATGACAAAGGTGATGGAGGCAGAAGGACACACCGATCTACATCAGTTCGAGAAGGCGAGAGAAAGCCTGTCAGAAGCCCTATCCTACATCACAACGCTAAGTGTCAGATACCTAACAGCATTAAAGGAGAAGAACCTTATCTAAACTGTGATCATGGGATCTTCCACGATTTTAGGTGCATGCACAGGACGCAGCCAGATTTCAACAAGTGACCTCATTGAAAAAGTGAAAGGCAAATCAAGTTTAATATCATATTTGCAAAGGAGTGTTCCCCGAGCATACAGACTTCATTAACATAGAAATAGAAGATATTTACAAAGCACAAAAAACGGTTAACCGTATTATCGTAGCCTTCCAGAGAGAGGGGTAGGCATCATTTTCAGCATAGTATATGCCCCCTTGTTCTAGGTATGTAATCAGTTGGATTAACTCGGAAATTCCCTTCATATTTCATATCCAATGCTTGCAAGATAGACCACGAAGCTGATCATCTAAAAAGTCCCATGCAAGATGAGTAAGGATTCCTAGGGAAAATGCCCGAAAGGTTGGATTTGGGACAAGAGAGCCCAAAAATGTTAGAAGGATCACGATAACATTATGGAATAAGAATCTCTTAGCCACATTCAAATGAAGAAGCTGCTCTAGCCCACATCCAATATGGTCTATGTCGACGACGAATGTCGCTAGTAGAGCTACCATGAAATGGTCTTGTAAACCCAGAATGGAAATAACTGTGTGTAACGAGAAAAGATGGATCGTCCAATGAACCATCCCATCCATCACTTTCTTAATCGGCACCCTCAAAGCTTACACCGTTAATTATCACATGAAGGAAGGTATGAGTATCGAATTAGAATGGCAGTATTCCATTTCAAGCTTCACAAAATACATATAAGTAGAAGGAACTTTTATCTTTGAGCACCTTTCCCTCTATCTAATAGAAAAAGAGGCGGTTCTGTGAGGGAGCTCATTAAAGGGTGCAGGAGGGTGCTTCGCTCTCTCATTTCGGAGACTGTTGTCTTTGAGGTTGGTGTAGAAATGGCGGAAGCCTATCCCGAGGCAGCTGTTTCATTAGCCAGAACTTGTATGGAGCTCGTCAATGAGGCGATGATGCAACTCTAAGGATTGCTGCTGGATAAGTCATCAGAGGAATAATCATACCGAGTGCTATATCTCCGAATGACAAAGTAGCCACGCAAGTTTTCCAGTTGATATGATGCGAGGAGGAGCAATCATGTTGCCTCTGGGAGCTCTTCCTAAAAGTGAAAGAAGAATATCAACTCCCCATTCAAAGTCAGAACTTAAGTCTGCACCTTCTCCTCTAATCCATCTTTATTTCCTTAGATATACTGAGCGATCCACTCGGGGCTGATATAAAAAAAGGGGTTTTGCGGGAGAAAGTATGGGAGATATCTCCACAAAGAAAAGTTCTGGCCGGACTATACTACCGGAGCCTCAGCTTCGGGCAGCATCATCTGAACAAGACAGCTTATTATTAAAATTTATAATTTACCACCATGCGTGGATGTCTTGGTTTGAACATGGTTTTCAAGACGAGTCTGTGGAGCTTGGTCCCTTGTTGAGGCTCTTTCGTTTTCAAATAACAGGATTCTACAAATGATGAAGGTTTCATGCTTGTCCGGATAGGAAACGCATCTGGGCAAGCCTGTCCATCACTTCGACTATAGCTCTCTCGATCTCATGTCTTTTCTCTTTGTACGTATTTTCGTCAACTTCACCCTTCTTGCGTTTCTCTTCGAGCTTCTTTAGCTCGTCAACAAGTCTATCTCTTTGCTTTTCGAGGTCTTTTGTTCTTGCACCTATACCTTCCGTAGTGAACATTTCCCATCACGATTGAGATTATGGAACCTTTTATTAAGACTTTCCGGGCAAATGATAGTAGGAGGAGACGGTCCACGGAGAAGAGCATTTCACGCATACCCATAAGGTTGATAGTTGATGGACTAGGCGAAGCCAAAGGCGAACTAATCCGTTTTTTGGCGCCTAGGACCGTTGACGCCTTAGCTAGGAAGCTGCCGATGGAAGGGCGAGCTGCATTATGGAAGGCAGAGGTTTACTTTGAAACACCTTTACAAATGGGTGAAGAGAAACCTAAGGCTACGGTTGAAAAAGGAACCATTGCCTATTGGCCTATGGGGAAGGCTTTCTGCATCTTCTATGAAGATACCCGACCTTACAGCCCTGTGAACGTCATCGGCAAAGTGGGTGAGAATCTAACAATCTTCAGCCAAGTGAAAAGCGGAGTCAAAATTAGAGTTGAAAAAACCTAGAGAAACTTGCTTTCTCCCCAAAGCTCGATCTTTCTACGGCAATCCTTCTTGATCTCTGGATCCGCGACTTTCTTTTCTAGCGTTAAGAGGAATTTTTGACGCGCGTTTGCTGCCCTCGTCTCGCCTATGTGTCCGTAGTAAGTCTTGCCTTCAATGTAGTCTCTCATCTGCCACGCCTTCTGTACGAAAAAACAGGCAGCCTCAACTTGATCCTCAACGGCATGCTTGTTAGCCCATATTGAGGCTTCGGCTTCACGGAGTTGGCTGAGGCCTTCTATCTCGCGGATGGTTCGGATATAGGTTCGCAGGAAATCGTATTGTTCAGCTGTACTGACCAATTTAAGTGCTTTGTTAGTCTTCTCCTTGAAGGCGGGGTTTCCATTTATACGTAAGCGATGTTTATGCCCTCTTTTAATGAGATCTCTGGCTAACCGTACCTCGTCATAGGTATAGATCCTCTCTGGGAACCCTTTCGGACCAGTCTTCTCTTTCATGCTATCATCCACGAGAAGCCATATGATCAATGCTTTAGTAACCCTACTTATGGTTATCAGTTTTGCCTTTTTAACTCACTTCTCGTCAGAAACCAGTTATACGATGTTATTTCCCATTTCAACTACTGCGCATTTACGAGTTTCAGTGAACCCCCTATTATACTAAAAATGCCAATCAATAGATAACGTAAGTGCAAGAATTTAGACGTTCATTCAGGAAATGTTTCGATGTACTTCTTGACCCGTGGCTTAAGCCGCGGAAGTCTCTCCAGCATCTCAACCATGACTATAAAAGTACAGTCTTCCAAGTATTTCTTACTCGCCCGATAAGATGGTTCCCTGCTCAGCTCTGTGACTCCCCTTTGCCACCCAAGACTAACTAAAGACCTTCAAAAAGGCGTTGTGGATGTTTAAGCTTCTATTCTTGTTCAGATAGAGTGAATCTATATGAGCAGAAGTCCGTCACTCTGGAGCCATAAATATAACACTAAGGTAGCCAACCAAGAAGGGAGAAACCGGGCCTTGATAGCTGATGTTATTCAACTGTCTTGTATATCTTTGTGTGTCTGCCGCCGGCTACATAGGTGATGACGCCCTGGTGACAGAGTTCCTCTAGGAGGTCTTTAGCTACGCTCACGCGTAGATTGAACCGCGAAGCCACTGCATAGGGCGTCAGCACTTTAATCTTCTGTAGCTCCTTTGTGATCGCCTTGTCATTTGCGTCAGGCTGAATTATGCCTAGGGTCTTCCTTTCTCCACTAGCCGAAGCTGAATCACGTCCACTACTTTTACTTTTTGTCTTATCTTCTTTCTGCTGCGCCTTTACCATCTGTGACATCGTAGGCTTCTTTTTTCCGCCGCCCATGGCTCAAACCTTCAAGACCAAGATGTAGGGCTTGGATTTATGGTTTTCCCTATGCTACATCTTGGATGTCTTTCTTATGTGCTCTTTTCCATTTATCTATGGGAACCCCAAACTTCCTCTCAACGTCGAGCCTGTGTATAGAGTTCATTGTACAGAAGGGTATTATCCTACCATCTGGCACAGCGTAATGGATGCAACACCGTTGGACCCTTTCCAGATCGAAGTTGTATGGGTCCATGAAGTGCATTGCCGAAATCATAAGCATTTTTCGGTGAAGGTCGCCTAAGGACTCGTAACTGCCAGTCATTAAGAGTGGCCAAATATGCTTCCTCAATAGCCCGAATTGTACGTGGCGTAACGACCCGACAAGACGCATCTTTGCTCTTGAACCATGTCCCTTCATTGACTCTTGATGAATCTTCTCCATGGCCTTGATGAATTTTTCGACGTTGCCGTAGTTTGTTATAGGGATAATCTTTCCATCTTCTACGAACACATATGTCGCCATGCCGCAATGTGGATGAGCTGTGAACTCTACATAATGTCTCTTCTTCAAAGCTCCAACTGCACGTGAAACCGGCACGACCACTGGGACAGGATAGAAGTCTGAGCCTTTAGTTTGACTGGCCGTCTGTTCCTCGACAAGCCTTAAGAAGTCAGGTATAGTAATGCGCATCTTTCTCCGCTCATGCTCCGGGATCCTACCACAAATCGACACAGGTTGAACATTTACACATCTCACGACATCAAAATTTTGAATGGCGTATCTGATTATATCCCCGAGCTGATGATCGTTAACTCCTTTGACCAATGTGCAAACAAGCACAATGCTATGTAGACCGGCTTCTCTGCAGTTTTCAAGAACCTTTTTTTTCACGTCAACAAGATCGACGCCTCTAGTGAATCTGTATACATCTGGAGTTACTCCATCGAATTGCAGGTATACTGTGCTGACACCTGCTTCCTTAAGTATGCGACAATAATCTACGCTTCCAGCAAGCCTCAAGCCGTTCGTGTTCACCTCTACATGCTTGAACCCAAGTTCCTTAGCCATCTTCACAAGATCAGGGAGATCTTCTCTGATCGTCGGTTCACCACCTGAAAACTGAAGGGCATCAACGGGCACTGGCCTGTTAGCACGTAGGTTGAGGAACATGCCTTTTATCTCTTCTTTTGAAGGTTCATAGACGTAACTCGTTGTCCCCGCCGTTGCAAAGCAGACTGGGCATCTTAGGTTGCAGCGGTTCGTAACGTCTATTATGGAGAGTACAGTGTGCGACTTATGTTGTGGGCAGAGTCCACAGTCGTATGGGCAATCCAGTTTCGTCTCGGTTCTCGGGTTTTCAACGCCGTCACCAATATACTCAAAGGCTTTCACTCGCTCGTATTGCCCGTAATCTGACCAGTAAACATCTTGGAAGAAACCGTGTTCTGGGCATTGCTTCTTAATGAAGACAGTGTTGTCCTCTTCGAATATTGTGGCTTCGAGAACCTTTAGGCATTCGGGGCAAATGCTTTTCGTCTGTTTTATCAGCCGCATGTTTTCACCACTGACCAGTGTAATATTTATTTTTCAGCTTACACATTTCCTTATAATAAGGTTTCCAGACCTTTCATAAGGTGAAAGGTAGTATTGATAGAATCTTTGGCTGAAAAGGCTAAGTCGTCCCTCAGAGAGATGGGCCTAACTGATTATGAGATAAGAGCCTACCTGCACCTTCTTAGAATAGGTGTTACATCAGCCAGCCAGATCAGTGAATATACTGGTGTCCCATACTCCAAAATATATGAGGTTCTCAACTCTTTGGAGAGGAAAGGCTGGATAGAAACCAGTTCTGGCAGGCCAAGACGTTACTATCCGAAGTCTCCGATTGAGGCCCTCGAGGGAACGAGGCTGCGAGTTGAAAAAATGATTAAAGATTGGCAGAAATCGGTGCTCGATGAGCTTCAGCCTCTCTACGATAAGAGGGAGATTAGGGAGAAACCGGACGTATGGATACTTAGAGGAGAGTTTGACGCCATCGCAAAGCTCAAAGAGATGATGGGGAACGCGAGGACTGAGCTTATGGTCGCTGTCCCTACGTTAACTAAGCCTCTCGTAGATGCTGTTCTTCCTCTACTCAAGGGTCTTGCAGAGTCAAATGTGAAGCTTCTCGTGATGATTTCGAGAGACCAAACCTTTGATCTAGAAACTCTTTTGAATGTCGGCGAGGTTCGAGTAAGAGACAGCATGTTCGGCGGCGGGATCATCGCTGACGGTCGTGAGGCACTTCTCATTTTGGGTGAAAAAAAGCCCTCCTTAATCATATGGTCAGATCACCTTGGTTTGGTCAAGTTTGCTAGAGACTACTTTCAGTACCTTTGGAATACGGCTAGTATTTTTGAAACGACCTGACTTGGAGTTCTAGGCTTAATGCAACCATTATGAGCTGATGATTTCACTTAACACTTCTTTTATGTAATTGGCGCCTTTATAGAAGGATTGCCTCTCTTCTTCGTCGAGCTCCCATTCTAGAATCCTTTCGGCGCCTTTCCGTCCAAGTACAATAGGAACCCCTATGCTGACATCTTTCAGCCCGTATTCGCCCTCTAAGACGACGGAACAGACTGCGGTCCTCTTTTCGTCTCTGAGTATCATCTGAAGCATGTCTATTGTGTTGCTTGTAGGAGCGAAAATAGTTGCACCTTTCATGTTGATTACATCCGACGCTGATCTACTCACTTCTTCAATAATTTCAGCTCTTTCGCTTTTGTTGAAGACCATTCTTTTTCCTTTTTTCCGGATTTGGCTGAAGACTGGGACTTGGCTGTCTCCATGTTCGCCTATGACGTACGCTTCTACGTCTAAGACCGAGACCAAGTATCTCTTGCTCAGTACAGTCCTCAATCTCGATGAGTCCAGCATGCCAGCGCTTCCAAGCACCCTTCTCCGATCGAACCCGGTATTTTTATGCATTAGGAAGTTCATTATGTCCACGGGATTGGTTAAGGTCACAACGATCGGCTCGTTTTTCATCCTTTTAAGGTTTGAAGCAACCTGCTGAATGATCTTCTTGTTCACTTCGAGGAGCTCTATTCTTGACTTTATCTCAGGAGTCCGCGGCTTCCCCGCTGTCACGACGATGACGTCCGAGCCTTCAGCGTCTTTGTAGTCCCCAGATCTGACTTTCAAGTGTCTACGGAAAGCCAGGGCTTGTTCGATGTCAGCAGCATTTCCCTCAGCCAAGTCACGGTAGATGTCAACTAGGATAAGCTCGTCTACAAGTCCTAGGTTGGCGACTTGGTAGGCTATGCAAGAACCTAGATTGCCTACTCCGATCACTGTCGCTTTACTCATGAGAGAAAGTTAAATCAGCAATAATCCTTAATAGTTTAACCGCGCATCGGCTCTCTACTTTTAACTATCAAAGCCTTGTGTAAGACCTAACATTTTCTTAGATTTCTTTGTACAGCCAAAGTAATGGTTCTTTCCCTTTGAAATTGTTCTTTTTCCAGAAATTTACTGATCGAGGATAATCCGATCTAACATGAAGATGGATAAATACCACACCGCGATCCTTCAGCAAAGATATGCACCCGTCAAGCAGTTTTTGCCCAATCCCTCTTCCTCTATATTCTGGCTTGACAATCAAGCAGTCAATGTATGCGCCACCTGGTTCCGGGTCTCCGAATTTTGACGCTATGAAACCGACAATTGCCCGATTAGCCTCTGCTACTAATATCACATCTTGAGCACGGGTCACACTCCAGCCTTCGACCCCTTTTTCAGAGTACGTCAAACCTGCAACATGCACCTCCACAGTGGATTTAAGCATGGCGTACACCTCCTTGGCATCGTTTTTATGAAAAGGTCTTATGTTAGTTTCAGGCAAACACAATCACCTCCCTTTTCCAAATTGAATGATTAGAATCCTGTTAAGAATAAGATTAGAATTAGACCTGCAATGTTAGTCTCAAGAAAACAATGCTCACTTAGTCCACCAATCCTCTACTCTCTTAAGAATTATGAAGGAAGCTAATAAGAATTCCGAGAAAGAATGACACATGTAAAAACAATGCCAGCGAATCTTTATCCAGCCTGTCAGGGCATACTGCAACGTGAACGTCATTATGCAGGATAGGTGCATGCAGATCCTCTATACTCACGCTTCAGCTTTTTCAGAACGTGTTGGTGGGCAAAAGTCTTACGTAAAAGCTGACATCCCTTTGAAAGTCCTCTCCTCACATCTGAGTTACCAAAAATGATTAAGGCATAGTCACCCATACATTCATTGACTCAGACTTTGAGACTGAATGGTGGAGGTTGCGAACTATGGCTAAGAAGGTTAAGATCGTGAGCGAGAGGATCGGTGTTGTCGAGGCGGACCTTCTGGAAACTCGGAGTCCGAAGACTATTGAGGCAATATGGAAGGCTCTTCCCTTCGAGGCTAGAGCCAACACGTGGGGCGATGAGATATACTTTTCTATCCCAGTCACGGTAGGTGAGGAGAACGCTCAGGAAACTGTAGAACTAGGAGACGTAGGTTACTGGCCCCCAGGGCACGGCTTTTGCATCTTCTTCGGTCCAACCCCGATAAGCCGAAAAGGAGAGATAAGGCCTGCTGACCCTGTGAACGTGTTCGCGAAAGTCAAAGGAGACCCCAAGGTATTCAAAAAAATCAAAAGTGGTGACAGAATAAGAATCGAGAAGGAGTAGCCCTGCTTACTCTAAAGCCTCCCCTTCGCCAACTACTGGAAGCATCAGACCACCGATTCTTTATTGCTGCTTCAACGTTTGACGCTCGTCTCCAAAGTGGAGGAACAAAGGGGCTAGGCAGAAGATTGAAAACTAGTGAAAAACCCTGAATTGCTTACAGAAATACTGATATTGTAGGTTGACCCGCTGAGGATTATCCTTTTCACGAATAGAAACTTATGACTTATACGTTTTGATGAGATACCCTTAAAGCAACATAAATCGTTTGCACATAGAATGTTTGGCGGGCCCGCCGGGATTTGAACCCAGGATCTCCGGCTCCGCAGGCCAGTGTCCTAATCCTGACTAGACTACGGGCCCGTCTCGTTGGTGCGTGTTCTCACCCTTGACGGCATGATGCTGAACACATTATTTAAGCTTAAGCTTCAGTCAGGACCTTGTCATTCACTCGGTCGTAGCCATGATCTCGATAATCCAGTATCTGTGCTCTTCCCACGGAGGAACATCTTATATGGTAACAATCATAGTCCACGTTTAGGTTTCCTTGAAAGACTTTATAGTCAAAATCGTTCCGTTAACAGGGGCTGACGGATCGCTGCGGAGAACCGCCTTTTCTCAGGTCACATCTTCTTCGTTAGATACGTCGCAACTCGGCGATGAGGCCCTCTATACAATCCTTAATAGACTTTATGAAAGGATGCCTTATCTTTTGTGGTTCGCTTAGATTTTCCAACCTCTCAACCCTGAAGGACACGGGTGGATGCGGGTTCCATCCGAGCCAGCTTCCGATCCTGTTTGGCTGCATACGTTCGAGCTGTATCCTTCTGTACCCAATCTTCCTCAAAGCGCCCGCCAGAATCTCCGGGTGTCCCAATGTAAGGGCAGAATCGAGGTCAGCCCTCGCCTCGAAAAACTTGGCAATAAAGTACACAACGCCCAACGCAAAGAAGAAGTAGAGTAAGCCGAAGTAATAGAAGAGACTCCAGAAGTAGTAAACCCTCAATAGATACTCGGCAGAAACCACTACAAAAAGCGCAAGAGGGTCCCGCCTCCTAACATGGCTCATCTCGTGCCCAACAACAGCAAGGATTTCCTCCTTATCGAGCTGAACCAGCAGACCGGTGGTGACGAGGACCAGACCGAAACGCGGACTCGGGCCAGTAGCAGCCGCGTTTGGAACGATCACGTTGGATATCATTACCTTCGGAACTGGCATGTTGAAACGGGCTGCAGCTTTTTCCACGATGCCGTGCACATCTATCTTTTTCGTCAAAAGGTTTTCAGGCCTGATAGTTAGCCCGTAGCCATTAAACACCTCTTGGGCCACCTGACTGTCAATAGGCTGGTCGACGGCCAAAGTCCTGTCGTAAATCTCCTTTTTCACCTTCAACAATGTGTCTTTTCTGAACCTCTCTCGGAATATGCCCCATTGCTCAGGCGGAATGTGATACTGTAGGACATAGACATAGGGGTCTGAGGTTGTGACCTTCCAATCTCCCATCGTCGCTACGATCTTGTCTGAAAAGAGAACCATAAAAAATTGAGCCACAACCAATATAATGGGTAAGTATTTCTCGGGAACTTTGAAAACTTCAGTAGTAATCCATATCATGGCATATGTGAAGATTATGAAGATGACGAAGAACACAAGCATGTTTCCTAGGAAGATTCGACTTACGATTTTTCTCCTCTTGTCAGGGGTCTTCTCAGGTATGACGCCCTTCTTGGGGACCCATGCAAAATAGAGGGTGGTTCTCCTTATCTTTTCCTCGAACATTTGAACCACGATGATGAGATCTTCCCTGAGTCTATTCAGAACCCTTTGAGGAACCTCTCCAATCGGGGACATCTTCACCTGTATAGGATTACCCATCGCAACCTCCGTGTCAACATGCCAGAGGTCATGAGGTTCTTTTAAGGTAAAGGCAAGGACTTCTCTTCCGCCGGCCGTCCATCGCCTAATGTCAGCAAAATGTGTATAGAAGGGAACGATGTATTCTTGGTATATGAATATGAGTAAGTCGCCTAGGTCGGCAGGGGCAACCTCTGTCTGTACGGAGAAGGTGAGGGGCTTGGGACCGAGCGATTGCATGACTTTTCTTCCCTTCTGTTTAAATGGAGTGGTCATCTCTTATAAACATGTCTTAACACCACGGTTAAGTATCAGACCTTACTAAAAAGACAGATCCTGATCCCATCCGGGAACAGATGACAAAATCTCGAAGTTACAGCAACGCCAAACGAATGATCTTAAGTCTCATCGATAAGCTTTTTATATGGAGTCACGGAATGTCATCTGCAGAGGTCTGGCGTGAACTCATGGAGCCAAGCAAGAAGCCCCTAAACGTGCTTACTAGGCAGATGAACGGCTACATTGCAATTGTACTCAAAAACGGGATAGAGTATAAAGGCACTATGGTTCACTGCGACAGCTACATGAACATAATCCTCAACGGAGCCTCTGAACATCACAATGACAGACTGCTCGCACACTATGGTCAGGTTCTAGTTCGTGGAAACAATATCCTATATATCACGCTCAATGCAACGCCGAAGAAAGAAGTTACATAAATCCTCAACCTGGCTTGTTCACGGAAGCACCTTGATTAAGTAGCAAATCTCAGCAAGATCTTTTTGCCTTGTTCTTTTTCGTACATACTTCATTGATTAGGGAAAGGTTAAATCCTTGCTGGGATTATGAATCATCTGGACGATGACGAAATCGAGGTACTCTGACTTTTAGAGAATGATAGCTTTTCCCGCTTCTGAGTCCACAAGAACGCTGGGGCTCAAAGTACAACAGATTCAACTTGTTATTGTTGATTAAATATGACTGTCGCCCTAGATGACGGGTCCGGGAAATAGGCCTATAATCACTAATGCATTGTTTAGAGCGCCGATATAAGACGCCAGTGCCAGCCCGGTTGTCCCCCATGACCAAGGCCTCTTTCTTGGTAATGCCACGCTCAAGACAGTGATAGCACCCCAGAAGTAAAGGAGAGCCCGGATTGGGCTGTAAGACGTATTCGTTTCAAGAAACCCTGTGAAGAAGTTAAGGCCTATCATAGTTGTTGTGTAGTCTGCAATGACGCCACAAAGGGACAATAAAAATGGCAACATCCAAGGTTTCACAGGTACACGCATATCTCTCAAGAATCCAGTTCAGATGTTTATGAATTTTAGACTTTTCTAACGAAAAAGGACAAAAATTTCCAGATTCGGGAAAAGCAATGAACATTTTTCCCGTTCAGTTCAAAATTATTGCCCTCTTTGGCTTCTGGGTCCACGAGAACTTAAGGTAGAAAGAACAACAAGTCCTAAGGATTCTTTTAAGGCATATTGGGTCGGACTCTTCTAGCTTGAGCTCTTCATCTTTTCATGCATCTTTTCAAGTGTCCAACGTGTCGCTGATCTGAGCTCCCGTTCCCTCTCAGGGGCAAAGTTGTGGATAATTACCGCTCGTAGTATGTCTGCGTCCTTCTCGATCTCGTATGACAGCACCTTGTCCGGTTTGATTTGGCCCTGCCTAGCAAGCTCGAGGTCTCTCTGCCGCATGTTTGCCAAGATTTTCTCCACGAGGAAGGCTGTGAAGGGCGGCGTGTTTACATTGAACTTCATGTGGGGGACAATACGCATAGAATTGTCCTCGACATAGAGGTTCGCAAGGAGTTCACCCGACTTGGTCTTCAGGGCGAAGGTTTTGACTGGTTTTTTAGGTGGAGCCAGTTGAGGTTCCACTGTGGGTGGTCTGGGTATGGCAGGTTTGGCGATCTCTTCTACTCTTTTGAAGCTCTTCTCGATGAGAAGGTCGTTTATGACGTCTAGAAGGGTTCGCATTCCCTCAAGTTCAGCTTCAAGGCTTTTAGTTCGTTCCTCAAGCCTTTCTCTTAGCTCAGCGATCTTCCTGATCTTTTCTTCTTCCATTCTGCCCCTTTCTCCTAGATAATCAATAGGTGCGGGTCTGCTAAATCTTCCTAATGCTCATTTCATATTCGGACATGAATCCTTAAAAGGCTTTTCAGCCTCAACAGCTTCAACCAGAATGTGTTAGCGATATCTTTTTTTGCCTCATCGGCATCATTCTTTAACGGTGTGACTAATGCAGATAAGCGTATACATTCTAGTTCAAGTTGAGAAGGGCGAGCCCTGGATGGTCGCTACTGAACTTTCCAAGATCGAGGGAGTCAAAACTGCTCACACTGTCACTGGACAGTACGACATAGTGGTCTTTGCAGAATTGGACAGCCTAGAAACGCTCAAGAACGTTGTCAGAAGAGTCCACCAAGTAGAGGGAGTCCAGCATACTCAGACCGCGGTCTGCATACCGTAGAAAAAGTACCGTCCCAATTTTTCCCCTTTTTTCTCATATGCCGATGGGGCTCAATTATTCAGATTGGGACAATTTGGGTTATCGATGGTATCTGGACGAACATTGAGGCGTATACGGAAACCGCTAAAATGAAGAGGCAAACAATGATCAGGTAATAGTCCTTTCTTTTAGCCTTAAGGACATAAAGGTTTGTCCGTTTCTTGTTCGCGCCCCAGGCTCTAGACTCCATGGTCTCTGCGAGCTCGAGGCTTCTCCGGATTGCGTTGACAATCAACGGTATAAGAATCGGTATATAGTTTCTTATCCTCTTGACGAAGTTGCCACCTTCAAGTTCTAATCCCCGAGCCTTCTGAGCGTCCATGATTGTTTGAGCTTCCTCAGCCAAGACAGGGACGAAACGAACAGCCGTGGTGAAGGCAAAACACAACTCGTAAGGAACCCGACTTTGTTCTAAGGCGAGTCCTAGGAGATCCGGTGAAGTGGTAAGGAAGAAGACTGAGAAAGACTCGACCAACACTATGAACCGGACTGTCATAGCGAGCGACCGCTCCAAAATGGAAGCTATAGAAGCGTATGCACCATAGAGATACAGTGAGAGAAGGTTCATGATGAAAATTATGACTGCGAAGAGTGCTGAACCTTTCATCGAACGAAGCCACTCCTTCTCGACTCGGGCAACTATGACGAAGGGTATCTGGATGAAAAACAGGATGAACAGCGGGATCAATTGGTTAAACATGACTGTCACGGCGAACAAGACGCATACGTATAGGAATTTGGCTCTCGGGTCCATTTGGTGTATTGACGAGGAAACGCTTCGGAATCTGAAGCCGTCGAATATACTCAAGTCTGGTCACCTAGCCTTTCGAGAAGGATTCTTCCAGCCTCGTAAACGTCGATGATGTCGGTGCGGAAGCCAAAGTTGCGAAGCTTAAGGAAGATCTGGGCGATCTCGGGAAGGACTACAGAAGCTTGGTTAACTAGGTCACAGTCCGTCAGTATCTTTCTCGCTTCGCCCTCGGCGACTACTCTCCCTTGAGTCATCAAAACTATTCTGGGCTGGCATTCAGCTACGAACTCAATGTCATGGGTCACGATTATGACGGTTTTCTCTTGGCGGTTTAACTGTATTATAAATTGTCTCAGCCTTTCTTTCTGTTGGCTGTCCTGTCCAATGGTTGGCTCGTCAAGTATGACGATCCGGGGGTTCCACGCTAGAACCGACGCTAAGGCTACCCTCTTCCTTTCTCCCCCGCTGAGCATGAAGGGCGAAACATTGCGATACTCTATCAGGTCAAGAAGGTTAAGTGCCCATTCTACACGCTCCTTGACGGCATTCTCTTCATATCCGAAATTCCTTAGCGCAAAAGAGACCTCTTCCTCGACAGTTTCGCTAAAGAGCTGATGGTCCGCGTTCTGGAAGACGTAGCCTACTTTCTTTGCCAAAGTCGCCACGCTCACTTTTGTGGTGTCAATGTCGTCAACGAGGACTCTGCCTCTTGTAGGCTTCAGCAGTCCATTGATATGTTTAACTAAGGTTGTTTTCCCAGCTCCGTTCTGACCCATGATTGCGACGAATTCGCCGTCCCGTATCTCTAGGGAGACATCTTTCAACGCCTCGATGCCATTAGGGTAGGTGAAGTAGACCTCCTCAACCTTGATCATGTATTGAGGACCTCCGCTATTGCTTGGTATGCCTCTTCAGAGCTCAAAGGTACCTTTCCAAGGTTTGTCCCTTCTGTCTTAAGGAACTGGTAGAGCCTCGTGGCTTTTGGGATTCCGACACCTATTAACCGTGCCTCTTCGGAGCTGAAGACCTCTCTTGGACCACCGTCTAGGACCACCCTTCCCTTATCCATGACCATGACCCGGTCTGCATACTTTGCTGTTAAGTCAAGTCTATGTTCGACGAGAACTATCGTAATTCCCAAGTCCTTATTCAGGTTGCGTATGACCTCGAAGATCTGTTTCGCACCCTGCGGGTCGAGGAAGCTTGTCGGCTCATCGAGAACTATTACTTCAGGCTTCATCGCCAAGACGGACGCGATGGCGACCCTCTGCTGTTGTCCTCCTGATAGCTCATAGGGCGCTCGGTCTCTAAGGTCGGATATTCCAGTTGTCTCCAAGGCCCAATCAACTCTATTCCTAATATCTTCTCTCGGAAGCCCAAGGTTCTCTAAACCAAAGGCAACATCTTTCTCTACGGAAAGAGCGAAGAGCTGATTTTCAGGGTTCTGGAAGACCATGCCGACATGTTGGGCGAGCTCATGTATCGGGTGCTCAGTAACTTGGAGCCCTACGACTCTGATTTCGCCTTCAAGCTTTCCGCCATAGAAATGCGGGATAAGACCATTGAAGCACCGGACCAAAGTAGTCTTACCACATCCGCTGGGTCCCGAGAGGAGGACAAACTCGCCTTTCTCGACATTGATGGTCACATCTTCGAAAGCGGGCTTCGCGCCAATCGGATAGGTATACGTTAAGCCTTTTGCTTCAATGATCACCAATGCTCAAGCGCCACTTTGGATAAGGCGATGCTTACTTTTTTGGAGTACATACTTGAAGATGGAATACTTAAGTTGATTGTTTGAATCCTTCAATGCTGTATAGACTGCAATACGAAAAAGGCATCCGATATCCAGACTTGCCACAACCTTCATAGGAAGAACTAGAAGCAATAGATGTAGGTTTGAGAGCAGTTCAAGATCTAGTCAAAATGGTTGAGTGAACAGTGGCCTTTCGAGTGCACACTTAGTGATCTAGGATTAGAGATGGCTAAAATGATACACTAAAAACTTGATCGTTGGCACATCTATCGGATAGAAACTCTAATCTATATGAGTGTCTACTTTTCGTCGGGCGGGCTGATCTTTGAGGGTGAGGTGGAGAAACGGTGTCTCAATCGAGCATGACGACATCGAAGTCATCCTTGACCCTCTGAACAACCGTCCAAGCCCTTCACGAGTCTTTGTGTCGCATGGGCATTATGACCATTCAATGGGTTTCAAGATACCTCAATTATCGAAATATTCTTCCAGAGAGACGATGGAACTGATGTCTGCTTATGGGTTTAAAGCTGAGAATTGGCAGCCTTTGACCGTGAATGAGAAAGTCGTTTTCGATGATGTTGAAGTAGTTCCGCATAATTCCGGGCATGTTCTGGGGTCCTATGAGTTTGAGATAATAACGCCTGAAGGGAATGTACTCTTTACGGGTGACCTCAACACAGAGCAAACCAAAACTATGAAGCCCGCGCAGCCAATTGAATGCGACGTGCTTGTCCTGGAGGCTACATTCGGCTCCCCAGACTTCGTCTTTCCTTCTGAAGACTTGGTTGCGAAGGATATGGTCAACTGGGCGAGGAAGATCATGAAATCTGGTAGAATCCCAGCTTTCCAAACCGACCCGCTGGGTAATGCCCAAGAGATTGTCGCGATTTTAAACGAGTACGCCATCCCTGTTGTTACTCATTGGAAAGTCTCCAAGATCAGCAGGGTCTACCAGGCTCATGGATATAAGTTAGAATATTTCGACTCCAAGACCGATGAAGCGAACGAGATCTCGCAGTCAGGCAACTCAGTATTCATAACCCCAAAACAGCTTGACCTACACGGCCATCCAGAGTTTGTCCCAGCATTAGTCTCTGGCTGGGCTTTGTGGTCCAAGCATGAAGCCTTCCCACTGAGCGACCACGCCGATTTCCCCCGGCTCATAAGATTTGTCGAGCAATGCAAACCTAAAATAGTGTTAACCTGCCACGGGAGCAGGTTCAACGAGACTCTAGCCAGATACGTTGAGAAGAAGCTGGGGATCAGAGCCTACCCCATCAACCTCATCCCGACAAGCCTCCATCCGAAGCTCTAAAGCCGAGAACACGCAATCCTTAAAAGGTGTTCTGCGTACAAAAATAGGACTCAAGCAGAAGGAGGCGACTCCGCGAAATGATCAAGCCCGTGACCTTCAAGAATAAGGGGCAAAAATTAGTCGGAATTCTTCATATGCCAATAGGGATGAAGCATGGAGAAAAGGCGTCCGGTATAGCCATGTTTCACGGGTTCACTGGAAACAAAACCGAGGCTCATAGGCTTTTTGTTCACGTTGCAAGGGCTCTGAGCGATTCAGGCTTCGTCGTCCTCCGCTTCGATTTTAGAGGCTCAGGAGACAGCGACGGTGAGTTCGACGACATTACAGTGCCAGGAGAAGTAAGCGACGCTGGGGAAGCTTTAACCTTTCTAGCCAAGCAAAGGATGGTTAATGAGCAAAAGATCGGCGTAATAGGACTCAGCATGGGTGGAAGGGTCGCAGCGATCCTCACCTCAAAAGACAAACGCGTCAAATTTGCCATCTTATACGCAGCAGCCCTCAGCCCTCTAAGAGAGAGCTTCCTAGCAATGGCAGGCAAGGAAGACTTGGAGAGGCTTGACTCGGGTGAAGCCCTCAAAACCGGGGATGGATGGTATCTGAAGAAATCCTTCTTCGACAGAGTTGATGAGCCAGTGCCCCTTGATGTAATGCACAAGATCAAGGTGCCAATGTTGTTGGTTCACGGCGACGCGGATCAAATTGTGTCTATGGAGGATTCAAGAAAGGGATATGAAGTAATTAGGAATCTGAACAGCAGAAACGAGTTTTACGTTGTCAAGGGCGGAGACCACGTATTTACGGATAGAAAACATGAGCAAGAAGTGATAAGGAAGACTCTCGAATGGCTCAACTCCATAGGTCCAAAACATCCCACACAAAACTGACGGAAGAACACTACTTGAGTGATTGGAACCATAGTAAGCCATGGTATCATGGCTCACCTTTCAGACTCAAAAATTGACAGGAAAAGAGATCACGGAGCTGAGGGAGATCATAGAATCAAGAAGGAAACCCAGACCAAACGGCAATTGACAGCTAAGCCTTTTTCCCTCTCTTTCACGTAACCTTTGGCCTAATCTTAAGCCTAGTTGGAGCCTTGGACTTCGATAGGCTTAAGAGTTGTAAGCACCTAAACCCTTTGAAAAAGGTTCAAACCTCGCTCATGCTGGATGGCAGGCTTAAAATGAGCCGCGTGGAGAAAGTTATCTTGTTTGCTAAACCTGAAGAATTAGAGTATCCTCCGCCAAGTGAGGACCATGCTAGCCACATTAGCTATCTCGCCCTGAGGGGTCATACGAGAATCGCGGCAGATCACATCCTACACAATGAAATGGTGGGCCATTTAGAGGAAACAGTTGGAAACTCTGTCCGCCTGCTCAGCTTCGTTTTTAATAGAGCTCTTTTGGAAAGGACGAACGAGAAAGGCATAGTGTCATGTGCGAGGATCTACGATGTTCTCGCGAACATGGCCCTCAACCTATTCGGCTTAGAGAGAAAGATAATAGGATTCTCAGATGACGAGGTTGGAAGGACGCTGCTCGTATTGGCTAGAGCTCTCAAAGACCTGGAATGCCTTGAGAGGGAAGGTATCCTTGGCCGTCGGAGTGGGAAAGCACCTATCGCCAAAGCCGTCATCAATGACATTCTTTCAGAGATGAAGAAGGTGATGGAAGGTTTCTATCGACCCCCTGGTTCAATGGTGGCTTATGTTGCCAAGCAAATCGAGAAGGGGATTGATGAAGGGAACATAATGGAGTCATTCCTCAATTCAGCCAAGCAACAGATCCAGGATAACATCTATTATAGAATGGCTGAGGCAGAGATGTGCAAGTTCGGAAACGACTATGCTCTTGGGCTTAGATGGCTTCGGCATATCGGATTTGTCCAGGTCTCAACCAACCCTTCATTAGCTGCAATAGCGTACGACGACGACCCCAGCCAATGGGAAGGCCTTAGGGGAGAGAACCTTTGTCCAGATTTCAGGACTATTGCGAAAGAGAAAGGGGAATGGTTCCAGAACCCTGAAGCCTACGGAGACGAGTTGGCTGCATACGCGACTGAGGTAAGCATCTGGCGAAACCTGACTGTGTTTAGGCCTATTGCGATAGCCTCAAAGATGCATCATGGCATGATTAGTCTACAGTTGAACCCACAAGTCGCTGACAGCTTCGAAGACAGTGTTAAGTCTGCCCTCAAATTCTACTCGGATGCCGAGGAATTCCTGAGGAAGTATGATGCCTATCTGCTTTGGGGGTATTCGGGGTACGTCGAGAGGGGAAGACCGAACATCGTCTTCAAGGTTGCGGGAAGTTCACCAGCAGCCATCGACATCACAAGGAAACTTGAGAGCCTTGGCTTAGGAACAAACAACACCGTAACCTTTACCGTCTCTCAAGAAGTAGAGCTGATCCTCGCGAAGATTGAGGGAAGAGCTGAAGCCGTAAGGAAGGGCATACTCTTGACAACCGTCTATGAGACAAACATGGGCGGCAGACTCGATGATCACATAAGAGAGGTCCAGGCCGAGAAGTTTATACGTAAAGTTCTAGCACAAACCCGACAAAAGGAAAAGGCTCTAATGAAGCTTGCTGAGGAATTAGGTGCCTGGGACGAGGTGGAAGCGAAAACCTCGCTCGAAGAAAAGATCATAGCTGTAAGTAGCCGAAAATATCTGAACCCGTTGAACAAGGAGCCTTTCATAGACCTCCTTGCAGAGAATGGCGTTCCCTTCGGAATTAAAGAAAGAGTAAAGGAGTATCTCGACATCTTGGAGAACGATATAGAATATTGCGGAACCCTTGTAACCAAACGGGTATATGAAATCTTCTTCAGCCCGAAAAACAGGTTGAAATGGCTGGCCTACCTTCAATCCAAATATAATCTCACAAGCGAGGAAGCACAGGAAGTGCTAAGAGGAATTGATATTCTACCGGCCTCGAAGAGGAAGCCTAAAGAAACGCTACTGACATTGGGAGAGACAAACATGACTCATACAGAGTTCCCAAATCACCAGATGAATGTATTGATAGCAAGTCTAGAAACTGGCTTGGACATTAGAGATTACGAGGAATCCGTGTTGAAGGAAATCGATCCAGGGATTCTGCGCAGGCTAACAAGCGAATGGACCGACATCAAAGACCTCTTCTTAGGCGCCTATGAGCTGACGGCAGGACAGCAGGCAATATTGAAGGAAGCTGGGATTGTAGACTCAGGGAAATATGGCAACCGCGGGATTAAACCTACGGAATGGGGAGTTTTCGGGGCCACCGTGAAGACCATGGATGAATTTTCAAGAAGTTACAATGGGTTCAGGAGTAGAAGCATCGAATTTATCCGCAGGATTTCAGGCGAAGCCTAATACCAATATCTTATCTCTTGAACTATCATGACCAAGGAAACAAGAGGAGAAGGTTTATGAAAACCCGACTGTTCAAAGGTGTTAAGCCGAAGAAAGGCTACACCCCAATAGCAACCACTCACAATTCTGAGCTCAAATATCTTGAGTTTGGGAGACTTTTCTTGTGTGGACAGGGCGACGAGTATAGGGGTGGAACTGGAAGTCGCGAAGCGGTCTTAGCAGTCTTGACAGGGGAATGCAGCATCAACCTAGATACCCCATCTCAGAAGATATCGTACAAAAGGATCGGCGGCAGACTTGACGTCTTCTCGGGAAAGCCTACAATGGCCTACCTACCTAGAGATGTTGGATTCACGGTTGTCGCTGAGACTGATAAGCTTGAAGTTTGCCTCTCCTTTGCTCCAAGCGAGTCTGATTTTCCGCCCGTTCTTGTGAAGCCTGAAGACGCCGAGGAAAAGTCTGTAGGAGCGTGGAACTGGAGCAGAAAAGTCCATACTTGTATAGGGAACAATGTTAAAGCTGAGAGGCTTCTTGCTGGGGAGACGATTAGCCCGCCGGGAAACTGGTCTAGCTCTCCGCCGCACAAACATGATTCGAAAAGCATGAATGAGGTCCCTCTTGAAGAAGTTTACTTCTTTAAGGTCAAACCAGCCCAAGGCTTCGGACTGCAGAGAATCTATACGCCCCCTGAAGATGATGAACCCTTTGACGAGGTTTATGTAGTAGAGAACGACGACACAGTTGTCATTCCAAGAGGGTATCACCCAGTAGTTGCCGCCCCAGGCTATCAGCTCTACTATCTATGGGTTCTCGCCGGTGAAGAAAGGATATATGGAGCTTGGACTGACGATCCCAAGCATAAGTGGCTTAAAGACCGCGAACCTATGCTCTGCGATATCCTTCATTATCCTTGAGAAATCTTGGGTTTCTCTCTCAATTTCTCTTTCAGAATTCTTACAGCCCGTTTTACAGCAGCCTCAAAATCCCCAACGCCGTTTACACCTGCTGCAGTTGAGTGACCTCCTCCCATCCCGTGGAGATACTCTCCTAAAGGCTTGGCTAGGTCTCTGCCAAGATGGAAGCCTGTCTGCCTGTAGAATTCTTGATCAGACCTTATGCTTATTTGAAGCTCATCGTCCCTTTGGCCGCCGACCATCGCTAGGTTAGCGCCCATCTCAATAAGGGCTCTAGCGGCAGATGCTTGGTAGGACCTTACATGAGAGAATGTTATGAGCAAGTTGCCAATCCTCATAAGCTTCAACCTCTTCGAAGCCTTTAGGCGCGCAGTACGTTCTGACAGATCCATTGGAAGAGAAAGTCGCGACAAGGCTTCCCTTGCATTGACGCCAGCATCAACCAAATCAGCAGCCGCCTTGAAGGTGTTCGAGCTTGCCAATATGAAATGTTTCGTGTCAAAAGCTATACCTAGAAAGAGCGCCTCTGCCTCCTCCTTCGAAGGCGTTAATCCAAGCTCCCGGAAAAAACCATAAATAATCTCACATGTCGACGAAGCGTTCTCATCAGAAATGCAGAGCGCTGCGATCTTTTCTGTTTCTGGATGACTTGCATGGTGATCGATCACGACAAGGGGCAATGAGAATCCCGTAATACTTTTCCCCCATTCCCCAAGCTGCTGGATTGTGTTCGTGTCCAACATGATAATCAGATCGGCATCCTTGAAGTTCGGTTCCTTGAACGTTACTTCCACGGGCAGATAGTCAGACAACACCCCCGACAATCTGCTTATACCTTCCGGCGACGCGATCTCAACTTTGACCCCGGGATACATCTGTTTCAGCAGTTGAGAGAATGCAAAGGCTGAACATAATGCGTCTGGATCTGCGTTCTGGTGGCAAAGAAGAAGGATGAACTGCGCATGGAACTTCTTTATAATTGACTTTACTTGCTGAATTGACATCCAAAATCCCTCAGTTGCTTTTCTATGGCTTCGAAGGCTGCTTGAACAGCCTCTTCTGCCAGCTTTTTTACGTTCAAATCCTTGAGAAGGGGCGAGAGGCTTAACTCAACGTCAACTTCTATGTTCAGCGTTTCTGCGCCGTTAAAGTCGACGGCGATTGATAAGTCCGAAATTTTTTGGCTCGGAACCTTCGACGTGATATGCCTTCTAGCAGCCTCTTCACCTATCTCACAGATCTTTTCAATCTGCTCAGTGGAAAGGGAATATATTCTCAGTTCTTCCAATAACCCCACCATTAAGAAGGCGAAAGCGGACGCAAGTCTTTTTGAAGTCTCTCATTAAGCTCTTTAACTTGGCCTCGAAGACGCTCTTCCTGTTTACCTAGGACTGAGATCCTCATGTTAGCCAACTCTTTCCTCTCGTTCAACTCTGTCGTCACTCTCGTCTTCTCCGACTTTATGAGAAGCGAACCTATAGACTTGTAGATTGCCACGTCGTCCGATGCCTTTTCAAGTTCACTCAACGCCTGATCGACCTCCAAAAGCTCAAGCTCAAGCTGCTGCTTCTGTGTTAAGACAGTCTGAAGCGTCTGCTGCAGCTGTTGCAGTCTCAGCAATCTCTCCTGAACGGCTGGGGGAAGCTTGACTTCTTCACTCATATTCAACCAGCACCGTGTTAATGATACGTAAATGTCTTTGGCATAAATATGTGTGGCGGTAGTTAAAGTGTTTTTCACTCCGTTTGAATTAACGGAATTCTCTGTACCTTCCTTGGATAGATGAGCGGAACACTGACTGGGAATCTTCTCTACCACGGGCAACGGTAATATTTAACTGAGAGCATGCAAATTCAATCGAGATATAAGAGAGGATCCGATGAAGCAGCTGATCCACAATGGCGTCCTCATACCGAGATACGAGCCAAAAGGGCTCCGTATATCTGTGAGAGGCACTGATCATGAACTTTCGCAGGACCAAGAAGAGATGGCTCTTGCTTGGGTTAAGAAGCTCGGAACTGACTATGTCAAGGATAAGGTTTTTGTCACTAACTTTTTCGGTGATTTCTGCGACGCGTTGAACTCAAACGAGAAGTTTAGCCAGGAAGATTTCGACTTCTCCGTGGTACAAAGCTGTATTGACCAAGAGAAAATCCTAAAGCTCACCCTCAGCAAACGGGAAAAGAAAAGGCTTAGCGAACAACGTAAAGCGTTCAAGGAGGTGAATAGGCAGAAGTATGGGTATGCGATTGTCGACGGTGAAAGAACCGAGGTCAGTAACTACACGGTTGAACCGTCCTGCATTTTCATGGGAAGGGGGAAACACCCTTTTCGTGGACGATGGAAAAAAGGTCCTCTTGAAGAAGACATTGAGCTTAACATCTCCCCAGACGCCGCTCGGCCACCTGGCAATTGGAAAGCCATTCTCTGGCTACCTGATGTAATGTGGATCGCACGGTGGCGCGATAAGCTCACTGGCAGAATGAGGTACGTCTGGCTTTCCGAAAACAGCCCGCTCAAACAGAGGAAGGAAATTGAGAAGTTTGACAAGGCCAGAGAGCTTCAGGCGAATCTAGCAAAGATACAGATCCATGTGAGGGAGAATCTGAATGCGGACGATCTGAGGAGGAGGAAGACGGCTACTGTTTGCTACCTCATTGATAAATTGAAGATAAGGGTCGGCGACGAGAAGGATCCAGACGAGGCTGATACAGTGGGCGCCTCCACCCTTCGACCTGAACATATCAGATTCGATGAGGATGGCGACGTAACCTTCAGTTTCCTCGGAAAGGATTCTGTAGCTCACACTTTCAAGATTAAGCTTTCTGAAGAAGTCGTGAGAAACCTTAAGGAGTTCTCGTCAAGAGCAGAGTCAACGCTCTTCATCGGCGTCGACTCAGAACGGGTGAGCGGGTTCCTCGGTGAAGTGCTCAGCGGACTATCAGCCAAGGTGTTCCGCACCTTTTACGCATCCGAGGCCGTCGAAAGTAAGCTCAAAAGCACCCCTTTGAAGGCTGAAGACCCGGATTACGTTAAGAAGTACGTCGCCACGATAGCAAATCTTGAAGCCGCAACGGTCTGCAACCATCGACGCACCATTCCTAAGACCTGGAGACTCTCTCTGCGAAAAAACGAGAATCGTCTGAGAGAGCTTATCAAAAGAAGCAAGAATACTCAAGAGAGGACAAGGATGAAATTCGAAGAAAAAAATGAAGACTGGAAAAGAAAAATCCGGAAACAGAAGGACAGGCTTGAAGACATGAAGCAAAGGCTGGAAGCTTACAAAGAACAGATTGCCGAGAAAAGGCAGATAGGAGAACCTGTAACGACTTTAAGGAGACGTGTTGCAGTTGTGCGAAGGGCTGTGACACAACAGAAAGACGGCGTTAAAGACCTTTTGAAAAGGTACGAGGAACAAATGAGCAAGCTGAAAGAGAGGCTGGAAACTCAGAGGCAGCGCGAGGTGAAGAGGATTGAGAAGACGAGGTTCCAAGTGAAGACGAAGAGGGAAACTCGAGACTACAACCTCGGAACTTCCCTCAAGAGCTACATTGACCCACGCATATATTTCCGTTGGGGCAGAGAGGTGGGTTACGACTGGAAACTCTACTACCCGAGAGCGCTTCAGAAGAAATTCTCATGGGTCGAAACAGGCCTAAACAAGCCAACATAAAAAAACTAATGACCCGAAAAAAGGTTGTAGGGAATCACTTTCTCAAATGTTCTTGAGGATTCTAGCTTCTCAAGGCCATATCTCGTCAAAGGCTTAGTCAGATGCCTTTGGGACCTTGGAGTTGTGATGAAAAGCCCGGGCTTGATGGACCTTTCAGCCTCTGTGGTAATCTTTTTCAGGTTAGGCCCGTGGTAACCGCATCTCCTACACTCAAAGCCCTGATTTTTTCCCATTGATTTCATCCTTTTCCCACAGGCTGGACATGCCGGATTCTGGGTGTTGATGTTAGGCGCCAGTTTTAGGATCTGAATCTTCTCAAGGTTTATTGTGACAGGGTTTTTCGATGATGCTGTACGTATGCCGCCACATGCCTCAATGACGTCTCCAGCCATCAGCTCATCCGCGATATATCGAAGGATGCCCGTGGGTTCATAAGCTGCACAGTCCACCCGGCCCGTTTCGTCTTCGATCTGGAATATCACGTGACCGCCCTGAATGATACGTGGTTTCGCTACTACTTTGCTCTGGACTACAACGGGATTGTGAGGTTTTATTTGGCTGATCGTAATAGCTTGCTTCAGATGGGCATCTGTCCCCTGATTCGTTCTAAAGATTACCCATCGTTCTACGGGCTCTCCTGAAACGACGAACTCTTGAGCCCGTCTCACAGCCTCAGCAGACTCTCCTCTAATGCCGTACAGGATTGGGTCAGGCCCCCTTGGGGTTATGAGGACCCGTCCAGTCTCCGCATCAACATTGTTAAAGGTCAAACGGCCCATCTGCTTCTCCATCTGGATGACGGATGGTGCATCTACTTTCCTAGGAGTTCCTCGGTTCTCCGGAGTTCTGTAGGCAATGTACTCATATGTATGATCCCCTTTGAGCCTCTCACCTATCGCAGCTAAGCCACCAACTATACCTCGTCCCTTTTTGTAGCCCACGGCTTCAGCCCCGAATCTTCTTATAAGGGTCATTGCTTCGTCTTTTCGAACGATGCCAGTTATAGTTCTCCGAGCGAAAGCTTCAATCTTGTTTGGCACTTCGCGGGCAAGGAGGACGATACCTGGATCTGTGCCTTCATAGCCAAGGTCGGCGTTCTTCTCAACGGTTTCAATGGCAATCTCCTTGACTTCGTCTGAAAGGCTGTCTGCACATAGGATTCTGAGGCAGAGCGCGCCGTTACCTCGAGTCTTCCACGGAACGTTTGGGTTGAGCCTAATGAGGTTTGGGTAGTCAATGAAGGAGACTTCTAGTTTACGGAACTTTTCAATGATGAGCGCCGCTATGTACGTAGTACACCCCATTCGAAGAGAGTCTGTGTCGTCGAACCCAATGTGCAGCTTCATCCTCAGCTATCAGCCCACTTTGAGCTTCCTTCCATACTTGTGAAGGAAATATTCATCCTTATAATTATAGTCTGTCAGATCAAACCTTTTGGGTCAAGGAACAACCTTTATTACATGGTGCGTTCAAGATTTGAGTGGCCGGATGACGAGAAGGCATTTGATTGAACCCAATGATATATCAGAGTTAGACTGACGGCTGTACACGTTATACTTTTTATAGGTCTCTTTGCGGTTTCACTAGATCATGCATTAGATCTGTAAACCTCTGAGTATTTTCATTAGAGAAATAGTGTTTACTAGCCTTTTCCGGGTTTTTGGCAAAGGTCATCCTCGATAAGAAGCAAAAAATCTAGCATCGAGAATATGGACTTTCATTGAAAATTGAGAGTGAAAATGACATGGAAATCTTCGTACAATCGGATATTCTGGGTTTTTCACTCGCTATTGTTGCCTATTCCGCCACCATCGCAGTTGGCTCTATGAAGGAGATAGCTGATGCGACAGGTCCAGGAAAGATGAATAGCAAAAAGAACTTCGCCTGAAAGAGAGAAGTTGAACCCTTCAGGGAACACTCAAGACTAGGATTCCAAGGATGCTCAACAGGTTGACTAGGTAGAGTGTAAGGAGAACGAAACCCTCTCGGCTTCCCATCTTTCTATTGTCTAAGAAGTACCATAGTAAAAGGTTTGAGATTACGCTGAAAAGTATGAGGTCGGAAAGGACGAGTACATTAACCCTGAAGGGGGTGAAAGTCAATAATAGACCTAATATTAACGTCGAATTCAAGAAGCAACTTCCAACAATATCACCCATCGCAATTTCAAAGTAGCCTCTCACGGAAGCTCTGACGTCAACCACAAGCTCAGGGAGACTGGTTCCAAAAGCGACTAGAGTCGCGCCTATGATCGAAGCCGGAACTCCAAAAAAGGTTGCGATATCTATTGCAGATTCAACAGTAAGCCTCGCTCCAACAATGACACCAACCACACCGGCGAAGGTAAGCGAAAGCTCCTTTCCAACTCTTTGGTCTACATTCTCTTTTGAGATGCCTTCTCTGTCGTCCTTTGTCTTCCCCACTAGGAAATAGGAGTACCCGAAGAACACGCCCAACAACAACATACCGATCAGTCTACTAATGTACTCAAGATAGAGAAGCATGAGAAGCGTTACCGAGACAAGCATCAGTCCGGTTCTGAACTCTCTCGCATCTTCCTCCTTGAAGGTTATCTTCCCTTTATAGGAACGACTCATAGTCGCAAGAAGAAGACAAGCACCGATTATAAGACAGATATTAGCTATGTTAGAGCCGAGAATATCTCCAAGCGAAATAGACATATTCCCAATGATTATGGCGTTGATGGCGACGGAGAGCTCGGGTAGTGATGTTGAAAAGGCAACTAGGAGAAAGCTTAGAATGGATTTTCTCAGCCTTCGCTTCTCGGATATAGCAACTATATTGGATACGACTACCCCACTGGCGCCCCCAAGCAATGCTATTCCAATTGCTAGCAACAGTGGGGGTAACCAAATCATCTACGTCACTCTCGTTTTGATGGGAAACAGATAACTAAACTGCTGGTGCTTTAAATTTGTTGCCGTGGATCTAGTCAATTTAGATCGTTTCATCTGTAACTAATACCTTTCAGGTCCCCTTCCTTTTCATCTTCTTCGAACAGTAACCCAGCACAAATACAAGTTCTCATCTATGTGTTCTTCTAAGCAATCCTCAGACAAAAACATCATTGAAGGAATTTACTTTAGATTTAGATTTGACATGGGATAATCTATACTCAAATCGGAAAGCTGTGATTCCAAGTTAATCTTCCCTGGTCCCGTCGAACATGGAGACACAGAGCTTTTCTAGTAATCGGTGTTTCCAGTTGAAGCTTTAGGTTGAAAAAAGAATAAACTAACGGCCTTTGAACTTCTTTTGCCTTAGGATTATTCCAAAGCAAGCCAAGTCTAACTCGGGTCCAAGGACAGCTACCAACTCAACCTGAGAATAGAAAACCATTTTATGTATGAAAGAGACAGAAAAGATGGTGTTCAATTATGGCGCATGAGTTTAAAGGCTTTTACAGTAAGCTCAAGAACAGACTCTTTCTGTCTTCCATGATGGGCGTCACTGATGGTGCCTTTTGCTTAGAGAGAGGCGAAGGCTGTGTCATGGTTCAGCTTGGAGCCTACTTGGCTGAGCCTACTGAATATGGCAAGGAATCATATTTCCTGCCTCCGACCTCTGAGCAATGCACAGAATTCCTGTCAGAGGAGAATAGAAAGGTCAAAACCAGTCGCAATATTCTTACGTGTCTCAACTTAGCCACACCTAAGCTTGAGTGGGGATTACAGGCTGCGGACTACTTCTTTAGAGCTGGTGGTGACTTTGTGGAACTCAATGTTCACGGTGCTTACGAACCTTATCTACGCATTGGGAAGGTGAGCGCTATGGTTCTTCCAGAAAACCGAAAGGAACTTTTTAGGTGGGTTGAGGCATTCACGAAGCTGAAGATTCCGCTAATAGTTAAGTTCAGAGAGGGGATAGTTGACGATTACCCACAAGTTCTTGAGAAACTTATGAAGACGGACATCTTCGCCGTTCACTTCAATGTGCGAGACGAAAGGACGAAGAAACCAGACTTTGACTTCGTCCAGAACATCAGAAAGCACTGTACTCTCTTCCTCTTGGCAAGCGGCTACGTAAGATCTGCTAAAGACGCTAGAATGCTGTTTGAATGCGGTGCTGATATGGTCGGTATAGCTGAGCCTACTATAAAGAACCCAAATTACATCCAAGAGATTGTGAAGAGACTAACTGAATAGTCAAACCTGACCGTAGTAGAATCTTTTCTAGGGAAGCCAATAAATTTCGATATTTCGTCAACTTTAAAACACAATGGTGTTAGATTCTCCGCAAGTGTTAAATGTCTGAAGGATTTGAACTTTCTACGCGGGTTATGATTGTCTGTTCCGGCGAAATTGGCTGACTATGAAGAAACCAGAGCGCTACTAGCGAGACTCAAAGTAGGCGAGCTTAGGAAACTGGCAAAGCAGAATAATATCAGACTCGAAAAGAAAGACTGGATGGATAATGTCAAGCCCGCAAAGACCAAAGAAGAGATCATAGACGTTCTTGTCGATTCCGAGTTCAGAGAATCCGACATGGTCATACTGCTCGGTCTATTACGCCTAACAAACGAAGAACTCATGCATTACATGACTACTAAACAGTTAAGAGCACTAGCCAGGCAAAAGAATATTGTGTTGGAAAAAAGCACATTTCTTGGCAGCAGAAAAGCAACCAGAAAAGACGAGATCATCGATCTGCTGAAGACACTCCCACCATCCCAAATTAGACGCTTTGGCAAAAAGGCTTCTTTGATCCAGAAGAAGGTTGATAGAAAGGGAGCAATGAAGCAGAAAACTAAGAAAAGGAGAAAATCTAAGGCTGAAAAAGCCGTCAAGTCCATAGGCCTTTTAGACGTAAAGGAGCACGGTAAGTTCATCAAGGTGCTTAACACCACACATGCCATAAGAGTTCTTCTCGCTCTCGATAAGCTTCAAAAGCCGAGCACAATCCATGAGATAAAGGACCAGATGCATCAAGCAAAATTGTGGCTAGACTCGGCGCAGTTACGGTACATAATTAGAAAGCTTGAGGATTTGAATGTAGTCAAACGGGATTATGAGTCTGTAGGCAAGAGACGAATCTGCAGGTTTCAAGCTACCCAAGACGGAGAAAAGTTCATAATTGCTTCAAAAAGGTTTCTGCAAGAACTTTGGAGATGACTTCTATGCCCAATCTTGATGCTTGATGGCTTTCCTATCTGCCGCACCTAGCTGGCCAAAAAATTGTTCCCAGCACCAATGTTACCTGTGAAGACCCCTATTACCTTATGCGCACAGCGTAACGCCCCTTCTTGTCAAGGTTCATGAGCTTTGCAATGACGGATTTCTCCGGATCAAGAATGACTACCAAACCGGTGAAATCGTCGCTCAAATCTGTGGATTTGCAGTTGGGACAGGCGCTTCTGTCAGAGATCAAGTTACAGTTTCTGCAAGCCTTATCAACCATACCCTAGCCTCCACCAGTCCTCTATTCTATCGTCTTGACTTCGGTCTCTGCCTTCAGCCCCTCAACATCCTTTTGAATCCATTCGAACTTGCCCAAGAACGGCTGGCGTGCGGTAACGCCAATCTTTCCGAAGCTACCTCCACGGCCCAGTGATACAGCAGTTGTGCGGATGCGCATCTTGTCTCCAGTTGTGATTTTGCGCCTAGACTCTTTGCCCATTAAAACTCCCTGTTTGTCGTCGTATGAGATGAAGTCGTCCATGATCTGAGAGACGTGGATTAGGGCGTCAACCGGTCCAACCCGGACAAACGCACCGAAGTCAGCAATCTCAACAATTTCGCCCTCAACTATCTCTTGGACCTTCGGGTAGAAAGTCAGCAGAGAGAAGGTGACTCTGTGATGGGTTGCGCCGTCACCTGGGATTATCTTCCCAATTGGTGACACGTGGATGTCGGTGACGGCGATCACGTAGCCCAACTCTTCGTCAATAATGCTCTCGTACTTTATCTTTAATTGTTCTCTGGCAACATCCTGCAAAGACCCGCCAAACTTCTCCGGTGGGATTCGCACCGAATCCTCTAATGTAACAACATTAAACGTGAACAACCACTCCTCACATGTTGACTGGTCTATTCACTTTGAGGACAAATGACAACATTTAACCGTAAATGCTAGACAGAAGAGGTTTAAAAACCTTCTGGATGTCAAGAAAAAGCGGGAAAGTTGACAGACTTACTGAGGTTCGAAGCCTGGATCAATCACCATTTCATACCATAAAAGCAACCTATCACAATACTTGATGTATTGAATCTGTTGAAATGTTGGCGGGCCCGCTGGGATTTGAACCCAGGATCTCCGGCTCCGGAGGCTTGCGCGCCGCTTGCTTCGGCTCGGCGCCTTCATCCTGTCTGGGCCACGGGCCCGTCTTAACAACCGATTAATCCTCTGAGCTCTTCTGCTGTTTTTCTATGAGCTCTTCATCGAGCCACCATGCTTTCTTTTTTCCCGCCTTCTCACCTGCGAAGTATTCGATTATGGGTTTTCCAAGCTGCTTTCTGGAACGTCCCATGATTCTCTTCAAATGGTTCAAGATTAGCCATCGGTTCTGCTTCAAGGCTTCAGCCAGCTCGGGGGTTGTCGCGCCTTTATAATGTATAAGATAGTTCATGATTGCATGATCGATCTTGTCGACGCAGAACATGTGTGGGTTTACCTTTCCCCTTTCATAAGTGAGGAACTCGAGGTCAGCCATATAGCTTTTTATCAGAGATAAATCTTCTTCGATCCTTTGGATCCTCTGCACAAGGTCAAGAATCTTGTCAGGGGCTGGAGTCTTCTGAAGCTTCTCGATTATAGCGTCTCTAAGGAAGTTGCTCCTTTCGCCCTCAGGTATACGTATAGCCAACTCAGCGTAGATGTTCTTGGGGATTTTTACCGAAACCGTTACTGTTTCAGACATTTCTTCCTCTTCACTTTTCACTTCGAAGTGTTCATCATAATTTGGTTGGAACGCTAATAAGTCTTAACTTGGGGGTTGACAACGGTTACGTTTCGGGATACTGGACCTTATACACGCATACAAGAGGTACGACCGAGGTTCCAGGTGCTGCTTGGGGCGAACCGTGTTCTTGAGAGAAGTGTGCCTCCTCAAAATATTGCAGTTTGACCGATGAATAACCGTACACCGTCACCTCTCTCCCATACCTCATGAGCTTATAAAGCGTTGTATTCTCCCCTAACTTGTTTGCCGATGTGGTGTCAGAACTATCGACTTGACCGTTCTTGTTGACATCTATCCAGTCTAATCCTAGTGTGTAGTTCCCGAAAGGCTTAGGGTCAAGACCAGGTATCTTGGCCATCCACTCCCATTTTCCTTCATCGCCACCTGCCATAGTGATTCTGCCTTGAGTGTCGAAGGTTGTGAATACAATCACGTGTGTCACATCGTATTTCTTGAGGATCTTGATCGCCTCAGTTTCATTTGACATAAACATGAGGCCAATCTGCTGAATCTGCGTCCAATTCCATGTGCCGTTGTCCGCAAGAGTAGTCCTGTTTGCCATCGCTGTGATCCAGTATCCGTAATCCCACCAGCTGGCCACAACAGTGTTCCCGTATGGAGGCGAAGAAGGTGTATTCTCTCGCAACCATATTAAAGTGTCAATCCAGTCTCGGGATATGGATGACGGTTTGGCCGACATACCTGCCGAAGCGATCGTTGTAGGCGCGAAGGCTTGGGTGTAGACTCTTGCCCCTTGAGCAAGCGGACCCGCAATAAAATCGGCACCGACTACATAGGTCAAAGTTAAGAGAATGAACATCATCGCCACAATTCCGGCCGCGGTTTCTCTTCCGAGAATCCGGCCGAAACGCGTCTTCTGTCTAGGTGCTTGGGGAGTCTCCATAAGAGACAGGATGAAGGGTCTCAAAAGGCGAACCACGCCTAACGCCCAAAGCAGGCTCAGTACTGGGGACATTATGATGTTCAATCTTATCATCGAGCTGGCAAAGAATATCGATGTCAAACCGAATATGATCATAAATAGGCTTGGGTTTGTCGCCATGACGCTCGCAAAGAAGAGACCGACAGGCATAAAGAAGACTCCGACTCCGAAGTTGTAATAGAAAGTCCCCCATGCTGAAGGCCTATGTTCGGCAACTGACTCCACGATAGGGCTCTCAAAGCGCACAAACGGATTAAGCACAGACAAGAATTTTGTTTCAAGCCCCTTGATCATTCCCCTCGACCATAGGAAGACGGCTAGAACTATTACCAAAGAAAGAAGTATAAGGATGTAAGTCAATTTCTGGCGTGATGTTTTCGCACGCTGATTAATCTCGGCAATCAAAAGAGCGAAAAGGACAGCATAAACAGGTAGAAAGAAAACCTCATAAATGAACCCAAAGCCCAGGTAGGGGACATTAACGGCTACTAAAAGCGTCAGTAGAAAAATTATTGCGTACGACAAGAGCAAACGCGACGAATACCTATGGGCAACTAGAAGAACTAAAGCGAACATAGCAGTCATGACGACCGGGTAGCGTGAAGCACCCCAAGAGGCACATAGATAACCCAAAGACAATCCAGCAGCCACGGCGTACTGAAGACTTGTCTTCAAAGGCTTGTTTTCATCTATTGACCTAAGGAAGAAGAGAACGAAAAGCAGTATACCGAAGATTCCTATGGTTTCGTCATCAAACCATCCCAGCGAAGTTCGATTAATGTAGGACGAATCCAGTGCCAAAAATAGGGCGGCAAGCAATCCAACGGACTCCCCGCCCAAGTCTTTACCAACGAAATATATGACGAGGCAAGTTGCAGTAGCCATTATAACTGGAAAAATGACACATAGATTGTATACTGGGTCTGAAAGCAGAGGATCGAGACTGGGACTGGGAACAAGCTGGATCCCTAACCCATCCAAAGCAAAGTACAATGCTGCAGCCGTCAGAGGGAGCCCTAAGTAGGTTGTACGAGCCACTCGATTTCCATACGGATACCAACTCATGAAGTCGCGCCATTCGATCCATCCGTTCTCGCCGTAGAGACCGTGCTCTGTAATGTACTTTACCTGGCGGTATTGGTAATAGGGGTCGAACTCGCTTAGATAATATCCCCAACGGATGGGCAGCAACCTGACGCTGAAGGCTATGATGAGTATGATGGGGATTAGGGCGCCTTTTATCAATGAAGAGTGGGATGTCTTTAAGCGTATGGCTTGAACTTTCTTCAGTCCTGCAATGATGGTCTCTACGCTCGGCATCTTTCAGACTCCGATTTACTAAACCTGTGTCTACATCGATGCTAGAACCGTTTTATTTAGTTTGCGGTTTAGTCCCATATCCAGTCCCGATCGTGCAACTTATTAAGAAAACTTGCATCCAATTATTCTCAGAGGGCTTGATTGCTGCGTTGTGTGCGGGCGGTCTTGAATGCCTCTGAATACTAATTGGCTTAAGTATCTTTGGAAGGAAAGAAGGCCCATTCTTCTACGTCAGACCTTCCGCATGGCGGCGCTTCACAGAACTCCTTTCAGATCGCTTCTTGATAATATCCTTCGGATTACTGAAGAATATCAAGCCGGCTTCACCTTCCCAATCGTTGCCTCTTCGGCTTTGAGAAATCCTGAGCTCGTACAACTTGTCCTGAGCTTTCACCAAGAGGTTGCATCTCACGGCTTTTATCATGTAAACTACACCTACCTGTCACCTGATGCGCAGAGCACCGACATATTGAGAAGCATTCTGGCATTCAAGAGTCTGAGAACCACCATCCGAGGATTTAGAGCACCCTATAACATATGCACTGATCAGACCCCCCGATTGTTGGAAGAGTTTGGCTTCCTCTGGGATGGAAGCTTCGGCTTCAGACCGCAATACCGCGAACTGAGTAGCTTTTTCAGAGTTGAAGTTGACGACCATATGTCGAGCTTCGTGTGCATCCCATTGTATAAGTGGTCCGATGATAGGATGATCGATGTCTACGGCTTAGACAGCCGGCAAATGGCGAAGATACTGAAAAGGGCTATGCGACAGACTCGAGAGAAATGCGGGGTGATAATGTTCGACCTCCACCCAATAAGGATAGGACAACTAAAGTACAACGACCTACTCAAGCAGGTCTTAGCGTACGGGACGGAGCTGAACGGATGGTTCCCGACAGTCACTGAAGCCGTGGAGCAATGGTTCAAATATCATGAGTGGAAAGATGGCGCGTCTTTTTGCTGCCTGTTAACAGGAGACATTGACAGCCTCGCTCTTCTTGATTATCTGAGGAGACTCTTTTAAAATACCTAAGAAGAACAACGGTGACTAATGTCCAAAGTGAGTTAGTATCCGATAGAACATGCTAGTTTCATCCAGTAGGTCTTCAGTGTCCTACCTTGACCTTTGTGTTTTTGAGCTGCAAAGACTTAAGCAAAACATTAAAGCACACAATAAGCTAAGCTAGATAGCAGAGGCTGGTATACATGAGCGAGCGGTTGACCATAGTTGGCGTAGGTACAATGGGACGAAGTATTGCACTGGCCGCCGCCCTATCAAAGCTAAAAGTCACACTTGTGAGCAGACGTGGCAGAAGAAGTTACTCAGATTTTCTAGGTTTCTGTGAAAGAGAACGAAAGAAGGGAAGGATTAGCGCTGATGAGATGTATCTACGTTCCTATGTCAGCTGGAGCGAATCTCTCCGTGAAGGCGTGGAAGACGCTGACTTCGTGATTGAGGCTAGGGAAGAAGACGAGAATGTAAAGAAGGAACTTTTCAAAAGATTGGATATGCTATGTCCCAGTGATGTTGTCCTATCTTCTAACACATCCTCTCTGAGCATCACAGACATCTCAAGTGTAACTGAACACCAAGAAAGGATCATTGGGATACATTTCTTTAATCCCGCCCATATTATGAGACTCGTAGAGGTCATACCTTCTCAAAAGACGTCGAAAGAAACTCTTGAAAAATCATTGAGTCTTGCCCGTAGGCTTGGTAAAGAACCCGTCGTCGTGAAGGACTTTCCAGGGTTTATCGTCAACAGGGTTCTTTTCACAATGATAAACGAATCGTCATATTGTTTGATGGACGGTCTTGCAGACGCTGGGACAATTGACAAAGCCTTAGAGCTTGGAGCAAACCTGCCGATGGGTCCCCTAAAACTGGCTGACTATATAGGAGTTGATGTCTGCCTGAACATATTGCAGAACTTATACAAAAGGACTAAGAAGGATAAATACAAACCTTGCCCAATACTGGATGAGCTTGTTCAGGAAGGATATCTTGGCAGGAAGACTGGGAAAGGCATTTATGACCTGCAATCTAGTAAGTATTCAGTCATAAATAGTGAAACGTAGAACCACCAGCCTAGTGCACTCGGTGTAAACGCAAGCTTGTAGGATGATGAGGTCGGGAACATGGCCAAAGGCTACCTCAAAGGATTGGTAAACAGAGTATTGAATGTGCTTGCCAGGAACATTGTCGGCGCCTACACCGTTAGGCCAGCTATACACCGAATGAGGGGTGTGAGGATCAATGGAACAGTTTGGATAGGAGCTGGCGTATACATCGACGATGAATATCCTGAATGGATAGAAATAGGCAACAATGTGATGCTCGGCGTCGGTTGTATGCTGTTTGCCCATTTTAGACCTAAAGGGGAAAAGCAGGGAATAGTGATCGAAGATGACGCTTTCATCGGGCCTGGGGCGATAATCACCCAAAGCGTAAGGATCGGCAGAGGCGCTGTGGTCGCCGCTGGGTCTGTAGTTAGCAGAGATGTTCCGCCATACACGTTTGTAGGAGGCATGCCCGCCCGCCCCCTGGGGAAAGTCAGACACCCATTGGGAATAGTAGGGGATCCCGAGAAATTCTCATCAACATTGGTTCGCTTAGAATCCAGCAATGAGAAGACAAGTAACTATGATAGTCTGGCTAAGTAATTTCATACTTTTCAATACTTAGCAAATCAAGATATCCTTAGCTAAAATGAGACAACTATTCCCGTGTGTACTTCCCGAGTGTCCACCTTCCAGCCGGCTTGACATCAACGTTCTGTGGCGTCAAAGACAATCTTTTGCCGCATTTGGGACATTTTCCGTTATGAATCTGGATTATCTCTTCGGGAGACTTCAGATCGTCGCCCCGGTAAAGGACTACGCCACATTCGTGACAATTTACCTGTTGAGGCAAGCCTCCACATCCTCTCGGGCGGTTAACCAGAGATAGAGTAGTTCTTCCTAATAAGCAGAACGGCAAGGCACATTTAAATCTCTCCTGATATCAGATAACTAGATTCAAGAGCGTAGTCTTGCGAGCGCCTTAGGAGGTTCGGGTGTTCTGAAAGATCGTGGCATATTGAAGCGGAGGAACAAGCTTGAATGGAAGGCAAGAATGTTCTAGTCTTGTGTGAGAAGCCTAGCGCCGCGAAGCGCCTTGCCGGGGCCCTAGACGAAAACGGCATCCCTCAGATAAAGAAGATTGAAGGGGTCCCTTATTACGAAGCTGCTAGGGAAGGAAAGAAACTGACCATCGTCGCTGCATTAGGTCATCTCTACACAGTTGCTCCTACAGTGAGAGACCGGAATATTTTTCCCATTTTCGAGTTTCATTGGGTTCCGAGATATATGGCTGAAAGAAAGGCAAAGGAAACAGAAACTTGGATCAAGGTCATCTCAAGGCTTTCAGATCAAGTGCAAGAGTACATATTAGCCACCGATTATGATGTGGAAGGAGCCACTTTGGGTTATACGATCCTCAAGTACGCTTGCGGCGGTAAAGACAAGGAAGCTAAAAGGATGAAGTTCTCGACACTCACAACAGAGGAGCTCAGACAATCGTACAATGAGCTTTCAGAAAATATCGAGTTCCCAACCGTAGAAGCCGGAGAGTGCCGCCACTTCCTAGATGCGATGTATGGCATTAACCTCTCGCGGGCCATGACTGTCGCGGCGAAACGTTGGAGTGGAAGCTACGCAGTGCTAAGCACGGGTAGAGTGCAAGGTCCAACTCTGAAGTTCTTGGTCAACAGGGAAAGGAGAATCAACTCTTTTGTTCCGACGCCGCATTGGGGGATAAAGGCAAAAGTTGAGATTGACGGCTCAATCTATGATGTTGAGTATGAACGAGATGTCATAGAAAACCGAGACGAAGCCCAGAATATTGTACATGAATGTGAGGGGAAAAGAGCAAAGATAACAGATTTGGAGATCCGAAGATCGCTCCTGAACCCTCCAATTCCCTTCGATCTTGGTACGCTACAAAGCGAGGCATACGGCCTTTTCAAGTACACACCAAGGCGGACAGGAGATATAGCAGAGAGGCTTTACCTTGAGGCTTTAATCTCATATCCCAGAACAGCCAGTCAGAAACTTCCACAGGTAATTGGTTACCGCGCTATACTTGGGTCCCTAAGCCGTGAACCGAAATACCAGAGACTGGCCCAAGAACTTCTCAAACGGGACCTTGTCCCAAAAGAGGGGAAGAGAGAAGACCCGGCTCATCCTGCCGTTTACCCAACAGGGAACCTGCCGGAGAGAACTTTGAGCGACCCTGAAAAGCGACTTTGGGATTTAGTCGTGAGACGGTTCATGGCTGTTTTCGGTGAGCCCGCTTTGAAGCAAAGCGTGAAGGCATCCATAACGGTGAACGGTCATCTATTCTATCTGAGGGGAAGGCAAATTCTCAAGGAAGGATGGATGGTCTTCTACAAGCCTTTCACACGTGCAGAGGAGGTTGTTCTGCCGCCTCTAGAAAAGGAACAACAGGTTGAAGTCAAGGAAGTCATATGTGAAGACAGATTCACAAAACCTCCTCCACGCTATAACCCCGGCAGTTTACTCAGGAAGATGGAGTCTGAGGGCATCGGAACTAAGGCGACGAGAGCAGGAATCATTGACACTCTCTACAGTCGAGGATACATAAGCGGCGAGCGAGCCGTTGTCTCAGAATTGGGACTTGGTGTTATCGACATCCTTACCACATACTGCCCAGAGGTGATCTCAGTTGATTTCACACGGGAGCTCGAAGAGAGCATGGAGAAGATTCAAAACGGCAATGAGAAGATGGTGAACACCCTTGACAAAGCCGAACATCGACTCAGGCCCATTCTAGAAGAACTTGCGTCACACCAGGAATCTGTGGGTGAAGAGTTGAGTGAGGCAGTGAGAAAAGCTCGGATGCAGCAACGTATCGTTGGCGATTGCCCAGTCTGCGGGACAGGCAAGTTGATGATCTTGTATTCTCGGCGAACTGGGAAAAGGTTCATAGGCTGCACAAGTTTCTTCAAGGGCGGATGCAAGACTTCTGCTCCCCTCCCCCAGAAGGGCACGGTGGAACCGGCACAGAAAGGTTGCCGAACGTGTGGGTGGCCTATGATTCGTTTCAAAGTACAGGGGAAACGTCCCTGGATATTCTGCATCAACCAACAATGCCCATCTAAAGAAGGAAAGACATAGATGAAATGTAAGATTTGTGGCAGAAAGGCCGATAGCGGGCTCTGCAAGCTGCATGAAGAGGCTCACAAGAACCTCATAAAGAACTACGACGCTTGGAAGAAGTCCATGGACATATCATGGAATGAATACTTAAGGGAGATACAAGGTAACCTTTTTACAGGCATTTGGGTCAAGGAGGTTGCTCAGCACCTCTTGGTTTTGGACTCTGCCAAAGAACAGGACAATTCAGAAGGCGACATGCATGTTGGTGAATAAGGTTTAAATCTCGTTGCGTCGTTATGATAATCACACCCCATAATTGTCAGTGATCAGAGGGAAAGAACATGTCAAAGAAAACAAGGAGAAGGCTATCATCAGCCAGTTACTCCCTCCAGAAGGCTAGTCTGAAGCTGGCAACCTATAGGCCTTCTCCTATCCTCATTGCCATTATTGTCATGGGCATATCCATTTTCCTCTTAGGAGGGGGAATATATGATATTTTCATGGAACCCCTAGCGATTCTACCCATAGGGTCGGGCAGGTTCCTTTCCTACATTCCCTACCGCATACATGAACAGCTTCTTGTCGGAAGCATAGGAATTATGATTCTGTATGCCATAGGCGTTGCGGGGTTGTTGCTGATCTACCACAGCACAAAGTATGTCCGCAACCCACGTCAGGTCTCATTTCTCTCCATAGGAGGGGTGACTCTGCTTCTTCTAGCTTTCATATCCACCGAAGCCGTTATGTTTTGGATTCTGAACTATCAAGGATAAGGAACCTCGGCAGAACTCTAGGGCTCGGATGACAGCTGGTTTGGTATGTGCTGAGACTGTGAGGAACATATTCAGCAAATGGAAAGAATATTAATAGTATAGTATCTGTATTTTCAAGGTAGTCGGTAAATTGTGTTAGACGGTGGCTTCATGAGGACGATTGAATGGAGAGAGGGCGTCGTCGTCACGATTGATCAGTCAGCTCTACCTAACAAAGAGATTTTGATTACAGTTGAAGACTGCGAAGAAATGGCCTCAGCCATCAAAGAGATGAGGCTGAGAGGCGCGCCGTTGTTAGGTGTCGCAGCAGCATATGGGATGGCGTTAACAGCTTATCATTCGAAGGCTAAAAGAAGAGATACACTCCTAAAGGAACTGGAAAAATCAGCGGAGACCCTTAGGAATACCAGGCCAACGGCTGTTAACCTTTTCTGGGCAGTCGAAAGAATATTAAGCCGAGTTAAGGAGACAAGTGGCAGTGTTGAAGCGTTAAGGCAAGCCGTTATCAACGAAGCCCAAAAGATGGCTGATGAGGACATTGAAGTCAACCGTAGGATCGGCAAGCATGGCTCCAGCCTGATCGCAGACGGCGACGTTATTCTGACCCACTGCAACGCTGGAAGCCTAGCAACCGTGGACTATGGCACGGCTTTGGCTATTGTGAGAGTGGCATGGGAAGAAGGAAAACGGATAAACGTGGTCGTAGACGAGACTAGACCGAAGCTCCAGGGCGCAAGGCTCACAGCCTACGAGCTCATGCGCGACGGGATACCAGTAACGTTGATCACAGACAACATGGCTGGGTATTTGATGTCTAAGGGCACAGTGAACAAAGTTGTTGTGGGCGCTGACAGGATCGTTCGGGATGCTGTTATCAACAAGGTGGGCACCTATACAGTTGCGGTTCTAGCGCACGAACATGGTGTTCCTTTCTACGTCGCAGCTCCTATATCAACATTCGATTCGTCACATAGTGCAAGAGACATAACCATAGAAGAGAGAAAGCCAGAAGAGGTAACATACATCGGATTAGAAAGGATTGCCCCCCGGGGCGTGAGAGTGACAAATCCAGCCTTCGATGTCACACCCCTCAAGTACGTTGAGGCTATCATATGCGAAGAGGGCGTCTTGTCACGACAAGACTTCAAGAGATTCATAGATAAGCTAACCCCTGAAAGCTAATGTCATAGACTTTGGAGAGAGAAAACATGCAACCACAAGAAGATGATGAGACAGCCCCTGAAAAAGAAGAAAAGATTGTTATCAGATCCGTCCTCAGGGAAAAGGGCGTCTTCGTTCGGTCTTCGGAGGATACTGAGGGTCTCACTACTCGGGGTTACGGAAAATCTGAGAACGGGAGCCTCATTTTAGCCTTTCATGAGGCGTTGTATCTTCTCGACAAAGGCATAATTGTGATTGAAGATGAAAAAAGTCGTGTCAACGTCACATTTCAGGAACTTCTTGAAAAATCTCGCCTTGTCGATGAAGACTCTTGGGTCAGGTACCTAATCTACAGAGATCTGAGAAGCAGAGGTTACGTGGTAAGGGAAGGGTTCGGTCTAGGCATAGACTTCCGTGTATACAAAAGAGGCGAGTACGGCAAGTCTACGGCGGACTACCTGATCCTGGGTATTAAGGAGGGGAAGCCTGTTGCGATAGAGGATTTAGCCCGAATCATGACACAGGTCCAGAGCTTAAAGAAGGCTTTAATCATTGCTGTTTTGAACAGAAGAGGTGAGATTGTTTATTACTCTCTTTCGCGTTTAGCTTTCGAATGACAAGCCTTATACGTAAAAGAGCCATGCGTAGAGTCAAGTTTTAGGAGATAGGATTTATGACAATAATTCGGAAAAAGGTTCTAAAAGGTATACCCCGCCTCGGATGGGGAATGGACATTGAATGCACATTCTTTGGTGCACTAGATGCGACGCTTCGTTATCTTGGCGAACCAGTGGACTACGTTTATCTGATGGGTGTCTCAGGCTCAGCCTTCCGCCTCAGGTTTCATCAGCCGGACTGGTGTCCCAGCTCACCGGACGCGGCTCTTGACGAGACTTATGTGAAACCTGCTTTGAGATCCGTGGGTTATAATGGGCAGTTTGCAGCTGATACCTCGAGACCCGATGAGATAAAGATAGTCGTAATGGAAGAAATAGACAAGGGTATCCCTGTTGTTGCTATTGATTTGGTTAGGGTTCCAGATTGGGGCGTCGTCGCTGGCTATCAGAACGGTAAGCTTCTCTGCCGAAGTTATTATGACAAAGGCGACGAGTATTCAATGGCGGAAAAAGATCCGTGGTCAATCCTCAAGCTGGAAAAGGTTAAGCCGGCGCCAAATAGACTCGAGTGCATCCGTGAATCGTTCAGGCTGGCCGCTGAGTTGGCGTATAGAGAGAAGATTGATGATTATGTTAATGGTCTCGCCGCATACGATGCTTGGATCAAAGACCTGGAAAACGAAGACCTGTTCAACAAGTTGGACGAGGCTACTTTTCATCATTACTGGCATGTTAACGGTTGGGTCTACGACAGCCTCTTAGATGCTCGACTAGCAGCCGCGAGGTACCTGCGAAGAGTAACGGAGGAATTCCAAACTAAAGAAAAACAGGTAATCAGCAAAGCCGCCGAACAGTTCGACAGCATAATGAAGGCTCTATTCGACAAATGGATCTACTTCTCGTTTCCCCACTGGGCAAAGAAGGAGGAGGGGATGACCTGGACGCCAAAAGGCATGATTGACACAACGACATGGACCACAGAAATGAGGAAGAATGGCGCAGAAGAATTAAGAAGGATCAAGGGAAAAGAGGAAGACGCTTTTGAAACACTAAGCAAAGTGTTCTAAACCCCGGATCCATCATGTCTTAATATATTGTCGAACTAATTCAAGAGACCATTACAAGTCTTCAGTCCCCAAAGGAAATCTTTATAATCTTATTACCCACAATGCAGCTTGATGCCTGCTGAAATGAGGGATTCGATTGTCTTCGTCTTTCCGTCGAACCGTCAGAGGGATGAGGGACTTCCTACCTGAAGAAGCCGAGAAGCTTAGGTTTATCGAGCAGACAGCTCGAGAACTGGCGAGGCTTTATGGGTACAATGAAGTCATCACCCCTGTTGTCGAGAACTTTGAGCTTCTAGCTGTTAAGGTCGGTGAAGAGAACAGGAAACGCATGTACGTCTTCGAAGACCTGGGCGGAAGAAGGGTTGCCCTTAGACCCGAGTTCACAGCCTCTGTGGCAAGGCTAGTAGCCTTCAAGATGCAGACCGTTCCCAGACCGTTAAGGCTCTTCTCTGTCGGAAGTCTTTACCGTTACGACGAGCCGCAGTTCGGCAGGTACCGCGAGTTCTGGCAAGCGAATTATGAACTCTTTGGCTCAACCGAACCTGTGGCGGATGCTGAAATCGTCGCATTGACTAGATATCTCATGAAGAAAACGGGCCTACGCAACTACTACTTCAAGGTCGGTCATGTAGGAATACTCAGAGGCATTATGGAAAAGGAAGGATTCAGCGAAGACCAGCAGAATGGCATCATGCAGCTGCTCGACGGAAAGCTTTGGGATGACGCGTTGGAGACGGTCCGCGAGTTGGGAGGATCCCAAACATGCTTGGACAACCTAGAAGCGCTTCTCAAGACAAGGAGTAAGAAACCTGAGGAGGCTTTTGAAGCCATACGAGAGATCGTAAAGGATTACCCAGAAGCCTTAAGTGCCTTGCAGAATCTGGAAAAGATTCTTAGCTTTCTCAAATCCGGCGACGTAGAAGTCGATCTTGTCCTAGATATTGGACTTGCTAGAGGCCTGGAATATTACACGGGCATGGTTTTCGAGGTTTATGTTCCTGAGATGAACGTGGCTCTCGGCGGAGGAGGCCGATATGACAGACTCATAGAGCTCTTTGGTGGGGGAAAGATCCCAGGCGTGGGCGTTGCCCCAGGCATAGACCGTATCTCGCTCGCGTTGGAAAAGCAAGGAATTGCTCTGAAGACATCAAAAGAAGAGAAAATTCTTGTCATCCCGGTTGATGCTGAGATGATTGGTACAGCTTTCAAGATCTCCTCGCTTCTTAGAAATGAAGGGTTCTGCGCTGAGATTGAGGCCATGGGGAGGTCGGTCTCTCAAGCCCTTTCCGAAGCTGATAGGAAGGGAATCAAGCGCACCGTCATTGTCGGTCCCAGAGAAATGGAAGAGGGTAACGTCGTCTTACGTGACATGGAGAAAAGAAGGCAGGAACCAGTAAGTCTAGAGCATCTCCTTAGCAAACTTAAACACTAAAGAGATAGGTCATAGGGTCATCCATTCCATTGGTATAATTCATAGTATTCTGATGTGAACAAGCTTGAGTGAAGACGAACCCATCTTTACGCCTTCTGACTTTGTTCGTTATATACTAGAGAGTAGGAAGGTGCCGATGGATGCCATAAGAGTTCCAGAACGCCTAGTGATGACGTATCAAAGAGATGTGTATGAATATGGGAGGGAGCTCATCGGCGGCAGACTTCCTGATTGGTGGATATATGGAGAACGCCAACCTTTCTGTGTCGGCAAGTTCGGTGATACCCAGATCGGTCTGGGTCTCTTCTGGATTGGCGCACCCGCAGCTGTTATGACGTTAGAGGAGTTGATTGCCTGCGGAGGAAGGATCATCTTCGAAGTCGGTGCGTCTGGGGGTCTGCAGGGTTTTCTTGAGCCAGGAGACATAATAGTGGTTACAGAAGCGGTTCGAGACGAAGGCACCTCATATCACTATCTTCCGCCAGAAATTAGGGTTGAGTCCTCGACGCGACTAAGAGAGAAGCTAATTAGGCACCTAAAACAGAAAAAAATTGGGCGTTTCGTTGGTCCTGTTTGGTCCACTGACGGGGTCTACAGGGAAACACGCGCCAAATTCCGCAAATTCAGAGACCAAGGCGTCTTAGCCGTAAATATGGAAACTTCAGCAGTCTTCTCTCTAGCCAAATATAGAGCTGTCAAGGCGGCTTCTGCGCAGGTCATATCTGACGTTCTAAAAGAAACCGGATGGATACAAGCCTTTGAGCACGAATCAGTTCAGATGAACATGAAAAAGCTTCTAGAGGCAGTTATAACGGTTCTTTCAGAAGTCTGAAGAATGGAAGACTACTTGGAACAGCTTGGGGAACAGATGAAGGACGTATGAGGAGGGTCAACCAATTAATAGTAGAGGACGTATATTCTATTAAAGATGCAAGGGAGCGACTAAGCCGGGAAAGGTGTTCCTTATGGGTGAAGACAAGCCTGAAGTGGAGGATGTGCTACGGCGCATCGACGAGCTCATCAGAATTCTGAGGTTTCTGTCGCAAGACCTCAGCGAGCTCTCAAAAAACCTCAGGGAATTGATGAATATCCCTTCCATAGAGCAGCCAACCCAGCCACTCAGGCCGCCTACGTCGGCTCAACAAACGATATCTTTTGAAGGACTAGCTCCTCCTCCAGCTACTCCAATTTCTGTCGGGTCGCGGACCGTAGATGATGTTCAAAAGGTATTTCCTCAGGATTTGGCTGGTATGCTTTATTTTGAAGTGACAGAGGATTACGTTTTGGTGAAGCCAAGGCAGTACTTAGGCTCAGACAACTTTAGGCGTATAGCCGCTATAATAAGGGAGCAGCTCGGAGGAGAATATGTCAGCGCGGGAAAAGACTCACACTTTAGAATACCAAGAAGACTCTAGACAAGAAGAGCGAAGGTTACGGTCACGTTAGAGTAGGCTCATCAGTAAGCACTTTCAATTTCACCAAGTAAATCGAATTTCAGCGTTTTCTATTTCGGTTCATGAAATAGATAAGGAATCGTGGAAAAATTCTAATCCCGATAGAGGCTGACCGAAATAACGGACACGGCTCCTTTAAAAAAACTTAAATAACCAACAGTTTATATGCCCTTTTCAGTGACTCGTATGGAAGAAAAAATGATGAGGTGTATTTTGGCAGGGATCCTTGTTGCAGTGATGATTTCTGTAGTCCCAATTTGGGCTGCGAATTATAGCGTGGGCGTTGAGGTAGGAGACTGGATAAAATACCATGTTTACGGAACAATTCCCGGGTTAGAGGAATATGATTGGGTAGAGATGGAGGTTCAAAGTCTGAGTGGCACTGAAATCACCATACTGGCTACTATTCATTACAAAGGCGGAGGAGAGGAAACCAACACAATTAATTGGGACGTAGAGACGGGTAGCCAACCATGGATAATCCCCGCTGACTTGAGCAAAGGGGATACCTTTCGTCTTGGATACATTAGTTGGATCATAAACGATACTGTTACACGAACATATGCGGGTAGAAGCAGAAGTGTAAATCTTCTTAGTGTGTCAGAATACGATATTGACACAGAAATGGTTACTTACTGGGATCAGACGTCTGGGGTTCTCGTTGAACTCTTTCTGAACAGGTCTTCGCCCACTGAAAGTTGGACTGGCGGATATACGGCTATAGAGACTAACATTTGGTCTCCGACTCTGCAAGCAACTGCAGAACTGTCTTCTGATACTACAACCCAAGGAGAGAGAGTGACGATATTAACCGTTGTGAAGGATGGGGCAGAATACCCGATCGAGGGAGCAACGGTGAGTGCAAGAATAGACGATAAGATTGTGAGTCTGTCAAATCTGGGAGGCGGCAACTATGAGGGGATACTTGAGACTGCTGATCTGCCAGTAGGAACTTACAGTATCATCATTGCAGTCGAAAAAGCTGGATATGAATCGACTCAGACCTCGCAGAACTTAACCGTAGAGGCGGCACCAGAGACGCCATGGATGTTGTATGGAGGAGTAGCAGTAGTTATAGCTGTGGTTGCAGTAGCACTCTACTTAATTAGAAAGAGATTCTAGATTCTCCTCTTTTTCATAGAACCTCTATAGATTGTACGCTTCTTCAACCTGCTGGAGATCATTAAAGAGCAAAAAATGAGAACCCGGTGATTATAGTGTTTTGAATTGAAAGTTACGTTTACTTAAGGTAAAAGTAAAATCGAAAGGTAACATTCAGCTTTGTGCAGTTGAAGATTCTAAAGGTGACAATTAGTCAGATTTACTATTCCATATCGGATCTACGATGCAAATAGACGGGAATCACCTTTATCTGCTTGCTTCAATGATCGAAAAGCAATATTTTTTACCACTGTTATAATATGATCCACTTCTGGAAATGACCAATTTAAGCCTCATTGCCTCAAAAACAATTAGAGGAAAGAATCATTATATATTTAATATTGTCTCTTTCTTTAGAAGAGAAACAAATCGTTCTACATATTAAGATTCAGCAATAGAATGAGACCACTAACGATTTTCCCTATGAATCAACAAATATACATTAAGCAAACAATTCAGCTTCAGATTGAATAGCTTGTTACGTCAGCTTTCCTATATGTAAAAGATGTCCTCCGGCCCTCTTCTGGCTCTTTCTTCGATCTCACGTCTTGCCTTCTGTGCTGCCAAGTTCTTGTCTGCCCCCTTCTCTGTTATCTCAACATCATACTCTATGAACTCTTGAACGTATTTTGCGAGCCTCTCATTCATCTCGTCAAGCTCCTCTTGCTTGAAAGAAGACATTATATCTGGATTGCTCACCCAGTTCAGCCAGCCAAGGATACTTCTATGTAAAGCGTAAAGAGAGAACCTCATCGATTGAACCAAGTCCAACCGGTCCTTATCCTTTTTCTCTGAAAGCTTCTTCATCTGGTCAAGGATATCTTGGCAGATTTGGACCCAACCTTTGCTCAACCCCATCACCTCAATCTGGTCTTTTGAAATGTTGTCTCCTTGTAATCTTCCTAGACTCACCATTATCAACACCCAATGACTAATATCCCTTTTGGTCCAGCTTAACATATTACCAAGACAATGAGCAGGGTTCAATAACGCACCTGAAAATCCCTAAATTCTCCAGTTGGCTCCTCCCAGATGACCTCAACATTCCTCACAAATGCGCCCGGTGGGCCTCTCTGACAAAAGGTGACCACAGCTTCTACATCCCTGCTCTCCCCTTCAAAGACCGCCTCAACCCTACCATCGCGGAGATTCCGCACCCATCCAGTTACGCCGTGACGATACGCTGCCTTTCTAGTCTCATGCCTGAAAAAGACGCCTTGGACAAACCCCCTGACAAAGACGTGAGCCCTAACCCTCAAGAGCTACACCTCAAAGGCGCCTCTTGATCATCTGAATTGCTAAATAATCACAATGAGCCCTTTTTCTTAGATTAAATATGAGTAGAAGTTCAAGAGACCTTCCTAAACCTTATGGACTGGCTTGATAGTTCGACCTCGTAAACTTGGTTCACATCAAACCGTACGCCTAGCTCCTCGTATTCCTGTTCTGTTAGAAATAGGATAATCTTTGGCGTGCTGAATTGTGTACGCACACCGAGCATGGGTATCTGCTGCTGGAATGCTTTGACAACATCTTGAATCATCCTTGCCTCTTCACTTGGAGGTCTGATTGCAAAGCTTGGTACCACGTCTTCTTCAACCAGTTCTATGCGTTTGCCCAGGTTCCCCGATGGATCCTTTATGGATTCTATGCGTTGAACTATGACCCTCATCAATACCCTTTCGCCCCTTTCACATTTATACATACGTTACTTAAATAGTGACTTGTCTGTTTCTCTCCAAACCAAAGTCTACGGGACTCATTCCATCTCAATCGTTGCAGGTGGCTTAGGTGTCACATCATAATAGATAGTTGAGACATTCGAACACCTCTCTAGGATACTGTCAGCAGTCATTTGCAACGTTGACCACGGTATGTCCGCTACTTCAGCCGTAAGAAAGTCCCTGGTCTTAACAGCCCTAATCGCAATTACATATGGCTCTCGATCTTCCTTTTCTGATATCTTGTATAAGACCCGAGCGACGAATGGACTTTCGCTTATGACCGCTCTCTGGAGCTTGATCAAATCTTGTAGACTGGGCCGATAGATCTTGCCCTTGGCATGAAGACAACTTAGAGCCGCGATATCTCCATACTTACGAACCTCATCTTTAATACCTGTAGCCTTGTCCACAAAGACTTTCACAGAAACCGTCTTACGATCAATCTCTAGGCATCTGGCAGCGGTCTCTCGGATTCGTCCTAGATGCGGGTAGCCATGTTTCTCTTGGTTGTCTATAATGACCGCGAAGTACTGGCTTGGCTTGTGTTTGGTTAAGTTCTCCTCTACTATCGCCGTTGCCCTTTTGAGCGAAGCCAGCTTCTCGGATCGCACTTCGCCAACAACCCTGACAGCCAGCCCAGGCCCAGGAAACGGTTGCCGCTCAGAAATCTCTGCTGGAATCTTCAGGTATCTTGCGACCTCTCTGACCTGCCACTTTAAAAGAGACACCAAGGGCTCGATAACCTTGAACCCGTAGAGTTCACGTGTCCTGATTCCTATTTGCTCGAGAACATTATGCTGAGTCTTTATTCCTCCTTTTGTCTCTATAATGTCCGCCAGTATTGTCCCTTGAACGAGATATCGGCTTCCTTCTTTTTTAGATATCTCGCTGAGGGTTCTGTAGAAGGTTTCCCTGAATGCCTTACGTTTCTCTTCGGCATCTCTCAGCCCTTTTAGACCGTCTAGGAATCGTTCCTGAATCCGTTCTATCTTCATCGGCAGGTTCAGAGGAGGCTTTGAGAGTAGCTCGACGACTTTTTCGGGTTCACCTTCCCTCATGAAGGCGTCGTCCAGTATCACACAGATTAGGTTGTCTCCGACGGCAAGATGCGTTAATACAGCGCAAGTTGAACTGTCCACGCCACCCGAGACTGCGATTACTCCCCTTTCGTCTCCAAGAGCATTTCCTATCTCTTCTATCTGCTTCTCCACAAAGGTTCTAGGTTCAAACTCTTCCATACCGAAGATCTCTCCTTGTAGACTTTAACCGGGGTCTCTATTGGCCACGGACTATAATCTGCATTAGGAGCAAATTCTTTTAAACCTAAGCACAATACGTATTAATATACGTTGATATTATGTTAAGGGCGTGAAAACATGAAGCTTGTAACTGTTCTCCTCCCTGAAGCTTATCTTGAGGGGCTCGACGAACTGGTCAGACAGAACATGTACCCCAGCCGAAGCGCAGCTATACGAGCCGCAGTTCGAGACCTGCTCAGACGAGAACTATGGACCCGGTAAGAATCAATAGTGTTCCGCCTTGCCGCTTATTTTGAGACTTCGTTCACGCACAAAAAAGCTTGTGATCAAGAAACTATACAGTCGTCCTATCACCTTTTATGCACCCTGAGGGTCTAGGAGCCACCCATTGCTGCGTCTCTAATGGTTCTTGCAGCTTCTTCAGGCTTGTCCGTCAGCGTTATGGATCTCCCCACGATTAAGTAGCGCGCACCATTTTCAACAGCGGCTCTGAGGTCTCCACCTTGGACGCCTACGCCGGGTGAGTAGATGGGAACCACATCTTTCAAGATAGCATATACTTCTTTTATCTTGTCGGGATACGTTGCTCCCACAACTGCGCCATCAGCTTCCCATGCCAAGGCTTTTTCAGCGAAGACTGTGTATTGAGGCTTGACCTCCCCTGTCCGTGGATCTTGAACCCTCTGGCCGTAGCCCTCACAAGAGGCTTTGTGGCTCATGTAGACGAGAAGAATAACCCCGCGATCCATCTCTTTGGAAAGTTCAAAGACTGGCTGAAGCCCTTCCGCCCATCCTACAAAGGGATTCGCGATCACAGCGTCAAAACCTGCCTTGAAATAATTCTCGGCTATGACCCGGTTTGTGTATCCTATATCGTTGATCTTGCAGTCCATTATGGTGGGCAATCCAAGACTGAGCGCCTTCTCAACAATCTTGTCTACGCCGCGGAATAGACCGAGTGGAAGGACGAGATGCCGATTGATCTTCACTGCGCAGATGTATAGATGTACCTTTTCCAGGATTTCGAGGCTCTTAGAAAGCAACATCTTAGGTTCGCCTGGAACCTGATCCAAGGCTAAGACAATGTTGGAGCCTTTCTTCTCCTCTGACGCTTTCATCTTGAGCCTGAACGACAATACATGTCCCCTCTCCACGCCTTCTCAATCTTTTTCTAGGATTTTAAGGTTTTGCGGCTCCTCCGCAGAACTTCCTGACCAAGTCAGAAGCCAGTGTCAACGCAGCACCTAGTTTTACCAGACTTATTCCTGGCACGCCGCAGAAAAGTAGGATGACATTTCTTGTATAGTCCGTGATCTTGGAGTCTTCAGCATCTCTATAGGGGTAAATGGCGACCAACTTCTTTTCATCTTGGATGACGATCTCTCCTCCTTGAAGAGCCATAGGTTTCTTCATGCCGATGCCGAGGAACTCCTCACCTCTGTCTGCAAAACGCATCGTGAGGTTCCCGCTTATTCGATCGGCGTCGAAAGCTGCGATGGCGATCTCTGTCTTTATAGAGGCCAGATTGTAAGAATCTACTAGAGTGTTTATCTGAGGTAAGGGATTGCCACTTAGAGCCCTTCGTATTAAGGCTTCGGCAGCAGGGCGGTTCTTAGTTGGGTCAACTTTCACCTTCCAGAAGAAGTCTCGGTATGCTCTGAAGACGGGCTCATCCTTCACCGATCGCAGGTCATAGGTTTTCCTTGTTTCTGTGATGACGGCCTCTTTGAAGGATTCAAGCTCTGGATTAGTCTTCTTCACTGTGACGTCTATGATAATATTGACAAGAACGTATAAATCTGGAAAAATTTCTCTTACATCAGGGTTAATTGCCAGTGACGTGGCAGAACCTCCTAGATCATATCTCTTAGAGTCGAGTTCACGGTTTCTTTGGAGCAATTGTATAATAAAGCTTTCAACATGGTTGAGTAGTAAGACATACAAATGTATCCTATACAGGGTTTAAAAGCTGAGAGCGTCTAATGAAGATGGGCGAACGCAGATGATAAAGATAGGTTGCGCATCCTACTCATACAGAGAGTACCTTGAAGATAGAAGAATGAGTTACGAGGATTTCGTCGAGGAAGCTTACCGTCTCGGACTAGACGGAATTGAATTCACGCTTTATTGGCTTCCTTCAAAGGATCCTATTTATCTTAGGAAGCTCAAGCTTCTATCACTGCTGCGGGGGCTATCTGTATCATGCGCAGGGATTTCCACTGATTTTTGTAACCCAGACTTCTCTGAACGAAGACATGCAACGCAACTTGTGATAGAAGGGTTAAACCTCGCCAGTGAACTTAGTGCTCCATGTCTACGCGTTTTCGCTGGGTACGTTCCTAAAGGCTATTCGCTTGAGGATGCAACAAGGTGGACGGTAGAATCTCTCAAGTCGTGCGCGAGATATGCTGAGGATAAAGGTGTCGTGATAGCCATGGAGAACCACGGTGGTATTACGGCTACTGCGGACAACGTTGTTAAGATCGTTGAGCAGGTGGATTCACCTTGGGTAAGGGTCAATTTAGACTTGGGCAACTATAAGGAATCAACCTATGATGAGGTTGCCAAGACGGTTCCATATACTGTTCACATCCATGGTAAAGTAAGCGTAGCAGATGGTGTGAAACTAAACTATGAGAAGATAAAAGAGATGCTTGGAGACCTGGGTTACAATGGTTTCCTCTCAATTGAGTATGAAGAGAGGGAAGATGCTAAAACTGGTGTACCAGAATTCGCAAAGTACCTTTTGAACTTGTTCCGCTAGATGTGTAGAAGGTTTTGGAAGACATGAGCAAGGAGGTAAAAGTTGGGATCGTAGGGCTTGGAAGAAGTGGCTGGGGAATACATGCTGACGCCTTTGGTAAACGTCCAAGCACGTACAAGGTAATTGCGGTTTTTGATCCTATTGGGGAAAGGTGCGTCGAAGCTGTTCGAAAGTTTGGATGTAAAGCCTATTCAGACTTCAGTACATTCCTCAGAGAGGATGAAATCGAGTTGGTGGTGATAGCCACACCAAGCCATCTACACGCTTCACAAACTATAAGTGCACTAAAAGCCGGAAAGAAAGTAGTTTGCGAAAAACCCATGGCAACAAGTCTCGCCGATGCTGACGCCATGATAGAAGTAGGGAAAGATACAGGAAATCTTTTAACCGTATTTCAAAATAGAAGGTATGACCCAGACTTCCTAAAGGTCAAAGAAGTCATTAGGTCAGGCAAGCTGGGAGCCATCGTTCTCATCGAAATGCGCTCGCATTCTTTTGGCAGGCGTTGGGATTGGCAGACCCTAAAAAGGTTTGGGGGAGGCGAGCTGAGTAACAATGGTCCTCACGTAATAGATCAAGCGCTTCAGCTTCTGGGAGAAAAAGAGCCCGAAGTCTTCTGCGATCTAAAGAGGACGCTGACCTTGGGTGATGCAGAAGACCATGTGAAAATAATCCTGAATGCACCTGAGTCTCCCTTGATCGACATTGAAGTGACGCGTGCATGTGCTTATCCGGAGAAAAGATGGCTCGTAATGGGAACCCGGGGAAGTCTGACAGGAGAAGCCTCTTCTCTTAAATGGAAGTATTTTGATCCTAATGACCTTCCGTCTAGGCATGTGGAAATAGAGCCGACGCCAGACCGCAGCTATAATTGGGAGGAAATTCCGTGGAAGGAGGAAACCTGGGTAACAGTCGAGGACCATGACGGCGGTGCATTAACTTTCTATGATGAACTTTACAAAACATTACGCCAAAGAGCCCCGCTTGGTGTCACTCCTGAAAGCGTTCGAAGGGTCATGTGGGTCATAGAAAAATGCCGCGAATACCGATAAAACGGTCAATGAGATTGTTAGTTTAGCTAGAGCTCTCGACTTCTCCTCTTTAAGAACCTAAACTAGCCGTTCTGCGAGCGTGAAAAGCCCAGCGAGCAAAAATGATCCCAGAAAAGCGGGCAATGGGATTCCTCCTAGCCAAAGGTAAGGAGGGTCATACGACACTATTATGAACGAAGAACCAACCCAGAACTGCATTATATCCGCCCCCGCATACAAGAACGAAACAAGGCTGATTCCTTGAAGTAAAAAACGCCTCTTTTTTGAACTTTCAAGATTCGAACTACGATAGAACCTTAAGAAAATGATTGCTGCCGCAATGATCAATAACGCAGTAAATAGGCCGAAGAAAAACTCTTTGATAACCAATAATGGATATGTTACGATTGTGTTAATAGCCGCGCCAATCACTGACCCTGTCAGAATCAGACTTAGACGGTCGCCATCGGACATATAGCTCACCGGCAACTCTCTACATATTGTAGTTTCAGTAACATTATTAAGTCTTGTCGGTCTCCCTTCACAATGGGAACAATAAATTTCTTCTAGGTTTGAGACATCGCCACCGTTATGGGTGTCCTCACGATTCTTCTGGCGGGATACAAGCTTGTAAGGCATAAGGCGCACAATAGCCCTGAGAGCAGTCCAGCCGCTGTGAGAATTGCTCTTTGGGACACAACGGCTTCGGGTATGAAGAACCAGAAGACTATGACTGTTCCTATTGGCAACCCAATCATCCCGCTAACCAAGACGAGCAAAGCTGTCTCAAACAGAGCAAGCCCCGTGATAGTTCCGGGCTTGGCGCCCAAGGCGCGCATTATCCCCAAGTCCCTCTGCTGGCTCGACATAGAAAGCATCAAGTATCCAGCAAGCGATGAGATGGCGTTTACAAAGCAGAACAATGAAAGCGAAAGTAGCAGCGACCAGAGGTGATTCAGAAACGCTTTTTGCCCATCAACAGCGACGCTTAAGTCACGCATTGTTAAGCCCGTCCCAGAGATGATAGCTTCAATATCGCTAAGAACCCTTGAACGGCTCAATGGATAAGACGGGTCGACCTGCACAAACAAAATATTACACGCTTCGTGCTGTGTGATTGAGGACAACCGATCGAAGGGGACATACACAACCAGACCGTTGTTCAAGGGGTCCAAACATAGACCAGCAACCTTGAACTGAGAGTTCAAAGTCCTGAAAGTTTGCAGCCAAGGGTTCTGGAACATGGTCAACGCCAATGTGTCACCAACTAATGCAGCGTCTGGATTGGCAGCAGAGATCCTTTCTCCTAGTATCAGCCAATCACTCACAATTCTTTGAGGTTGGACCCCTACGATAAGAGCGGTGGTTGACCTGTAACCTCCCGTTTCGATGTATTGACCGGGCTTATCGGGATCGGGCTGGATGTATGGGTACTCGTTGACTGTAGCTTCCAAGATGAGGCGAGGATCAACTTTAACGACCCCTTCAATTGCCATAATCTCCTCAATAACACGAACAGGAATGACGTATTCGCCGTCAAGGTAGCTTACTTTATCTATCACGCTATCCCCAACGTAGGTGCGGAGAAGACTTTCATAGTGTTCTGCCATTCCAGTCTCGGCAATGAGTAAGACTTCTCTCCCCACTGCTCTTTCGACATAGCTCTGCATAGTCTCATTCGCTACAACCCCACCGACCACAGCCAAGGTTGTCAAGACCATAATCGCGGAGAGGCAAGCCACAATTTGAAGAGTCATCGATCGTCTCCGGCTTAAGTCTCTGGAAGCGACCTTTGCTATAAAGCCCTTTCCAAAGGAGAGCGGAAACCCAAAACCAGATGGTCGGACAGTCTTCAAAGAGAAGAGAGGTGACAACGCCTTGGCAGGCTCAATCCTAGTTGAACTAACGATTTTACGCATTCCCAAGATGTAGAAACCGAAGGCAAACGAGAAGACAAAAAGTATGATCAGCCATGGGTTGGAGAAGTTCATCGCAAAAGAGAAGCCGAGCACGTTCATCAAGACTATTGAGGCAAAATTGAGAAGGATTCCCCCTGTGATGCCTAGCAAACAGCCTGCAAAGACGATTACAGCGAGCTCAGTACTGAAATAGCCAAAGACAACATCCGTCAGGCAACCCACAGCCTTCATGATGCCTATGTCTCGGACACGGTCAGAGGTCGACACCGTCATCAAAAAGTAAGAAACCATGATGCCGGCAACGGAATTAAGAATGACAACCATGAAGATGAACCTAAGAAACACGCCTGAGAAGCCTATGGTTTGTCCTCTTTCCGTAATCGAGATGATTTTGACGCCTATGTTGTCGCCGAAGGATACGAGGAAAACTGTTACAGATATGCAGACGCTAAGGCTGATGATTGTCAGCGCGGTCTGAAACTTCCTCCTCGCCAAGTCCTTGAAAGGGAATCCCCATCTGTCACCTTTGCTCAACTTAGACAATCCTTCCGTCCAACATAGCCAAAGCTCGATCAGCGAGCCTCAGAATACGCCTGTCGTGAGTAGCAACTATGATGGTTTTCCTGCCCTTCAAACCCTCTAAGATCCTAATTATCCTGAGACCTGTGTCCAAGTCCAGGTTGCCAGTGGGCTCATCGACAAGGAAGAGCGGGGGATCAGTAGCTAAAGCCCTCGCGAAGGCAGCTCGCTGCATCTCGCCACCGCTTAACTGAGATGGAAAATGGCCAGATCGGTCCACCAACCCGACCATGTTCAACAGAACTTTGGACCTTTTCTCGACTCGTTCATCAGACCATTTGGCCAATTGCATTGGGAACGCGACATTCTCCAGTGTAGTAAGCGTAGAAATCAGATTATATGACTGAAACACATATCCAACATAAGCGCAGCGGAAGGTTGCAAGGAAACCCTCATCGTGCTTTGCCAGATCGTGTCCAAAAACCAAGACCTTGCCGCTGGTTGGCTTGTCTAGGCCACCGATTATATTGAGGAAAGTCGTCTTTCCAGCGCCTGATGGACCGCTCACCGCGACAAATTCGCCTTCGATGACTTCAAGGTCAACACCATTGAGCGCCTCTACTACTAGCCCATCCATGTTGTACCCCTTTCGCAATGATGAGACAACAACAACTTTCTCTTTTTCCATCTTCCACCCGTTTCAAGGCAATATTAGACGATGTAAGCCGTGTATCCTATTAAGTATTAGACGTTTGTTTGCTAACCTTGAATGAAGCCCTGACGTCTAGTCGCCGCGGAAAGAAAGCAGAATTGTGACCGTGTTTCTATTGTATCAAGGATCAACATTTGAAAAGCAACCAGGCGTTTTCCTGTTTCTTGAATCTGATCATGCGGTATCTACCGTTCAGTCTGTTTCCATTTATGTAGACTACGATTTCATCTTCGTGCCACTTCTCAGTCTTGTAGCTTCCCTTATCCCATATCTCTACAGTTCCAGCGCCGTACTCGCCCTCAGGGATTACACCCTCGAAGACTGCATATTCGAGGGGATGATCCTCGACTTCTACGGCGAGCCTTCTGACGCCCTTCTCGGCAGGTGGCTCCTTTGGCACAGCCCAGCTTTTCAGAACACCATCTCTTTCCAGCCTAAGGTCATAATGGAGGTGACTGGCGTCATGTTTCTGGATGACGTAGATATTTCCTCGATTGCCAGAAGGTTGAGGTTCTCCTTTGGGTTCGTCAGTCTTCTCGAAGTTCCGTTTCCGCTGATACACTTCCAGTGACATGATAGACTCTCTGTTTGATGAGTTTAATAAGTCGATTGCTTGCTGCCGCTGAAAAATGCTATGATTGTTCAAAATACTGCCAAACTTGGATTGAGCAGAGGCGGCATTCCCGCCAGCCTTCAAGGAGTTACTACCCAGATGCCTTGAAGAGAAGATACCAGCCTGTTAATAGAAGAGGCAATGCATCGACCCACATGACCAGGAATGCCCCAAATGACCAACGCAATACCCAGACGATCATCATAGGAACGACTGGAATTACCCAGCACACTGTTACTAGATAGAGAAGATTTGCGAGCATTATGACTGTTGAACTAGGCGGTTGAGACCCACTTCTCTTTCCTTGTTTATTCGTCTGCATTGCTAAGTCTTGCCTTTTCGGTATGATTCAGCTAGAGCCGTTTCACTTAAGGACTCATAATATCCATAGATACAGCTTCTTATTCAGCTTAAGAAGCAATGATATAGTTATCCGATATATGGTATAAAGAAATATGTCAACTTGTCATTCGGGATGGTCAGAATATTTCACGATCTTTACATATTGATATTCCAGACAGAAAACCGTCCAAGCCTATATCTCCTCAAGTAACTTTTATTTGATACGCCCGTTTATCATAGTTCGTAATAGCATCCTCTAACGGATGGAACGATGGAATCTTGGCAGATATAATAGGTCACGGAACATGGTACGATAAAGTTGCCTTCGAGATATCCAAGAGAGAACAGGAACTCAGCAGAAGCCTTGACCTGATCAGGGTTGAAAGTGGAGTTGCCGCCTCTGGAATTCCTCACATCGGCAGTCTCAGCGAGGTTACGCGGAACTATGCTGTGTCCCTGGCTCTTAAGGAGCAAGGCTACAACTCTGAGTTCATCGTCTTCTCTGATAACAAAGATGGACTAAGAAGCGTCCCAAAGGGGCTTCCTACATCGTTGAGAAAGTTCTTAGGGTTTCCTGTTACAGAGGTTCCTGACCCTTTCGGTTGTCATGGCAGTTATGGCGACCATATGGTCTATCTTCTCCTCGATGCACTTGACCATTGTGGCGTCAAACACACTTTCATGTCAGCCATTGAGGTGTACGGGAAAGGTCTGCTGAACGAAGAAATTAGAATTCTACTAAAGAACGGTAGACAAGTTGGAGAGATAGTGAGGGAGGAAACGGGACAGGAAAAATACCTAGAAGCCCTACCATATTTCCCCATTTGCCACTCTTGCGGAAGAATATACACAACAAAAGCGTACAAGTTTCTCCCCGAAGAAGATAAAATCTTGTATATCTGCGAAGGTATGGAGATCAAACATAAATGGCTGGAAGGCTGCGGATACGAAGGCGAGGCAGACTATACCAAGGGGGAGGGCAAAATTAGCTGGAAAGCCGGGGAATTTGCAGCTAGGTGGCGCGCGTTTGGGATCCAATTCGAAGCCTATGGCAAAGACATAGCAGACTCAGTCGGTGTAAACGACAGAATTTCTCGCGAGGTCCTCGGCTACGAGCCTCCGATGCACATCCAGTATGAGATGTTTCTAGATAAGAGTGGAAAGAAGATCTCAAAGTCTGTAGGCAACGTCTTCACGCCTCAAGTCTGGTTCAGGTATGGCTCGCCACAGTCTATGGTTCTTCTCACATTGAAACGGTTCGCTGGAACTCGGCACATCTCAGTCTTTGACATTCCGCGTTACATGGACGAACTAGATGAACTAGAGGACATATACTTCGGAAGAAAACGGATCCGAGGTAAAAAAGAAACAGCTAAGCTCGTAGGCTTATATAGATACTGCTGGTTCATGAAGCCACCTAGGGTCTCCGGTATTCATATTCCATACAACCTACTGGCTTACATAGCCAAAGTAGCTCCTGAGGCAATGGAAACAGACTTCATCACAAAGAAGCTTCGGGACTACCAGTACATCAAGGAGACTATCCCACCCGACGTGGAGAAGCGGATTGCATATGCTCTTAATTGGGTCCAAGATTTCAAGGAGGTGGTCAAGGTAGGAACTAGACTGAGCCATGAAGAAAGAAACGCTGTCAGACAGTTGATTGAGGCGCTTCAGACTATGGAAGATGCTGAGAAGATCCAGAGCACCGTCTTCGAGATTGCTAGGGTCAATGAGATAAAACCGAAAGAGTTCTTTGAGACACTCTACTCAATACTGCTAGGAACGCCATCAGGGCCAAGGTTAGGTCCCTACATAATCGACATGGGGAGAGAGAACGCAATCGATGCTTTCAGAAAGAGCCTAAGTATATCACATGAGAAATCCTGACTATTAAGATTAGGCGACGATTCATTGGCTAGTGCTAAGGATTCAGTTCTAGAGGATGATTATTGCCGTTCTGTGAGTCTTCTTCAAGCCATCTCTGATCTCTTTGACCTCAATGCAACCTCCATGTTCCTTCCCAAAGGCATAGCGAAGATCGAGAGAGTCACGATGGAAGCCATTAGGATCGAGTTCCGTGACACGATAGACGAAGAGTTGCTTTCGCGAATAGCCAAAGAAGAAGGATGCGTCACCGAGAAAGGAAGCTTTCCGCTGCGGGTTGTTAGAAACGGGACAATCATCGTAAGGGTTGGCAGTGAATCGGATATTGGCGGTGGCTTCGACCTTTACCTCTACCTGTTTCCTGCCGAGATGCAGAAGATAAGCCTCTACACAAAGTTGGTTGCGGAACGCGAAGATATTCTGGATCGATCGACGGGTGAGATCAATCTTGGGAACTTGCATAAGTTCAACCTTAAGGTCGTAAAGGTGGCTAACCGATACATCAAGGAGAGATATTGCTGAGAACATTTGCCTTGTTGGGTCTATACGGCAGGACACCTATACTACATTTACCCGCAAGGAGACATATCCGCCTTCCACAATTGTCATAAGTATAAGATAGTTGTACCTGCTAGCCTTGAGAGCATCCTTGTTTCTCCCTGTGCAGTTACCGGGCAGACGCAGAGACGGTAACGATAAATACCACTTAAGCCGAAACAGATCAACATGATCAAGTTAGCCTTGTTTACAGTAACATACTGTGGTCTGTGGTATAAAGGGGAGGCCTTGTCTCTAACAGAACAGATCGTGAAGGCTCGAGAACTCGGCTTCGACGGCATATCCATAGAAACGAAGAGGCCTGTTGCCCTTCCATGCGACATGGATAAGAAAGCTAGAAAGGGAATCAAGCAACTTGCGGCCTCACAAGATATTCCAGCATGCGCAGTCGAGACAATGTCGAATTTCTCGAGACCATTGTTAGAAGATAGAGAGAACAATCTATGTATGGTTAGGGAGGCTATAGAACTTGCAGACGATTTGGAGGCCAAGATAGTCAAAGTCTTCGCAGCTTGGCCTGGAACCAGCAGACATGACAACCTCGGCACCTATGATTTTGGCCGCAGAATATTTGACTTCGAAGGGAACCTTGTGCCAGACATTCAAAGGTGGAGATGGGCCGTTGAGGGAATCAGAGACGCAGCTAAATGGGCAAAGCAATGCGGTATCGTTATCGCGTTACAAAACCATCCCCCCGTTTTGCGTCCGGGGTATGAAGATGCTTTACAGATGGTTAGGGAAATCAATATGGATAACGTGAAACTATGCCTAGATGTCCCGCTTTTCACCAACCAAAGTGAAGAGTATATTCATGAGGCTGTGGAAGCTTGCAGGCACATAGGCATCGTTCATTCGCATTATGGGTCCCTCGGATTCGACGAGTCACCATCCGGAGACATCTTAATACGAGACCGCCACCTCAAACCTGTAAACTATCCTGCATTCATAAGAGAGTTAAAAAGAATAGACTTCGACGGCTTCATCGCGTCTGAGGAATGCAGCCCGGTTTTAGAGGATCATGAATATCAGGGCATCGAGGCCGTGGACAGGCATGTGAAAGCAGCATTGAGATACATGAGGGAGCTTGTGTCGACTGGCAAAGAGCCAAAAGTCATCAGGTACCTGGAATAAGGTGAATCCTAAAAAAAAGAAAGCAACTGGAACCCATTCCGGTTATAGGACGAGAAACCTCCTTTGCCAATTCAAGGCTTGACTCTACTTCTCTTTCTCTAAAGATACCTTCGCTGTTCTCATGAGTTTTTCCCGGCTCTCTTGAGGAAGCGACCTCCAGATGAGTATCTGCTTCCTAAGATCGTCTACGAGGTAGTAGTTTGAGGAAACCCATACGCTACGGTTGCCTGAAAGCATCTTCAGGTAGACTCCTAGGTTATAAAGCTCCTTTTCGCCCTTTGCCCTGAAGCATTGGATCACCACTCTTTGGTCTGTGTGTGTCTCGTAAGGAGCTAGGCTCATTGTACCTATCTCTAGTCTTAGTTCGTCGAAGTTTGGCGGGGAGACTGCTCGGACTATGAATGATGGTTTCGCTGCGCCAGCACCGGTATAGTACTCCCACAGATATTCAATCAGACCATATGCCTCGTCTATTGAGGTTAATACTGCTGGGAGATCCATAGTCCATTCGTCGTGATGCGGCTTAGTAGGCGGCTTCCACTTCCTTTCCAGAGACGGCGTGATTAGCCTAGAGGCGACGAATGACGGATATAGCGAAGAGGCTAAGGCTGACACCAAAACAGCGACCAGCGCAATCACTACGAAGATTGAGGCATAGTTGAATACATGCCCAACTGGTACGATATTCAGCGCTATCAGAAGAGCGTTAAACCCGAGCCCCGACAAGTAACCTATTGTTGTTCCTATGACAGCATAGGTGACTGATTCCACAAGGAAGAGGACACTTGCGCCGAGCGGCGAGAGACCAACCGAACTGAAGACAAAGATGTCCTTAGTTCTTTCCTTTACGTTCCCCAGTATTGTAGTGGCGACATTGAGGGCGCCGATTATCAGTATTGCAGGCACGAGTTCCCAACCTAGTGCCTGGAACCAACGAATTCTCGAAACTCTGTACACGTCTCCATCCCACGACATGAAAACCTTTCCGTCGAAGAACGCAGACAACTCTTGAGCATAACTGACCAGCTTTTCCCGCGTTATTTCCTTATCGAACTTCACAACGATCTCGCCCACGTATCCTCCAAGGTCCATTGCCAACTCGTAGGGGATTATCATAGTCTGGTTTGGCGGGGTTGGAATAACGGGGATTCCAACTTGTATAAGGGGCCTTGTACCCGCTGGGCTTAGGAGGTTGTTGAATCTAGCGTCCACGGGAGTTCCATAGTCCCAGGAAGACCTAAGTTCGGAAGGTGTATCTAGGTCTGGCAATAGTAACGTTGTGTCGAAGATACCCGCAATCGTTAGGTTAAGACCAAAAGCCTTTATGGTTTTCCCTATAGCCATTTCAGGATGCGGCTCCTCCCTGAGTTGTGCTGGGTACAAGTGGTCTGCAACTATGGTGGATAAGAGGCACGACTGGTAGATTTCCTTGCTGGAGAAACCGAACCCCGTTGTAGCATCTCTAAAGGTGAGGTTGAACTCATCGACAGTTATGCCGAGAGCTGAAAATATTATCTCGCTTCCATAAGGGGTTGATAAATTCTCGTAGACGTAAGGTGACCTATGTGGATGTGAAGGCGGGTAATACCAGGCTCTTGGTAGCACATATCCCTCGTCCCCGACCATACTCTTTATAGTTTGTACAAGGGCGGGATCCAGAGCTCCCGTTGGGGGAGATCCCCAGCCTTCTTTTATGAGAATACCATCATAATATCCAGGAGCCCGATATCCTTGTTCTCCACCAAGGACAAGTTCTTCAAAGGTATAGTAAGAGACTGACGTGAAGGATGTCAGTGCTACCGTCGTTACTATGATTGTCATGAGCGTCAGCACCGTTCGGAACCGTCTCTTCCTCATATTCTCAAGTCCGACCGAAACTGAAGTTGAGACAACATCCACCCAGCTTAACTCGGACCTATGAATGCCCAGAATCTCCAATTCAAAAGTCTTTCTAACCTGTTCCCCGAGTCGAGTGAGGAGGAGAATCGCGATTAAGAACACTATGAAGATTAGAGCCCCGAGAAGACCCATGAATGAGTTGCTCATCAAGGTTATGGCTGGATGTATAAATGAGAAGATGCCTAAAATGGTGCCGCCAGCAACTATCATAGAGAATATCCTGGCCCTTTCCTCCGTGTGAATGAGCAGTCTTTCCCAGAAGAAGGCTGAAAGTATCGTGAGCGCAAAGATCATAAGCGCTGAGGTTGATGCATCATTGATTAAAGGCATGACCTCTGTTGCGTAGGCTCTGAAAGCCAACGCCCAAGCCGTCAAAGATTCAGCATACGCTTTGCTCCAAGCCTTTTGGGAGATAGCGTCTTCGATTTTGGCCAGGTGACTCTCAGCCATTTGGATCTTTTTCTCAGTACTTGCGCTCCCTGCGAAGCGACTGCTCATCATGCTGTATCTGCTCTTGGATAGCCGGATCATGTCTACTGCTGCCCTATATGCTGTAAAGGTTATTGTCAGAGGCTTGTCAGCTATCATGCCGGTTCCCTCTGGATAGTTTTCAGTTGAGTTAGTCAACACCATCGTTGGCCATAGAGCTCCCATCATAACCACTCCTAGGACAAATCTAGTATTTGGTGGCGTGAAGACTAAGGCAACGGGATCCCAACCGTTGTAGTAAGCTCCGTAGCCTACTAGAAACAAGCTCTTAGAGGAGAAGTCGATTATGCCAACAGCGCCAACCCCAAAGTAGAAGAATCCTGCCCTGGTCCATTCTTCCTGCCAGTATCCTGAGAATCGAGGATCAAGAATCCTCGAGGGTCTAATTGTCCTGGGGTCAATCACATCGAAGAGGGTTACCGGGACACAGCGGGTAATAGTCGTCGTCACCTCTTCGGGATGCCTTAATGGAGCGGCAATTGGTGAAGTCTGGCGAGCACCCTGTATTCCTAGGTCGAGAGCGTACTCAATTGTGCCATCGAACTCGTTTATCACCCACCCATACGTGAACCATTCGAAAAGCATTCCTGTTGCTGTGAGCATAACTTCCACTGCAGTTCCCCCAGTAGCCGCCGGGGCTATTCCATGAACCTCATACTTCGCATTCTCATCGGCTATCGTTATCACCCTTTGGAAGGGGAGAGCCAAACCGATGGAGACTTCAACTAGCGCGCCCGGCATAGGTTTATACCATCCAGAGGAAACGTTGAAAGTCACAACTTTTCCTTTTAGGGTGATAAATCCGGGCCAACTTCTCTGGGGGTTAATCATATCAATTCTTGTGGGAGCAACATCGGTCCATCTTATCTGCCAGTTCTCCTCAGTTGAGAGCCGATAGGCTAGGTAGGCGATAACCATGAACTGAGGCTTGATCTTCTTGAAGTCTATTTCCCCAAAGTCGTTTTTTGGCGTCCCACGATACTGTCTGTACGTGTTGCGTGTGGACAATCCTAGTCCTATGCATCCAGCGATTGTTGCTGGTTCCGAATCCAGCATATATGGATATGCCTCTGTTCCATACCATAAAGTTGTACTAGCATACTGGTAATTATGAATGGTTCCCTCCGTGAAGTTCCATGGAAATAGCCGCCGCCCAAACTCCTCTTGCATAACTTTCTGGAAAGGATTGACTATATCTTGTTCTCGGAGAAACCTCTCGATAATGTTGCCTATCTCTGCAAAGCGTAGATTAAGTGTGTCATCTGAAGGTTTTGCACCATAGAAGTTGTAGTGCCCAGAAACCAGGAACTGCAGCCCATCTCCCTCACTATCAATTCCCCAAAGACTTAACATTATCCAGAGCCTCTGATCTCCATTCAGGACTTCAGGTCTGAAATAGTACTCCTCAACAAACTCCCTTGCGCCAGCAAGTGCTTCCCAGTGACCGGAAAGGGCTACCAGCCAAACAGTTTTTGAAGGCGGGTGTTCGCTGAAGAACCTGGCAAGTTCAAGTAGTATTGAAGGTGCTATTGCCTCATGTGCTGCGTATGACATGTTGGGAATTGGGGACCACGCGTCGTAGTGTGCGGAGATCACTATGACATCATTAACAAGCCTAGAATCTGCCCCGGTAAATTTAGCTATTATGTTCTCAGCTTTAATCGTTCGGTAGAACATCCTTGAGACTATTTGGACTTCGTTAGCTTTCTTAAGGAGTTCTCCGTCCTCCCTGCTAACATATAGACGTATCAAATGAATCGGGGTGGTCAGGAACTTGCTCATGCATTGAAGATATATTGTGTCTTCGGGTTCGATGAATATGACTGCTTTGGCTCCTAGCTTGGCGGCGTTCAACCAGTTGTCGTTGGTGTTGAAGTCCATAAGGACTATTGAACCCTCAACATCGTATCCATCGAAATTTTCTAGGTTTCCTTCTCCCACATAGAATAGGGTACCGATCACTCCATCCGGAGGTGTTGGACTCGTCTGAATGTCATTTGGCCAAGCTGTATAGGCTTTTACTTCCTGAATGAGGTTGCTTGGCGAAGTTATTCTAAGTCGGGTCTCAAATTCCAAAGGAACCGTCACGTTGTATTCCTGAACATCAAGCTCGAACCCAAACTGGTATCTCTCGCCATATTTCCTGAATTCTGTCTTGATGTATTCTGTAGCAGCATAATATCCGGGATAACCGGTCACCCTCGAGCCGTGACTTGAAAATCGGGCTACGTGTTCACTCACTTTTGCATAGTCCACGGCTGTCTCCCAGTCTATCACTGCAGACGTAATTCCCGTAACAGCATGAGAATTGGACACAAGTGTCAAGGGAAGAACTGAAAGTGAAAGTAGAAAGGTAAGAAAGATAGAAAGCTTCTTCACCTGCTTGAACCGCTCTATTGGTTTCCGCATGCTCGCATCCCTAATTCATTGATAAGATATAAAAATAGATTCGCCTAATAATATTTTTCTAGGAATAAAGAACCTTAAGAGATGTGAAGTCACATGACTGAAGCCTCCCAGATGAAAGTGGAATTCAAGTCTGGACTCACTTGGAGAGTAATTTTCGCCATGATGGTAGCGGCACTGATCTTTGTCCCAGTAAGTGTCTTTCTTTATCTCTCCGTCCTAGCCACTATAGGAGCAGGGGCAGTCTATGTAATAGTAATATTGTTTAACGAGATTCTAAGGATGCAAGGACAGCGTCTTTCCAAACAGGAGCTTTTCACGATGTACACTGTCCTTGGCGCGGTCGCGAGCGGAGGATGGTTTACCATATTCTATTGGCTCGTTTTCCGGGGATACTTCGTAAATTCAGAGATTGCGCTCGCTTTCAAAATAGGGAACACTCCTATACGAAACTTGGTTCCACAATGGATGGCTCCACCTCCCGACTCGGAAGTGTATCACCTCAGAACCCTTGTGCACATAGACTGGCTGTTACCCATAGGTCTGGGTATTTCACTTGCCATCCTGACATTCATTGCTGAGCTCGCCTTGACAATGATATTCTCCATTTTGTTCATTGAGGCTGAGCCTTTACGGTTTCCTTTTGCCGAGATCGACTATTCTCTTGTAAGCACATTGACTGAAAGGCGCCGTGAGAATGTACTAGTTTTTCTCGCCAGCATGTTTGGGGGTGTAATGTATGGGATATTTCTATACGTAGTGCCATTAACGTCAGGCATAGTTGTGATACCGAGACCGTGGATTGATCTTACAAAGTTTACTGAGAAGATTTTACCTGGAGCCATGATAGGGCTCGCAACCGACCCAACTACTTTCATATATGGTTTTGTGCTTCCGATCCCGGTAGCTGCGTGCATACTAGTAGGTTCGGCAACAACATATATTCTACTCAACAGCCTTTCAATAACAACTTTTACAGACCTCTTCCCCCAATGGAGACAGGAATACTATTATGGCATGAACTTGGGCGCGATTCTTCAACGTGTCTCATTGAGGGCATGGCTTTCTCCCTTCATCGGCTTCATGGTCGGACTTGCCTTATCCCTGCTAATTAAACATCACAAAAGCGTTGTCAACGCGTTTCGTACCTTAGCTAGACTTCGTTTCAGCACAACCAGTGAAGAAGCCGGATATCTGCCACTTCGAGTCCTATTACTCATGTTCTTCGGCGGGGTCGGAATATCAATCATCCTATATTACATATTGATCCCAGAGGTCCCAGTGTGGATACCGCTACTGATTTCACTGGGAATGAGTTTTGTTATGCCCTTAGCGGCCACACGAGTCGTCGGCGAAATAGGTGTTGGTATCAGCTTCAACCCTTGGCAGATCTGGCAGGCTTTGCTCTACTTCAGCGGCTATACAGGATATGCTGGATGGGTCACCTATCCTGTGATAGCTGGTACATCAACACCGTGGTCTGTCCAGACAATCAAGGTTGCTTACATGACGGAAACCAGACCGCGTGATCTGTTTAAGGCCTTTGCCATATCTCTCGTGCTTACTATTGTTTTCGGGTTCATCTTTATGGACTTGTATTGGAGGATGGCGCCGATTCCTTCCTTTGTTTACCCGTTTACCATTGTATACTTTCCGACATACGCTATTTCCGACTGCCTATTCGCAACCAGACAGATACTTATAGATGCAAATATGATTGGCTTTGGAGCATTAACCTCTGTCTTGATTTTCGCAATAGCTGAAGCTACAGGAAAGGCAGGAATTGGATTCTCAGCAGCTGCACTCATAGGAGGATTCATGAACTTGCCTCCATATGCCATAATGGTCTTGATATCATCTATTATTGGGAATCTGCTGATCTCAAGGTTGTTCGGCAAGGAATGGTGGCTACGGGTAAGAGGGATCATCGTTGCTGCATTTGCTGCTGGCATGGGAATTGCGACTGGGCTTGGCGTCTCCCTCACATTTATTAGCCGCTCATCTTGGATATGGCCTTACTGAGACATTCAGGTCTCGTCCATTTCTTTTGTGAACCCTTTCAGATGGAGAGACAGGAGATCAAGTAGGTCAAAGGTTTTCTTTGCGACATTTCCAAGCATGACATCACCGCCCGTTGGCCCCTTTGTGGCCGTTGTGCTCCATGCGATTTTACTTGGGTTCAGGTAAAAGTCCGGAGCCTCGTAAAGGCTTTGGCCAGAATAAAGTCCTATGACGATTTCCTCCGTCGGCGTTTCTGTCATGGCTTTACACAACTGATGGTTGTTTTTAAGAAAGTCCACAAGGGTCTTATCTGGCCTTATAGAGGGAATCAATCGGCTACGGTTGTCCCATAGCGAAAAGTTGGGTTTTCGCCTAAGTAGGCCTCTTACCTCAACCATACAATCCATACACGCTATTTTTCTGTATAGATCCTTCCTCTTCTCGGTCATCTCGTCCTCGTTAAAGACTGTCGCTATTGCTGTGAACTCCCATTTAGGATTCGCTGACCAACCCATTCTTGTTCTTACAACGTACATCTCTTCGAAGGAGGCGTCCTTCGGGTATAACACAATGAACTTACCCGTTTCTTTCCAGCTTTCTATTCTAGGAGCGAGAACTTCTATTACTCTTTTTATGTTGCCGCCAAGCGACAGACTCATGGGTTTTCTCCTGTCCATCCATTCCTTCAGACTTCGAGAGCTTTCACTTTGACGTTAGACAAGAGGACGATTAGTTTTATATACATATTGTACCTAGAATATAAACTGTAGCAAAAATATGGTGATCTGAAACTTGAGTAGAGAGACATCTGAAGTTGAGGTGTGGCGTGGACTCTCGGCACGTGCATTTATCTTGGCTTTGGTCCTTGAGATACCGTTGCTCTTCCTTTCTTTCGTTCTTAGCGCCTTCACAAATAAACCTGACACATACGGCTGCATGGTGTTCTCGTTGCTCTATGTTGTACTGGCCTCGGTTGCCCTCGGCAAGGCCAGTGGCAGACTGAGGCTGAACGCAGGCGAGCTAATGGCTATCTATGTCGCTATGGGCATGATGGCATCGCACTCGTTCATACCCAAAAACAGCGGGGGTCACAGCAATGCGCTTAGAACCTTTGACTGGACGGTCTTAATGGAGGGCTCTGTCTTCGGGGAGGCTGACTGGCTTTGGAGGCGGGAAGGAGTGGGAGACTGGGATCGCATGACCCCATCATGGCTCTTCCCAACAGGCGACCAGAGATTCGTCCTTGGCGACATAATACTCCACGGATTGAAGCCTGGCCAAACCTTCGACATGGGAGCGCTAACAATACCAATGCTTTACTGGATGGCTATCTTGTTGTTATATGACTTCATAGGGTTGTTCATCGTATTCCTTGTAGGAAAACCATGGGTTGAGGAGGAACGACTGGTCTTCCCAATGGCTGTTCCAATGATGTACCTCTTCAAGAATGCAGACGAAATTGACCCTACCACGAATCAGCCAAGGATAATCAACCTAAAAGACCCAAAAATCAAGGTCTTCTGGGGAGGCATAGTCATCGGACTTATACTCTCACTAGCGCCGTTCATCGTAGAGGTCTATCCGCCCGCGGCTGTCACATTACCGACAGCATGGTGGGGCGAGCAGACACTCAGGTTCCCTGGCGAAGCCTTGGCATCAGCCTTTCCGGGCGCATATTCGACGGGGGTCTTGACCTACGACCAAGCACTGATGTGGCTTCTGGTGCCTAACGACATTCTCTATACATCAATATTCGTATACATCGTCTTCGGCGTTATATGGCAGGGCTATGCCGTCGCTGCGAAGATCATACCCTATGAACCCGGGATCGAGTTCCTTAATCCATGGGACGCTGTTCCAGGACATATGGAACCTTTCCCATACGCCAACATTGGAAGCTATGGAATGGGGTTAGGGATAGCTGTCTGGTTAGTCTGGACGCTTAGACACAGAATCAAACAGGTCTTCTCAACTCTAAGGGGAGATGACATAGTTGAGCATGGACTGTCGTTGAGAAGTATGGCGTGGTTCGGCATAGCAGTAATGGCTGGGTGGCTTGTACTCGAGACAGCTGTAGGTGCACCATTCATAACGAACCTAGGATTCCTAGTAGTACAGATATTGTATGCTCTCTTGATCGCCAGGATATGGGCCGTCTTCTGGTGGCACACTCAAGCCTTTACTGACAACTCCACCGCAATAGAGATACCCTATTACGTTGGATCTAAACTGGGCTACTGGGGTCCGATGGAGAACTTTGGAGATTGGAACAATCCAAACACGTCCTACCCATGGTACATATATCAGAGAACCACTTGGGCTTTAGGAACCTGGACAATAATGTTCACATCGGCGACTGCAGGCGGTAAGGTCAACTTCTACAAGATAGCTCACTACAACAAACTAAACCTAAAGCATCTCTTCGTACTCATGATCTTGTGCTCAGTGGTCTATGTTGTATTGGGTCAAGTGATATCTGTCTGGCTGACCGCACACGGCGGGGGAATTACCAACAGTAACCTTTGGGGCTGGACTCTGTGGGGTCCAAGCGGATCCTACTGGAGTGATTCTTCATGGGGACCAACATCGTTCTCTTTCCAAAACGACCTGATCTATATGACTGGTGGCGCACTGGTCGCAATAGCATTATACCTTATTAGGCTAAGATTCGCATGGTTCTTCATCTCGCCTGAGGCGTTATACGTCAACTTATTCCTACCCAACTACAACTGGATGAACGCGTTGATAGCCTTGATCGTCAAAACTATAGGCATAAGAACCGTGGGCATCAGAAAGTTCGAAGAATACGTGATGCCTGCCGCAGCCGGAGCAGTCATAGGCTTCGGCGCCCTGTGGATTGTGGCTGGACTGATGAACTTCGGTACCATAGCTTGGCCAAAATTAATGGTCCAATACGTGCCGTAAGAAGCGCTATAAACCCCTTCTTTTTTTTTAATTTCATAAGGGAAAACAGTGACCCTTCTTGGTAGTAGAATAGAGCCACATTTCCTTTATATCTTGACAGCAGAATCTACCTACTAGAGAGGTTTAGAATTGGTTCAGAAAGTGCCAAAACTACTAGCACCAATAATGAGGTTTGAAGGCGCTGTCAAGGTCATAGGCGCTGGGGCCGACGAGTTATACTGTGACGTTGAGATGCCATTGAAGCACTTCTCTCTTTACCGAGGAGCAGAACACAGCATACCAACCTACAAGGAGCTAAATGCAACCGTAAAGTACGCTCACGACCATGGAGTTAAAGTATTTATAACAGCCAACATGCCGTTCACAGCCGACATAATTGAGAAAGACTGGAGAGAACACATAGTCAGATGTCTTGAACAAAATGTCGACGCCCTTGTAGTCGGCGACTTAGGGGTTCTCTCAACTATAAGGGACATAGACCCTGGCGTTCCACTGCTCGCAAGCACCTACTTCTGCTCAATGAACCGTGAAGCAGCAAACTTTCTGAAAAAACTTGGTTTCCGCAGAGTTATCTTAGAAAGACATTTGACGATACCTGAGATATCAGGGATCGTCGAGAACAGCGAGCCAGAGGTAGAGGTATTCGTACACGGTGCGGGGTGCTCAAACATAAACGTAAACTGCTACCTCTTCCATTATAGGTATCCACCTTTGACCAAGGCGCTACGAGATGTTGACGGATTCAAGAATCCTTGCACATTGCCCTTTGAGATCTATGATTCGAGAAGTAACGAAAAGTTGGGTGAAGCACCAATACTGGACGCCTTCACATTTTGTTCAATATGTCATCTGCCAGCCTTGGTGAAGGCTGGAGTAGCTGGTCTTAAGATAGTGGGCAGAGGAGACTTCATCGCCTTTCAAGAGAGCACAACCAGAATATACCGTGAACTCCTCGACCTGATCGGGCAAGATCGGGTGGACGAATTCTACAAGAAAGTCTTAGAACTGAAGAAAGACTTCCTGCCAAGACCCCCAATGTTCGCAAATCTTGAGGAAGTTGCCTGCGAACAAAAACGATGTTTCTACGGGCCTCTCTTCCACGCTCCCTATAGAACCCAGCTGTCTTGGTCTGCTTGGCTGAAATATCAATTCAAGGTCCTGGAGCATAGAAAATGAGGGTAACAATCCAAACAGAGAACATGAAAAACCTCAGAGAGTCGGTTCATAGCAACTGTTCAGGAGTACGTTTCGGGTCAGAGTTCTGCGAATGGAAAATCCCAAGCCTAGGAAACCTGAAAGAAGCCTATACAATAGTGAAGGAGGCTGGAAAAAAGTTTAGTTATTTGACGCCCAGGATCTCAGAGACAAACCTAGGAGAGGTTAAGGAGCAGCTAGATTTTCTTAATGGAGAGGGAGATGCCGGATTAGTATTCAATGACTTAGGCGTTCTAAGCCTTTTAGAGCATAATCCCAACCTGACGCCTCAATTAGGAAGACAATTGGTGTTCATCCCCGCCAGATGTCCATGGGAGCAGATAACGAACTTCGAAGTAAGTTTTATGGCAAGAAGACATGTGGCCAAACTATTCTATCAGACGAATCTGAATAATGCCAAAACAATCAACTTCTTCTTGGAACATGGCGTGAGAAATGTTGACCTTGACTGGATCCCGCCTTGTTTTCCATACTTCAAGCCATTAAGGGATGCGGGGCTTAACCTCTCTGTTCACCTGCATCTTACGCCAGTTACTTCGACAAGAAGGTGCCACACCGCTAGATTTCTGGGCATAGACAACCCAGTGAGTTGCCCTAGACCGTGTTTTGAAAGGGGATTTCTATTGAGGAACATGATGTTGGATTTGGACTTCTACCTCCTAGGCAATGTGGTCTTCCGTTATTCGGAGCCTTCACCAAAAGAGATAAGGAATGTCCATAGTCTCTTGGGAGAATTCGAGTTTGTCGTTTCAATGAACCCAATCACGGGGCTGGAGGACCGAAAGACCATAGACATGTTGATAGACAATTTAAGTGCATTCAGATGAGCATCAAGCGCATAATGTCTCCAAAGGTAACATCTAGGATACCTTCTGAGGGCTTTATAGCAATCTGGTAAATTTTACCGTCTATCAGAGAATACCTACCTGAACAAGGAAGTCTTCCCCTCAACTTATTTAGGCCAATCACTTTCATCATAAACTCGTGGGTAACCTCGTTTCCCGAGGTTTTTATGCTGGTTTCCGAGAAGCCTAGGTGGGGAAATATCTTCTTGAGTTGGATTGCCCATTGCCCAACCTCATTCAAGCCTTGAAATCTATAGGGTCCAAACATTAGAACGACGTCCTCAGTTAGGATCGACCTTAGTGTCTCAAGATTGGCCGTCATTAATGCATCGTAGAATGAACGAACCAATCTGTCTGTTGCTCTATCTTCCGTCAAACTGTGATCATCCTCAAAAACAACAAACAACCACATCCCTAATGTGGCCCCCTTATTTAATAAAGTTGCTTTAGCTGCCTGAAGACCCAGAACTGGTTTGGTCCTATCCCGTATGAATGTGTTATGCTTTTGGCGTGACCTTTATGACGCATACTTCCTTTGGCTCAAGTCTTAGTACTACTGATGCGAATTCCTTTTCATACTCGCAAAGTATTTTCCTCTCACTCACTATGTCATGAGCCGTGTAATTGCCTTCCGGAAGTCTTATACTAAACCTAGGTGTCGCAACTTTTCCGCTGTGATTGAAACCGAAGAGAACATGGAAGCCATTGCCTTCGAGGAGCCTAGCTTCAATAGGCTGATCTTCGGGAACGTCTGAAACTTCAATTGGAGAAGAGATGCCGGTCCATTCTACAAATCCTTTCAGAAGCCTACCAATGTTGATATCATGGTTTTCCTCGTACGCCATACCCAGGCAAGTTCCAGCATACACTGCCTTCCCTTTACCATATCTGCTGACGACGATGGCCGGAGAGCCGTCTGAGAACTCCGCTATTGCCTTTCCATTAGGCAATGTATTTAAGGCCTCTTCATAGAACGCTCCAGTAAGCTTATCGCCAGCGGACAGCAGTGGAGTCGCATGGTCGTTCTCTGTGATCCGGATTTCTGGTTTTTCACAGCTTCTGATCCACTTCTCTGTGCAACCGAATACCTTACTTAGTCCAAAACCTGGAATCTCTTCGGCAGACCATCCCGTGTCCTCATTCCAAGCGCATCGTGCGTCAGCGACAACTGTTCCGCCCTTCTCGACAAATTCAGCAATTTTCTTGCACGCTGCCCGTGGCATCATCAACGAAAAAGGCATGAACAACAGCCTATATCTTTCAAGCTTCCCTTCTGTAACATCGTCTAAATGGATGAAATCAACCGGGATGTTTCTCTCTAAAAGAGTCCGATAGACACCGATGAGCGATTCTGTTGGCAACCAAGTTCTTTTTTCAAAACAGATCAGCAACATTATCTGAGACAGTATGTTATAAAGGATCGCTACCTCTGCCTTTAGAGGCTGGCTGTCAAGGAAAAGACCTGCATACTTGTCGATGACCCTTGCCATGGCCCCAGCGCTCTCAGCTCGGTGTGTCGGGGTGCCATCCAAATTTGCCATTCCATAGCCAGTAGATTCAAACCCCCATCTCATTGGATACCAGTGATAGTAGTTAATTCCTCTGGCGCCATGAGCAATCATGCTCCATGTCCAGACGCGTATGTCCTCTCCCGTGACAGGTTCACCTAACTTGAGTCCCGCAACTCCATGTCCGCATTGGTGCTCTCCGATCCAGAAGGGCTTACCTTTCGATGAAGAGGCTGAACGGGTAGCATCTAGTCCTGCACCGATTCGAACATGGTCAATATGTGCGAAACCATGTTTCGGATAGGATGAGGTTCCCCAAACATCAACTTGCTCAGCCATTTTCCAATCGTCTGGAGCCCCTCCCAACGGGCTTTCGATTATAGAGGAAATCGCAGCGTGGCTCGATACTATGTGGTCAGGCGCTCCCTTCTTCAGCGCCTCCACCTTCCACTTCAGTATATTTGCGAGTCTAACGAGACAGAAAATCTGCCAGTCTATGTAGTCCTTGGCGAAGTGTAGTACTACGAATCTTGGCGGTTCAACGAAGTCCCAGTTGTTGAACACTCTTGACCAGGCATTGTTTAAAGCCTCGATCGTACCATACTTCCGCTTTACCCATTCTCTAAACTCGCCTATAGTGTATGGACAGTAACAGAACATTGCAGGTCCTCCTGTTTGGATATGCGGATGATAAACCCACTGAATCGTATGTGGTTCGCTCCATACGTCCCAACCATAAAAAGTAGGTTCATGCCTAACATGCGACGCCACAGTTGTCAAGAACTGTTCAGCATGCTTTCTAACCTCTGGATGATCCGTACATACCCCTGGAGAACACTGCGAGGATATCACATGCCCACTCTCGGTGATGAACCTTGCATCTGGAAAACGGTTGTTAAGCCAATCTGGAGCAAACTCGACATAGGTTTGGAGGATCACCTTCAGGCCATTCTCCTCAGCCAAGCTTAGCAAGAGGTCAACTTCCCCAAAGTCAAACTTTCCAGGCTCTGGTTCAATGTTGGCCCAATTCACCCATCCTCTGACTGTGTTGAACCCAAGCTTCTTAATGTTGGCAATGTCTCGTCTCCATATATTGATAGAGAGTTTGGGTGTCACTCTTCCAGGACCATACCAAACTGATATTGGGAAAAACCTTTTCATACGGAGCCCACGCTTCTATTCGGCGATGATTGCTACAGTGTTCCAGTATCTGACAGAAAAATCTTGTGCACAAAGCTAGCTTACGAGTGTTAACGGATCGAACCGGAAAATACAATAGTTGCATCCATTCTTGCTCGAAAAAGAATAGTTATATTAGCCTACTCTCAGAATCTGCTAAAGGAGAACATTCTTGAACAAGGATAATCCGCGAGGTTGAACGGAGGAAAGGGGTTTGAACGCGGCTGATGAATGGTTAACGAACGCGAAGAAGATTGTTGACTCAATCGGGAAGACCCAGATGGAAAAAATTGAGAAGGCGGCTGAGGCGATTGCCGAATCAATCGTAACCGGGCATGTCTGTTATCTTTTCGGGGTAGGGCACTCTCACATGGCTGTAGAGGAGACGTTTCCCCGCTATGGAGGTATCGTAGGCTTTTATCCAATAATAGAGCTACCTCTCTCCTTCTTTACCCATATCACCGGCGACATGGGTATTGGACAATTCAGTTTTCTGGAAAGAACGGAGGGCTATGGAAGAAAGATTCTCGAAAACTACGCATTGGACCAAAAGGACACAATGATCGTGTATTCTCACTCTGGCATAAATCAAGTCATAATGGATGTTGCATTAGGGGCAAAGGAGAAAGGCGTAACCTTGATTGGTGTCACATCTCTCGCCCACTCGAAGGCTCTCAAGTCCAAACACTCCACTGGAAGAAGGCTGTTTGAGATAGCTGATATTGTTATTGACACGGGTGTGCCATATGGGGATGTCATGATCGAGATCGATGGGCTCGACCAGAAGATAGGACCAGGCTCAACCCTAGGCTTCATCGTCATCGCGAATATGATATCATGCCTAGTCGCTCAGAAAATTCTGAAGAAGGGAGGAAAGCTCATGATAAACCCTGTCCCTGGCGTCACTCCAAACTATGAGAAAATCCTCAAAGAAAACGTGAAAGAGTTCAGGAGGAGAGTCGCAAGACACCTTCCCTGAGTCCAAAACATAGAACGGAAGAACCTGAGATGTCAGAAGTATCCTACGCCACAGCCATAGATATAGGAGCAACGAAAGTCCTTTGCGCCTTAGTAAGCTCAAAAGGCGAAATTATTTTCTCTAGAAGGGAGCCGACACCAACGAGAGACGCCACAAGTCTTGTTTCTCAAGTAGCCAATCTGATCAAAAATATGAAGAGCTTCACCGGTATAGATGATCTTAGGATCAATGGAGTCGGAATTGCTGTTCCAGGAATAGTTGATAGCTCAAACGGAGTTGTTGTGTGGGCACCGAATCTCGTCGGATGGCAGGATTTACCGCTAAGGAAACTGCTTCGAGAAGATTTTGGTATTGAAAAGCCGATATTCGTTGACGACGATAGAGTTGCATCAGTGCTTGGAGAACAATGGCTTGGGGCAGCTCGAGGCTCAAGGCATGCAGTCTACATCATCGTAGGCACAGGCATCGGGGCCGGAATATTAGTGGACGGAAAGCCATACAAAGGAAACGTCGTGGCTGGCGCAATTGGGTGGATGTTGCTCGGAGAGGAATTCATGGATCGAACCTACGACAAGGGATGCCTCGAATCGTTTGCTTCAGGTCCTAACATCACTCTGAGAGCCGTCGAGGCGACGAGGAAAGGAGCTGAAACCATCATGCTAGACATGGTGAGAGGCAAAGCGGATCGAATCACTAGCGAGATCATCTTTGAAGCAGCAAGGAAAGGCGATAAGCTCGCTCTAGATATTGTCAAGAAGACGGCAAGATACTTAGGCATAGCCATCTCAAATATCGTAAGCATTTTAGGTCCCGACATTGTGGTGTTAGGTGGTGGAGTAGGAGAGGCTTCGGATCTTCTTCTCGATGACATAAAGGGGATAGTGAACTCTTATACCCAACCATATGCTGCGAAAACAGTTAAAATAGTGCCCTCAGCTCTCGGTCGCAACGCGCCGGCTCTAGGCGTTGCCAAGCTTGTCTTCAATAACCTTCAGACTATCCCTTAATGTTCCTCATCTAGTGTATAGACCTCTACCAATATTTGCCTAGTTGCATTCCCGAGGACGAAAGTAACTCTGTCTAAAGAGAAGTAGGATGTAAATTATTTCCTTTCAATGTAGCTAAGGAAGTCTTGCCGTATAATTGGTGCTAGTCTTGGAAGCAGGTGTTCATGGTCAACTGTCCAACGGTCAATTATCTCAAGGCTATCCCCACTTAATGGAAAGATGTGAGTTTTCACCTTGATATGCTCGGTCTCCTTTGATAGTGTTGCCCTGACGAGGTAATGGGCTGTTCTCTCCGAGGCGTAACATACAATGATGTCATAAGCGACGATGTCCATCGTTTCTTTTTTCTCAACATCGACAACAAACATGCCATGCGGAGTACTCGTCGTAGGATATCTCTTGGCGATATCCCTTATGAAAGCGTCAAAAGACCCCAGATTCTGCAAGCTTATATGAAGAGGCACATCTAGGACTGCAAAGTTCCCACGAACATTGATGATCCCAGCGTATTTCTTTAGGAGCTCTTTGCTTGGAACCGCCAGAAGAACGGCTTCCTTAGCGGGTAACAAACAGCCGGCGATCGAGACTAGGACCGAGATCATCATGGAAAAAAACATCGGGGTCCCGGTGGCCATATTTTCTTCGATGCCTTCCAGTAAGGTTATATTTCCAAGATGTACGAGACCGAACCCGAGCACATAGCCTAGAACCCCTCCCAAGACGCCTAAGGTCAAGCCCTCAGTCAGGAACATCATGCGTACCCTTAATGGATTCAGGCCCAGAGCTGAAAGCGTCTTTATCTCGCTTCTCCGTTCGAAGACCGAGCCATGCAAAGTCACGAACACTATCATTCCGCATATTACTAGAGGCGCTAACTGCGTCTGCCACGATCCAACCAATGTAAGCGTCTCGAATGACAGATATTTACATGAGACCCTTCCGCTTTTCACCACGTATATCGAGAACGTGTTCACATAGTCTTCTCTCCTCTCATATGTGGCCCACAGAACATCTTCAACGATCTTGTCTATCTCGTTTGCAGACTCTGGCGTCATAACCAAACTGACCTTGTATATGCTAAGTTCTGAGAGGTTGAAGTCGTGGATTGAGCCGATCAAGAACGACGCGGCCATGAAGCCAGTTTGAGGATAGGGAGGGTAAACAGTAGGTGGAACAATAACGGTCCTTGTGGCTGGATCATACACTCGGTACAGAAGCCTTTCTCCGTTAATTTCTGAAAGACGCTCTCCAACATCTGATTCTTCAAAAATCCCTTTTATAGTGAAGGCCTTGCCATCTATCAAAATCTCACTCCCAACCTTGAGCTCATAAACTTCTGCTATACTTTCGCCAACCAAGACCTCTTTATGGCCACCGATAGATAGCCTCTGGGGACCTAGAACCTCTTCAACATTGGTGAACCTTTCTAGGAAAGATTCGTTAACCGCGGCAAGGTAGAACTGGTTATACCGTTGAAACTTAGTGGTGCTGTTTGAAATGCTTACAAGCTTCACACCATATATGCTTGAAGCATTTACCCACCCATGCTGAGCTAGCCAGTTTATCTCGAAAGGCTGAAATGAGAGAGATGTAGCTGAAGTGACACCGAAGCTGTACTTATAGACAACAAGACCATATGGGACAAGGGGTTCCAAAGGAAGCGCAGCAACCATCGGGCGTACAGGATATCCAGTGGAAAGAAGGCACATCGCCGACGCAGAAACGATTAAGATCACTGTCAATGTCAAGATCGTTCTCATTCTCCGTCTCCGAAGATTCTTCAGGGCCACGCCAAAAGACTGTCTGAATAGGTCTCTTACTGTCTTGCTCAAGGCGAGAAACAAGGTTATTATAATCGCTGGGAAACCTATCTGCATGAATGCGCTTAGAAATTCGGCGTCAAGCTTGCGGAACGATGCAACCGGATCAGATAGGAATAGCTTGAGATATGGCTGTGTCACTGCAAAGATGACAAATACAGTGAAAAAAAGGAGATTGAACAAAACTAGCGCCTTTACTCTCTCCTCAATCACCAAACATGAGAGGCTGAACGAAAAGAAAAGAAGAGTCAGAATAATCCATCCGCTTTGCGGTAGGGCGTAGGTTGGGATTCTCTGGACGCTGTTGATCAAGGAGCTATACAAGTCAAGTGCTTTCCTAGAGAATACTACACCTTCAGAAATTCTATCATCCTCATATGCCGTGATGGCTTGCTCATAAGTGAATACCATCCTGTTAAGTTCAGTATAGTAGTTTGAAACGTAGAACCCACGTGCCTTCAAATCTTCCAAAAGCGGAGTGAGTTCGTCTCGAGAGTCGTTACATATCGTCTGCAATGCTAGAGGCGTGAGGTTTATTTTGTCGCCTTCATCTGGGGTGAAAGAGAAGCTGAATGTCCAGCTCCTTAGGATTTCATCGAAACCTCCCCAATAACGTAGCCCTGAAACTCTTGCTACGAGGGCCATTCCCTCCAGTTGCCTGTCCAATGGTGCAACGACTAATGTGGTGTTGTCTATGGGTGCGAAGTTTCCGCTTAGGTAGCAATTCGCGGGGTAGTAAAGATTTCTTTGATCAAAGTAAGCTCTCCATGGAAGGGATGGAACAGCTCTAAAATACCATGGGTCATCTCCATGAAATGGGTTGACGAGCATTAAGTTCACAAGTCTGCCCCGTCTTAGGTATAGGACGAGCCCGACTGTTGACCCCTCCTTAATGGTTGAAAGTGGTACTGGAAGCGGGAATAGGTATCTTGATACGTTGTTCAAGAATTGGTCTGGTTGAAGCCCCATCCACCTTGGTCCTTCCCAGTCTCCACCATCACCCCATAGGTTGTACTCTTCATCGCCCGCAACCTTCTCAACTGTCCACAGCGCAGGCGGTTGAGAATAAAAGGACGCGACAATAAGCCGCAATGGCTCTTGAGGAACCTCAGCTATGTCTAGCGTCGTAACGATCATTCCATCGCCATTAGTTACGCCCTGGGAGGGTAGAAGTTCGCTTTCCGATACAAAGTAGATGTCTTCTCGAGTCGTAAAGTATAATGAGACCGTCATATTTGCGATTGGCATACCTGTTTCGACATCATATGTTTGAACACGGATAGTTAATGCAACATCTTCAGCTGCGCAGACGGCCTGGGTTCCCTGGATGAGGCAGAGCACTGTGATAATTAAGAGGAATGCCAACTGTGCTTTCAACATTCGCATTGTAATCACTATAACCAAATAATCCTCATATTTCTATCTTTGCCTAGACGTACGAGAAAGCATAGCCATAACCATAGCCGGATTGAACGAGAAGAAGAGATTGTTCTATTTCGTAGGAGAAAGACTGGTGGAAGAGTCGACGGAAACGTTTAAGCAGCTCATGTCTACAGACTAGACGCATGCCTTTGTGAAAACTAAGAATGAACCTCTTGGACATTACATTTTTGCCTACCGCAACTATTAAATTTCAAGAGCCCGCAGAAGTATATTCTAACGTACTAGTATGGAGAGAGTAGACATGAGTAAAGCCTTAAGGATTGGTGTTGTAGGTGTTGGCACCATAGGTAAGGAGCACCTACGTGCACTTGGCTCGGTTAGGAATGCTGAGTTAGTAGGAATATCCGACGTTAGTAAAGAAGCCTTGAAAGAAGTTTCTAAAGAGTTCAAAGTAAAGAACTGTTATGAGGATTATCACGAGCTTCTTGCTTTAGATAAGTTGGACGCGGTAAGCGTGTGCACGCCGCCTTTTAACCATGCCGTTATAACGTGCGACGCCGCAGCCGCAGGCAAACATGTTCTATGCGAAAAGCCGATGGCTATGAGTGCGAAAGAAGCTGGGAAGATGGTCCAAGCCTGTAAGAAGGCAAATGTAAAACTAGGGATCTGCAGCGCTCGCAGTCGGTTTGATCCAGAAGTTGAAACTTCTAGGAGATACATCGCTGATGGCAAGCTAGGCAAGGTCTATTACGCTAGGGTCAGCAGTTACAGGCGAAGGGGACGACCAGGGATAGACATTCTCGTTCAATCGAAATGGTTTATAAACTCTGCCAAAGCTGGAGGCGGGGCCCTCATCGACATAGGATGCTATGACATAGACGTGATCCTTTACCTTCTAGGAAGCCCTCAACCTGAAGCCGTAAGCGCGATGACGTTCAGAGGGATAGAAGACCTGCCAAAACTGGATGTAACCTTCGATGTGGAGGAACATTCATCCTCTCTCGTAAGGTTCAAAGACGGACCAATAGCCCTATTTGAGACAGCATGGGCAGCGAACTACGACGACACACATGAGGCGATCATCCTTGGAACGAAAAGTGGGCTTAGGATGCATCCATTCACCTACTACACTAAGATGGAAGAACAGCAGGTCGCAATTAAAATGGAACTCCCAGAGTTGTGGGGGGTGAACATGAGGCTGCTGCTGACCGACTTTGCCACTGCTTGCCTAGAGGACAAGACGCCGAAAACCCCTGGAGAAGACGGACTGAAAGTCATGCAGGTTATAAATGCTACGTACGAATCGGCCAAACTTGGTAGAGAAGTAAAAATATCGGAGCTGTAGGCAACTTGGTCAGAGGTACCTTTTCAACAATGCGATCGTCTTCCTGACGCCTTCGCGCTGGTCTCCCTGCCCTTCAAATTCAACCGAGTAGTATCCGTGAAAGCCTTCTTGCCTGAGGATGTTCACGCATCGTTTCACATCAATCTTTGTGTCTTCTCCCTTTTCGTTGAACTCGAAGGTTTTTGCGTGCACGACAGCCGCATATTTTGCTAGCTTTGCCAATCCTTCGTATCGTGTCTCAGGTGGGAAGTTACCAAAGTCTGGGCATGTTCCAAGGTATTCGCTTCCTACCTCCTCAATAATCCTGATTATGTCCTCTGCCTTTTCCGAGATCCCTCCATGGTTCTCTATAAGGAGCCTTACGCCCGTTTCTTTAGCCATCTCGGCAAGCTCCCTGTATCCATCTATCGCTATCTGAAGGGCTTCCTCACCTTCACCTTTGCCCGTATTCACCCTGACGGAAGGAGAACCGAGGTATTTAGCTATCTCGAACCATTTTCTTAATATATTGAAACCAGCTTTCCGCCGCTCTATATCTGGTTCAGCTGCATAGCCTAAGTCAACTGGAATGTTCACAAGCCTGAGCCTTGAGCGATCTAGGGCATCCTTAACTTTATCAATATAGTTCTGGTCTGTCGAGAGGAAATGCATCTGGCAAAGCTCTACAGCATCGACCCCAAACTCCTTAATACATAGTTTGGGGAAATCTATTAACCTGATCTTGCCTGGAACATCCTTATTCCAGAAAAACGGTAGTTCTCGATGCAAGCTCCATGTGCTTACAGATATCTTAACCATGGTGCTCCACTCAATCTTTACTTTTTGCATAAATTGCAAGTAATGTCCATGAGGTATCCCAAGGAACCATAAAAGACTTGTCCTTGCCATCTCATAGGTTGTTGTTCCGCTCAGCAGAACTTGATCCTAAGATTTCTACTTTACAGCAACTCTTTAACGTTATCTTTGATTTTCGTTATACTACTTACAACGAGGTCCATTGCTTCCCTGTCACCCAATAGAATGGGGTGAGGCAAAGTTATTTCCTTGGCAGTGAACTCTTCAGCGCCGGTGAGATAGAGCTTCTCGTAATTTGGTATTCTGACTCTCTTAGGCATTATGCCCCTTAGATTTTCATTCTTGAAGGCTGGTTGCCTGTATAAAGGTATTCCGTAACCAGCGTCAGCTGGGACCCCTTCGGCCCATAGGGCTTGGAGGAATTTCTCTTTTGGAAGCCCACTGAACTCGTTCTTGTCGTATCTCATGACAAAATAGTAATATCCTCGTTTGGTTATTCTTGAGTCTTTTCTAAGCGGCTCAACGCCTCCTATCCGTCTAAGCTTATCAGCGAGATACTGCCCATTAGAATGCTTCAGCTCAACCTCCTGTGGTAGACTCTCCAGTTTGGATAAGAGCAATGCAGCTTGGAACTCTGTCATACGGTAGTTTGAACTTAGAATGTAATGCTCATATCCGGGTCTCCCCACAACTCTACCTATGTTGTGTATCAATCTTGCCCTCTCTGCCAACTTCTCATCATTTGTGAGGACTATGCCACCCTCTCCCGCGGCGAGAGATTTGCTCTCTTGAAAGGAGAAACCGCCCATGTCTCCTATGGCGCCCACCTTAATCCCTTTCCATTCTGTACCATGCGCGTGCGCACAATCCTCTATAAGGAAGAGACCATGTCTTCTAATGATGGGCAAGATTTCATCGAAGTTCGCTGGGTACCCGCCATAGTGGACAACTATGGCTGCCCTTGTCCGTCTCGTTATCGACTCTTCTAGAGCCTCAGGACTCATCGTCGCCGTCTCGGGGTCTATGTCAACCAATATTGGGATCGCTCCGACCTCAACAACCGCCGAAGCAGTTGCTATGAACGTGACCGCTGGGACAAGAACCTCATCGTCAAAGCCGACGCCAAGAGTTTTCAAGGGAAGCTCTAAGGCAACTGTACCGTTGGCGACTGCTATCCCGTATTTTGCATCATGATATTCCGAGAATGCTTTTTCAAATTGCTCAGCCTTCGAACCTGGATATATGCGGCACCAGTTTCTGCTCTCCAAGACTTCTATGAGAGCTTTCCTGTCATCTTCAGAAACCTTTGGCCACGCCGGGATCTTCTCTCTCAAGCCGGCAGCTTCACACGGTCCACCATTTAAAGCCAACCTGGGCATGGCAATTCCTCACATCTCAGGTCTCACATTAATCTGTTCCAATAATATTTATGTTAAAGGTTTTCAGCTTTAAAAATGGTGACCTTTCCCGCAAATCTCCATTCTTCCAGTATTCAATTATTTCTTGCATATTATCATAAAATGCTGACTAATGTCAACTACGCTTGGATGCGTGCAAGTTTTAAAGTGGAGTTCTTTCCAGTTCTTCCAAGCCTTAGGATATCTCTTGAAAAGTCTATTTGTTTCATTTTGATGGCGGGTGGCAAGTCCTTCAAGACCAACCATTTCCAGAATCTTCACATTCCTTTTTTTAAATGCTTTCTCTAACTCTTCACGAGAGTAGAAATGGCATGGTGCAAAACTGCGACCTTTTGTGTAAATGCCATAATCACCGAAGTAGTCTCCAGTGTTGTAGATTTTATGATAAAGCCCATTAATCTCTAGATCTTTTGGCCAGTAGATGAAGGCACAGATCAAAGTGGCAAATTTTCCAATCACAGATATGAAGATTGGAGCGTTCTTTTTTGCAACTCTGATTAACTCGTCAATTGCTTTTTCTCTTTGCTTTACATCCAAGATGTGCGCCAACGCTCCACCTAAACAAAGCACAATATCGAATGTATTATCGTCAAATATAGAGAGATTGTCAATAGAACCTTGTAATATCCGTTTTACTCTATCTCCAACTCTTGCCTTCTTGATCTGTTTCTTTGCTATCTCCAATAATTCAGGAGTCAGATCAAGCAAGACAACATCATAACCCAACTTTGCCAGTTCAATCGTGTATCTACCAGGTCCTCCACCCGCATCCAATACCAACCCCGCAATTGGCGAATGCTTCTTAATGAAGTGCCTAGATGTATCAAACTCTAGCATATGATAAGGATCTCTTCCAAGCCTTCTCCATTCCTTTACACCGATCGCAGAATAGTACTCTCTCACCAGATCTTGGGCCATAAGAAACACCTTATTCTGATGATTCACTAGCTCCTTTTTAAGTTGTGGGTACTCAAGCCCAACAGCATGGTAGGTTTTTATTGGACCCCTAAGGAGGGAGATTTAGTGTTTAGATCAGTAAGTACACGAGTTTTTTATTGGAAAGATTTTTTGGAACGATGTGTTTCCCGGAGAGTATGCGTGAAGCAGTCTCCATTCTTAGATCATGAGAGGCTGTGGAAGGTCTTTCTTAGACATATCCAGCTGTTTGCCGCACCTTTTCACTCAGTTCCTTGTGTCTTTTAACGGCGGCTTTGACTAATAACTTTCTGAGTTGTCCTCTCTTCACCCTTGAGACTCTGATTCTTTTTAGCTGCTTAGCGAATGTTCCGTCGCCAAGTGATAGTTCTGCCCATTTCTCAAAGTCCCTGTTGCCGTTATGGAACTCCAAGGATTCCATACTGACTGTTTGGAGAGCTTTCGCAAACCCCTTAAGGGTCCATGATACAACTCCTGTGTAATACTTTTCGCCTTTCCCTGTATAGAACAGAAATGGATCGTTCGCAGCCACCGCTGCATGTCTAACCCTGTTCTCGAAGTCCAATATTGCCGATTGAGCGGTTACAAAGGCGTCCGAGGGCGAACGGAACGGACTGAAATACGTATGAACGACACCTGGTCCGCCACTGGAGGTGAACATGTAATACAGATGGTCGCTTGTTTGGTGATACCTCCATATTCTTAAGAACTCCTTGTCTTCGGTCTCCTTGACGAGTGGTTCAAGTCTTCTCAAAGATGTGTAGTAAGCCCACTGCATCGTGTTTCCAAGCCATCCACTTGCATCTCTCTCTATATCGGCCCATGAAACTGTCCCGCCGAGTTCGGGAACGTCGATCTCGCCAAGCGAAGCATACTTCTCTACAACCTCGGAAGGGGTTGCCATATGCAGCTGAGGCCATTTCAAGATCTCTGAAGGCAGATGCCTCAGAAAATCGTGTATACCTGATTCAGGCCAATGATGCTCCCCGAATGTCTCGTAATCTGGGAAGATATTGATACAATCGCCCGATATTGCAGCGAGCCAACCCGCATATTTTGGGGCGGTAAGCGGCCATTCACTCCACCATCTCGCGGAGAACCTAAACCCTATGTCGTCCGTCAACTTGTAATTGCGTAGCAAGATCTTGATGTCTCTACATCCTTTCGGTCTGTAAAGGCAGTTTGGCGATTTGCCATGTAGAATCCTTTCCACTCCTTCGGTATAGATTCCCATATAACCCATCTCCTCCACGGTTTTTGCTATGGCGTTGTTGTAAAGCAGCTCAGTGTTCTCGAAGATCGTAGGCCTGTAGCCTAGTAGGTCAAATATTGCTTGCTGGTGCATCTTCACCTCTTCAATGAACTCACTTCTGTCAGGATACAGGCTTGCGAGAGAATGATAGTAAGTCTGACCCAAGAATTCCACGCAGCCAGTCTCTGCCAATTGTTTAAACGATTCCAGCAGATCCTTGTTGAACATTTCACACTGCTCAAGAAAGGTTCCGGAAATGCTGAAGGAGACTTTAACCCGCTTGCTCTCTTTCTTGTATCTGTCAATCAGGTCGAGTAGTATCTGGTTAGATGGAAAATAACACTTTTTGCATGCTCTCTGAAAGACCTCCTCGTTGAGTGTGTGGTCGAAATAATAGTCGAAGAGATCCTCTTTCTTCACGCGTCTGAAAAGCTTATTGTCCCAAAAGAGATTCTGCCTTAACCTGTGAGGCTGGTGGACCTCAAACACAAGCACGATGTCTGTCAAACTAGTCAGCCCCAGTAATCTCTTTGACGGCTTTGGTATTTATCTCTAGTCCACAGCTACAGTCCGATAAGGGTCAATTCCAGAGCGTCCATTAGACTCTACCACGCCAATATTGACTTACCCATGTTCCTGCAACTTTATCCGAGGCAACCGGAATGGGCATTCTCAGCCTTACTCAGCCAATAAATTCCAGTTTCATAAAATCTAAATACGGTTCTTGCCAGACTGCTATATAAGAGGCCCTAATGTATCACGTCTACAGAAAGTCTGCCTCCAGGTGTGGATGGATACAGATGGCAATCAGGTTAAGAGTAGACTCTTATGAGGCGGGGGTCGGCGCCGTCGGAGGATTAGCTACTTTCCATAATAACATTTATCCTAGGCTTGTTAATAGAGGCTTTGACGTCAAGACCTTCTCGATGCATTTCAGGCCCGAGCTTCCGACTAGAGAGAACTATAAGGGCGTAATAATAAGGAGACAGTCCTCAGATGTTGACCTCGATGTGGCTTACGCTTGGACATATGACATTCTACATCAGTACGGGATCGATGTTGCCTACTTGTCTCCATCAGAGCTTTATGTGGTTCCAAGGTATTTCACAAACTTCGGGGTCGTGCCCTCGCCCTATAGAATGTCACAGGCAGACTTGTTCTCGCCTCATGACTGGATGTCTCTTGTGAGAAGCGCTCTTAACGCATGGCTGCATCCCGATTTGGTTCAGGCAATTTTCATCCACTCAACGGAGCCCGGAAGAATTGGGGGAATACGGCATCGAAACATTGACGGAACCTCTGAAAAATTGGACTTGACGGATTTTGAGTTGATGGTAAAAGGGGAATATGAAGGCTCATTCTATCAGGGGCTTAGGCTTGTCAGAGACCTTGAGTTTCCTCTCACCTTCAAGATTTTAAGTAGACAACCCAGCTCAGCCCTTTTCACTGTGAGCCGAATCCACAGGAAAGAGTATCTTCTCGGTCTGAGGGCTCATGGGATGAGGTTCGGTCAGGTCGAGGATAAGGTTTTCGCCATATATCACGGGGTCGACACTAAGGAATACAGGCCCATGCCGGATGTGGAGAAGCAAGGTTTCACGATAGGATTCATTGGCAGGAGCACGCCTGTGAAGGGGATCGACATCCTACCTGAACTCGCCTCAATATTAGTCAAGGACATTCCCGAGGTCAAGTTCCACATAGTCACAAAAACTGAAACTCAGAACCCCTACTATCTGGACCTTTTGGCTAGGATTCACGACATGAACCTTAGCGACGTTGTATTTGTAGACAACACCTTCTACAACGGTGAGCAGAAGATTAAGGTCATCAACTCTTGGAGGCTCGCACTTGTGCCATCAAGATATGAGCCTCAAGGACAGGTCGACCTAGAAGCTATGTCTTGCGGTGTGGTCCCAGCGGTCGGAATGGGCGGTTTACGCGAGAAGGTCTCAGATGGCTTCAATGGCATATGGATCAATCCCTATGATATTCGGGAGACCGCTGAGAAGATAGTCCAGTTCTACAAAGGGGAATATAAAGGCAGAAAGGCTGATGAGATCATTCGCAACTGCAGAGAATCAGCCGAAAAGACTTGGGATTGGGAGAAGAGAGCAGACGCCCATAAAGAGCTTTACACATATTTGGTCGACGGTCGCGTCGATGACATTATGAAAGACTTGAGTGAACTTCTGCTGCCAAAAGTAGCTGAAATATGACAATTGACTGATCTTGACGAGTGAGATGATCAGCATAAAACTTTATCGATTGCCACATACGGCTAGATGCTTAAAAAGGGAAACCTGACTTGACGGTTGCTTTGATTGTTTGTGTTCCATGTGTATGGGAAATATCTATTTCAATGGGGTAGTCTTCTCCCTCAAGATGCTTACTGAAACTGAAGAATCCTTCTAGTTCGATAGAACTATGGGCAAGAAGGTCTTTCCTCGGGAGACTTTTGGGACTCGGATATGCCTTAATTTGTGCCTCGGTTTGAAGCACCCAGTCTTGTCCTTCGACATCCTTCCCGTCAAACTTTGCTAGTCTTACTTGTGTTATTGAAGTGTCACGGTCTCCCCTATTATCAACATTTAGTTTGAAGAAAACTTGTGAACCGTTCTCTGGTAGATTTGCCCAATTGCATTCTAACATTTCTATTTTTAGTACTGGTTTCTCTATCAAATGACGGTGAATTATCTCCAAAAAACTTCCGATAAAACCAACAATAGATTCAAACAAGACTTTGGCATCTCCTTTGAGATAACGAATAATACTGAACTCTACTAACCTTTTAGCCATTCAATATTGGTGTTGGAAATTTCAATACTTATTATACAACCACCACCTGTTTTATGCAGTTCAAGTATCAGGTTTGTAGCCTTGTCTACATACACATTTAGTATTAGTCCCCCTCCTGTATAGCTATAATGAATTTTACCGTTTTCCTCTTTCACAGATGAAGTTCCAGTTGAAAAGCTTGGAAGTATAGATTCGTCAAAACGGTAAGTATGTGTTCCAGATTTTAGTATTTCGAACTCAAGTGGAAGGTCAAGTGGAACTCCCTCATAGGTTATGCGGATGATGTAAGTTTCCTCAGTAGCTTCAATTACCTCTAATTTGATTGTTCCAGAAAATATTGCTCCATATATTCCTTCAACTTTGTATTCCAGATAAGCACCTACAAATAGTTTATGTTCTTTGGGTTGAAGAGCATACAATCCAATTATGGCTGCAATGATACAAACGACTATGATCATAACGATTACAAGGTTTTTCTGGTTCACATAAGTGCCCCCTTGTTTAATTTATTCTGATGTAGTATTATATCTTTTTTTATTTTCTCTGCATAACTATATAGGTTTCTTAGTACTTTCTCCTTTCTTTCTTTAATCAGCTCAAGCTTGCTCTATGTTTCTTTCTTTGGTCACCAAGCTCCTTCCCTTGAGGGAAGGATGTCTTACAAACTCAGAGAACGTCTTCGGTCTTACTATGCAGGATAGGTGCATCAGCCAATTCTTTACCCGTCATAGAGATTGGCGTCGCCTGATTTCTGTCTAGACCCGTCTTATTTCAGAAAATCAGGACTCAAATAACAATGCAGAGCGGTTTAGCGGAGCATCGCTAAAGGTTGATGCAACATCCAGACCAGCACTATTAAATTTGTGTGTGCATAAAACTTTATCTGTCGTCTTTACATGATTCTATGTTAACGATTCTGTCGCACATAACAGGCTAGATCGATATGAAAGTCTGCATGATAACATGGGAGTTCCCCCCTAGGATCGTCGGAGGCATCGCACGCCACTGTCTCGGTCTAGCAAAAGCCCTCGTGAAACAGAACCATGAAGTCCACGTTGTGACTTTGGATTTTCCCGGCGTCCCCATGTTTGAGGAAGTAGAGGGCGTGAAGGTGCACCGGGTGAAGATCGAGCTGGGACACCCAAACTTCATAACGTGGACTCTGATATTCAACCATTTCCTAGAGAAGAAGATTGCGACGCTAAACCAAGATGTTGGCTTTGACCTCATCCACATTCATGACTGGCTTACCGCTCCTTCGGGCATATCTTCCAAGCATCATTTAAACAGACCTCTTGTTACTACGGTTCACAGCACCGAAATCGGGCGCGCTCGAGGACTTCACAGCCCAGACTCCTACCTGATCGACGGCTTAGAATGGTGGATGACCTACGAGGCGGACAAAATAATAACATGCAGCAATTCAATGAGAGGAGAACTCGAGGGCCATTTCCGCCTGCCACCCGATAAGATCGCTGTGATACAGAACGCAATCGACGCCTCTGAGTACAGCAGACCTGTCGACAAGGAGGTCGTTAAGAGACGTTATGGGATCGGACCTTACGAAAAGATGGTTCTCTTCGTCGGCAGACTTGTCCCACAGAAGGGCGTCGAATACCTGATCAAGGCTGTTCCCCGGATCATCCACCACCATGGCAAGGCAAAGTTCATCATAACAGGGGATGGGTGGTCCAGAAGCCATCTGGAAAACTTAGCGGCATCAACAGGATACGGCGATAGAATACGATTCCTGGGTTTCGTTTCTGATTCAGAACTAGTAGAACTGACAATGAGTGCAGACGTGTTAGCAATCCCCTCAATCTATGAACCGTTTGGAATAGTTGCCCTAGAAGGGATGGCCGCCGGTGTACCTATCGTCGCAGCGAACATAGGCGGCTTGGCAGACATAGTTGAACACGATCGAACTGGAGTGCTTACCTATCCCGAGAACCCCGAATCGATAGCGTGGGGAGTGAACAAGGTCCTGTCAGACCCAGGATATATGAGCTGGCTTATCCATAACGCTAAAAAGAAGGTACATGACGTATATAGCTGGGAGGCCGTGGCCAGGAAAACAAGCGAAGTATACGAAGAGGCTAGTAGAAGGTGACACAGTGTGGGTTTAAGAGGCTATTCGATGCCAGACGAAATCTACTTCCTTTGTCTATTGCACAATGTAGGCGCAACAAGTTCTGAGAGGTCGCTGACTGTAGACGAGATTTCCAGATGGACTCTCATGGAGTATGAGAAGATAAGGGAGAACCTTGAGAAGCTGATCAAGAACGATTATATCCACGTCGACTTCAGCAGAGGCGCCGAAAGATACCATGTATCGGTCAATGGGATAAGAAAAGTACTGAGTATGTACAGCTAGATAGAACGTTTTAGACGCTCTAATTGATTTTTTCTTTGTCTAATTTCGCAATTAATGCGCAATTATGGAGAGAAGCAGACGGCGGACGGCCGATAGTCCATGATCTCCACAAATATAAGAGCTGGAATAGGAATAAATATATAGACCCCCTATGTTTTTTCGATAGCATCCTCAAAAAAGAAAAGGGGAGAAAAAAGTTTGAAAAAAATGAACGAACCAAAAGGAAAGATTCTGGACCTATTATGGAAGACCGAGGCCTCTGTCAATCTAAAGGAAGTTGCACAGAAGACAGGGCTTAAGACCCGTGCTGCAAACATGCACCTATTGAGACTTACGAAATCTGGGCACATCTTGAAGTCGAAGGATGGTCTCTACACCATAACTGATGTTGGTAAAGAAGCGATTGGATTTCCTAAGATCGATCAGAAAACAGCTAGAAGAATCTTGAGCAAGACCTCGCCGGAAAAGGCTTTCCATTTCTACTCCGGGATTGACCATCCCATAGGAATCTCCTCAGACAATCTCGTCGATCTATGCGAAAAAGTCAAGACACTAAATATTAAACCGGTCGAGTTCCACACAGCCAGAGGAGACTTTGAATTATGGGTCTCCTCTCTGGGAGATGTCGAGCTGGCAAAGAAACTTAGACTAATCCGCGAGACCGGTTTATCGGGTGACCTACTCAGGGAGAGACTCCATAAGGCCCTTAGAACCAGATGCGACGAACTGCTGAAAAAATGACCTTGGGCCAATTCGTTTCCTAAGAATCTACAGGTCGACACAAGATCTAGGTGTCCAGTTCTCTTAGCGAGAAGAAGGTCTCCTTGGCTATCACAATCTTGGATATTCTTGGATAGATCAATATCTCAAGAATTCACTGAGGGCTTATGTCGAAGACGTACTTTTAAAGAGACCTCCATATGAGAAAGCATTGAAACAGGCCTCGCAGGCTTTGTAGAAAAGAGATCAATATTTACGAAACTGCGACATATTAAAGATTACAAAAGAAGGTAGTAGCTGGGCGGAAGGGCACTCAGAATGCTAGAAGTGGACGGAGGCCAGAAGAGCGGAAGTGGGACCATATTACGTCTCTCACTTGCGCTGGCCGGGATACTTGGTGAACCATTGCACATCTATAACATTCGGAGAAAACGTAGCGAGCCAGGTCTGAGACCTCAACACTTGGAAGCCGCCCTTACGGCTGCAAAACTCTGCAATGCAGAGATGAGAGGAGCATCTCTCGGCTCACAGGAGTTGTGGTTTGAACCGGGCGAGATTAAAGGGGGAGAGGTACACGCCGAGATAGGAACAGCCGGAAGCATACCCATGCTGATAATGACCGTTCTGCCACTGTGCCTATATGCCAAACAGCCTGTCCAACTTCACATTCTGAAAGGTGGAACGGATGTTAGAAATTCACCGACAATAAATTACCTTAAGTACGTGTTACTACGAGTTCTGGAACGCTTAGGTTCGAAGACATCGATAGAAGTCAAGAGGTACGGCTATTACCCGAAGGGTATGGGTGAGGTCACCCTTGAGGCCCAGCCTTCAAAGGAGCTCACTTCAATCAAGCTAGAAGAGTTTGGCAAACTCAAAGAGATTGACGGAATCTCTGTCTGCACCTTCCTTGCAGACCGTAAGGTTGCTGAACGCCAAGCTAGAGAGGCTGAGAGGCTTCTAGCATCTGAAGGTTACCGTCCCGAGATCCGGGTAATCAATGATTTCTCCAACCCGCTGCAGAAAGGGAGCTCCATCGTTCTTTGGGCTGAGACAGATTCCGGCGTGTTGCTTGGCGGCGATGCGATAGGTGAGATCCGTAAACCCAGCGAAGCCGTAGCCAGAGAAGTCTCTAAAAACCTGTTAGACGAGGTTCAAGCCGAAGCGACTGCGGACGTACACCTTGCAGATATGCTTGTACCTTATGTCGCTCTGGCAAAGGGAGAATCCGCGTACTTGACACGTACCATAACGGATCATCTCGAATCGAACATATGGCTTGCGACCGAGATCTTAGGTGTTGACATCCAGATTGAGAGAAGGGGCAAACTCTATCATGTCGTAAAGAAGTAGAGCCACATCGGAAGGTGCATATCAGTGGTAAACGTTCGAATCCGCGGAATATACTCAACGGCGCTTACTAGCCTACTACTCCGCAATGATTTCAAAGTGGTTCAGCCATCAGCAACCATAGGCGAAAGGTTTAGCCTTCCTGAAGAAGCAGAGAAGGATTTACTACCAGACCTTGACATTTACGACAGGCTTGACAGGCAGGGAGTGAACGCTGTCGGCGACGAAGATTCGGTGAAGGCATTTACGGAGTTGTTGAAATCGACGCTTGATGACGCTGTTTTCAGACGATGGTATCTGCTTTACTCGGAAAGCAACGCCCCAGACAGCCGAACATACTTAGGAACTGTAGTGCAGGAGACTTTTATGGAAAAGGGATCTATGAGTTTGGGAGGGAAAACGCATCTTAACATTGAGTTCCCGGGTTCCTCGAAGAGGACATTGGATGGCTTTCGAGCACTTGTGACTCCTACGCTGGATAACCATCACTATTACAAAGCTTGCATTGGCAGAATATCTTCTCTGCTTGAGATGGCTGAGAAGATGCTTGAAAAAGACTGCCCAAGAATAGAAGTTGAAACCCTCCTCAGAGAATCCGTAGAACGTGAACTCCCGCGTGAAGGCTCAAGGATCAGCATGGAACACGTTAAGATCAGCGGAAAGGTCTTCCACCTCGGGCCAGCTGAGATAGTAGAGTTTGACGAGAGAAACGGTAGGATTAGGCTCTCACGAACCTTCACTAAGACAGGCATTTACGACGCACTCAGGATTCAGAAGAATCCAGGTGATTACGCGGTGACAGAGATGATGCTTGGAGAATGGAGCTTCAAAACGAGATACTTCTCTAGAGATGGAAGGTACAAGGGAACCTATGTCAACATTAACACGCCGACAGAGATTTATCCCGGAAAGATCCGGTACGTTGACCTAGAAGTCGATGTTTGCCTCTGGCCAGATGGGAAAATCCTGAAAGTAGACCAGGAGAAGCTCGAAGAAAGGGTTGCCCAAGGCTATATTTCTGGGAAATTAGCCCAGATCGTGGGCGAAAAGATGGAAAAGATTCTTGGCTCTCTGAGTCCAGATGTTGAAAGGCATGATTTCTGAACAAATTGCCCCCCGGGGTAAAAGATATAACTGAGCTTTTTCTCTTACTATTAATGGTGACTGTAATGAGTATGGTCAAGTTGAAGGCTTCAATGATTGGGACATTAGCCGCTATTATCGGGCTTTCAACACTGTTCTTTACGATTCTGCTATCTCTATTTGGAACACTAGACTTCTTTACGCTCGGGCTTTTCGTCGTCTTCCTCAATGTTCTACAATGGCTTATTGCCCCCTATCTTGTAGACGCTATGTACCGCGTTAAGAAGGTGTCAAGATCAGAGGAGCCTGAACTCTATGACATGGTGGAGAGGCTAAGTCGAGAAAGCGGCATACAAACGCCTCAACTTATGATCGCAAAAATCCCGATACCGAACGCTTTCGCCTACGGGTCACCACTCACGGGCAACCGGGTCGCCGTAACGACAGGTCTTCTAAACACTCTAGAAGGCGAAGAGGTTGAAGCTGTGATTGGTCATGAGTTGGGGCATCTGAGACATCGCGACGTTCAGGTCATGATGTTCGTCTCGATTCTGCCCGCTCTATTCTACTATATAGGCTACTCGCTGGTCTGGTCATCAGCCTATGCTAGAAGGGGCGAACGGGAGAGCCAAGGGTCTCTGGCATTGATTGGCTTCTTAAGCATACTGCTCTACTGGGTCTTGACCTTGTTCACGCTTTACCTTAGCCGTTTGAGAGAGTACTTTGCGGATAGACACAGCGTATCAGTCGTGAACGATGGACGACGCAAACTCTCAGAGGGTCTTGTCAAAATAGCCGAGTCAACCGAGAGGATAAGATTCCGCAATCGAAACCTACATTACTTGAGCTCCCTAAAGACTCTATTCATATCAGACCCTGACAGTGCAAGAAGGGATCTTGCAGAGCTTTACCAGACATATACATGGCGAAGCGACCAAGAACTGGTCAACAAGTATCTAGGCCGAAAAGTCACATCGGCAGATGAGTTCGCCGAGCTCCTCTCAACGCACCCCAACATGGTCAAGCGGCTGAGAGCCCTGCAAGAGGCAGCGTAGAAATTTCGCAGAAGTATCAAACGCCTTTACTGATTTTCACAAGCTGCAAAGGCTTAAATCTCTACATTCATAGCTACACTCATTTCTGAGGAGTGCAGACTTTGAGTTTGGAGATGGAGTTCGAAGCTCCTACATGGGATCAGATCTACGAGATGCTTCTGGACTTGGCTGAAAGAGTCCGCAGAGACCGTTTTCTTCCAGACATAATTTTAGGGATCTCGCGAGGCGGTTGGCCGCCTGCAAGGGTCATGTCCGATCTGCTTGGGACCGCTGAGCTAGCCAATGTCAAGGTCGAATTCTACGTAGGCGTTGCTGAGACTGAGAAGGAACCCGTCATAACACAGCCGATTTCAGTACCCGTCAAATCCAAGGATGTTTTGATCTTGGATGATGTCGCTGACACTGGGCAGAGCCTGAGACTCGTAAAGAACCACGTGACGAGACAGCGCGTAAGGGCTGTTAAGATAGCCACGATCTATTATAAGCCTTGGAGCGTTATCGTGCCCGACTATTATGAGAAGCAGACGACGAGATGGGTGGTTTTTCCGTGGGAACGCAAAGAAACTATCAGATCACTAATCAAAAAAAGCAGGGAGAAAGGATTCCCCATAAAGTGGTCAATCAGTAAACTTATCGAAGGTGGATTAGACCGGAATCTGGTTGAGCGCTTCGTTAAAGAGGTTACGATGGAAGAGTCTCAATGATAGAAGCCGAGATTCCTGGATGGTGCGTTCTGATCGAAGGTTTCCTAGATATAGAGATCGAGAACATAGAGACGTTTCTTGACCAGGTCAGGAGCCAAACGCAAGGTTGCCATGTTCAATTTTTCGATGCGAAGCTTATTGCGGGTTTCGACCATCTCTACTTTGCTATATTGAATGCCGCAAGGGCTTTCGAGACAGGTAGGAACATATCGAAGAATCTTGCCGTGGAAATGCTTCTCTACGCCTCGGGGCAACATCAAATCAGTAAAGCCATAGAGCTCTTAGGCATGAAGCCGAGTTCTACACAAATAGCGGTCTTAGTAGCGGCTGACACTCGGCAGAAATCTCTCGAAGTGTTGAATAGAGTCTCTTTTCTCCTAAGAGGCGAGAGAGACGACAAAGCAATTGAACTTACAGATGAAAAGATACCGACAATAAAAGCAGCATTCAACATAACTGATCTCGAGATTGAGGCAACGCTTAGAAAATCGAAGAAAGAAGCCCTGATAAGCCTTTTGATCGAACGCGCAGCCCTTCTAGCCACGCAGACTTAGATGGATTTCTCCTTTGTGATAGATAGTATGTCGTCGGGCTTGACGACTGAAACGCCTGTTAAGCCCCCCAAAACCTCAACGAGAACGATCTTGTCAGGATTTTCTAGGCTTACTTTCCGGTCAATGCCGCTGGCAACAGTCTCAATTATCTCTCTTGTTGGAAGCTTTGTGTGTCTCTTCTCGACTGTGATGCGGAAGGTTTCATTTTCAGATATTCCTGCCGCAAGCTCGAGGCTGGCTTTCTTTATCTCTTCCAGCTTTGTGTGAACAACAACCTCGATGGGGACTACTTTAAGCGTGTAACGAAACTCGTAAGGACGTTCGTTCATCATCTTCCTCAAGTCTTTGATGACTCTGAAGGGGTCCAAGGCTGTCTTGGCCATAATCAGCCCCGAAACACTGCTTTTTTCTACAACCGATTGTTCGTCTCCAATCTCCCCAAGCAAGAACCAGAATTCTGAGCATGCATCGTTTTCGTATCCTCTGGAAGTTGAGGCAAGCAGGTTGAAATCTGTTAGAACCGGCATCGACTTTCACCAACGATCAATGTCATCCACAATCCTTTTTCATGTCGTGCTTCCTTATCTGTTAAGCGCTGAGGAATGAACCACGGCAAGGTCCATTGGGAAAGTTGAAGGCGCGGCTTACGGTGTAGCAACAGGAGATGCTATTGGTCCCCGAATGAGGGATATCCTGTGAAGTCAGTCAGGTGTCTCTGGGTATTCTGTCCTCTAACGAAGTCCGAGACTTTTACGCCTATTCTTCTCAAGTCGAGCTCCATTTGGGCAAGGAGCTTACCTATCAAACTGTTGACGGTCTCTTTGAGGATCTGCAGATCATTCGTCGGGTTTTCTAGTGTCACGGAGCGGCTCCGGATCTTCATATCAGTCAGTATCGCGATCACGGCGACAGATTTGAAGCTGACACCCTTCTGTAAAAGCTTTGCATGAATGTCTTCACATAACTGGTCAGCCCGTTCAATGACAACTCCCAAGTCCCGTGTATCTTTCTTTAGGGTGGTAATCCTGCTGATGGATTCTGCCTCACCCCTTTCACGGACAGGCGTTTCATCTATCCCGTGCGAGGAATTGTGAAAATAGCTTCCAAGACTTCTGCCGAACACCTCGACCAACCTCTGCACATCATAGCGCGCCAGGTCTCCAATCGTTCTAATTCCCATAGATTTCATCCTGTCCCCGGTTTTCTTTCCGACGCCGATGAGACGGCTGACTGGCAAGGACCCTAGGAACATTTCAACATCTTCAGGTTTGATGACAATTAAGCCGTCGGGTTTCTGGAAGCCTGCTGCGATCTTTGCGACCAGTTTGTTAGGGGCGACGCCGATTGAGCAGGTGAGACCTTCTCGGGCTTTTGCTGTTTCCTTCATTTTCTGAGCAAGTTCCTCGGCTGCACGAAAGTCTCCCTTTACTCTCTGTGTCACATCTAGGTATGCTTCGTCTATCCCAACCTGCTCGAAACTGTCGGCATAACTCTCAAAGATCCTCATGACGTTGCCTGAAACTTCTTCGTAGAAGTCGTGGTCGACTGGAAGGAAGACGGCATCCACCTCCTTAAGCTTCCTTTTCGCCAAAAAGATGGGCATTCCTGAACTCACGCCGTATTTTCTGGCTATGTAGTTGGCTGTGCTTACTGCCCCGCTGTCCTCTGTCCGCCCAGAATACACGCATACAACAACTGGTTTGTCCCTAATGGAAGGATTTCGTCTCTCTTCGCATTGAGCAAAGAAGTAGTCCAAGTCAACCAACATCACGACCCGATAATGCAAAGAGGCTACCCCATAAACAAGACATTTGACGAGAATAGGCACGGTCGCCTTAATAACTGCTTAGGACGTCAACTCCTCAGTCTGTGATATGTACTTTACTCCTCCAGTATAGGCTCGACAGTCCTTTCCGGCAAACCGCCTCTCTTAATGCGAGGTTTTCACAACCGTTGCCCATCTTCAAGCACATGCCCTTTTTCCATGATGGCAAGCGGAAAATCCGTCATAAGATATTTAGGGAATAAGGCTTAATTATCGATTGTCTAGGCGTGGGGGGAACGAAATTGTTGAGGGCTGAAGCTGTTTCTAGACTTGGCATTCTCGCCCTTTCTGCTTTACTCATATTTCTAGTTGGAATTTGTCTGGCTGTGCCATATCTGATGCCTGAAACATCAGGATGCGAGGACGAGGGATGGAAGGGGTCCCCGACGGTCAGCGGTTCCATAATTCTAGAAGGGCTTGAGGGGCCCCCAGAATACTTCATAGCAATCAATGAGAGCGACCTTTCAGATTTGTGCACTCTGAAAGCTGCCTTGGACTTAGCAGCCAATTCAGCAGATCCATGGATTAGCTACGAGACCACGGACTACCATGTCGAGAAGACGATGGGTTATCTTGAAGTAAAACTCGGGAATAAATATGGTGCAGACTGGTGGAGACTTAGCAACGACATCAATATGGAATACAGCGGGAACTTCTACTCAGTCCATTTTGCAGAAGAGTAAATGTGGTGTTAAGATGGATCACCACGCCTTACACTTCGTTACATCTTTATTGTTGATGAAGACTATAGGGGTCAGTGGAGTAACTCACGTGTCACAGCCTGAGCTCCACGCCGTCGCCACACATCATCCCAGATGTTCTTACGCACAGCTTTTATTTATCTGTTCGCCTCTGCCAGTCAGCCGCATTGGACAAGTTTATTAGCGTGCGGTTGCCTTTCTATCTGGAAACGTCCCAAGAGGCGGGTTACTACGAGGATTGCTGTTATCGATAGGGACCGATGCAAGCCCCAACGTTGCGGCAGGGGGTGCCATCGGTTTTGCCCGATGGTTAGAAGCAACATTGAAGCCGTTCGGTTCGAAGGTAGAAAGCCAGTTATTTCAGAAATTCTTTGCACAGGATGCGGCATATGCGTCAAAAAGTGTCCTTTCAAAGCTCTATCGATCGTCAACCTCCCGGACGAGCTTCAAGAGGAATGCACCCACCGCTTTGGACCTAACTCCTTCAAGCTATTCCGCCTTCCAGTTCCTTCACCTGGAGAGGTGCTTGGACTGCTAGGGCAGAATGGGATTGGAAAGTCAACGGCCCTCAAGATTCTCTCAGGAGAGGTAAAGCTGAACCTAGGAGAATACGCGAATCCGCCCGATTGGCTAGAGGTCACACGGTACTTTCGGGGTTCAACCCTTCAAACCTACTTCCAGCATATGAGCGACGGAAGCCTTAAGGTGGTTCACAAACCCCAATATGTAGACAAAATTCCAAAGGTCGTGAGCGGAAAAGTTGGCGAACTGCTGGAGAAGACTGATGAGCGAGGCAAGCTAGCCGAGGTCTCTAAGACACTTCAGTTAGATGTTGTTTGGGACCGACAGATCGACGTTCTGAGTGGAGGTGAGCTCCAAAGGGTTGCACTGGCTGCAACGATATGCCGCGAAGCCGATGTGTACCTTATCGATGAGCCGTCAAGCTACCTAGACGTCAAGCAGCGGCTTGAAGCTGCTAAAGCCGTACGAAGCCTTAAAGAAGAAGGCAAGATGACCGTTGTGGCTGAGCACGACCTCGCTGTTCTCGATTATCTCTCGGATTACGTCTCCATCTTCTATGGCGAGCCGGGTGTCTACGGAATAATCTCTAACGTTCAAGGCGTCAGAACAGGGATCAACATATACCTCGAAGGGTTCATACCTGACGAGAACCTACGTTTTAGAAAGGAACCGATCAGATTCCATGTTAAGCCCCCTTCAACCACCATCTCAGCGAGTTCGCTTTTATTAAAATGGGGAGAGATGGAGAAAACTTATGAAGGTTTCATGTTGAATGTTGAAACAGGCGAAGCCCATCAGGGAGAGGTCATCGGTATACTGGGACCAAACGGAATTGGGAAGACAACCTTTGTGAAGCTCCTTGCAGGAATTGAGAAGCCAGACTCTGGATCGTCACCAACTGAGAAGATTCTGAGCGTCAGCTACAAGCCTCAATACGTTTCCTCTGAGTTTGATGGAACTGTCGAGGACCTTTTACGAAGCGTGGTAAAAGAAGACTTCTCTTCAGGCTGGTACCGAAGCGAGATTATGCAGCCGTTAAACATGGACCGTCTTCTGGACAGGCCTATAAAAGAACTGAGCGGTGGAGAACTTCAGCGAGTGGCCATAGCCGCTTGTCTTTCGCGAAAGGCTAATCTTTACCTTTTGGATGAGCCGAGCGCTTACCTTGATGTTGAGGAGAGGCTGGTTATGGCTAGGACGGTGAGACGGATGGTTGAAGGGAAAAACGTCACGGCCTTTGTTGTTGAGCACGATGTTGTGGCTCAGGACTTTCTGGCTGACCGACTCATGGTCTTCACAGGAGAACCCGGCATCCGCGGCTTAGCTAAAGCCCCGACAAGCCTATTGAACGGGATGAACGACTTCCTTAGGGAGATGGGCGTAACCTTTAGGAGGGACCCCGCGACGAAACGGCCAAGAGTAAACAAAGAAGACTCAAAACTCGACAGATACCAGAAGAAAACAGGCCAATATTATTATGTTAAGTAGATGACTATGCTATTGTTCATAACAAGGATGTCGAGCCGTGAAAGCGCTTATAGGAGCTAAGGTCTATTAAGCGTCTATCAAGAGTGTGATTGGATTGGTTACGGTTAAGACCCCTATAATACTCGTGAACTTTAAGACATATATCGAGGGAACTGGCAAGAATGGCGTCAAGCTTGCCAAGGATGCGGAGAAGGTAAACCTCGAAACCGGCGTTTGCTTTGGCGTGGCACCCCAATACGTCGACATTCCCGTGATCGTCCGGTCGGTGGAAATACCTGTTTACGCCCAGCACATCGACCCAATAAAGCCCGGGAGCTACACTGGTCATGTCCTGCCTGAAGCCGTGAAAGAAACCGGCGCAGTTGGCACCTTGATAAACCATTCAGAACGGCGACTTAAGCTTGCTGATGTTGATGCAGCCGTTGCAAGGGCACGTGAACTCAGCCTAGTGTCTGTCGTATGCACAAACAACATTGCCGTGAGCACTTCGGCAGCAGCCCTCCAACCGAACATGATCGCTGTAGAGCCTCCTGAACTGATTGGCACTGGGATTCCCGTTTCTAAGGCCAAACCCGAGATTGTGACCAGCACGGTTGAGTCTGTGAGAAGAATAAATCCGAAGGTTGTGGTTCTCTGTGGAGCTGGCATAACAGACGGTGAAGACGTCGCAGCTGCGGTTAGACTCGGCACCCAGGGGGTATTGGTAGCAAGTGGCATCGTCAAGGCTAAGAACCCCTACAAGGTTATGCTTGAATTCGCACAGGCTGTAACAGCACGATAGAATCCTAGACGCGAGGGTTCAGGTGTTTGAAGGTAGGACCAGACTGCGCATTCTGCCTCTTCCAACGGGGATATATGGAGATACTTGAGGCAACTGATGACCCGTCGGTGAGGCTCAAAGCTGTCCAGGCACTTCTTTGCATGCTGGCTGAGAACTTCCAGCCTACAGCTGTTCCCTCAGTTCTAGGAACGATGAGAGACAGGCTGGTCAAGGAAGTCTCGCGAAACCCTGACCCATATTCAGAAAAGAAGCTGATTAGCAACAGCGAAGCATTAAAAATCCTCCCGTTAGCAGAGAAGATAGTTGCAGCTGAGTCTACGGATAGGTTGCGGTTTAGAAAGGCTTGCTTGGCAGCTATAGTCGGAAACATCATCGAGTTCAACATTCCGGGCCACAAGTTTGAGTTCAGTGACCTGCAAAGGCTCATTATGGACGCTGAGAAAGAACTCGTCATAGACGACATATCAGAAGCCTTTGAAATGGTTAAGAAGTCTGGCGTGACTCTCTACCTAACAGACAATGCTGGAGAGATTGCCTTTGACACTTTGCTCGTAAAAGAACTTAGGAACATAGCCAGAGATGGACGGGTTGCCGTTGCTGTTAAAGATATGCCTGTCTACAATGACGCTACTATTGAGGACGCGTTGTACGTCGGCATGGACAAAGCCGCGGATTTACTTGTGACCACAGGATCAGATGCCATGGGGTTGATATCTTCCGAATGCAGCGAAGAGTTTATGGAACTTTATGATTCAGCCGACTTTGTGGTCGCCAAGGGAATGGCGTATGCTGAAACCCTAACAGAGTTGGACGTAAAGGTGCCGCATCTCTTGCTTTTGAGAACGAAATGCATGAACGTAGCTGACTATTTCCACGTTCCTAGAGACAAGAACATAGCCAAACTCATTTGAGAGTGTACGCTCCGATGAATTGTCTCAACATGACGCATATACCAAGACCACACAAAGAGTTGTCAAAGCTATTTAACGTCAAGAGACCATATATTAACAAGTGCGGGACGACGAGAATTGCTGACTAAGCTCAAAGAAACTGTTCAGGCATGGATGAAAACTGAGGCCAAGATTGCACAGAAGGCCGGTTTAACGCCGAACCAGCTGACTGCTCTAGGTGTCATCTTCGGCGTTGCTTCAGGCCTAAGCTACTGGCAAACAGGACTGACCAGAGAAAACCTAGGCTTCTACAGTCTTTACCTGTCTTCAGCAGTTTTTCTCCTTTTTGCCTCTGGCTTCTGCGACGCATTGGACGGTGCATTGGCCAGATTCTATGGGAAACCATCGATGCTAGGCGGCTTCTTGGATTCTCTGCTCGACCGGTATGTTGACGCTGCAGTCTATTCTGGTTTGATCCTGGGTGGATTATGTGATCCTTTCTGGGGGCTTCTAGCTCTTATCGGCTCTTTACTTACAAGTTATGCCCGAGCTAGATCTGAGGCAGCAGGCGTGCCTATGGAAACAATAGGCACAGTTGAACGGGCAGAAAGACTACTCGTAATATGTGTCGCGAGCCTGCTCAGCCTCTTCTGGATAGAAGCCTTAAACCTAAGTATGATCATTTTGGCTTTAGCAACAAACATCACAGTATTACAGCGCGCAGTATACTTTGTCAAGAAATCTTGTGCCCCACAAAAAGGGTAGCATGTCAACCAAGACGGAGGCCTTTTCCGTTCTAGTATCTGCCTCCGTATTTCCTGGAGTCTTTTGATCTCACTTTGACGATTCCACGATGTACTGCGCATGAGACACAGTAGTACTTTGTGGCGACATGGGTTGGCAGATATGCGCCCTTTTGACGAAGTTCCTTGGACAAGACGGGATCGACGAGTGTGAGCCTTCGAGTGGACTTCTTAGCCTTGTCTCGTGGGACGAGGGTTCCGCAGCCACTGCACTGGACAAGACTGCTTCTACCCTTCTGACCTTTCGAACGGCCTCGGCTTTTACGTTTGAACGGCATGGTGCCTGCATAACTCCTTTTCTGCGCCTGTTCTACGTAAAAAGAGAGATATATCTCTTCTTATACCTTACGTTTTTGACGGCAAGATATGTTCGACATAGTCACCGTGGGCCACTTCTCCATTGACTATATCAACCTTCCAAAAAAGCGTGCGGTAAGACCAACCTTAGGTGGTCCGCCAACATACGTCTCTCTCGCCGCAGCCAATCTAGGAGCAAAAGTCTCGGTCATATCGAAAGTCGGAGAAGACTTCTCACCCAGTTATATTGGTTGGTTGAAGAACCAGGGCATAGATCTTTCTGGATTACAGAAAGTTGGGGGTGCTTCAACGACCAGTTATACGCTGAACTACACGAAAGGCGGCGAACGCCAACTCATCCTAAGGAGTAGAGCTCCGCCGATAGAAGCCGAAGACATGTCAAACCAGCTTGAGGCCAAAGCCGTCCACATAGCTCCCATAGCTAACGAGATACTTCCCCAAGCTGTACAGAGATTGCGAGGCAAATCAAACATAGTTTCCTTAGATCCACAAGGCTTTCTGAGACACTTCAAAGAGGATGGAACAATGTTCCTAGAGCAGATGAAGGACTTAGAAGTTTTGAGAAGTATTAACCTGTTCAAAGCGTCGCACGAGGAGATCAGGATGGTCACAGGTAAATCGAATTTGGTAAAAGCCGTCAGAAAAGTCCATGAATATGGGGTTGAGACCGTTATTGTGACGAAGGGCGGAGAAGGCTCACTGCTATATGTTAAAGGCAAGCTGTATCAAGTTCCAGCGGCAAAGCCTAGGGTCATTGTTGACACGACGGGCTCGGGCGATGTCTTCATAGGCGGGATGCTAGCTGAGTACGTAAAAGGTAAGGACCCATTATGGTGCGCTTCCGTCGGCTCAGCATCCGCATCCTTCGTCGTTGAGAAGCTAGGTCCAAGAGGTTTCGGCTCAGCAAAGGAACTCTATGAACGAGCCGCCATAGTCTATGAAGGAACAGCCATCCTCAAATTCTGACTGTCATTCCTCTTCCACCTGGAAACCATGGCAAAGTATATCGTAGAGTTCTGGTCCGCCTTCGAACTTTGCGAAGGCTTCCTTCTCTGCCTTCAAGACCTCTCTCGCTGTAGTCCGAGTTTTCCTCCACTCTAATTCTTTACAGAGAATCTTGAAATTCTTGAATTCGACCAAAGCCAGGAAGGTCAGTACTAGGAACATAGCCGCGGTAATAACTAGGTTTAGCAAATAGACCTCAAGCAGATCTAGAGCTCGATTACACCTCCAAACCGCGTTTCGAAAAAATATCGCGAATATTTCATATAAGAGACATTCTTAGACCCAAAAACATCTTTAAGGAAAAGCAACATATCCTATGCCTGGACGCTCATTGCAATATTGCTGAACGGTGACAATTATGGGAAGAATCTCTAAAGGAGTAAAATGCAGCGTTGAAGGATGCGAAAAGGGTGCGACACGTTCACTGAACATAGACAAGGTGACAGCTGCAGGCTTGAAGGTCCAAGGAACCAGACGGGCATACCTCTGCAGAGATCACTACAAAGGCTACAAGAGGGCCACAAGGAAGGAAAAGCAGGTGGACAAATGGCGATACAGAACACAAACACCACAACGTTTCAAAGTCTCTGTTTAGTAGAGCTTCGAGCATCCCACTCGCTTCGTAATAGCCGTTTATTGACTTTCAAGCGATTACTGTACACGTAAGAGATGATCATCAAGGCTTTTTTCTACACAAGAAAGAAAGCAGTAATGTACCCCCTCCCTTAAGTCTCACAGACTTCTTAAATATTCCGTTTATGGAGTTCTGACACAAAGAAGAGATAAGGTTCACATAGATGGCGAAAGGAGGCTCTAATGCTTGGAATTTCTCGTCCTAACCTCGCGTTACATAAAGCAGGCTGAGCGCGAGAGAGTTGTCATGCAAGCGGTCATCGAGGCTGCTGAGGCCGTAGGTGTCGACCGCATTGTAAAGAGAAGAGGCAACGTGTACAGCACAGGTGTGTACGTTAACGATGGAAGAGCAAAGTCCCTTCTTTACAATGATTGGGAAAAAGATTGGGACCGGAAGAAGATCTACGACAGCATAATGGCTTCAATCAAGTTTTCCCCAACTCTTAACCGAAAGCGTCAGGTCATCTTGACACTGTCATGATGCGAAGTATTATTTTCTACTTCCAGAAAGAACTGGCCATCTAACTCACAAAAATCTTTATCTTGCGAGCAGCATTGATACTGTTGATCGTGCTGCATAGACGGGGTTAGGAAACTTGAGAATACTCCAGCTTCACTCAGACTTCATTGAGTACCGACCTGTGGAAAAGGAGATAGCATCTGCTGAGGAATGCGAACAGAAGCCTAGGCGCCTCGAAGAACTCGTCGTCCTATTCACTTGTATCGAAGAAGGAGACACGCTTGAAACTGCTCGCAAGGCGCTAGACGACCTCAAAGAGTATCTGTCCAAGATAAAGACGAACAGAATCCTGATCTACCCTTACGCGCATCTTAGTGGCAACTTGGCAAGCCCAGCCAAGGCGTTTGAGATTCTCAAGGAGATGGAGAGATATGCTAAAGGCTTAGGTATTGAGGCTTACCGTGCTCCTTTTGGCTGGTGCAAGGAGTTCTCGATCTCAATAAAAGGTCATCCATTGGCTGAGCAGTTCAGGACAGTTGCCCCGGAAGAGGTGAAAGAGGCAGAAGTCGTCTCGACTGCTCTCGAAGCCGAGGAGAAAATAAAGTCATACTGGTTCATCCTCCAACCCGATGGAGAAATGACGCCGGCGGACGAATTCGACTTCGCGGGACACGAGAACCTAAGGAAGTTGGCCGACTACGAGATTACAAAGGTTAGAGCAACTCAGCAAGCCTCTCCCCATGTGGACCTTATGAAGAGGTTAGAGTTGGTTGACTACGAGCCTGCATCTGATCCAGGTAACTTTAGATGGTACCCGAAGGGAAGACTCATCAAGTCCTTACTGGAGCAGTTCGTTACTGAGAAAGTAGCCGTCTATGGGGGTATGGAAGTTGAAACCCCCATCATGTATGACTTGGAACATCCTAGCTTGGCAAGCTACCTGCACAGGTTTCCCGCGCGCCAATACATCATCAAGTCTGACGACAAAGAATTCTTTTTGAGGTTCAGCGCCTGCTTCGGTCAGTTTCTGATGGTTCACGACGCGCAGATATCGTATCGGCAGCTACCTCTCAAAATCTATGAACTAACAAGGTACAGTTTCAGAAGGGAAAAGAGCGGGGAACTTTCAGGGCTCAGAAGGCTCAGAGGCTTCACCATGCCCGACTGCCATGCATTGTGCGCCGACATGGATCAGGCGAAAGAGGAGTTCATTGAGAGGTTCAAGCTGAGCATGGAAACTCTTGAGGGGGTGGACCTGACCAAGGACGATTACGATTTGGCAGTCAGGTTCACAAAGGATTTCTATCAGGAAAATAAGGATTTCATAGTCTCCCTTGTGAAACTCATGGGCAAGCCGGCTCTCGTGGAGATGTGGGATGAACGGTTCTTCTATTTCGTTCTGAAGTGGGAGTTCAACTTTGTCGATAACTTGAACAAGGCTTCGGCTTTGTCTACTGACCAGATTGACATCGAGAACGCTGAAAGATACGGCATAACCTATGTCGATGAGAATGGTATGAAGAAATACCCGTTGATCCTGCACTGTTCTCCAAGCGGCGCGATAGAGAGAGACGTATATGCCATGATAGAGAAAGCCTACATGGAACAGAAAGAAGGGAAGCCTCCGACGCTGCCACTATGGCTTTCACCAACCCAAGTCAGGATCATCCCTGTCGCCGAACGGTTTTTTGCTGAGGCTGAGAAGACGGCTGGAGAGATTGCTGGGCAATCCATACGAACTGACTGGGATGACAGGCCTTTGACGATGCAGAAGAAGGTGAGAGAAGCGGAGACAGAATGGATTCCCTACATCGTCGTTATTGGAAAAAAAGAAATTGAGTCGGGCGTTCTAGCAGTAAGAGATCGCCGGCTTTCTCAGATCGGAAAGGTTGGAAAGATTAGAAAGATGAAACTGGAGAAGCTTGCAGCTGAGATAAAGCAGAGAACCGAAGGTAAACCGTTCAAGCCACTAGCAATCCCAATGGCTCTTTCCAAGAGACCACGTTTCTACGGTTGACGCCAATCTAATTTCCAGTAATTTACAGACAGCTATATATCTTATTTCAGAGCAATAAGCGTCTAATATGAGGTGTGTGTTGCTTGTCTAAGAAAGATCTGTTTGTCTACGTCGATGGCGAATATTATCTCAGGTCTGAAGCGAAGGTATCGGTTTTCGATCACGGTCTCCTCTACGGAGACGGCGTCTTCGAGGGCATACGGTCCTATGGAGGCGTTGTCTTCAAGCTCAAGGAGCACATAGACAGGCTTTACCTTTCTGCGAGAGCTATCATGTTAGAAATCCCATTAACGAAAGAAAAGATGACCAAAGCTGTCTTAGAAACCCTGAGAAAGAACGACTTGAGGGATGCTTACATCCGCCTCATCGTAACGAGAGGGGTTGGAGATTTGGGGCTTGACCCAAACAAATGCCCTAGGCCTTCAGTCATAATCATAACCGTCCCATTGTTTCAACTCTACGACGAAGAAAAACGCCGGAGAGGCATGAGCATGGTGGTCTCATGGGTTAGAAGAGACCCCGTGGACGCCACGACTCACGAGATCAAGTCCCTAAACTATTTGAACAGCATCCTCGCAAAGATCGAAGCCAACAATGCAGGCGCGGATGAGGCTCTGATATTAGACACAAGGGGTTTCATCAGCGAGGCAACTGGAGAAAATCTCTTTGTAGTAAAGGATGCAAAACTCATAACCCCCCAAGCAACAAGCGGACCTTTGCCAGGAATCACTGCGACTGTGATCAAAGAAATAGCTGAGAAACTGGGCTACTCAGTGGTTGAGAGAGCCATAACGGTCTTCGAGCTCTACGGTGCCGACGAGGCGTTTCTCACAGGGACAGCTGCGGAGATCATGCCCATAAGAGAGGTCAACAAACGGAAGATCGGGGAAGGCAAGATGGGACCGGTCACCGAGAAGCTCCTCAAAGAGTTCGACAAGGTTGTGAAGGACCCGAAACAAGGAATACCCATCTGGTAGATGGAAAAGATGAAGGTCTTACTCCTAACTGAGAAGGAGATAAAGCCCCTACTCTCGATGAGCGAAGTCATGGAAGCCGTTGAGAAGGCCTTCAGAGAGAAGGGCCTAGGTCATGTCCAGATGCCTTCGAAATCCTACCTTCACTTCGAAAAGTATAATGGCGATCTAAGATCAATGCCTTCTTACCTGGAAAGGCTTGACATCTCCGCTGTCAAAGTTGTGAACTCTCACCCGGACAACCCAACCAGATTCGGTCTGCCTACGGTCATGGCGACAATAGTGCTAGTAGACCCAAGAAACGGATCACCTTTGGCAGTTATGAGCGGAACGTGGATTACGGCGATGCGAACTGGGGCTGCGGGAGGAATAGCTGCAAGATACTTGGCACGGAAAGACTCCCGGCTTGTGGGCCTCATTGGAGCAGGAACCCAAGCCCGAACTCAGCTAGCAGCGTTGCTTACACTATACAAAGAACTTGAGGAAGTGAGGGTTTGGAGCCCGACTCAGGTAACTAGGGAAAAGTATGTCTTTGAAATGAAAGCACAATATGCAGAGCAGGCTTATATTTTCTCGGTGAACAATGCTAGAGACGCTGTGGAAGGGGCGGACTTAGTCGTCACGTCGACTCCTTCCCGGAAGCCCATAGTCTCAGACAAGTGGGTCTCGCCTGGTACGCATATAACTTGCATTGGCGCAGACGCAGCGGGCAAGCAAGAGCTTGATGCAGCTATATTGAGGCGCGCGAAGATCGTTGTCGACGATTGGGAGCAAGGTTCGCACTCAGGAGAGATCAACGTTCCACTGACTGAAGGCATAATCACGAAAGAGGACGTATGGGGCAACATATGCGAGATTGCTGCTGGACTGAAACTTGGAAGGACGGATCGCAACGAAATTACGGTTTTCACTGCAACAGGCTTAGCAGTACAGGATGCAGTGACTGCCAAACTCGTCTATGACAAGGCTGTTTCAAAAGGTGAAGGCCAATCAGTCGAGTTAATGTAGCCATTTAGAATATTAGTACAGCGTTCGGCCAAGAGTTACTCCCAGTTAAAACCAAATAATCACTTCGAGTCTTTCTGCCTATTCTCACGAATCGAAGGAAGAACCTCTACAATACTATTGGCTAGAATATCGTCTTTATCTTGTTGGTGGTCTCACCTGTAAGACTTCTTTATTCACAAGGTTAAGTGGTACACGGCCTTCTTGTATGGCTATCATGTTTTCTGCGGCCATGACGGCCATTCTAGTTCTAGTTGCAACGCTTGCGCTTGCAATGTGGGGGGCTGCGATGACGTTGTCAAGCTTGAGCAGGGGATTGTCATGATCAGTTGGCTCCTTTTCCCAAACGTCGAGGCCAGTAGCCCAAATCCATCCCTCTTTCAGGGCTTTATGCAGAGCTTTCTCGTCAACCACTGGTCCTCTTGATGTGTTGATTAGGCACGCGGTTCTCTTCATAAGTCTGAGCTTCTTCTCGTTGATGAGGTGGTGGGTTGAAGGCGTCAAAGGCACATGTATTGTCACGAAGTCGGATTCCTTCAAAAGTGTATCTAGGTCCACGTACTTGGCGCCAAGCTTCTCCTCTAGCTGGGCATTTCTGACAATATCGTGATAAAGTATCTTCATGTTGAATCCTCTAGCTCTCTCTGCCACAGCTGAGCCAATCCTGCCTGTGCCTAATATGCCAATAGTCTTTCCCCAGACATCTTGACCCATCATCATCATTAGACCCCACGGGACTTTCCACTTTCCAGTCTTGACATACCTGTCAGCCTCAGCGACCCTTCTAGCAGCCGCCATTAGAAGTGTGAAAGCAAAATCGGCAGTAGTTTCTGTGAGGACTCCGGGAGTATTGGTCACATAAATCCCTTTCTTCGTTGCCTCTTTCACGTCGATATTGTCGAATCCGACTGCCACTTGGCTAATGCCTAGAAGTTGAGGGCCAGCGGCATCAATGACCTCCCTGTCAATCTGGTCGGTCAAGAGGCAGATCAAGCCGTCTGCACTTCCTACTTTTTCCATCAGAAGGCTCTTTGGAGGCGGTATCTCATTAGCCCAAACTTCAACATCGAATCTCGATTCCAGGATCCTCATAGCCTCTTGGGGCAACTCCCTTGTTATGTAAATCTTCTTCCGTCTCAGCTGGGTCAAATTATCCACCATGTCTTGTGTCCGCTATAGGTTCTTTATGATTTAGGCAGGTCTGCTTATAACTTTTCGACCGATCCAGTGTAAGAGCCCATATGATATTTCTATCAGAAACCATAGAAACCGAGAGTATAGGCTTTGCCAAAAGAATCAAATAGGTCCATAAAGGTATAGTGTTCGACAGTATTAACAAACAAGTCTAAAAGAAGTCTAGAGAAGGCAAACTTCATATGAAACAATCAGACAGGAGGCTTACGGCAGGCAATGGACGATAGAATGAAAGCGCGTCAGATGTTAAAGGATTGGAAGAAGGATGCCTACGTCTTCGGACTCGAAGTCTTAGATCAAGTAGGCAGATTCGCCAAGGATTATGGGGATATTGCTCTTCTGGTCGGAAGTAGCTCGAAATGGGCACAAAGATCCATGGAAACCATTGCAGAGTCGTTGAGAAAGGAGAAAGTATCTTTTGACGTTGTCCTCGGAGCTAGACCCAATTGCCCCCGTGAAGATCTGTACAGAATAGCGATGCAAGTAGCTCTGTCGAAACCAGACAGCATAATCGCATTCGGAGGTGGCAGCACGATAGATGGTGCAAAAGCTGCAAGTGTATTGGCAACTTACACGCCTACTGAAGTATCCGAGATACTGGGTGTGGATTGGGGTAAAGCCGGCTCAATTGATCCCTATTTCGGGACAGGCATAGTGACAAAGATGAAAACCGTGACAAATAAGGACATTATACCAGTGATTGCTGTCCAAGCTGCCTCTAGTTCAGCAGCGCACTTGACAAAATACTCTAACATAACGGATACCTTGACCAGCCAGAAGAAACTCATCGTGGATGACGTCATAACACCGAGAAGAGCGGTCTTTGATTACGGGGTAACCATTGGTTCGCCTAGGAATCTGACTCTAGACGGAGCAATGGATGGAATTGCACATTCATGTGAAGTTCTCATGGGCGCGACAGCGAAGGAATATTATGAAACGGCAAAGCAGGTAGCTTCGCTCTGTATCAGTCTAATCGTTAACAACCTTGAATCTGCCTTAAAAGATAACATCGACGCAAGAACAGCATTAGGTCTTGGGACAGATCTCGGCGGATATTCCATTATGATAGGCGGCACCAGCGGTCCACATCTGGGTAGTTTCTCTTTGGTCGACATCCTTTCTCATGGGAGGGCATGTGCCATCCTTAACCCTTACTATACCACGTTCTTTTCGCCGAACATACAAGACCAGCTCTTGACGGTTGGGTCTATATTCCAGAAAGCAGGGTTTATCAGGAAAGGTATAGATCTGAAAGCCTTAAAGGGCAGAGAACTCGGAGAGACAGTGTCAAAAGGGATGATAGAATTCAACAGATCCTTCAGTTTACCCACAACCCTCAGGGAAGCAGGAGCAACACCAGCTCACTTGAAGAGAATGCTCGAGGCGGCTAAGGACTCACAACTGAAGATGAAGCTTCTTAATATGCCTGTTCCTCTGGACCCTGACAAAGGGGACGTAGACAAGTATGTAAAGAGAGTTTTGGAGGCCGCGTTTTCTGGCGACTTCAGGAAGATCAGGATCAAATAGGACCCTTTACTTGCTCAAGATTGGCAGGATTTCTCTTCCGTACGTGAGGACGATCTTCGTGGAGTCTCCCCTAATTCTTCTATCCAAGCGTCTGAACCCTTCCATAAACTCTTTAAAAGGCGAGAAGAGATTAAGTAATGCTGAAGAGGGCCCGTAGCCTAGCTGGATAGGGCGCAGAAGGGCATAAGCCATGCGGAAGCCTTCGGAGCCAACGTGGGCAGAGAAAGCCTGAGGTCGAGGGTTCAAATCCCCCCGGGCCCGCCAAAATATTTAAGCGAATCCTTTATTTTTATACGTCCCTATCCTGTTTGTTAAGGGTCGAAGTCTAAGTACGCCCATCTTCTAGAAGACGAAGATGTTAAGAGGTGGTTTGACAACTTAGCCGCCAGTTCCGCGGTTGTCGCCATGATTTACTTGAGAACCTTTGGGCTTTACTGTGAACCAACCAAAAACAGACCCAAATGCCTAGAGGAATGTACATTCATGGTCATTGTCGAGATGCTTGAAAGGCTACCCCGTCTAGAAATTCTTATCAGAAAGTACCTAGAAACTTTCCCAGAATAACTTCCCAGAAAACCTGCCACCGTCTGCTGCAAAGTCCATTCTCCTCCACTGTTCCACCATTGCCAGAAACAGGCTATAAGCCTAATTGCTAGGCAGATTTGGCAGAGCACTTTAAAAGTAACGGCAACAGAAGAGTTATTGGATCAAAAAGGGATTGCGGTAAGGGAGACCTTTATGTCCAGCCATGGAGAACGCCGAAGGAGGCTTTGGAGAGCCGCAAATATACGGGGATTTTCCATGGAGATTGCACTTATTGTAGCATTACTTATATTTGGCCTCTCCTCAAGGCTGTTGATAGCTCCCTACACCGGTCACGGATATGACATCAATGTTCACAAAGTCTGGCTGTCTAAGCTCTTAGACAACGGATTATTTTTCTACATACCTCCAGAAGGAATGGGCCTCTTTGGGGAGTCCTGGGGACATGACCCCAATTTCTGTGAGTTGCCACCCATCTTTCCTACTACACTCTTCATGATGGGGAAGATGTATACCTTTGTTCAACATGGCTTAGACGACATCTACCTTCTTGTTATGTTTATGAAGATTCCTCAGATAGTCGCTGAGGTCAGCATCGCCATCTTGGTCTACTACATAGTAAGGAAAGAGACCAATCTGCGCCTAGGAGCCCTTGCTGCTCTACTATTCCTGGTTAACCCTTTCACCTTCTTCTTGACAGCTGTCTGGGGAGCCCCAGAAAGTATGGTTATGGTTTTCGTCCTAGCATCTATTTACGCAACCTACAGAAGCAGACCCCTTCTTGCGGCTTTCCTACTTGGAGTCTCTTTGATGGTGAAACCATACACCATAGTATTCTTGATTCCAACCGTCCTTTTCTGTTACCGGGATTTGAAGTTCCCAAGGACTCTACTCGTGCCTTTGATCACCGCCTTCTCTGCTACCATCACAGCTTCGCCTTGGTTAGTAGCCCAGGGGTTGGTTTTCATAGACGCAATGTGGTCGGGAGCAGTCCACAACCTTGGGATTCGCATGTTTGAGGGGACAATATGGTCTTTTCCGAGCTTTTGGCAGCTTGTCAGATCCATATGCGACATTTCAGGCTTCCCATATGCAGTTGTGGCGCCGGTCGAATTCTATGTTTACTTGTTCCTAACGCTTGTTCAGTGCTTCGTGGTTATATGGTCGGGATCAAACCTAGAAAAGAGGAATTTGTGGTTTACGGCAAATCTATTCCTCTTCAGCTTCATGATGTTCTTGCCTTCAGCCCACGAGAAATGGGTGTACTCTTGTTTTCCCCTTCTGTTGATAGCAGCTTTCTTAGAACGGAAACAGAGAATGATATCCCTTCTTGCCTACTTTGGGTTGACTTTCACGCTATTCGGGGCGATATATGGCGATGGTGAATACTTCTTCGTGTCGACGGATCTTCTCCCTATGCCTCGCAACTTCGTATACGGCGGCGTCTTCGCCGAATTCTGGTACTATGCTCTCTGGTCAGTGGCTGAAGTTATAGCAAGTCTGTTCTCTTCGGTGATCTCTGTCGTTTTCCCAACGGTTATCTTCTTCATCTTGTTCGTATGGTCGTTGATCCAACAAGTTCAACCGGAACTTGAGGCATCTTCGATGAAGCCGTCAGGGAGCACTTCGAAGGAAGGCACAATTACCGATTCCTTTCAAATCCAACTGGATGGTTTCCGGACGCAACCGCAGAAAAAGTCGCAGCCTTCTCCCAGTGTGACCTCAACTGGGCTGGTAGAAGATGAAATAATAGAATTCATTGAAACTTTCCAGTCTCACTTCAAAAATGTGAAGGAGACCTCTCTAAAGCTTGATGAAGCTAGAAGGATGCTAAAGTCTGGAGAGATCGCAGAAGACACGTGTAGACCTCTAATGGACGAGTTGGGAGAACAATTGTCTGCAACGGTCGAAGAGATATATAGATTGAGAGAAACATTAGAGTTAGCTAAGGCTAGGGCAAAACTGGAATGGGCTAAAGAGGAGACAGAACTGAAGGAGGGTCTGACGCAAGAACGACAAGATATGCTTAAAAGGGATGTCTATCTAAGACGAAAGCTTTACGCGCCCCTTCATAGATGGGAAGAGGTTATCTCCAAGGTCGATGCCGCCCTCGCTTCCCTAACGATTGAAGAAGAAGCATCCATCATTCAGCAGTGTTTATCTCTAATGAGGGAGAAGCTGCATTCACGAACACCAGGAGACGAGAGGGAGAGACGTAAGAGACTATGCCAGCAACGTCTTGAAGCAGTCTCTGATAAGTGGGCTTCAATAAGACGTAACAAGATTGAGCAAGTTTTCAATATAGAGCAAAACACCTCCCAGATAACACAAGAGATGAAGGAGGTTGAAACACGCTTCGCTGTCGGCGAACTCAACCAAGATGTCTTTGAATATAAAATTGGTGCCTTACGAGGGTCACTAAAGAGACTTGAGAAAGAGATCCTCGACACTCAAAACTACTTAAACGAGATGGACAATAAGATATTCAGATGTTCAGAGCTGCTGAGAGAGATTCCATGAAATTATCGATAGGGTACACAATCAGCAGCTCAAATCCTTAGGGATTGGCTGGGGGGATAGATTGGTGCTAGAGTGTTGCGCTTATTTTGAAAGAGTATGTTCCTGATCCCACCTCGAAAGTAACGCGTCCATCTTCCCTCTTTCCAGAGACAATTCCAGTGATGTCTCCAACGTATATTCCGTCTTTCCACACTACTTTCCCACTTTCCTTGATGATAGGATTACTCAATCCAAGGTCTGGAACACTTACCACTCCCCTGCTGTTAACTGGAATAGTGACCTCTAAGACGAGCGAATCACCTTCCCTTCTCCAACTCGATGCTACCAATCCCCGGATAGTGTTAATCGAGGCACAGACGTGGCTGAGGTCGCCGAGTACGTATGGCTTTATGATTATCCTTTCAAAGCCTATGGCTGTGGAATCGACATTGATACCTGCAAGAACTTTATAGAACCAAGCGTCTACACTTCCGAACATTATATGGTTATGAGAGTTCATTCCTCCTCCAGCCAAGTATTCCCATCTCTCCCACAGTGTCGTAGCACCTTCCCGTATCATGTAGCCCCAGCTGGGGTAGCTGGTTTGATTGACCAGTTTGTACGCGAGATCCACCCGTCCGTATTCTGTTAGAACGTCCAATAGGTATCTGGTTCCCACAATCCCTGTGCCAACATGGCAATCATGCGTTGTCTCTATGTTCTTCAGCAGACTATTCAGGACGGCTTCTTTTTTGTCCTCAGGAACAATGCCCGAGAAAAGGGGCAGCAGATTTGAGGTTTGACTGCTGAACTGCATCATTGGAATAGCCTCTGGACCGATAGGGGCATATTGATCTTTTTTCAAGAACTCTTTGTTAAATGCCTCCTTGATATTCTCTGAGAGACTAGCATACTTCTTCGCTTCGGTAGATTTACCCAGTACACGAGCAATCCTAGACATGGTTACAACATCCTGATAATAGCACCATGTTGAGACTAGTTCTCCAGGCGTATCTGGAGACCTGACGTAAGCGGGTGGGCACCAGTCACCATATTTACTGAATCTCACTATGTAACCTTCAGCTTTCGTCCCCAAGAAGTCAACCCAACCTTTCATAACCTGATAGTTCTCTTCCAGAATCCTCCTGTCACCATAGTAAAGATAGAGATACCAAGGTATGGTCACGCACGCTGTCCCCCAAGCAGGATCAGCTGGATAGATCTTCCAATAAGGCGGCACGACATCGGGAACACTGCCATCTTCCATTTGAGCTTCTTTGATGTCACGAATCCATTTTGAGTAGAAGGCTGCCATGTCAAAGTTGTACATTGCCTCTTCCACGGTCAGTTGAGCATCACCCATCCATCCCATTCTCTCGGATCGTTGAGGACAATCAGTTGGTATGCTCATCAGATTGCTCAGTTGTCCCCAATGGACGATTCTGTGGATGCTGTTGAACAAAGAGTTTGAACATACGAACCCTCCTATTGGCTTAACATCTGAGTAAACAACAATTCCTTGAATGGTACCAATGTTAGGTGTCCCCGGAAATCCAGTAACTTCCACGTATCGGAAGCCGTGATAGGTAAACCTCGGCTCATAAACCTCGGTTCCCTGGCCTTTTAATATATAAGTATCAGTAGCTTTTGCGAAACCGTTCGGTATTGTGTTTAGGGTTCCGTCGGAATATATTAGTTCTGAGTACCTAAGTTGTACCTTTGTACCACGAGGTCCACTGACAGTCAATCTAACCCAGCCAGTGAAGTTCTGCCCAAAATCGTAGACGTAAACGCCTGGTTTGGGACTACTCATGCTTGCTGGTGGAATTGTCTTGACTGCCCTAATCGGAGGAAAAGTGGCCTGTGAGACTAGTCTACCACCGGGTGATTTAGCTATGTCAGCTTTCTTCCATTCGGAGTCATCGTATCCTGGGCTGTCCCAACCTTCTTTCTCAAGACAGGCATCATAAGTTTCTCCATTGTAGATGTCGTTCTCAACTATTGGGCTTTGCGAGACTCTCCAATTCTTGTCGGTCAAGATTGTCTTCATACTCCCATCCACGAACTCCAGACCCATCTGCAGAATGAGTTTCGGTGATGCATCGGCATATCTCTTCCCGAAATCCAGAAGGTCGGGCGGCATGTTGGTAGGTAACTTTGTTACGTATCGCCCATTCCCTAACATAACGCCGACAACGTTCTCGCCTTCCCTCAGAAACTCAGTTATGTCATGAGTCGAATACAACACCAATCGGTCGTAGTCGGTCCAGCCTGGATTAAGCTGACAGTCTCCTACTTTCCTCCCATTTATCCGCAGCTCATAATACCCGATCCCGCAAACGTATGCGCGAGCCTGTGCGACTTTGCGCTGAACCGTGAAACTGGTTCGGAGGAGGTCTCCCCCTTGAATCCATTTGGATCTCCAGTCTTCGCTGGTCATCAGACCTGTTTCGAATTTACATATCTCGCTATAAGAGCTAACTTGCCCCCCATCGTCCCACCATCTGGCCTTCCAGTAGTATATTTTTCCGCTTTCTAGAGGTTTCCCGCCATATTCTATGTTTATAGATCTGCCGGACTTGACCTTTCCGCTATCCCAAACGTCTCCAACATCATTAAGAAGTTTTTCCCTCTCGCTTGCCACCAATATTTGATAGGCAAACTGTGTATGACCGCGTTCGGAATGCTTTAGCTCCCATGAGAACCTAGGTTGAAGTACATCGATTCCGACAGGATTGACGGCGTATTCACAGAGCAGATTGACTGGGCTTTGTATTGTCGCTTCTGGGCAGTCTTCCATTTCGTTCGAACACAAACTCAACTCTGCTTTCACCAGAATTATTTTTTGTTGTAGTTGTTAGGAAGATATTTAAGATTAACGGTTCTGATACATTTGCAGATGCTTTGGGAATAATGGCATAATCGTTGCTCCGTTCGTAGTGATAACTTTAGGCATTTACATGTTGAAGCTCCGGATAGGCGTACTTAAAAGATGGTCCAATGGAAAACAGAAGTGGTTGAACCTTTCAGCCAGATTGCCAATGATTTTACTAAGTCTTTATCTTCTCTCACCGATTTTGTTTAGTCTGTCCATAGCCTGTTAATCCAAGCCATGTGAAGCTCCAGAAGTCATGTAATCTTTACAATTTCACCGGACCCGACAAATACTCCCTAGAAAAGGATGAACAGATGGAAACCACAAGGTGAAGCCTTCATACGGTCATGTCATACAAATTGTGAATTGAAGGCTATATGTTTGATTCTAAATTCACTCAAAGATCGATCGATATCCTTCTCATTAAGATCGATGTTCATAAAGCGAAATAGAATAGAGCATTAGTTCCGCGGTGAATTAATGAATTCCATAACATGAAAGCGTCCGCAAATCCGAGAATAATCATTTACAGTATGTACTTTCTTCTCGCTTCCGGCGACAACCCTTTCCATACTAAGCATTGTTTCCGCACGTCATCTATGAGCGCTCGGCTTCTACTTTGCCACAACTTTGGATCTCCAGTCTTCCGCTTCAAGATTAGGGTGAATTCATACTCTCCTTTCTCTTCTTTACCCTTGATGACTGCTGTTTGGACCAAGTTTTGTTCCACAGGGGTCAGAATCACATCGAAGGCTAGTTCTACATTCTCAACATTGACTTCGGAGACAGCTAAGACAGTAAATCCTGCCTTTGCGCTTCCCGCCCCAGTGAAGTATTCTTTCATATATCTTAGAACTCCTAAGGACTCGAATCTGCTCGCCTTAAGGGGCATAGACAGTTCCCATAGGTCTCCTACTGGTCTTGTGCCTGCTTTCCATCTCCTTTCCAAAGATGGTGTAACTAGTCTAGCGGCAAGTGTTGCTGGATATAGGGATGCAATAAGCACCGTGCCTATTATAAGCCCCATAGAGATGATCACTGGCAGCGAAACGAAGTTGAATGCGAAGGAAGCGGGCAACACATTCATGCCTAGGAACATCTGGTTTAATGCAAAGCCTACTAGGTATCCGATCAGAATTCCGCCGAATCCCAAGGTTATACCTTCTGTGAGGAATATGATCATGACTCCTCCGGGCGACAACCCGAGCGTTGAATACACATGAATATCCCTCTTTCTAGATACTAATGTTCCAAGCATGACGTTTGCAACAGAAAGGACAACTAGAGCCATCAGAATCATGACCGTAATATTCCATCCTTGAAGGAAATAGGTAAAAATCGTCTGTAAGCCGAAGGCCCTATCTTTCACACCGACATGAGTCATCAGACTTGTGCAGCTCGTAATAGTTGAGGCAAGTTCCTCCATCTCTTCAGAGGTTTTTTCAACCTTTGGTATCAGAGCAATGCTTGAAATGAAACCACCATGTTCCAATGCTATTTCCCATGGAACATATACGACTTGCGTCGTAGGTACAGGAGAAGGCACCATTGATGCCGGATAGATTGCTGCTGATTGCAGGGAAAGATCAGCCGAGTAGCCAGCGTCTATCGGAAGGACGAATTTACCATCAAAGTCTCTAATTTGCTCCACTAGGTCAGTTATACCGATAACGGTAAAGTTTGCATCAAGCCCTCTTATGATTAAGGAGTCGCCCACATCTACCCCCAGTGATTTTGCAGAATCAGAAGGTAGAACACACTGGTATTTCCCTGTGAAGCTGTCTAGTCCTAATAGGTGTCCTTCGAGGATAAACTGCATTTCAGTTGAAGATAAACCCATGAAGACACAGAGAAGTCTTTGTTTTGTCCCATTGGCATTTATTAATTCTGCTACTGGCAGTGTTTCTGGGCTTTGAGGCTGGGGATACATCCATACTCTTGGAGATGCCTCATAATCTTCCCCGGCTAAGGATTGAACGTATCGAAGGGTAGCTAAGTCAAGAGGTCCTCCCATCGATTCCGGCGGGATCCCATAGATGTTTTTTATGAGTATGCCGGTGTATGGTGGAGCGTAGGGGCTTGCGCTCTTGATGGTTGAAAACCCATAGGACGTGGATGTGAAAGCGGTCATTGCTGCTGTGAAGCAAATGATTGAAACGAGAGCCAACGTAGTCAATAATGGTCTTTTTCTAATGTTTTCGACAGAAGATGTCAATGTATGCATTAATGCAGATACTCTGTCAGTTCTGAAAATGTGTTCCCCGAGCATACTCACTCTGACGGTTCCCAGTAAGTCCCTCATTTCAGTGATGAATATGGCGACTATGGTGATAAGGAGAAGTAGAACACCGACGCTAATCACAGTCATAAAAGCGTTTGACATCACGGAGAACGCTGGATGAACGAGGGAGTATAGAATAAAGAATAAAGCCATTAGGCAGAAGATGCCGACAAACCTTCTGTATGAAACCCATTGAAAGATCGTTCTTTCGAATAAAATCGCAAAAGGAAGTATCAGTAGCGAGAAGAAAGTTATGGAATTTGATGCCTCGCTATAAAGAGGCATTACAGACTGTGAGTAGGCATTCGAAAGGTATTGTAGGGCTAAATATGATTTATAATACATGTCATCATAGTCTTTTCTATGGTAAGAACTATTGGCCTTTTCTACATAGAGATTTGCTTTTTCGAGCATCTGTTCTGCGTAGGTTACCCTAACCCCAAAATGAGTGAAGCCGGCATACCTGTGTGAAATCATCCTATGCATATCAATCATGGAACGATATGCGGTGAGGGAAACAATCACGTTGTCAGATATCGTATACCCGTTTCCTTCTGGACAATCAAAGGAGCTGTTAGACAGAACCATCATAGGCCATGAAACCCGCGCCGGATCAGGATTAAAAGTGATTATGAGTTTCTCCCCTTCTTTTACATATATATCTGTAATGCCATCTGCACCAGCATATATACCCATGAATACTGGGGCGGATTTTGCCTTAGCCGTATATACTCCGAGTCCGAATCCAAACACTGCTCCTCCTCTTCCGCCGACTGCAACGAAAGAAGGCTGGCCAAAAAGTCCGAACGAGGTAGTATACCCATTAAAGTAATTATGGTTTGGATTCCTATAATCCCGAATTATCAGACTTCGCATAGTTCTAGTATCAATCATATCAAACAGCGTGATATGTTTGCATTTGAACAATGGAACCAATGCGCTAACGTTTGTGGTGAGAGGATACACTTGGGCTCGTAAGCCTCCCGCTACACCTTGTGCTAACCCATAATATCCCCAATCAACTGCATACTCGATTTCCCCAGTTTTCTGATTAAACTTCCAAGCGTCAATCTGCCACGAGATATATGGAATGAGCCCGTGAAAAATAAATTGCCCATTCTCGTCGCTGAAGGTGTATCTATATGAGAAGGGCCAAGCATTGGAGGCTTGAGGGTCATAAACATGAAGTCTTACCAAGGAATGGGGTAAGGGCTCATACCATCCTGTTAGATTACTGAATTCAACGGTCTTCCCATCCAAAGTCGTGAAGCCTGCAATACCAACCGCCCCTCCAAGTATATACCATCTTTTTGGCGACGCAATGTTGTAATCATATGGTGGGTTGCGATTCATGTCCACATTTGCAAAACCATTTATTATTGTCTGTATCGTTATCACTTGTGGCCAAACATACCTCCATGCTATGGGATTGTCAACAGGACTTAACCAAGACATTCTCCTCGCGTACTGAGTCTTCAGTGTTACGGCCATAGCAGTTATTGACGATGATGGTTCTGTATCCAACATATAAAAGTCAGTCTGACTCCCAAAACGCGAATCGACTCGGAGACCATATTTAACCAAATCTCCTAAGATTCGAGCTTCGGGCGGCATGTAGACTTGGCCACCAATGTTTTCCACTGGTATACTTAGGAATGAGCTGGATAATGATTCAATCCAACTGTAACGGATCGCCCAGGCTGAAGTCAAAGCATAGACCGTAACCCAACTCATCGTTCCCCATCCGGTGGCAGGCTGCATGGAACCATAGAATGAGCTCAGATAAAGGCAATCTATTCCAGGAGACTCGCTTGAAATATCTATGCCAACCTGTAGCCAGATTCTCTTTGTTGTATTTAGAAGTATGTCTTCAATGAATTCGACTGCGCCGATTCCGCCTTCCCAATGGCCAGAATAGGCAACAAACCAAATAGTTTGTTTAGGTTTATTATCTTTGAAAAATCTGGCTAACTCAAGGAGTGTGGATATCCCGATCGAGTCCTCTGAGGCTGGAGAAATTCCCGGGGCAATGCTCCAAGAGTCGTAGTGTGCTGATAAGATCAAAACGTCGTTGGGGTTGTCTCCCTCTAGTATGCCGATAATGTTTTTTGCCTCTTTGTTTTCCCATTTCATATTCACATGCATTGCAACGGTTCCATTATTTTCAGCAATCTCCTTCAGTTTCTCTCCAGTAACTCTATCTACGTAGAGACGCGCAAAATCCAACGGGGCGAGGGTGCCCTTATCCAATGCCTCATACTTTATAGTATAGAAAGGCTCGATAAAGATTGCACCTTTTGCTCCAAGTTTCGCGGCATCTAACCAGTTCTTACCTGAGTTAAAGTCCGAGAGAATTATTGAGTCTTGAATATCTAAACCGTTCAACTCCTCTAAAGTTCCTTGCCCGACATAGAAGAGCCTGCCTGAGAAATCGCCACTAGCTGATGAAACCCCTGCATTCGGCCAAAGTGCATAAGCAGTATAATTGGAACCTGCGTAGGGGCCTTGTTCAACAGTTATCCATGAATCGGAATCTATGGGGATCGGTGTGTAATATTCATGCACTTGAATCTCAAGACCGATATCGCTGAAGCTTTTTGTGATGTAATCTGCTGCTTTTTCGCACCCACTGTACCCTGTTACCCTAGTTCCAACCGAGGAGAAGAAGCTGACATCCGATTGTATCCTTGAAAAATTAATTTGGTTAATGTCAATTGAGGGGGGTGAGGCAGCAATTTGGTAAGATGAGGATTTCGCCTCTGAAATATTATAAGGTGTTAAGGAGAAAGCCAACATGATAAGGCATATTAGGATCGAGATCCCGAATTTCGTGGTTTTGTTGTTAATCTCTAGTTCCATGAAATTACCACGGCCATATCCAGGCTGATTTATACATTAATGCGAGGATTACGTTGAACATGAGCATCAAGCCTTCACCAGAGAGTTCACCGGCAATAATGTAACCCATGATCTTACTCCAATTTTCTCTGCCTCCAAAGAGTCTAGGAGCTACGTATTTGCTTACGACAGAACCCACAAAAAGCGGAAGTACAGAGAAAGGTGGCAGATAAAGCCCCATAGATACGCCTACGAAAGAGAAAAATAAACCTAGCTTTGTGGATAACAGGTCGCCTACTGCGAGAACCACAAAGATAATTAATGCGGGAATTCCAATGGTTTGCGGCGTGACATTAAGTTGTCGAGAAACTATCATTGCGTCGATATAAGCGGTGCTTAAGGCTCCGTAAACGGTGAATGGGTAGGCTGAGGAAGGTATAGGAGCTATTCTCCAGAAGAAATCGATAGAGATGAGCCCGCACAATTGAGCTAGGAGAGAACCTATTATCCATACAATCAGTAAATCTCTGGGTTTTGCTTTAATAATCGAAGCTGCTCTCACCTGCTGAGAGAAATAGGGAGGAGCATACGCGTCTAAAAGCGCTGGTTGAAATATGAATCCGGAATATCCCTCGTATGGTGAAAGATAAACTAGTGTATGCCATGTCCAGCCTGGAAATCCGCCAGGAATATAGCCTGTTTCTCCTTGAAAGGCAGTTAATGTTATGGATGTGAACAAACCGAAGACGAAAACGTATGCTATGGGAATGAGCAGATTGACATCCGGTACCATAATATGGAAGTATACCACTGACATAGAAGATGCTCCTAACCATAAGAGTATAGCTGTCCGCATTGGAGGAAGTCCCTTCATAGTTACTAATTCTGAAGTGCCTTTAGAACTTGGGACAAAAAGCTCTTTGAATACTCTCGCAACAGGTTTTCTAGCCTTAAACAATATTAGAAAGGCTGCGACAGCAATCATGAAACCTACTTGAGGAGCAAACCAAAGCCGAATATATGACCGATTTTGAACTGCGATTAAACCCATACCTTTTGAGTATTCCTTTGCCCATTCTGGAGCTAGGTTAGGGAAGGTGGTTACGAATAATGAGTTGAGGATAACCCAGATAACAATTGAGGTAAAAAACATGTAAAAGGCATGGTTGAAAGGCACAATTAAGCCCCCAAAATAGGATGACAGAATGGTTATAATTCCGAACAATGATCCGGGTAGAACTTCCTCGAAAAGATAAGTTAGATCGTAGTATGGGATTGGTATTATGGCTCCTCCTACAGAAAGGGGCAGATAAGCTATTGCTCCAAAACCAATCCCAATCCCGAAAGATGTGAGGAAATACTTTACATAAGCTCTTGGTCTTTCAGCCATGAACGTGGCTAGAGAAGTATCAACTAGTGCGTAAGGAAATGGATAATTAAGTCGCTCCACATATGTGTATGCAGCGACCAATGATAAAGAAAGACTTAATACTAAAACGATAACACTCCATGCTAACCAAACTAATAATGGAGTCAGAAATGGGAGTTGAAAGAGCGTGCGAATATCATGAGCTGGTGAACCGGGAGGCGGCACGAGCCATGAGGGGATGTATTGTGCCATGGGTTTTCCGCCAATTGAGTAGGATTCCATGAATGGGGAATTGACAAAGTAAGACCTGTAGATAATGTTGTAGTAAATTGGCATAGCTGATCCTCCCCATGCTGCAGCATAATACAAGATTAGTACTTCTTGCCTAGAAAGGCTTTTCCCGGCAAGTTTGCTCAATACAGAGAATATAATGGTTATAAAGAAGATGGATACTGCGCCCCAGATTTGGCCTGTTATAAAGTAGGAATATATGTTTACTGGAATGAAGAGAATAACCGCTGCGATCATGGCGAGGAAAGTTCGCCAAGTCAATCCGCTCTCAAGCTCGGTTTCTTCTTTCATGAACATACTTTACAGCTTACCTTTTTATAGCTTGGTACAAAAAAAGGGGAGATGTGCGTATGGAGTTCACTTCCATAGCGCAGCTAGGTTTGGTAGCGAAGCTGTGAACATTACACTTAGTCCTACTAGGATGTACAGGGCTCCAAGGCCGAGTGCAATACCAGCTATTATCGGTACCATGTACTCCATTGTTCTCTTTGGACCCAAAGTTCTGTCCAACACAACCCTCATTCCTATTCCGATTATCATATTGGGCCATCCGATCCACCCGCCGCTACCGCCAAGGCCTATGAGCACTCCTAATGGATGTATGAAGAACCATGGGAACAATGTTCGTAGCCATCCAATGACGATCATGAGAACAGCGCCTATAATTGTGGCGGTCCAGTACTCTCCCATCGAAAGATAGCCTATGCTCCATGTAAGGCCTCTGTTACCTGTGTCAAGTGCCCCGCTTACTACACCCCACCAGTTTACGTCCATCCCTGTTTCGCCAGTGTTCGTGATCCCTACGTGACAGTTTATGTACGTGTTCATCACTAAGGAAAAGGGTATCAGAGCGACCAGAACGATCAAAACGTACGTGAAGATCTTCCTCACGTCCGCTCTCACTCCCTTGGCGAATCCGTAGGTGATTGTCGCAATACTCTGGCTGAAAAGCCCGTTACTCTCATATGGGCCTACACATGTTCCCATGCTGCTTGAAGCGAATCCGTAGATAGCTAGTGCCGGGTTAGTCTGAGGAGGTGTGGCAGACCATACTCCGAGACTTGATCCAATCGGGAAACCTAGCCGCCAAGAGGAGTAGCCATGGCAATCCGCAGCATACCAGAATGCTAAAGCGTAATAATATGCTCCGCCTATGTTTATAATTGTATAGAAGAGGAACCAGATCACCATCATTAGTAGATTCCCGCCAGCCGCTGTCCATATTCCTATCATCAATATTGCGCCCACTGCCATGAGAATCATCCCTAATCTCATAGATATTCCTTCGACTTGATAGTCCTTGGTGAAGGCCCCGAACGCTTTACGCCACCTATCTCTAGTCGCCCAAAGTATCACTAAAGTCAAACCGAGGTATGTCCCTATGCGAAACTCATCGTGTGGGAATGGCCAAGCAGAACCGGGGGAGACTCCTGGAGGAACTATACCTGCTCTAGTCACAGCGGGTCTATAGACGAAACCTATGAGCAATCCGACGATAGCTATTGTCACCGACAGATCCAAAGGAAAGATGGCATAGAGCAGACAATTGTAGATAACTAGAGAAGTGTTTACCTGAGCGTTTGGTAGAACCCCCTCAATAAGAGAGTAGAGTTCTATTGGATAAGTTCCGTAGCCACCTCCGATTACGCCTCCTAGAGGTATAGCTGGGAAGAGCTGCGTAGCAATATATGGAGCATTAAGAATAAGACCTACCCCAAAAGCTATCCAGAAGACCTTGTTCCTAGCAATCTTTGTGTCTAATAGTCTAAGCCAATCTCTTTTTTCCTCACTTTCTTCGGAGGGGAATGTCTCGTTTACAGTGTATACTGCAGGTATACCCATGGCAAACTGGCATCTCTCTACTTCCCACCATTGTGGACCGAAGATGAGGAAAATCATAGGCCAGCTGACCAATGCTATGGAGATCATGATGAGAGACCATGCGACTATGGGACCCATAAAGACACCCCAGTTGGGATCGCCTCCGCCGGTGAAATAGGTTAGTGTTGCAGCCTCATCTTGAGGAATGAGCCACGAAGGCACTAAGCCAGGGAGATAATCCCTGGCTCCAGTTGGAAACTGCCATCCGATCATAGCAGAGCTGAAGGACCCGGCTATGTTGTTATAGAAGTTAACTTCGCTGGAACCTGAGAAGAAATACCACTTGGCTGTGAAAAGCATTAGAACGAACATTATTGATATTACGAATTCTTTGCCAATTTTTATCCCTTTCTTCCCCAGATAGCCAACTAATAGCAGTATGTATATGTATGGAATGAAGGTGCCTGTTACAACCCAGTATTTAGTGATAGAGAGAGACCTTGTGACAAAGCCCCAAACAAAGCAAACCCAAGCGATCAGTATCAAAGCAACAATCTCAGCGATTGAAATCTTTGATATTTTTATTTCCGTCATTTTTTTACCCTATCGTAGTAATTAAACCGATTTATCATTTAAGACTTACGGTGTTAGCAAAAAACAGAAAACAAATGAGAAAGACACAGTTTTTGAATCATGACCACGGTTTTTTCAAAGCACGCCACAGATACTATCATAATGCGGAAGATCGCCGATACCGTCTAAACAAGATTATATTCTGATGATATCAGCAGTGCATTCATCCCTTCTTAAAAGCAGAGAACTTCAGTAATTCTGCTCGTAGAATGGGTGTTATCTTTTGGATTATATTCATGTTCCAGAGTCTAATGCGTCGGCTTCCCTTCCCATACATCGAGAGTTCTCTATGGCAGATACAAGTCAGGAGGAAATCTATTCGTTGTACTCTATGAGTTGCTCAGATATACATGTTGGATGGAACAAGTATATTCGGGAAGTGAGGTTTAAGGTAATTCTTGATGTCTTGGCATAAGTGGCACTTTTCAATGTATCTCGTCTTCATTGAGTATCCTTCCGCCTCTGGCAGCTTTGTTAATCCAACGGGTCCTTCCTTCATAAGGACACTAATTATTGGGTGATCCCAAGGACTGTAATTGTCAACGATGTTCATGATTGGTGTATCATTAGCGTTACCGATGGCGATGCCGCAACCGAAAGAAACCCAACCATAAGGATCAACATCGAGAACGTTTGTGTTCTTGTGGCTTATGTTCAGATACCACGGAAGCTCTATGCACTTCTGGTCTAACTCCCTGAAACCAGGCAAGAAATCTTTGTAAAAATCAGGGGACGTACAAGTTTTGCCAGCAAATCTCTCTGCGAGTTTTTCGGCTGCCCGTCCAGTGTAGAATGTTCTGTAGAGAGCGTAGTTACCTAGATTTCCCTCTTCATCTAGTTCTCTCATAAGACTCTTTGTCAACTTGTCGTATTCGTTTTCGGCATCAACGTTGTCCATCAGAGCTATATCGTGATAATAGGTAATTCCTAGTTTTTTCGCGGCGATTATGGCATTTCTAACTCTATTAAAAGGAATGAACCTTGCATGGAAACCGTCAAAACTGAACAAGAATTGTATATTCAGCTGCTTCATTCTACTCAGAAACTTCACAGCTCTTACTGGTGTAGTTGCCCAACTGCAGTTTGTCTCTACATGAATGGAAACCCCAATTGAGTGTGCAAACTCGGCGATGTTGAACATTTCCCTGAAGTACAGTGTTGGTTCACCGCCATAAAGAACAAGTCTTTCTAGATCGAAAGAGTCTTTGAGTGCTTTGACCCAACATTTTGCTTTTTCAGGTGGGATAACGCCATCCAAATTTGGTCCACTTCGAAATCTGCAATGTTCACACATGGAATTACACCTATAGGTCACAATCATCTTCAATGCATACATGTTTGATACCGACCCTATCTAATCTGCTTTTGACTGCCCACTATTATCAATGAGATATTTAAGCCTAGGCACACGGAGTCATTATCCCAAATCTTACGGGAAGGTCTTATGTTGACTTGAAAATTTTGCTTTCTTTTTGTACATTATCCTGTTTAGGTGAGACTAAAGTCTGCGATCGATTAGTAGTGTAGAGATGCCGGTAGGATGTAGTGACATAGCAAAAGTCGTTAGAAATGGCAAACATTTAAAATTCAATATAGAACCAGCTGCAGGGAATTGCCTAAATATAAGGCATTAATAAACTATGATGAAAAATTATGTCCATGCTGGCTTTCCATGCCATATTGCTGTGGATACTCTGCTATTTACCATGTACTATAAACGGAGGAAACGATTAGATGACAATTGTAGGTGTAAGTGGTAGTCCTATTCTTAATAGCAATACGGATAGAATAATCCAATCTCTTCTTGAACAGAGTGGTAAGGATCAAATCTTCTTAAACCTTAGCACTCTGAGATATGAACCCTGTAAAGCATGTGCTCACCTATGCGCCAGAACAAACATGTGCCCTTTGGATGACGATTTGAAACGATATCTTGAACCAATATTAAAGTCAGAAGCCTTAATCCTCGGAACACCTGTTCATGCGGGTAATATTACTGGCTGGATGTTCAGCTTCATTACAAGGTTGTGGTGTTTCCACCATGTCAAGAATCTTTTGAGAGATAAACCTGTCCTTCTTGTCGTAACTGGCTTATTCAAGGAAAGCAGACGAGTAGTGGTTCAGAAGTTTAGGGAACGTATTCTAATAGATCACCCCGTAAAAATTATCGGTTATATATATCATACTACAGAGATTCCGCCATGTTTCAAGTGTGGTATGGGCAACATATGCAAAGTTGGTGGTCTATGGGCGATGGTAGGCTTTGATGAAAAAAGACTCAGAGAATTCAAAGTAACATCAGATAAGTTCAAACGTTGGGAAGACAACGTTGAGACAGTTTTCAAAGTCCAGAAATACGCCAAAATGTTAGCGGAAATCTAAAAATTTATATTTCTATAAGTCCGCCATAGAATTCTAAGCTAGATATCAATTGAGGGCTCGTACTGTAGAAGAAGGACGTATTCATTTTTCTAAGTGTCACAATTTCACTGGCTGACCTTCACGACCATATGCATCTTCATGTCGAATTTGGTCTTCCTCTTTCCATTCGCCAAAACACACCACAATCATACGTATGGGATGATTTGTATTATTAATAAGCCGATGTTTGACGCCAGTCTTCATAAGAATCTCATCCCCCATCTTCGGATGTATTATCTTTTCTCCAAATACTACTTCCGCCCCATCATCCAACATTACCCATAGTTCATCCCGTATGTTATGAGAGTGTAAACTAGTTATTCCACCCGGGTTCACGGTTGTCCAATCTACTGAGCATTTCCTGTTCCGAACGAGAAGCATAACAACACCCCATGGTCTCACTGAACGTTTTGATGGCAAGTCTACATTGTATTTATTATCTCTATTTTCATCTCGTGATTTCGATTTCATGATTACCTGTTCCCCTCTGACTCCAAATATATATAATAATTCGTAAGGTTTTAAAAATTCCTTCATCAAGAATATTTGAAAAGAATTTATGTTAGCTAATGAATATAAAACAACAAGGTGTTGGAAACCTGAAAGTTGAACTCCCGCAATTAAGCTGTCGAATAGGGTTGTACGGTAAGAAAATAGAACTCTCATTATGTATAACTCATTTTCCATTTCCTTGGAATTTCTATCATCCATGGCTTGATATCATTTTATGAAACCTTTTTCTGCCACCCAATATTTTATGTAAGTATAAAAGAAGCAGAAGGGAAAATTTGATGTCGAAGAAGTCTTGTGGAGGAAAAGTTGAAGGGAAGGTTGCAATAATTGTAGGTGCCTCTCGCGGGATTGGAGAAGGGATTGCCAGAGACTTCGCTAAGGAAGGCGCTCGTGTAGTCATTGTTTGCAGTAAAACCATCAGGCAAGCACAGATAATAGCTGAAGAGATTAATCAGAAATATGGAGAGGGAAAGGCAATCGTAATACAAGCAGATTCAACTAACGAAGAGGCAGTAAAGATGATGGTTGAGAAAACTCTTGAGGTCTTCGGCAGTATTGATATCTTGGTCTATAGTGCAGGCGTCAACAAACCAGGAAGCATCAAGACCTATTCTTTAGAGGACTTGGAATTTATTACAAGAGTTAACTATATTGGGTATTTCCTTTGCGTTAAACACACAGCCCGTGTAATGGCTGAGCAACACAAACGTGACCCTTCACGTCTCATGGATATTATACAAATAAATTCAAAATCCGGTCTCCAAGGTAGCAATAAGAACGCTGCTTATGCTGGGAGCAAGTTTGGCGGAATAGGTTTGACACAGAGTTTGGCTCTTGAACTTTTGGAGGATGGTATCAAAGTCAACGCCATATGCCCAGGCAACTATTTTGATTCTGCGCTTTGGTCCGACCCAAAGAAGGGTATGTTTGTCCAGTATTTAAAGTCGGGTAAAGTTCCAGGAGCCAAAAACGTAGAAGATGTAAGAAGATATTATGAGTCCAGGATTCCGATGGGCAGAGGATGCACCATAGATGAGATTATGCACGCTATCTACTACGTGATAGAACAAACAGGAGAAACTGGACAGGCTATTCTCGTTTCAGGCGGTCAAGTGATGCAGTGAAGAGACTTACTGAATAAACTCGACGATGCATGTCAACACGGTTGCTGGCCTTTTGCCTCCATTACTAGAACCCAGTCTTGGATCATTTTAGGTCTAGGCGGTTGCCACTCGCCTTCTTCATTAGGGATCACCGTTCCCAGATCATACTCTCTTCCTTTTCTGGGATCAAAGTAAGATGCGCGGTAAGCAACCCCTTGTTCAATCCCCTTCACCTTCAGAAAGTGAACAGGTGATGGAATATAGATGATACGCACTTGCTTTGGGATTCCAGATGCATATGGCTTAAGATAGTCTCCTTTGCTCCAATGCGGCTCAACCAATTCTGGACATGGCTTAAATCGCCACCATGGATACCGCTGTAGGAGGTCCTTCCCGAGGCTTACTTGTCTAGAACCTGGTAACTGGTAAGCTTCACTCCACGGGGTATCACCCCACGACTGACCGTGTGGCGAAGGACCGAAGGGCTTTGTTCTGGTGTTGATCTGCCATATTCCGTTTGCGCCATAAGTGTAACCAGTAGCTGCGCTTAGAATGCTTGCCCAAAACATCAATCGTTGAACGTTTTCCCAGCTTGCGCCCATGATTCCTTCGTAGCACACTTCGCCGACGAGCACAGGCATCTTCGGCGATTTGCCTAAGGAATCCACAACGTTATTCACAGTGTTGGGGAAGCTATGAAAATCGCTGTGGCCGGTTTGAAGCATGTCTATGTCGATAACAGACGGGTCATCAACCATGTTACGTGCGCAATCGGTTGGATGGATCGTGATCGGATGGTGGTACGGGTCCTGTGAGCGCAAGTAACGAGCCACTCTAGTCCAGCTGGAACGAGCCTTAACTACATACTCTTCCCGTTTCTTCATGTCATCCCAGTATGGGGAAAGATAATAGGGCATCACTGCTTCTCCTGCAACGCACCAGACAACAGGGTAGGCTCCGTAACGGGCCACTAGGTTGCGCCAATGCTTTTTCATTATTTCCTCTTCGGCGAATTCTATGAAGTATCCCCAAGAACCGACGATGCAAGGAACCAGACCGCTTCGCACAAGCCAGCTTATCCTTCGGTCTGCCATATCGAAATAAGCAGGGTCTATGCTGACATAATTCTCCTTCCAAGGGAAGCCAGCCTCATTGGCGCCTCTCGGATCAAAAGGAGGCATGTCGGGATAGAGCCCAGCCACTATCTGAACCACGCTGAAACCCTTTCTAACTCTGTCTTCTGTCAATGATTTAAAATCTTTAGGCCATCTGAGACGTTTAGTGAGCCCCATCCACCATGTATCACCAAGCCAGAAGAATGGCTTCCCATCAACATGCTCTAAATGTCTTTTGTCTTGGCTAATGCGAAGCGGACCATGCTTAAGTAGATGGTTCTTTCCCGTGTAAGAAGCAATCTCTACACTTCCCTTCCGACCGTGGAGACTTGGATTGGATTCGTCGGAACAAACAGTGCGGAAATAATGTTCGCCAATTTTATATGAGGAATAACGAAGACGCCAAGTGTTGCCGCCAGCCCAGAATGCTGGGACATTCCTTCTTTCGCCATCTGGGTCTATGAAGATTGCTGAGACCATCACTTTGTTGAAAGGGTCGTCATATTCCTGTTCCGATGCAAAGGTCCATTCCACGGGACAATTTTGTTCCAGAGGCTTAGGTTGACTAGATTCCATAATATGTGTTTCCTCCTAGTCATTACTGTATGAGGAAGCAATTTATGTATAAAGAACTGTTGGTCTTTTAGGAAGCATAGGGTAGAAAGGAAGAGGATCACAGGTCCTGAGAAGGACATTTATCTATTATGTCCAGTTACTGATTCTTGTTCTAAAAGTTGGCGCCGTCTCGGTTGATCCATTAACGTGATTCTTTGATTCGCAGGAGAGGCAGGTTTGCTGGTTAGCTCTTGTTCTCGCAGAACTCTCTCAGCTCTTCTTAAATGTGGTGAACTTCAGCAATTCCTCTCTAAGAATGGGGGACATTCTTCTTAAATTGTATCTATGTTCTGGAGTCCAACGCGTTGGCTTCCCTTCCATGATATCGACAGGTTTAAGTTGAACCTTGAGATCTAAGTTTGGCTTTGCTAATATCGAAACTTGATATTTGGTAACATGCCCACTTGCGCACTGTATTATAAACTCCCAGATTCTTTCATCACCAGATTCCTTGGAAGAGAATTTTGACATGCTTATTTCACTGTACATCACCCTCGAGTAGCCTTTGACGAGATCTACCAAGAAATCATCAAAGACCGTCATTTCCTCCAGCTGCAGTTTTATGGGCACCACCAAACTCACTTCTCCACGCTTCATTTCTATCATGTCCTCCATCCTTTTCCTGAGTCTGCCGCTGGGAACCGCAGACTTGACAGCCAAGCCGGGGGGTAATAGATATCCAATTAACGAGGCCATTGTGGCTACTGAGAATGATATGGCGAAAGGCCATCCGCCTATCATGTTCTCTTGAACTATAGATGGAAGCCCAAATCCAGTTATCTGGGCAAATGCATAGCCGAGTACATAACCGAATATGCCTCCGATTATGCCGAGGACTAATCCTTCTGAAAGAATGATGAATCTAATTCTTGTCGGGCTTACTCCCATAGTAAATATCGTGTGGATTTCTGACTTTCTTTCCGAGATTGTGCCCAAAGCATTTATGACGAGAAGCAGGGCTGTAATGGCTATTGGAACGATGTGGATCCGCCAGTCACCCCAAAGAGTAACTATCGGTTCTCCAGAGTAAAGTGCTATGATGGAACCATTTGAGATAATATGTACTAGGTAGGTGGACACAAAACTTGCAGCATCTGTCTCCCAGAAGTCAAACCCCATAGGCAAGATTTCATCAGCGATGAGGGTTGTGTTCTGTATGTATTGCTTTTTTGCGACTATTGAGATCTTATAGATCCTCAATTGATCGAGAGAGAAATCATCTATTGAGCCGAGAATAAATGATCCACCCATTATTTCCTTGGTCACTGGATCAGCAATCTGGAACAGGAATGGACTACCGTCCAGATCCTTTAAGTATTCTATCACTCTGTGCTCCTCGAATACTCCATTGACCATGAATCTTCTATTGTCGAGGAGCACTTCTGATCCAGCTGTGAGGTTGTACCTAGATGCAATATTTGAGCCTATCAAGACCATGTTTCTATCTCCTGGCTCAAAGAACGATTCACCCAGCAATTCAGCTGCATTAAGGTATACCCTCATGAAGTCGGAATCAACCACTACCAAGTTGAATATGCTGAAATCACCAGTAGTCGAACCTCCCAATGTATGGAGACGGACAGTTTTAAAGGCGTAGACGTTCATTGAGTCGACCCAATCCTTCGAAAACCATGATATCTCATGCACCTGAAAAGGCTCATAATTTACTGTCCGTATAATTTCTTTACTCATAATTGATGGTTTTGTCGTTATTATTATTTGCTTGTAAACTACTAGCCCGCTATTCACCTTTGGAGAAAGATTGGAAACTGGAACATATTGAGTCGGCTCTACAGAAATGAAGGTTAGTAGACACATAGCTGATGCCGATACAACTATAATTGTCGACAAGGCAAGTGCGGTCTTAAGTTTCCTCCTCCTCAGATTCTTCATACTCATTCCGAAAACCTGCGAAGCAAGATTCCTTAAGTTGGTGAACATAGACACAACTATGATGGCAATCACGATCACAATCTGGACAAACTGAAGGAGAAAGGAGAGAAAAAATGGCGTGGTCACCTTCTGGATAAGGAAATCAAAATTAAGAATGAGAAGTTTGAATCCTGGCTGTGTGGAGATGAAAAGAGCAAATGTTAGGGGAAGCACTACTGCGAAGAGGATGTTAGCTACCAATCTTTTCTCGGTTAACATACGGGAAAGAGCAAAAGAGTAGAATATGAGCACAATAACAAGCGTCGGTGTCCAGCCGAAAATACCAGAATAGGTATTCATGGTTTCCAAGTAGGCGTCTCGATATAGGTTCCTAGCAGTGACGAGATTGTTCATAGCACCATCTGTGTCTTGCTCTTCGAAATTTTGGGCAGCTAGTTCGAAAAATTCAGAAACTTGCCCTAATTTCTTGTAAAGGTTAGTGAGTTTAAACCCGTAGGGTTCGAGCGCGTCAATCATTACTTTCAAGCTATTCGCTTGAGCTTGTGAGATAGACCTTATGAATGGAGGTGTAAGGTCGATGAACTCTCTCTCGCCTGGATCTAGTGAGATATACGTCGTCAAGGGGAGTTCGAGATATGACAAAGACAGATTGGCAACTAACGGTCCTTGATAAGGAACAATTGCCAAGTTCATGCCTTTGTACTCAACGAAATTATAGAAAAGTGGATCAACCTGAAGACGGTAGTCGAATCTCATCATCCCAATCATGGTATTGCTCATCATCCAATTAACAGGATTGAATATTTTCAGTATTCGTCCCTCGCTCAGGTAAAACTTTAACTCTAAAGTCAGAGCTGTGCCATTGTACTTTTCGAGAAAGTTGACCTTATCAAAAGCATATGCTGACATGTTGAAGACTGTAACTTGAGGGTTTATGGCGTTCCATCTCCCATCCGCAATTGTTAACTCCTCCTTAGCAACAATCTTCTCCAAAACCCAAACTCCAGAAAGGGATATGGATGAGAGAGATGCAGGTAATGTCAGGAGGGTATTGGGAGGAATATCCAATGTCGCGACTCCGCTTTCTCCCGTGACAGCTGTTGTATAGAAGGTTTCATTACGTCTTGTCGCGAGACTCAGGTTGAAAGACAAACCACTGATAGGCTTCTCAGTCTGCCAATCATGGAACTCAATCCTAAGCCTCTTCTCTGTTGGTTCAGGATTGTGGACACTGAAGAGAGAGAAAAGAGTATAGGCAATCGAAAAGAGAGCAACGGCAACTAGAATCATGCAAAGCCCTTTTCTTTTGCTTGCCACCATGACAAATCATCAGACAACTAACAAAGGACCTCTTTAATATAAGAATAGCTAGTAAGGCTTGATAGAGATACTTGAAGAAACCCAACACTTTCAGCATCTAACAATATAGATATCTGGCGATCTAGCCGCAGATTGTAGTATTACAATTGCCATAATGAGAATATAACTCCTCATTGGAGAAAGCATTTGATTCCCTCTCAGGCAAAATGCCGAAGGAACACCAGGATACATTCAGATTTCAATTTGAATTCCTCGAATTTTAAGAAAATGTGCATTCCTTCTGCGGATAGAGGAAACAAACATAACATTTCTAGATGAGTCGAAATGACTGACTTGATTTATCCTGAAGAACTATCGTATAGTATGAAAGTGTATCTGATGGGAATTTTCCATTTTCTGCGCCTTGTCCGCTTTCCTCAGAAGCCTAAGCCATCTCGCTCCTATGGAATCGGTCATGATTAACATATTTTCAGGTTATCAATATACAAAGCTTGAGCCACGATTAACGTAGCTCGTTACCGACAAAATTTGGCTAAAATTTCCCAAACTAGAAAATTCAATACCCACACTTTGGAAAGGAACTGCGAAGTATTTCTGTCTAGGTGAAGGGATTCATTTAATTTCTTAATTGCATATCCTCGGGCTCGCTATAAAATTTTATTGAGGAAATTGCCAAAGCCTCTAACATCCTGCAAGGTAGTCAATACCATCAAGGAAACTGCACATTAGTTCTTTTACCATGCGCAACTCATAAATCAGCCGGCTATGATTGCTAGGTCAGTGTATGATTATGCATTTGATAAGGAAGGCGAAGATTTCAGATTGGGAGGCTCTTAGAAAGATCTATATTTCTTGTTCTACATGGTTGGCGCAACAAGGGTGGAATCACTGGGAAAGTACTAGTTATAGGTATGAGAAAGAAAAAGTGGTTCAGAGAATCAGGGAAAAGGATGTTTACATTCTTTTCTACGAAAAAGCCGCCGTTGGAACGATCACCCTAAGCTATGAAACCCCACCTTACTATAAGGGCTATTCATTCTGGGAGAAACCATCTTCTCCTGCAGTCTATGTGAGTATGTTAGCCGTCTTGCCAGATCACCAAAGAAAAGGGTTTGGGAGCATGTTGCTCAAATTTTCAGAAGAGAAAGCAAGACGAATGCACGTTCACTATGTCCGATTTGACGCCATTGCTGACTACAAAGAACTCAATGAGTTCTACTTGAGGAGAGGTTACAAAATAGTTGGAAAAGATGTTTTTAAAAATGTTGAAGGTAACTTTTTTGAGAAGAGGTTAACTAATTGAGAACAGTCAAGAGACAATCTTCGTTAAATGCGGGTAAGGGACTGGTTGATGTTCGATGAGTAGGATCAGAACTGTTCTCGGGGACATTTTCCCAGAAAAGCTTGGTTTGACTTTAGTCCACGAGCATGTGCTTGTTGATTTTGTTGGCGCTGAGACGTTCAGCAAGGAACGTTATAATGCGAAGGAAGTTTTTGATGTTATGCTTCCCTATCTGGCCGAGATCCGTCGACTTGGAGTAACGGGCTTTGTGGAATGCACCCCAGCCTATATGGCAAGAGACCCTCAATTGTTGGCAAGCCTATCTGAAGCCGCGGGCATTCACATCCTCACGAACACGGGGCTTTACAAGGAGCCTTACCTTCCAAGACAAGCGTTTGAATCATCAGCACACCATCTAGCAGACCATTGGATTGAAGAAGTCGAGAAAGGGATTGAGGGCACATCTGTTAGAGCTGGCTTCATAAAGGTCGCCGTGAACCCGGGCCACATAGTCCCGATACAACAAAAGATTGTAAGGGCAGCTGCTCGATGCAGCCTCTCGACCGGAGCTGTAATTGCATGTCACACAGCCAGTGGCATCGCTGCCATGGATTTGTTGGAGATTCTGGACGAGGAAGGAGTAGACGCGAACAGACTCATCGTTGTCCATTCTGATGCTGAAGAGAATATGAAATATCATTTTCAGACTGCTCGTCGCGGAGCGTGGGTCGAGTATGACGGTGTGAAAGAGGAAACAGCTGAGAGAACCTTGAGCCTGCTAAGGCTGATGGTGAAGAAAGGCTTTGAAGATTATCTTCTACTGTCTCAAGACGCAGGTTGGTATAACGTGGGGGAGCTACATGGAGGGAACATACGGGGCTATGATTATCTAATGAAAGGCTTTGTGCCGCTGATGTTAGCTAAAGGTTTTGGCCAGAAACTGGTCAACAAGATTCTAGTGAAGAACCCCACCAAAGCTTTCCAGATACCGTGAGATACTAGTATAGTTCAGAGAAATCTAGCCTAGCCTTGAAAAGAGATAAGATTGGATTAATGGCTTAAACTTCTTCCTGACCTTTTCTATGGGTTCGCCGATCACTTCAATTCTTTCCATGTTGCAGACGCCCAGCCCTTTTTCGGCGGCCAAGAGTATATGATTTGCCTTCTCAAGATTGAAGCCCATGACCTCTGCCCCGACAGTGTCAACTGCAACCGGGTCTAAGCCAGCTATTACCAAGTCCATCTTGACCAGTTTACCCGCCAACTCCCATCCTTCTCCGCCAACTATGCCGTCTATTACCGCAATTCTAGGCTTAACGACTGACGCGAGGTCTACAATCTTCTCTGAAAGATGATGGTGGATTTGGCCCTTGGGACTGACCACACCCATTAGATTTTTGAGGCTTAGAGTCACGCCGGCCATTCTGTGAAGCTTCAGTTTAGCTACGCTTATTATAGCGCTGCTGAGGGCTATCTTGGAAATCCTTACTTTCTTGAGGGCAAGCGGGTTTGGAACATCAATAGTGACATACTCGTCGTCATTTAGATCTACCAGTCCCACCTTCCAACGGTCAGCAACTTCGTCGACACCTGCCACCTTGTACGCTTTTTGTGTGTTGGATAAGCCGCTTCCTTCGCCGATTACGATGTTGTTGAAGCCCTTTTGCTTCAGGAACTTGACTGTGCCCTCTATGACTCTGGCGTCGGTTGTGTTCCCAGTCAACGGGTGGCTTGCGTCTATGTAGTTGGGCTTAACCAGAATTCTGTCCTCCCTTGTCAAGACACTTTCAGCCTTAACTAGCTCAAGGGCTTCGACAACCATCTCAACTGGGTTGTTGCCCTCAACTATTGCCACTGCTGCCATGTCTGCAGTCAACAAACTCACCCTCAAAGAAGACTATAGCGACCTCGACTTAACCGACTCTTAGATAAATCTTTATCGGATAATTGGCAGAAGCGTTGACTCACAAGGCATCTGGAAGGCTCCGACCTGTGGCACAGGTTCAGAGGTCACATAAAACAATGGTAAGACATTTCAAGCCCACAACAGACTTACGCGAACTCTGGCAGACGTGTGTTGATTCAAAATCAAGCCCAATTCTGTAAAAGCGGACCGAAAAAAGAGTTCAAGGGCATATGGAAAAATCCGCATTAGGTAGAAGATACGCCAATTGAAATGTCGGTGAAATCGGGCCTGCTTTTAGTTTGTCAGGTTTTCTCTTGCTGAGGACGAGGAAAACAACGCCTGCGACAAGGACCGCTAAGGTAATCATCGCTTTTCCTTCAAGGGTTTCGATGAATGGCGTCGGCTGTGTGGGGATGTTGTTGAAAAGGTTCACTATCTCGGGGTAGAATTCTCTAAAGGATCTGTATTGGGTCATGTTGTACTCAGATAGAAGGTTGTAAAGTGGCCGGATGTATATGAATCCTCTCCTCTCTCCATTTGGGAGTGGTTCCACTCTGTCTGTCAGTTTTATCTCGACAGCTCTTATTATGTGCTCGTTGATCATTGCAGTCCAGTGACCGTATGCCATATTTTCCATCTGAGTCTCGATTGGCTTGTACAGTCTTTCCGGGTCCTTGAACTCTTGCATGAACTCTTCAGTTAGGGGGTTCACAAAGCTATGGGCGAATTCGTGGAACAAAGCAGCGCCGAAGACAGGGACGTCTCCCGCCACATTCTGAGGTCCGAGCATGGCGTAGATAACGAGTGAACCGTTGGTCTTCATGTAGTATCCGTAGTTGCCGAGAAACAAGGGGGGCCAGAGCTACGTAGTATCCATCTTGCCTCATACCGAGGTATTCTTCTAGAGTCTTGACCGTGTTCTCTAATGGGATGGAAATAGAAGCTGTTTGTTTTATGTAGCTGTAGAAGAGTTGGTGCGATACCCAGAATTCCTCAAATTTCGATTCCAAGGCAAAGCTCCGTAGAGCCTACGTGAACTGCTCTAGTATAGTTATGCCGCCCGCATTGGATGCTCTGTTGACAAGATATTCCGAGAAAGGTTCCACTATCATAAGTTCTGGCGGGTCTGAAAGGTGCATCATGAAGCCTACTGGCGCATCGTAGCTGAAGCCGGATTCTAACAATGTGCTGAATATAGCCATTGCTTGATGCCCACTATATGGCCTAAAGAAGTCCATTATGTCTTTCTTGTATGTGTAGTTCTGCTTCCATATACCTATGTTCGCCCAGTCGGTGAAGAGCTGCACGGCTGTGAGAAGCTCTAGCCTCTTGTCGACCTTTATCGACCACTTCGAATCCGAAGCGTTGTCGGGTGATGCCGGATGATGAGCCCTACCGATGGTTTGGGGAGCCTGCGGAACTGGAAGGTCCACCAGAAGGAGCAAAGTCAAGAGCATGAATGTTAAAAATCTACCCACCGGTACTACCCCTATCCTTCAAATGTTACCGTTTGATTACTTAAGAATTATGTCATCGTCCTGCGGGATTGGAGATACCGTGGAGCGGCTCATCAATATCGTCCAGCTAGGAAGCCATTATAGCGAAGCTGATGAGGCTGAGGGTAGATCCAACAAAGGAAAAATTGTGATCAGTTGCTTGAGCGAGTCGCCAGCTAGGCGTGTGAGTCAGCCCTCCACTAGAACGACAGTAGTAGTGGGGTCGCCCGGATTTGAACCGGGGTCCCAAGCGCCCGAGGCTTAGAGCCTAGACCAAGCTAGCCGACGACCCCTAGAGACTGGTCACTGATCGATAATTATGAGAAATATTATAAATACTTTGGTTAAGATACGAAACAAAGGAAATGAGAAGATTAGATAAAGCATGTTAAAAGGAGGTGAGAATCAGTGATAGTATTGCTCTATTTCGACTGGTTTGGAACTGCTGAAGAGCTTAAGGGGTTGGACGAAAAAGTGAAGGCTGCCTGTGCTGAAGTGGACTATGTTGAGTATAAAGGACGTTACGCACCAGACAACAGAAAATATCACTTTGTCTGGTTGTTTGAGGTTGAGAGCTACGACAAACTATCAGAAATCCTGACAGGTCCAAAGGCGCCTCCTAGAGATTATAAGAAGCTGACCCATGGGATGTTTGAAATACTCCGTGGACCCTTAAAGTAGCGACAGCCACGCTATTATAAAGTAAGAGGGGGGAAATCTGTCACTGCGATCAAAACGAGAGATGTAAAATATAGTAACAAAGACCTTGGAAAACTGGACAACTCTCCAATAAAAGACACTACTAAAAAGACCATCAGAATCTAAACCAAACTAACTGACAACCCCTTTTGGATGGCCAATGACCCTTGATATGTAGTTTTTCATTTTCGGTAAATATCTGTTCCTTCGGACTTCCGGTGTATCTCGAAGTTCTCCATATACTTAAGCGTGATCTCAGTCAGATGATCCACGTTACTATGGATGAAACCCTAGTATCCTGATTGCCCTTCATCTGTCAATGGAGGTTAGGAAACATCAATAAAGAGAAACCTGCATCTAGGATGAGCAGACGGAGGTTCTTGAAGGTCATAGTCGGAGTCGGTGCGACTACAGCTGTCGCTGGAACCGCAATGTACTTAAGACCGATGTTGCAACCAAATCCTATTCTACCAAACACAATCTACTCACAGCCCGCATGAAACTACTAGGGATACCTGTTTAGAAGATAAGTATAACCAAGAAACTCTTGCTTGAGGGAACAAGTGATGGCAAGAAGCAACACAAAAGTGGTCTTTTTTGAAGGTAAGAGCTTCAATGTCTTCGAGGATGTTTACGAGCCATCTGAGGATACTTTGTTGTTGGCTGAAAACCTAGTGTTAGGATGCGACGAGATCGTTCTAGACGTCGGCACGGGGTGTGGAATACTCGCAGTGATCTCAGCCCTGAAGGCTAGGCGAGTACTTGCCATAGACATAAACCCCTCCGCCGTAAGGTGCACAACACTAAATGCAGAGGCCTACAGAGTCTCAGAGAAGATGGATGTGGTGCGAGGAGACCTGTTTGGACCTTTTAAGGAAGGAGAAGTCTTCGATCTAATCTTGTTCAACGCGCCGTACGTGCCTACTGAAGAGGAAGAAGAGAAAGGGTGGGCTGCCCGCATGTGGTCCGGCGGAAAGACAGGAAGGAAGCTGATAGACCCTTTCGTAGCATATGCGGGTCAGTATCTCAAGGAGGACGGACGTATCCTACTCGTCCAGTCAACGCTTTCAGATGTTGAGCAAACCTTGATGAAGCTTAAGAAACAAGGATTTGCAGCAAGGATTCTGGCAGAGAAGAAAGTCTTCTTTGAAACCATATCGTTGATTGAGGCCCGAAGGTAGCAAGCATCAAGCTTCAACAAAAACCTTTTGAAACCTGACGTCACAATAGGGTTAGCAAGGTGTTTGAGGCTTGTCTATGTCTAGGAAGCTTTCTGGCAGAGTTGCCTTGGTAACGGGTGCCGGCAGAGGGCTAGGTAGGGCATACGCTCTACACTTGGCAAGGCTCGGGGCTGATGTGGTCATAAATGATGTAAACCTTGAATCCGCAAAGGACTATGAGGAGCGGCTTAGTGCCCCGACAGTGATGGACGAGGTGAGAAATTTAGGCAGGCGGTCGGTAGGCATCCAAGCAGACGTAACGAGGAAAGATCAAGTAGACATGATGTTCAGCCGTATTCTAGACGAGTTTGACCGTCTAGACATACTTGTCAACAATGCTGGCGGCAATCTTAACCGGTTAGGACCAAAGGTCGGCTCTCCGGTCACATTTCCTTCCTCTGCGTCGATGGAGGATCACCAATTCATCACGGACGTAAACCTTACGGGGACAATCCTTTGTTGTCAAGCTGCCAGCATCCCCATGAAAAGGCAAAGGTACGGCAAAATCGTCAATGTCGCGTCTCAGGCAGGCCTACACATAGTCCCGGAGATGGTCAAAGCCATGTCGTATAGTGTCGCGAAAGCTGCAATCATACATTATACACGATGCCTAGCCGCTGAGCTCGGGCCTTTCAACATCAATGTGAACTGCATTGCACCTGGATGGATAACTACGTCAAGAGCAATCGCCGAAGGAAGGAGAGGAAAGGCAGCAAAGGAGCTTGAAAAGCAAATTCCTTTGGGTCGGCTAGGCTCGCCTGAAGATGTCGCGAAAGTCGTCGAATTCCTCGTCACCGACCTTTCAGACTACGTCACCGGGCAATGCATATCAGTCTGCGGAGGATACATCCTCTTCTAAAAAAAGACTCTACTTTCACTTCCTCCTAAGAACGTTTCTCGTAGTCTCTATTTTGATTCACGGTCAACTGGCTCCGCAGGCTTATCCGTTGCTCTCGGTGCCAATCCCCAAGTACGATAAGACGGCTATTCCGACGCCCGAACCCTCCTTCAAGGTCAACACCTTGCCATTCCCGAATATGGGTTGTTCTCTGGATTCCCAGACAAGAGGTGCCGGCATATGATTGATTTCAGGGTATGTTAGACCGACACGTTCATAAATGGCAAGAGAAGCCAAAATCTTTTATCGGTATATCTCCACGTAATATATTTACCAAACCACTGGGTCTCAGCTGAGAGGTCTTTGAGACCTCGTCTAGAATAAGCGGTTTACATATCATGAGAAGAGTGTTTGAAGATAATACATGAAAGGTTGTCGTGCCGGTTTTGGCTCGAAGGAGAAGGATAGGTGCTCGGGTTCTCAAGGCTGTTGCCTCATCATTGAGATTGGGCATTCTGAGGCTTCTCTATGAGAGGGGACCCCTTTCCTACACGGAGATAATGAACTATTTGAAGCTCAGCCCGAGCAGAGACGCTGGTAGATTTGCGTATCATTTGAAAACGCTTTTGGGCATGGATTTGATAGAGCCTGATGTTACGTCTAAGAAATATGGTTTGACAGACATGGGTAAGGCGATCGTTGAGTTCGCTGATGAATTAGACGAGAGCACGTACAAGAAGAAGATGCTTGTGCGTACCTCGCGTCTGGCAATTGAGAACTTCGACAGGAACAAGATCGCCGAGTCGCTTGTTAGGGAGGCAGAGGTTCCAGTGGAGTTGGCGCAGAAGATTGCAAGAGAAGCAGAAAAACGACTGGTCAAACTGGGTACCAAATACCTCACAGCCCCGCTCATAAGGGAGTTTGTGAACGCAATCCTGATTGAGCGTGGATTAGAGGAATATAGGCACAAGCTTACGCGTCTAGGGTTGCCTGTATATGATGTCACCCAGTTGATAAGTGAGATGAGTGGCAAGTCCGAGGATGTTGCGAAAGTTCATACGGCAGCTGGGAACCGGGTGGTTGAGGAGTACACGCTTCTCAATGCTCTACCTAGGGATGTTGCTGACGCTCACATATCTGGAGCCCTAAACCTCAACAATCTCGGCTCCTGGGTTTTGAGGGCAAGTGGGGTCATGCATGATCTTAAGTTTTTCTACCAGCACGGGCTGGCGTTTGATGGAAGGTATTCAACTCAGATCTCAATGAAGCCGCCGAAGACTTTCAAGTCAGCTCTTTCGATCACCACAAACATACTGAGGCTTGCTTCAGCGGAAGTTGCTGGTGAGCAGGGAATCGATCTCTTCAACATATTTCTTGCCCCATTCGTCAAAGACCTATCGAAGGACGATGTCAAGGAGGAGCTATCGCAGTTCTTAACGTCTGTCAACTTGACTGTTCCGACAGGCGTCTCACTGGGGCTAGAGATTGTTCTGCCAACATTTCTGGCTGACGCAAAGGTCCATGGAGGGGGCTTGTATTCGGACTATCTCGATGAAAGCCTGCTCGTCGCATCGTCTGTCATTGAATGCCTGAGGGAAAGAGAGGATTCCAAGCCGATCTTTAACCCCAGTATAATTGTGAAGGTGCGTTCGGAAGCTCTAAAAGACAAGGATGCTGAGAGCCTTCTTCATGAGGCGCATGGGCTAGCGGTTCAGGGCCTTCCATACTTCGCTAACCTAAACACTGAGAGACAAAAATACGCGTCCTATACTGCAACTGGTTTGAGGTTTGCAGCGGACTGGAAAGAGGATTGGGAGCTCGATGCCATCAGGACCGGATGCGTAGATAATGTAACCCTGAATCTGCCAAGGGCTGTCTACGACGCCGAGAGGGACAAGAGTAGATTCCTCAAGAACCTTTATGACCTTTCTGAAAAGGGTTTGAGGGCTCTAGAAATTAAGTATCACACCATGAGGAGACGTGCGGCTGAAGGCCTACTGCCGTTCCTCGTACAGAAGGAGGAGCAGGACCCATATCTTAGGCTTGAGAACTCCTCGTGTCTTCTGGGCTTCGTGGGACTGAACGAGGCCGCTCAGTCGATGACTGGGAAGGCTATTCACGAAAGCGAGGACACCTTGAACTTCGCGGATGAGGTCATCGCCTATCTTGCTAAACTCGTGAAGGTTCATGCGAAGAAGCGGGGGATTCGATTTGCCTTGGCTTTGACGTCAGACCTTTATGGGGCTAGGAGGCTTGCTGAGCTGGACATAGAAAAATATGGCTTAGGTGAGGTCCACGTTCAGGGCGGAAGAGAGAGGCCCTGCTACACGAATATGTCGGTTGTGCCCTACGGTTTGAATGTGCCTTTGGAGGATTATCTCCGTATAGAAGGGCGGTTCCACCCCTTGACTCCCGGAGGCCACTTGGTCAGGATTCCGTTGAAGGAGGGCGAGGATGAGGCTGAAAATCTTCTCTCCACAACCATCAAGATCATAAAAGATCATAAAATCGGGCTTTATGCCTTCGATAGAAGCCTAACCTACTGCGAAAACTGCAGGAAATCGTTTAATGGCGAACAGATGAAGTGCCCCATATGCGGATCAGTCAACGCAATTACCAGATTCTCCAGAGAACCGGCGAGATACCAAGCAAAGCAAGCTTAGAAATGGCAATAAACGAGAACCAAAATCCTTATCCAATACATCTAAATAAGCTTCTATTGGCTGGTGAGCTGGCGGATGGCTGTCGGATACCACTTCAGTCCCGAGAAGGGGTTGGAGGTGTCTGGGGAAACTCCGTCCACCGCACAGTCCGCAACGCCGTAAGGCGTGGGGTGAGAGCCCTGGCTCCGGAACAGAAACGATACGTCCGCTGGGCCTGTGACGTTGAGGCGTGTTAAGTCGCCGAGTAGGCTCGGATGGAAACGGTGAAACGGCCGTCCTGCGGGGTGGAAGGGCGAATAGGCGTCGATGAGTCTCTGTGAGAGACGCGGGTAGCCCGTATAGTCGAATGCCGTCTAAAACAGAAGACGGGTTACAACCAGCACACCAGCCAATAGTTAGATAGTAAGATAATATTTGAATAACACTTTGTTTTCCGTGGAGGCGTGTTGATTGGTTATCGATGAGGAAATTGACAGTATACTTGAAGAAGCTAGGGGAGTTATCGGAGAGTTGGAAAAACGTATAGAAAACGCTTGGTGTGAATTAAGGAAAGAGCAAGTGTATATGCTTTGGTGGAATGAACAAGAATTAATCTTGCCTTTTTACCTTCACTTGCAGCCAATGATAGGCGATTTGAATAAAAGTCTGGAAAAAATACGGGTTCATATAGTACCTGAATATAGCCCAAAGGCTTCCTCTTACGCAGGAGATTTCAAGGAAAAATATGGGAAATATCCTCCTCTTAATAACGGTGAAAAAGAGTTTTCTCGCACAAAGCATGTAGACCTTTGCATAGCAGCTTTTGATTCTGATGATTTCGAAGCTAAAATGAAGGAACCCGGAATGACTTATTGGTACATCAAGCATGTCCCGTTAGTGCTGTTGGAATTCAAAGTTAATGCTAGGGAGTATCTACTGGGTAGGCGCTTAATGGAGAAAGACTTAGAGAAATGTGCAGAGACAAGAAGGAAATATTATGGTGTTGAAAAGACATATTTCTGCTACCTAACAGACAATAAACTATCAGAAGAAGAATGTCGGAAGATGAAAGAGAAAGCAAAGATTGCTAATTTGACGTTCTGTTATGGAACTTGGCGGGGAGAAGATTGGGGAACTTGCGACACGTAATTAAACATTATCTGCAAAAACAGAAGACGGGTCACAGCCAGCACACCAGCCGCCTAGACTGAAAGCTGTTCTGCTTTATTGCGATGGTATTGTGACTTTCTGCGTCTAGCGACTATCACCTTCTCTATGGTAGAACATGTTCCACCCTCTATGGACGCTGGATAATTTAATTTTCACGTCTTGCTTCCGTAATACTCGACAAGAATAGGCTTTTAAGTGTTAACGAGACTCATGATAACAGTGTTCGGAAGTGGGCTTAACGTACGTGAAGATAAAGGCTAACAATCTTACGAAGCCTGAACTCAAAACGGAGCTAGATCTATTAGTCGATACAGGATCAACTCTTACCTGGATGCCCAGGAAAACTCTCGAGGCTTTGGCCGTCGAGCCCAGAGGTGTTAGGCAATTCAAGACGATTGAGGGAAAGTCGATAAGACGCGAGACAGGCTTGGTGGTTGTGGAGTACGAGGGACTAGAGGCGGTTTCTGAGGTAGTGTTCGCAGAGAAGACAGATGGATCGGTTATGGGAGTGACCACCCTCGAGAGCCTCGGATTCAGAGTTAACCCCATCACTGGAAAACTAGAGTATATCGGACTACTCGCAGTCTAAACCAGCCATCGTGAAATACTGTGTGAGACGCGGGTAGCCTGTTTAGCCGAATGTTGCCGAGAATAGAAGATGCATGCAAACAGCACACTAGCCATTTCCTAAGCGGTACGATTTATGTTTTTGTTACATGTATAACAGTGGACGAAAAACCTCCGCGTTAGTTTCCTATTCTTTTAGCTTCCCTATTCTTTGGAAATGATCAAATATTCTAGAATCGCCTCTGGGATCAATGCCTTGAAAAGAACTAGGAGGATAGCCCTTCCGTAATTCTATTATGTTATCATTACTGTAGAAATGAATCTCTATTACTATGCCTGCGTATGGAACAGACGAAATAGGATTCCAAAATGAACCGTTGTAGATCTCCTTGTCGCCTAGCTTTATCACAAATGGTTCTCCGCAAACACCTACTTCTAATGCTTGTATCTTCCTTAGAGCTTCATCAGTTAGCTCAATCTCGTGACTATTTTTGTAATACCATATGATGTCCTCATCCGATATGATCAGTTCGTCATTCTTCAGAAGATAGATGCCAAACTCAGAATCTGAAACTGCCGGTTGAACATTCAAAAAATAATACCATCCTGCGAAGGCAG